>PVML01016930.1_pt1 | contig 585708 bp, 406 predicted proteins | sample 1853371 | NCBI WGS metagenome assembly PVML01 (sample SAMN08533508, study PRJNA380276) | Human gut metagenome, whole genome shotgun sequencing project. | isolation source: participant 1, chromium library | host: Homo sapiens | collected 2017 | reverse complement strand
CATTAGTATCGGAAAATGTACAAGCCAAAGTACAATATCTATTAACTTCTTTATTAGTTAGAAGAATATTAGTCTCTACTGTAGCTGCATCAAAAATCTTAACTCCTGCAAAATCAACTAATAGAGTAGGATTTGTTTTAGTCACAAAATAGTTGCGAAGAAGTTCACCATATCCAGCCCTCATCCATTTATTTGAAGTTATATAACACAAACAGCCATTTTCTTTCAATACATTCATTCCTTGTTCATAAAACAAACAATAAATATCTCCAGTACGAGCATAGGTTTCATATTCCATGCGTTCTAATATATCTGCATCATATTCTATAGACTGCAACTGAATATATGGCGGGTTTCCGATTATACAATCAAAACCAATAAAATTCCCCTCATCATCTAAAACTTCAGGAAATTCAATGCGCCATTCGAATGCACCTAAATATATTTTATTAGAACAAACTTCTTGAAAATAATCTTCTAAGACCTTAATTCCCCTATATAGAAATTCTATCCGTCTTTGTCTTTCCTTTTGTTCCTTCTTTGTAAATTCAAACAATTGAGGAGCCAATAAATCATTCAACTCAGCACGGTATTTGTTTAATCTAACGCGCTTAGGTTCTTTTTGCCCTATTTCTGTTTTTAGCTTTGACTTAATCTCAGAAATCAAATTCTCCAATTCTTTTTTTTCTTTTTTATCTTGAGCATTCTTATATTTTGCGACACCATTTTTATATTGTTTAATGGTTATACCAGTTTCTCGTAGTACAGATTTTATACTATCTTTCAAATTAAACCGATATACAAGAGAATTACCACACTTTATGTTTATATCAATATTTGGCAAAGTTTCCAAATATTGATAATTGCTACTTTTTGTATAATACGCATTTTTCAACAACTCAATCCACAATCTCAAACGGCATATCTTTACAGAATTCGGATTTATATCTACTCCAAACAAACAGTTTTCTATAATCAGCCTTTTTTCCCGAAACAATGTTTCTTGCATACGCCTGCTCTCTTCGTTAAAAGGATTATAGACAAATAGACTATTCTCAGAATCAGTAACAATCAATTCATCATTTTCAATGGCAAATGTATAATCCTGCTTCCTAATGCGCTTTCCATTGACATCTACTAATATTCCCAACTCATACTTCAAATATATCAGTTCATTTAGTGCAGAAACAAGGAAATGTCCAGAACCGACGGCTGGGTCACATATTTTAATACTATTAATCAATTCATTAGCCTTAGATATATCATCTATCCTATTATATAAATCTATTATCGAAGTACAATTCCAGCCATAAAAGCCATTAAACTTTTGTAGCACAGTTTTAGTAATCGCTTCACGACACATATACATAGTTATGATACCCGGAGTAAAAACAGAGCCATCTTTATGTCCATTAATTTTCTCAAAAATAAGTCCTAACACAGAGGCATTTATTAAAGTCTTAGCTTCTTCCTGAACTTCCTCACTACCTTCACTTGCGAAATTATAGGCATCTAAAAAGGCGAATAAATATTCCAATGCAGATAAACTATCAACTTTCAAATTACCTTTCTTGTTTTTCAATACGCTACTCGACAACAGTGGTAATTCTTCACGCTGCGACAAACTATTAATTTTAATTGTATCACTTTCAAGTTCAGTGACTTCAAAAAGAGAACTATTCAAATATGGTACATATTCAAAGCTTTTCAGTATTGATGGGGTTCTATGTTCAAAATCCCGAGCCAAAACTTGAAAAAATAAAGTATTCAAATCATCAAAATCTCGTATTTTCTTTATCGTAAGAAATTTGTAACACAATTCCCCATTATGATATTTCAGCATTTGAGCTTCCAAAAGTTTCAAAAATAAAATTCTGTTAATCCATGTAATACATAGCTCCATCGCTACATTAAACAACCGTTCTTCACGAGTACTTCCATATAAAGCGACATTCTTTATTTTATACAAACAATCTTCCGCATCAAGTTGATTTATTGTATTTTCTAACAATGATGCTTCACATCTCTTCTCAACAGATTTACGGACTATTACTGTTTTGTTATTTTCTTTCTTCTCCTCAATTCCTATGATATGCAACAACTCAGAGTAAAATCCTCTATTCAAAGAATTGCTATCGGTCTGAAAAGAAAGTTTTAAAAGATGAGTGTCACTGAATATTTTATAAAGTTCTATCAACTTCTTAGATGCATTGTTACTATCTTCTCTCAAATATTTACGATAATCATAAATATCAAAATAAGTATATTCCAAATTTCCCTGTACCTCTTCAATAAAAGGAGATGCTATTTCAGCATAAAAGAAGTCAGTCTTGTTACTCGTTTTTCTGCCATCCTGAAAGTCCTGAAACTCCTTACGTAATTTCTTGTTTTGATAGAATTTTTGTTCAAACTCTTGTGCATCAAAGATAAAATACTCACGTATATTAGTAGCTATCAAATATTTTATATCTGTATTCTTCTTCGCAATCCTTTCCTTCAAATAATAAAGCAAAAGTTCTTGAAGAGCCTTCCTATTCAAATTATTAACAGAAAGCATTTCGCTTTTATTCGTTGTACTCTTAACTTCTATCAATAACCCAATATTAGATTTAACGGTTTTATCCAATCGGATTGCTAAATCTATATCTTCTTCAGGAGCCACATAATAAGGCTTATAGAACGTTTCACTAAGAAAATTTCGTAAATGTTCTTTTTGGGTTTCCTCTCGTTGTCCATCTGAAACATTGTCTAATAATGTTTGCAATGCACTTTTAAAATGTTTGAATTCAGTAGTTTCTACCGCTATTTGCCTATATGCCTTATTCAAGACTTGAGTTGGTTTTAACTGTCCCATAATCATTCTTTTGATTGATCCGCTTACAAAAATAACTTAATTTATTGACAAACAGAAATTAAACATACCCTTTATAATATTCAATACGTGAATTACAATTTATTAATCTAATCCCCCTGTTTTTCCAATAATCACGTTATGTCAATCTCACAGTTCGTAATTTAGTATAACAATCACAACATCTTACTCAAAACAAACTATATACTCTATTTTCACAAACAATATTTGTCCAAACACTTCCCATTCCCAAAATAAAGCCCTACTTTTGCGAAGAATATTTTCCCGTATATTAACGTATTTACAACAGTATCTCACAAATAAAATAAACCCTACAAGATGAAAGAAGAATCCGACAGCCCGTCTGTCCCCTACAATTTCTCTCGTTGTTTCAACGACCAATGCCCACAAGCCTTGAAATGCTTGCGCTACGTAGCTGCACAAAATGAAACAGCCGATTACCTTTATATCTCCATCGTTAATCCGACACATTATCCTGCGGATGGAAACCAATGCGAATGTTTCAAGACTGCTGTCAAAGTTCATGTGGCGTGGGGACTAAAACGGTTGCTCGACAGAATCCCTTATGAGGATGCAGTCAGTATCAGAATACAATTGGTAGGACACTATGGGAAAACAGGATATTATAGATTTTATCGAGGAGAACGGGGGCTTATGCCTAAAGACCAAGCCTACATCAGACAACTATTCCGTAATAAAGGGATAAAAGAAGAACCAACTTACCAACGCTACACAGAAGAATATATTTGGTGAGTTGCTGTCATCTGTCACAGTTCAGAGGTTAATAGTTTAGTAATAAACCGATAAGACTGTGACAGCAAGAGGTGACAGCAGGGTGATGGCATTTTTGCCGTCACCTGGTTATTAGTCTTACAACATGATAGAGTGTACCGCTACGCGTATGTTTGGAAGGTATTTCTTGCTTTTTCAGTATTCTTCCGAAGGAATTAACCCTCTTGACAGACATCGGGATTGAACTGCCTTTTTGAATATCTTCCATAATCTCCGCTGGAGACAGCCACTCCCCTTCTTCAGGCTGCGCGGCACGAAAATAACGGAAGAAAAGTTGCTCTTCCGGCGGGACTTGTTCAAATTCACGGTTGTTTTCCACCATAATCTTTTCTTCCTCCTGGTCGAACCAGTAACGTTCGCCATGCTCCAGTTCGTACATGGCTTGTGCGTAAAGCTGCTCATAGTCTATCGGACGATTGGTGTCAATCACTCCGGTCACTTCGATACAAATAAAACGACGGCTGCCGGAAGGGTCAGTCAACAGGTCTTTCTGGTTGCTCGTCGCTATGAATGAGGCATAACGGCGCATTTCGAGAACGGCACTGCCATGAGGTTTCTTCACATTCAACACAGGTTTTTGCAGAATATGTTTCAGGAAACCTTGTTGCGTCGAACTCACCTGATCAAATTCATCAATATTGATGAGCGCAAAACGATTGAGGTAAAGTTCGGCATCTTTCTTTCGGGAGAAATCAATGCTGTCAGTATAGTAGGAACGCTCGGAAGGAGGCATTATGCTCCGGCAAAAGGTAGATTTACGTGTCCCTTGCGGTCCGACAAGTAAGGGCGAAACACTGTTTGCATACTTTTTATTGCTTCCTTTCCAATGAGAAACCATATTGAGGAACCAACGGTGGAACAAATCCATCCAATACGGATTCTTACAGGGAACGGTGGCTGCCAATGCACGGATACGATCTTTGCCATCCCATACCGGAAGCCGGTAGAGAAAATCTTCCAGCGGGTTGAATACAGGCACGCGGTTGGAGTAGATATAACGGCTGATGTCCCTATCCCACAACGGAATACCTTCCATTTGCGCATCCAGGGCAATGCTGTTAAGTGCACGTTTGTCGAGAGGATTGAAGCGGAAACGGAAAGAAAGCCTTTCACGATATTCCACCTCGCCGATTTGGGTGTTATGGCGGAATTCATAGCGGCGTTTCATGAATTCTTCGGTTTGCAAAGCGAGTTGCTGCTCTTTGCTTAGGCTGATATTCTTGCCGAAACCTTTGCACTCGGTATATATATTGCCAATCATTTGCCGGATAAGCGCTTCCTGTTTATACATATAGAAGTGGAAAACGGTACGTTTCACGACTTCTTCTTGCAGAAGTCCCGAAGCAAAACAGTTTTTAGCCAGTTGGACGACTAAAGGATGCCATGTGTCCTCGCGCAATTCGAGTCCCGCTTCCCTGAGTTCGGCATATGCTTTCCGCAAAGCAGCTTCGAAAAGCATCAGGAAGGCATTTTCCGCATCATATCCCGGTACGGCACGGGTCAATGGAGATTTCTCCGCCTGAACCGCTTCACGGAAAGTGGTTTCTTCGGGCATTGATGATGGTTGAGAGAGATAAAATTGGACTGAATTCGGACGATATATGATGTCCGGATCGTGGGATAATCGCGAATATTGTTCCAGGGTCGGTTCTTTGGGAAGTATATCGAACGGGATTTGGGGCTGATAACATTTCACAGCCAGTCGATAGGCGTGGGCGTGGAATAGTTCCGCTTCTTCCCGTGTTTTGGGAAGGGAGTTGTCCGGTCGGGTAAAGGTAGCCCATATTTTCACCGTTTTGCCACTTGAACCCATAAAAACACAACGGGTTTGCGGTTGCTCGCAGGCTTTTTGTTTCACTAATGCTATTTCAGATTTATTGGATAAGGGACCGACAGTCAACTCTACAATACCGTTATAGTTTTTCATTTGTTTCTGACCGTTTACTTTTCGAAATTCGGCGGCAGGAATTATTTGGGGAAGTTTATTGGCAAACATACACCGTTCATCGGGAAGGATATATCGCAGATGCTCTCTGAATGTAGAAACAGGACGGGATTTTATTTCTGTCTTTATCTTATTTACCAGTATATCAAGATCCATTACGCTGAGCGCTATCGTATCTTCATTCTTACGAAATTGAGTAATTTTCATTAATTTGATAATAATTTGTTTTGTCAGCGTCTTTGTGATCGTTGAGACTGCTAAATTAGTCATAATATCCGAAACCGGCAAAGAAAACAAGTTTTAATACAGAAAATTATTGATATATCAAGCATTTCTTTAACCGAAAGAAATGGGATTGCCACCGCCGAATTACGGGGCAAATTAGTTTTCCCTGCTTGAAACTACAGTTCCAGCTAAGGGAAACTGTAGTTTCATCGGTGAGAAACCAATGGTTTCAAGCAATTGGAACTATAGTTTCAAGCGTATGAAACTAAAGTTTCGCACCTTGAAACTGTTGGTTTCAAGGCAGGACACAACTCATAAGTACGAGGATAATAAATTGAACTACTAATCCATTGATGGCTGATACTATTTATTTTCGAGCAGCGTCTTTATTTTGTCTTTGTTTTCTAGGTGACAGCATTATTGCCATCACACTGCTGTCACACTGTGCTGTCACACTATTAAATACTTATACTCTGCAAGTTAGATTACAATCCGTGACAGATGACAGATATATTTTATTTTTTATTGGTTCTTCTTCAAATTCCGTGCTACTTATTTATGTTCAATTACCTTATTCATGGCTATTCCGGAGTACTTTAAGATGCATATAGTTTGGATAATTTATTTGCTATTTCTAATATGCCGATATCCCTTTATCCATCGGCCTTTCAATGAGCTTTACTAGCACGGAATTTGATTAAGAACCTTTTTATTTCATAGAGATGCTGATATGACTAATTTAATACTTTATATATCCTTCTTGTTCATACGCTTTCCCATATTTATGAATCATTGCCACCAATGGCCTTAAACGTTCGTCAGAAACCAACATAGCCCTATAACGCAAATACTGATTATCATAAAGCTGCCGGTTTCCGTCCTTGAGGCGTTTCTTCACATCCGCAGGAATGAAAAATTCCGCACGGTTGCCCAATTTGACATAGAATTCATTTAAAAAGATAGAAATGCCAGCCAAATCTATGTCTCCGAAATGAATATAGCGATTGGGAATTATCTTTAGCCAGTTACACAAATCCTTCGATTGCGGATAACGGGACACGAAAAGAACTTTCATTCCTTCAAACAAGTATTTTTGGGCACGGATATGCTGGAAATTCTCTCCATTCTCTATACCCACTACTACAACATCTTCAGGAATACGGAAATATTCGTAATCCTGCATGAAGATAGAAGTACCTTGCAAGGGAGAAAGAACACATGGTTCGCCATGAAAAGTAGCTTCTATAGGCGTATAACAATTGAGGAGAAAACCTTTGAACGTACGGGTATATCTCAATTTAGAGTCCCCCGCCTTCGCCACTTGCTCCGAACGTGACACTTCATCCGGACAGTTCTTCATCTCAATCCAATCTTCCAGCTCCATGCCGGAAGTATAATTCTGGGAGATGTAGATACGGCATCCTTCCGGGTCAATCATACGAAAACTACGCTTACTCCCTCGGGGAACAATAGTGATGATTCCCTCATCCATTAATCTATTTGCTATCAGTCCATCAAACTTTGTGTAAGGTATGAGCTCGCCGCCCAGCATTTTCATAACCAGCCTCGCCATTGCCAATGTAAATAAACTGCCACTCATTTTTCTATCTTATTATAGGTTAACAATGGGACAACCTGAGTATTTGACCGCCCGTCTTTACTCAATAAATAGGTATAACGATAGTCTTCCACATTGTAAGTAGTGGGAGAACTGTTTACCAACAAAATATTCCGGCAATTGGCAAAGTCCAAAATACCTTTCACATTGTTGGGGTGTAACTTGCCTATTTCATCCATCATACAATGGATTTTAAAGTCACCAAACTTACGTGACGCCTTTTCTTTGAACACATTAATCAGCATGATATTGACCATTGCTTTTACCAGAATATCCGTACCGTCAGAACCTACATTGGCAATCTTCTCCACCCATCCCGTGTCATTATCATTCTCTTTCACGCGGAACTCCAGTTTGAATGTATCGGCAAGCGCCAACCGCCTGCGTCCCGGCTCGTCGAGCAGGAATTTCATAAACGACAACAAATGCCGGACAGCCACCGCATTGACATCTTCACGGGAATCCTGCGAGAACAAATCAACCTTTCCCATATTATATTGGTTCTCATCGCTAAACCTTTTAATCTCCAGCAATAACTGCATCAGTTTATCGCTGCTCTGAAGCGGGCGAAGAGCTATTTCCTTTATTACTCCGGCAAAATTCCGCTTGACAAAATCGTCGTTGATATCCTTTATTGTTCTGTGTATCTCGCTTTCATTACGGGTCAGTCCTCCCACTTCCTGCGAAATCCGGCGGATTATATCCGTATACCGTTCACTGATATGTTTCTGATAATCGGAAATCTTATCATTATCCACAAACTCGCACAGATTGGAAGCGAAATCATAGTAATCCTGTTCTCCAACCAGTTCCGTACGGAAATGAAACGTGTTTTTTGACGAGAAGTTTCCATTGAACTGCGTCACCGCTTTCTTGAATTCTTCTGTTTTTCTGATAGTGGATACGATGAGCGACTTCAACTCTTCCACAATAACATCGCAATTTTTCCGAGTAGGCTTCTCTCCTATTTCTGTCACAGAAGGCGGACAGAAAGTTTCATCTTTCCGGAACATATCCACTTTATTCAATCCATCCTCCAATAAGTGTAATTCCTTGTTAATCCGGTCGAGGTGCTCGTCCGCCCCTTTTTTCTGAACCTGCAACTTCTCCTTTTTCAGAGCGAAACGTTCGTCCAATGCAACTAGCTTCGCATCCTGTTCTTTCTTCCGGCTTCGCGTAGCAGGTTCTTTATCAAACAGTTCCTCCTTGTCTCTTTCATAATAAAGAACTTGCGGGCGGGATTTACCTATATAATCTAATTCTTTATTTATTTCGGCAAGCCTGTTATCATACTTGCGGATAGTGACCGTATCAGCACCCTTTCCATTCAATTCATTCTCCTGCGCCTGCTTCAATTCCTTTTTCCGCTCCGCAGTTTGCTGTTTCATCCGCTCTATCTCTTGCTGAATGCCGGCAACAAACTCCTCCAGTTCCTTGCGGAGTTCCGTCCTGCTGTCATTATACACTTTCCGGCAGGCTTTCAACAGTTTTTCCCGTTCCGCCAAATGCTTCTCCTTCTCTCCTTCCGCCACATAAAGACGATGTCCGATTTCATTCAGTTGCGCCTGCAATTCTTCGGTACATCCTCTTTTCCATTCCTCTTCCTTCGTCTTCCATGAGGCGTAATCAGCCTGCAAATTCTTCAATTTTGCAGGAATCTGCATTCGCTCGGCTTCCATCAGATGTTGTTCTTCCAAAATACTATGTATTTGCTTCGAATACTTCTTCTCCAAAGAAGAAACAGCTTCCCCCTCTTCTTCCGTCAGTCGGGTGAGACGGTCGGTACAGAGTTGCCGGGCTGCTTGTTGCCTGTCGCGCTCCTGCTTCATTTCCTCGGGAGTGCGAACAGAACGCTCGATTGCTGTCAGATTGAGTGAAACGCCGAACAAAGTAGCTTCCTTATTCACTAATTGAGGTTGCAGTTCATTGTTGTACAACACCAGTTCCTCATCCGCCACCTTGCCTATCGTCTCCTGCCAATCCGGTTTGTTCTTCTCCAGCCATTCACACAAAGAACCTTTTCGTTTCTCAATCAAGGCATCCAATGTTTGCAACTGTTCTTCAATCGCGCTCCGTTCTTTACGAACGGTCTCCATCTTTGTCTGAAATTCCCATTTCAATTCTTTCACTTTCCATTCACACTCCTGTCTCAACTGCTTTATTTCTCCTTGCTGCTGACGGATGCCAAGTTCCAGTTCCTTGTCCTTTTTGCGCAGTTCGTTAATCCCATCTTCACAATCGGACATTTCCTTTTGATGGGGATGTTCGTATTTCACCTTTTGAAGTTTCAGGTTACACTGTGCCTGTTCATCGCGCAACTGCCGGATACGATTATCCACAGTCTGCACTTTCTCTTCTTGCGTTGCCCTTACTTTCTCTTCTTCCACACGAAGTTGTTGCATCAATTCCTCCTGCTTGCCGGCAATCTCCGCATTCCGAGCATTTATCCGTGCTTGCTGGCTATTCTCAAAAGTACGGAAATCAGCTTCCAGTTTCTCAAACAGCAATCGGTACTTGCTCAATACATCCTCATAAGCCCTTGTCAGTTCCGATTTCATATTCCGGACTTGTTCAAGTTCCTGAATCAGTAATTCTTCGCAAGATACCCGTTTGATGATTTCTTCAATCCGCATCTGCTCGTAATGCAGACGTTTCTCACGTATCTTTTTGAGCAAATCGTTTATTATACCTATATCCCTAATTAAGCCATCACGCTCATTGGTGTACTTTTGTTGCAGTTCACCCATAAGCCGCAGCAACCGTTCACGTTCCGTCTCCGCTTTAGCCTGTTCTTCCTTCACTAACGGAATCTCATGCAAAGCCTGTTTCTCCGCAAAGTTAAGCTCCGCACGCCCTTCACCAATCTGCTTTTGAGTATAAATCAAGTCACGATAGGCGTTCATTACTTTCTCCGCCATCTTCCGGACAGGCACTTCTCCATTCTTGTTCTTTGTAAACCAAAGCATCACGTCCCTGTATTCCTGCTCGAATTCCTTTATCTGGCTACGATAGAAGTCCAAATCGACAGAAATATCCTCATCACTCATCGAACGGATAATGGTATCTTTTATAAAGTCAGCATCCAGTTTGGAATTTAAAAAGACGTTCTGTATCGTACGGGGAATATTCTGATATTTTGCACTTTCCACAATGGCAAACTTGCGGTAAGGTATCATTTCATGCTTGCGGTTATTACCGAAAATAATGTCCCGATACATTTCATAACTAGTCACTTGTGCAGTAATCTGAATCTTCGAACCGATATGTTCGCGGATGCGTCCCCACTCGGAATGTACCACATTGTGTTCGTCAATGAACCAGTCCTGTTGGAATGGCGCATCAATAAAACGGAAAAACACCCGTCCCTGGGATTTGGCAGCTACCACACAATACGCCCCATTCTCCCGCATCACTTCATAGATAATGTAAGAATTGGCGTATGGAAAGTAAAAAGCATCGAAGCTTTTCTTCTCCTTCGGAATACCCAGTCTTAGTTTGTCAGCATTGTAAAAGAAGAGGATGGCACGGAGCAGCGTACTCTTACCGACACCTTGCGTACCTATAAAATGTACGTTCCCATCCAACTTCACTTCTGCGTATGGAATATGGGCACTGTTCAGAAAAATAATCTTATTCAGGTATCTCATCTTGCACCTCCTCTGAAATTGTGATACAATCAACCAAGTCTTCCATATAATGGAAAGCCGACAAAACTTTATATGTCCCGTCGAGTTCGTTTTCTTTCTCTATCAGTCCTATGCTCTCCAGTTCTTTCAGCAGTTTGCCGACTACCTCATCATATTTCTTCTTATCCGAAAACAGTTTGGTTGCCTTTTCTTTCAGTTCAATATCGCATCCTATCTGAATCTCAATATCAGCGGCACGGAACAGGAATCCCGGGCCGAATGCCGAATGATAGGTTTTCAGGAAACTCAGGTAATCAATCCACTTCTGAATCGCCTCCAGTTTACGTTCCAAATCGACTTTCGATTCCTTGCGGGTAAAGTAGTAATAACCGTCACCGCCTTCCAGATAGAAGCCGATACCTTTGTAATAATCATAATAATCGGGTAAATCTTCCTCAATGGCATCATACAAGCGTTTTACTTGGGTAGAGACACTGTTGGAAGAAATGAATCCCCCTTTGCTAAGTATATTAAATATCTCTTCAGTGTATTTCATGGTCATCTGTGTTTAGTATTCAGCATACGTCATTTGGCATATATTAAAGGGTATTCCACTTCGTCGGAGATTTCATAAGTATCCGTAAAGCGAAGTTCGTCGGCATACTGTGATGCCAGTTGGCAGAAAAAGATTAATTTCTCTCCACGTGTCACCTCTTTCCGGTAGCGATAGTTCATCACAAAAGAGAACAGATGGGTGCTGGATGCCATAAATGAATTATGCACCTCCTGCAAGTTTACGGTATCTATCATTTGCGACTGCCCATCCAGATATCCTTCCGGAATGGCATCTGCCAGTTGTTTCATTCCTTTCGGAGAATTTCTCTGCCGCGCGACAAGTTTCTTCAAAATCTGAAAAGCCTCATCGGAAGTCCGTAGATTATCAATGGAAAGCTTGATGCGATAACCAACCTGCGGCTCCATCCAGACGGGATTCTTTTGCGCTGCAACCGAACGGATACTGGTATGTTCTTCCAACAGAAACTGATCTTTCAAGTACTTCAACTTCTTTACTTTCTCAAAGATACGGTTCTGATAATCTATCAGATTCAGATAATGGATGATTTGTTTCTGGATTTCAATCAGGTTATGGTACGAGTCATTTAGCTGAAGTTTCACGTCACTTACTACATTCCGCATTTGTACGTCCATCGCCACCCGGAAAAAAACAGGCTGTCCGTAGTCTATCAATTCCTCACTTTTACGGATCAGCAGAGCAATATTGTTCCGTTTCTCATCAAGGCGGACAAGTTTGGTTTTCTTTATCTTATAATTCGGTTCGTTCTTATAAGTATTATCCATGTTCCTTTTCAAGTCCATCACATTGCGGACTGTAGTCAGAGCGATGTTTTTCAGGCAGCGTTTCACTTCACGCTGGTAGTTGTATTTACGTTGTTCGTTATTCTCTTTCAAGTAATAGTCAATGTTTTCATTCAGTCGTGTCAGGTAATCCTGCACGAAAGATACATTGATTTCTTCATTTACTTCGAGTACATCTTCAAAGAATTTCAGATAAATATCCTCCATTTCAAGGAAGTCGCCAGTGTCCCGGATAACTCCATAGTCTATCAGATAGCGGATACGCTCTTCTTTGTACTCTGTCATTTCAAGCGCATAATCGTAGCGGAACGAAAGAGATTTCCGTTTAGCAAACATTTCTTTCAAGAGTTCTTTCTCTCGGTCGAGACTCTTGACCAGTTCTTCTATGGAACGAAAAGTACTCATCTAATTCACTGTTCTTCCAAATTCATAATATGTCTCATTGCAGGATATTCTTCCACAATCGTCCTTTTCTTAATTATTTCTTCCACAACACTTTTTATACTTCTTCCCGCTTCCACAGGGACAAGGATCGTTCCTTCCGACCGTGTGTCCGGAAGGCATGCCACGAAACAGATTGTCTATCCTTGCCTGCATTTCCGGAGTAATGTCCATACCGGCAGCTTCCATATTGGGACCTGCAACAATGCGGGGAGGATTCTTTTTTAATTTGTCTTTTTCAAATAAAACGAATGCTTCATCCGAAGAATAACCTTTCAAGAACCAACGGGGACAATGATTCACATAATCCATAAATAGTTCAATGGCCTCTTGCAGTTCCTGCATGGAAGAAAGTTTGTGGCTAATCATTGAAGTAATAATAGACATTGAATTTTCTTCCGTTTGAGCAGTAAACCACAAATATGCCAAACTGCTATTCGCTTTTTCCTCCGTATATCCCAGTTTCTTCATCATATACTCCTTCAATTCATCCCAACACGGATTAGGAATGATACTCAATGGCATCATGCCCGCTGAAAAGGCTTCCTCTTTAGAAAACTTCTTCCTGTCCGGTATATCACGGCGCAGATACAATTGCTCCTCCAAAGATTCAAAATCATCCAAAAAAGGAGACTCTATGTAAAGGTTTGTATTATAACCATCTTCCACTTCAAAGGTTAGTCGCTGTATCAATGCCGAATTAGCCAAACTGTCAGCTATTTCTTCTTTTGTCACTGAATGCTGCAAATAGCCTACCAGTATATACAATAAGTCCGAATAAGAGAGAAAACCATATAAATTTACGATTCCACAGGCATACTGTTCTATCATAAAACGAACAGATTGCTTTTGGGAAGTCAACAGTTCATTCAGATAAGGAGCTACTGCCTCACGCAATTCATCGCAGATCATATAACGGACTTTACTCTCATCCATGTGACTACAGTCCGTTGCTATGAAAGAAAGAGTTTCCAAAGTAGTCACCAAAAAAGAATTTGTACATTCTACGTAACTACCAGATCCCGCTTTCACTAACTTATCAAGTAATGCCAGTTCATAATGCGTCAACCGGGAAAGCCACATTTCAGGACAGGTCAAAACAGCTTCTGCAAAATAAGTTACATACTCATCCTTGTGCAACTTGGTAGGAACAGGTAAAAGCAAAATTTTCGCCATCCTCTTTAATTCCTCTTTTGTATTCATCTTCAAGCCATCCACCAATTTCAATGACGGCTGAAACAATTCCGACTGACATTTTAACATAATATCTATTCACTTATTGATTAATTCACAAAAGTAGGAATTTCTTATCCGACATCACTATTTTTGAATGAGAATTTGCAAAGGCAATTACTATTTATACCTTTGTGACTTCAATAGAGAATGTGATTTCAATAGAGAATTAGTAACCCGTTAAAAGAGGAAATTGATTATGCGTTCATTCATAGTGCTTCTTTGTTTAGTACCCACCCTCCTGCTTGCCCAACAAAGCAAACTTGAAACACAGTTGAAACAGGCAATCAAAGATAAGAAAGCTGAAATAGGGATTGCCGTTATTATTAACGGAAAAGATACAGTAACTGTCAATAATGACATTCACTACCCGTTGATGAGCGTATTCAAGTTTCATCAGGCGTTGGCATTGGCCGATTATATGGGAAAGAAAAAACAATCACTGGACACCCGGTTGCCAATCAAAAAATCAGATTTAAAGCCAGATACTTACAGTCCGCTGCGAGATAAATATCCGCAAGGGGGAATTGAAATGAGCATTGCCGACCTGTTAAGATACACACTTCAGCAGAGCGATAACAATGCTTGCGATATTCTTTTCAACTATCAAGGTGGTCCGGAAGCTGTGAATAGGTATATCCATTCATTAGGAGTTCGGGAATGTGCCATCGTTGGAACAGAAACGGCGATGCACAAAGACTTGAATCTATGTTATCAAAACTGGACCACTCCGTTAGCTGCTGCCGAATTATTGGAGATATTCCACAAGAAACCTTTGTTTGCAAAAGTGTACAAAGACTTTATATATCAGACAATGGTGGAATGTCAAACCGGGCAAGACCGTTTGGTTGCTCCGTTGCTTGATAAAAAAGTAACCGTAGGTCACAAAACCGGAACGGGAGACCGGAATGCGAAAGGACAACAGATTGGTTGTAACGACATCGGTTTCGTTCTTTTACCCGATGGACGTATTTATAGCATAGCTGTCTTCGTGAAGGATTCTGAAGAAAACAGTCAGGCGAACAGTAAGATTATCGCCGATATTTCCCGCATCGTTTACGAATACGTAATACAGCATTAAGAGCGACACAAAACACGTTCGGTGCGAATCAGGATTGAAACAAAGTAAAAAGTAATAGGAATAAAAAAACATTTATATGAAACTGCATCATATTGCCATTTGGACCTTCCGGCTGGAAGAATTAAAAGAATTTTATGTCCGCTTCTTCGGAGGAAAAAGCAACGAGAAATACATTAATCCCAAAAAAGGATTTGAGTCATACTTTATTTCTTTCGGAGAGGGAACTGACTTGGAACTCATGAGTCGTACAGACGTACAAAACACACCCATTGAAGAAAACAGGGTCGGACTAACACACTTTGCTTTCACCTTTCCCAGCCAGAAAGAAGTATTACGTTTCACCGAACAGATGCGTTCGGAAGGATATACCATCGCCGGTGAACCGCGTACTTCGGGAGACGGATACTTTGAAAGTGTTGTGCTCGATCCTGATGGAAATCGGATTGAATGTGTATATCAGGAAATAACAGGAGGAGGAGAAGGAAAAGGGGAAGGAAAAACAGAAACAGCAATCGGAACTGAAACTGAAGTTGGACCGGAAGCTGAAGCTAGACCAAACACTGAAACAGAAAGTATTCATTCCGTAACGCTCGATACAGAACGCTTGCTTCTCCGCCCTTTTGAAGAAGAAGACGCAGAAGCATTTTTCGCCTGTTGCCAAAACCCGAATTTGGGGAACAATGCCGGATGGCCGCCCCACCGGACATTGGAAGAGTCCCGCCGTATACTCCATTCCACATTTATTAATCAGGAGGGTATATGGGCAATGATACTAAAAGAAACGCAACAACTGATCGGTTCCGTAGGAATCATCCCCGATCCCAAACGAGAAAACCCACAAGTGAGAATGTTGGGTTACTGGCTCGACGAGAACTATTGGGGCAAAGGATATATGACTGAATCAGTGCAAGGCGTTCTCAAATACGGTTTTGAAAAATTGAAACTAAGCCTCATCACCGCCACTTGTTATCCACATAATAAACGTTCGCAGAAAGTACTGAAAAAGAACGGTTTCATCTATGAAGGAACCCTCCATCAGGCAGAACTGACTTACAACGGAAATATCTACGACCACCAGTGTTATTATCTCCCCGGCATCTCCCAACCTACTCCGGAAGATTATGAAGAAATCCTCCATGTATGGGAAACGTCCGTCCGTCACACGCATGATTTTCTGACGGAAGAAGATATCCAGTTTTACAAACCACTGATGCGGGAACATTATCTACCAGTCGTTGAACTTTTTGTTATCCGCAATGCCAACGGAAAGATTGCCGCTTTCATGGGACTAAGCGACGAACTGATCGAAATGTTGTTTGTACACCCTGACGAGCAGGGAAAAGGATACGGCAAACGATTAATAGAATACGCAAGAGACAAAAAACAGATGGATAAAGTAGATGTCAACGAACAGAATGAAAAGGCACTCCAATTCTATCTCCATCTGGGATTCCAGATCATTGGCAGAGATGAAACGGACAGCATGGGTAAACCTTTCCCCATTCTTCATTTACAACTGCCGGAAGCCAATCCCGGTAACAGAAATTAATCTCAAACAAACATCAGTTGAGTAAGTGCCCCCAAGCAATTGTTGAGCTAATTTAATGATAAAAGAAAAGAAACATGAACCTACGTGCCAGATTATCCGAACGTGTACACATTGAAGATATCAAAGAAGTACTCCATTTCATACAGGACGACAAGCGTCTTAGAGAAGAAATCTACCAACTGATATTCGACGAAGACCACATTGTTTCCTATCAGGCATTGTGGGTATGTACCCATTTCTCCAAAGCAGATGTAGAATGGTTGAGCCAACGACAGGACGAGTTGATTGATGCCGCCATGACCTGTCCACATTCGGGAAAGCGGAGAATGATCCTGAACCTGATATGCCAGCAACCTGCCGCCGACCCGCCACGAGTGGATTTCCTCGATTTCTGCATGGAACACATGATATCACGTGAAGAACCAGCCGGTGTGCAATCTCTCTGCATGAAACTGGCTTATCAACTGACGCGCTCCATCCCGGAACTGCAACAGGAATTACGTACCGTGCTGGAAATCATGGAACCGGACTTAGTGGTTCCTGCCATCCGCTCTGTACGAAGAAACACCCTAAAGGCTATGAAAGCAAAGAAAAATTGATTGTTTTTATCACTTTCATTTCAATAAGTACAAATACGTATTTAGCTGTCAAATAAGAATATACCTATCAATCAGAGTATATTCAGATGGAATATTTGAGATATACCCGTCACTGAAATCTGAATACCGATACAGAAAGTAAAAAAGGCTACGAGCTTATTAATGATTTGATTTCCCACAGGTCCCAATTTCTGAATGAACCTCTGTCCTTGTGAAAGGAATACATAAAAGATAGCCGCCATACAGATAATGACAAGCGCAATGACCAAATAATTAATTCCGGTTTGCAATAGTTTGCCTTTGACACTGGCGGACGCCATCAAAGTAAAGATGACCGATATGCTACCCGGTCCGATACTGATAGGAAACGTGATGGGATAAAAAATCTTCTGTTCGATATTCTTCCATCTGAAACCATCCACATTCTGACTGGCTTCTCCTTTATCAGAAGAACCCGAATCGCCCAACAACTCCATTGCCGTCTTACAGATCAGTATTCCACCTCCCAACTGAATAACGGGAATAGCCAAACCGAAAATCAATAGAAACAGATGCCCTATCACCAACGTCCCGACACCAATCATTATAAAATTGAACGTCAGTTTCTGAATAGCCGCTTTCCGTTGTTGAGGATCGAGGTCTGTAAAAAATCCATTGACAACAAAACCATTTCCCAGAGGATTTATCACCGGAAAAAGCGCCATAAACGATGACGAAAATATGATGAGAAGATTACTTAATGACATAATTCCTGTTTTTTGATACTTCATTAATATCTGATACTTATCTAAAACAGAAATGGAACGTTATTGTTTTGAGAATATGTTTTTGCGGACAGAAAAAATAGTGACGGTATCCGCTTGTAATAGTGACGGTATCGTTGTCATATACCGTCACTATCCTTATCGGATACCGTCACTATCACAAGTAGATAGAATCTGTGTCTTTTTCAGCTTATTATTAATTGAAATAATAAAGGAACACAGCAATTCCTTCAAGTGCTTTTTTCGGTTGGTCTTTTATTTCGATAGCAAACTTGATTTCCGCTTTTGCCACACCACGCAGATTAGTCAGCGAGTGCAAAGTAGTCACCAGACGGATGCTCTGTCCTGACAGTACAGCCTGACCGAATTTCATTTTGTCCATACCGTAGTTAATCATCATTTTCAGGTTATTTACCTGGATAATCTGATTCCACAAATAAGGAAGCATAGACAATGTCAGGTAGCCGTGAGCAATCGTGCTATGATAAGGGCTGTCTACTTTAGCACGTTCCGTATCTACATGAATCCATTGATGATCCAGCGTTGCATCAGCAAAAAGATTGATACGTTCCTGCGAGAGTTCCACATAATCGGAAACACCTATCTGTTGGCCTACTAGTTTTTCGAATTCTTCGTACGAATTGATAATTACTTTTTCCATAAGTCTTATCGTTTTTATGGGGGTTATTTACTATTAAATTGGGGACAAAAATAGGAAAAATAAACTGATATGCCACCAAATTTATAAATAAAAGCAAGGAATGAAGTATTTAGGTATGTTTTACAAACCGGAAGCCTGTTTCAGTGCTTCTGTCAGAATACTGTACCCCTTGCCATTCAAATGTAAATCGTCGAGAGTCAACTCCGGATTCAGCCTGCCATCCTGCAATAAACGATTGAATACGTCCAGATAGACAATATCTGTTCCCTGCAATTTTTCGTGTATCTTCCGGTTAAGGATCTGGATAAATTTATTCACAGCCGTACTGTAATCATCATAATCATTACGCGGAAAAATACAGAAAAGATATGTTTTCAGTGAAGGGACGGCAAGAACCGCTTTTACATAACGCTCTACATATTCATCTATATTTTCATCGTTCAACTGATAAATATCATTGGTTCCGAATTGAACAACGACCTGGCAATCGGAAGTGTCTACCGCAAAAGACTCCACATAGGCCAGCCCTTCACCGGGAGCACCATAGTTCAGACATTCCCATTGTGGGAAATAGATATCCAGTGCCCAAAAAGCCATGTGACTGTTGCCAAGAAAGGCAAATTTTGGTTTTTCTTCTATCCTATCCATACAATTTCATTCAAACGTCCACGTTATCTCACTCAAACTCTCAAACAAATATAGAATAAAATTCGCGGATTTACGTTACTTTTGCAAAGGTAATCACATTCATTCATATATATAAACCAATGATACATTTTTTCAAGAAACCCGTTTCTCACCTTGCGTTGCCGGAGAAATTCACTTATCCTTTCCATTATACACCCCATCCATTGTGTGTGTTGGCTGCGGAAGAAGTGAAAGCATATATTGCAAGCCGGAAAGAATGGCAAGAGGAATTGGCTTCCGGAAAGATGTTTGGAGTGTTGATTGTGCAAACGGACAACGGAATAACAAACAACGAAGAAAATCAGATTGGTTATCTTGCAGCTTTCTCCGGCAATCTGGGCGGAAAGAATCTGCATCCTTATTTCGTTCCTCCTGTTTATGACCTATTACAACCGGAGGGATTCTTCAAAATCGAAGAAGAACAGATTTCTGCCATTAATATCCGTATTCGTGAACTGGAAAACAGTAGTTCTTATCTCGATTCAAAAGAGAAATGGAAGTTAGAAACGGAACAGGCTAAAGCTGTTTTGAATCAAGCAAAAGCGGAGCTTAAAATGGCAAAGGAGGCGAGAGAGATTCGCCGCCAGTCATCTCCGGAGCTTTCCGAAGAAGAACAAGCCTCCCTGATTCGGGAAAGCCAATACCAAAAAGCGGAATACAAACGACTGGAAAAGGAATGGAAGAAACGATTGGAAGAGCTCGAAACGGAAGTCAGGCACTTCGATATTGAAATAGAGCGATTGAAAACCGAACGAAAAGAACGTTCAGCAGCTTTACAAAGAAAGTTATTCGAGCAATTCCGGATGCTAAATGCCCAAGGAGAGGTGAAAGATTTATATACTATTTTCGAGCAAACGGTTCAGAAAGTTCCTCCTGCCGGTGCGGGTGAATGTGCTTTGCCTAAGTTATTGCAATATGCGTATCTTCATCAATTAAAGCCATTGGCTATGGCTGAATTCTGGTGGGGCGACTCTCCTAAAAACGAAATCCGGCATCACGGATATTATTATCCTTCCTGCAAAGGAAAGTGCGAACCGATTCTGCAACACATGTTGCAAGGATTGGAGGTAGACGAGAATCCTCTGCTGAACCCTGTTCATGAAGAGGAAGAACTGGAAATCGTGTTTGAGGATGAATGGTTACTGGTAGTCAATAAACCGGCAGGGATGTTGTCCGTTCCGGGAAAAGCAGAGGACAGAGATTCAGTCTATCATCGTTTGAAGAAGAAGTATCCCGAAGCTACCGGCCCCATGATTGTACACCGGCTCGATATGGCTACTTCAGGATTATTGCTCGTTGCCAAAACAAAAGAGGTACATCGGGATTTACAGGCACAATTTGCAAACAGAAGTATTAAGAAACGCTATGTGGCGGTGTTGGATGGGGTGATAGTGCAGACAGAGAAGGAGAAGGAAACAAAACCAATAGCAGAGGAAACAACATTAATAGCAGAGGAAACTGTATCAACGAAAAAAACAGCAAAAGTAGAAAGAACTGATTTAGCACTAGAAAATACAGAACTAAGACCAGAAAGGACAGAAAAAGTAGAAAAAGACAAAAAGACAAAAAGAACAGAAAGAACAGGAAATACAGGAAGAATCGAACTCCCTCTTTGTCTGAATCCTCTCGACCGCCCTCGGCAAATGGTCAGTAGCGAACATGGGAAAGAAGCGATTACAGAATATCAGATCATCAGTGAATCTGAAAGAATTACCAGTGAATCTGAAAACACTTTCAACGAATCAAACAGGATTGATGAATCAGAAAGGAGTATCAATGAGTCAAGAAAATACACCCGGATTGTCTTCTATCCATTGACCGGACGCACACATCAGTTACGAGTACACGCCGCCCATCCGGAAGGCTTGGGATGCCCCATACTTGGAGACGAACTCTACGGAAAGAAAGCAGACAGACTATACCTCCATGCCGAATATATAGAGTTCCGCCATCCCATATACGGAGACATTCTCTGCATACAGAAAGAGGCCGATTTCCATAAAAAATATGATTAAGCCATGAACCAAATTCTTTTTGAAATGTATATAGGGGTAATTACTAATTTTCAAAAAGAACCTGACTATGGACATCAAATTCCGCATTACAAAGTATTTAGCTGTATCTGCTTTAGCAATGCTGCTACTGGGAGCCTGCTCCAAAAACAATATCTACATCAACTATCCTGACGAAGAAAACAACGGAGGTTCATCCGGCTCCGGCAATGATGACAACAACGGCAACCCGGCCAAAGAGAATGCGCTGATTACTTTCAGTGCTTCCGTAGAAGGACGAAACATCACACGAGCCATGTCCCCCATGGGAAAAGGACTTCAAAGCTGGTTGTGTGCCTATACAGCCAACACATCGAACAATATCACAGGCGCTCCCGTTGCTCAAGGCAACTATGTCACCTCCTCCCCCGGTGTGCTGACAGGAAATCTAGGATATAAAATGTATTTGAGCAATGCTATCTATAGCTTTTATGCCGTATCATGCAATTCCACCAGCCCGGCGCCCACTTTCACCAACGGACTATCCGAACCTTTATCCAACGGAGTAGATTATCTTTGGTGGCACGCGGTTCATCAGGACATCGCCAGTTCACAGGTAAACATCCCCATAACCTACCAACACGCAGCCACGCAAGTAGTTGTAGCGATCGCCGGAGGAGAAAATATCACTTTAAACAAGATACTTTCCGCTACCATCACCCCACCGAAACCGGGCGCAATCATGGATTTGTCAACAGGTATCATCACTTCGGAAGTCAGCTATGACAAAGCAGCCGATATGGGAATCAACGACTTCACCGTACAATATATCATGCTACCCGTAAAGAGCTCCTCTCCCATGACCTTGACACTGGAGCTGATGGTAAACGGAGAAAGCTTTTCACGTACTTACACCACTCCGCTCACTCCACCCAACAACCTCCTGTCAGCCGGAAATTCATACCTTTTCCGGGCAGTTATCAATGAAAACTCCATCTCATTCGCCAATGTCAGTGTGAAAGAATGGACAGAGGTAGACGAAAGCGGAAACCCGCTATACCCTGTACAAGATTAAAATATCCGAAATAAAATCAAAGCAAACCAGGTTACGCAAGCCACAAACCGGGTTATGCAAACTGCAAACCGGGTTATGTAAACTGCAAGTCGGGTTACGCAAACCACCAACCGGCAATCATGCCACCGTTTGCGTAACCTGACTATTCGTAAATACCTGCTTCTTCAACCTGCGATAAACGTAGATAAAGGCCGGCACGAGGAATAAGTCTGCCGCTATCCAAGCCATCGGATCACCGTAGCAGACAGCAATAAAACCGAATACCGGTACGGCATAGAGACTGACAAGAATACGAGCAATCATCTCCGCCACTCCGGAGAACATGGCAAGATTGGTAAAGCCCACTCCCTGAATGGTATAACGCAAGATGCACAACAAACCAAGCATCGGGAAGAACATACAGGAGACATGCAGGAACAACTCCGTATCCAGCAGAATTTCCGTTTCCGACGGGTCTACGAAGATCAACGCGAAATATTTAGCCCCTACCATCAGAAGAAGGAACGTGAAAGCCGCATAAATAATCATCATCAGAGCACTAGCCTTGATTCCCAACCAAATACGTTCCGGTTTACCTGCTCCGTAATTCTGTCCGCTATATGTAGCCATCGCAATGCCCAAACTCTCGAACGTACAGATAAAGAACATCTTGATGCGCATAGCAGACGTAAAGGCTGCCACACACGCCGTTCCCAAGGCATTATTCGCACTCTGAAGCATGATGCTGCCGATAGCCGTGATAGAAAACTGCAATCCCATAGGCACACCGATGTAGAGCAGCGTCTTAGCCAGTTTAGACTGGAACCGGCGTTCTTTCGGAGTACCCTGCAATATTTCAAACTTCCGGTACATATAAATGTAGCAGAGAACAGCCGACAATCCTTGCGAAAAGACAGTAGCAATAGCAGCTCCCGCCACTCCCCAGTCAAGTACCAGAATACAGAACAAGTCGAGAATGATATTCAGAACAGCAGCAAACAGCAGAAACCAAAAAGGCGTCTTACTGTCTCCCAACGCACGGATAATGCTCGAAAGAAGATTATAGAAAAACGTACACGGCACACCGATGAAAGTGACAAGCAGATAAGCATAAGCCCCTTCAAAAATATTCTCCGGTGTACGCATGATCCGAAGAATATCCTCACATAAAATACAGGTGAGAAGTGCAATTACCACCGACATTCCCGCAGCCAGTTTCAGACTGACAGCCACATAACTGCGCATCGTACTGTAATCCCGCGCCCCAAACTTCTGCGCAACGGGTATTCCGAACCCTCCGCAACATCCATTGCAGAATCCGAGAATGAGAAATACCACTGACGTGCTGGCTCCAACAGAAGCTAACGCGTTTATTCCCAAGAACTTTCCTACAATTGCAGCATCAACAAGCGAATACGTTTGTTGCAACAGATTGCCGAGTAAAAGCGGCAGTGTAAACTTTAAAATGAGAGGTAATGCCGGCCCCGCCGTCATTTCTTTAGAAGTTGCCATACGTCTATGTTCTAAAATTGGGCGCAAAGATACATAAAATCCAACGAATTAATCCTTGTTTCCCGTCCCTCTTTTAGTTGACATAAATCAAAAAATTGTGATTAACGGTTTAGTGATTAATGCCATGCGGTATATGTGCTGCAATTCAATATTGCATAATACGTTAATCATTAATCACTAACTCATTAAACAGTTAATCACTTAATAAGTCGTTTAGGCGAACCATGCCACGAACAACCCAGGCAGAAAACCTCTGTCAAGTCGAACTCTTCCATCGAATCTTCCGGATATTTGGGAACGACTTCACCATTTTCGAGCACATAAACCAGTAGTCTTTCACCCTGTTCATTCTTCACATACATGGCTGCAATCTTGCATTGCGGACATAATAACTTTTTCATGCCGCAAAGATACAGATTGTTTCCGTCATCCACAAGCTCTTCAGAAGATGTTTCAAAAAGCCTGTTCATGATTTACCATCAGAAAAGAAAATACCCACCAGAAAGATACATTTTAACAAAATACGCCTGTGATTCTGCATAATCTTCGCTATCTTTGTCAATCCAAAGTGTAAAGAAGAAAGAGATGAAGGTATCACGCATCGCACACGAAAAGAAAACAGTAGAGTTAATGATCCGCCTCTATTGTCGGAAAAAAGAAAAAAACAAGACTCTTTGTACCGACTGTGAAGAGCTGCTTCGCTATGCGCATGCCCGTCTCGACCGTTGTCCGTTTGGAGAGAAAAAGGGTGCATGCAAAGAGTGCACGGTACATTGCTACAAGCCTGTCCTGCGCGAACGAATGCGACAGGTAATGCGTTTTTCCGGACCGAGAATGTTGTTCTATGCACCCTGGCAAACCATACGACATTTATTGAACCTATAACTTACTAAAAAAAATCAGTAATGAAAAAAGCCATTATCATAGGGGCCACCTCCGGTATCGGACAAGAAGTTGCAAAATGCCTGTTACTGGAAGGCTGGAAAATCGGAGTAGCCGGCAGACGGCAATCTTCTCTCGAAAACCTGCAACGGGCAGCACCGGATCAAATTCAAATCCAAGCATTAGACGTAACCCAAGAGGATGCAAGCGAAAAGCTGAATCTGCTCATCGACAAACTAGGCGGCATGGATTTGTTTCTTCTTAGTTCCGGCATCGGTTTCCAGAATATGGACCTGAACATGGAAGTAGAATTGAACACAGCACACACCAATGTAGAAGGCTTTATCCGAATGGTAGATACCGCTTTCATGTACTTCAAGAAAAACGGAGGCGGACACCTCGCCGTTATCAGTTCCATTGCCGGAACGAAAGGGCTCGGAGTTGCTCCTGCCTATTCCGCCACCAAACGTTTTCAAAACACTTATATAGATGCGCTCGAACAACTGTCACACCTGCAAAAGCTACATATCCGTTTTACCGATATTCGTCCCGGATTTGTAGCCACCGATTTACTGAATGACGGAAAGCATTATCCACTGCTGATGGATGCCGCCGAAGTGGGCCGTCATATCTCCTGGTCGCTGAAGCGCAAACAACGGGTAGCAGTAATCGACTGGCGTTACCGGATTCTGGTGTTTTTCTGGAAAATGATTCCCCGCTGGATGTGGAAACGCCTGCCGGTAAAAACAAATTAACCCCAAAAGTGAACAAGCCGGGAAATGAACAGGTAATTAGCAAGATCAGATAACTCCTATTCCAATAATTCTACCTATATTTGTCCTGTAACATAAACTTATAATCTAACAAAAAAAGATGGAACAAAAAATTTGTCAGAGTTGCGGTATGCCGATAGACGACTCAACTTTTGGAAAAGAAGCAGACGGTAGCAAGAATCAGGATTATTGCCACTATTGCTATGCGGACGGACATTTCACGAAAGAGTGTACGATGGACGAAATGATCGAACTCAACCTGAATTATATCGACGAGTTTAATAAAGACTCGGAAGTGAAATACACGGTGGAAGAAGCACGTAAAACGATGAAAGAGTTCTTCCCACAGTTGAAGAGATGGAAATAATCAATCATGAATATAGAAATGTGTCGAAAATAACCTAAAACCATATCTCGACACATTTTTACATTCTAAAGCTTTTTCACTGAAATCAATCACTATTGCCATTCAGTTCCGGATGGCGTTCCAGCCATTTCACCGCATAAGAGCAGGTGGCTTTCGGTTTCATTCCGTTGGCTATTGCATAGTCATACGCAGCTTTCACCAATGCAGCGGCTATTCCGCGGCCTTCTATCGGGCGGGGCACGATGGTGTGAATGATGTCGAGAGAATCACCTAAGAGGCGATATTGTACAAAGGCGGTACGACCGTCTACTTCTGTCTTAAACAAATGCTGTTCGGGCTGATGAATAATTTCGTAATCCATAATCTATGTTGTTTTAAAGTTCATTATTGTTTTAAGTACTCTTGCCTAATAATTATCTATTATCAGGCACGGATTTTACGTTTTTTTTCAAAATGACGCATAGATAAAGCAACAGTGTTCATCAGCGTAATTCGTGCCTAGATTTATTATATAAACTAATTATAAAAGCATATTTATAATCAAAATTGTTCTATCCATTGCAACCGGTTGGTATCGTAACCGCGGCGTTCGGCAGCGGTGACGAGTTTCTTTTTGATTTCCTCGGGCAGTTGCGGCGCGCGGCTTAGTATCCAGAGATATTTATCGGTGCTGCTGCCTACAAGGGCATAGTTGTAATTCTCTTCATCCAGCTCCAATATGTAATAATCAGAGTAGAAATTAAGGAAGAAAGAGACTTTCAGTTTACCCGGTTGCGCGGGATCGGGTATCTTGGCGTGTCCGTTGGCAGTCTTGCAGATATCGTAAGGAGAATTGCGCTTGCATCCCCGGTTCTCCACACGAATCGTACCGTCGGGACGAAGCGTGTAAGTGGCCGTGACATCTACCAGTCCGTGTTCGAAACGGTTCTCGTAGCGGGCTATTTCGTACCAAAGTCCCATATATCGGTTCAGGTCGAGAGAGGAGACCGTGGTGTGATCCGTACCTTTAAAAAGACGTTCGACAGTAGGGATGGAAAAACGAAACCCGGCTTCCGTCAGACGTGTCGGACGGACTTTCTGACCGGCTGTAAGGAAAGAAGCCGCTTCACCGTAAAATATACGGAAAACCCGCTGCGGAGCAATAATCGTTGTCCATGCCTGATAAGCTTTTCCCATCTCACGGGTAAAAGAATATTGCGAAATCTGTTGCGGAGCGACCAGATTATACACACCCCGCGTTTCTTCGTGGGCGATAAAAAACTCCATGGCACGGCAAAGGTCGTGCATGGCTATCCACGGGAAAGACTGGGTGCCGGGACCGATGGCGGTAGCTACCTTCGTGACTTGCAAAGGACGAAGCATCTGCTGCATCGCTCCCCCATCCGGAGAAAGCACTACGCCAAAGCGTGTAATGACGAGCCGGGTAGGTTGGGGACAGTGTTTGGCTTCTTTCTCCCATGCATAACAGAGATCGGAAAGAAAACCGTCGCCGCGGGTACGGGTATATTCGTCCGCTTCCACTTCCGGAGGATAATAGCCCACGGCGGAAGCTGAAATCATCAGTTTCGGTTTTGTCTTGACGGCATTTAACGCACGGATAATACGGTGCGTTACCACAATGCGGCTGTTGAACAATTCCTGTTTGTACTCCGGTGTCCAACGCTTATTGATGGGTGCGCCAGCCAGGTTGATGATTACGTCGCAATGCGTCAATGTCTGAATCAAATGTCCGGACATACCTTCGCGGAACATCGATCTTCCCAAGGGAATAATCCGGTGTCCGCCCTTTTCTGTGAGATAATTGGAAAGATGTTTACCTATATATCCGGTAGCTCCGGTCATTGCTATATTCATCTTGATTCATTATTTATTTTAACTCTATTAGAAAAACGTATAAAATGCAAGAAAAGTTCTTTGAAAAAAACAAAATGGGGCTATCTTTGCAAGGCAGACTTTAATACTGAAAGAAAAAAATCTCTGAACAGACTGACAAAGAGAGAGAAAATTTGTTCTATCAAATAAAGGAGACGATGAACGGCATCTACAAACAGGGCGGACGGAATACAGAAAGCGATCTGTTTGGAGAGAATGGCAAGTATGTGAACAGTCCGACAAAGTCTGAACAAGAAACTGAATGGTATTAATTGAAATAATGAAATAAATAAATGAAGAAACAAACTAAAATCAACTATATTCTTACGCTCATATTAGTATTTTGCATCGGCGCATCCATTCCTGTATTGACAGGCAGCAGCCAGGTGACCGAACAACATTCCGCCAAATCGGAAGTTCCTTATTGCGTCACCTCGCCCACTGTTCCCGCCCAGGTTACTTTTGACGGAGAAACCATTGACCTCCGCCGCTATGACCGCCGCGAACGGATGGATCGTGAGATGATGGCTTTCACCTATATGCATTCCACCACCATGCTACTGATAAAACGTGCCAACCGATACTTCCCCATCATAGAACCGATACTGAAAGCCAACGGCATCCCCGACGACTTCAAATACCTGATGGTAATCGAAAGTAACCTGAACAACATCGCCCGCTCTCCGGCAGGAGCAGCAGGACTGTGGCAGTTTATGCCCGCCACCGGACGGGAATTCGGACTGGAAGTGAACGACAACGTAGACGAACGCTACCACATTGAAAAAGCAACCGTAGCCGCCTGCAAATATTTCAAACAAGCGTATGCCAAATATGGAGACTGGATGGCTGTCTCCGCCGCCTACAATGCCGGACAGGGACGTATCTCCTCCCAACTCGACAAACAACTGGCAAGTCATGCCATGGACTTATGGCTGGTAGAAGAAACTTCCCGCTATATGTTCCGCATATTGGCAGCCAAAGAGATATTCAACAACCCGCAACGTTACGGGTTTCTGTTGAAGCGGGAACATCTGTATCCGCCCATTCCCTACAAAAAGGTGACCGTCTCCACTAGCATCAATGATTTGAATGATTATGCCAAATCACAAGGTATCACATACGCACAACTCCGTGATGCCAACCCCTGGCTGCGCGACACCTCATTAAGGAACAAGACCGGAAAGACATACACCCTCTATATTCCCACACAAGAAGGTATGTATTACGATCCGAAAAAAACAGAGGCCTATAATAAACAATGGGTGATTGACTGAAAATCCTCTCCCCTAACCTCTTCTCATAGCGGAAAACGGAGTTTGCACTGCCCATTCACAGCCAAACAACCTCTTTCTACAAGAAGATGCCGGAGGAACGTCCAAATAGCATTTAGTATGAACTGTTAGTATGAAACTGAAAGAAAGAATCCATCGTTTTTTACATGACGAAAAACTGAAACGAAAGTTGTACGTCATCATCTTCGAATCGGACACTCCCGCCGGGAAACTGTTCGACGTGATTCTGATCGGCTGTATTCTAGTCAGCGTACTGCTTGTCATCATCGAAAGCCTGAAAGGACTTCCCAGCTTTCTGACGACTCCGTTCGTCATTATGGAGTACCTTTTCACCGCTTTCTTCACTTTCGAGTACCTGACGAGAATCTACTGCTCGCCCCGTCCCCGGAAATACATATTCAGCTTCTTCGGAATCGTAGACTTGCTAGCCACCCTTCCGCTCTACATCGGCCTACTCTTCCCCGGTGCACGCTATCTGCTCATCATCCGTGCTTTCCGCCTGATACGGGTATTCCGTGTCTTCAAGCTTTTCAACTTTCTGAATGAGGGCGAACGACTGCTCACCGCCTTACGCGAAAGCAGCAAGAAGATTGCGGTATTCTTCTTATTTGTCGTCATCCTGGTGACTTCCATCGGCACGCTGATGTATATGATTGAAGGAACACAACCCAACTCACAGTTCAACAACATCCCGAACAGCATTTACTGGGCTATCGTCACCATGACTACCGTAGGCTATGGAGACATCACCCCCGTCACCGGTCTTGGGAAGTTCCTTTCCGCCTGTGTCATGCTAATCGGTTACACAATTATTGCCGTACCGACAGGGATCGTATCCGCCTCCATGATGAAAGACTACAAACGCAGAAGAGACAAAGAATGTCCCAACTGCCATCGCTCCGGACACGAAGACAATGCCGAGTTTTGCAAATATTGCGGACATCATCTGAATCCGTCCGAAACAGACGTGGAAAAGAAATAAATTTTACGACTTATGCTGAAAGAAACGCTCGAATAAAACAATAAACACACAGCCTACCGCATAACAAGCTATGTCCGCCCAATCGAACGTAGAGCCCAGAATGATTCTGGCTGCACGGTTCGTGATCCCCAATGTTTCCACCAACCGGAAGTATTGTAGCACTTCCACAAAACAGGCAAAAAGAAAGACATAAAACGGCATCCGCGGAATTCCTGTCGGGAGAAATATCCTCACAAAACTATACACCAGCACTACCACCAGCATATCTCCGACATAAGGACGTATGAAATTGTCACGCACATACAAAGCTATCAATACCTCGATGCAAAAGATCAGCAGAAAGCTGATTATATAAAAAAATCTTTTCTTCATTATTCACTCAATCACAGGATTAAACATTCATTTGAGTCTGCGAATATACGATAAAATAGATCGAATACGTTCAAATATTACTAAATGATTGATCCATAAAAGAGAAATAATTGTATATTTATAGTTCCAAGTATTTTTCCACAAACAATAAAAAAACAGAAAGGAGATTGAACACATGATGTTGAACATAGATTTCGTCATTCGTTTATTGGTCGCCGGCATACTGGGGGCGATCATCGGACTGGATCGTGAATACCGTGCCAAAGAAGCCGGATACCGTACTCATTTCCTCGTATCGCTAGGCAGTGCCCTGATTATGATTGTTTCCCAATACGGATTTCAGGAGATTATAAAAGAAAGCAGTGTCACGCTCGACCCCAGTCGTGTGGCGGCACAAGTCGTCAGTGGCATCGGATTTATCGGTGCGGGAACCATCATCTTCCAAAAGCAGATTGTACGCGGCCTGACTACCGCCGCAGGAATCTGGGCAACTGCCGGTATCGGACTGGCAGTAGGCGCAGGAATGTACACCATCGGAATCGCTGCCATGGTATTGACCCTCATCGGACTGGAGTTACTTAGTTACCTGTTTAAAAGCATCGGAATGAAAAGCTCGATGGTTTCTTTCTCTACTTCCAACAAAAACACTCTGAAACAGATAGCGGACAGATTCAACTCTAAAGACTACCTGATAGTCTCTTACGAGATGGAAACGTTGCATAAGGGCGAAGCAGAGTTTTATCAGGTGAGTATGGTCATCAAGTCGAAACGAAATAACGATGAAGGACATTTGCTTTCATTGATACAGGAGTTTCCGGAGGTAACAGTGCAGCGAATTGAATAAGTCCCTTTACAAAAAACAATAGAGACAAGAAAAGCAGAAGAAACAAGGAGGAGTATTTTAATTCTAAAATATAAAGAAATGAAACCCTATTTCTGCTTTTCCGTCAGATACTTCCAATAACGTACAGGCATATCCTGCCTGTGCTTTCTCGGATTCATACGTTCTTTGATACAAATGGCCTTGAAATAAGTTTTCCAGAGTTGTTGGAAAAGTTTCTCATCCTTGTCCATCAGACTTTCATCCAGCATCCCCGTAATCAGATGGGATTCACGGCTGTCATCATCAAACGAGATGGTTGTCACCTCCTGCAAGTCATAATAAAAACCATAACGGCGTTTCATGTCGTAGATAATCCACTTCTGATCGGCAAAACGGTCTTTGAAATGGTGAACGGTAAGAGGAAGCGCATTATACTGCGGTTCGAAAGCCGCAAAGAATGTACCATCCGCAGCTTTCTGAAAACGGACAAACTGCATCAGGTGCACACGTTCGCCATCCACTTTCTTCCATATTTGCGCCAATCGCAAAACGTCCGGATCGCCAAAATTGGTTTCGATGGAACGGGGTGAGTCGATCGCTTTACGGATATAACGAAAAATGAGCATCCCTACCTCCGGAAGCTCCGACAGCCAACTTTGTGTGAGGCAGCCCAAAGCAGATACAGAGACTTTCTTCTGCAATCCCCGCCACACACGACCTGCCTTCTCTTCATCGGTGACTACGGTATGCAACTCATCATAAAATAAGGGCAAAGCATCTCCTTCCGACAACAAATCATCGGGAAAGGTCTTGCGAAAATAGGCGTCGAACACGGCAGTCAGCAGACCATCAAAGCTTTTATCGTAAACGAAAATTTTCAAGATTTATGATTTATGATTTATGGGTTATGAATTATGATTTATGATTTCTGGGTTATGATTTCTGGGTTATGATTTATTTTTAGGCACGGATTACAGGGATTAATGCGGATTCTTTGCAGCAATGACAACACTAAAAACCGTGTAATCCGTGTAATCTGTACCTAAATTATTATATAAGCTAATCAACATACTTAGTAATTCGTTTAATCAGAATTCATAAATCATAAATCAGAAATCAAGTCGTAATTGGCGTTCATCCACTTTCTTTTTTGGTTTCGGGAGCAATAAGCTACGTACCCGTTGCGGCGAAAGTTCGTTCACAGTCAGCATTTGGAGAGGCAGTTCTTTGCAGGTGATGAAATATTGCGCCTTCTTCATCACCACTCCTATCTTCTTCAGTTCATAAAAACCCAGTCGCGAAAAACGGCGGGAGGCGACAATCAGCTTCGCCGACTTCACTCCCACTCCCGGCACACGGAGCAACATTTCGTAGTCCGCTTTGTTGATGTCGACAGGAAACTGTTCGGGATGGCGCAAAGCCCACGAGAGTTTCGGGTCTATCTCGAGGTCGAGATCCGGATAGGCATCATCCACAATTTCGTCCACCTTGAATTGGTAAAAGCGCAATAACCAGTCAGCCTGATAGAGCCGGTTTTCACGTACCAAAGGCGGTTGCTTCAATGCCGGAAGACGTTTATCGTATGTATTCACAGAAACGTAGCCCGAATAGTAGACACGCTTCATGGTCGGCCGTCCGTAAAGAGCCGACGAAAGGAAAAGAATATCTTTATCCGACTCGGAGGTAGCGCCTACAATCACCTGGGTACTTTGTCCCGCAGGCGCGAAACGGGGTGCATGGCGAAACTTCTGCCGTTCTTCCTTACTCTCCAACACACCTTGCTGAATGTATTTCATCGGAGCAAATACACTTTTATGATCTTTCTCCGGTGCAAGGAGTTTCAGGTTTTCTTCTTTGGGAATTTCGACGTTGACACTCAAACGGTCGGCATACAGTCCGGCCTCATTCACCAATTCACGACTGGCACCGGGAATACTCTTGAGATGAATATAACCGTTAAACCGGTACACTTGCCGCAAATCTTTGGCTACACGCACCAGTCTCTCCATCGTATAGTCCGGATTGCGGACCACTCCGGAACTAAGAAACAACCCTTCAATGTAGTTACGACGATAGAATTCCATCGTCAGTTCCACCAATTCCGAAACGGAAAATGTGGCGCGGGGAAGATCGTTGCTACGCCGGTTGATACAGTAGGCACAGTCGTAGATACAATAATTGGTAAGCATGATTTTCAATAGCGAGATACACCGCCCGTCCTCGGCAAAGCTGTGGCAAATCCCCCATCCTCCGACAGTGTTTCCCAGCGTGCCCGGCTTATTGGAGCGCACCGTACCACTGGAAGAACAAGAAACATCGTACTTGGCAGATTCCGCAAGTATCTTCAGTTTAGCTAAGACGTTTTCGTTCATAATTCCCAATCTTGATTCTTTTCGCAAATATACGATTTAATTTGAGACGCGTATAGAAGAAAAAAAGTTTAGCAAATATATCAATACAAAACAAGTCAAATTTTATGATACAAAAAGCTACGCTTACAAAAGGAGTTTACCAGATACAATATTTTATTACATAGATCAAATAAGAGAATAAAATAAATAGATTATTTTATCACAACAAATATATTTTCATTAACTTTGCAAAGTCAACACAAGAAGTGTTGCATTAATAAACAATTTAATTTTACACAAATGAAGACTTCAAACGAAAACGAAGAAGAAATGGAAGAACGAGAATGGGTTATCAATGGTTTTAAAACCTTCTCTGCCGTAGCGCAGGAGTATTTTCCCGAATATTCTAACGCTGACACAGCCAGCAAAAGAATGAGAAACGAAATAGAACTCGACAAACTGCTCTTCGACGAATTAAAAGCCGCACACTACGTACACGAAACAACACGTCTAAGTCCGAAGCAACAGCAGATCCTTTTCATGACCTGGGGACCGGAAAAAATAATCCTACGTTAGCGCATCACCCATAAGTAAAGATTTACTGCATCCTGACACCTCCGAAAACACAAAAAAAACGTGTTGAACGAACTATATTATATAGATTATTATATTTTAGTATTTATATATGTTCGGTTGGTGGTTCGCCTACTTTTTTTCGAGCGTTGCAAACGCATGACAGACAAGCAGTTGAGCCACCTTCAGGGGGTGTTCGTTTGGCTGTTCGATTTTTTGTCAAAAAAAATACTAAAAAGAAAACCGCATGTCCCCGAATAGAGCCTCTATTTACGGCAAACAGAGGTTCTATTTCTAATAAACAGAGGCTCTGTTTCATCCCAACAGAACCTCTGTTTTTCTATTCATTCCCCCAATCTCATCTTTTACACCCGCGCGGTGTCACACAGAACAACATTATTTCCGTCCTACAGCCCCCAATACAGCCCAAATACCACCATACCGTTCAAAACACCTCCATTCCAGCCAAAAAAGATTTGCACGAACAGCCATTCATGCACTACCTTCGCAGCCGCATCCGACAATGTATGCACAATGGGGATAACCCGCAATCAACAACAAGTAAATAAAAATACGCCTCAATGAAACAACTTCCAAACAACCTCCTGCACGAAGGCTACATCCTGATTCCCAAAGCACTGTTAAAACGTCAGATAAACGACAAAGCGCCGGGAGAACTGGAAGCGCTCCTCCAAGTCCTGATACACGCCAATTACTCGGAAACCACGTACAAGATTCAGCAGATCGACATCGTATGCCAACGCGGAGAATCCGTCATCAGCCAGCAACACTGGAGCCGACTCTTCCAATGGAGCCGATCCAAAACCCTCCGCTTCTTTCAAAAAATCCAGGAAGAGGGCATTATCAAGATCATCCCGCACCAGAAAGGAATCTTCCACATTCATATCAACAACTATGATTTCTGGACCGGCTGCATCTCTCCGGAAGCCCGCGAAGAAAAAAAGAAAGAAAAATCCGAAGTGTTCGACGTTTTCTGGGATAAATATCATGAAACGATGCAAAAACCCAAACAGTACGTCGCCCGTGCCCGCCGCGAATGGGACAAGCTCACCAAAGAGGAACAGCAGACAGCCATCGACCACATCGAGGAAGTCTACTATCACACCAACGACACACGTTTCATCCCCCTTGCCGCCACCTACCTGAAAGACAAGGCTTTCTTAAACGAATATATAGACTAAAAAACATCGAAAAGAAATGCAACCACACGCCAGCGAACTCGAAGAAGCCATCATTGGAGCCTGCCTGATAGAACAGGAGGCCCTGCCACTCGTAGCCGACAAGCTACGTCCCGAAATGTTCTACGACGATCATCATCAGCTGATCTTCGCCGCCTTGATAGCTATGTATCAGGCAAACAAAAAGATAGATATTCTCACCGTCAAAGAAGAGCTCACACGTCGCGGAGTGCTCGAAAAGATAGGCGGGCCGTATACCATCGTACAACTAAGCAGCCGGGTAGCCTCCTCCGCCCACATCGAGTATCACGCGCAAATCGTCCACCAGAAATATCTGGCACGCGAAGCCGTAGTCGGCTTCAACAAACTCCTCACCTGCGCCATGGATGAAACAATCGACATTGACGACACCCTCATCGACGCGCACAACCTGCTCGACCGCCTCGAAGGCGAATCCGGACACCACGACCATATACGCTGCATGGACACCCTAATGACCGACACGCTGAAAGAAGCTGAATTGCGTATTGCCAAAAGCGTGAACGGCGTCACCGGCATCCCCACCGGACTGACCGAACTCGACCAGAAAACGGGCGGTTTGCAGGATAGTGATCTGATAGTGATTGCCGCCCGGCCTTCCGTAGGTAAAACGGCTTTTGCCCTACACCTGGCACGCAGCGCGGCAATGGCGGGCAATGCGGTGGCCGTCTACAGCCTTGAGATGCAAGGGGAACGCCTTGCCGACCGATGGCTGGCAGCAGCAAGCAACATTAATCCTTACCGGTGGAGGAACGGAATACCTACCCTGCAAGAGATGGAAAATGCCCACACCGCAGCTTCAGAACTGTCAGGACTCCCCATCTACGTGGACGACAGCACTTCTGTCAGCATGGATCACATTCGCTCAAGTGCCCGGCTACTGAAGAGCCGCAATCAGTGTGACGCAATTATTATCGACTACCTGCAACTCTGCGACATGGCTACCAAGCAGGCCAACCGCAACCGCGAACAGGAAGTGGCACAAGCCACCCGGAAAGCCAAGTTGCTGGCCAAGGAGCTGCATATTCCCGTCATACTGCTTAGTCAGCTGAACCGCGAGTCGGAGAATCGCCCCGGAGGACGTCCGGAACTGGCACACCTGCGCGAGAGCGGAGCTATCGAACAGGATGCGGACGTCGTGATGTTGCTTTACCGACCAGCGATGCAACGCATCGTCACCGACCGGGAAAGCGGTTACCCGACAGAAGGACTGGGGGTGGTTATCGTTGCCAAGCAGCGTAATGGAGAGACTGGGAATGTATATTTCGGGCATAATCCGTCGATGACAAAAATATATGACTATGTTCCACCATTGGAATATTTGGAAAAACATGCTAAATAAAACGATCTATTGTATAAATAATCAAGACAATTTATCGAAATATTATTGATACATATCCGGTGCAAAACTTTTTATATTATCAGAGAAAATAAAACCATATTTACTTGACTTCTCCTCTCTGATTTTGTATATTTGTAGTATCAAAAAGAAAACATATAATTATTCACTTAAACCTTAACTTTTCAAATTTATGGATGTATTAGTAGAACGCTATCAGCGCAGAAAGTATGTAAATCAGGAGGATGCTCCGTTACTGTATTACATACGTCAGAAATCGGGCAATGTAAGAGTGATGGACGTTGATACGATGGCTACCGCCATCGAAAGTAAATCGTCACTGACTGCCGGAGACGTGAAACACACTATCGAGGCATTTGTGGAACAGTTGCGTCTGTCGCTCACCCAGGGCGACAAAGTGAAGATTGACGGATTGGGTACGTTCCACATCACGCTGACTAGTGACGGTACGGAGAGTATGAAAGATTGTACGGTGCGCAGCATCCGCCGTGTCAATGTCCGCTTCGTTGCCGACAAAGCGTTGAAGCTGATGAATTCGAGCCATACGAGTACACGAAGCGAAAACAACGTGGACTTCGTCCTGGGCGGAAAGGGAGATGGAAGCGATTCCGGAAACGGTGGTTCGGACGATGATTCCGGCAGCGGTTCGGGGGGCAATAAACCGGGCGGTGGAGAAGCACCGGATCCAGCAGCGTAAATAGGCTGCCCGCACTACCTTCTTTGGCAGAATGAAACTTCATCCTTAGAAAAAACAGTATCACATGGTTTCAGGAACTGATCCATGTATGGTTCCTTGCCATGTGGTTGCTGTTTTTCTGTTTTTCTCTTTCCCGCATTTTCTCATTTTCTTTATTTCTCCATTTTCTTTCATTCTCGTGTTTTTTAGTTTTCCTATTTTTAGTTTCTCTTATTTTTTAATTCTCAATCTTTAATTTTTAATCTTTAATTCAAGAAAGATGTTAGACAAAATCATTGATATTATTACAGCCATCCTCCCTTTTTTCGGAGGTCGCAAAAAACGTCAGCAAATGATGCAGGACGTCAAAGAGTTCAGCGAACTAGTGAAAGAGCAGTATAGCTTCCTTATGAAGCAGCTCGAAAAGGTGCTCAAGGATTATTTCGATTTGAGCGACCGTGTGAAGGAAATGCACTCGGAGATTTTTTCATTAAAAGGCAAGCTTTCGGAAGCTGTCACTTTACAGTGTGTCAATAAAGAGTGTATTCAGCGCAACAATGGTTCCGAATCCGCATCATCATCCACTTCTTTAATACCTGCCTAACGCATGAGAACTATTAATCTGATTGTCGTTCATTGCTCCGCTACCCGCGAGGATAAATCTTTCACCGAACATGATTTGGACGTTTGTCATCGTCGCCGCGGCTTCAATGGTGTGGGTTATCATTTTTATATTCGTAAGAACGGGGATATTAAGTCTACCCGTCCGTTAGAACGGATCGGTGCGCATAGCCGTGGTTTCAACCGGGAAAGTATCGGTATCTGCTATGAAGGCGGACTGGACTGCATGGGACAGCCGAAAGACACGCGAACTTGTTGGCAGAAACACTCGCTACGGGTTCTTATCCTGACTTTATTAAAGGATTTTCCGGGATGCCGTGTCTGCGGGCATCGTGATCTTAGTCCTGATCTTGACGGAGACGGTGAGATTGAGCCGGAAGAGTGGATTAAGGCTTGTCCTTGTTTCGAAGCGAGCAAGGAGTGGGATAAAGAATAGGTTTCTTTTTTCATTTACATATTCTATTGTTAGTTGTTATTGGTTAATTGTTATTGGTTATTAATCAAGAAAACCCGGACTTTCGCAAGCCCGGGTTTTCTGCATCTTGGGAACGCCTCCTTTACCTATAGGGAAATGGGGGACTAGCAATTTGATTCTAGTACAACAAAAAGACGCTCCGAGAGTAAAAAATAAAAAGGGATACCTGTGGGAAATGTGGGAGGCATCCCTTTTTTTTTAAATAAGAACAAAGATGGAAGGATGGACTTTCACAAGCTGTGTCCTTCGCTTTGTTCTGGGGTAAAAATATCTTCACACACAAGTGAAGAATGGGTTTATTTGTTTTTTCTCAATATATAATATATTATGAGATTCTCTATCCTATTAGTCTACCCATTCGGCAACTGTAACAGTCACTACTTTAGCCTCTACCGTTCCCCATGGAGAAGTAGGAATAGCCTTTACTTTGACTGTCATAGCCTTATGATTCTGGGTAGCATTCGGGTTCTTCAATGTAAGCTTGCCGGTTGTGCCGTCCAGAGTAAAGTTATCATTATCTTCACCAGCTACCAATTCAAATGCTACAGTGAAACCAAATATAGTTGCACCGTCAGAGCTGTCATAGGCATCGGAAGCACCAGTAGAAGGCCAAAGCTGACGATCTGAAGCATCTTTCCATACTAATGCGCTTGAGACATCAACACCATTTCCTCTTTCTGTAGCAGAAGATACATCAAATGCCAGCTTGTCTTTATCTTCTGTATCAACCTTGTAATCAAATGTACCGTTCATTTTAGCAGTATTGAATACAACAGGAATTGTTTTGGTAGAAATAACTTTCTCTCCACATTTTGCTTCTACTTTTACGCTAAAGCCAGCAGCATCACCGTTATAAGTTTTCTCTACTGAAAGCGTACCAGAAGTTGCACCAAGAGTTACACCACTAGGAGTGTCACCTACAACAGAGAATTCAAATTTTCCACCAAGAGAAGTGAATGTACCATTACTTCCATTACCAACAAAATCCGTATAGTTAGTGAAGAGTTCTGTCAGATCTCTTTCGGCAGTCACTGCAGTTACTGGACTACTACCTGTTTCCACCAGATTCAATACAGCCTTGGTTCCATCCCAAGCATTTGAGTTAGCCAATGTAAGATCAGCTTCTGCAGGATACTTAATATCTACATCTGTTGATAATACAATACTAATATGACCAGCAGTATTTGTAATCTTGGTAGTCACCTTACCTGTATAAGTGGCACCTGCAGGAACCTCCAATACAAGATTATTACCAGCATTTTTATTAAATTTAATATCCGGAGTTGCCACAACAGGAACGGCAGATGCTGCTACTGCATCAGCTGGAGCAATACGTTCAAATGTACATCCACTGAAATCACTAATACCACCCAAAGCTGTCTTAATCGCATTAATCTTCTCGCCATCCAATGCAAGTTCTTGTTTAGTGCTATGCCAAACAAGTGGAGCATCCGGATCAGCAAGTTCAATAGTTGTTGGAGCTTGTATATCGATCAATGTAACTGTTCCGCTGTAAGTCTTCTGTGTGAATGATTTATCACCTGTTACACCCGCAGGCGCTTTCGCTTTTACAGTAGACGTTGCCTGACATTGATTGCCTAGTGTTCCATCGGCATTGCCTTTTAATACACCAGTCTCGCCATTCATTGTAAAGCTACTTGTACCAGCACCAGTTACATTGAAAGTCACACTGAACAGATTATCTACAGAGATACCGAATTCTTCGGGCTTAGTCTTAGTCAAAGCTTGTCCTTCAGTAGCTCCAGTACCAGCATTGATTGATGATTTCACTGTCATCTTATAATAAGAACCTGTTGCCTTATAATCAATACTTGCATTTTTAGCCACTTCACTTGCAGCTGCATTTACTGATTCCCATTCAACCTCTTCAATATACATATTCTCCTTCACAGCAGCAAAGTAGTCTGAAGTAATATCATTCAAGGTTGTTTCACCTTTATCCTTTACTGTAAGTGCTACCGCATAGCTTTTATCAGCAGTACTGGCATCCAAAGTAACTGCGATTACATTAGGTTCGCCCGTTACAGCTTCTATCTTTTTAATCGCAAAGTGCGTACCAGTTGCACGAGTCAATTGGTGATAGTCGGCAGCAATCAAGTATTTTCCTTCCTCGCCTTTAATCAATTCAGCAACGGCAGATTGCGGTGATACACGGAAATTCACTTTCACTTCGTTAGCATTGAGTACAGGACTCCAATCGTCTGCATTACCTGCATTACCATACTTCACATAGAAAGTATTGAAGTTAACAGTTCTGTCAGCAGACTCCGGAATGTAAACGATGCTTTGAATCATACCTTTGATAGCTTTGATTTCAGCATCAAGTCTGGATTCAAGGCCTTTTATAACACCGCCAACTTGTTCGGATTCGCTCCTTATAATATCTTTAACCGCCTGGCTAAATGTACCTGTTGCAGGTAATTCGAGTGCTGCCAATTGTTTTTTCGTATCATCAATTTGCTTGATAATATCCGCATAACTCTTATAATCGGCACCCTCTTCAGTACTTACATAAGCATTGATAGCATCTAAAAGATTATCCAGTTGAGTTTGTTTCCCGATGGCTTCTTCACTAAAGAGCTTCTCATAAACATCTTTCACGAATGTTTCCAAAGTCGTTTTCACTCCGTACTGGGCAGTCAGGTAATTGTTAATACCACTCAACTCTGTAGAAATACCTTTCTGAACAGCTTCTGTTACGTATTGAGCTATTTCCCCCCATTTAGAAGTGTCGTCTCCCTCGTGTTGAAGGGCATTTATGATAGCTTGGTTTACATAAGCCCCAAAACTGGTACTTTCGTAAGCACTTGCATCCTTTTTACCAGATGTAATGTATGCCTGTTCTGCTGCAATCAGTTCAGATAATACGGTTTTAACATTCTCTAGTTCTTCAATCTTCTTTTCCAAACCACTGACACCATCCTCACCTTTGAGAATCTTTTGCAGAGTGGTCAGTTGATTTTGAAGATCTGCCAATCTTGTTGCCAAATCTTTAGCTTTATCGCCTGTGGCATCTGCCAAAGCTTGTTCCAGTGCAGCGATTTTTTCTTTCAAAGTTTTTTCACCATCCGGATTTTCCACAAGTGCGCTCAAGTCATTCAGTTGTGTCTGCAAATCCTGTTTTGCCTTTTCAACTGCGTTCTTCATGTCTTCTGTACTTACCGGACTGGTTGATGTGATTTTATCGACCTGCTCCTGCAAGCCTTTAATATCATCATCGTAGTCCTTACAGCTTGTCACCACTGTACTGACTGTAAGCGTCAATGCCCCGAAAAGCATTACCCTAACAAAATTTTTCTTCATAACTACTTAAAAATTACATTAATAATATATTATTAAACACTAAGTTTCAATAATAGCCACCCGTTACTTTGTAGGTAACGGAGAAACCTTTGTGCCTGCTCTTCGGGAGTAGTCAATACTGAAAAATGATACGATAAGCAATGAAACTTTTTTACCCCTGCTTCTGAAAGGCAGTAGAGGGAAGGAGATCTTTTGCAAAAATTTAGAAGTTAACAAAGCCCTAATACAAAGAATCCGCGTGTTTTATTTGGTTAATTCCTATTTTGAGTAGTTTATTAGAAAAAATGTATGATTTCGTTTGGTTGTTTTAAGAAATATGCTCATATTTGCACCGATATTCATTCCCGTTACCTACAAAGTAACAGAGTTATTTTCAAGCGATTACGCCTACAACAGAGCGTTTCACGAAGTCAAGAACTTGTCTATTTGCTTCATCAATTTTCTTACTCCGAAAAGGTTTCAAATAAGTCTCCGTCACAGTGATAGACGAATGTCCCATCGCTTCGGAAATAATGCCCGGATGAATTTCACAATAATAAGCTGTCGTAGCCCAACTATGGCGGGCGGTATACGAGCTCAACTTATCGGATAATCCCAATAATTCACCTAGCAACATCAACTGTTGGTTAAAGCTGCGCAATGCCAACTGATATTCGCGATACGCCTCTTTAGTTCCTTCACGGCTTTTCAACAACGGAAATAAATAAGGAGAAGAAGGATCACGATTCATATACTTCTTCACCAGGATCATCGCTTCGGGAGTCAATGTCACCGACAATGGTCGTCCTGTCTTACGTCTGCGATACGTTATTACGTTATCACGCAAATCACTCTTACGCAAATAAGCGAGATCGACAAACGGCATACCACGAAGCGAAAACATCAGAATGAACAACTCTTGCGCCTGACATACAGCAAATGGCACACCTGACGTACGAGATAATTTTGCAAACACCTTCTTCATATCGTCATCACACAACGCACGTTTATGATCGGCACGAGTACCGGTATAAACAGAACGGAACAGATGAGGTACATAAGGAACTTTCCCAAGATCGACGGCACGATTGTAAACCGCACGAAACGTACGCAGATAAGTGGAAACGGTGTTCCAGCTACAACCACGACTACGAAGGTAAACTTCGAATCCCTTCAGCCACTCCGAAGTTACTTCACTAAAAAGCAAATCTTCTTCCCCACAATAAGCAATGATGGCATTCAGACTGCTACGATAAACATGCGCAGTACCGAAGTTTCCCTCCATCTGTAGCCCCATGGCTACCTGCTTCATAAATGTTACTACTTTCAACATTTCTCAATTTATTAATTTATTCGACAATAAAGATACAAGTATTCTCACTATTACCACCCGGATAGTTCCAAAGATATTCTATCATTTATATAACTGCCATCCATCAATATTCATTTTTATTGTTACTTTTGTGAGAAAATGAAAGAGTTATGAACCAACCAGTAAAGCGCAAACGTATTCCGTACGGAATGATGAACTTTATCGATGTCCGCGAAGACGACTGTTATTACGTAGACAAAACGCATTATATCCCTCTCATAGAGAATGCGAACAAGTATTTCTTTTACATTCGTCCGCGAAGGTTCGGAAAGAGCTTAACGATCTCCATGCTCCACCATTATTATAACATATTAGAGGCGGACAAGTTTGAGAAATGGTATGGCGACCTGTACATAGGAAAGCATCCCACTCCCGAACGAAATTCATATCTCATCATTTATCTAAACTTTGCCGTAGTTAATGCCGAATTAAATAGTTACCGGCAATCATTGGACGCACATTGCAACACTGAATTCAATTTCTTCTGCGATGTCTACGCCCAATATCTTCCCGAAGGGATAAAGGAAGAAATGAATAAGAAAAAGGGAGCCGTAGAGCAACTGGATTATCTATATAAAGAATGTGTCAAAACCAATCAGCAGATTTATCTGTTCATTGATGAATACGACCATTTTACAAACAAAATCCTATCAGAACCTGCCTGCCTCGAAGATTATAAAAGCGAAACACACGGAACCGGTTATCTGCGCAGCTTCTTCGATACGGTGAAAGCAGGCACGGACTCCACTATCAAACGTTGCTTCGTGACTGGTGTCAGCCCCGTCACGATGGACGATCTCACCAGCGGATTCAATATCGGCACCAATTATTCGCTCTCTCCGGAATTTAATGAAATGACCGGATTCAACGAAGAAGAGGTACGCGCAATGCTGGATTATTATGCCACTACCTGCCAGTTTCACCACTCTACCAACGAGCTGATAGAAGCTATGAAACCTTGGTATGACAACTACTGTTTTGCAGAACAAAGTTATGGCGGTACTACAATGTACAACTCCAATATGGTACTCTACTTTGTGGATAATTACATCCGAAATGGAGGCTATATGCCACGCAATATGGTAGAAGAAAACATCCGCGTGGATTACAACAAACTACGAATGTTGATCCGCAAGGACAAAGAATTTGCTCATGACGCCTCAACTATCCAGACATTGGTGCAACAAGGATACATCACCGGTGAATTGAAAACTGGCTTCCCTGCCGAAACAATTGCAGAACCGGATAACTTTATCAGCCTATTATTCTATTTCGGAATGTTGACTATCAGCGGCACCAAACGAGGCAAGACATTATTGACCATTCCCAATCAAGTAGTACGTGAACAATTGTACAGTTACTTATTAGATACCTACAACGAAGCGGACCTCCGCTTTGACAACTGGGAAAAAGGAAAACTGGCATCCGCTATGGCTTATCGTGGCGACTGGAAAGCCTACTTCGATTATATCGCCGAATGTCTGCACCGATATTCTTCCCAGAGAGACAAGCAAAAAGGAGAAGCATACGTACATGGATTTACGTTGGCTATGACCGCACAGAACCGTTTCTATCGCCCTATCTCCGAACAGGAGAATCAGGAAGGATATGCCGACATCTTCATGTTTCCCTTACTGGATATTTATAAAGACATGCTCCATTCCTACATTATCGAACTGAAGTATGCCAAAGGAAAGGATAGTGATGAAAAGGTGGAGCAACTCCGACAAGAGGCTATCACACAAGCCAACCGCTATGCCGCTAGTGAAACGGTGCAAAAAGCAATCGGAACAACGACGCTGCACAAAATTATAGTTGTTTATCAAGGGATGAAAATGGTGGTGTGCGAAGAAGTTTAAAGTTCGTATATATTTTCATGTATTATAATAAAAGAGGCTGTCTAACAAGTTTAGACAGCCTCTTTTGATATCTTAGTAGTCTTCTAAATTATTTCTTAGAAGCTTCCAAAGATGCTTTACGGAATTCTTTCATTGCTTTTTCGATTTCCAAAGAAGCTTTACGAGCGCGAGTTCCTGCTGCTTTGTTACCGTTTTCGATCTGTGCGTTAGCATCTTTTGAGAAGTCAGCATACAGAGCTGCTACCTTTTCTACCAATTCTTTCATAATCCTTTTATTTTTTTCGTTAATAATGTGCCGCAAAAATACACTGTTTCCCGAAATAAAAGCATAAAATCAATATTTTTTTTGAAATATTCTTCGAAAAATATCTAAAAAAGGGGCTTTTCACCATTTTTACCTACCTTTGTAGCCATGAAACTGCTTACAGATACCGATTATATACATGCATTGATTGCTGAAGGGGAGCACCAGCAACAGGACTTTAAATTCGAAATTTCCGACGCACGCAAAATTGCCAAAACACTCTCGGCTTTTGCCAACACGGACGGAGGAAGATTACTTATTGGCGTAAAAGACAATGGAAAAATCGCGGGAGTACGCTCCGAAGAAGAAAAATATATGATTGAAGCCGCCGCACAACTTTATTGCGTGCCGGAAGTGGAATACACATTGCAAACATATATAGTGGAGGGACGGCAAGTGTTGGTAGCGACCATCGAAGAGACTCCGCATAAACCGGTTTACGCCAAAGACGAAACCGGGAAACCTCTAGCCTATCTCCGCATCAAGGATGAAAATATTCTGGCAACACCTATACACCTCCGTGTATGGCAACAGAGCGACAGCCCCCGTGGCGAACTGATCCGTTACACCGAACGTGAACAGCTCCTGCTCGAACAACTGGAGCATGGCACTTTACTTTCACTCAACCGCTACTGTCGCCAAACCGGACTTTCACGACGTGCCGCTGAACATCTGCTCGCCAAATTTGTTCGTTATGATATTGTGGAACCCGTATTCGAAAATCATAAATTCTACTTCCGAATAAAAAACGAATAACCACAAACAATACTTAATATTTGACACTTAATACTTAACTATGACCTTTATCAACGAGATTAACGACATACTCTGGACCTATATCCTGATTATCATGTTATTGGGATGTGCTGTCTGGTTCAGCATACGGACACGCTTCGTACAATTCCGCATGATTCGCGAAATGATCGTACTGTTAAGCGAATCTGCGGGCAAAGGGAAGCAGGGAGAGAAACATGTATCTTCTTTTCAGGCATTCGCTATCTCTATCGCCAGCCGTGTGGGTACGGGAAATCTTGCGGGAGTGGCTACCGCCATCGCTATCGGCGGTCCCGGAGCTATTTTCTGGATGTGGGTCATCGCACTGTTAGGGGCTTCGAGTGCTTTCATCGAGTCTACCTTAGGGCAATTATACAAAATACGCGGAAAGGATTCATTCATCGGAGGTCCTGCCTATTATATGAAGAAGGGATTGAAACAACCGTGGATGGGAATGCTTTTTGCCATATTAATAAGCATCACTTTCGGTTTTGCTTTCAATTCTGTACAGAGCAATACCATCTGTGCTGCTGCGGAGCATGCTTTCGGGGTCAATCATATTATATTGGGAGGGGTACTGACATTGCTGACGTTGGTTATCATCTTCGGAGGTATTCAACGCATTGCCCGTGTCAGCAGCATTATCGTGCCGGTTATGGCATTGGGATATGTGGGGCTGGCGCTGGTGATTGTTATACTCAATATCACTCATTTACCGGGTGTCATCGCTCTGATTATCAGTCATGCTTTCGGCTGGGAACAGGCACTGGCAGGAGGAGTCGGCATGGCATTGATACAAGGTATCAAGAGAGGGCTCTTCAGCAATGAGGCCGGTATGGGATCGGCTCCGAATGCGGCTGCCACGGCTCATGTCAGTCATCCCGCGAAACAAGGATTGATACAGACTTTGGCAGTATTTACGGATACATTATTGATTTGTACTTGTACGGCTTTTATCATTCTGTTTAGTGGTGCTCCGCTGGATGGATCGACCAATGGAGTGCAGTTGACTCAACAGGCATTGACGAACGAGATCGGTTCTTCGGGCAGCGTCTTCGTTGCTGTGGCTCTTTTCTTTTTCGCTTTCAGCAGTATTCTGGGAAATTATTATTACGGGGAGGCCAATATCCGCTTTATCACTCACCGGAAGTGGGTGCTTCATGGTTACAGGATATTAGTAGGCGGTATGGTGCTCTTCGGTTCACTTGCCACATTGGATATGGTATGGAGCTTGGCAGATGTCACTATGGCATTAATGGCTATCTGCAATCTGATCGCTATCCTCTTCCTTGGAAAATATGCGATCCGCCTATTAAATGATTACCGGGCGCAAAAGAAAGCCGGTATCCAAAGTCCTGTTTTTAAGAAAGAGTCTATGCCGGACATCGAAAAGGACTTGGAATGTTGGTGAAAACCAACTGTTTTTGTACCTTTGCACGGAAATTGACAGATGGTAGTTATATTATATACCTTCCACGCACTCAAATAGTAAATTGTAAATTGTAAAATTGTAAATATAACAATGGGCTTATTTGGTTTATTCAAGAAAAAATCCGATGAAACGAAAGTCGGCAATGTAGAAGATTTCATTTCACTGACCCGGGTGTATTTCCAGTCAGTGATCGCCACAAACTTAGGTATCACCAATATCCGATTCTTGCCGGACGTAGCTAACTTCAAACGTTTGTTTAAAGTGCCTACTCAAAACGGTAAACTGGGATTGGCCGAAAAGTCTGCGTCACGCAAAATGCTAATGCAGGATTATGGGTTGAATGAGAATTTCTTCAAGGAAATCGACGCTTCCGTAAAACGTAACTGCCGCACTCAAAATGATATTCAATCTTATTTGTTCATGTATCAGGGATTTTCTAATGATCTGATGATGTTGATGGGAAATCTGATGCAGTGGAAGTTCCGTATGCCGTCGATCTTTAAAAAGGCTCTGTATGGCATGACGCAGAAGACGGTACATGATGTTTGCACCAAAATGGTATGGAAAGCGGATGATGTGCATAAGACGGCTGCGGCTATCCGCCAATACAAAGAGCGTCTGGGATACTCGGAGCAGTGGATGACGGATTATGTGTATAATATCGTTCTACTTGCCAAGAAGGAACCGAAACGGAAGGATGACGACACGGAAACAAAAAAATAAGTCGCGTTAAATGTTAGAAAAGCGTAAAGATTAATATGATAGAGAAAGCGGGGGTTTTGTACTTCCGCTTTTTTTGTTATCTTTATGTACTTTTTTCTTTTGTCTTGATACAAAAGAAAAAGTACCAAAAAGAAAAAATCAAGGCTGCGTCTGCCCGGCTACTCCGGTCTCATCCCCGGCTAAAGGGCAGAAACTCGCTTCGCTCAAACAGTCTGCCCTTCTTAACGCCGGGAATGAAACCTCCGCTTGACGCCGTGCAGACGAGGCCGGGAGGCCATGCGGCGTGGAGTGCAATGCAGTGTAGAGTGCTATGCGGTGTGATTGTGTGTTATGTTGCGCTTTGATGATTATGTTGGTAGGTTATGGATGGAGGATACTTAGGGGATGAGATGCTGTTCGGGATTTGAGACATATAGTTCGGGGGGAAGGGAGGTCGTTCAAACTTAAAATGCTTATTATATAATTTAAAAATTGATAGATTGCTTATGAAACAAAAGAAAATGCTTACACTTACTTTTTCACAGTTGAAACAAATCTATGGTCAGGAGATTCCGGAGATAGTGGAGATAGCGGATAAGAGCTCTACTGTTGAGGATTTCAAGGCTGGAATACTGCGGTTGCTGGAGACTTGCAGGATAGAAAACGAAGCTGCGGAGGAGGCGAGGGAGCAAATTCGACTCTTACTTGATTATGATGGGCAAAATGTTCATGAACTGTCTACGGGACAGGATATGTCAGTACAGACTATTCGGCTGCTTTATGAGTTTCTGACGGGAACGTTGGAGAATATGGAGATGCCGACGGATTTGTTTATTGAAATTTTTCAGATGTTTAAACGGTTGAAGGGAGAAGTTATGCCTTTGCCGTCACCGCAGCGTATCAAAAGTCGGAATGACCGGTGGGAAACCGGACTGGATGAAGAGGTACGGGAGATACGGGATGAAAATAAGGAGCGGATGTTGCACTTGCTGATTCAGAAAATTGAGAACAGGAAGTCGAAGCCTTCGGTGCGTTTCCACTTTGAGGAGGGAATGAGTTATGAGGAGAAATACAGGTTGGTGAGTGAGTGGTGGAATGATTTCCGCTTTCATTTGGCGATGGCTGTGAAGAGTCCGGGAGAACTGAATCGGTTCTTGGGGAATTCTCTTTCTTCGGAGACGATGTATTTGCTTTATCGGGCACGAAAGAAGGGGATGCCGTTTTTTGCGACTCCTTATTATTTATCGTTACTCAATATCACGGGATATGGGTATAATGACGAGGCTATCCGGAGTTATATTCTGTATTCGCCACGGTTGGTGGAGACGTATGGAAATATTCGTGCGTGGGAAAAGGAGGATATTGTAGAGGTGGGTAAACCTAATGCTGCGGGATGGCTTCTGCCGGACGGGCATAATATTCATCGCCGGTATCCGGAGGTGGCTATTCTCATTCCTGACACGATGGGAAGGGCTTGCGGGGGACTTTGTGCTTCTTGCCAGCGGATGTATGATTTCCAAAGCGAACGGTTGAATTTCGAGTTTGAGTCTTTACGCCCGAAGGAGTCATGGGATCGTAAGTTGCGCCGGTTGATGACTTATTTTGAAGAGGATACACAGCTGCGGGATATTCTGATTACAGGGGGCGATGCGCTGATGAGTCAGAATAAGACGCTTCAACATATTTTGGATGCGGTGTATCGGATGACGGTACGCAAGCAGAAGGCAAATCTCGAACGACCGGAAGGAGAGAAATATGCGGAATTGCAACGGGTACGGCTGGGGTCACGGTTATTGGCTTATTTGCCGATGCGTATCAATGACGGATTGGTGGATATTCTGCGGGAATTCAAAGAAAAGGCTTCGGCTATCGGGGTGAAACAGTTTATTATCCAGACTCATTTTCAAACACCGCTGGAGGTCACGCCTGAAGCTAAAGAGGCGATTCGGAAGATTCTTTCTGCCGGATGGATCATCACGAATCAGTTGGTATATACAGTGGCTGCTTCGCGTCGGGGACATACGACACGGCTTCGCCAGGTGCTCAATTCATTGGGGGTGGTATGTTATTATACTTTCTCGGTGAAGGGATTCAATGAGAATTATGCAGTATTTGCTCCCAACAGCCGTTCGATGCAGGAACAACAGGAGGAAAAGATTTATGGTCGGATGACATCGGAACAGGCGGAGGAATTATACAAAATATTAGAGACGAAAGTCGGAACGGAAGAGGAGATGAAAGAAGATGTTGCCAAGCAATTAAGACATTTCATGAGAAAACATCATTTGCCTTTCCTTGCTACGGATCGCAGTGTATTGAATTTGCCGGCTATCGGTAAGAGTATGACCTTCCAATTGGTGGGACTGACGGAAGAAGGAAAACGGATTCTGCGCTTCGAACATGACGGCACTCGTCATCATAGCCCGATTATCGACCAGATGGGACAGATTTACATCGTAGAAAATAAATCACTGGCCGCTTATCTGCGCCAATTAGCCAAGATGGGAGAAGATCCGGAAGATTATGCTTCTATCTGGAATTATACGAAAGGAGAAACCGAACCTCGCTTCAGTCTTTACGAGTATCCTGATTTCCCCTTCCGCACTACTGATAAAATGAGTAATTTAGAAATAAGTAATAAGTACTAAGTATTAAGTAATAAGTATTACCGAAGCTGCTGGATAATACCTGCTATTTGATACTTGTCGATTAATACTTAAACTTGTTGATTGATACTTGTCGGTTAATACTTAATACTTATTCATCATTCTTTTACACGTATTACTATATTTGCAATAATTGCAGTTAGGCCTCCGGTGGTGATCCCTGAAGAGAAGATACTTCGAATTGCTTCCGGGGCTTGTTGTAATACGTCCGGCATTAATTCTACTCCTAGGCCTAAGGAAAGGCTGACTGCTAATACCAGAGTTTCTTTACGGCCTATTTCTTGTGAGGAGATAATACGGATTCCTGCCGCTGCTACTGTACCGAACATTAGTAAGGTTGCACCACCCAATACAGGATCGGGCATTAAGGAGAATACGGCACCTACAATGGGAAATAATCCCAAAAGAACGAGCATTGCTGCGATATAATAACCGACATAGCGGCTGGCTACTCCGGTCAGTTGGATAATACCGTTATTCTGTGCAAAGATGGAGTTGGGGAAAGAGTTGAATATACCAGCGAGGAAGGAATTGAATCCATCTGCCATTACTCCACCGGAAACTCGTTTCAAATAGGAATCTCCTTCAATGGGAAGTCCGGAAATCATAGAGTTGGCAGTCACGTCACCTGTTGCTTCGATGGCAGTTATCAGGTAGACCAGACCAATGGCTATGAAAGAAGACACATTGAAATCAACACCATATTTAAAAGGTTGGGGAATATTAAAGCTCATCAGCATTTCTACATTCAATGCACTCATATCCACTTTTCCCAAAACAAATGCCAAACCATAACCCAGACAAAGTCCGAGTACAATGGAACTCATGCGCAGGTATTTGTTCCCACAACGGTTGAAAAATAAGACGCTAAGAAGTACCAGTGCTGCAATAGACAGGTTTTTCCAGGTAGCAAACGTACCGTTATCCATAGCTGCATATCCACCTCCGCAAGATACGATACCTACTTTTATCAGGCTCAATCCGATAAGCAGTACGACAATACCGGAAACCAGCGGAGTGATGATATTACGCAAATATTTGAATGTGCGGCTGACAATCATTTCGATAGGTGCGGCAGCCATACAGGAACCGAAAATCAACGGCAATCCGCCTACCATTCCTGTGGCGATGATAGGACCGATAAAAGAAAAACTGGTTCCCTGGATGCAGAGCAGCTTTGCTCCTATCGGACCGAAACGACGGCATTGTATAAAGGTAGATACTCCCGAAGCAAAAAGGGACATGGAAACTAGAAAGCTTGTCTTTTCTACATCCAGTTTCAAGGCACTCGCTATGATAAGCGGCGGTGTGATAATTGCCACGAAAATAGCCAAGAGATGTTGTAAAGCCGCAAACAGGGCGTCTTTAAAAGGGGGACGGTCTTCTACGCCGTAGATTAAATCAGTTTTCATTTAATAGGTTGTTCTATATATTTTGTAAGTTCCACAAAGGGATAAACGGAGATTCCTCTGAAGTTCGGATTCTTTTAGCCTGACTTCTTTTTACTCTATTTCTTTTAACTCGCTTTTTAATCCGTTTTTTGGTTCGATTTTTGGTTCGATTTTTTTAGTTCAGCGTCCATTTCAGAGCAAGCGTCGGGATCACATAAAAGCCATCGCGACCACCGAAGTTATTGCTCAATTCGACTTCGGAGCCAACGCTTAGATTGAAGTTTTTATTTACTCCCTTGATTTGATTCAGGTTTACCCAAAATTGTGGTTCGGAGAGGAAGATAGTCTTTCCGTAGTTCGTTTCTTCACGCCACCAGTCGGCAAAGCCGGAGAAAGTGAGCAGGTTACGGCAGAAGTTTACGTACCATGTACCTGTCAACTGGAAGTTGTTGGGTGATGAGTGTTTCTGAATATACTTATACATGGCGGTCAGTGTGAAGCCTTTGGAAAAAGAAGCATTATTAAAGGTATACGTGGCTCCTGCCAGATAAGCATTTTTATAAGACATACCTTTGGATAATCCACCGTTATATTCAAGATGCGCAGAGAAAGGACCTTTCCAGAATTTCACTTCACGGGCTATTTCCCAATAAGCAGCAGCGACACCTTCGGAGGTATAATCCATATCGACAAAGAAATAAGTACTTCCCCAAGTATCAGGATGAAACTTCTCTACTGTGGAAGTTAACAGCGGACGACCTTGCAAATCTTTATCATACAAAGAACGTCCAAAATCATAATGTAACTGGATGTTTTGCGCCTGCAATCCCGGTACGGCAGAGAGCAACATACAAAGGAAAAGAGCAGAGATAATCTGTTTCATAAGTAAATGTGTTTAAATGAAGATGCAAAAATAGTTAAAGCTACACATATAAACACACTACTTTTATCTTTTTTTATTCCAGGTTATTATTTCCCGTGTCCCACCAAAGCCTTGTACCTCCATGATCGTTTCCTCCTAAAGCTTCCACAAGCGCGGAATATTGTTCCGGGTCTTCCGTCTGTAAGGTACCGGGGAAGTTTAGACGGCGCACCATAATCTCCGTGTCGATAGAACCGTTTCTGCTATGGTTGAATCGTACGGGAAATAAACGGGGATACCCTGTTCGTCTTTGTTCTGCCCAAGCTTCGCAACCTTCCGGAAACATAGCAATCCACTTCTGCGTAATGATCTTCTCCAGTTTCGTTTCCTTATCATCCAGCGGATTCCATTTGGGAGAGACTTTACAACGGGCCTCTATATTATTTTCTTCATCATACGTGTCTATAAAGTCGGAGGCGGTCTGTTCACTTTGCAGATAATCTTCTACGCCATAGATTCCCCATTGATGGAAAGAAGTAGTTACACCGTTCTGATAACAGGTTTCTTCATCTTCATCCGTCCACCCGCGCAATGCAGCTTCGGCACGCAGAAACCAAACTTCCGAAGCAGTCATCAGAGGCGCATCGGTGCTTTGCTTGACAAACAGCTTCGACAATCCGGAATAATGACTATGAGCAAAACATGTCCCCTGACGAATTCCACGATATTGTCCTTTCAGGGTTTCATCCGTACAGAGTTCGAAATAAATTCCAAGACGGGGATCATTATATCCCACCAAGATTGATTCCATATTCGCACTCATGTAAGTTTCATTCCACACACGATTAAGTTCTCCCAATGGATTGGTATATCCGGATTTGGTAGAAACAACAGCTCCGCCTGTTTCCGCTTCAAAGAAGCCGTAATCGTTTTCTTTTATTTTCTGTATTTCAGCACGTGCCTTATCGGGGGCAACAGAGGCAATACGCATAGCTAGACGCAAACGCAACGAATTGGCAAACTTTACCCAGGAAGGGTATTTACCATCCAACAAAATATCAAAACGTGCAAATCCATTGAATTCCGGTTTCTCCTCTATATAACCGGTGAGGGCAACCACGGCAGAATCGAGTTCATTGAAAAACTCATAATAAACATCTTTTTGTTTATCAGGACGGTAGTGGTTTTCTGCATTCGCAAAATTCTTATAAATGATGGGACCATAATAATCCGTCACACGATGCATGGCTTCTACCTTTAATATTTTCGTGATCCCGAACAAAGCAGGATGTGTATTCCGGGTAGCATTCTCCGATTGGTATATCTGCGGGAAAATATAAGAATACATATGCGTCCACATGGCGCTGTTCCAACCATCCTGCATATTATAGTCGGAATTATGCGAACCTCCGTTCAAGGGTTTACCGTCATGCATATATCCACCAAACATATCTGCGTTCAGATTCTGTATCAGCTGGAAAGGCCAGTTCTTCCCTTTTCCGAAATCATAATTAAAATAAATACCCTGCTGAATAATGCCCAAACGGATTCCATAACCATTGTCGTCAATAATCAGGTCATCATCCGTGATTCCGGACAAGTCGGTATTGTAATCACGGAAATTACCGGTACATGCTACAGAAAAGAGCAGTAAGCCCAGCAAGTATAAATATACATATTTTCTCTTCATTTCTCTCTCCTACCTTTAAAATTCACATTTCAGAGTAAAGCCCAAACTACGGGTCGTAGGCATTCCGAATACTTCAATCCCTTGGTTATCATTCCCGGTGGAAAGTACCAAATCCGGATCAAAAGGAGCTTTCTTATATAAGAAACATAGATTGCGGGCCACAAACGAAAGCTGCACATCTTTCAGAACCTTCGTTTTTTGTATCCACTTCTTTGAGAAATTGTAGCTCAACGATACTTCGCGTAACCGTAAATTAGTGGCATCATACATATAATACTCTGTCACTCCGGCACGCCCGCCCACTACATTTTTATAGAATCCTTTCACATTATCGATCTGCTGACCTTCAAGCATCACATATCCTCTGTCGCGTGCATCAGCCGTAATTTCCGATACGCCATAGAGATCCATTTCCGCTTGTGTCTGCGAAAGGACTTTTCCTCCGTAACGCCAGTCAAGCAGGAAATAAAGGCTGAATCCTTTGTAAGAGAATGTGTGATCCCATCCCATCATAAAGACAGGGTTGGCATTTCCTACTTTCACCGTATTTCCGTCACCTTCCACCAATGGAAGTCCTTTGTAATCTCCTTCTGTTTCATAAACAATGTTTCCTGCGGCATCACGCACAAAGGCTTTACCATAGATATCACCGATAGAACCACCTTTCACCAGTTTCATTGCATAACTGGAAGAAAAGCTCGTAGGTCCGTAGACCAATTCTTTCAACTCGTCGTGCAGCTTCACGATCTTATTCTTGTTGGTAGAGAAGTTGATGGAAGTTTTCCAGGTGAAATCAGAAGTCAGTATCGGAGTTCCGTTCAGTGTCACTTCCCATCCTTGGTTTTGGATATTCCCAGCATTTACATATCGGAAAGCATACTTGTCACCTGCAAGAGCAGGAAGTTTGAAGAACTGATTATAAGTGTTGGTACGATAATAGGTCAGATTGATTCCTAACCGATGTTGGAAGAATCTCCATTCCGTTCCGAATTCCATGGCATGAGTCATTTCCGGCTCCATATCTTTGAAAGGAGCGGCATCATTTGCCTGTATCTCGCCACCGGCACTGATATGCGAAGCGGAATTAGTGACAAATACAGGAATATCGTTCCCCACTTTACTATAGGCACCACGCAGTTTCGCAAAAGAAATCCATTCGGGCAGCTTCACCCATTTATCAAGCAATATGGAAAGACCAACGGAAGGATAAGCAAATCCCGCTTTCTCATGTTCAGTATAAGCCAAGGTTGATGCCCAGTCATTACGAGCTGTCAAATCAAGAAATAATTTTTCCTTGTAGCCAATCTGTGCTGTACCGAAAATAGATTGAAGCTGACGATGCTCATCTATTTTCTGGTCAATACTGGCAGAACTGTTCATGATGATATTGGCAATATTAAATACATTAGCAAACTTCAGAGAAGCATTCTTGGAATCATAACGGGTCGAGTTTCTGATTCGATCATTTATACTACCGCCAATAGCCGCATCCAGTGTAAAATCTCCCCAGGTTTTCTTAAACATCGCCATGACATCACCATACATCTGCGTTTCCTGATAATCCATTTCAATATATCGACCGTTCGCTCCACACAGGGCAGTAGCGGTAGACGCATAGAATTTCTGACGCAACTTGTCAGCCCAGTAGTCCATGTTGCCACGAGCTTGAATAGTCAACCAATCATTTATCTTAAAGTTTGCCGAAAGGGAAAGGATAATGCGCGTACGCGTTTCTTTACTTTGTATACGGTTCACTATCCAATATGGATTCTGTTCGAAGTCTTCGGTAAATGTATGCCAGTTTTGCACATTCAAATTCCGTTCTTCGTCATAGGTTTCAAAATGGTCTTTATAATAAGACAGATTCTCACCACGAGGAAAACGATAAAGCCCTACCAACGGATTCATATAAAAACCTCCCGATACCGGCTTATTCTCAACAGTCTGTTTCATTACATTCACATTACCATCCAGTTTCAAACGTTTGTTGAACATGGTAGCTGTTTCGCGTAGGTTTATATTATGTTTCTTCAGCTTGTTTTTATCCATAATCCCCTTTCCAGTGGTGTTGGCATAGGAGAAATAAGTTTGTAGAGTTTCATTTCCATAGCTGACGGACACAGAAGTCATTGAGGTCAATCCGGTACGGAAAAAATCATTCAGGTTATCATGAGCCGTCAGATTATCTTTCTCACCCCAGCTGTCTACCACATCACTGACACCGTAACGATTTTGCATTTTAGGCAGGCTGAATGCTTTCTCGAAAGTTAGTCCCGTAGAGAAATTAATATTCCTTTGCCCGACAGAATTTCCTTTTTTAGTAGTGATAAGAATGACCCCGTTAGCAGCCATGCTACCATATAAAGCTGCTGCTGGAGCACCTTTCAAGATACTGATGCTTTCCACATCTTCCGGGTTCAGGTTAGAAATCCCATCTCCTCCATCACGGTTGCCGGCATTCGCCGTACCTCCAATTGCCGAATAAGCCTGCTCGGAAGAGGTATTCGACATCGGCACTCCGTCTATCACATACAGCGGTTGATTATCACCGGACACCGAACGGATTCCCCGGAGACTGACTTTGGCAGAACCGCCCATACCGGAAGAGTTTTTATTGATTTGTACACCGGCCGCTTTTCCTGCCAGGGCAGTAATCATATTTATTTCTTTTACACGATTCAGTTCCTCACCTTTGATTTTCTGCGCAGAATAAGCCAGTGTAGCTTCATCCTTTTCAATTCCCAAGGCTGTTACGATGACATGGTCAAGCATCACCGCGTCTTCCTGAAGGCGTATTTCAAGCATAGTCCGACCTGTCACATTGACTTCTAAAGTCTTGTAACCTACAAAAGAAACCTGCAAGACAGCACTATCCGGAACAGATAAAAAGAATCGTCCATCAATATCGGTCACAGTACCATTGGCTCCCCCTTTTTCTCGTATTGTAGCACCGATTAGTGGTTCACCATAGACATCAATAACACGCCCTCTCACGGTATAATTGTCAGAAGGAGTTTCTATCGTCCCTCTTAACAGTTGTTGCTCCGAAGCATAACAATTCCCACCCTCCAGGAAAAATAAGCTCATTAAGAAACAACTTACTAAAATTTCTTTTTTCAATGATATAATAAGATACTGTTTGTTCATCACACCGCAAAAATAACTAAATATTTTAAATCTAGCATTTTTTCTCATTGATTTTGAGGGAAATAAACATTATCACTATTTTTGTACGAAATTAAAATGAACGATAACATGGAAATCGAAACACATCCGTTAGAACCGTTTCTTCCTGCGAAATCAAAGCTACTTATGCTAGGAAGTTTTCCGCCACAGAAAAAAAGATGGTCGATGGATTTTTATTATCCAAACCTAAACAATGACATGTGGCGTATATATGGAATCTTATTCTTTAATGATAAGAATCACTTTCTGAATTCAACACTAAAATCGTTTTGTCGTGAGCAAATCATAGATTTTTTGAACGAAAAGGGAATTGCCCTGTTTGATACCGCTTCATCCATCCGCCGGTTGCAGGATAACGCATCGGATAAGTTTCTCGAAGTAGTGGAGGCTACCGATGTAGCAGCATTGCTGCGACAACTTCCCGAATGCAAAGCCATCGTCACTACCGGGCAAAAAGCAACGGACACTCTCCGACAGCAATTCGAAATAGAAGAGCCGAAAGTAGGCGATTACTCCGAGTTCGTTTTTGAAGGACGCGCCATGCGGCTTTACCGGATGCCTTCATCATCAAGAGCATATCCACTGGCATTGGATAAGAAAGCAGCCGCTTACCGGATTATGTTTCAGGATTTGCAGATATTGAGGTGAGGTTTAAGTGGTAAGTATTAAGTATCAAGTATTAAGTGTTAAGTATTACATAGTAAGAATTAAATTATAAATGAATATGGCAACATTATTTTTGCAGTACCCGGCATGCAGCACATGCCAGAAAGCCAAGAAATGGTTAACAGAAAATAACATTGAGTTTACAAACCGATTAATTGTAGAAGAAAATCCTACGGCTGAAGAATTAAAAGCATGGATTCCACGTAGCGGTTTACCGGTGAAGAAATTCTTCAACACGAGTGGATTAGTATATAAAGAGCTGAAACTAAGCGAGAAGCTGCCTGCTATGAGTGAGGAAGAACAGATAGCACTCTTGGCAACGAACGGTAAATTGGTGAAACGCCCATTGGTAGTGACAGACAGCTTCGTTCTGGTCGGTTTCAAGCCCGATGAGTGGGAAAAATTAAAATAATTCAAAACTTATTTACCCGAATGTTTGGAGATTCAGAAGTTTCTACTACCTTTGCAGCCGCAAACACGGGAGTAGCTCAGTTGGTAGAGCACCGGTCTCCAAAACCGGGTGTCGGGAGTTCGAGCCTCTCCTCCCGTGCAGAGTTAAATAGCTGTAAACGATAAGTTTATGGCTATTTTTCGTTTTAGGTCAGACGAATTTCGGACGAAATTAATTATAGTGACGGTATCCGGCAAAGATAGTGACGGTATACAACAGTGATAGCGTCACTATCCCGAGCATATACCGTCACTATTATTTTCTAGGATTATCTATCTGGAATTGTACGTTTATTCATATCTGTGAATATTACGCATAATAATATGATGTACATTTCCAATGACTCCTGTTTGCTTTCCTAGTTCTTATTTGTTCTTTCCAATCCTTTAGCAGCCTCAACCAAACGAATGAATTCTCTTCTATATCCTTTATCATCGTTATTCAGTCCCTGTTTGGCCAGATCAATCACTTTGTCGTAACTGGCATTTCCTTTAAAGTCAGACTCCCGAAGTAACTGTCCGAACATAGCCACTGCAGAAGCAAAGCGGAAATCGGAAGAAACATTATTTCCTTTATTATCTACGAAAGGAAGTTCCATTTTCTTGCTGACATCTTTATCCGGGGCTTTATAACGCAGTTTCACAGTCAGGAGTTCATTAGAGCCTGTCGGCTTCACAGACACTTTCTCTTTCTTCTGATATTTCAAGTCGTCTATTTTACCTACATATTCATTCTTTACTCCTGTAGGAATCACTTCGTAAAAGGCTGTCACTGTATGTCCCGCACCCATATCTCCGGCATCTTTAGCATCATTATTAAAGTCCTCGTCTTTCAACAGACGACTTTCGTAACCAACCAGACGATAGGCCTGCACTTGGGAAGGATTAAATTCGACTTGCAGTTTGACGTCTTTTGCCACTGTATGCAGCGTAGCACCGAATTCGCCTACCAAAACACGGTTGGCCTCCTGCAAGTTATCTATATAAGCATGATTGCCATTTCCCTTTTCAGCCAACACCTGAATCTTCTTATCTTTATAATTACCCATGCCATAACCCAGTACGGTAAGGAATACTCCACTCTTGCGCTCTTTTTCAATCAATTGTTCCAATCCTTCAGCGGAAGAAACGCCCACATTAAAATCACCATCGGAGCAAAGTATGATACGGTTATTGCCGTTAGAGATCAGATTCTTCTTGGCTATTTTATACGCTAACAAGATACCTGCACCACCTGCCGTAGAGCCACCCGCCGTTAATTCATCTATCGCTTCGCGAATCTTCTGTTTGTCGCTACCCGGAGTTGCTTCCAGTTTCACACCGGCACTGCCTGAATAAGTCACAATCGCTACTTTATCTTTATCACGTAAGTTATTCACCAATAATTTGAGAGATGACTTCACCAAATCCAACCGGTTGGCTCCCCACATAGAACCGGAGACATCAATCAGGAATACCAGATTAGATGCAGGCAGATTATCTGTCGGGATTTCTTTTGCTTTCAGGCCGATACGTACAAGACGATGGTTTGTGTTCCAGGGACAGGCTCCGGATTCCATCGTAATTTTCACAGGATCACTTCCTGTCGGCTTCGGATAATCATAAGAAAAGTAGTTCACTAATTCTTCTGTACGGATAGCATCAACCGGAGGCAGTTCACCTTTATTGATAAAACGACGCATATTACTATAAGAAGCGGCGTCTACATCAATAGAGAAAGTAGAAAGCGGAGCATCCGACACACTCCTGAAACCATTCTCCTGAAACTCTCCGTATTCTTCCGCATTTGCAGCATCATACATGATTCCCGGAGTCGGACATACTGCCTTGTAAGCAGTAGACATTACTTTTGCAGCTCTTGTCTCATGGCCGTATCCTACCACCACACATTCTTCCAATACCAGTTCGTCAGCTTTCATCTTCACATCCAGCGTGGCCGATTTTACCACCCTTCTCTCTTGCTTATACCCGATATACTGAAACAACAACGTTTCCCCTTTCTTAGCCTGTATCGTGTACCGGCCATTCATATTCGTTACTGTACCTTTCGTAGTACCCTTTATCTGTACCGAACAGCCAACAAGCGGAGTTCCATCCTTTGCATCCGTCACAGTACCCGACACGGTAATAGCTTGCGCGTTCACCATCCCTAAAGAAACAACTGCCATCAGCAGTACGAGCATCATTGCTCTGAATTGATTTGTTTTCATAACTTCATTATTTAAAATGTTACTAATAGTTCGCTTTTACTATAGAGATGCAGATTTCACACTGATTCCATAAATGACTTGAACTTTTTTTTATCCGGCAGAAAAAAAGAGTCCTTTCAAAATTCTCCCTTATTCCTTTGCCACTCATCAGATGATGTGTATATTTGCGAATCATAAACATATCACAAATATGAAAAACGAAGTCGACGGAAGGCGGGAAATAGCCTCGCGAAACACGGCCTGGGCTAATAACATTGCCCGCAAACTAACTCGTTGGGGTGTCACTCCCAATCAAATTTCCATGATGAGTGTATTCTTCGCTATGATAGGTTGCCTCCTGCTGATTGGCACAGTTATTTATCCCGGCTTCAATAAATATGTAGCCTATATTCTGTTCATCGTTTGTATGCAGTCGCGGTTGCTCTGCAACCTGTTCGATGGGATGGTCGCCATTGAAGGAGGAAAAAAAAGTGCCAATGGAGATCTTTATAACGATATGCCCGACCGTTTTGCCGATGCATTATTCATCATTCCCGTCGGGTATGTAGCAGGTGGATTCGGAGTCGAATTGGGATGGCTGGGCGCCCTTCTTGCTGTTATGACAGCTTATTTCCGCTGGATAGGAGCCTATAAAACACATCAGCATTTCTTCAATGGTCCGATGGCCAAACAACACCGCATGGCATTGCTGACACTGACCTTTGTAGTCGCCACCTGCACCATCCATTCAGGATACAACCGGATGGTATGCTTCATCGCTCTAATCATTATCAACATCGGTCTTATCGCGACACTGATACATCGCCTGTACCTCATGTCACACACAACAAACACTGAAATAAAATGAAAAATCTACTGGATAAAATATTCCCTACATTAAGCGATGAGTTGATTATTGTCATCTCGCTTATCATCGGATTGCTTGTTACGGCAAGCCTTATTCTTTTCCTTGTAAAAAAGATATCTCCGAAAACAAATATCAGCGAACTCGCCGCACGCACGCGCTCATGGTGGATCATGGCGGGTATGTTTATCGGTGCTGTATTTATCAGCTATAACATTTCTTATTTCTTCCTTGCCTTTCTCTCTTTCATTGCTTTCAGAGAACTTTATTCTGTATTGGGATTCAGAGAGGCAGATCGCGGAGCACTGTTTTGGGGTATACTGTCTATCCCCATTCAATATTATCTGGCTTACCTTGCCTGGTATGGAGCATTCATCATCTTCATTCCGGTAGTCATGTTCCTCGTATTGCCTTTACGGCTGGTTTTAAAGGGAGACACACACGGAATCACCAAGTCGATGGCACTGTTGCAATGGATTCTAATGCTTTCGGTATTCGGTATCAGCCACCTCGCTTATCTCCTGTCACTTCCCGAACTGCCTGGATTCAGTTCCGGAGGACGGGGTCTGCTGTTGTTCCTTGTATTCCTTACGGAAATCAATGACATCATGCAATTTATCTGGGGCAAACTTCTCGGACGGCATAAGATTCTTCCGAAAGTAAGTCCGAACAAGACGTGGGAAGGTTTCCTGGGCGGTGTCATCAGTACCACTGTCATTGGTTACTTCCTCGGTTTCCTGACTCCCCTCTCCGCTCCCAACGTTATTCTGGTTAGCGCCCTCCTTGCGATTGCCGGATTCTCGGGAGACGTGGTCATCTCCGCTATCAAGAGAGATAAAGGAATTAAAGATATGGGGAACAGTATTCCCGGTCATGGAGGAGTATTCGACCGGATAGATTCGCTGTCCTACACTGCTCCTGTATTTTTTCATTTAGTTTATTACATTGCATATTAAACGAAGAGAATGGAAAAAAGATTCATGCAAGCTACTGCGATGCAGATTATATATAAAGGTGTTTTCCAATGGTTCCTGAAATTAATCGTAGGGGTTCAGTTCACCGATTGCCGCTTCCTTAAAAAAGAAAAGCAATTCATTATCCTTGCCAACCATAACAGCCACCTGGACACCCTAAGCCTGTTGGCTTCCCTGCCCGGCGATCTTTTGTGGAAAGTCAAACCCGTAGCAGCAGAAGACTATTTCGGGAAAACCCGCTTTCAGGCTTCCATCAGCAACTTTTTCATCAATACGCTTCTTATCAGAAGAAAAGGGGAAAAAAATTCGGAGCACGATCCGATCCGTAAGATGCTTGAAGCCATCGATGCCGGGTATTCACTGATTCTCTTTCCGGAAGGAACCAGAGGGAAACCGGAGCAGATGGGAAAAATAAAATCCGGCATTGCCCGTATCCTGTCGCTACGACCTGAAGTGAAATATATTCCTGTATTCATGACCGGTATGGGACGCTCTTTACCCAAAGGAAAGATGATCCTGTTGCCATACAAAGCATCTATCTATTATGGTATGCCCGCTTTGGTAAAGAGTACGGATACACATGAAATATTGGAGCAGATAACAGGTGATTTTGAAAGAATGAAAGAAAAATATCAAGTTGTTATCGACGAAGAAGAGGAATAGATGTTGTTTTTCAAAAGAAACATATCGAAACTATCGGACGAGGAATTACTGATACACTATACGAAGTCCGGCGATACGGAATATTTCGGTGAACTATATAACCGATATATCCCGTTACTGTACGGACTTTGCCTGAAATACCTGCATGATGAAGACCGGGCACAGGAAGCAGTCATGCAGTTGTTTGAAGACTTATTGCCTAAACTGGAAAATTATGAGATAAAAGTTTTCAAGCCATGGCTCTACCGGGTGGCGAAGAATCATTGCCTGCAACTTTTACGGAAGGAAAATAAAGAAATTCCGTTAGATTATACGGTTAATATTATGGAATCTGACGAATTTCTGCATCTATTAAGTGAAGAGGAAAGTTCGGAGGAACAACTGAAGGCATTACATCACTGTCTCGAAAAGTTGCCCGAAGAACAACGGACCAGTATTACGCGTTTCTTCCTCGAAGAGATGTCGTATGCCGACATTGTGGAACAGACCGGATTTACTCTGAACAATGTGAAAAGCTATATCCAGAACGGAAAGCGAAATTTAAAAATTTGTATTAAGAAACAAGCCCTATGAAACTATTGGACTACATACGAGGACTCCGCAAAGGAAAAGAGGCCCACCGACTGGAACGAGAGTCGATGCAGGATCCTTTCCTGGCCGATGCTATGGATGGTTACAGCCAGGTGGAGGGAAATCACGAACAACGGATCGAGAAACTGCGGATGCAGGTTTCAGCTCATTCGGCAAAGAAAAAGAACACCCGTGCTATCACTTGGAGCATCGCTGCCTGTCTGGCTATCGGATTCGGTGTCAGCAGTTATTTCCTGTTCCTGAAAAAGAGTATGACGGACGAAGTGTTCATTGCCAAAGAGAGTGTTTCCTCCAAGTTGGCTGAACCCGCAATTCCGCCCACTCCGGCTATTCCTGCAACTCCAACAGTTCCGGCAACTCCACAAAAGGAAATCGCATTGGCTACCGCAAAGGTAAAAACAGATTCCACTCCTGCTTCCGAAGATTCCACTCCTGTTTCCGAAATTACTGCAAGACAAGCGGATAAGAAAGATATGATTGCCAAAATCCAAGCGACTTCCCAACCACAACAAGGTGTACCTATGGCAACTGTGCCGGTGATGGAGGAAGTGTCGGAAGAGACTGCCGCATTGCAAGAAGTAGTAGCAACGATGGATACTTTCGAATCTGAATCTGATAAGAAAATGAAGTTGGCTAAGGTAGCGACTATCCTTCCTCAAAAGAATATGATTAAAGGGAGAGTGACCGACGAAAAAGGAGAACCGCTTATCGGAGCCAGTGTGACATATAAAGGAACGAATATCGGAACCATCACAAATATGAATGGAGAATTTTCGTTAATCAAAAAGGATGATAAGAAACGATTAACAGCGGAGTATATCGGATATGATCCGGTAGAAATCCGGGTAGATACCAGCCGGACGATGCTCATTGCCATGAACGAAAACAAACAGGCACTCAATGAAGTGGTGGTAGTGGGATATGGCGCTAAGAAAAATAAGAAGTCAACAACTGCCGGAAATGTTGTGACGGTTAAGGAACAGGCAAAGAAAGAGATTACTCCGCAACCTGTCATCGGAAAACGTAGCTATCAGAAATACCTGAAAGAGAATCTCGTTCGTCCAACAGATGATAACTGTAAAGATATTAAGGGGGAGGTAGTCCTTTCTTTCTTTGTTGATGAAGAAGGAAAGCCGCAAAATATCACTGTTATTCATGGATTATGCGAATTCGCTGATAAAGAAGCCATCCGGCTTGTCAAAGAAGGACCTAAGTGGACAAGTGGAAAACTCCCGGCAAGAGTAACAGTACGATTCTGAACTTAATAAATACCAATAAGAAGGCACATTTGTGCCAACACAGTGGCACAGACATGCAAACAAGGTGGCATTGTTGTGCCAACCTATTGGCATAGTAATAACAACACAAAGCCTATCTTAAATCAGTTCATAACTAGCCATCTGTATTGGCATATCCAAATTATGAAGCACTTTCTCCAACAGAATACCCTCACGGTTGTCATATTCATACCCGAAAGTGGCACGAATACCTTGCAGGATAAACTGTGTGGCACGGTCCAATGCCATCGGCAGACTGTCTCCCTGCATCAAAGAGCCGGTGATGACACTGGTGAAAGTATCTCCCGTGCCGGGATAATGTGCAGGCAGATAAGGGCAGGTCACTTTCCAGTAGCGGTTTCCCTGACGGTTATAAGCATAGACAGACGTTTTATGAGGCTCATCATGTACAGGAACACTGGTGATGATAACCACTTGCGGACCTTTGTCGGACAAAAGACGAAGATATTCTTTCAGCTCTTCATCCGTGTTATCTGCTTTATAAGGTTTATCCAATAAATAAAATAGTTCCGTCAAATTGGGGGTAATCACATCTGCTTTAGTAATCAGGTGGCGCATCTCTTTTATCATCTCTCCATCAAAGTTGGTGTACAATCGTCCGTTATCTCCCAATACCGGATCGGCAACGATCAAACTGTCCGGCCGACGAAAGTCCCTGATAAAATCAGAAACAATCTGAATTTGTCTCGGAGAACCCAGATATCCGGTATAGATAGCGTCGAATTCTACCTCCAGCTTCTTCCATTGGGCAATAATTTTCGGCATTTCGTCCGTCAGGTCGAGGAAGGAGAAACCGGGATATTGCGTATGATTGGATAATACAGCCGTAGGAAGCGGACAGACCTGAAACCCCATGGATGAAAGAATAGGAATGACGACGGTCAGAGATACGCGCCCCATTCCCGAAAGGTCATGGACGGCGGCTATTTTCTTTACTTTATTGGCATACATATAATTTATAATTAAACGTTTTACTACTCTTATCCTACGAACTCATTTATCTACTATGGACAAGCAGAAACAGATATTCTATTTACATCAAACGGAAGCTCTGTTTATATGAAACAAAGGCTCTATTTCTTACCAATAGAGCCTCTGTTTTTACAGCATCAACAGAGTCTCCATTTCGTTTGTACTAACAAATATAAAACTCCATTGTTTTGAAACCAAATTTATTTTAGAATAATCAACAGAGAAACATTAGGTTAATATCACTAACACGTCCCGTGCCCCATGCGCTCCCATCACTAAAGCCTGCTCAATATCAGCAGTCTTTGACGGACCGGAGATGAACGTTCCGAACTGATATTCCTGTCCGTCCAGTTCGCGGTAGGCGTCATACATGGTATCTACAATTTTATTCCGGTCGAGCAGAATAACCAACTTCTCCGAGATAAAATAGATCGCTTTATATTTCACCGTCTGCGGTATCCAGATGGCTCCGTTTTCGGCTACTCCGATTTCTCCTTTCACTACGGCAACATCTGTGCCGTCCAACTCTTTCGGATCATCCAGATTATCGGGATTGAACGTAGCACAGGAAATATCCGGCAATACGGAAGCAATGCGCATAGCATTCGGATAAGTCCGGCGTATGACCGCATTCACATCTTCCCCTTCACCCAATACAACTGCCGTACCACCCACCGCACGGCTGATTGCACAGAACTGTTCTATCTTGTCAGGATATGACAATCGTTTCATATCCGCAATATCCGGTTTATCATAACGCGTCTGCGTATGCTGGCGGATGCTGGCTAATATTTCTTCTCTGCTGCTCATTTGGATTCCTCCTTTCCCTGTACTTTGTTTTTCTTCCACATTTCATTGAACGACTCGCTGGCAAATTCCGGCAGTTCACGCCCCTTTCCCCAATCGTCGAGATCGTTGTATTTCATGAAACGGGGCAGGCCATTTACCACCGGGGCTGCCCACAAGGCTGCGTTGAACAATGCCGGACGCTCCATCAGGAACTTCATACCGCCGGACATGATCTTCTTTCCCGTATTGGCTTTCCCCAGTCCGTCCAAATCCTGCCGCCATTTGTAAATTTGTTCGGCCAAATCTACTTTCACCGGACAGACATCGGAACAGGACATACACAAAGAACAGGCCGAAAGATTATCATAATATTTCTCCGGAGCGTGAGCCATACCCAAGTTGATGCCAATAGGTCCGGGGATGAAGTACGTATAAGAGTAACCTCCACTGCGGCGGTACACCGGGCAGGTATTCATGCACGCACCACAACGAATACAGTTCAATGTCTTGATATGGTCGGGCTTGGATAGTAAGGCACTCCGGCCGTTGTCTACGATGATAATATGGTATTCACCGCCTTCGCGGGGACGGCGGTAATGAGAGGTATATGTTGTCACCGGTTGTCCGGTGGCCGAACGGGCGAGTAATCGGGTGAACACACCCAATGCGTCCAAATCCGGGACGATCTTTTCCATACCGAAAGCGGCAATGTTCAGTTTCGGGTAGGAAGTACCCATATCGGCATTTCCTTCATTGGTGCAGACCACAATGTCACCGGTTGAAGCGACGGCAAAGTTGGCGCCTGTCATGGCGGCTTCGGCATTGAGGAAGAGATGACGCAGGTTCTTACGTGCGGCATGAGTCAGGTAGGTAGGGTCAAAGTTTCCCTTTTCCGTGCCCATCTCCTTTTCGAAAAGTTCGCCTACCTGTTCCCGTTTGATGTGAATGGCGGGCAGTACGATGTGGCTCGGTTCGAGATGCATCAGTTGCAGGATGCGTTCGCCCAAATCGGACTCTACAACATCGATGCCCCGCTCCATCAGGAAAGGATTCAATCCACACTCTTCGGCGAGCATAGATTTGCTCTTGATGAAATGGTGGACGTTATGCTCATTCAGTATTTCGTAGACGATGGCGCAGTATTCATCGGCATCTTTTGCCCAATGTACGATGGCGCCGTTGGCGGTAGCATTCTTCTCAAACTCCAGCAGAAGTTCTTCGAGGTGGCTGTTGGAGTATAGTTTCAACTCGCAAGCCTTGTTGCGCAACTCTTCCCATTCGGGAACTTCCTTGCTCATCTTATCCCTTTTGGCACGGACCATCCAAAGGGTTTCATTATGCCATGCTGCCATCTTGCTGTCCTGCAAGAACTTTTCGGCAGCCTTTGAATGTTTTGTACTCATGATTGCGACGCTAGAATTTCTACAATATGGATAATCTGAATAGGCAGATGCTCCCGTTTGATGACACCTTGCATGTGCATCAGGCAGGAACTGTCCGCTCCGACAATATACTCGGCTCCGGTAGCCATGTGGTCTTTTACCTTATCACGCCCCATGCAGACGGAGACTGCCTGCTCTTCCACCGCAAACATTCCGCCAAAGCCGCAACACTCGTCAATATGGCTGGGCTCGAATACTTCGATGCCTTCTACCAGATCGAGCAGGTCACGCAATTTATTGTAATAAGGGATGTTCAGTTCGGTGGGAGCGGAAATCAACAGTTCACGAACCCCATGACAGCTATTGTGAATACTGACTTTATGAGGAAAGCGTGCAGGTATTTTGGAAGGTTTCAAGACATCGTGAATGAACTCACAAATATCATAAATCTTTCCCGCACTCTGACAAACATGTCCTTCTTTCTCCAAGATACCGGGATGATTCTCTTTCACAAACGCCACACAACTGGCGGAAGGACCGACGATGTAATCGTATTCCCGAAACAGATCGTCAAAACGGAGTGCCAATTTCATCGATTCATCTTCAAAACCGGCATTTGCCATCGGTTGTCCGCAACAGGTCTGATCCAACGGATAATCGACGTCTACTCCCAAACTTTTCAATAGTCTATACGATGCCACTCCCACATTGGGGTAAATAGCATTGATATAACAAGGAATAAACAAACCTACTTTCATACTATATTTTGTAATAATTTAAGCTTCTCCCGTATCACCCGTCTATTTTGTTCAACGGATGTCGATTAATTTGTGTGTTTGCAGGCTGAGTCTCCATTTGGGATGTCGCATTACACAGTCCACTGTTGAAGCAGTGTTATTACAAGAACAAGGCTGGAGGAAAAAATGTTCGGCCGGAAGTAGTTCAAAAATACTTATATCTTGTCCTTCATAGACCACTTTCACTTCATCCATCCGGTCGATGGCAAGTTTCGCCCCTTGTTTGGGGGAACAGGTCACCCAGTCGATAGCTGCCGGCAGGGGGCGTGTACCGTTGGTTTCGATGGTCACATACTTGCCTGCCTCATGCAAACGGTCGATCAATTCATCGTCTATCCATAAGGAAGGTTCGCCGCCCGTGAGGACAACAGTGACGGCAGGATATTTTTTCACTTCGGCGATAATTTCATCGTCGGTCATCATTTTTCCTTCTTCGTGTTGTGTGTCGCAAAAGTCACATTTCAGGTTGCAGCCGGAAAAACGGACGAAGATGGCCGGAGTTCCGGTATGGTAGCCTTCGCCCTGCAAGCTGTAAAAGATTTCATTAATCTTTCTCATCATCAAAATTTGTTTGGTTTGCTATTCTTGTCCTTCTGCGCCGACGGGATCTTTCTCGTAGATGACTATGTTTCCTTCCGATTCCTGCACTTCTACTTTATAGCATTGAGGAATCTGTTTGCATACCCACCGGGCGATATTCTCCGCTGTGGGATTAAATGGGAGTACTTCGTTGAGATTCTGATGGTCGAGTTTCTCCGTGACTACTTCTTTGATGCGGGTGAAATCTACCACCATTCCTTCGGAGTTGAGCCGCGCGGAACGGCAATAGACGGTGATAATCCAGTTGTGACCGTGTAAACTGGCGCATTTACTGCGATACGGGAGTACCAGCTTATGTGAAGCCGAGATCTCCATGCGTTTGATTACTGTAAACATGAGTGTATGTATTTTAATAGTTACACGCATCTAATGTCACCTCGATGCAACGGCAAAGGTAATATAAAATAGAGTTTTCATCCAGCTAAGAGTGTTATTTTTTTCCTTTTTTTGCACTATCTTTGCCGCATGAAAACTCTATATATTGTTTTAGGTAGTATTTCCCTTGCGCTCGGTATTCTTGGCATCTTTCTGCCGCTACTGCCCACTACCCCTTTTCTATTGCTCACCGCCGCCCTTTATTTCAAAGGGTCACCCCGATTATATAACTGGCTGCTCAACCATCGGCACTTCGGTCCTTACATCCGCAATTTCCGCGAAAACAAGGCGATTCCTCTCCGTGCCAAAATAATTTCTCTCGTATTAATGTGGGGAACGATGCTTTATTGCATTTTCTTCCTGATTCCTTTTATATGGGTAAAGATTCTCCTGGGATTGATAGCCGCAGGAGTCACTTATCATATTCTTTCTTTCAAGACGTTAAAGTAATGCGATAGCCCCTGCCGTGCATCGGCAAGTTTATCTTCCCAATGTTTCACGGAGTTCTGACCAATAATGTCAGTCACGTATTTCACGGAAATAAATGGGATTCCTTTTGAACGGCAGACAAATGCCTGTGCGTAGGCTTCCATATCCACGACGTCTCCGCTAACATGGGTCAACTCGGTGAGGAAGCCATCTCCTGTATTGCAGATTCCATCTTCCGTCCAATGCGTGCAATATCCTTTTCCTTCGAGCAAAGCCGATGAATTGATTTCACACTCCAACCCGAATTCTGCCATCTTCTGCATATCACGGTCTACGAACTTACGGCATACAAAGATGTCTCCTACCTGATGGTTGACTGTTCCGGCACTTCCGATATTAAGCACCAAGTCCGGTTGTACCTGACGGATTGCCTCTGCCAAATGAAAGGCTGATTTCACTTTACCAATGCCTGTACGAATGTAGTAAGGTTCTATATCCGGCCATTTAATCTCTACAAATTCGCCTTGTACGGCGTAGGTTACTAATATTTTCAACATGGGTTCCTTTATTTCGTAAAAATTACTATTCAAATCCAATTGTACTCAACCGCTCCACGAGATAGACTATAGCCCTATTTATCCAGGCTATTTCACCTGACAAACTTTTGATGTTCCATCTGAATGAACTCCAATTTTCTATTTCATGGATAAACATACCATCAGTTATTTCTGCAAAAATAACTATTTAACTGGAGTTATCTATAAAATGCGGCCAAAAGAGGTATGCTAAGCCGCAAATTCTGCGGTTAACTAACGGAATTAAACTGCAATCAACAAGAACAAGGCATATCCACCACGCTTGGTTTGAAGAATCATTCAAACCAAGTACGAAACTTCCTTATGTGAAGTACCCAATATTACTTTTTACTATCCGGCAACGGATTAATAGCTCCCCTTTGTGTACAAGTATATGCCGATACATCTACCGCTTTGCGGTGTGATTCAGCGACCGACGCCCCTCTAAGTATGTTCACAACAAAGGTAGCAGTAAACGAGTCGCCTGCACCTACAGTATCGGCCACCTCGACTTTAGGTGTATCTATGGATGAAATTTCCCCACTGTCATCATATATGCCACTACGTACTGCGCCCTGTGTGAATATAACAAATTTGAGCGAAAAACGAGCTATGAGTTCTGTGATAGCTTCCACAAAATCAGTCGAAAGAGAAAGAAGAGAGATCAATAACGGCAATTCGTCTTCATTCAATTTGAGCACATTTGCTTTTTGCAAGGATTCCACAATCAAGTCTGTCGAATAAAAATGTTGCCTGATATTAATATCAAACACTTTCAAAGAGGTATCTGGCACGGCATCTATGAGCCTTAAGATTGCAGCACGTGACTTTTCGCTTCGCTGTGCCAAAGAGCCCCAACAAACAGCATCTGCATCGCTGACAAGTTTCATGGTCGCAGGACTACACTCGATAGCATCCCAAGCAACATTCTCAACAATGTCATATTGCGGTACACCGGCCTCATTCAACGACACAAGCACTTTACCTGTCGGCAAAATATTACGGGAAATATATCCTAAATCAAGTCCGGTCTCTTTAAGCACCGCAAATGTTTCATCACCGAGTTCGTCATCACCTATTGCCGTAACGGGATATGATTCTGCTCCCAACTCCTTTGCAAAAAAACAGAAATTGATAGGCGCTCCGCCAAGTCTCTTACCTTCCGGGAAGCAATCCCAAACAACTTCTCCTATACCTATTATTTTCATGGTTTTATAGTTTAATAATTATTTTCATGGATGTTGCACTATTCTCGTCTATAAATTTATATGCCTCGTCATACTGCTCGAACGGAAAATGATTTGAAATAAGCGGTTCGAGACAAATAGCTCCCGAACTTACCTGATCGATAGCCGTAAGATAATCTTCGTGGCGATACATCATCGTTCCGTTCACCTTCAGTTCGTGCTCTCCCAAATAGAACATATTAAGCGACGGATCCTTGCCAAATACCGCCACAACAACGATAGTACTCCCTTTTTCGATACACTCCATAAGCGAACGAATACTCGACTCAACCCCGGCAACCTCAAACGCAGCTTGAAAATCTTCATCCCCGAAAAGCCTCTTCGCTCCTTCTTTGAGCGGCGTCTTAGCTACATTGAGCGTATCTATTATGCCACATTTACGAGCGATTTCAAGTCTGAAATCACTTACATCGGTAATAAGAACCCGTTTGGCTCCTCTTGCCTTAGCGAACTGCGCCACGAGGTTACCGATTGTTCCGGCACCCGATACAACCACATTCTTACCTTTCAAGTCCCCGCCACGCATAGTTGCATGCGCAGCCACTGCCACCGGTTCTATCATAGCCCCATAATCAAGTGACATACCTTCAGGCAACACCGCAACCCTGTCATCATCAACCACAAAAAAGTCTTGCGCAGCTCCATTTGCCTGAAAAGCCTGCACTCTTAGCTCTTCACAAATATTATACTCTCCCCGCTGACAAGGCTTGCACTTCCCACACGCGAGTTGCGGACGTGCGGTGACAACGTCACCCGCCTTGCAGATCGTAACCGCCATCCCCGTAGCGACTACCACTGCCGAATATTCATGCCCCTGAACTACCGGATAGAAAGTTGCCGGATGACATCCGTGATAAGAATGTATCTCACTTCCACAAATACCAATTCTCTTAATATTCAGAAGCACCTGATGTTCTTTCAGGTCCGACGCCTTAGGCGCCTCAACCTCGCGAAATTCAATATGTTTTGGTTCTACTAATACCGCTTGTCTCATTTTATACCATATTTACTTAAAATTTCTATTACCGGAGTCTCTATTGACTTCGCCCAAAGTGCATATCCATAACTACTTGGATGAGTTCCGTCGACCGATGTCTCATGCGCATCGGAAGCATCAGGCGTAATCAGATAAACGTCTTTATATTTCGGGTTCGTGAGGATTTTCGCAAACAACTCCTCTACGGTTGCCGCCTTAGCCCGTTCTTTCGCATCAAGAACTGTATCGAATGAACGTCGTTCACGATAGATAGTACGCTGAAATATCAACGGAATAGCCGGATGTGCCGCTATAAGCCGATCGATAAACGGCATCAGGCGCTCTCTTATCAGTTCTGCGTCAGGATTTGAAAAAGTATCGAATATAAAGGCATCAGCCTTGACTTCCGCAAGAACGTCGAGCATGTAAGGTTGCATCAGGCAACGTCCGCTTGTTGCGAGCGACACGACTTGAAGACCTGTATTACGCATAAATTGCATGGGATAACTCATACCGGATCGATCCGTGCTCACTCCCTGCGTAAACGAAGAGCCATATATCGCTATCCTGTGACGAAAATCGGACTTCAACGGTTCGATAACAGCATCGTCATCTATCCCTATCTTACAAGAAATGACCTCCGAATACATCGGCATATACATCATACATTCGTGCATCGTACCATCCATATTCTCAATGAGCGTGAATGTCTCGGTTTTCTCGCCCTTATACGCTTTCAATGAACCGCTTGCCGCATACTGCCATTGACCGTTTGCATTTTTGATATAAAGATCATATCCTTTATAAGAGATCGGCATGGTTGAATGGCTCGAATATACATATCCCCACTTTGTCGTAATCTGTATATTACGCGTGTTCGTTTTAAACAACACAGCCATACCGGCAGAACAACGGAGTTGTCGGTTCTCCGTCCTGTTAAAACCTTTATAAACCAATGTATCGACTCTATGATACGGATTGGGAGTCGATTCAAACGGCTTACCTATCAGGTTAAGCGTTGACGCCTCCGTCTGTTTTTGTGCCGAAACCGACAATACGCACGAAAGCGACAGAACAACCGTTATGAAAAACTTCTTCATTGCCTTGTATTTTTTAGTTGTTTACTGTAATAAGACCTTCAACCCTTCTGCTACCTGCATAGCATAAAACTGCTCATACTTTTCCATAAACACAGGGTATTTGTCCAATCCCAATGACACAAAAGGTGATATCTTCAAGAACTCGGCCGGCGATCCTCCCGAAATCAACTTCCTGTCCGCCGGAGTGATGTGAGGTTCGGAGATAGCTATATTTTCACCGGACTCGGTGCGCGCACCTATCAGGTATTTGCAATAAACAGCTATCAGGAAAGCCTCTATCGAAATATCCTTCCCATCCTGCAACATCTGTTTGAGTATGGGTACCACATAAACCGCAAACTTAGCAATACCATCGCCGCAAAGCCGTGATACCTGATCGCTGATCGCCTTGTTTGAAAATCGTTCAATAAGCTGGTCTTTATACGCTTCAAGGTCAACGCCTTCGGGAACCGGAACATAAGGAGTAACGTCCCTGTTCATAAACAGCTTTATCATTGCACGATACCTCTCGTCTGCCATTACAGCATCGACCTTCCTGAATCCTTCCATATAGGCAGGATAAGAAAGAAGAGTATGTGACGCATTGAGAAGACTTAATTTCATGATTTCATACGGGGTCACATCATGGGTGAATGTAACTCCCACCTTCTCCCATGCAGGACGGCCTGCAATGAAATTATCTTCAATCACCCATTGTATAAAGTCTTCACAACACACATCTGTAACCTTACCCGGTTTTGTTACGGGAGTGATTCTATCCACCATCGAATTCGGGAACGTCACTTTCTTTTTCGCCCACGCTGCCACCTCAGGATATTTCGCTTCGAAGTATGACATAAACGCACATTTGGCGGCATTGCCGTTCATCTGCATGTTGTCACACGAAAGAATCGTAATCGGCAAATCTTTCTCCATCCGACGTTTAAGTCCTTCGGCTACATACCAGAACACACTGCGCGATTGGTTAAAATCAACCTTATATCCCCCTTCGGTAATGGTGAGAGAGATGATTTTTATCTCCTCCGATGCTATTTTAGCGATGATAGGCTCACTATCTATTTCCCCCCATGCCAGTTCTACAAGCGAACCAATCAGCATACTATCCTGTTCGCCGGAAGGGCTGCATGTCGTCAACTGATATATGCCGTCATCTTTCTTGAGGGCGTTGAACAATACCCCGTCTGTAGGCATAATCATGGCTCCGAATACCCCCCAGCATCTTTGTGACGGATCTTCAAGTAATAAATTTGTGTAAGCTTCGAGATGTGCACGATGGAAGTTTCCAACGCCGAAATGTACTATTCCGGCCTTTATTTCAGCACGATTATAATTAAAAGTCTTCATACGATAATTTCAATGTTTCGGCAAGTGATCTTTCCACCTTGTCGCAATGTTCTATATAGAATTTATAAACCTCATTCCATTTGTAATAAGATGCTTCAACCGCTTCCAACGGCAACCGGAGGTCTTTTTCATTCAGCATAAACTTAACTAAAACGTCCGGATTGCCTTCTGATTGGTAAAAGATCATCTGAAGATTCGCACCCATCGGAATATCCCAGTACTTCCAACTCCGCAACGCTTCTTTGGAATTACCAGCCTCCCGCGCCCACGTTCCGGCTTGCAGATTTGTCAAGATGGCCATCAGAACGCCATCGTGTCCGAAGTTGAGATTGATACCATGACGCTTGCGAACCAGATCTTCGGCAGATTCGTCTAACAAATGGCGTAACGTGCGGGATGCAAGTCCCCAACTACGCCCGTGAGATACCGGTTCAGGACCTTTCTGCGCAAAATACTTATAGTTCTCGATTTCTGCCCAAGCCAATATTTCCTCTTCTGTAAAAATATCCCATATAGGCACTTGGCGGTCGAGGCATTGCATAAGTGATGCCATTAACCAGAAACGATGGATCAGGTCGTACTTGTCATATTCACTTTCTACTTGTGTTACGTCTATAAACAGTCTTGTAAAAAAAGCATCCACATTCAACTTTTCATCTATATATGAACGATATTTTTTATACCAACTGTTTTCTTTACCGAGTATATATTTATCAAGCGGACTTCTGTCGGGACATACGTTACCGTATGGATTCAGTGTGGTAAGGAACGAACGGGAATTGTCTATCTCCGCCCACTCAAGCCCGGGACGTAGCGACAAAATACCCGAATTTACAGATTGCATGGTGGCCGCCACCCGAAGCACATTCGTTGCGTTAGTCTTCAAATAGGGATGGCCTTCAAATACTTCCGGATAGTTTTGTACCATCCTCCGGCCTATCTCCCTTGTCTGACGATAACCGATTTGTGTCAGATCGCCTTCTTTGTAAAACACATTCTTCTTGAACGGTTCAAGACGTTCGTACAGGGCTTTCCCAAAATCGGTAAGATTGTTTGTGGCATGAGCTTTCTCCAATACGCCGTATATAGCAGGATAAGTCACCTCATCGTCTATCTGACGCGCTCCGTGACGGAAATAGCCGTTTATATAGAAAGGCGTATATCCTTTGGGCGCCGGCGTAACCGGATGTGAAAGATCGGTCACATAATACACGCCGCCCGCACGTTCCGGATCCCTGCGTATCTCGTCGAGAGGATTTTCGGTCACCGGCTTTTCTTTCGGAAGAGAGAGTTTGAATATGCAAGGAAGATCAGACGTCTTTTTCGCATTCGTATTGGTATTGACATACATAACCCCGTCTTTGACCACAATATCTTCCGGTTCGTAAATAACCTGTTCCTGCACATTGTATCGGGCAGTAATCGTCCGCCTATCCGTATCGTACACCCGGATGCAGGAAGGACGGCTGTCATCCTGTTTCCCAACTCCGAAGCAGAAATAGATTTTACCATCATGCATACAGCCCGCTTGTGTGAACCATACCTCATAGGGGAACACCACCTGATCGAGAATGTCATTTTCGTCAAGGCGCACCTTTGCCCCCTCACTCAACGACGGTATGCGGAATTTAGTGGCGACATACTGGTTTTCCCATGCATGCTTTGTCACCTTCGCCACAGTACGTTTACGCGCCGAGAATATCCATATAAAGCCCCGCTCCCGATCGACCAGCCAGCTTGGCGCACCAAAGATAGGGACATACCCTTTCTCCGCCCACTTCGAGCCATCAAGTTCAATTGTCTGTGCGATTTCGCTGCTAAAACGTTTTCCACGACGGGTGATACTCTCCACAAAACACAACCATTCCAACTCGCTTCCTACCTTCCCGTTTGTGATATACAAGAGAGGAAACGATGCTCCGCGTTTTGTCTCGACGCCAAAGCATACATTATTTACATGGTTGTCCGGATGGGAGGACGCCAACTCAAAGCCTGCCACAGGTTTCGGATCGGCACTTTTGAAATCATAGATATTCACGTGCCCTCCATCCTCGCACGAGAATATGTAATCATCCCATATTTCAAGTCCTTGCTGTGCCCGCCCCCGTCCTTCCTTTGCCAGGAAGACAGAGCACTCTACCTCTTTCTCCGGCTCTACATACAACTGGGCGATAAGGGGAATAGAGATCAGTAAGCACACGACAGACAAATAGATCTTTTTCATAAGTATGCTCTATAAATTTAAAGTATGATTATGTTCTACGTTAATCGAACAGCTCTATGCCTAACGACTCAAGCCGTTTCTGCAACTCTCCTACATCGAGAGCCCGCGGAGTACAATGCTGCGACGCACTCATGGCAGCGGCAATGCCAACAGCCTCTCCCATCGCCATGCAAATACTCATGACACGATAGGAAGCGTGAGCTCTGTGAGTACCCGATATGCACCGTCCCGCCACCAAAAGCCCTTCCAAGCCCAACGGGAGAAAACAACGATACGGCAAATCGTATGGTTTGCAATATTGGATGGTCGGTTCCGCCTGTCCGGCTCCGTCAGGATTATGTATATCGACAATGAACAATGCTTTATGTACCACCACATCGGCAAAACGGCAGCCTTCTGCCATCTCATCGGCATCGATCACATAGTCGCCCATCACCCTGCGGCTTTCGCGCACTCCGGTTGTTGTACCGCTTCCGATCACTCTACAATTTTCGTAACCCGGCAAATTTTCTTTCAAGAATTGAGTCAGGAGACGTATCTGTTGCCTAAGTTCAAGATCGGCAGCGAAAATAGAGCTTACCGAAGTTATATCCACCCTATTGACTTGTGTCGTATTTACCTGACGGCAACCCGGTCTGACCGACGGATGCAAACGCACGGCAGCAAGCATCCGGGGAAGTTCGCCCTCATCGGCTTTCTTTTTACACCAATCAAGAAAACACTCGCCATTCAATTGGACATTGTCTACATCTCCAATACAGATAATTCCTTTCGATTCATCTACGCCGTCAATAGTGTATTCAAGGGTTACAGGCTGCATGAGTCCGTCAGCACGTCCTTTTTCTATTTTTGCACCGGCAAGAAAAGATACTATGGCATCACCGGTACAGTCAATCGTAACCGCGGCTTCAAAACATAGCGTCCCCTCGTTACTTGCACACTTAATACCTTTTACCACCTTTCCGTCACGAATAACATCCGACACGCAACATTGCAAAAAGACATCGACATTCTTTTCCCTGGCGACAAATTCTGCCAATGTAAGTTTTGCCTCTTCGAAATCGTGAGCATTTCCATGTTCGCCAATCCAGTCATTGTCTTTGACGCCAAGAATAGCACAAACCTCATCGCGCATCGTGTTCTTGCTTACACTACCGAGAATAGGGCCGACATACCCGGCGGTCAGGTTACCTCCGATGACTCCGTATCTTTCGATAAGAGCAACACGTGCTCCTTGCCGGGCGGCGGCTACAGCCGCACATATCCCGGCAGGACCTGCACCTGCTACTATTACATCATAATATTTTGTATTCATTATCTGCTTGTATATGGACCGGAAATAGTCTTAACAGTCATTGCCCCGTCAGAATCTGTGATTGTCACAACTCTATATTTGTTTCCCCCGTCGGTCACACGAACTACAATATGTCCATCATATCCCTTTACTCTCGCAGCCTCTTCCGCCGTAACCCGGTCGTCTACTCCGCTGGGGCGATCGCCTTGCCAGAAGTTAGTGATAAACATGTCACACGCAGGGAGTGTTGTCTCCATCGAATTCAGTATATCGGTGCGGGGATGACAATCTACCCACGAATTGACAACAATCGTTTGTGGATTGAGTGCTTTCAGAGCATCCACCTGATTGGTGTTGGTTACCCCGTGATGGTTAGCTTTCAATAGTTCCACCTGACCTACTGCTTTTGCACAGGGCAGTTCGGCATCTTTCCACGCATGACTCGAACGTCCGTTATACTGAAGGTCACCACCGGCAAAGAAATCAAAGTTGCCATACGAAACTTTCATCACACAACTGGTAATATTCTCCGGCGGACAATTGTCACTGGAGGTAATGTTCTTACTATTTTCGTATGAAATCTCCGAGAGTTCAGGGAATGTCTTCTTTGTGGTAGTGCCCGAACCTGTCCAGATCTCTCCATTCACTGCCACGTTTTGCACCTTTGCAGTAGGATACTTTGCAGGATTATACTTCTGAACGATCTGATTATTCGCCCCTGCTTTGAATATCGCAGCATCAAACTTTTGATTGGCGACATGCCATTTCACTGCATTGATATAGTTGCTGCAACTTGGAGCATTGTCTGCCATTGTCGCCATATTGAACGGATAGTTATAATCGGGATAGCCACGATCAAGAAGCGTACCAATCTTGAAATTGTCGAAAATCTCGGCAAAACCTATCAACGAATAAGTGTCGGAGTTGGAAGATTTCGGCAAGGAAGAAGTATAACCGCCGAAGTGGTCATTATGGAAGTGGGTAAGTACGGCATAATCAATCGTACTGTTACCTGTCCATACCATACACTTACGAATGTAATCAGTTATAATCTGTGAACCACGGGTAGAAGTCAGAGTCGGATCCCAACGACTACGGATACCGGTATTGGTCGTATTACTATTAGAGTTGGTCGTAACACTCGAACTTGCGGCATCGATAAGCATTTGCGTACCATCCGGGAATATTACAAACATGCTTTCACCGGTAGTCGTATTGATGAAATGAATATCCATCACACCCTCCTGCCAGGCAGGAATCGTTTTACCTACCTCTATTTCAGTGGCAGCATCTTCCCCACCTCCATCCGGACGAATCAAAAATGAGTGAGACTCATTGGAACTGCATCCTACAATCGCAAGAATGAACAGACTAAGTATAAATATTAACCTTTGCATGCTATATGAAGATTTAAAAACATCTCTCCGCCTTCAATGCTGACGGCAAGACGAATATAATTACCAAAATTTGAATTTACCTTTATAATATGTTGGCCAAGTCCTTTGAAGATTACAGGATCACTACCGTCGTCAGCCCAATGTATGCCGTCTTGCGATAGTTGTACACGACCTTCGAATACGGGATCTCCTTCTATTTTCTCAACCATAACAAAGAATATAGCCTCATCTGCCCAACCAGCCTCGTAAGGATGAGTGAAGAAAGTACCTTTAAAGAACTTCTTTACCTCAAGATGGGAATCATTAAACATTTTCATATATTACATTCCTCCTTTTATTCTTGTGAAACAACAACAGAATCTATATAAAAGAATACACGACGATTGGTATCAGTACCCACCCAGAAAAGAGGATTGATAAGATTGTCGATGCGTCCATATCCGTCAACGGTATCGGCTGCAATGCCACGCATATCCCAAATTTTGTCCTGACATTGGAACTCTACATATTCACGAAGCTCTGTGTCAAGTTTCAGACGCATGTATTGCCAATTGAGTTTACAGTCGGTTTCATTATAAATGAGTTTCTGATGACCATCTTTCAAATCCTTGAATCCATCGTGGTCGCCATTAGGATAACGGCGGCCGAACCACCAGGGATCGACTCCCCTCTTACACCAGTCTCCGTCAAGTCCATAAGCCCAATCGCGGTCGGTTATGTCTTCATTGGAATGTTCATACTGCCACTTCTGCATTAATTTGCCATCTACTGCATTGAGATAGCGAATTCCTACATGGTAACGTTTTCCACCCTCCTGTACATCGAATCCCATACCAAAATCGCGGATGGAACTCTCATGCAAACCCGGTTGCGGACGGTCACCGCCATCCACCACATCCTGCTCCGCCGTGTATGTAAACCAACATTCTATCTGCAAATATTTGCAGCCCGGACGAGAGAACGAAAGCCGCTTAATGGCATGTCCCAGACAACCTTCCGCCGGAATCTCCGTATAAGGAGCGGCAACAGGTCTTGTCGAAAGTTTAAGAGAGTAAGTGCCGGACATAGCTCCGTGAGTACCCGGATACCTGAAAGTAGCGGAACTAAGCATGACCGGTGGCCACTGGTCTTTATTGACCAATGTCTTGGGAACATCAAAATCGGGATATTCCGTAAAGTTAGGCATTAATGTCATCCAGCCGTTAAAGCCGGTGTTGAATACATCATAGCTCAACACCCTTTCCAATGGTTGATAGCGACTGCGCAATAAAATTTCTCCAATGCTCATAATATCATTTATTTAATAAAGTTAGTACCCTGGATTTTGAACAAGTTTTCCATTCATTATCAATACATCATCACTTGGTAATGGCCATAAATAAATCTTCTCATCATACTTACGTTCACCATGCTGGACGATATAGGTTCCGTCGGCCATCGCTTCAAAAGAAGGAAATCCGTCTTTGTCAAATGTCGGAGTCTCCGGCCAAAACCAGTTGCCTGCCGCAAAGTATTCCTTTGCCCTGTTGGCTGTACGGGTAAATCCGTACATATTGTGTCCGAAAGCATTCTCAAACTGATGCCAACGAAGCAAATCGAAATAGCGCAGATTTTCCCATGCAAACTCCACACGACGCTCACGGCGGAGCACTTTGCGCAATGCTGCCTGATCGGTTGTCGTAATGGACGGATAGTCGTTGGTTTGTGTACGGGTGGTGCCATAAGCACGGGCACGGATATCGTTGATGCAAGTAAGGACAGTAGCGTCAATCTCCCCCAGTTCAATCTTAGCTTCGGCATACATCAACAAGACATCGGCATAACGCATGAGAATGACGGGGTTGTCGTTATACAAAGTAGTACGCCATGACTCTTGCGCGCCTTTGCGCAGGCAGCAACCATTGTAAGCACAGTTGGAAGCATCCGAACCGCCTTTGGAATCTTTATTTGTAATCATACGATTTTGCGTATAGTCCATTACTTCGAGTGCGTTCGGCGCAGGATTCCACTCAATACCATAGATACGGCTGCCGGGAGCAGCAAATGTTTCCAGGCAACGGGGATCGCGGTTGGCAAATGGATCGTGAGGATCAAAACCGCTGCCCGGTTCATCAATCGTCTTGCCATTCGTCATTTCGTAGACAGCAAGAAGTTCCCACGAAGGTTGCGCATTATGTGTACCGCCTGCCGAACGGGCAATGAAGGAACCGATAGCCTGTGTAGTAGGCTGACCGTTTTCATCCAATTCAAGGTCGCTTGAGTGAGCAACAGAGAAGATAACTTCTTTGCTTCCTCTTGTCTTGTCGCGGAAAAGTTCTCCATAATCAGGGGCCAAGTCATATACTTCCAGATCCATACAGTCTTGCGCAGCCTTTGCGGCAGTCCCGTAGTCGTGTTGATAGAGAGCAGTACGAGCCTTGTAAGCATAAGCCGTTCCTTTGTCTACACGGGTGGCGCCGCTATTATTATTTGCGGCCGGCAAATTTTCTGCGGCATAGTCATAATCTTCATAAATTTGTTTCAGAACGACAGCTTTGTCGGTACGCCCCATCTCAAATGCTTCCTCCGGAGTAATCGAAGTCACGTAGAAAGGAACATCTCCCCAAAGAGTAATCAAACGTGAATAAGCAAATGCTCTGAAAAAACGGGCTTCGGCACGAAGCGTATTCAGTTCAGTGGTGGAATATTTGCCTTCAAGTTTGTCGAGTGCCTCCAAAATCCGGTTGGCACGACTAATGTTCTTGTACGTGTAACTCCAAACAGTCTTGATGTTAGGATTACTTGTAGAAGACGCATTCAGTGAACCTGCCGCAATGGTATAAATGTTGGTTCGTTGTGCCCAGTCATCCGTATTACGGTCCAGCGTCCAACCTTCTTCTATAACAAAGAAAGTACTGCGATAAAAATCGTTCAACGAGATTCGAACTTCCTCCGGTGACGAGAACCAGTTTTCACTGGATGCAGCTGAAGGAGGATTCAGATCGAGGTTCACACAAGAAGTTACAGATAGAAGAGCTATCATGCAAATCAATACATGTATTTTTTTCATATTATGTAATTTTTTCATACTCCATTAGAATTTGATATCCACTCCAAATGTATAAGTGCGTGTGATATAGGTAGAAGCGCCTGCTTCAGGGTCCCATCCCGAAAGATAACTATCAAAGCAGTATGGATCATCGATATTGACGTACACCCGAAGTCCCTTGATTCCGACTTTAGAGACGATTTTTTTAGGAACTGTATAGCCAACGTTGATATTCTTTATACGCATATAGGCACTACTCTTGAGCCAGTAATCCGACATTTTGTAGTTGTTGTATTCACCGCCCTGATGACTCAAACGGGGATAGCTGGCTGCCGCGTTCTGTTCTGCAGTGTTGTACACACTCCAATAATTACGGCTGCCATTGTCGTTCAGAAGGACTGACGGAGCCGGAAGCCATTGTCCCTGCATGGGGCGAATCATACTCTCGGTGAGGCGTGAAAGTTGTTTCCCGACACCATTGAAGAGTAGGGAGAAAGAGAGACCTTTCCAGCCCAAACTAATAGAACCTCCATATAGATAGTGTGGCAATGAGCTGCCAAGCACTACACGGTCGTATGTCTCATTGATAATTCCATCAGGAGTGCCGTCCGGACCGCTGACATCTACATATTTCACATCACCCGGTTTGGTAGAAGCCGAAAGCAGAGCGCTTTCACTGACTTCCTCTGCGGTCTGGAACAAACCTGCAGTCTTATATCCGTACCAGGAGTTATATTCTGCACCTTCAGTAATAATGGTACCATCGCTGTTAAACTGCTGCTTGCCATTAAGATTATCTATTATAGACTTGTAATCAGAGATATTAAAACTTACCGCATAATTTACATCTCCGATACGGTCAGACCAGCCGAGTTTCACTTCCCAACCACGGGTATGCATTTTACCTACATTCCTGTCAGGTGCCGAATAGCCTGTAAACGAGGGGATTGCCACCGACAAAAGCATATCTGTTGTCTTCTTATAATAATAGTCTGCGCTAAAGTCAAGACGATTGTTAAAGAAAGCGGCATCCACACCTATATCCCAGCTCTGTGTTTTCTCCCAATGAATATTCTCATACGCATAATCCTGTTGAGCGGCAGACATCGAAGATTGGGGCGTAGAACCTGCACTGTCATACATAATGGCATTATTGAACGAAATGTATGTCTGATAAGGATAATTCCCAATCCGCTCGTTACCGAGCGTACCGATAGAGGCACGGAACTTCAGATAGTTTATCGGGGTTATGTTTTGCATGAACTTCTCGTTAGAGATGACCCAACCCACTGATGCGGACGGGAAGAATCCCCAACGGTGATCCTTGTGAAAACGTGAAGATCCGTCTTCACGAGCATTGAGCTGGAGGTAGTAGCGACTGTCGTAATTATACATGACACGACCAAAAAATGAACGGTATGCATTCTGATAAGAATTGCCGGCTACGGCAAGAGCATTCTTGTTCGCCAGATCAAGATAAGGGAAAGAAGACAAAGACATATCGTTGGTCGATCCCGACATCGTTTCATACGTATAGCTATAATCTTCATAACCGACCATGGCATTGAAGTTATGTACCTTGCTGAAGGTCTTGTCGTATGTAGCGATGAATTGTTTCTCCAATGATTTGATGTTACGGCGTTCTTCACTTAGCGAATTGGAAGTATATCCCGAAACATATCCCAGCATAACATCGGTTTCGTATGCATCGTAAACAGGTATGGCTTTCTTCATCTCCTTGATCGAAACAGTTCCGACGGTAGGAGTCAGATTGGCAGTAAGGGTCAAATCTTTTATGGGCTTATAGCTCAACGAGAATTTACCGGTCATTGTGTTGGATACGGTCTTCTTCTCTCCGCCTTCCAATAAGGCGGCAAGCGTATTGCTAAGACTGCCATCTTTACCAGGACCAACACGGCCATCCGGATAAAGTCCCAAATAAATGGAAGGATACATATAAGCTGCACGAATCGGACTACCGGAAGTCGGGTCATTTTTCGTGGCATAACGTACCGAGAAATCGATAGAACCGGAGAGCTTATCACTAATCTTGAGATTATTACGCGAACGGATAGAGATTCTTTCGTGGTTTGAACCTTTATAGATAGCGTCGGCATTTTCGTAGGTAGCGGAAGTGTGGCTCTTGATTACCTTGTTGCCATACGTCATAGTCAAATTGTGCTTATGGCGCATAGCGGTATTCGAAAGAATAGCGTCTTTCCAGTCATAGATAGGATATTGAATGGGATCATACCTGTTGTTGGTAGCATAGTTGTCGATGTAGTCCTGTGAATAGTTGGCAAACTCGCCTCCCGCAGGATTACCGGCATCGTTCCACGACCATTCATTGTACATTGTCATGTAGTGATAAGGGTCTGTCAGGAATTTCGGAAATTCGGTAGGAGAAGACAACGAAATCTCTCCGTTATAACCGATCGAAAGCTGTCCCTCGGTTGCCTCCTTAGTCGTTATCAAGATAACACCGGCAGCAGCACGGGCACCATAGATGGATGCAGAAGCTGCATCTTTAAGTACAGTAATCTGCTGTACGTCTTCGCTTGCTATATTGTCAAGGCTACTGACCATCATACCATCGACAAGGATAAGCGGACTCGAATCAGACATTGTTGTCACACCACGCACCTGAACCGTAGCACTCGCTCCCGGCATACTGCTCGAACGGGTAACCGTCAGTCCCGGAATCAGTCCTTGCAAAGATTGTGAAAGTTGAGACGTACTCTGTTTCTCGATAAGCGAACTGTTGATTACACCGACCGCACCTGTAAGATCTTTCTTTTTTACAGATCCATAGCCGATAACAACCGTCTCTTCAAGTTGTACAGCATCCTCTTTAAGTTTTATATTTACTACACTTTTACCATCCCATACCACAGTCTCGGTCACATAACCTAGATAACGGAATTCTATTGTATGGCCTGATTCAGCACCATTGAGCGCATACTTTCCCGACATATCGGAAGTAGTACCTTTTGCATTGTCTTTATCGTGGATCACCACTCCGACAAGAGGACCATTGGCATCGCTAACGACACCCTTCATTACATTCTGTGCAAAAGCCAGATTGATTTGCAGGAAACATGCCAATAACAGGCTTAATATACTTTTTTTCATACTCTTTATTCTACGATTTCAAGCAATACATGTTGGTTATACTCTTTAATTGCCTCACCTGTTTCAGGATTACTCGGATGTTGCGCTGAAAAACGTGTCTGGCCACTTGCGTGTGTGCAGTCGATATACTTCCCGGCATATTTGGCACCACTAAGACATAAACGACCAGCCTGTCCAAACCGTAACACAATCTCATCCATATCCTTAGTCGTGGTAAATATTCCTTCGGCAGGGATATATGCACCATTATTTTTGTTATCGAGCAACATTCCCGCAAAATTATAGGTAATAGTTGCCGAATAATTGATAGGTGCACCCGACAGTGTCTCTGTCGCACTTTCCTGAAGAGTCGAAGTCGGAAGAGCCGGTTTCCATTCTTCTCCATCCTTGAACTCGATCATCCAGTAGTTGGAACACATCGTTCCTAATTTGGTCACAAAATAGAAGTGTATCTTGGTACCGGCAGGAATGGTCGTACCTTTCATATCCCCATAGACATACCAATAATCACCGGGAACGGCTCCTGACACATACGGGTCACCATTACCACCCACTGCACGCTCACATATGGCATTCTGCACTACATAATCCGTCCGGTCACACGCCCAATACTCAATCTTACCACTTCCGGCACTTGGAGCAATAGACTTGCCATTGGTTCCAGGAAATACCGATTGAGCTTCACCGTCAGCAAATGTTCCGTTCGTATTATCAGTTAAACTATTCAAGTCCCAATCAGCCAAAATGCCGGAGAAAGCATCTTGTACAAGAGTATAGGTATAGTCTGTATCATCCTGGATGGTTACCGTTACTTTAATTGTCCGTTTGGCAAATGTCTTGTTTTCCGGGAAAGTAAGTTTAATATCACACTCACCTACCCCATTTGCAGGAGAAACGGTCACATCCGCATCTGTACACACAGCATTCCACTCCTTATCGCCAAAGACTTTGAACGAAGATTCTGTTGTAGTTGCGTCAATCGATTCGGTGATAGGACTGATACCTTTCGGAACAATCATCTTTTGGGTAATAACCAGCTTTAGAGGAGTTACATCATCGCCAATGAAACGAATGGCACCGACACGTGAACTAGTCGACGAATTTTCAGAGACTTTGATTGTAAACTTAGTAATCTCACCTTGTGTCTCATGCGAATCAACAACTGCCCAATGGCTATCGCTTCCATCAGTCTGACAATCGTTATTGACTCTGTAATAGACATTAGATGAAAGGTCAACAGTGAAAAGCCCACCTTCTGCTTCTACATCAAGTGTCTTTGTCGCGAGTGTCATATACGGATCATCCGAGTTATGACAAGATGCAAAAAGCACAAGCGACACACTTGCAAACAATAACATCTTTAGATTCATTTGATTAGTATTTAGGGTTATTATTAATTGACTAGCTAGACATTTTCAGACGTCTTGCATATATAATTCTGTATATCACATAAGCAAGTATCATGGCAATCATCAGTACGATACTTCCTATCACAATTCCTTTGACCGCAAGGGTCTTCGGATCGCCGGCAATAAGCAGACCAATCAGTAAGAGCGCAACGACACCAATGGTAATACAGAAGCAGTTAACAGCCAAATGCGAATAGATTAATACCGCTTTCTTCTCCTTTAACGTCGGTTCGCGATCGGCTTCAGGATCAGTATATTCACAAATGGCTTGATAACCATTGTCTTCATACTTTTTACGTGCCGACCAAACTTCCATGATTGCAAGGATAAGTACAGGAAGTACACAACCGGCAACTGACTCTATAAGGCTTGGACTAATAACAGAGACGGGAATTATGACGCGAGCCATAATACCAACGAGCCAGGTAAGAATCATTGCAGAAATAAGTTGATTACCTGTCAGCCGCTTCGAAAACAGTCCCCATATCGACGGAATGTATAAAGGACACATCACCATAGTAAGAAGAGTTACTACCACCTTTTCGGCACCTCCGGCAAACGGGATGAGCATTGACAAAGCGATAATCACAAGTCCAAAGACAAATGTGAAGAGACGTCCTACCTTGATACGCTTTTTCTCATCTGCCTGACGGTTTTTCTCTTTGTGTCCCCAAATATCATAAGTATATACATTGGCATATACATTCAAAATGCCCGAAACATTACTCAATGTGGCCGATAGCATCGCTGCCAACATCATACCGACCATCCCTTTCATAAGCACAAGTTTGCTCATATTCACATAAGCGTGTTCACCGTTGAAAGTCATTATGGTTGCATCCAAATCAAGCGCAAGTCCGGGTTCCATCACACGATAAATCATGGTAGGAAGATACCAGATGAGAGGAGTGACGATATAAAGAATTCCGATTAAATAAGTACTCTTTTTTGCGTCTCTTGTAGTAGGCACGCTTATGTATCGCTGTACAAACGGCCAGTCGCCGCCAATCATGGACACATTGAGAAATATCCACAGTAAAAGCCACCCCCATGTATAGGTCGGAGATGTGCCCGAGAAGAATCCCGGTATCTCACTGGCCTTATCAATAAATGCACTTACGCCTCCTACCGCGTTAAATGAAAGAGGTATCATAAATACAACCACGGCCAGAAGTACTCCGAACTGAATTACATCAGTCATTAGTACCGCAAGAAATCCTCCGGCAATGGTGTATCCAAGAGCGATGGCACCAAGGATGAGAAGCGCCCACCAGATACTAAGGTAACCCATCGGTGAATCGCCCATCATACCTGTACTTGCAAAAATACTGCCACCATCGACTTTGATTAATGCACACATCACAACCGCTACCGCATACAGAGACACTGCCGTATGTACCGCACGGGCTATAATCCCTGAAATTGTGTAAAAACTCACCGTGCGGTGTCCGAACCGGATGGTGAGGAACTCTCCCGGAGATTTGATACGTAGCTCCCGCCATTTGCCCGAGATCCATTTACCGACAATAAACGATGCTACGCCAAGACAAAGTGCAACAACTACCGCAACAAGTCCCGATTTATAAGCAACGCCTCCCCAAACGACAAAGGTACTTGCCGAGAAGATAGTCATGTAGGAAGAGACTCCCGACAGCCACCACGAAGAATTTCGCCCGGCAATAAACATATCTTCGGAGTTTTTAATTTTCCAGGACATCACAACACTCACGGCAATCAGTCCGAGAAAGTAGAGTAAAATAATGATATAATCTAACTGTTCCATATTCTGGTTCTTCTTTATATAATTGCGCCTAGTTTCTTCAATTCCTCTATGAGATTGTCAATATCAGCCTTTTGTACGGTCACACCTGCCTTTATACATTGTGCGGCTGCCACTCCTGCGGCTTGTCCTACCCCCATACAACTTGCCTGAACGCGAAGTGACGCAAAGGAAGTCTTATCAGCACTAATACAGCGTCCCGCTACGAGCAAATTCGGAAAATCTTCAGCTATAAGAGCGCGATAAGGTACATACGCCGCTTTTTTAAGGAAAGTCACGCTCTGTTCCGCACCTGCTGCCACATGGATATCTATAGGATGTGCGCCGCGTGATATGCTATCAGGATATTTATAAGCATTCACATATTCTTCTGCTGTAATGGTATGTACACCTTTGATACGGCGTGTCTCACGAATACCGGCATGTACGGCGACGGTCGTCACATAACTGTTTTTAAACTCTTCAAAGTTCTCTTTAAAGATTCGTGCTATTTTAAATACATCTTCCCGTAAGCGACATTCCGCTGCGGTAAAATTTCTATTATCAATGGCATTTCCTGCAGTACGGGTCATATTAACCGTTACTTCGCCCGGACGAAGAGTGGTGCAAAACCAAGGGCCTCCAAACTCGGGGATGCCAAGCTCCTCTTTCATTGCTAAAAGTTTCTCACGAACTGCAATGCAATGACAATTCTGCCCTTGTTTATTATGGTGCATGGCATCGATTATCATGGGCGAATCTGTATCCACACCTCCTAATATAAAATAGGTGGAAAGAGGTTGCAGCGGTTTACATTCATCAGTTTGCATCGGAACACCCGCCATAGCAGCAAGGTCACCATCCCCAGTGCAGTCGATATACATATCGGCACTGATGGCTTCTGTCCCATTCTTATTCTCAAAGAGGATACAGGATATTTTGCCGTCTTTTGCCTGGCAACCGCTTAAGTAAGAGTGCATATACATATCCACACCGGCTTCCAGCATCATTTGCTGGCATAAAAGCTTGTAAAGCTCCGGATCAAAAGCTACATTGCCAAGAGGTTTCTCAATGATACAGCCTCCCATCTTCTCCAGCCGTTCGATAAACCCCCATGGAATACCGCCTATCACCTTTTCATTATTATAGGTGAAAACACTCAAAGGAGTAACAAGCCCCATTGTAGCCATTCCACCTAAAAACCCATATTGTTCCACAACAGCAGTTTTCGCACCACTGCGAGCAGCCGCAATGGCCGCAATGAAACCAGCTGGTCCGCCACCGCAGACAACTACATCATAGTTGCCCACAATTGGAACCTGTTTCGAAATTTCTATACTTCGTACTTTCTTGTCCATGACCGTTTTTTATCCTTTAATTATTACCAATTCAAATAGATGGTAAACTTTGATGTGCTTTCGACCGCACTTATAAGAAAAGAGGTGTGTTTTCATAGTTCTTTTTCTTTAGTTCGACATCATGTTGATGTAACAAAGATAAAGAACAAGAGCTTGAAAAAAAGTTTTTTCCTAACTCTTTTGCCTGCAAACGATTGCGGGAACGTTCCCAAAATCTGCAAACGTTACAAAAGCATTACACAAAAGCAAATGGGATTCGTATTTTACTCCAATATTAGGATTTATTGTTTGAAATCAATATCTTTGCTTTGATTTAAACAATCATTCAGCATGAAGTATATAACCATAAAAGACATCGCTCGACATTTGTCAATATCCGTCTCCACTGTATCTCGTGCATTGGGGGATGACAAGAATATCCGTAAAGAAACGAAAGAAAAGGTGATAGAAGCAGCTAAAAGATTGGGATATAGGCCCAACCCTGTAGCAATCAACCTTAAATACGGATATACTAATACCGTGGGAGTGATCGTTCCTGAAATGGTTACACCGTTTGCTTCACGAGTAATAAACGGAATACAAGAAGTGCTTCACACCAAAAATATAAAGGTGATTATTGCAGAGTCCGGAGGAGATCCGGAAAAAGAAAAAGAGAACCTGCAACTGATGGAAGGATTCATGGTGGACGGCATCATCATCTGCCTTTGCAGTTATAAAAGGAATAAGGAGGAATATGCTCGTTTGCAGCAAGCGGGAATGCCTATGGTGTTCTATGATCGTATTCCCTATGGACTTGAAGTCCCGCAGGTAATAGTGGACGATTATATGAAGTCATTCTTTCTCGTAGAAAGTCTGATCCGAAGCGGACGCAAACAGATTGTTCATATACAGGGACCGGACGATATTTACAACTCCATAGAACGTGTCAGAGGATACAAAGACGCTTTGGCTAAATTCGGGATTCCTTTTGATAAGAATAATATGCTGATAAAAACCGGTATGACTTTTGAAGAAGGGAAAAAAGCTGCGGATATATTAGTGGAAAGAAATATTCCTTTCAATGCTATCTTCGCTTTTACGGAGACATTGGCCATTGGAGCTATGAACAGATTGAGGGAACTTGGGAAAAAAATACCCGAAGAAATCGCCGTAGCCAGTTTTTCAGGAACCGAACTTTCCAACATAGTCTATCCCAAATTGACTACAGTAGAACCGCCTTTGTACCAGATGGGGAAAAAAGCTGCCGAACTTATTTTAGAGAAAATCAAAGATCCGGCATCTCCCAATCATTCAATCGTGTTGGATGCGGAAATCAAAATGCGTGCATCGACGCCCAATGAATAATCGCCCCACTTAATAAAAGCAGGGCGATTTTCTTGTATCTACATTTCTATTCTTTGGGCAACGTTGACAAAGGATATATTCTACTTGCATATTGAGACCACCAGCTGTTATTTTTATAAGTATTCACTGATGTATCAGGCACATATATCTTACATGCATTACTAAAGTCATACCCCAAATCACTACCATATGCCTTGGAGGTACTACAGACTTAACAACAAGAATCTCCATAAAATAATCATAAAAAAAGATTCACTAATTTCCCAATAACATAGTCTCACGAACAACGATTGTGTCAATCTCTAGTTTCCATTTACCAGTCATGTACTCCCAAAGTTTCCATCCATGTCCAGTGAACCTGAACATGGAATCTTCCACCTCTTTTTTTACTTCACTTTCTAACCTCTGACCAGTTTCTTTAACAGAGCCAAGAAATCCATACAACTTACCATTACTTAATATTGCCATAATTTTATTTATCTATTTCATATACATATTCTTTAGGAGCATCTATTTCAATAAAATGTTCTGGTAATTCTAACATTGCTTCTGAAAGTTTTTCCCCATTGATATAATAAGTATATCCCAAATATATTTCAGGACCGAAGATATTGCCATCAGATACTCGCTGCAAGACTTTCCCTTCTGATGCAATCAAACGAAAACTAGGAGTATTGTCTCCTATGATAATATTTCTCTGTTTCATTTTATTTTTTATTTACATTTTATTACTAAGTTCAAGCAGAACTCGGTTATTACTTCTTTTGATGAACTCAAATACTTTACAAACACACAATCTAACTATAGCGACCGTGCTATTGGTTTATATTATGGGGCTTTTGCTGGATGCGTTAACTTAGAAAGTGTAACGTTAATGCCTAATATAACACAACTTGAAGGTTCTGCATTTTCTGGGTGCACGTCCTTAAAATCAATAGCCTTACCTGATACTATAAAAGTAATTGGGCCTGCATTGTTTTTCAATTGTACATCTTTATTAACTGCTAATATACCATCAGGATTAACTATCACAGAATTTCCTGGAAATGTATTTTTTAATTGTGTATCCCTAACATCATTGATAGTAATTCCAGAAAAGATCACATCAATTGGTATAAAAGCGTTCACAAATTGCCATTCATTGGAGGGTGTAAAAATGTTAGGAAGTGTTCCTCCTACGCTTGATTATGCTGTATTTGAAGGCGCAACTTATCCGATATATGTTCCCCTAGATGCAATTAGTACATATAAGTCTGCATCCGGGTGGACCTCTCTGGCTTCTAGGATTGTAGGGTACTAATTTTCTACCAATTATATAATATGAAAACATCAAATGATCAATATTCGATAATTCTGGAAGCTAAAGAAGTCCAGCCAGATGCAGACTTATACGCACTGGCTGCCCCTTTTGGGACGTATATTGGGAATGTTGTATCATTAAATACGCCATATCCGAGTGTAGGAGGGGTGGTTCCCTTCATTTTTACTCCCTCCAATGAACTGCATCCCATAAAAGCAGCCATTCCAATTGATGTTACAGTGTCTGGTATTTCTATTAATGATGTCAGTGAGGAGCAGTTTCTGAATATAGCACTAGGAAACTCTGTAGGCATATACTCTAATGGAAGATTTACGGTCATTAAAGATGTACAACCCATAAATATATCAGACCCAATATACTGTATTGTATTTGGTATATCAATGTGTTTTAAAGAGGTGCATCCATTAAATATATTATTGTCAAGTCGTTTAATGTTTGGCATTAATGTTACACTTTCTAGGTTAACACATCCCAAAAACGCTCCATAGGACAAACCAACATCAGGATTAGTGGGAGCTACTAGATTGTTTGTAAAGTATTTGAGTTCATCAAAAGAAGTAATAACCGAGTTCTGCTTGAACTTAGTAGCTAAATTAGTCACTGCGGCAGCCTGTTCAACGGTTAATTCTCCATCACTCCCCCATGCGTTCACACAAATATTTCTTACATTCAGGTCTTTGAAATCTATAATTTCCACGCCAGTCATATTAAATAAAATATGAGGGAAATAAGATTGCAGATTATAAAGCTTGTCGGGTGAATAATTAGCAGAACAGTGTAATTTTCCAGATAACACCGGAATTATGCTGTCATCTCTATTGCCATCTTCATTAATTCCATGATAATCACTTTCGGCAAATGCAAGAAGAGTATTTAATATTGAGTTGCTATAAAAAGAGTCGTCAAAGCCTATTGCTCTAATATATCGAAGCGCATGACCACTTTTTGTATAAATTGAAGATAATGTTGAAAGCAAAGTTTTATTCATAATACAATTCTCTACCCAAAAATCTGTTATTTCCTCTTCGTTGTTGATTTCCAAAATAGCCTTAGAATATCCAACCATTCGTATTTTGCTGGAGCCGCTATTATAAGTTACACTTTCGAGATCACCATTAGCGTCAGGCATTACTTCAATAATATCATCAGAATCAATGATCAGATCAGTAATATATGTACAACTGGATAAATCTAAAGTAACCCTGCTCCCCGCAAATGCAGATGTACTCAATGTTCTTAATGAGTCAGGAAGGGTTATTGCAACAAGCTTGGAACATCCCGCAAACTCGTTAGTGAGAGATGTAATTTTAGACAATACCAGTTCATTGAAAGACTTAATATCTGTCCCAGCAAAAATATCTCCTAGTTCAGTAATTTCCCCCATTAGTCTTTTACTTGTGCCAATCCCATCGCCAAAATATTCTGCACACAATACTTGCACTAGATTGTCTATAAAGCGAATATAAAATTCTCCATTTATGTTCAATGTTAGTTTTTTAAATGTTCCTCGTAAAGATTCAACAGTATCTTCATATGCACTTGTGTTAATATTAAGCACACCATCCAATACCGGAAGTTCATCCTCTCCAGAAAGTCCTTCGCTGTTCAAACCGTTATAAGTGCCATCTTTCAAGTTGACTAGCTTTTCAAGTATTGCTGAATTATCGTAAGATTCATCAAAGCCTACAACTCTAATCCGTTTAAGGACATGATTAAGACCTTGGCTTTCTTGCGCATCCATAATTTCAACAAGCATTTTCATTGGTTGCATCTGCAAACAATCAACAATAAAAAAGTCGCTAAGAACAGGTTTGCACAATCCTATTCCAACCCCTTGATTTCTAAGAAGAGGATAGTTAGACAATAATAAATATTGATTATATGCACTGAACTCAATCAATTCAAGACCACCGCCCATAGGTAATTTTATTTGAGAAAGAGAAGTCCCATCAGCATAAATTTCCTTTAAATGTGTACAAGCTGACAAATTTAATGTTCCGGCCAGAGTTGAGATATTAGACAATATCAACTTCTGGAGAGACACACAATTTGAAATGGTCAGAGATGAAATGCTGATAACAATAGGTTCGGTTTTACTACCTAAACGAATATCACGTAGCATTCTTCCTTGTACGATCATGGAACCTGTTACATTCTTGTCATACCAGTCACCAATATCCTGCAAATATGATGCTCCTTGAATTGCATTCTGTTGGTCTCCAGAACCAGACAGTTCTATTTCCATCTCACACATATCACCAGCTTTTGTCCTTTCACCGCGAATAATACTCGTGCCATTCGCAATTGCCGGATACATATCCATTGCAGGAGTAAGCTGATATTTGATAGTGTTTCCAGCAGCACGAACAGTAATTGTATCCGTTCCATTCGCAGAAAATAGTCCGAACGAGTATTTCGACATCATATATAAGATACGCTTTGTCACCCAGCGTTGCTCGGCAAGATAATGGTCGCCCAAAGACTGAGTGATAGGGTCTGTATCGTTTGAGTATCTTCCTTGGTTGTACGCTAGTTTTCCATATTCATAACAGTATTTTGCATCAGTGTTGAAGGCATTTGCCGGGAAATATTCCTGCGCCTGGTCGAAAAAGTATTTTTGATAAAACGCGTAAATCTTTTCAAGGTCATTACCACTCTTCAAGCTTCCTAAAGTTTGCATACTAGTCATAGACTTGCGCATACTTGTTATTTTTTCATCTGGAAAAGCAAGTTCCATCAAGTTAAAGAAGTTGTTTGTTTCTCCATTCCATATAGCCGCACCAGTCTCGTCCAAATCGTGAGTCTCAACAGAGTATTCCTTGTCCGGAAGCCCCCTGTTAGTTGTATCAAAACGAGTATCCGCATCATCAACACGCCAACGCCATCTTGAATTTTCAGTTCCAAAGCTATAAGGGTATGTGTTTTTCGCGCGTTCGTCAGTACCTGCATTAAATTCCACATTGTTCATGAAAAACAGGCAGTCTTCTATATCCCAATGCAATGGAGCTTCTAAACGGAATTTAGCAACACGTGCATTAATAAAGAGCATATTCAACTCTTCATGACTTTTCCCAACAAGATTAGCGGCTGTAAGACCATACCCGTTGTCTACAAGTTGAGTAACCAGATTAATTTGCCCATTGCCAACATCAGAAGGCATGAATTTACCTTCTGCGGACTCAAAATAATAAACATTGTATTGATTAATATCATCCGATTTTGCAATCCAGAACTCACAAGGTTCATTCTTATAGTCGGCAAGTTGAGCGTTTAATTCTTCCAATGTTCCATTAAAGGGACGCAATCTTGGAGAGCACTGATATACAATGTTGTATGCCGGAATGAATAGAGGAATATTTTCTATTGCACCTTCACCGAAATTCCATGAGTTTGCGCCATTATATTGCCATGCTTCTTTGTCTTCGTTATAAACAATATAACTCTTATTCGGATTCCAAGGCACACGGAACAGTGTACAAAGCGGTGAATTGTCGGAGCCTTCGATACTTAGCATATTAGGATATGTATCTGTATTGTATCCAAAGGTGTCGGCATCCCCTTTATCAGGACCGAAAGTATATAATCCGCAGAAAATATAAATTATTTCTCCTTCGTCGTTCATTTGTTTTTCAAAGCATACGAAAGGAGCTTCCCACACCGATACGCGTACTTTGCTATCGGCTTGCATTGCTTCATTCAATATTCCGACTTCGCGTATAAGATCCGTATAAGAGTTAACAGCACCAATCTTATGAGACTGCATACTGGAAGCATAGTTCTTTTTTGCTGTAAACTTACGTCCCGCAGGAAGATTAGGCGTCATAGACCACTTAGCTCCAGCTTTAGAGGCTGTGTTATCCGCATAGAAAATTACGGAAAGTTTCTTATCTAATTGGTAACGGGTATTCCAAATCCAATATTTCATTGAAGATGTCCCCTGCCCTTTGGCTGTTACATTGCTTATCGAAACATTCCATTCTGGGTGATCGTAGAAAAAGACTTCCAGATTCCCTATTCGAGTAGACTGGTCCGCCATATAGGGAATTGTATTGTCAAACGTTATCACATTAAACTGATCCTTGGTGTTTTCGAAATCAATTTCAGAACCGTGTGAGTCAAGAATATCGTTGTCTTCTGTCTCTTTCTTTTTTGAATCAGTCGTTACTAACCAGTTTATGTGATTTCTTAAAACCCCTTGAGAGGTCAATCCTAAATTATACTCTCGTATTCCATAAATATCCACATCAGCGTAATCCGAACCTATGATGATATTTCCATTATGGGCGAAGTAATCATTATTTTCATAAGTAAATTCCCTATTCTTTCTGCCATTAATATACAAGATACAAAGGTTAAAATCCGGATTCCCGTAAGCATCCGGTAAAATAGTCAACGTAAGTTTAGTACGCTTTCCTTCGAATGTGTGCAAACTTTGAACTTCATCATTCTTTAATGACTGGCTATGCATAATAATGTCATCCGCATAAATATTCAATCCAACGAATGAATCACCGGATGGGCTGGAAATAGTGATAATGGGTTCTGAATAGTCCGTTACATTATCGATTTTATAATCTATTTCAATTGTTTTTCCAGTACGCGCACATTCATTGGCAAAGGGAATATAACTCATTTCTAACAATGATCCTGCCATCAATCGAAGCGCTTTATTACCATCTCCATCAGATTGCCAACCATCATTACCCCAGTTCATACCCTTCCAGCTTCCATTTATGACAGTACCGTCAATTTCGTTAATAATCTCCTGTCTATTTCCTTGGCGGTTAGAACGGGTTTTAGGGTTCATGTAGAACACAGCCCCGGCAGTCGCGGAGTACCCAAGCGAATTATTTACAGGGAATGTGATTGGCGTAGTTAGTTCTACATCGTCATTATCAAGGATATGAGTGATGATTTCAAAATCAGCATTATCCATAGTCTCAATTTCCATTGGGAATGAGAATGTGTGTTTTGTGGAACATGCAATACTGTCCTCATCAGAAGTAAATACACTATCTTCATTTTGTTTGATGATAAAACGAGCAGAAGTATTGACATTATCCCCATCGTACATAGAATAATCAAACAGAGTATTTTCTGTCCAGTTAGCTGCTTTTTGAAGTACATTATTCATCGCAATAAGTTTTACTTGTTCTCCGGCTATTGCACAAATGACATTAAATGAAACAGTCTTTGTTTTGATAGTTCCATCAGAATTGGAAATATAGGCAGATATATTATACACTCCTGTTTTCCCAGGATGGAGAACGGAGTAATTGTACGCAGTCTCCGTATACACGAATGTGCCAAGAGGGACCTGATAAGATTCATTGTAACCTTCACCGGTAACGGTAACATATAGCGTTTTAGAAATATTACCACCGATAATTAACGGCAAAGTAATATCTCCATTGTAAGCTGTCCACCACTTGAAGTTATCAGCACTAATAGATAAAGCCGTCAGCTGCACTGTATAGACAAATGCAGGCGTCGTCACTTCCGTTATTTCCCCTGTCACTTTTATCATTACATTATTAGTCCCGGAAGTCAAGAACTCAGAAACATCCACACTAAGAGGAGTATCAGATTTTACATAAATCATCTTTACCACTTCATATTCCGAGCTATTAGATTTACGTACAGAGATCTGACAAAGTCCCTGCTCACCAGTATTTTCATAAGGTTCTTTTGAACTATAACGCTCCTGACTGACAAATGTAAATTTCAAGAGACATGGTTCCCCTTTACTTGCTGTAACATTTTTACTATCAAGATTATTCACAACACGTACATTACGCTGTAAACCTACATCAACGCCTCCCATTTCTTTATCATTCCAGTTCGTTCCATCCCAAACAAAAAAGAGATCTTCGTCAAATACATAGCATAAAGTCGGAACTTCCAACCTGTTTACCGGAATGGCATCTCTTTCCACAATAGTACGCACGCATTTGAATCCACCTTTCCCATACTTACTGTAATGGGTTGGATATTTATCCTCGTCAGTGCCCGGAACAATAGGAGCATATATATTTGTTCCCTTCAATTCTTCACTCATGATTTATTACATTTTTAAGTTTTTCAATATTATTATTACAATCATAATCGCTATCAGCATGGCAACACCTCCAAAGTCCAGTTTAAACTTCTGCCATTTAGATAGCTGCTTCTCTACCGGATAAGGAATAGGTATGGAGTCTGTTTTTATTAAAGTATCTGTTTTGTTGATATACTGATACTTATATAGATACTTATATTTATACTCATATACCGTATCTCCTTTCACAGTCACATATACACTGTCACGATGATAAATGCTGTCATACCGGATACTGTCACGAGTCCGATATTCTGTTTTTACCGTCTCGACGGGGATATATTGGGTTCTACAAGAGCTTAACCATCCTCCTAAAGAGATAAGGATGATGAATACACATAGAAGCCACTTCATCCTCTATCTTTTTTCAAGTAATCTATAATTCCGTCTACATGAATTTGCACTATCATTTGCCTGCCTTCTTCTGATAATAGAAATTCAACATCCTCCTTGTTGTCCTGAAAGAAATTCTCCGTCAATATGGCCGGACAAATTGTATCCCGACATATAGCCAGATTTTGCATCCAGAATAGTTGCCCAGAAGCTGGTTGACGAACAGAAAGACCTTTCTTAATGGCCGTTTCAGCCAAGCATACAGCCAGATTCTTACTATTTATCGAAGCATTGTTGGATACAAATACACTCCATCCATGTGCAGACAACCAATCCGAACCCATCCCTGCGGCATTACAATGAATAGAAACTAATATAGCATTACCTCCGGTTTCTCTATAAATCGTATTTGCACGCCTACATCGGACAGATAAAGGTATATCTACCATTTCTTTAACGATCCTTTCCGCATCTATCCCTTTATTTCGTAATCCAATTATTACCATATCAGCAATCCTTCTTGTATATTCCCATTCTCTCAATTTTCCATCTGGCGAGCGCTTGCCGGGAGTATTCTCACCATGTCCGTTATCAATCAATATTCTCATAGTTGTTCCTCCTTGATTTTATTTTTAAATTTGGGTGGAATCCTTTTCAGACATTCCCATAAATCGCATCTACTCAATTCAGCTTCTTTAAGTTGCAATTCTGCCACATATCTTTTATGTATATCTTCCAAATGAGCAGATTGCTCCTCTCGTAACTCAACATAAATAGCATCAATCTTTGCATCCCGTTGAGCAATACGTTCCTCCAACCAAGCAACTTGATTACGTTCATTCTCATTCTCTGCTGCATCTGCCGCCGCATCCTCTTTCCTTGCGTCAGTCTTCCGATTAACGTAGAAGTTAACTATCCACTTGATTGCTTCCAAGCCTCCTAAAGCTCCGAGTATAGTTAGCCAATCGTTTAGTTCCATAAATTTAGTATGTATTATATCTATTCCGTCCGAATATGGCGACTTCAAAGGTAAAGTTTCTCGAACCACGTGTTGCATCCACTATCCTGACAACAAAATATGTGTCATACCTATCGCAGAGTATACCAAAAATATGTGCCGAATCATCCTGTCCATACGGAGTGCCCGTAATTGATACAAAATATTGGCTATGTCCTATCTGGTGGTCTATTCTGTAATAACCCTGGGAGGTATTAGTACAGCTGACATTACCTGCTCCCTGCCCCCAACTACTAGACACTCCTCCACCAGCCTCGCATCTTCCAGCCCACAAAACACCCGGAGAGTCCCAAACTTCTCCTGCACGCTGATAAAATTGATGAGGACCGATAGACTTAATTGCAAATTTACTCCCGGCATTAGCTAAAACATCCAGACATATATTATTACTTCCATAACTATCAATATTAATGCCTGTATTACCGCGTCCGTCAGTAGAACTATCTATTCTCATGCTAATAAGTGAGGAATATAATCCACCTAAAGATAGAGATCGACCGTCTCCACTATCTATTTCAATCCCTAAATTGAAACCGAGAGCTTTAAGTGTATTGCCATCTATTCTCAGATTCCCAATTCTTCCAATATTGGCTTCTATTTCCCCGGTAAACTTATATGTTCTATTTATCGGATCAAGTTCAAAGACTATCTTATCCTCTACAAGTGCGAATATGCCAGTACGTTTCACCCCATCAATCTCTATACAATCCTTTCCCTGTGCAATTCCGGTTAATTTACCAGTTTCTTCATCCTTGATTCCTGAAAACATCTTAGGAGTTACAATATACTCTTTGCCTAGTTCAGTAGCATATCCGTTCCATTCCTCAATCCACGGTAAAAGATTAGCATCTTGTCCATCCTTACCAGGCTCTCCTTTAATATTTATAGGCTTACCCCATTCACCTGAATCTGCACTTTCCGCAACTTTTTGAGAAATCCAAATAACTGACGCTGTTGCGTCCGTATGCCAACCGTTTGCCATACCATTACCTGTAGGTTTTGCCGGTTCCTCTTCACTGTCATGATAAGTTATATAAACTCCCATACCATCTTTTCCGTCCGTACCAGGTTCGCCATCAGTACCGTCTACACCGTCATTTCCATCTGCCACCATTAATGCCCATACGGTTCCGTTGTATATATAAACCCGACCATTATCTGTATCACGATATGCCCAATTCATTTGAGGATTAGTAGGAGGAATCGAAGAATCACCTTTCCAAACAATACTAAGACCGTTATTCCCATCTTTACCATTAACTCCATCTAGTCCATCCTTACCAGGATCGCCATCTTTTCCATCCGTCCCATCTTTACCTGGTTCACCTTTCAAATTCTCTTTCGCTTCATCTGACAAATTATCCCAAGTTAGAACAACATCCTTCATGGTACATACACACTTTTTCTTCTCCGCATTCCATACCCAAGAGATTGCGCCACCAGCAATATATCCAGACTTGTCAGTACAGAACTTTGCGGAGTTGTCACCAAATTCAGCTGTACCGTCAGGATAGATGCAATATACTGTGTGCCCGTTTGAGTCAGTACCTTTAATCATGCCGTTTTCACAGTAGAAACCTTTCAAACCTCCACTGTCAGGGATATCACCGCCGACACGGATTTTCACTTTACCGTCCCAGTTCTTGCCATTGATATCAAACATTACATCAATAGCTGGTTGTCCTGTCTCATCCGCATGAAGGTAGATAGCAGATTGACGAGCTTTATTCTGCGAGTTACCGAATTGTACAATATCATCTCCCGGAGCCGGTGGATTCAGTACTATCCCCTCTTCATCCAAATCAAACTCAGATAAAGGAACTCGAATTATTCCATCTGCTACTGATTCTATCTCTACATGATAAACCTTCTGACTTCCGGTAAACTCTTGGCAACGGATAAAATCATGTTCCATAAAACTCATTTCAGCATCTTCCAGCGTGATAAGATAAGCAGTTCCATCTTCTGATAATTCAGCAGTCTTTATCTTCCCACAACCTTGCGTTATAGCTTGTGCACCAATAATAGCCCTCACTTTACTGATCAGCATTTCAAATACAGTAAACTGTCCACGAACACGAATCGAGTCTATTTCCAGCATCCATTTGCCTTTAACATATTCCCATATCTTCCACCCATGCCCGGCAAATCCTGACACAAAATCTTCCACATATTCTTTCACTCCATTTGCTAATTTCTGCCCGGTTTCTTTAACAGAACAAAGGAAGCCATAAAACTTACCGTTACTTAATATTGCCATTATTTTACTTCTATATTTAACACCCCTGTTTGGATGCTGTTTAACCTAAATATTGTATAACTCTCCGTATATCCATAAGCATTAGTAATCTCCCGTATCTCTTCTATCCAATCAGAATTGCGTAATCCTCCAATCCAAAACTGAATATCAGATACCATAGATGTAGGCAAAATGTAATAAGGAAACTTGCCGCCTGAACAATCAAATACAGTAGGGGTTTGTGCACGTTCCGCCCATAAACTAGGTAAAAGCAATATTTCTTCATTAGTTAGTGATTCATGAACAGAGACTCCATAATACTTTTTTAATTTAAATCCTACAGAAATAGATTTCGTATAAGTTTGTCCGTTAGATACAGCCGACAAAGCATAAGTTGTATCAGTTGTAATACCTTCATATTGTTTTGTACGAATATCAACTGCTACCGTTTTTCGATTAATTGATTGAGATGTTATATCTCTATCATAACTCCAAGAAAGACTTATCGTTTGAGTGCTACCTTTCTCATACGTAGCTCCCCCACTGAGAGACATAGTAAATGGAAAGACCTCTTCCATCAATTTCGAAATATTAGAAAATAATGTCGTGTCAACAGTCCACTCTGAAGCTCCAGAAAGACGCACTATCAAATCATTTGTTTCCGATATTTCATCTGCTTCTTTACTCACATTAGTTATTTCTCCAAGAGTCGTAACATCACTCCTTACTGATAATTCTTCTATCAAAGCATCATCTTCCTCCACTAAAACCATTGGAGAAACTTCCATGATTTCTTGCCTACGAACAACAAGACCGTTGTTAGCCTCTATCAGTTCTTCAGAAATTAATCCCTTAGAGAAACTAATTAATCCGGCAGCCTCATCGGCATCAGTTCTACTTAATGCACGCTCCTCAATTTCATTAATAATTCTTTTTGAGGAAAATGTATTTCTATCTGATGGCAGAGTTTTATCATACTCTCCAATCACATAAACACTTGTTCCACCTCCTCCATTTACACTAATTCCACTATATGTCTGTCCTTTATAAGTTAGAGAATCCACTTTACTTTCTATTGCTCCCAAACGAGAATAGGCAGCAGTCTCGCCAACAGTATAAATAGGATGATCATAAGGAATATCCAAAGGCCATTCAAACCCGATAATACGGGATTGACGCCCATCTTCAAAATAAGTTTTATTAATAAGATTTACTTTATGACCAATTTCAAATGTACGGATATTTCCCTCATTATAAATGTATATGCTATCCATCTCGCAATTATAGGTAGAAGGGTCTATCATAGATTTCTTTACATAATCTTTAGCCCTTTCCAAAAGTGCTTGTTCTGAATCCGGCAACATCTGTTCAGAGATAAATGCTGTATCAAAACCGTAAAGGACGTAAGTATCGGCTGGAACAGGCCTGTTATCTTCTGTGTGAGCTGCTTGTGGAAAAAGAACGTCATCCGGAAGATGGCGCCCGTAATTCTCATTCCGATCAATCTTAAAGGTTGTTCCAGTGTTGTCACTCTCTTTGAGGCTAAGAGCGAAGTCTAGTCCGGCAAGTTTACCAGTTTGAAAAATCAGGTGTAATCCTTCCAGAAAAAAATCTTTCGTAAAGTTCTTTAGTCCGTTATCCTTGAAAGTATAGATACGATATTTATTACCTGTTGGCTTCTTTGTCTCTTCATCTATTTCTTCCTTTTCTTCATAGCTGAGACCGGATATAGTGCCATTATATTTAGGGTATTCATCCTCAAATGTAACAATTTCCTCAATCGCTTCCTCTTCCGGCATTTCCACATTATCCGGATTATCGTAGCGTTCGTCTCCGATGTTGATTCGTTCCCCCACAGGGCTGTATCTATAAGCATCCACATAAGAAATTCCTTCCGAGAGCATAAGGCGTCTCTGAACAACACCGTTCAAGGCAAGCTCCTTATCGTCCTTGCTGAAATAGTTGCCCGGTACTTTTCCCTTGATAATGTTGTTGATGGTATATCTGTCTCCTAGCGATGCTGTTACACCTTCGGGAAGGCGCAAGAATGTGTCCGTTAGCTGCCCGCTGCCGCTGTATGAGAATACGCATACAGCAGAGAACGACTCTCCAGTATGCACTCCAGACAAGAATGATACAAAGGTATCGGCATTCTTTTCTTTCGAACGAAGTTCAAAGCCCACAGACGCTCCGAAATGCACAGTCGAGATAAGGAATTGGTCGGAAGTGACCACAGAACGAAGTTCCACCCTCAAGTTGGAAGCCCCTTCAGGGATCTCCAGTTCTATCAGGTTGGGCACGTCAGAGTACCCCTTGTTTATCGGCTCATATATGTCATTATTTAACTGGAACGATGACACACCACTATACAGCGTGAACGTCTTTCCCTCGCTATCATAGCAGATGGACAGATACCCTCCGTACCATCCTTTCGACACGTTCGCACCTTCGACAAAAAGTGGGGACAGGCTCAGTATCCAGTCGGATGTCTTTTTCAGATAATACGAACCTGAAGAGAGAAATTCAGTCACCGTAACCGAACTCTTTGTCTCTCCCTTAGAAAATATCATACTACCCACACCACCTTCAAACGGATACTGGTTCCAACTCACAGAAGACAATGGAAAATAATTCACATCAAGTGGCCTCTCCGTATCGAATATATCCCGTCCTTCAACCTTCTTCACGTCAAATATCAGACTTTTCCGATAGCTATCAGGTATATTACGGGTAGAGCCAAAAGGATAAATACGAGTCGCATACGTTGTTTGGCTGTCACTTCTTTGCATGGAGTTGACGTTCACATTCTCGGTATCCTGCAAATCACCGGCTTTAAAATCTACCGGAGAACTATATTCACAACGTCCGAAACGAATGAATTTGTCTTCTATCCACCATTCGCATTCCCATGTTTCAGCCATTTGAGTAAGAGCATCAATTAGATTCGTATTATTATAGGATACGAGTTTAGAAGATTGTCCCACCGTATCGTCTATTTTAAAAATAAACTCTTGGTTCCTGAATTTATAACCAAGAACATTCAAGTTGTCAATAAAGACTTTTAAATGAGTTTCAAGAGTAGCTGTCAGATTCCATCCAGCTTCTCTTCCTGCATTCTCCGGAGTATAGAAAAACTTCTTGTTCTTCCATTTCCAATAATAAGCATCTAAACGAAGCTCGTAATCATAACCACCTGTAGTAGTATTATAAACAGGTTTATAAAGATCTATAAGCTCAAATATACCTAGCTCATTATCTATTCCGTCTCCTAAGTTGAAATAAACAGGATGTTCCAAAGAAAACTTTAAAGTTATATAGTCTTCTTGCATCAACGTGAATTTACGCTTTGATCCCTTGTTTATGGGAGTAGAAAAGCGAATATTTCCGGTGGCATCTTTAATATCTACTGTCATACTGCTCTATCATTTGGGTTGGGTTCATTCAGTTTAAGAGTAAACTTGCCAATACCACGCATAAATTGGCTGAATTGGCTACACGACAGATAAATGGTTCTGTAAACCAAGTCCGGTTGATACTTTGTTGCTATCTCCAGCCTTCCCTTAGTCAGTTCCTCGCAGAAGCTACGGTAACGTTGGAAAAATTGCTCTTCCGTGTCGGCCGTCAGATGTAGTTGTAACGTCAGATCACGAGTGTCCATCACCGGGTTGGTTACTGTCACCCGCTTACCGTGCTCCAAACGGCTCTCATTCTCTAAATATGCCTTATTGGCTGAAGGAGTCATGAGAAAGGACAGAGAAGTGCTGTCCATACTAATGCCCCATGTGGTATAGGCATCTTTTCCATTAATGTACAATTCGTCTTTCATACTTATATTCCGTTTTTAAGTTTTAATGAGAGCAAAGATAGAATCAAAGGCAATACTCAAAAGAAAAGCTTTCTTTGAATCCGTGACACTTACGTTAGAGTCACGAATTTGATAAAATAGAAGAATCATGGAATCATTCGGCAACGAAATACTGTGCAACTTACCTTCCTTATAAATTAGGCATCAAAAATGTAACTATAATATAATGCGGTTCATCAATTCCACCTAATTCTCGAAATACCGATGAATAAAGCAATAGCGGGTGAAAGCAAGGGGGAAATGCAGGTGAAACAGAACATTATCGGTTTCACCTTGTCTTTGTAAAACATCCCTTGAACTAAAACCAATATCATTATAGCTAATCCGGATATACTTATACAAAATCTACTATCAAGGAGTTAATATCCTAGTTGTCAAGCACTAATACTTGAACTATTGGAGCTATATACCCAATACGTTGGATCTATATATCCTACAAACGGTATCAAGTCAGTGATGCCGTATTGCTTTATTTGCCGGTGTAGCACCGGAACAAGACTTCCTTGTAAGATATATTGCCATCTTCCATTCCATATCCGATACAGTGAGTATATGCATTTCTAATACAGTACAGAATCATTACAGAATCGAATAAAATTTGCCACTGGATATTTATTTTCAATCTTTCCACTTCCTCTTTCACCTTTTCTCTGTATCTTCGATGAATAAAGAGTTTGCGGGTGAAGGGCAACAAGCTCACCGCCTCTTCACCTACAGCGATTAGTTTCAAAAATAGTTTCACCGTATGAAACTATTAGTTTCTCGGCGTGAAACACTTCGTTTCACTACTGGAAACACTTTGTTTCTCGGTGAGAAACGAAGTGTTTCAAATAGGGTTGAAACTAATTACGAAATAGTTTTACTAATATTACTCAATTATGTAATCAGAAAGCAACAATCTAATTGAATTCTTTCTTTAAATATACACAAGAAGAGATGGCTTTACAGCATTCTGCGTATAAACAAAAAAAACATATATTTATCCTTAGATTTCTTGCTATCTTAATAATATTCCGTACATTTGCATCCAACAAACAATAAACAACTAAAGACTATAAAATATGAAAAATCTTTTATTCCTCGTAGCAATAACATTTACCATATTATTCACAGCTTGCTCTAAAAATGACGAATCTGAACTCACCAATAGAGAGAAAGTACTGGCGCAGCAAGAAGAAGTATATCAAGCGGTAAAAGCAAATATTGTAGGACATTGGAAAGGGGCACAACGCTACAATAATAGTGATAAATCCAAGCCCATGGGCTGGAGGAACATATCACAGAGTGATTGGAAGCAAGAGTATATTTTTAATTTTGATGGCACTTGCACAATTATCTATTCATCAGAATTTCGTGATGCAGGTACATTTTCTGTTATCAAAAACGATGATTTTGTTAATTTTTTCAAAACTCAAGCAGAAGTTTTTCTCATTATTACATTCGACGACAACGAAATCGTTAGAACACAAAACATTTGGTTAGACGGAGAATATCTACGTCTAAGTAGTGGTGCACTGTCGGGATATAAGGAAGACGAACATAGCGGTGGCGAAGCTGCTATTCGTTACAAAAAAGAATAGTTCAAAATTAAAACATTCTCAAACGTTTGAATAACTCACTATTACATTAAACCTGTTGAATGATTTCTTCTCTATGTGTACTCAAGAAGAGATGCTTCCCTGTATTCTGTGTATAAACAAAAAAATATATATTTACCTTTAGATTTCTTGCTATCTTAATAATATTCCGTACATTTGCATCCAACAAACAATAAACAACTAAAGACTATAAAATATGAAAAATCTTTTATTTCTCGTAGCAATAACATTCACCATGTTATTCACAGCCTGCTCTAAAAATGACGAATCAAAACTAACCGATGAGGAAAAGGCACTCGCACATCAAGAAGAGATGTACCAGGCTATGAAGAAGGATATCGTAGGGCATTGGAAAGGAGCGCAACAATTCGACGAAAAATGGAGTGGCGAATGGGAAGATATTCCTTATGGCGGTTGGAGTCAAGAATATATATTTAATTCCGATGGAACTTTTACAGATATACATTCATTCAGATTGCCTTATAAAGGTACATATTCTATTTTGAAAAACGAAGATTATGCCAAAAACACAACAAAATGTGAACTGTTTCTTATTATCACAACTGATATGTATTCTTATGGCAGAAAACAAGCTATATGGATGGAAGACAAATATCTACGCATAGTCCCTCAAAATTCGGGAATACCAGGCAACGAATATAGTGGAGGTGAAGCTTCCATTCGTTACAAAAAAGAATAGTTCAAAATTAAAACATTCTCAAACGTTTGAAGAACTCACTATTACATTAAACCTGTTGAATGATTTCTTCTCTATATGTACTCAAGAAGAGATGTTCCCCTGTATTCTGTGTATAAACAAAAAAATATATATTTACCCTTAGATTTCTTGCTATCTTAATAACATTCCGTACATTTGCATCCAACAAACAATAATCAATTAAAGACTATAAAATATGAAAAATCTTTTATTTCTCGTAGCAATAACATTCACCATGTTATTCACAGCCTGCTCTAAAAATGACGAATCTGAACTAACCGATGAGGAAAAGGCACTCGCACATCAAGAAGAGATGTACCAAGCTATGAAGAAAGATATCATAGGGCATTGGAAAGGAGCGCAACAATTCGACGAAAAATGGAGTGGCGAGTGGGAAGCTATTCCTTATGGCGCTTGGGATCAAGAGTATATATTTAATTCCGATGGGACTTTTACAGATATATATACACCTAAAATTACGCGTGAAGGTACATATTCTATTTTGAAAAACGAAGATTATGCCAAAAACACAACAAAGTGTGAACTATTTCTTATTATTACAACTGATATGTATACATATGGAAGAAAACGAGCTATATGGATGGAGGACAAATATCTACGCATAGTTCCCGAATATTTGGGAACACCAGGCAACGAATATAGTGGAGGCGAAGCTTCCATTCGTTACAAAAAGGAATAGTTTATTCTCTTGTAAATTATTGCAAGGAAAATGCCACAATTGAAAAAGAATCTCAACTTTAGCAAGTTTACTACTAAAGTTGAGATTTTTATAATAAGGAATAGAAGGTTACAGTTTTTTTGTATTCCGATCTATATTATCCAATTTTTCCCCAAAGCCTTGAATCACTTTCGTATATTTAGCAATATCTTCCAAATGTCCATTGGAAATTACCGCCAGATTTCGCATGTCCGATAAGATAAAGTTGCCATCGGAAGTAGCGGTACACAAAACTGATAAACTTCCCAAAGCAAACTGCATAGAATTTTTAATCTCCTCATTCGATATTTGCAAAGCAGTGAAACGACCATTAAGTTCACTGCCAGTGTCTTGAGACATTGTTTGAAATCCTCCATTCGTACCTTGCTGACCAGAACTTTCCCCTGCATTTCCATATCCGGTTATTTCTGCAATTCCATCCCGAATACTGATCCCTTCTTGCACATATCCTTCCCAAGCAGAACGATATTGATCTATTTGTTCTTCTTTCAATTTACCTTTTTGGTCTTGAATATCCTTTGCTATTCCATTATACCAACCGTCTAATTTCTTATTAAGAAGCTCACCAATTGCAAAATTGAGCAACGCCCGTTGCATATATCCAGCAAAATCTTCAGAGAACCCTTTGGCATCCTTATCCATATCCATCAAAGAATTGAGAAAGCTATCCCGGAGAGAATCAAATGACATCTGCATGAGGGATGTATGGACCTTGTCTGTAAGTTCATCTAACTTTCCTGCTTGATCAGCAAAGTCTTCCAACTTTTTCATCACACGCTCACCATAACCTCCCTTTCCTGCACTTTTAATCTGCTCATAGATACTGGCATTACTCAAAAGAAGGTTCATATCTTCGGGGCTTAAGTCCCATAAAGATTCTGTACCCGAAAAATTACTGTCTACATTCTTACGTGCCCAATCCAACTGCTCCGCAGTCCATTCCATATAGTAGTTCCAACTATGGTGGCTACTGCTATACCTCGCTTGCTCCTTCGCTATCTGACGCATATTGTCATTTTGTTCTTCTTGATAAGCTTTTGCTTCTTTGTAAGCATTTATCACTTCTCCTCCAGCCGCGTCATCCATCACCGTAGTCAGTCGATCTATCGATTTTCCCAATATTTCATTCCGATCCGTCAACTTATCAATCGCCTGTTGCACTTCCTTGGCATTGCTACCATTAATAGAATCCATCAAAGAACTAAACCCGCCGAAAGAAATAGCATCAAATATTTTACTAATCCCCGAGAGAAGAGATTCTCCAATAGTGACGAACAAGTCTCCCGACAGTACATCATCAAGAATACCGGAAATGGCATTGAACACTGCATCCAGCAGTCCGCCTACCAAATTGCTCAAACCATCTTTAAGCACATCAATGATAGACAAAATCCATCCAATAATAGGAACTTCTCTCAAATTTTCAGACGTTTTTCCTATCGCGTCCTTCATCCCATTAGACGCCTGAATAATCCCACTATACGCACCACTCAAACTACCGGAAGACAATTTGGATAGTCCTTGAACAACATTATCCATATTCTTTTTGAGATTCGTGGCAGTTTCGGATAAACTTTGATTGTTCTGCGTGACGACACTTGTCTGCTCTTGTACATGATTCGATGCCTCATCAGCATTTCTCTTCGCTGCGTTTAGAGTTTCTTTAGCAGCATCCTGTTCTGCTTGGCTACCTTTCTTTAGCGCTTGCTCATAATCCTCTTGCGCTTTGACGAGTTTTTCAATAGCTACCGCCTCTTCTGCTTTGGCCTCGTTGAGTGCACGAAGCGAATCCTGATATATCTGAACATCCTGTCCCAGTTTCTTAAAACTGTTCCCTCCAGGTTCACCTAAGATACTTTCCATCTTTTCAATAGAACTTAAAAATGTAGTTTGGGCCTCAACATTCGTATTCGTAAACTCTTTAGTTTGCGTATAGGCTCTAGCCTTGTCCAACTCCGGTTGAATATAGCTGCTCGCTATACCGCCAAACTCACTAAAAACAGTCACCCAGTCAATATTGGCTTGCATTGCTGCCGTTTCATGTTGGGCAGTCGATTTCTGACGTTGTCGCTCAAGTGTTTTCACTTCCGGGCTTTCTGCTCCATGTTCCGCTGTTGCTTTTCTTATCTTTTCCGCATAGTCTTGAGCCATAGCCAATTTCTGCTGCTGATACGTGCCATAGATTTTCAAATACTCGATCATGGCTTGTTTTTCAGATTCGATATTGGCTTTCCCCTGTCGTTCAGTTTCCTCTTTCTCGGATATCAACGTTTGCTGCTCTTTTTGATGAGTGACAACCATTTGCCGGGCATTGGCAGTCCGAGGTTGAGGCGCTTTCGGAGCGACACCCAACCCTGCCATCAGATCCGACGCCTCCTTTTCACTTTGTAAACTTAGCAACATCAGTTCTTCCATTTCTTTCTTCGATGCTTCGACCTCTTCTTTAGAAAAAGTGTACAAAGCATCACGGATATTCTTGAGTCTTTCGTTGGCTTTCATGATATCATGACCTTCCCCCCCTACAGGTGCCTTGTATTCCATACCCACAGCATCATCTTTCTCTTTTCTGCCAACTGCCATAGATGCACCTGCTAATCTAGCTGCTACTTCCTTCCTCTTATCTTGGTAGGCCAAAGAGGTAGCTTTGGCAATTTGAGCTGCAATAAACGTATCTTTATTGTCAACTAACAACTGTTGAGCATCATACCCATTACGGATAGACACGCCCAATTCATCAAAAGCCTTTTTATTCTTGACAATGAATTGCCGCTGAGCGTCCATATTGTCACCCAGCGATTGAAACTCGGTAGACAACTGCTCGATGGTAGCTATCGGCTGGGCAGCATGATTCTGTACAATTCTATTAAAAACATCCATACTGTCGTTCAATTTATTCTGCTCTCCTCGCTGTGCTTTGGTGAGAGACGTTATAAGGGAATAAATATCTGCTAACGTAGAAATAGTACCCAAAACGGGAATAGCTTTACTAGCCGCTGTCTTTATGCCACGAAAAACTCCCGACCAACCCAAACCGGCAATAATCCCTATGGAAGCAAGACTAGCAGTTATTGTCTTAAATGATTCACCAGTTCTTTGTTCTTGTTTCTCTATATCTGTTGCAAGTGTACGTATAGACGAATCTATCTGTTCCGTTTCCTTGATAAAGGATTCACTATTACCTTCTATTTTAAAATTTAAATTTGCCATAATACTTCTTATTTTTAAATTATTATTCACTAATCATTCTCCGTACCAAGTCTCGGTTCGCAGGGTCATCCGCATTGATCACTTCCCCATCTCCCCTACCCAATTTCTTGCGTTCATCGTCACTTAGATACACTGTCGTGATAGCGTCTGCCAATAACAAGCTCAAGTTAACATAGCTAATACTCCACAACACGTAATCCATCGTCCACCCATAGCGCTGACAGGCGAAGTCTATTAACAAGCCATAAATACTTTTTCCACCAAAGGTGACACTATGCCCCTCACCTTTGATATGGTTGATTTGCGCCTTCAACTTGCGGTCGGCATCGAGACCGAAGTAATGAATATATTCCTCCACCTTATCGGCAGAGAGAATGACAGTCAACAGGGTAGCTAAGTCATTAACAGACACTTTCTTTCTAAAAAAAATGGCACGCTGAGAAACTTTCTTAAAATCCATGACATCCCTTTTCTCATTGAAGGTAGAGTAGGCAATAATTTGACAGACGGTTTCCTGTTTATACCGACAGCCCCTCAGAGCTTCAGCAAACGGATTGAGTGACAATAGTTTCGTATTGATATTCATGGCAAGGTAGAGATTCTTAAGGATCTGCATCCTGCCCAATGTAGATGGGTAAAGACTAAAAGAATACTTACCTACACTAAAGCGGATAGGCTTCTCGATAATAGCATCAGAGATGCTGATTTCGATTTCTTTATTGATATTCATAGCGTTATTGATAAAAAAGAGGGTGCATCATGAAGACACACCCTCAAGGTTAGAGAATCAGTTCATTACACCGCAGGTGCAAGATACGGTTTCACCTGGTTGCCCGATGCCGGTTTCAACACGTCTACAGTGTATTTCCATTTCTTACCTTCGGCAGTGTCATAAGATTCCTCAAGAGAAACCACAGAGCGCTCAATCAAGATACCTTCGCAAGTGGTATCTTCAGGAGTAAGACGGAAAGCATATTCGCCCTCAACTACTCCATCTGAATCTTCAATCGGTTTCTCACGATCCTTTGCAGCACGGATTTCAAACTCGAATGCATAGGTATTTCTTGCATACTTAACAGCTTCATTTTCGCCTCCTTCTACTTTAGCTTCTTTCTTTTCGCCTTTAGTAGGAGTAAGTTTGGTTGAACTTTCTACCGGGTCATACGCAAGTTTTGTCCATGTTGTAGGTGCAGCTCCGTTAGCTCCACATTTTCCAAACTCAATGGTGGGTTTTCCCCAAGATAATTGTGCCATAATTCAAATTGTTTAAATTTTTAATTAAATAAATTATATATAAAAAAGCTAGCTTTTGATCTTTTCTTTTTTGCAGTTTCTGCAGAAACCTTGTTTTCTAATTCGCTGGTAAAAGTACTGCCATTATTGACAACTGTACTATTTTCAGTTCTCCTAACTGTGACATCTCAACGAAAGTCATAAAATAGGAATGTAAGGCAACATTCCTCGCCCTTCTAACTGCTTCCATATACTAGCATAAATAAGATCTACCTCTTCTTTAAATACTCTGTAATTATCATAAGTGGGTACCAGATTCTTTAAAAGATTAGACACTGCGGACTTGGACTTATATCCGAATAATTCCGTCAATATATCCCGAATGCCATTTGGTATTCTATGTCCGGTCAAGCTAATAGGGGAATAAAAGAAAATAATGATAATCAGAAACTGCATTTTTTTATCAGTATTAAGCTTACCTCCATCTCCATTATAACCAGATAATTCACAGAACCATTCGAAGATTTGCGGAATATATTCCAAGTCAGTAAGCATTGGAGTAGCCAGCTCTGCTTCTTTTCTCTCTAATTCAGATATCTGTGTATGTACAGATATCAATTCTCTGATTCCCAAAATTTTATCCATCATTGCATTAGTTTTTGGTGTTATTATTTCATTAATTTGTCATTTTGCAAGGCTTCTTTTTCTTTCTCCTCAATGCGTTTGCCCCACCCCCACATCATAGCTGAATAAATCACAGTCGTGTATAAATGCAATTCCCTTCCATTTGTTATAAAATCGACCCGAAATGCCGCGTTTCTCGCTATTGTCCATACTTTTTCATTGTTTGCCATAATTCTATCATTTCTATTTTTTAATATTACATTTCACTCATCCCATTCTGCCATTAGATTAGCTTTTACTCCGCCAATCCACACATGTATAGATTATTTAATAAAAGTAGTATGAATATTAATGATTAAGAGGAATCTATCCGATCAAGATTTGACATTAGAGAGAAAGTCACAAAATTGACCAAACTATAATAAGAATGGCACGTATTATGAGGAGTATTGTTTAAGAATATAATTAAAACATATTCTTGTACATATCTTAATATTATAAAAGCAATCGACACTTACATTCTATTAATACTCTACTTTCCTCTCCGTTCATAGCTAATTTAGACGAAAAAGAACATTTTCTCCCGAAAAGTTTTTGTAATATCAGAGTTAATCGTATTTTTGTGTACAATTTTGGTGTAGTGATGACAGAAGAAGAAAAAAAGTTATTGAATTCCTTTGAAACGCAACTACGGCATTTGATTTATTTGCACGATGAACTAAAGCGTGAAAATGCCGAGTTGAAGAAGCTTCTCGAAAATGAAAAGCTGAAAAACGAGAAGGTACAAGCTCAATACGATGAATTGGAAGTCAGCTATACAAACCTAAAAACAGCTACGGCAATCAGCCTTAACGGCAGCGACGTAAAAGAGACGAAGCTGCGATTGTCAAAATTAGTGCGTGAAGTCGATAAATGCATCGCTTTGTTGAATGAATAAGAAGAAGATGTATGAACGATAAAATAAAGATAAACCTGCAGATAGCAGACTCAAACTACCCGTTAACCATCAACCGTGAGGAAGAACAAATGGTACGGGAAGCCGCCAAGCAGGTAAATATCAGGCTTAATAAGTATCGGGAAGTCTATAAAAATCTGGAACCCGAAAAAATTATTGCCATGGTAGCCTATCAGTTCTCGTTAGAGAGACTGCAATTGATGCAACGTAATGATACCAGCCCCTATGTGGAGAAGGTAAAAGAACTGACAGAATTGCTGGAGGATTATTTTAAGGAAGAATAAATCCCGACCGGCTATTCGCTGATAAGAGATAAAACAACCACGCACTGCACAATATCCAAGCAAAAATAATTGCTTTGATATTTGGCGGTGCGTTTTTATTTATATACTTAAATTAAATGTAGAATGATAGCAATAATAGCAACAGCAATTGCTTGCTTCATCGTAGGAGGAGTCCTTTCATATATACTATTCCGGTATGTACTGAAATCCAAATACGATAATGTCCTGAAAGAAGCGGAGACGGAAGCGGAAGTAATTAAGAAAAACAAGCTGCTGGAAGTGAAGGAGAAATTCCTGAATAAGAAAGCGGATCTTGAAAAGGAGGTAGCATTGCGGAATCAGAAGATTCAGCAAGCGGAAAACAAGTTGAAGCAACGTGAAATGGTACTTAGCCAGCGTCAGGAAGAAATCCAACGTAAAAAGATGGAAGCCGAAGCGGTAAAAGAGAATCTGGAAGCGCAACTTGTGATTGTTGATAAGAAAAAGGAAGAACTCGATAAACTGCAACAGCAGGAAATTGATAAACTGGAAGCTATCTCCGGATTGTCTGCCGAAGAGGCCAAAGAACGCCTGGTAGAATCACTGAAGGAAGAAGCTAAAACGCAGGCACAATCATTCATCAACGACATTATGGATGATGCTAAATTAACTGCCAGCAAAGAAGCTAAACGTATCGTTATCCAGTCTATCCAACGGGTGGCTACGGAAACTGCCATTGAAAACTCTGTTACAGTATTCCATATCGAATCGGATGAAATCAAGGGACGTATTATCGGACGTGAAGGACGTAATATCCGTGCTCTGGAAGCTGCTACCGGTGTTGAAATCGTTGTAGACGATACCCCGGAAGCAATTGTTCTTTCTGCCTTCGACCCGGTTCGCCGTGAAATTGCCCGTTTGGCCCTGCATCAGCTTGTGACTGACGGACGTATCCATCCGGCCCGTATTGAGGAAGTAGTAGCTAAAGTACGCAAACAGGTGGAAGAAGAAATTATCGAAACGGGTAAACGTACTACCATCGACTTGGGTATCCACGGTCTGCATCCTGAATTGATCCGTATCATCGGTAAGATGAAATATCGTTCTTCATACGGCCAGAACTTGTTGCAGCATGCCCGCGAAACAGCCAATCTTTGTGCTGTGATGGCATCGGAACTGGGACTGAACCCGAAGAAAGCAAAACGTGCAGGTTTGCTGCATGATATCGGTAAAGTGCCTGATGAAGAACCAGAATTGCCACACGCATTGCTGGGTATGAAACTTGCCGAGAAATACAAAGAAAAACCGGATATCTGCAACGCTATCGGTGCTCACCACGACGAAACGGAAATGACCAGTTTGCTGGCTCCTATCGTACAGGTATGTGACGCCATCTCCGGTGCACGTCCGGGCGCACGCCGCGAAATCGTAGAGGCTTATATCAAGCGTCTGAACGATCTCGAACAGCTGGCAATGGCTTATCCGGGTGTAACAAAGACGTATGCTATCCAGGCAGGACGCGAACTCCGCGTTATCGTTGGTGCAGATAAGATTGACGACAAGCAGACAGAAAGCCTGTCAGGTGAAATCGCCAAGAAGATCCAGGATGAAATGACTTATCCGGGACAAGTGAAGATTACCGTCATCCGTGAAACACGTGCGGTAAGTTTCGCTAAATAACGTAACGATTCAAAAGAAGATTCATATAAGGGCGAAGAAATTCGCCCTTTTTTAATATCATAACTATGGGAAAGTATCAATTTGAGATTTGTACCAATTCAGTGGAAAGTTGCCTGGCCGCACAGGAAGGTGGAGCAGACCGTGTGGAACTGTGTGCCGGAATACCGGAAGGTGGAACAACACCCTCCTATGGTGAGATCACCATCGCAAGGGAAGTACTGACTCATACCCGACTACACGTTATTATCCGGCCTCGTGGAGGAGATTTTCTGTATTCGGATATCGAAATCCGGACAATGCTGAAAGATATCGAAATGGCGAGAAAATTAGGGGCAGACGGAGTGGTATTCGGTTGTCTGACAGCAGAGGGTAAAGTAGACTTGCCAGTAATGCAGAAACTAATGGAAGCAGCTCAAGGGCTATCTGTGACTTTTCACCGGGCATTTGATGTATGCCGTAACCCGCATAGAGCATTAGAACAGATCATCAAACTGGGATGTAACCGTATTCTGACTTCCGGCCAGCAATCTACGGCTGAACAGGGAATCCCCCTTTTAGAAGAGTTACAGAAACAGGCTACCGGAAGAATCACATTACTCGCCGGATGCGGAGTAAATGAAAATAATATCGCACGCATTGCCGCAGAAACCGGAATCAACGAGTTTCATTTCTCGGCACGTGAAAGTATTCAGAGCGAAATGATATTCAAAAATGAAGCCGTCTCCATGGGAGGCACGGTACACATCAACGAATACGAACGAAACGTAACTTCCATACGAAGAGTAAAAGAAACGATTGATGCCGCTTTACATGGATAAATATGGCAGCAAGGGATGGGATATCTTTTCATAATAGTACTAATACAAGACAGAAATGGTGAACATACAGCCTTCAAGCCTTTTGTTCACCATTTCTTTTTTTGCATCATTACCAACAGTATCTCAAGAAACTGTTATACTTTTATTTATAAATATGGAATTATCGTAATATAAATACCAGTAATAATAGCCGAAGTAATTACTCCCGAGATATTAGCTCCCAAAGCATCTCCCAGAACAAATGAGTCCGGATTATCTTTGCTTACAATCTTTTGTGCAACCTTCGCGGTAGTGGGTACACAGCTAACAGCTGCAATACCGATTACCGGATTGTAATTACCCCGTTTAATAATATACATGATATATCCTCCGATTATTCCTCCGATACCGGAAAGTAATAATGCTACAATACCTAATACTAATAGTTTCAAAATCTTCGGATCGAGCAACAGATGTGCATCACAAAGTACACCCAGCAGTACGCCCAACATAAAAGTGGAGCCATAAAGCAACGGACCACTCACAAAATCATAGATATGTTTCATACCCGACTCACGAACAGCAACACCCAGGAACAAAGAGAAAAACAAAGGAGAAGCTACCGGGAACAAGAAACAGAGAATAGCACAAAGAACAGCAGAGAAAGCCAGTTTCACTTTAGCGTCGTAATTCTTCGGAGCTTTCTTTGTCACCATCTTAATAGCTCGGAAGCGTTTGGGAACCAACAGTTTTACCAAGTAAGGATAGCCTCCATACGTTAAGCCCAAATAAAGATAAGCAACCACCGTAATAGGAACAAAGAGATGTTTTGCCAATGCCAACGAAGTAAACAACACCATTGGTCCGTCGGCTCCACCCACCATAGCCACAGATGCACTTTCTTTCAGAGTCAGACCAAGAGCAGAAGCAATAGGTACTGTCAGGAAAGTGCCCAGCTCTGCGCACAAAGCCAGAAATATACTTGCAAATGGTTTCTGAAGCAGGAAGCCGACATCCAGAAGCGTCCCGATACCCATAAAGACAAAACAAGCTATCAGCCCGTTACTAAACGTCAGGGTATAAACAGGTTGCAGGAAATCTATCTGCATAGTATTCATTAATTGATCCGTATCTGAAAGCATCGGATCGAGAAAGAGATTACCCAGTGTACCGTCGGGCATAATGAGGGTTCCGCAGTTGATAGCTACCATTCCCAATCCCATCGGAATCATTACCATCGGTTCGAGTATACCTTTCCAGCCTAAATAGATCAGTAACAAACCGAGAAGTACTAAAAAAACTCTTGCAGAAGCAAGTACCCATCCGCTTGCCATCATTGTACCAATACCTTGAAACAAGGTAGCAAAATCTATATTTTCCATAAATTAGTTTTCTTTTATTGTTTGTTGCTAGTAAGTTTCTTTGAGTTCTTCTTATTGACATGTGCCTGCTCTTCTTCCCGAAGAAAGAATTCGCGGGTATCCTGTGAATAATAATAATTCATCAGATTATTTTCAGAAGCTCCCGGACTCACGCCATGATAATAGCCGGAATAGCCAGTAAAGTTTCTGTCGATCCCCTTACTGTAATCTTCACGGAAATCTCCCAAAGCATCTTCATCTGCAATGGGAATCTGTCGGACTAATCTCTCCACCTTTTGCCGATGCTGACGCCAGCGTCGCAAACGGAGTAGCTCCAAACGGTGGGAACTATAAAAATCAAATGAATCGGCCGCATAGGCAATCAACTTAATGACCGCAGCGACAAAAAAACCGATGAGGAACGTAAGCCCCATCATCGCAAGAGTAGATAGTAATAAATGAATCATAGTAATATAAAAAATTAGGTTGTATAATCTTATTCAAATATCCTTGCTTTTATACGACGTAACTCCCGTTTCACAACGGGAACACAATATTTTAATCCTTAAAGACAGACACATCAATATCCGTCCTTTGTTCCAAGTCATAGGAAATACATTCTTTGTTTTCCATGTTAACATGAATAAAACTAAGATAATAAATAAAGGAAATGATGGTAGATGGAGGATCTGAATAGGTACCTCACCTTACCCAAAGATAAGAATATAGTCTAAATGAGAATATGCGCCAATGTATAGACGTAATACTTACACGAATATTTAGTGTAATTGACATCAAGGCCGGTATGCCCCAAACGATTCTCCGGAAGCATAACATTCAGAGAGCTCAATATCTGTATAATGACAGTATTGGTATTGAACTTCAGGTTCTTGAAAGGAACAATGCTTCTCGGAAAAGAGATATTGTCAAAAATGCAGTCACTAACATTACAAGTGGATGTCTCGTCAACAAACTGCGAATGAGAATCTTTACCTGGCTTGTCGAAGCCGGCAGAAGAAACGCAACAGCATGACACTGCTTCATATCGCATATCATTAGACGAGGTTTCAGTTTTTTTCTGAAATCCCTGCAATTCTTTATTGGAAACATTACTAAATCCCAATACCAGAAATGCACATGCTAATATGCAAAAAATGTACTTAGTCATAATTTGCTGCAAACGTAATCATTCTTTTCCGAAAAAACGCATTAAGGGCAAGAATTAACGATTATTGTATACCTCCTCTTTTCTATAACCCATGTACAACTTTCATCAATTGCTCACCCAAACCGATTGTATATCCTTGAGAAACAAAAACGACCCTATTAAATGTATCTGCAATAATAAATACCGGCAGAATAGAATTGTTCAAATTCATAGCCTGCACTATTTCTTTGCGGATGCTGTCATCGACATCAATACCGTAGGTGATGGTAGACGGAAGTCCTTTAAATTCGTCGGCATTAAATTTCTTGTATTGTTCTTCCGAAGGGAAAAGAAAGACCATCTTACGCCCCCATTGTTCGAAGTCATTGCCCAAAGCGGCTATATCTCTTAGCGCATGATTGGTAGGTTCCTGCCCCACTCCAAGCACAGCTACTACAAAATAGCCACGTCCGCAGGTTTGCAGAATACTCCGCTGTTCAGTGCTGTCAACCGGACGATAGGTCGCTTCCGAATTAAAATTGCCGATCACTTGCACCTGATCTTTGCTTTCACGCATCACAAGGTCAACGGTGGTTGTCTTACCGGGTTCTATAGTAAAAAATGTACTGTTGGAAAGCACCGCGCCACTTGCCAACCGAGTTCCGGTCACCATCATATAATAGCCTTCATCAAGCTCTCTCCCATATTTTAATAAATTACGCCAGGTAGTTCCATCCCCCATATCCGTCTCTCCTTCGTCATAATTAAGTAACTGGAATGTGCCGTTTTTAAACTTGGAAAGAGTGAAATGCGAATAATATTTAGGATCTTCCACAGAACGGATAGGCGTGTAAGTTGCTTGTAACACTCCCTTTCGAGACTGTGCAGCTTCTGCCGTATCGAAGTTGACATCTTCCTTTGCAAATTCTTCATTTAGAATCTGCACCTTTCCGGTCACTTCATCAATCCAGGCAGCGGACGCCCATCCCATGCTCCGGTAAGCTGCCACAAAAAATATATCACGCGACTTTTCATCAGCCACCCGTGCTTTCCATACTCCCATCGGAGAGATAGGAATCTGTTGGGAATTCTGTTCATTATTGATTTTAATCTCTTTTCTGCACCATTCTATTAATACTTTGGGATCACGTTTCATGCTATCGGGCACAGACTGGTACACTGTTTTTTCAATGGCTTCACGAAGTACCTTTTTATAAGGAGTCAACATTTCATTGGCTATACGAGGAGGATTGAGGTACATTCTTTTAAATAAATCAGTCTCTATCTTCTCCCAATCCGAGATATTAGTCAGCAGATGATCATTCAATACATCCAGAGTTACATCGCGGAGATCTTTAGCCGAAAGACTCTCTAATATCCATATAGCCCGTATTTCTTCCCATGAAACAGCGTCTTTTTCTTTTCGGATAGCTGAAAGGAAGTCTTTCAAGGTTTGGTGGTTTCCTCGCGAAGCAACCAGGAAGTTTACTAATTTTTCTTTCTTTTCCGATTGTAAGGTATTTCCATATAGTTTATCTATCCACTCTTTGGCCTGTTTTTCCGTCATCATTGTTGCTACATACGCATTGCGGATTGAATCTTCCTGCGCCATCCGCCGATCATTTTCCGCCCGTTGTTCGGGAGTGACTTCGGGAATATTCGCTCCTTCCACCGGAGGTACAAGATCCATTGGCAAGGAGTAGGCTTCACCTTCTTTCCTATTTAAAGAGAGTTGCAATGCATCATCTTTTCCAAATGAGATTTTGGCATAACCAAATTGTCCGTTGCGGGATGCCCAAACCAACATATCTCCTTTACCGGCAGTCAGGCTGGCTTTCCCCTCTGCATCTGTATATTTCGTGGCTACTGTATAGAACTCCGCATAATTGTATATCTTAAATTCGACTTTGGCATCTGCCACCGGTTTACCTTCGGCATCCGTCACCGTTACGATAGCTTTAGCAGTAGGGGCATAATTATCAATCACATTGATTTCTGTGTAATTGGGTGTTTCAAGCATAATCTCTTCCGGACCGTTGTAACGTCCGAAAACCTTAGTATGCATCAACATTCCCCGACTGGCAGGAGAATTAAACCATCCCAGGTTCAAAACCGGTTCCGGTTCACAAGCTCCAAAGAAGTACCAATGTCCATCCGCCCATGCTTCCACCCAAGCATGATTGTCATCCGTATGCGCCCAGCGGGGCGTATACACTTGCCGTGCCGGAATACCGACTGCCCGGAGCGCAGCCACCGTAAATGTAGACTCTTCGCCACAACGTCCATACGCTGTTTTGACAGATGCCAATGGTGAGCTGGTGCGCGCATCACTCGGACGATAGACCACTTTCTCGTGACACCAGTGGTTCACTTCCAATATCGCGTCATTCATCGGCAGTCCCTTCACCCTGTCTTTTAGTTCACCATAAAACACACGACGGGAATCATCCAGATTCTCGTTATTCACCCGGATCGGCAGAACAAAATGACGGAACACTTCATCGGGAATCTCTTTGCCCCAAGGCATCTCGTCACGTGTCTGCTTCGACAGCCGGACATTCTCCAAGTAATAATCTCCCGGATAATCCGTCACGTCCCCTATCGGCATATAAGCGTAGAGAAACATCAATGCTTCGCGCTCGTAGACTGACAAAATAGAATCGGCAAAGATCGCAAATAAATCTCCATGAGGAAGTGCCTGTTTTTTCTGCTCAAAGTCTTGAGCTACTTGATTCCGGTAGGATTCTTCTTTGAGGAAGTGAGCATTGTTACAAGCAAACAGTACAATCGACAAAATCAGGACGCACAAAAGATAGGTGAATGTTTTCATATAAGTGTTTGGTTTATTCTATTAATAAGGTTGCTGACTGACAAAAATAGAAGAATATTTTCTGAATACCTAGATAAGTACATAAAAATGTGATAGATAAGAATAATATTGTCATTGATGGGAAAATCCGGGAATTTTGTAACAGGTTTGTAATATAGACCGTGTTCGAACCCTTATAAAAAGAAAATTCAAAAGAAAAAGAAGATTTTTATGTTTTACAGCATATAATTCGAAAACAATTTGTATCTTTGCAGTGTTATTAGAGAAAACAAGATGTAAAACCGCTCTTCAAAACGTGGAGGGCAAAAAAAGAGGAAACAAATTATGAAAAAGAATGCAAATGAAAAAATTATGATGTTACAGTACCGTATTAAACGCTATCAAGCAATGGGAAATGGTGCCATGTGCCAAACATTAAACGGTAAACTTCAAAAACTGCTGTCACAGCAGGTTGCCATGTAAATAAACACACTAATTATAATAAATAGAGCGAGGAACTTTCGAGTATCCTCGCTTTTTTTATACATTTGCAGAAGAAAGATAATAAAACACATTATGAAAAAGCTATTTATGTCGGTTGCGCTCCTCATATTGGTCGTAACCTCTTTTGCACAAACACCCGGTTATGAGTTCACAACCGTTGTATCTCACCAAGCAACGCCTGTTAAAGATCAGGGTTCCACAGGAACCTGTTGGTGCTTTGCCACCGCTTCTTTCATGGAGTCGGAACTGCTCCGAATGGGAAAAGGAGAATATGATCTCTCGGAAATGTTTATCGTCCGCCAAAAGTACATGAATCAGATGGAGGACAATTATCTCCGTCGTGGTAAAGGAAGTATCGGTGAAGGAAGTTTGGCACACACTTTCAAAAACGCTTATAAGAAAGCGGGAATCGTTCCAGAAGAAGTGTACACCGGATTGCTGGGCGATAACAAAGACCACAATCACGGAGCATTGTCACGCTACCTCAAAGCATTGGTTGACGCAAATATTGAATCTAAAAAGCGTACTCCGCAATTTGATGCGCTTATTAATAATCTGTTCGATATTTATCTGGGCAAGCTTCCCGAAAAATTCACTTATAAAGGAAAAGAATATACTCCTCAATCTTTCACTGAAAGTCTGGGATTGAATATGGATGATTACGTTGAGTTGACTAGTTTCACTCACAAGCCTTATTATGAGACATTCTCGCCTGAAGTTCCCGACAACTGGGAAAACCAGCCGATGTATAATCTTCCGTTGGACGAACTGGTCGGGGCTATCGACTATGCACTAAACAAAGGATATACCGTATGTTGGGACGGTGACGTAAGCGAACAGGGTTTCTCTTTCAAGAACGGAATCGCCATTAACCCGCAAGTGGAGGATGTGAAAGATTACTCGACTACCGACCGTGCCCGTTTTGAGAAAATGCCAAAATATCAACGAATGGACGAAGTGTTCAAGTTTGAGCATCCTTATCCGGAAATCAACGTAACACCGGAAATCCGTCAGGATGGTTACGAGAAGTTTGTGACAACTGACGACCACCTGATGCACATCACCGGCATTGTAAAAGATCAGAATGGTACTAAATATTATATCACCAAGAATTCCTGGGGAGCGGAAAGCAACAAATCCGGAGGTTATCTGAATATGTCTGAAAGCTATGTACGTGCTAAAACAATCTGCGTGATGGTACACAAAGATTCTCTGCCTAAGGAACTGAAGAAGAAACTCGGTATTCAATAAATCGCATGAAATCAGTCCCAAAGGGAGATTGACTGTTTCATACATTTATTTAATCGGAACTCTCCATTATATTCATATTAACAAAAGAAATAGGGCAACGAAGTATCACTACTTCACTGCCCTATTTTTTTGTTAACCTACTATATTAAATCCTTTGCTCTTTATTTCTTTTTCAATGTCACGTCGCTGATTTCTACAACGCCACCTTTGTTCTGGGAAAGAATAGCCACATAACAATCTTTCAGAATAGCAGCATCATCGTCTGTATCAGACACTTCCAAGTTAGCATTTGCTTTCTTGCTGCTAATTGCATTAACCACTTGTCCCATATCATAATAAACCACTACTTTAGTCCATTTACCGGCATCTTTAATTTTAAAATTGTATTGTGCGCCCGAAGCATTTGGTTGAGCATCTGCGTCATAGTCTCTACGCATGAAGAAAGTAGTATTGTACTTACCATTATCATTCTTTTCCTCATTGGTCTGTTTGATGTATACACTGACCGGAGTTCCTGCTTCTTTAGCTTTTGCATAGAAAGTAAGAACATAGATACCTTTGTCCAAACCATCGGTAATACGTTGTCCCAGGAAAGCTTTATACCAAGAGAGATTCTTTTCGGCACCGGAGTTATCCAATTTCATTGCATTCGGATATTTGGCATCTCCTGTTTCTTCCCAAGCAATAGTAGTTACACCGTCAGCTTCATTATTCATGATAAACCACTCTCCTGCGGTAGCTTTGTTGGCATTAGTCACTTTAGTCTTTACTTCAGTGGCGAATTTTTCGTTTTTTATCAGGTTCTGCGCACTTACGCTTACTCCTGCAAGGACCAAAAGCCCGGCAAATAATACTTTTTTCATCTTACTGTGATTTAATTGTTTATACTTTATTTTTTCTAGCTTTAAAAATCTATTTCACCCTACTTCACTTGTTGAATAGCAAATCCATATTTACCAGTCACTTTCTTTTCTTCAGTCTTTAGTGTGATGCGGTAAATCTCTTTTCCCCATACGTTAGACAGGCGCGGATCATCCAGTTTGATTGTTTCCAGTTCGGCTTTAAACTGCGACGGATAGTTCATTTCCACCTTTTGTCCCTTTACTTCGATGCGGATTTTTCCGGCTGACGGGAAAGTCACATTGCCCCAAGTTAAAAAGTTCATTTGATTAGGAGCAATAGCCTCATCCAACGTATAAATATCACCAATAATGAGTTTTTTATCATCAAGAGCATAAGAGCGAACCCAGCTTTTCACTTTCGCTTCTGCCGGATAAGCAGTAGCTATATCCGTAGAGAACATCCGTTTCTTCTCATTGCAAACGGTATTGGTAGCTTTATACTCCTGCCCGAATTTCTGCGGTACTCCGTTAATCATCGGCAAGTTATGATAGTTGCTCTGCATGGTCCAGATGGTATAGCGGTCCTTGCCGAACGTCTGTTTGGTATATGTACCTACACCGGCATCAATAATCACAGGAATTGTATTTACATATAAAGAGAAGGTTCCTACATCGTTGTGGTTATGGCTTTCGTTATTAAATCCGCCTTTAGCGGCAACAAACATACCGTTCTTATTCTTCATATAACAGAATTCCGTTTCGGGATACCAGGTTACATCCGGCATATCATGTTTCGGAGTTGCTTTTGCCAGCTCATTACAGCAAAGTAGAGATTGAAGCGAACGAAAAGCATCGTTGCCCATGGTAGCATACGGTTTTCTTCCATTCAACAGGTATGCGGCAAAGTGCATCATTTCATCGCTGTTTACAGCTTTACCGAAGCGATAGATTAACAAAGGATCGCCCCCGCCTTGTGCCGATGCATCAGCAAAATTCACCACCCAGCCATTGCCTACGTATGAGCGGGACATATATTCTCCCATCCGGCGAATCATCGGTTCGTTGAACAGAGACAGTTTACCGCCTGTGCCATCAGAGAGTATCTGCAAATAGTCATAGAGCTTTCCGGCGGCATGTCCCCAGTAAGAGGTTCCCTCCTCACAGGCACCATCGGATTTCACGAAGTTGATAAACTTATCGACTGACTGCATGGAGCGATAAACAGCTTTCGCCAACTTATCCTTATTGTTCTCCATCAGTAAAAAACATTGCAGGGCATTGGAGTTACACCAGGGATTCCAGTTGTTGATGATTTCTCCCGGTTTCCAGTTAAAAGCCATCCACCACATTTCGTCGTCGTTCATATACGGATCGAGAATACGTTCTTTGATTGCTTTACGCATTTGCAAGGATACCACAGGATTGATTTTGTCGAATGGTTTGCGGAAGAAATAGTGTACCCAAGCCATTAAAGCTCCGTATCCGCCTGAACCGAGGTCGATAATCTGTTCGCGGAAGTCGGGAAGTGAACGTTTGCTGCTCTGACGGGGCAAGTGTGCGGATAGAACCCATGAATTCATTTCGCAGCTCATATATGCTCCGTTCAGTAATTGGTCGATAAAACGCCCTTTTCCTTCGGCCAGTTCGGCGAGCATCAAGGCGTTAAGTGCCTGGCGGTTGGCGTCATAAGGGACTTCCATTATTTTACGGTTACCGCTGCGTTCGTATTCCAGATAAGCGGTGGCAGGTATCAGTTGCCATTTATAGTCGAGGAGTTTTTCGCCGGCTTCGATGAGGCGTTGCTTATTGGGGCCCATCAAAGAATCCCAGGCGGCGCGATCTGTATAAGCAGGATAAGGCACCCATGCTTGTTTCATTACCAACACGTTTTTCAACGTAGTTTTGTCTACCGCTTTTTGCAGCATATTGCGTTCGGTGTAAGCGTTTGCCTTGAAAGAAAAACTTCCTAAAGCTGCTAGTAAAAGAACACAAAATAAATGTTTCATTCGATTCATGGTATTTTCATTCATTTAAGTATTGCAAAGATAACGTATCTGATAAAAAATGAGGTGAGTAAATCATACGAACCTGATGACAAAAAAGTACATAGTTCAAAAATAGTACTCTTAATTGCTATATTTTAGGCTTTTAAGTCATTATAAAAACAAATTAGGTCATTGTAGAAACAATTTAAGTCACTATAAAAACAAATTAAGTCACACGGAAACCGGGTTTTCATTTCGGAAAAACAAAGATACAGTTTTAGAAAACAGAGGCTTCCTTTGGAGAAAATAGAGGTTCTATTTATTCCAAACAGAGGCTCTGTTTAGGGCAAATAAAGGCTCTATTTTATTTCAAATAGAGTATCTGTTTTACTTCAGACAAAGTATCTGTTTGGATATTCTATCCTCTTTCTTTTTTCATTCTTTGATTCTCTTCTTTTTCATCCCCTATTCTTTACTCTTCATTCCTCTATTTCTTCCTCTTCGCCTTCAATCCCAATCGCTAAATTCAAAACTCAACTGTTCCCAGACACCGTGTTGTTCATCGGCTTCCTCTTTTGGATTGGAGACGGAAAGACCGATGAGCCGGATTGGATGTTGCTCAAATTCGACGCTTTTAAGCAATTCTTTTGCAAGTGGGAGTACCCGGTCTAAGGTGGTGAGTTCCTGCGATTGAGTAAGGCTTCGGGTTATCTGGCTAAAATCATGAAACTTGATTTTCAGGGTAAGCGTGTTGCCTTTGAAGTCTTTTCGCTGAAGACGTTCAATCAGCTCTACTGCTACATGGTATAGTTCGATAATGACCGATGAACGGGCTGAAATATCACGTTCCAATGTACGTTCGCAGCCAATGGATTTACGGATACGAATTGCTTCGACAGGGCGTTCGTCAATTCCTCGTGAGCACTCATAATACAGTGCGCCGGCTTTCCCGAAATGGGCTGTCAGCATTTCAAGAGAGCATTTCCGTAGTTGAAGTCCATTGTGGATGCCAAGTAGATGCATCTTCTTTGCAGTCACCGGACCCACTCCCCAAAAAGACTCGATAGGAAGACGGGCTATAAAATCAAGGGCTTGTTCCGGATGAATGGTACATAAGCCGTCCGGTTTACGATAGTCCGAAGCTATTTTAGCCAGAAACTTATTATAAGAAACTCCGGCAGACGCAACAAGGTTGAGCTGCTCCCGAATCTTCTGCTTTATTTCCTTTGCTATATCCACAGCCAGGGAAATATCTTTCTTATTTTCAGTGACATCCAGAAAAGCTTCATCCAGAGACAGAGGTTCGATGATATCCGTATATTCGTGGAAAATCTCATGTATCTGACGGGAAACGGATTTATAAACATCCATCCTGCCAGGTACAAAAATGAGTTGGGGACAAAGACGTTTCGCCTTTTGCGAAGCCATGGCGGAACGGACACCGTAACGCCGGGCTTCATAACTGGCAGCAGCCACAACTCCCCTCTCTTCAGCATGACCTACCGCTAAAGGCTTGCCACGAAGTTCTGGATTATCACGCTGCTCTACAGAGGCATAGAAGGCATCCATGTCGATATGTATAATCTTTCTCTGCGTCATTGTTTAGGATTAGCAGAGCAAACTTACTATAAATTCCTGAATAAATCCTGCTTATCGGTTCAAGAAATAATATGCTTATGATTTTTATAGATATAAGTCAAAAAAACATTCAATATCTTGTCAAAGACAGTTCTTATTATATTATATTTGCATATCGTCTATTCAAAATATAGAGGTAGTTAATAAGTTTGTGCCACCATACAACTCTTTAAGATTATGAAAAACACATTATTTTGCTTATTCATATTTTGCAGTGTTTCCACATTCGCTCAAAATGGAATCACTTTTAAGGTCGAAAAGCTTTCAAAGCCTGAAGAATTACTTCATCTACACTCCCCGAATGAAATTTACGAAAGTCTTATATTATCAGATATGGACATAGAGCCTTATGAGATAAAAGAGAAGAATATCAAGGTTCCTTATCATATCATTGCAAAGAGCGAATCTCCCGACAGTCTCGTTTCTTTTGGCCCTAATTCTTTTTTCAATGGTATGTATCAGGCTTATGCGGATCACAGGCCATTCGTATTGTCCCCGGACATGATTTGGCTATTAATCAGCCAGGGATTTGCACGCCATATCAATGCCAATCAGGAATCTATGAGAAATGAGCTTGTTGATTTCTCCGGCAAACTATCCTTAATTGTCAGAGAAGACAAAAAATTGGAGGACCCTACTCTTTCATGGGAGAAAATCTTTCCGCAATTTACAGAACAAATATCCCAATACGCCGGTAATCATCTGACCGCGCTGCTCACCTGCAATTTTTCAACGACTACCTCTTTAGAGAAAGTTGCTTCCGAAATAACAATCATGGAAGCTGTAAAACCTTACTTTGAGTTTATAATCATACGCATTGTCTGTGGAATACCTGAAATAACTCTCGAAGGAAAACCGGAGGACTGGGAAAAACTACTGCACAAAGCCAGAGGCCTGAAAGAATACAAACTCGATTGGTGGATTTCAGAATTGGAACCTCTTTTGGAAGAATTTGTCAAAGCATCTAAAGGAGAAGTCAATAAGGACTTTTGGCGCAACATGTTTAAATATCATTCACAGAAACGATACGGAGCTCCGAATATTATCGATGGATGGATCGTGAAGTTTTTCCCTTATGATAAGGAAGGAAAAAGAAATAATCTGAAACAGCTGGAAGGCAAAAATTGTCTCCCTGATGAGATAGTGAAGGTAGATGTAAAGTATCAGGAAGTATATGGCGACGCTGTCAAAGAAACTCCATTAGAATTTTGGGCAGGTTTCATTGGATTAGAGCAAAACAGCAAGACTTTTGCTCTGCGACCGCAAATTGGTTGGATGGTCAGGAAGAAAGACGTTAATAAGGAGGGATTAAAAAGTAAATTAAGTGCTGATGCTCAAAAGGATGGTTGGGGAAGCGGCATCAATATCAGAGTAAAAGAATTTCCGGCTGTACTGTTGGAGCTCAAAGAAATAAAAAGATTGGATATCCAATTTATCGATACAATTGATATACCGGACGAAATATCAAAAATAAAAATCGGATCGTTGAATTTATATGGAAAGATTACTAAAGAGGGAATAGAGCGTATTAAAAGATTATTGCCTGATACGGATATAAAAATAAATGGTTCGCGAGGTGGGAGTGCTTCATTTATGGCTCCATAATAAAAAGAGGCTATCCAAAAGCCATATACTAAAAAACTTACCCTTGCTACAGTTTTGTAACAGGGGTAAATTCTATTGCCATGAACAAACTCAATCAATTGTGATATTTTAATTACCTTTGCCTTATCATTCAATTAAATAAAAGAAATGGAAAGTTCAAACCATCCCATAGAAAGAAAAGACTTTGAAGCCCTCATTCATGCAATAGGCTTTGAGATAGAACATGCACAAGTGAAATTGATTGTTGCAGCCAATGCACAAATGCTGTTCCACTATTGGAAATTGGGAAACTTCATTCTATACCACCAAAAAAGATTAGGTTGGGGCGGAAAAGTCATAAGTCAGATTTCAAAGGCTATCAAGATGCACTATCCCGAAAAGAAAGGATATTCAGCGAGAAACCTCGCCTATATGTGCCAGTTTGCCCGGACATTCTCTGTGGAAGTTTTACAGAAAATGCTTTCCTGCGATGTAAAATTGAAAAACCTGACAATAGACAACGTGCAGTCTGCTACAAGAATATTGGACAACTTGCAATTTGTGCAGGAAGTTCCTGCGCAAATACAAACATCTGTAAATCAAAACAATAAAATTATGCAGGAACTTCCTGCACAAATTAAAGAGATAGACAGAACCATATCTTTCATGTTGCAAACGTCCATTGGCGAAATAGAAAACATCTTTATTAGCTCCCCTGTCTGTAAAATCAACTGGGCGAGCCACTTAATACTTTTGGATAGTTCACTGCCCTTAGGTGCTCAATATTGGTACATGAAACAGTCCGTTGAAAACGGATGGAGCAGCAACGTATTAAAGATACAGATTGAGACTAATCTGTTCAAACGGCAGATAGAAACACAGAAAGTCAACAATTTCACAAAGACCTTGCCCGCCCCTCAAAGTGACTTAGCCAACTATTTGCTGAAAGACCCGTATATATTCGATGTAGCAGGTACAAAAGAACTGGCAGATGAAAGGGATATTGAAAAACAGCTTGTAGAACACGTCACAAGGTATCTATTGGAAATGGGGAACGGCTTCGCCTTTGTAGCCAAACAGAAACATTTCCAAGTCGGGGACAGCGATTTTTATGCAGACCTTATCCTATACTCCATAAAACTCCACGCCTATATAGTCGTAGAATTAAAGGCTACTCCATTCAAGCCAGAATATGCAGGGCAATTGAATTTCTACATTAACATCGTAGACGACCAGTTGAGAGGTGAAAACGACAACAAGACAATAGGATTGTTGCTCTGCAAAGGCAAGGATGAAGTAGTAGCACAATATGCCTTGACGGGCTATGCACAGCCCATAGGAGTAAGCGACTACCAGCTAAGCAAAGCCATTCCCGAAAATCTGAAATCCGCCTTGCCAAGTATCGAGGAAGTGGAGGAAGAATTATCACAGCTACTCGATAACAAGAAAGACGAAAAGTAATCCGATCAGTCCCGTTTTGACAGTCTTGACATTTAAGCCGTCTGCCACCTATACAACGACCGATTCGACCCGAGCATTGACGAACAGATGAATATCACAGAAAATAGAAATATTAAATAAAACAAAAACACCCCGCTTTACATTACTAGTATGTAAAGCGGGGCGCAAATCTCATAAAATACTTAAAATCAGCATTTATTGTGGAGCTGGAGGGAATCGAACCCTCGTCCAAACGAGGAAATCATAAGCTTTCTACATGCTTATCTTTGCCTAAATTTTCGTGCAGGAACAGAACCAAAGCCATCAATTCCTGCCTTATCCTCTAAAGTTTCATCAAAAGTGCGAGGCCGCCTTTGACTATCCCCGATGTAACTGCACCACTGAACCGGAATGCTTCGGAGCAACAGCTTCCGAGTGATGTCTCGTCCTGGCACCTAGTGCCTGGATTAAGCTAATCTACTGTGATTCGATTAAGCAGCAAGAGCGTAATTAGTTTCGCCAGATAAAATTTTGATAACTGATATTTAAGTGGAAATTACCGACCCACTGCATGCTTACCTACCATTTCTGCCCGCTGTCAAATCCAGTCAACCCCAAATTTTTATTCGTACAGAATAGCGATTGTTTAGAACGCTTTCTAAGAGTGCAAAGATAGGAAATGTTTTCTAATTTACGAGAAGACGTTAGCAAATATTATATCAAAGCACTATCTTTACGGAGCTATTTTATATTTAAGGTGAAAAAGCATCATGAAAAATCAACCAATAATAAGCTACTTATGATTAAGACATATCTATCTAAAACATCTATATTCAAAGCATTTGCCGCTATTTGCATATTCGGAATCAGTATCAGTGGCTGTACTTCTAAAAAAAAGACTCCTATGGAAACAACCGATACAACGGAAAACGAACTAACCATGTTGGTGGGTACTTACACATCAGGAACCAGTAAAGGGATATATAGCTACCGCTTCAACGAAGAAGACGGGACTGCCACTCCGTTAAGTGACACGGAAGTTGAAAATCCTTCTTATCTTGTTCCATCTGCCGACGGGAAATTCGTCTATGCAGTCAGTGAATTCAATAATACGCAAGCTGCCGCCAATGCATTTGCCTTCAATAAAGAAAAAGGTACTTTGCAACTATTAAATTCACAGCAAACGGGAGGTGAAGATCCCTGTTATATCATCGCCAGTGGAAATAATGTGATAACCGCCAACTACAGTGGCGGCAGCATCTCCGTTTTCCCTATCGCAAAAGATGGCTCGCTCCTACCCGCTTCCGATATTATACAATTCAAAGGTACGGGAGTAAACAAGGAAAGACAAGAGAAACCGCATTTGCATTGTGTCCGTATCACTCCGGATGGTAAATACTTGTTTGCCGATGACTTGGGTACAGATCAAATACATAAGTTTATCATTAACCCAGCTGCAAATGCAGAAAATAAGGAAGCATTTCTGAAAGAAGGATCGCCTGCTGCCTTTAAAGTGAAAGCCGGTTCGGGTCCCCGCCATCTGACTTTCTCGCCAAACGGTCATTACGCCTATCTGATTAATGAGTTATCGGGCACAGTAATCGCTTTTGAATACAAAGACGGAGATTTAAAAGAGATCCAGACAATCGCTGCCGATACGGTAAACGCACAAGGAAGTGCTGACATTCATATCAGCCCGGATGGAAAATTCCTGTATGCCAGCAATCGTTTGAAAGCAGATGGTATTGCCATATTCAGTATTCACCCGGATAACGGAATGTTGGCGAAAGCAGGCTACCAACTGACAGGGATTCATCCACGCAATTTCATCATCACGCCTAATGGCAAATACTTGTTGGTTGCTTGCAGAGATAGCAATGTGATACAAGTTTATGAAAGAGATACAGATACAGGACTATTAACAGATGTACAGCAGGATATAAAAGTAGACAAGCCGGTCTGCATAAAATTTGTGCCATAATTTGTCATAATCTCCCGGCTATTCATCAACTACTGATAGCCCTTTACTTTTTATTTTGAGCAATCCGATTGTCAGGAATTTGAGTCTTCACAACGATTTTATTCCCGTTCTTGGTACACTTGATACATTCTTTCCGCAATGTTCTCTCTTTTAAGTCAAAAATGAGATTCGGATTAAAATGTTGCCCGTTAATACGGGTTTCGAAGTGTACATGTTCGGTAGTGGCACGACCGGTACGTCCTGTCAGCCCGATAGCTTGTCCGGCTTTTACGACATCACCAGCTTTAACCAGATTCTTGAAATTGTGGCTATAAAGTGTTTCCAATCCGTTAGCGTGGCGGATTACAACGATATTGCCATAGGCATAATAGGGTTTCGACATACGCACCACTCCATCAAAAGCAGCACGAATCGTATCTTTTGCACAGGTCTTAATGTCTGTTCCCGAATGTCCTCCGCGAGTTCCATAGGCAGAGATTACTTTTCCTCCGGGTAATGGGAAAGCATATTCATGGTCTTTCAGAGAATCCAAATGCAGATAGATATGATTGCTTTTAGCAAATAATCCGGGAGTAGCTACCCGTACATCAGCCATTTCGCGGGCAGAGAAGAAAGGTTTATCCTGCCCGTCGGCAGTCAGTGGCAATAATAAAACTGTCAGTAAGATAAGTATGTTTTTCATGTCTTTTTTCTTAGAGCACTCATTCTAATTATTCGAAGAATACGATTTCGCCTCCATCCGATTCTGTATAGTTTCTTAATAAGGTCTGTATCATTTCAGCAGCTTCTCGCAAACCTTCTTTTCCGTTATAACCATTGACTATGGCTAGGATATGAGTGGTTCCGAGATCCATTTTCGTACGTTCATGATCGCTTGTCGGGGTTCCGATTCCTCCGAAAGAATCGCGATATACAGGTAGTCCTTCGATATTCAATACACCGCGTCCGATACCTTCAAACCGTTCTCCTGCTTTGCCGATACCGAGTTCAAGGCGCGTACCTTGTATCTTGTCCGCGTCAAAACCACCGATCGAATGTCCCGTACGAAGAGACACAAGGTTAATAAGGTCTACCAACGTATCAATCTGATATAACGGGATTCCACGCATCAAGCGGCGGCGTAGAGCTTCGGCTGACGGGCGATAACGTCCGGGATCTTTGCCACAACGCTTATAAGCCTCACGGGTAGCAAAGATAACAGGTTGATGTTTGATGTCTTCCATCTGTGTAGTGGAAGTCAGTTGCCCGGCAAAAGCATTGATTTCCTGCCAAAGCCCTTCGCTGTAAGCAGTATTCTTCACCGCAGCATACACGGCGGCTCCGGCAAAAACCGGGCATGCGTCTTTTATTTCTTTAGATACTTTTATTTCAAACATAACTTATCATAAACCAATCATCAGCGTCCTGCGATTACGGACACTAATTATTACTTTCTAATCATTATTCCCGACAATATACGACCGGAATCTATTCCCAATCTACGTGCGGAGAAGAATTCATCATGATGAATATAGGTACAGATTCCAGCCACTTCTATCTGCTCTGCAGGCACTCTGCGATTCAGTAATTCAATCCGGTTGGCTTCCCACAAATCAATATGATATTTGCCTGTCTCCTTCTTCTTCATAGAAATAAGAGACATATCGAAACCGCTTTCTTCAAAAGCATCATACACTTCATCGCCTACTTCAAATGATTCGAGCGAAATGCTCGGCCCGATGCAAGCTATTACATCTTCGCCTTGCGTCCCGAACTTTTGAGTCATGTTGTCCATCACATGACTGACAATATGCTTCACCATTCCCTTCCATCCGGCATGAACGGCAGCCACAACGTGTTGTTTTTTGTCGTACAGCAATACAGGAACACAATCCGCTGTCGTGACACAAACGCAATATCCCGGCACATTCGTTATCAAAGCATCCATTCCTCGCAGAAGTAGCCGTCTCCTTTCCAATGATTCTTTAAAAAATGATTCATTGATAATCAGACTGGCGCAACCATGACTCTGTTCAGGAATAAATAATTCCTTTATCTGATGATTCATGCACTGAAACAACCAGTTCTGATTGCGATTGACGTTCACACATGAGTCGTTGGTATAAGGCGAACAGTTGAAAGAGCCGTAAGCTCCGGTGCTTATACCTCCGTGACGTGTAGTTACGAAATGAGCTACTTCGGGATATGCATCTAATGACTTATATCCCTTCAACTCGTTATGTTTTGTAAGAGAAATCATTCTTCTTCCCAATCTTCTTCGTACTCATAATCGATATCATCGTCGCCATCTTCCTCATATTCATAAACGATGTCTTCATCTTCGCCCATGTCTTTGAGTTCCTGTTGCAGACGGGTCACGTCTTTCGGACGGTGAACGATGTCCTCTATCTTATTGCTTTCCTTGTTCAGTTCTTCCCAAAGGATGTCTTTCAATACCGAGATGCCCAAACCGGAAACAGAAGATATGAATACATGTGGAATGCCTTCCGGCAATGTAGGTTCAATCTCGTCCATCAACTCCTGATCGAGCATATCGCTCTTGGTGATGGCCAGCACACGTTGCTTGTCCAACATTTCAGGATTGAAGGTACGCAGTTCGTTCAGCAAGACTTCGTATTCTTTACGAATGTCGTCGCTGTCTGCCGGAACCATAAACAGCAGTAATGAATTACGCTCGATATGACGCAAGAAACGCAGTCCCAAACCTTTTCCCTGACTGGCACCTTCGATAATACCTGGTATGTCCGCCATCACAAAGGATTTTCCACCGTGATAGGAAACGATGCCCAAGTTGGGTTCGAGTGTAGTAAACGGGTAATCGGCAATTTTCGGTTTGGCAGCCGAAATGGAAGAAAGCAAAGTTGACTTTCCCGCATTCGGGAAACCTACCAGACCGACATCGGCAAGCAGTTTCAGCTCCATGATAACGGTCATTTCCTGCATCGGCTCTCCCGGCTGCGCAAAACGCGGAGCCTGACGGGTGGCCGTCTTGAAATGCCAGTTACCCTGACCGCCGCGACCGCCTTTGAGCAAAATCACTTCCTGTCCGTCTTCTGTTACGTCACAAAGATACTCCCCTGTCTCGGCATTATAAACTACCGTTCCGCAGGGTACTTCTATTATTTTATCCGCACCGTCTTTTCCGAAGCTACGTCCTTTGCTCCCCGATTCACCATGACCGGCCATTGCATGACGGTCATACTTCAAGTGCAGCAATGTCCAGTAATTACGGTTACCGCGCAAGATGATATGACCTCCTCTTCCACCATCGCCCCCGTCGGGACCTCCGTTAGGACAATATTTCTCGCGCCTCATGTGCGTAGAGCCTCTTCCGCCCTTACCCGAGCGACAGTATATCTTTACGTAATCAACAAAATTCGATTCAGCCATATTTTTTTTAAAAGTTAAAGTAGTCAGTAGTTAGAGCAGTTAATTAGAACACTCCGGCTACTGACTTATTTATTTATAATATTGTATTATTACAATTTATCTACTGCTTCGCAGATTTCAGCGAAGATACCTTCCATAGTACCCAAGCCGTTGATGTGTTGGTATTTCTTTTCGTTCTTGTACCAGTCGATCAGTGGAGCAGTCTGTGAATGATATACATGCAGACGTTTCTTGATTGTTTCTTCGTTATCATCAGCACGACCGGAATCCTTGCCACGTTTAATGAGACGTATCATCAGTTCTTCTTCCGGAACATCCAAGTCAACCATTACAGAAACGTCCTGTCCTCTTTCTGCCAACATTTTCTTTAATGCTTCTGCTTGTGCAATTGTTCTTGGGAAACCGTCGAAAATTACACCTTTGCTATCTTTGAAGCTGTCGAATACGCTTGCCAGAATATCAATCATTAATTCATCAGGAATCAATTGACCTTGGTCGATGTAACCTTTAGCTGTTTTACCCAGTTCTGTGCCATTCTTGATTTCAGCACGCAATACATCTCCTGTCGAGATGTGATTGATTCCATACTTTTCTACGATACGTTCGCTCTGTGTTCCTTTTCCTGAACCCGGAGCACCGAAAATTACGATGTTCAACATTTTGTTATTTACAATTTAACGATTTACTATTTACCATTTAAACTGGTACCTATTTAATATTAATCTACTACTGTATAAATATCGGGATAATTACGTCCGAAACCATCATAATCCAGTCCGTAACCTACGATAAAGTCGTTCGGGATTTCCATCGCTACATATTCAATGTTGAGGTTTACCTTGAGCTTTTCAGGTTTCACCAACAGAGAAGCGATATGAATAGCTTCGGGATTGCGTGTACCTAATGTTTCGAGCAGTCGCTGCATCGTCAGTCCTGTGTCTACGATATCTTCTACGATCACAATGGTACGTCCGGCAATGTCTTCATTCAGGCCGATTACCTCTTTAATCACTCCGGTGGAAGTGATGCCCTGATAAGACGCCAACTTCACAAATGAGATTTCACAAGGGATGGTGATATGCTTCAATAAATCAGCGGTAAACATGAACGAACCGTTCAACACACTAAGGAAAAGCGGATTCTTACCTGCTAAATCGCGGTTAATTTCGTTCGCTACGCGAATCACTTCTTTCTGAATTTCTTGTTCCTTAATGGAAACGGTAAACAATTTGTCTTTTATCTGAATGGTATCCATAACCGGTAATTTAAAAATAACCTTGCAAAAATACGATTTTTTATTCTACCCCGTGCATCATCTTCTGTAATTTCTTTGAGAGAAGGAACAGAATCAACGAAGCAACACCGGACATTACGACGAATACCATAAAGAAATCATACATGGTAGCAATCTGATAACCAAAGATTGACTTCACTTTTCCGGCTTCCGGATAGAGCCCGCTCAACATTCCCGCAAATTTATTGGCTGTGGCAGTAGACAGATACCAGATTCCCATCATCAGGGAGGCGAAACGCAGCGGACTCAATTTATTTACCATTGAAAGTCCGATAGGCGACAAAGCTATTTCACCCATGGTATGAATAAAGTAAAGTCCTGTCAGCCAAATCATGCTCACTTTCACTCCGGGAACAGCATCTTTCACTCCGAAACAGATGAAAAGATAACCTAAAGAAAGGAGTAACAAACCAATCGCTTGTTTGGTAGGAGAAGCGGGTTCCATCTTTCGTTTGTTCAGGAAACTCCATACACCCGGCATGATATATGCCAGGACAACTACAAACAGTGGATTGAAGGATTGAAACCATGAAGCCGGCATTTCCCAACCGAAAATGTCACGATTCGTCTGTTCGGACGCAAAGAGAGTTAAAGAAGCTCCCGCCTGTTCGTAGGCTGCCCAGAAGAAGATGACAAAGAAGGCTACTATATAGATAACGAAAATACGGCTGCGTTCTATTTTTGTCAATGAACCGTCTAACAAGATCAGAACAGGGAAAACAATGCAAGCGGTAAAAATGCCGATACTCACCCAATCGCCTTCAAATGCATAGTTAAAGAAGGCTATTAAAGCAATGGTAAGAATTGTGATTACAAGGGTGTTACGTACTTTGGTACGTTTGTCCATCTTCGGGTGTGAGATATGGTCGGCCTTGTCTTCTTTCTTTTCACGTTTAGCATCAGGGATAATACCAATCGGTTCTCCGGAAGGAGAAAAAAGATATTTATTCTTTTGAGTCTCGAAAAGAACAACGGTGAACAGTGTCATGATTCCGGCTGCAAGAAATCCCCATTTAAAGTCATGCGGATCACCGGTATCACCCAGATAACCACAAATCAAAGGAGCAGCAAAAGAGCCTACATTCACTCCCATATAAAAAATGGTGTATGCAGCATCCAGCCGCCTGTCTCCGGGTTCGTAGAGCTGACCTACCAGAGAAGAGACAGTGGGTTTGAAGCAACCATTGCCTAGAATCAGGAAGCCGAGTCCACCATACATCATCCAGTGGGCAAGGTTCGTATTATCTAAAGTGGAGGCACTCATAAACATCAGGAATTGTCCGACTGCCATCATTACCGCTCCCCAAAACACGGAGCGACGGATTCCCCAATATTTATCGGCAATGTATCCGCCAATCAACGGGGTTAAATAAACTAGTCCGGTATAGCTGCCATAGATGGATGCTGCCGCTTCTTTGTCAAACAATAATGCCTGCGTCAGGAAAAGAATAAAGATCGCACGCATACCGTAATAACTGAAACGTTCTGCCGTGCTTGTCGCGAAAATCAAATAAAGGCCTTTCGGATGCCCTTTCAATGCACTCATGAATTTATGTGTTTAGTAGTTTATGGGGTGCAAAGGTACAGAAAAAGTAGATTAGATGCTTCTCTTATCAAACAGAATAATAGGGGGAATAGTAAAAACGAGCATAAAAAATCCTACTGATCCACTTCATTACTTTTTAGCAGTGTAAATAATAAAGTGGAGATCCATCTTAAATGTAGGTTAGCTACCACCTTAGCCAAAAGTAAATTCGACATTTTCGATACTGGCAAAAAGCATTCCTTCTCTTTTCCTCAAAAAGATTTTGTCTTCTCGGGCCAGCCAACCAATAGCGAGAGCTACGTCTTCAAACGTCAAACTTAATTCACGGCACAAATCGAACATTGAAAGTTCACCTTTTTCATTTAAGATGCGCCATACTTTCCCGGCATTCAAGCCAATTTTTGTCTTTTCCATCATGCAAACTTTAGAAGATTAAACAATCCGTTATTTAGATTCTAATTCATTGTGAGCACAGGAAATTAATGTGATGCACATTACCTATCTCCAAAGATAACATTTTTATCGGAAACGGCAAATAATCAAAGGCTTAATCAGGGGAACCGCATTAAAAATTTGTTTAAGAAGGTATGGAGATGAAGGAAACCGTAACCACACATGAGGTATATAGCTTAATACTGCCTAATGTCGGCACTATACGACAATTTTGAAGTTGAGTTATTAATAGACAACTGAAGTCAGCTATTTAGTCAACTGCAGTTGACCATGTAGCCGACAGTAGTCATCTAAGTAGCCAACTACAGTTGGCTAATATCATGCCAACTATTTCAATCCGGTCTTCAATCATATTCGTTCTCCTATGTCTTGCCATATTGAAGAAACACCTAAGCTTTTGCTTTGACCGGGCTTCTTTCTTAAGGGTGTGAACAGTGTGAAAGATGTGAAGAATTAAAAAGAGAACCTTAAATCACAACAAACATCTGTCACACTACAACTTACGTGTCCGTGAAACTTGTGAAAGGTACAAAATGATTATTTTTAATAAATCAAACCACCACGAGTTTGATTCATTTCCCTGCCCCCAACAAGTCATCTCCTTATGATTAACAAGTTTTCTTCCCACAACAAACGGGAAAAGTCAGAAGAATCATGTACATTTGTAATCCGAAAACTAAAAGAACATCGCAATGAAAATATTTCCAAGCAGCAGTATCAAGAAATTGGACGCTTATACCATTGAGAACGAACCTATTACATCAATCGATCTGATGGAACGTGCAGCAACCGTATTAACAAAAGCCATCACAGACAGATGGAATACGGAAACGCCGGTCACTATCTTTGCCGGACCGGGGAATAATGGCGGAGACGCTCTCGCCGTAGCCCGCATGATGGCTGAAAAAGGATATAAAATCGAGGTATTTCTCTTCAACACGAAAGGAGAACTTTCACCCGACTGCCAGACCAATAAAGAACTGGTAGAAATGATGGAAGAAGTAAAATTCCACGAAATCAGTACCCAATTCGTACCTCCCGTCCTAACGCCCGATCACCTGGTAATCGACGGATTATTCGGTTCAGGCCTGAACAAACCGTTGAGCGGCGGATTCGCTGCCGTAGTGAAATACATCAATTCCTCCCCTGCCATGGTAGTAGCCATCGACATTCCTTCCGGACTGATGGGAGAAGAAAATACATTCAACGTAAAAGCTAATATTATCCGCGCCGACGTAACTTTCAGTCTGCAACTGCCGAAGCTCGCCTTTCTTTTCGCAGAGAACACTGAATTTGTCGGAGAATGGGAAGTGCTGGATATCCAATTAAGCGAAGACGGTATTGAAGAGATGGAGACTAACTACGAAATGTTGGAAATAGAAGAAATCCGTTCACTCATCAAGCCACGCAAACAGTTTGCCCACAAGGGGAACTTCGGCCATGCACTATTGATTGCCGGTTCAAAAGGAATGGCAGGAGCCTCTGTTCTCGCTGCCCGCGCCTGCCTCCGTTCGGGAGTAGGGTTGCTGACTGTTCATGCACCAATGTGCAACAACGACATCTTGCAGACCTCCATACCCGAAGCAATCGTAGAAACCGACATCAACGAAACCTGTTTTGCCGTACCTACCGATACGGACGACTACCAAGCAGTCGGCATCGGCCCGGGACTGGGACGAAACGAGGAAACGGAAGCTGCCTTGTTGGAGCAACTGGAACACTGCCAGACTCCTGTTGTAGTGGATGCCGACGCTCTTAATATCCTCGCCAACCACCGCCATACCCTTACCCACCTGCCGAAGGGTTCCATCCTCACCCCGCATCCGAAAGAACTGGAACGTCTGACCGGCAAATGCCAGGACTCTTACGAACGTCTGATGAAGGCTTGCGAACTGGCCCGTGCCGCCCATGTCCACATTATTTTAAAAGGAGCCTACTCCGCCATCATCACCCCCGAAGGTAAATGTTTCTTCAACCCAACCGGAAATCCGGGAATGGCAACCGGAGGTAGCGGTGACGTACTGACCGGAGTAATCCTGGCACTGCTTGCCCAAGGTTACCCAACCGAGGAAGCCGCTAAAATCGGCACTTACATTCACGGATTGGCGGGCGATGTCGCTCAAAAGAAGCAAGGAATGATCGGAATGATCGCAAGCGATATTATCACCTGTCTGCCGACAGCATGGCGACTTGTAAGCGAATAAAAGTTAAGAACTTACAGTTTTTTCAATAACTTCATTAACTTTGTTTTCAAAACCAGTTAAAAAGAACCGAATATGAAAAAGTTGATTATAGCAGCAGGACTACTTATGACAACGTCCGCCTATGCACAAACCGAAGTACTGACGGGGGTTACCCGAGGAAAAGACTATGGAGTGGTTTACAGTCTTCCCAAAACCCAAATAGAACTTGAAATAAAAGCCAACAAAGTCAACTATACTCCCGGAGAATTCAGCAAATATGCTGATCGTTACCTGCGACTGACCAACGTCTCCGCCGACCCTGAAGAGTATTGGGAACTAGCTAGCGTAAAAGTGAAATCCGTAGGTGTGCCCAACAGCGAAACTACGTATTTCGTAAAATTGAAGGATAAGACAGTAGCACCGCTTATGGAACTGACAGAGGATGGCATTGTGAAAACGATCAATGTTCCTTACAGCAATAGCAGTGCAGGCAAAAAAGCTGCTCCCGCCCCCGCAGTCCTCCAAAAGAAAGCGAATCCTCGCGAATTCCTGACCGAAGAGATTCTGATGGCTAGTTCTACCGCCAAGATGGCCGAGCTGGTGGCTAAAGAAATCTATAATATCCGCGAAAGCAAAAATGCCTTATTGCGCGGACAAGCTGATAATATGCCTTCAGATGGGGCACAGCTTAAAATTATGCTTGACAATCTGAATGCACAGGAAGAAGCCATGACGCAAATGTTCTCCGGCACCTGCAACAAAGAAGAGAGAACATTCACTGTCCGCCTTACCCCTGACAAGGAATTCAACAATGAAGTTGCCTTCCGCTTCTCGAAGAAGTTAGGTGTAGTTGCCAACAATGATTTGGCAGGAACTCCGTTTTATATCAGTCTGAAAGACCTGAAATCGGTCAAGATACCACAGGAAGACGATAAGAAGAAGAAAGATTTGGATGGAATCGCCTACAACGTACCCGGACAAGCTATGGTTACACTGACTGACGGTAAAAAGAAACTTTACGAAGGTGAGCTTCCTATTACCCAATTCGGTGTGATAGAATATCTGGCTCCGGTTTTGTTCAACAAGAATTCTACCATCAAAGTTTATTTTGATCCGAATACGGGAGGATTGCTCAAAGTGGACAGAGAAGAAGGGAAATAGAAAAACGAGGAAGTGAACTTCTAAAAAACAAAGAATATGGTTGGTGAAGGACATGCATTCGACATGATACGCCGAATAAAAGAGGGACGGGAAGCTTCCCGCCTACGTCGTGAACGTGCTAACGATAAGTTGAAGCATCTAAACCGTGCAAACGAACCTTATCCACTACCCAACACCACCCCCGAAGAAATGGAACGTATCATCCACGACTCGGAGAAAAAGAAAGAGAAAGACAGCAATTATTTTGTTTGGGGAACGCTTATTATCATGGGGGGCCTGATAGCAATTGCCGTCATACTTTGGGCTGTATTTATCAAATAAATAATAATAAGTTCCTATTTATACGACTGGTATCACCAGTTTTATAAATCCATCTTTCTGCATTTGAGAAAGATAAGCCGATACACGCGACTCGTAGCCCTCTTCATTTTGAAAGTGGTCTGCGAGTTTTTCTATAATCTCACGAACATTGCGTTTTCCATCTATCAGTTCCCATACAGCCGTACCGTGTTCTTCCAATTTCACATGAAGTTCTTTCGACATTCCTTTCGGCACAAGGAAGCGTTGCATCCACGGATATTTAAAACGGGGAAAGGAGAGCACAATTGTCTCCCCTTCCCTTTCTGCTGTAATATGTTCACTGCGACAGGGAATGACCTCTAACAGGTTGATTTTCTCTTTGGCAGCCATACTTCTTATTTTTTATTTCAGAGTATTCATACTGATACTCTTCTGTTTACACCTTGATACAAAATTCCTTTGTTACTTTAGGTATTGAATTTCCCAGTTACTTTTGGATATTCGCCTCTTCCAAACCGTATCCCTTCTTCTTGTTCTCTGCCTTCAACATCAAAGCCACAATCAGAGCAAGCACACCAAAAAGAGCAAAAATAGTCATCGGCAACGTGTAGTCATAAGTCTGTGCACCGTCTACTACCGGACCTTTGCAATAAGTATTCAACACCCATCCGATCAACAAAGGAACACCCATCAATCCCCAGTTCTGTACCCAGAAAATCAATGCGTATGCGGTACCCAACTGTTTTTCCGGAATAATCTTCGGAACAGACGGCCACATAGCTGAAGGCACCAACGAGAAGGCAAATCCCAATATAATCATGATAATAGTAGCAAACCACCATATATTCAGTATAGGCAGAGCAAACATCGTATGCACAAAAATAAGCATCACTGATCCGATTATCATCAATGTGGCTCCCTTACCGATACGGTCATAAAGCGAGCCGAACAACGGAGTCAGAATAATCGCACCAATCGGCAACAATCCGGGAATCGTTCCCGCCAACTTCGGATCTACATTATACTTCTGCACCATCAAGTCGGCAGCATACTTGATAAAGGGGAATACAGCCGAGTAGAACAATACACATAGTAATGCAATCAGCCAGAATCCTTTATTGGTAATGATATACACAATATCTTTCATACGGAACGGCTCTTCCGGTTCCAATCCCTCTGCATCCAAAGAAGCATCCAACTTCTTATCATAGAAAGTATAAAGAAAGAAAGCAATCGTACCCACGCACAACATAATCAGACAAAACAGAATCGGAGCAGGAATATTGGTATGGAATGTGCCACTCTCATCCGTAGATCCGAAAAAGTCGGCCAAAGGAACCGTAAGCACCATTGCCAGAGTTGTTCCGATACGTGCCGTAGCCATTTCAAGTCCCATAGCCAATGCCATCTCCTTACCCTTGAACCATTTCACGATAATTTTGGAAACTGTGATACCGGCAATCTCCACACCTACACCGAAGATAGCATACCCCAATGCAGCCAGGGTTACCTGTGTTTTGAACCCGAAGAGCATGGCACCTTCCGGAAAAGTAGTAGAAATCGCATAGTATTTCAATCCACAACCAAACACCATCAATAAGCAAGCTCCCATTCCGGTGAAACGAACTCCCATCTTATCCAAAATGATACCACCGAAAATCAGCATCAATAGGAATACATTAAACCACCCGTAAGCGCTTGTGAAGAAACCATAATCAAGACTGTCCCATAGTAGTTCTTTCTCAAGCATGGGTTTTAGAGGAGACATTACGTCGGTGAGGAAATAGCCGCATAGCATAGTAAATGCGACTAATGCTAGAACACTCCATCGGAGTACGGCGGAGTCATTCAATTTCTGTTTCAAATGTTCTGTCATTGTTATATTTAAAAATAGTAGTTAATAATCTTCATACGACCAACAAAGGTAGTTAAATCTCGTTTGTTTCTATCAAAAAGAGATTGTTTTTACAAGAAAAAGTTAAGTGCGGATTACACTGACCACGCGGAAGATTGAAAATCCGTGTAATCTGCGTAATCCGCACTTAAATATCAAAGAAATGCAGCATCCGTCTGCACCTTCCCATTAATGGTTTTACCCCAAAGTCTTACCTGACAACGGAGTGAATTACTCTGCTGCAGGAGCAGGAGTTTCAGTAGCCGGTGCCGGAGTTTCTGTAGCAGGTGCATTGGTAGCAGGAGCTTCAGTTTGCGGCGCAGCCGTACCTGCGGGTAAGTTATACGGGTTAGTCTGTTGTTCTTTCTGTGCCTGTTCCAACACTGCGTCTTTAGCAACAGCAGAGCGAGGAACTACATAAGCAGTAGCAATGCTCATTACCACCATGAAGATAGCTAAGCCCCATGTTGCTTTTTCCAGAAAATCTGTAGTCTTGCGCACGCCCATGATGGCGTTAGATGAAGAGAAACCAGAAGCAAGTCCGCCTCCTTTTGAGTTCTGAATCAGCACGATGAAACACATCAACAAGGCTGCAATAACCATTAAGATAACGAATAATAAGTACATTTTTAGTTATTTTGAATTAGCGTTAATAATCAATTTCTCCAAAAATCTGATTTGGTCTGCAAAGTAAGCATTTTTTTTTGGATATTTCAAGCTTAATTTTTTAATTATTTCAAGAGCTTTTGAATATCGTTGCTGTTTAACATAGATTTTTGCCAAAGTTTCCGTAAAACAGCTGTCATCTTCCTCTTCTTCCTTCATCGTTTCTTCTTCGGTAAGTTCGTCCGAAGAGGTTGGCGAAGATGGCATTTCTTCTCTTAAAGGTTTCATGCAGAGGGGAGAGTCGCTCTCGCTCTTTTCTATAAAGTCGTCAATCAGTTCGTAGCCTTTGAGTTTGGGCGTTTCTTCGGCCGGCTGTTCCGTGGCCGGAGTCTCCTCCAAAAGATAAGAGGTGTAATCCATCGAATAGTCGAAGCTGGTGCGGGCAGTCACCTCTTCGGGTACTGTGGACAAGAAAGCGTCGATCAATGCTAATGTGCGGTCTACGGACGGTTCGTCTTTCAGCACCTCCGTGAGAGGTACTCCCTTTTTTCGTGCCTGCACATCATAGCGGTCACCTTCAATCAACCGGAACAACTGCCGTCTGTCTGCAATGTAAAGAACTGCTTTCCGCAGTTCTCCACCGAAACTAATATCATGGAGAATATACAGATTCTTCAGATACAGCAGACGAAGTGACTGAAAATACGGATACCTCGCAAGAAGATTGCGCAGTTCGTACAAAGTATCCCTATTCAGCGTCTCGGGATGCTGAATCCATTGTTGAAAGTTAACAGAAGTCATTTATATTACCAGTTTGCTACAGTTGCATTAAAAATTTGGTCGGTGATCTCTTTAGACATTTCAGCAATCAATCCGTCCTGTACGGCAGTCAGCAACTGGCTAGAGTCGTAGGTACGGAACGCAGAAAACTGTTGTTCAAAGTCTTCGGCATGATTGGTGTTGTTGACAAAACGTACATTGACGGTAATAGTCAACTTCGTCTCCGAAGAGTAACCGTCGGCAGATACTGCCTGGTTGTACTGATTGTATCCTGTGATTTCTCCGTCAATCTGCAAGTCCGCATTCTGATTCGGCTTGAGCAGTTGCAGACGGGTCTGCCGGATGAAGATATCTTTCAGGTCCTCATTGAATTTGGTTGCCAACGGAGCATATACATACTCCGACTTGATCGGGAAGTCGGCTATCGAAATGGTCTTTACCTTATCATAATTGATAGACGATCCGTTAAACTTATAGGAAACAGTGCACGCAATGACTACCAACGGCAAGCCGAACAGTAACAAAGGGCGTATTATTTTCTTAATCCAATTCATATTCTTTTATTTTTCTATAAAGTGTACGCTCGGAAATATTCAAGTCCTTGGCCGCACTCTTCCGCTTTCCATGATGCCTCTCAAGTGCCTTGCGTATCATTTCTTTCTCCACTTCGTCCAGTGACAAAGGAGATTCTTCTACATATTCTTCCGTGTCTTGTATGTCATCATCATCCTTGCAAACTGTGGGCTGCATGGTGTGAATGATAGCAGGTACCGAAGGTTGATGCGCCGTCACTACCGGAGTAGTAACCACCGTTCCCATTTGTCCTACCTGCCCCACCTGTCCGGCACGTTCCGCCATCAGGTTGTGCACCATCTTCTTCAGCTCCGCCACTTCCTGGCGCATATCGAACAGAACAGAATAAAGAATCTCCCGCTCGCTCTCAAAGCCTTTACTCTCACGCGTTCCCATCAACGCGGGAAGACGTTGCGTATTTTGTGCAGGAAGATAATTCTGCAAGATAGCAGCAGAGATCTCCCTGTTGGTTTCAATGATAGATATTTGCTCGGTGATGTTCTTCAACTGGCGCACGTTTCCGGGCCACGGGTAAGCCAACAACTCTTTCTTCGCATCCTCCGTCAACTGAATAGCAGGCATCCGGTATTTCTCTGCAAAGTCTGCGGAAAACTTACGGAACAACAAAAGTACATCGTCACCACGTTCACGCAAAGGCGGTATTTGGATAGGCACCGTATTCAACCGGTAATATAAATCTTCACGGAAACGTCCTTCTGCAATCGCTTGTGTAAGATTGACATTGGTAGCTGCCACAATACGAACATCCGTCTTTTGCACTTTGGACGAACCTACTTTTATAAACTCGCCACTCTCCAACACACGGAGCAAACGCGCCTGGGTAGGCATCGGCAACTCCCCTACTTCATCAAGGAAAATAGTACCACCGTCGGCTTCGCCAAAGTACCCTTTCCGTTCGCCAATCGCACCGGTAAACGCACCCTTCTCATGCCCGAACAGTTCGGAATCAATCGTGCCCTCCGGAATAGCACCACAGTTGACAGCAATATACTGTCCGTGCTTCCTCCGGCTATATTGATGAATAATCTGCGGAAAACTTTCTTTTCCGACTCCACTTTCTCCGGTAATCAGCACAGACAAATCGGTAGGAGCTACCTGAATGGCAACATCTATGGCGCGCGACAATGCTTCAGTATTTCCAATAATACCAAAACGCTGTTTCACTTGTTGTATCTCTGCTTTCGTCATCACTCGTTTTTAATCTTCGTCTACTGTATCCAGCTTCAGTTTATCACTATCGTCACGTTTCTCGTAATACTGTTTACGCAACGGATTGGCACGAGCCACTTTTTCCCGCTGACGATTACGGAACACATCGATGGCAACATAGATTGCCTGACGGAAAGAATCTTCACAAGCCAATCCCTTGCCTGCAATATCGTATGCGGTTCCATGAGCCGGAGAAGTACGTACTACCGGCAGGCCTGCCGTATAGTTCACCCCGTCTTCCATAGCCAAGGCCTTGAACGGAGCCAGCCCCTGATCGTGATACATCGCCAGGATACCGTCAAAATGAGTATAATTGCCCGAACCCATAAAGCCGTCGGCCGCATAAGGGCCGTAGCAAAGGATTCCTTTCTCTTCCATTTCTTTCATGGCAGGGATAATCACTTCCTGCTCTTCCATTCCCAACAAACCACCGTCTCCGGCATGAGGATTGAGAGAGAGCACCGCAATACGCGGAGCGCCGATACCGAAATCCTGTTTCAGACAACGATGGAATATCATCAGTTTCTCCTGAATCAGTTCTTTGGTAATCGTAGTCGCGATCTCTCTGACAGGGATATGTGTCGTCACCAAAGCCACCCGGAAGTCATTCTTCATCAAAATCATCAATGACTTATCACCATTGCCCAGACGTTCTTCGATATATTCCGTATGTCCGGGGAAGGAGAACTCTTCCGACTGAATCGTATGTTTGTTGATCGGAGCTGTTACGATAACGTCTATCAGCCCTTCGCGATATTCTTCGATGGCACGTTCCAAAGCCCCCAGCGCAGCTTTACCGGCTTCGGGGTCGGGTTTGGAAAATTCCACTTTCACCTCATCATCCGTACAGTTCACCACGCTCAAACGGTTGTACCCCGCTTCGGTAGCAGAGTTGACAATGCTGAAATTGGTCTGTATATCCAGCGCTTTGCGATGATAAGCCGCTACTTTCGGTGAGCCATAAATGATCGGAGTACATAGTTCCAACATCGTAGGGTCGGAAAATGTCTTAAGAATCACCTCATAGCCCACCCCGTTAATATCTCCTTGGGTGATACCTATCCTTATCTTGTTATCTTCCATGTTTTTATTTATTAGTTTGTTCCGCTTCCTTAGATGCCTCTCCCAATGGAATCTGATTCTGCTGAACTTCATTCGGAAGTTTCAGTGTATACAGAGATGCTTCCATCTGGCGTACCAGGTTGCGTTTCATTTTATCAGGTGAATAAACAAATATTTCTGCTGTTATAATTCGTTGGTTTTTCTCGTCCAGACGAGTATGAGATACATACGGGCCACCCATAAAGTCGCCCTTCATACGCCACAAGCCACGTGCTTCCATTGTGTAGCTGTTCTGTACATTGATCGGACGGACATCGGTCAGCAAACTATCGGTCGACATATAAACGCCTTCCTTGAATCCGGGGATATTGGCTTTCATCACGGAGTCACGTTTGTGCACAAAATATTCTTTGGTAAACGTATCCTTGTCAGTGTACGGATAAGAGTACATCACAAAGTTACGGTCAGCACTACCTGTGTTGGTAGAAGCCCAAAAGAAATCATCCCCGGTCTTTGAATTAGCCAGTTCGGCATCCACCCAGATGTCGCATCCGAACAAACTGTCCACTTTCTGCGAAATGAAGTTACTATGCTTCCCTTCCAGGAACGTAATCTGACGGTTCATTTCCGCACGGGTAAAGAAGTCGACAATCGTCTTTTTGTTCTCTTCCACAAACTTCTCGAACTCTTCTTCGTTCGGAGCCTGGATAGTCAATATCATCTGCGGATTGGCATACACGTCCTTCGCATATTTGAACGAGGCTTTCGTATATATATCCTGTATATCTACAATAATAATGTTACGTATCAACTTCAGCGTAGAATCATAATCTTTCGGTGAAGTATACATAATCCGGAAAGAAGGTTCCGACTGCGGCAAACCGGGCATATCAGCATCGAGCGCATCATGTAAAGCCCTTCCGGCAGCACGATCCCAAACACCGTGATCTACTACAACCAAAAGCTCGTAAGCACGACCACTAGAGGTGTGATTTCCTTTCAGACCACAAGATGCAACGACAAAGGCTACCAAAGCGATGCATAAAATAAAAGAGTACTTTTTCATGATGTTCGGTTTTATATATTAACTTTCATTATTTTTCTCCTGTTTCGCTGTCGACAGCATACCGCAAGCAGCAAAAATATCTTCGCCCCTGGATGAACGGATAGTGGTGAAAAGTCCGTGTGACGTCAGATAATCACGAAAACGGGTCATCGTATCCATATCCGCCCCCTCGAGGTCTACCCCCGGTATGGCATGAAAACGAATCAGATTCACCCTGCAATCCAGCCCGCGAAGAAGTTTCAGCAACTCTTTGGCATAGACCTGCGAATCATTGAGCCCTTTAAAAACAATATATTCAAACGAAAGTCGACGTTGTTTACTAAAATCATAGTTTTTTAACAGTTCCACCATTTCGGTGATTGAAAACGCCTTTTCCGCCGGCATTAATTCAGCACGCTGAACGGTCAGCGGAGAGTGAAGGCTGATGGCAAGGTGGCAGTCATTTTCTTCGATAAAACGCTGCAATCCTTTCCGTAGCCCGACAGTAGAAAGCGTGATACGCTTCGGACTCCATGCGTAACCGTAGGTAGCGGTCAGTAGTTCCAATGCTTTCAATACCTCATCCAGGTTATCGAGCGGCTCGCCCATTCCCATCATTACGACATTAGTCAGTTTGTCCCGTTCCGGCAGCGAATGAATCTGGTTCATGATCTGGCTGGCGGTCAGGTTAGCCGTATACCCCTGTTTGCCGGTCATACAGAACTTACAGTTCATCTTGCAACCTACTTGTGACGACACACACAACGTTGCCCGGTCATCATCCGGTATATAAACCGACTCTACAAAATGGTTCTCACCCACTTTATAAAGATACTTCACCGTACCATCTACAGAGCGCATTTCATCTACCGGAGCTTCCGCTCCCACCTCATAGTTCTGCTTGAGCAACTCCCGGTGTTTCAATGACAAATTAGTCATATCATCAATCGAGGCTACCTTCTTTTCGTAAAGCCAGGATGCAATCTGCTTGGCAGCAAAGCCGGGCATACCCAGTCTTTTTGTCAATGATTGAAGCTCTACAAGAGTCATTCCTAAAAGGGGATATTTAGACATTCTTCTTTCTGTTGATAGTTTATATCTGCAAATGTAAGGAAATAAAGTCGATTTCCGTATAGCAGGAATGTAAAAGTTAACAAAAAAGGGAAGTATGCCTCCGTTATGATTCAACCACGCTGATATATTGAAGTAGCTTTTGCGCCATTTCAGAATCCTCGCCATTCTTTTTCACTTCATGACCGTACGCCTCACGGAAACAAGCCAGCGCCTCTTCCCGTTCATTACAAAAGCTGTGCAAAACCCCTAGGTTCTGACAAGCCAGAATCGTATCTTCATCCTCCCATCCCAGATATTTCTTTCGCAGTTCAAGCTCTCTGAAAAAAGCCTCTTTCGCCATTGGATAATTCTCCAACTTCACATAAGCCTGTGCTTTGTAATAATATACCAGACAGGAAGCATTAGGGTCAGTATCATCGTGAAAATCCAAAGACGTTGCAATACGAATCACGTTATCATAGTCTTTATTCATGTAATACTGCTGCATAATATCACATCTCAATGCCTCGTAGCGGACAGTCAGTTCCGCCAGACGCGGTTTTTCGCTGAAATACATTTCATGCAGAAGAGACTCACGGAAGAATAAAGTAGATGCCTGCTCATCGCCACGTTCATTCATCATCCGTTTGAATTCCCTGCACAGATAATACAACTGTTTATGACAAGCGACGATCTGTTTTTTGCTATCTATCTGTATAGCAATGTCCAACGCCTGATTCATCAGCATCCATGCTTCATCGTATCGTTTGATATAATAAAGACATTTACCCTGCATACGCAAACATTTAGCCACTCCACCGGACAGTCTGCCATTCAACGACTCGTGCATTTCAGCTACTTTCCGGAATTTCTCGGCAGCACTCTCTTCCTCATCCTTATAGTAATCACAATAAGCCAGATATTCGGAAAGTTCAATGACTTCTGCCTGACTCTTCTCGTCAGCAGAAGCTGCATGATAATCAAGCGCCCTATTCAGATAGGTCACCGCTTCATTGTATTGCTCATTGTAGTAATATGCCAGAGCTAGATTTCGGCAGGTGTTGGCAATCTCCAGTTCCGGAGTCGGTACTATGTTTTCCTGCATCACCAATGCTTTCAGGAAACAGTCGCATGCCGTTTCGTATTCTTCATTACGGGCATAGCGGCATCCCTCATTCATCTTCAATACCGACTTGGCAATGAGTGGCATGGCAGCGCCTTCCATACTCTTCTCACTCACAGCAGCTGCCGCCTTCGTCAGATGGAAAGAACTGCTCAAGAAAGTAGCCATATCATTAGCAATGACAGGAATTAAAAAAGAATCGATCTCATCAAAGTCCAATTCGGCATAGACTTCAGGCGTAACTTCAGGATTGTCGTTCATGATCGCCTTCCAGCTATCTTCCAACAGAGAACGATTCGTGCGATACAGAATCTCGAAAATCTCCACATCACAAATCCAATCCTTCAATATATCCCATTCTTGCATCTTATAGCATTGATAGGTAATCTCCACTTTATAGCGATACGAATCATGGTAGCAGAACTGTTTCATGCGATAGTTATAATCGGCAAAAGTCAACGGATGGGAAAGGATCTCTTCCTCATCCAGCAGAGCGGAAATAATTTCATGGCGACTATCATCTATACATTCGTCATCTTGAGCGAAATAGCGTTCGATTGCCTCTACCATTTGTGTGTCACCAATGCAATATCGTCCTCCTTTGTTGGTAAGCCAGCTGCTCATTTCCACTCTCAACTGCGACCAAAGTATCTGATTAATGTCTGCCATGCTCTTCACTTCATCTTCGGTAAATCCTTCTAAAGTAAGTGAAAGCATCAGAAGCGTTCTTCCAATCTCTTCGAAACCATAATCAGCCGACAAACGCCGTAGCACACTGTCATAGAATTGCCCAACCTCATTGAGCCGGCAATATCCACTCATATATTCATTGAGAGCATCGTACTGACCGAACGAAACCAGCTCGTTGAGCAATACACTTAAACAGCGCGGTTGTTTAGCCAGCACCCACGAAGCAAGAATATCTTCCTGTTGTGCGGACAAAGCCTTGGAGTAAGTAGACAAATATTGCTTTGAGAACAACTTGGCATCCGCCTGTGAAAAGCCATTCAACTGGAAATGCATGTAGCCATTCTGAACAAAGGGCAGGTAGGCAGTGGATGACGCTGAAAAGCTCAACACGACTTTCACATTCGGGGGAATAGATGCAAATAAAGAAAACAGGGATGCTTCAGTCGGATTCAGATAACTAATGTCATCAATCAACAGAATGATAGGGTATCTTGATGCACCCAGCGCACTCCACAACTGACTGAACTTTTGGATAGAATTCAAATCTTCTTCAATCTCCTTGAGGTTTCGAAGTGTGTTCCCTGAAAAAGTGTTCAAGCCAGCATCTCCCATCAAAACCGAGTTTTTCACGGCGTCCATGATGGATTTGGCAGTGCTTTGGGTCGAGTCCAGTTCTTTTGAGACTTCCGCCGCGAACAAATTTTCTTCACCCAAAGATTGATGCTTGAGTGCGTTCTGGCATTTGGAAGCTAACATTCTCGCCAGCGTTTCCGGATAAGAAGACAATGTAGTACTATCCAAGCGATGATAGATAGGAATCATCGGCATATCATTGTTCACCAAATCGCTCCAATGAGCCAACAAAGCGCTCTTGCCAAGACCGCAATCACCCGTTACCACCAGGCACCGCTGTTCATCCGCCGCCAAAAAATCAGCAAACGCCTGATCTGCTTCAGGTATTGGATGATAATTGAATAAGAGTTCATTGCGCGTCAGTTGTTCCTGCAATGCTTGATTATCTTCAACGGTCAGTACATCCGGAAACTCCCGTTCAAGCAATTCCGTGAAAGCAGCTTCCACAAGGTTACACAACTGATCGGGCGAATCATACTCTTGCACAGGATAACGATCCTGTTGCAAAATACTCTCTTTCAGACGTTTCAGTTTAAGAGACTCCTCTTCAGGGCAAGACAGATCATCATCTGCCGACTGTTTTATATAAAAATAGGCATGTAACGGATTGGGATTGCGCAGTACACCAAACTGCATTTCAATTTCCGTCACACTCAAATGGTGATTCAAGTCATCTTCTATCCAACGATATTCCAAGCTGTCATTGAGAGTTTGAGATAAATCTTCATAACTGGGACACCATCCATAGCGGTCGCCTACCATACCAATGAAGAAAGGCCGGGAGTTAACGATCTCTTTCAGGCATATTTCAACAACCTTGCCGCTTTTCGCATCTTCTTCTGTGATCCCCCAACGCAAATCAACCAATGAAATGGTGGCACCACGGCTGGCAGCCTTCACTTGCAAACCCTTAAAGAGTTTGACTAATGCAGAACGTTCCATCTCCATGTCTCTGAACGTTGACGAAAGGAATACACGGATAACACGTGAATTTTCAGCGGGAACTGAATACTGGGCTAGTTGTTTAGTCATAATATAGATTTGTATTAGTTAATGAAGTATTTCGCAAAGCCAATTGATAAAGATTGGCAAGATATGGAAATTTAATCAGATAACAAAGGCCATAAACAAAAAAAACGAGCACAAAAAAGGCACGGATTACACGGGGTTCGCGGTTCCCTCAAAAGTTTAAACCGCGTAAATCCGTGTAATCCGTGCCTAATATCTATTACTTGCTACTTGTTTAGAAGAACAAGAAGCGTGTATCTTTTACGTTTGCTTTCAGATACAAATCATTCATCAGACGGCTGGCAAAACGTGCGTGCATGTTAGTCAGCGTAGCTTCTTCTGCTTTTGCGTCGAATGTTTCGTTCAGTTTGTCCTTGCCGTATACCTGCAATACAAATACTCCGGCATTACCTTTGATAGGAGCGCTCAACTGATTCACTTCAGCTGCAGAAGCATAAGCACCTACCAGCGGTTCGCTGCTGCGCAATGCTGATACGTATGCAGGAGCTGCAAAAGTAACCATCTTCAAAGAGTCGCTGACTGCATTAGTCATCTCTTTGTACTGGTTGAATGAAGTTGCATTGGCAGCTTTCATGTCAGCCATAATCTTTTCAGCTTTCTTATCTTTTACGATTTCAGCTCTCAACTGATCCTGTACTGCTTTCAACGGACGATATCCTTCCGGCTTAATGCCTACCAGACCTACTACCATCATGTGATCGCTTTCGCCACATTCGTACAAGCCGGAAACATCACCCGGTTTTGCTTTATCAAATGTCCATCTCAACGCTTCTTTTGTACCTCTTACACCACCGATATTGTGTTCAGAGCTGCTCAAATCCATTCTGTCGAGCAATCTGTAACCGGCTTCTTCAGCGTTAGCTACCATCTTTTCTACACTAGGATTAGCTGCGATAAACTGGCTGAAATCATTATAAGCACGGTTGTAAGTTTCTTTGCTGAACTCTACTTCACGTTTGATAACAGCTACTTTATATTTGTCTTTTACAGATTTCTTGTTCGTTACCTGAAGAATTACGTTTGCTTGTCCCATCGGCAAGTTCACCAGTTCGTTCACACCTGCATTGTTGATAGCAGAGATGAATTTCAGGTTATCACCGTCTATCTGTGCACCTTCGTACTGTGCAGAAGTTAGCCAGTTTGCATCACCAGTCTGGCCATATTTCTTTGCCAGATCAGCAAAGTTAGCGCCACCTTTGATCGCGTTGTAGATACTATCAGCCAATGTCTTTGTCTTCACAGCATCTTCTGCGTATACCTGAATCTGACGGAATTCGACAGAGTCGGCAGCAGCAGCTTTAGCTACAATTTTGAAAGAGTTGATTGTATTGTCGGCACCGTTATAGTAAGGGCCATAAATAGTACCTACCGAAGCAGAGTCCAAACGGGCAACTACATCTGACGGGAAAGCTGTTTTGTTATAGAACAAGTCTACATAAGGAGCTTCCGAGCCAGTCGAGCGGATGAAAGAAGTATAATCTTCCGTAGTAGTAGCCAACTGTTCAGTAGCTTCGTCCACTTCTTTCTGGATAGCAGCTCTATCTTCAGCACTTGCAGTCACTTGTACATCGATGTACTTGATGTCACGAGTTTCCTGATATTGCTTGAATTGTTCTTTCTTCTTGTTATACAAGTCTTTCAGTTCCGATTCTTTCACTACGATTGTAGAGTCCACTACAGAAGAGTAAGGAATACCAGCCATCAACACGTTGTACTGGTTCACTCTTGCGTCGAAAGCGTCCTGTGCTTCCACCGGATTGGAAAGAAGAGCTTTAGACACCAATGCCTGATACTTTTCTGCCAGACGGCTCTCGATCAGAGTTTTCTGAATGAAAGACCAGTATTTATACATGTTATTGTATTGTTCAGCATACTGTGCCGGCATTTGTGATTCGCTCATCTTGGCATATTCCACGAGGAACTTGTTCAACATATCCTTGTCGAAGTTTCCTGTTTGCGGATTCTGGAAAGGAGTTTGTCTCAACAAAGGATGAACGCCTGCTTTCAGGATGTCCTGGATTTCAGCAGCAGAAACAGTCAGTCCCAGTGCTTTTGCTTCTTTTTCGATCAGTTTATTGTTTACGTAGGAACGCCATACTTCATCGCGCACCTGATTGGTTTGTTCGTCATTCAAGGCGGTCACCCCACGCATGAGTTTCACCACTTCGGTATATTCTTCTACCAAATTCTGATACTCTTGAGCGGAAAGAGCGTCTCCGTTCACCTCACCTACGTCATGTGCCTGATGCGGCTGCATCACCTTCCATGCGTCACCCGCAATGAAAGCAAACAGCGCCAAGCCGATAACAATCACCAATAGAGGTCCTTTCGACCTAATGTTTTGTAACGTTGCCATTTTGATTAATACGATTTATGTTTATTATTATTTCTTTCTTTTGTCGTTTTAGCGCACGAAGATACAAAAAATGCTAATATGCATCTATTTATTGGCTAAAAATTTCTTGATTATCGTCATTATTCCAAGACTTTTAATCGCACGAGTTCTATTTTTGTCGCTGTGACCTTAATTATCTTGAATTGATAACGTCCTACCCGGACCACTTCATGCAACTTCGGGAAGCTCTGATATTGGTTCAGGATCAACCCTCCTACTGTCAGATAATCATCCGACTCGGGCAAGTCGAGTCCGTACGTCTCATTGACTTTTTCTATCTCCAGGCGGGCGGACAACACATACTCGCGTTCGTCGATCTGCTTGCTGATATAGGAAGTGTTATCGTGTTCGTCTTCTATATCTCCAAAGATTTCTTCAACGAGGTCTTCCAGAGACACGATGCCGGACGTACCGCCAAATTCATCCACCACTACGGCAATCGTTTTCTTTTGCTGCATGAAGAGTTTCATCAGTTTATGAGCGGACATGGTTTCGGGCACAATCGGCACTTGTTTCACATTCTCATGCCAGTTTTTCGGGGCACGGAACATTTCCGACGAATGGATATAACCGACTACGTTGTCGATATTCCCGTCATACACGATTATCTTGGAGATTCCGGATTCTATGAAGCGGCTTTTCAGCTCGTCCAGCGAAGTAGTCAAATCAACAGCCACCACTTCGGTACGGGGAACGATGCAGTCGCGGATTTTTATGTTCGAGAAGTCGAGGGCGTTCTGGAAGATTTTCACTTCCGTGTCCAACTCTTCTTCATTTTCGGCATTATCAATGCTGCTTTGTACGAAGTAATCGAGGTCGACTTTTCCAAAAGCTCTGTCGGACGCATCCTTATTAACCTTCATTCCAAAGAGGCGAAGGAAGATACAAGACAAGCCGGAGGCTAATTTGGAGATGGGATAGAGAACCACATAACAAACAATAAGCGGAATGGCAAAAACATTCAAAACCAGATTGGGATTGATTTTGAAGATTGTTTTCGGCAAAAACTCTCCGGTCACCAGAATAATCAGGGTAGAAATAACGGTCTGCGCCAACACCATCAGGAAATGATTGTCAATGAATCCCGCCAGCAGATTGTCGCCGATAATCTGTGCCATCAGAATACCATAGATAACCAGTGCGATATTATTCCCCACCAGCATGGTAGAGATAAATTCATTCGGGTTCTTGAAGAAGATAGAAAGGATGCGGGACGTAATTCCCCCCTTGCGTTCCATCTCAAAACGCAGTTTGTCTACCGACACAAAGGCAATCTCCACTCCTGAAAAGAAAGCGGAAAAGACCATGGTGATAATTAGAGAGATATAAATATTCATAAGTTTTGATTTACGATCAGACGATTTACGAGGTACGGTACAATGATATGACTTCGCCTATTTCGCAGCATCTTTATTCACTGAATCCGGCAGTGCTTTTGTTTCCGGTTGGGGCGGACCGCTACTCGCTTCCTCGTCCACATAGAAAATACCTTCAATATTACGAATGGTATATATAGTCATTTGCTGGTTCGAGTCGAAGCCGTGTCCTGTGATAATTCTGTCCGGTTGCTGAATACGTATAAACTTGTCGGAATACACTTTTTGAGTGGCCTCATTCCAGTAGAGCAGTTCGGTATTAAAACGCTCTCCTTTGCGGTTCTGTATATCCACATTCCCTATCAGCTTCCAAAGTCTTTCTTTGTCATAATAATAGGCAGTATCTGCCTTAATACTGGCTTCTACATTAAAGATAGAGTCGAACTGCTCCATATACACACCTTTTTCAAACGCCCAATACGAAGGCTTTTTACGGTCGTACATCATCCACTCTTCCGTGTTCACCCTATAACGTGTCACTCCGGAATCGGAAATAAGGGTAGTAACTCCCAATGTGGTCATCACCGGAAGAGAATCACGTTCTGTGATAGCCTCTCCCATAGCTTTCTGTTTTCCGCCACAGGAAGATAATAAAAGAAGCATAACAACCACCCCGAAGGTGATTGTTATGCTCATGCTTTTATGCAACAAACGGTTTCTTCGTTTTCGCAACATACGGTTATCTAATCGTTGTAGTCTCTCCTATCCAACCGCCGATAGTGATGCGGTCGCCTTGCTTGTAACCTAACATAAACAGGTCTTTAGCTTGTGGAGTATGACCAGAATATCTACCGATCAAGCTGTTAGCTTCTTCAGCTACGCTCGGATCTACTTGTTTTGCACGTTGAAGTTTGTCGATTACTGCAAAGTAAGTACACTTGTTCAAAGCTGACTCGTCGCTCCAGTTAGGACTCATTGCATACAGATTGGCAATCAGGATATATGGAGCACCATAGTTTTCGTTGAACCCGATAGCTTTCTGACAATATGCTCTTGCTTGAGACAGTTTTTTAGCAGAAGCCAATACCGCTGCGGCAGCGTATGCTTTTTCAGCTTTCTTCACGTTGTCAGTTTCCAATCCAATGGCTTCGTCGAAGAATTTGACAGCACCGTCGATGTCACCTTTCTTAAATGCTTGGTAAGCACATCCGGTAGCGGCATCTGCACTAGGTTCTATCTTGTACACATAGAAAGCAGCCTGTTGATAAGCTTCGCTTTCCGTACATCTCATCATTTTCATGATGTCGATTACTTTCTTCAAGTAAGCCAGGTCTGTTTGGTTAGCTTCTACTTTCGGTCCATAGATGTTTTGCAGTGATTCGCAATCAGCTGTTCCGCTGTTTACAAACAAAGCAACCAGATTATCTTTGATACCTTGCAAGTTTTTCTTCTTTGCTTCGTTCGTTTCAGCAGCAATAGCAGCATCAGCATATTCAGAAGCAGCCAGATAATCCTGAATGAATTGTTCCTTATGGTTAGGATCTGTTTTCAGTTTATCCAAAGACATTTGCAGGAAATAGAAGATAGTAGCGGCAGCAGATTCAGCTTTTACTGCATTTACCGACTGGCTCAACCATTGATAAGCCTGATTAACATCAATTTTCGGAGCGAAAGCGATGTAATCTACTGCTTTGATACCCAGAGCTTCATCAGCAGAAGACACTTTTGTACCTTTAGCCAAGAACTCATCTGTGTATTTGATACGCAAATCATGCGTATTCATCAGTTCATCAAAATATTTCTGATATTCCGGATTATTCCTATCCTTGATTTGTCCCATCAAGCCTTTCAGAATTTTATATCCGTCAGTAAATGTATAGAAACGAAGCGTCGGGCAGTTTTCCAACACAGCTTTCCAAGGAGTATACGCATCTTTAAAGTTACCTGCACGCACAGCTTCATGCGAGATACTACTGTTCGAGTTACAGTTAGTCGCATCCTGTGCTACCACAGTGGTTGCCCCTGCCGAAAGGAACAACATAGCCACAAGCGTTTTAATTTTCATTGTATCTAAATTTTAGTTGTTATTATTATAGTCGTCTATTCTTTCTCTTCTTACATTCATCTCAATTACTCTACTCTGCGCTTGAAGAACCAACGTTCGTTGAACGTCAATCCGATGCTAACGCGGAAGATATTTTCGTTTACGAAGGTCGATTCCTGTCCACTTACACGAACAAACTGTCCGCTGATGCTAAGGATGGAACGGGAACGAGGCACAGGCAGACCGAAACCGGCTGTTACGCCATATTCGCGGGCTGCGTCTTTACCGCCAATCTTATAATACGGAGTCGTATAATAAGCTCCCAAACGATATTTGATGTGGGATAAATAGGAACGTCCAATCAAATTGGGAATATATTCCGCACCCACTGATATTTTATGACGGTCGCAATACGTGTATGTTTCATCAAAATCTTCACGTACAGCATCATCCGATGTATTTACGCCAAACTTTGTTTTTGACCATTGCTGCAAACTATAATCCAGACCGACAGTCAAGCGTTTGTCATAGTTATATGTAAAGCCGACGCCAAAAGTATTAGGCACTTTAAGTGTAGCATCCGGGTTCAAGGTGGTAGTAGAAACAGCTGTACCCGTAGAGTTTGATACCATTTGCGTCGTTACACTATAATCATTACCCAGTTTCAATTCCGGAGAATACACAGCTCCAATTGTTACTGAATGCTTTTTGTCAATATCCAATGTATATTGTGCTCCAAAATCTAGTTTATAACTCGAAACTGATGCAATCGACTGGTGATTATAATTATAAGCACCTGATACACTTGGATAATAAACAACACGTGTACGGTTTATATCTCCCCAAAAATAAGAAGCGTTCACACCTACCGAAAGGTTTTTGAGCACCTTCACACCCAATCCGGCATATAATTGATGCAAACCTCCATCCCCGGTATAATTTCTTGCATAATCAGCCGTAGCACCAGTCCCCGGATCAGTTGCAGTCTGTGTATCCGATACAGAATATCCCACATTGGAGAACGGCAACAGACCAATACTCATCGCTATCTTCGGATGCAAACGAAATTGCATAGCCAGATAGTCGAAGCTAGAGTTTTTAGCGTTCAGTTTCACACCACCGCCACTAATATTCATATTTTGCAGACTAACGCCTCCTTCAAAAATAAACGTCAACGAGTCAATGGCTGTATACGAAGCAGGATTCAGCGGATTGATCTGTGCTCCATCCCGAAGTCCAAAAGCAATTCCCCCCATCGCCTTGCTATTCCCGAAACTCTGATCGGACAAGTCGCCATAGCCATATCGTGTATAAGGAGAGTTTGTATTATTTTGAGCGATTGCCATTCCGGTAACCATCGTGAGCAAAAGCGCACAAAGTGTGTGTTTAAATCCTACCATTATTATAGTTTAAAATTCTATTTAATCCTTTCAACACTAAAAATCTATCTGCAAAGATGATACTTTTTACGCTGCTATCAAAAGAAAAATCATCTCCGCCCGTTAAAAAAACCAAAAGTTCAGGATATTTATGCTTCATAGACTCAATATAACCTGAAATTTCGTATTCCATCCCTTTCATCACTCCGGCGCGTATAGCCGTTTCGGTGTCCCGTCCCATCGGGAGTTTGCGCCCGTTGGTGTCCACCAGAGGCAAACGTCCTGTAAACTGATGCAATGCCTTGAAACGCATCTGCATACCGGGAGAAATATTACCGCCATGATACTGGCCTTTTGAGTCGATAAACTCGTAAGTAATGCAAGTTCCCGCATCAATCACCAATATATCCCGATGAGGAAACTGCTCATTAGCACCCACTACGGCAGCCATACGATCATATCCCAATGTTTCGGGAGTTTCGTACAGGTTGACAACCGGAAGCGGAGTCTGATGATTGAGCCAGAGCAAAGGAAACGGCAAAGCGGCCAAATCAGCTAATACCTTTTCGTTTAGATCAATGACAGTAGCCACGATCCCCTGTTCAACCGGATATTGAGAACAAAGAGCTTTCAAGCAACCTAGAGACTGATTGGATTCAGCTACTACATCCACGATTTCTCCGCCGTCGAAGAAAGCAATCTTTGCCTTTGTATTTCCTATGTCGATTATTAAATTCAAATCTTTTGGTTCTTTAGCGGGCGCAAAGGTAAAGTAAAAAAAGAAAAGTTGAAGCATAGAAGAGGAATTATCTTCTTTTTTCATTTTAGAAATCCCCCCAAACAAAAAAAATCGAACTATCTATTTTTAAATAGAACAATTATCTTTTATTGTTTATTATGTATTCCACTTTGCGTTCGGCAGTCCTTTTTCATTACATCATAAACAACTAATAAGCAATAGATTACAAGAGAAAAACAGCGTTCCACAAAGCGTTCCACTATTTTGTAATCAATTTTCCGTTCCAACAGAAAGATTATTTCATCCAAACAGAGGCTCCGTTTTATCTCATCTAAAGGCAAATTTCCTGAATCATCTTCATTTTTTCATTCACAAAACACAGAAAAAGTGTGTTGAGCGAACTATATTATATAGATTATTATATTTTAGTATTTATATATGTTCGGTTGGTGGTTCGCCTACTTTTTTTCGAGCGTTGCAAACGCATGACAGACAAGCAGTTGAACCACCTTCAGGGGGTGTTCGTTTGGCTGTTCGATTTTTTAGCCCCAAAATAGAGGCTCTATTTGAGGGAAACAGAGCCTCTGTTTAAGCCATATAGAGCCTCTGTTTGTATGAAATAGAGACTCTATTCCGATAAAACAGAACCACCGTTTTCCCGAATCCAACAATTCTTCCTATATTTGCCACCAAAATAAAACGAGCCTGCTAATGAAACGGTTTTTCTTATATACAATCCTCTCCTTCTTCCTGCTGCTTCCGTCCGCCGGACAAGTACCTGCCAACAGCAACGACTCCATCCGCTTGAGCTTGTTGACTTGCGCTCCCGGAGAAGAAATATATTCCCTGTTCGGACACACTGCCATCCGCTATGAAAACCCGTCACAAGGGATTGATGCTGTGTTCAATTACGGATTATTCAGTTTCAACACTCCTAACTTCATCTTCCGCTTCTCGCTCGGAGAAACCGACTACCAACTGGGAGTGACGGATTATGAGCATTTTGCGGCTGAATACGCATTCTACGGACGCAGCGTGCGGCAGCAGACACTGAACCTGACTGATGAAGAGAAAACAGAACTAATCCAGTTATTACAAGAAAATTATCGCCCGGAAAACCGGGTGTACCGTTATAATTTCTTTTACGACAATTGCGCCACCCGTCCCCGGGACAAGATAGAAGAAAGCATTGCAGGAAAGGTGGTTTATCCGACGGAACCGCAGGATGGTTCGCGCACTTTCCGCGACATCGTACATCAATATTGCAAAGGACATCCGTGGGCGCGTTTCGGCATCGACCTCTGTATCGGAAGCGAAGCCGACCAGCCCATCACACAACGGCAAATGATGTTTGCCCCCTTCTATCTGATGGATGCTTTCGACGGCGCACAGATTTCCACAGATACCTATTCCCGTCCGCTTGTCAAAACCAACGAACTGATAATCGACGTCACTCCCGAACCGGATGAAAGCGGCTGGATGCCCACTCCTCTCCAATGCTCGTTACTCTTATTTATACTGACAGCCGCCGCCACGATCTATGGCATCCGCCGAAGAACCGGATTATGGGGAATCGACCTTGTTCTTTTTGGCATGGCAGGTATCGTGGGATGCGTCCTCGCCTTCCTCGCCCTCTTCTCCCAACACCCGGCAGTCAGCTCCAATTTCCTATTATTGGTTTTCCATCCGGGACAACTTCTTTTCCTTCCCTACATCGTATATTGTGTCCGAAAAGGGAAGAAATGCTGGTACTTGACCTTGAATCTGGTCGTTTTAACACTTTTTATAGTGCTTTTTCCTGTAATTCCGCAAAGATTTGACTTTGCTGTTGTACCTTTGGCACTCGTTTTGCTGATACGTTCAGCGAGCAATCTGATTGTGACATCTAAAAAGAAATAATGAAAGGACTACTAACTTCCCTCATCACCGTACTGACTTTCACCGGGCTACAAGCCCAGTCACTGCCTTCCGCCCCTAAATTAGTGGTAGGGCTGACTATCGACCAACTGCGTACGGACTATCTGGAAGCGTTTTCGTCACTCTACGGCGAGAAAGGCTTCAAACGTCTTTGGAAAGAGGGAAGAGTGTTCCATAATGCCGAATATACCTTCTGCAACGTAGACCGCGCTTCTGCCATCGCAGCCATTTACAGCGGCACGACGCCTTCCATGAACGGAATCATCTCCCAACGATGGATGGACGCCTCTACCCTTCGCCCTGTCAACAGCACAGACGACACGGCATTCATGGGATATTACACCGACCAAACGGCCGCACCCACCAAATTACTGACTTCCACCATTGCCGACGAGCTTAAAATAGCGACCCAAGGCAAAGGACTCGTATATGCCATCGCCCCCGATTGCGACGCCGCGCTTTTCGCAGCCGGACATGCCGGAAACGGTGCTTTCTGGCTCAATCCCAACACCGGAAAATGGAGTGGAACGACCTATTATGGAGAATTTCCGTGGTGGGCAAGCCAATACAATGACCGGCAGGCGATTGATTTCCGTATTGCAGGTATGACATGGGAACCGGTATTCCCCCGTGGCATGTACACTTTTCTGCCAGATTGGCGGGATATACTCTTCAAATATAAATTTGATGACGACCGTAACAATAAGTACAGACGCTTCATCGCCAGCCCTTTTGTGAATGATGAAGTGAACGCACTTGCCGAAGAGGCATTGAACAAAAGCTCCATCGGCATGGATGACATTACTGACTTATTGGCACTCACTTATTATGCAGGAAACTACGCACATAAATCCGTACAGGAATGTGCCATGGAAATACAAGACACCTACGTGCGTCTCGACCGCAGCATCGAAAACCTGCTCGAAGCGCTCGACAAGAAAGTAGGACTACAAAACGTGCTTATTTTCGTCACTTCCACCGGATATACGGACAGCGAATCGGCTGACTCGGGATTGTACAAGATTCCCGGCGGAGAGTTTTATCTCAACCGTTGTGCCGCCCTATTGAATATGTACCTGATGGCTACGTATGGCGAAGGAAAGTATGTGGAAGCTCACCACAACCAGCAGATTTATCTGAATCATAAATTGCTGGAAAAGAAGGAACTGAATCTGGCAGAGATCCAACAAAAGTCAGCAGAATTCCTGATGCAGTTCAGCGGAGTGAACGAAGCATATTCAGCCAATCGGCTGTTGCTGGGTTCATGGACGCCGGAAATTCATAAAATACGCAACGGCTACCACCGCAAACGTTCGGGCGACCTCGTAATCGACGTCCTTCCCGGATGGACTATCGTCAACGAGAACGGCGGCGAAAACAAAGTGGTACGTCATTCTTATATCCCTTCACCGCTGATTTTCATGGGACATTCCGTAAAACCGGCCATTATCCAGACACCTGTAACCATTGAACATATTGCGCCCACACTGGCACATTTCATGCGCATCCGGGCTCCCAATGCCTGTACTTCTGCTCCTATTACCGACCTACGGTAAAAATTTACTCACAAAAACAGGGAGCAAAACATAAATAAATCAGCATTTTAATGTAACTTTGCGGAGATTATTCGCCACAAATTCCACAGATTCACACAGATTAAAAAGAAAGATCCGTGTTCTATATGAAAAAATCTGTGTAAATCCGTGAAATCTGTGGTGCAGAAAAAGATAAATAATAAACTAAATAATATAACATGGGATTTAATGAATTTTTAAGCTCGATTTTCGGAAACAAATCCACACGAGACATGAAAGAAATCAAGCCCTGGGTGGAAAAGATCAAAGCTGCCTACCCGGAGGTTGAGAAACTGGACAACGACGCCCTCCGTGCCAAAACGGAAGAACTCAAAAAATATATCCATGAATCGGCTACCGCCGAACGTGCGAAAGTGGAAGAGTTGAAGGCAAGCATCGAGACACTGGAACTGGAAGACCGCGAAGAAGTCTTCGCACAAATCGATAAGACAGAAAAAGAAATTCTGGAGAAATATGAAAAAGCACTGGACGAAGTGCTGCCCGTTGCTTTCTCTATCGTGAAGGCTACCGCCAAACGTTTCACAGAAAATCAAGAAATCGTTGTTACCGCTACGGATTTTGACCGCCAACTGGCTGCAACGAAAGATTTTGTACGCATCGAAGGCGACAAGGCCATCTATCAGAATCACTGGATAGCCGGTGGTAACGATACGGTATGGAACATGGTTCACTACGACGTACAGCTCTTCGGTGGTGTCGTTCTGCACAAAGGTAAGATTGCGGAAATGGCAACCGGTGAAGGTAAAACATTGGTGGCTACCCTCCCGGTATTCCTTAACGCACTGACCGGAAACGGTGTGCACGTGGTTACCGTGAATGATTACCTCGCCAAACGTGACTCCGAATGGATGGGACCTCTTTATATGTTCCACGGATTGAGCGTGGATTGTATCGACCGCCATCAACCGAACTCCGACGCACGCCGTCAGGCATACCTGGCAGACATCACGTTCGGTACGAACAACGAATTCGGTTTCGACTACCTGCGTGACAACATGGCTATCAGCCCGAAAGATCTTGTACAACGTCAGCACAACTATGCCATCGTCGATGAGGTCGACTCGGTATTGATTGACGACGCCCGTACTCCGTTGATTATCTCCGGTCCTGTACCGAAAGGCGACGACCAATTGTTCGAGCAACTCCGTCCGTTAGTAGAACGTCTGGTAGAAGCACAGAAAGTATTGGCTACCAAATATCTCTCCGAAGCTAAAAAACTGATCGCATCCAACGATAAGAAAGAGGTAGAAGAAGGATTCCTCGCTTTATACCGCAGCCACAAGGCATTGCCGAAAAACAAGGCTTTGATTAAGTTCCTTAGTGAACAAGGTATCAAGGCAGGTATGCTCAAGACGGAAGAAATCTACATGGAACAGAACAACAAGCGTATGCATGAAGTTACTGATCCGCTGTATTTCGTAATCGACGAGAAACTGAACAGTGTAGACCTGACAGACAAGGGTGTAGACCTGATTACCGGTAACTCTGAAGACCCGACATTGTTCGTTCTTCCGGACATCGCCGGACAACTTTCGGAACTGGAAAACCAACATCTGACTAACGAACAACTGCTTGAAAAGAAAGATGAACTTCTGACAAACTATGCCATCAAATCGGAACGTGTACACACCATCAACCAGTTGTTGAAGGCTTACACCATGTTCGAGAAAGATGATGAATATGTAGTGATCGACGGACAGGTGAAGATTGTAGACGAGCAGACAGGCCGTATCATGGAAGGTCGCCGCTACTCTGACGGATTGCACCAGGCTATCGAAGCCAAGGAACGTGTGAAAGTGGAAGCTGCTACGCAGACCTTTGCAACGATTACTTTGCAGAACTACTTCCGTATGTATCACAAACTGTCCGGTATGACCGGTACTGCTGAAACGGAAGCAGGCGAACTTTGGGACATCTACAAATTGGACGTAGTCGTGATCCCGACCAACCGTCCGATTGCAAGAAAGGATATGAACGACCGCGTTTACAAGACGAAACGCGAAAAGTATAAAGCTGTTATCGAGGAAATCGAAAAATTGGTTCAGGCAGGACGTCCGGTATTGGTGGGTACTACCTCGGTAGAAATCTCCGAAATGTTGAGCAAGATGCTTGCCATGCGCCATATCGAGCACAAGGTATTGAACGCCAAACTGCACCAGAAAGAAGCGGACATCGTTGCTACTGCCGGTTTGAGCGGAACAGTAACCATCGCTACCAACATGGCTGGTCGTGGTACCGACATCAAGTTAAGTCCGGAAGTGAAAGCTGCGGGCGGTTTGGCCATCATCGGTACGGAACGCCACGAATCCCGTCGTGTAGACCGCCAGTTGCGTGGTCGTGCAGGACGTCAGGGTGACCCGGGTTCTTCTGTATTCTTTGTGTCACTGGAGGATGATTTGATGCGTCTGTTCTCCTCCGACCGTATCGCCAGCGTAATGGACAAACTTGGTTTCCAGGAAGGCGAAATGATCGAACACAAGATGATTTCCAACTCTATCGAACGTGCCCAGAAGAAGGTGGAAGAAAACAACTTCGGTATTCGTAAACGTCTGTTGGAATATGACGACGTGATGAACAAGCAGCGTACAGTGGTTTACACCAAACGCCGCCACGCTTTGATGGGTGAACGTATCGGTATGGACATCGTGAACATGATTTGGGACCGTTGTGCCAATGCTATCGAAAACAATGATTATGAAGGCTGCCAAATGGAACTGCTTCAGACATTGGCGATGGAAACTCCGTTCACTGAAGAAGAATTCCGTAACGAGAAAAAAGAAAAGTTGGCCGAAAAGACTTTCAACATTGCGATGGATAACTTCAAACGCAAAACTGAACGTCTGGCACAGATCGCTAACCCGGTTATCAAACAAGTATATGAAAACCAGGGACACATGTACGAAAACATCCTGATTCCTATTACAGACGGTAAACGAATGTATAATATCTCTTGTAACCTGAAAGCGGCTTACGAATCGGAATCTAAAGAAGTGGTGAAATCGTTCGAAAAATCAATCCTGCTCCACGTCATCGACGAAGCATGGAAAGAAAACCTCCGCGAACTGGACGAACTGAAACATTCCGTACAGAACGCAAGTTACGAACAGAAAGACCCGCTGTTGATTTATAAACTGGAATCTGTGACTTTGTTCGACGCCATGGTGAACAAGATCAACAACCAGACTATATCTATCTTGATGCGTGGACAAATTCCTGTACAGGAAGCTCCGGACGAACAGGCTGCCCGTCGTGTGGAAGTGCGTCAGGCTGCTCCTGAACAACGTCAGGATATGAGCAAGTATCGCGAAAACAAGCAGGACTTGAGTGATCCGAACCAGCAGGCTGCTGCCAGCCAGGATACTCGTGAACAGCAGAAACGTGAACCCATCCGTGCAGAAAAGACTGTAGGACGTAACGATCCTTGCCCATGCGGAAGCGGCAAGAAGTATAAGAACTGTCACGGTAAAAACCTTTAAGAAGTTGAGAAGGGAGAGTTGAGAGTTGAGAGTTGGGTAAGTAGGAGTTTCTATTTCTTTGTGCTCATTTTTGAATCAGCTTCGCTCAAAAACCTTATTTAATTTTTAACATTAAGGTATAATCTCAAGTTTCAATACACAAAAGAAAGTCTCAAACGGTTAAAAACTGTTTGAGACTTTCTTTTATTCCTCCAAAATTGTACTTTTGTTCAAATTACTAAATAGAACAAAACTATGGCAAAATCTTATTCACTGGTTTTCATCGTTTTATTCCTGCTGACTCTGGGTAGCTGTCAGAGTCTGGAACAGATCCCCATTGATTATCTGCAACCTGCCGACTTGAGCTTTCCTCCGCAACTCCGGAAAGTAGCTATCGTGAATAACACCAGCAATATCCCGGATAACAAACTAATAACAACGACTGAAAAGATCAAAGAAGGTACACCGCTGGTAAGTCGTGCAACGGCATACGCCAACGGAGATCCCAAGATTGCCACCGAATCACTGGCTGAAGAAATCGCACATCAGAATTACTTTGAAGAAGTAGTCATCTGTGATTCCGCTTTACGGGCAAATGATAAATTGGCCCGCGAAAGTACATTGAGCCAGGAGGAAGTCCGTCAGTTAGCCTCTAGTTTGGGAGTGGATTTTATCATTGCATTGGAAAATCTGCAACTCAAAGCCACTAAATCTGTCCGTTTTCTGAATGAGTTCAACTGTTTTCAAGGAGCAGTAGACGTAAAAGTATATCCCACGGTGAAAGTGTATCTTCCCGAACGTAGCCGGCCGATGACTACGCTCCATCCTAACGACAGCATCTTTTGGGAAGAGTTTGGAGGTACTGCCGTAGAAGCTGCCACCCGCATGATTCGCGACAAACAAATGCTGGAGGAAGCGGCGGTATTTGCAGGGACAGTTCCGGTGAAATATCTCGTCCCTATGTGGAAAAAAGGAACACGGTATCTGTATACCGGAGGCTCGGTTCCCATGCGTGATGCTGCCATCTATGTACGCGAAAATTCATGGGACGACGCATACGAACTTTGGAACCAGGCTTTCGAAGGTACCAAAAACCAAAAGAAGAAGATGCGGGCAGCTCTCAACATAGCTGTTTATTATGAAATGAAGGATAGTCTCGCTAAAGCGGAAGAATGGGCGGAAAAAGCACAGCAACTAGCCAAGAAAATTGATAAAAAGAATATCACAGATAGTGTTCAGGCCAGCATTGACGATGTGCCGAATTATTATCTTACGTCCTTGTATTTAGCCGAATTGAAGGAGAGAAATGCTCAATTACCTAAGTTAAAATTACAAATGAGCCGATTTAATGATGATTTTTAAGGAAATTGTGTATCAAATCTTATTTTTTTTATACCTTTGAACTTATAAAAAGAAGGAACCCATGAAACTAAGCCAACAATCACTATCCATTATCGAATCGGCTATCCAAAAGGCAGTCGCTAAATATACATGTAACTGTGAACAAACAGTTGTAACCGACATCCATCTCCAACCGGACCAGACATCGGGACAACTTAATATTTACAATGATGATGATGAAGAACTGGCGAACATCATGGTCGAAGAATGGGCTACGTATGAAGGGGATGATTTCCTTGAAAGTGTGGAACCTTCTCTACGCAACATTCTTTGCAGAATGAAAGATGCCGGAGACTTCGACAAGGTGACTATCCTGAAGCCTTACTCTTTCGTTCTGGTGGATGAAGAGAAAGAAACCATAGCAGAATTGTTACTGGTGGACGATGATACGATCCTGGTGAACGATGAATTGCTGAAAGGGTTGGATAAGGAATTGGACGAGTTCTTAAAAGAATTGTTGGAAAAATAATATACAGCATTTTTAGGATAGAGTTCGTTCAGGATTAATATAAATATCCGAAATCATTATATAAAGAGAATCGGAAGCAAGCAGGGTATTTCCTGTTGCTTCCGATTATTTTTATAGATACTCTTTTTATAGATAGCCGAGTAACGTTTCATACCCGGCTATATCATTGATCTTTTAATTAGTTTTTCAATGCCTTTGTCTTACTCTTTTCAGCCCATGCTTTCTCCATCCCGTAGAAATTAGGCTACTCAACAGATTTCCCGTCCAGCTCCACCTTCTTCTGTTCAAAGATATCGCTTACAGTTCTCTGCTGCTATAATAAACTTTCCAATAGTCAGAATCTCCTTTAGTAAATCTTTGACTAGAAGCAAATGTAGAAATATACACCTTAGAAAATTAAAAATCCTCTTTTTTAATGAATATTCTATATTCTTTAATCATGCCCGGATATTCTTTTTCGGCACGGGGCAGATAGCGGAAACCGGTCACTGTTTCCACTTTACTCAAGTCAATCACCAGTTGATGAGGATAAGGGACATTATCCACAGTCATCCAGAAAGTAGATTCCTGCAAGTCGAATATTTTGTCGGCTGTACGGTTGCCGCTGCGTGTTTCTTCGCTATCGGCATAACGAATCTTCCAATGCTCACGAGATACCGGTTTGCCATCAGCTCCCAGGACATCGAACTCTGCTACTGCCGCGATGTTATCATTTGCTTGCGGAGAAAGCGCTTCCAAACAGAAATAACGTCCTTTCACTGGAGCAGCAAATCGTACTTCCTGCCAACCGTTGCCCGGAGTGAAAGCACCTTCATGTATTACTTTCTCACCTGCCAGTTTCAGTTTTTCTCCATCCTTGCGGTGCGTTTCGGGAGCTTTTTCACGAAGCACATCAAGAATCGGTTTCTTCAAGCCTTTGATAGAAGCCTTGGCAGGACCTTTCAAATCCAATACGAGAATTTCATTCTCTCCTTCTTTGAGCCAGCAACCCGGCATAAAGAGGGTCTGTTGCGGACCGATTTCCCAGAAACGCCCCATTGCATGACCGTTCACCCAAACCATGCCTTTTCCCCATGTGCTCATATCCAGAAATGTATCTCCTACTTTATCCAGTTTAAAAGTGCTCTTGTAGTAAGCAGGCATAGCCGGTAGTATTTTTGTATCGTTATATTTCTTGTCTTTAATAAAAGAATAATCTACCGGGAAGTTGTACACAGTCCAGTTTTTCAATACCTTAGTCTGATTACCCGAAACTAGTTCCACCTTTTCCGTGATACCTTTGCGGTCGTGAATGGATTTGTCAAAGTTGACACGTCCCATTGCTTCCACCAGAATATCCAGTTGCGTACCTTTTTTCAGTGCGGGTAAAGTCGTAGTAAATTCTCCTTTGCGACGGTCCAAACGCGCCAGAAGTTTGCCGTCGGCATAGATTTGCGCCCAGTCGTGCACTTCCGTAATCTTCAAAACGGTTCCTGCGGGGGTCGCTTCAGACAGTGTGGTCCGATACAGAATAGTTCCCCATCCCTGATTGAATTGTTCCATCGGTTGAATATCCACTGTTTGTTTGGCTTCCGGCAAATTCGAGAATAGTGGAGCCACTTTATTGAAATGAATTTCGGGAATCTCAATAACAGGCAAAGCAGCGGGGACTTCAGGCAATGATTCACCGGCCGGAAGATAGTTTTTCAATAAATCGCGAAGCAAGAAAAACTTTTCGGTGGTCCATCCGGCTTCACTGATCGGAGCGTCATAATCATACGAACTGCACATAGCGGAATAAGCAGGGTTGTTTGCACCTCCCCAATGACCGAAAGTCGTTCCTCCGTGAGTCATATAGAGACTGAAAGAGATATTCCGGTCGAGCATATCCTTGATGCCCTGTACCATATCTTTTGCAGGACGTGTTTCGTGTTTCCGTCCCCAATGGTCGAACCACCCGCTCCAGAACTCACTACACATCAATGGAGTTTCGGGACGAAGCTCTTTCAGTTTCTTAAACTGCTGGTCGATATTAGCCCCAGTTCCGAAATTCACAGTCCAAATCAAATCGTCGAGTGCATTATTGGTAAAGTTACTGCTCCAGTCACATTGAAACAGAGGCACATCGGTAAAACCGGATTCACGTACCAAATCACGCACGGCAGAAACGTATGGTTTATCGGTTCCGTAAGAGCCATACTCGTTCTCCACCTGTACCATGATAATATTTCCCCCTTTATTCACTTGCAGCGGAGCCAGTTGCTTACCGACCTCTTTCATAAAGATGCCTACCCGTTCCATATAATAGGGATCGAGCGTACGCAAGGCTATATCTTTTTTCTTCAACAGCCACCAGGGAAGTCCCCCCATCTCCCACTCCGCACATACATACGGACCAGGACGGACAATGACATACATACCGTGTTTCTGTGCCGCACGGCAGAAAGCTGCAATATCATTCTGACCGGAAAAATCGAACTTTCCTTCTTCCTGTTCATGGATATTCCAGAAAATATAAATACAAATAGTATTCATGCCTAATGCCTTGCACATCTCTATGCGATGACTCCAATAAGCCTGTGGAATACGGGTGTAATGCAACTCGGCAGCCTTCACCACAAACGGTTTTCCATCCAGCAGGAAGGTGTTCTTGCCCGCCTCAAATTTATGGGCAGTGGCTTGCGCCTGCTGAAAATTAGTATAAAAACAGATGAAATATAAAAAAACAAATAATGCCTTCATAAAAAGTAATCTCAAAATTAAATCAACATAAATAAAGTATCTATTATCCCAATATCAAAAAAGTTTTAGTTCAGATGATATGAATCTCCACTGATTTATCTACTATCTTAAAATAAAAATACTGTGTATCCTCTGAATCAAAAGTTATTTTCTTTTTCTGTATTCCTTTCAGTTGCTGTATATCATATTCTTTTCCATTTAATATACATAAACTAGCATCCTTAAACCATGTTCTTGGAACAGCCAATATAAAATTCTGATTTACATCACAATCCACATTTATTTTACGTTGATAAGTATCCATATTTAAAATAACTACTCCTTGTTCCAAAGGAACACTACATTTTATCTTTTTAAATAAGACATCACTTGGTCTTATCATAAAAGTTTTCCATCCAGCCGTCAAAGGAATAATACCCGCAACATATTGTGACAATAAACTTAATGGACCTCCAGCCCATCCGTGATTAATACTTCCACCTCCAGCACCACCAATATTCCAATCCTCCCACAAAGTTGTCAATCTATGATTTACCATATATTGATATCTATTTTTCATCCTTTGAAGCCCTCCTTTTATATCTCCTTTACAAAAAAAAGCTTCTAAAATATATTTCTCCATATAAGGACTTGCAGCTTGATAGTTACTTAAATACTCCCGAATAGTTTTCCATTGATTCTCAGTAGCAAATCCCGCCAAAACAGCCAAGGCATTTGCACGATCGTCTGTTCTTCCATTGTAAAATGGATTCCGATACAACCTTCCATTCCAATAATACTTATTTACAGCTTCCCGAACTTTTCTCATTTTAAAAAGACAATCCTCGGCTGTCAGCTGATCACCTAACAGAGTAGCCATATTGGCTAGACCTTCAAGAGCCAAACTATACCAAGCATTATCAAGAACACAGACATCAATATCTTGTCCCCAATCAGACCAATCCCATCCCCCTGTTCTATGTTTGACAAGATTACGTTCATCCAGCTTCCACAATGACAAATATTTTTTCACGGCAGGATATACTTCTTTTATAGTAGCAGAGTCACCTGTATAAACATAATAATTCCAAATACCGTATTTTCCAACACTTGCAAGCATCTGCACTGGCAATTCTTTATCCCAAGAACCGGCTGGTACAGGAGAATATAAAACTCCATCATCCTTCTGCCAATCCACAAGATTTTCAATAGCTTTCTTCACCAGTGATTTCCCATTTAAGTCACAAGCATAAAATATTTCTCCGGAAACAATTACAGCATCACCCCACCACTGCGAACGTTCTCTATCCGGATCTTGAATAGCATCACGCATATTCAAATTCATTGTATTCAGAGCCTTTTGCCACAGTTTGTTATAAAATTCATCATCACAAACAAAGGAACCTTCAAATTCAGTATTAAAACGTGTTTCCCTATATCCCACTTCAATCACCTCCACTCCTTGAGGTATCGTATAAACCACCGAATGACCATTCATATAATTAAAAGCCTCGAAACTTTGTACCCCTTCCCTTGTCACATATTCAGCTCTAACATTATATTCACTTCCACCCTTATAATTATCCGTTCTTATATCAATTAACTTTCCCGCGTCAGCTTTTACCTTTAAATAAGGAGTTATTGAAATATTCTTTGGCAAAAAACCAACTATTTTCCCTATTTCATCAGTTTTCAAAGAATCATAACGAACAATACCAGAATCTTTCCAATTTGGAAAAGGACGTAAATGTACCCTATTCCAAGGCGAGCATGGATATTCTCCACACTCCACTGCATAATTCCACGATTGATCTTCATAATCTAAAGACTGCCATCCTGCTATATCTTTTCGTGCATCAAAATGTATGTTTGCCTCCGGTAGACGATAATTAGGATGAGGCAATGAAGATTCGCCATATGCCGGATGAATTTTCACTTTCCAACTTTTATCAGAAAGTATCCGCTCTTTTTTACCTACTCTCAAATCAACAAGTAATCCCGCCCTACCACTATTTTTATGGCAATATCCGTCTTTACCCCAAAACCAGACTTGTATGGAAATTGCATTGAGTCCCTTTCTTAAAAAATCGGATATATCAATACAATCGTAATAAGTATCTTGAGAATTAGGTCCGCGTTTAAGCCCACCTTCAAAAACAACTAAGCTATCATTTACCCAAAGCCAGTACTTGGAGTCAACAGCTATATTTAATTTAGCGACAGTATTCTTATCAGCACACTCTATTTGTTTTCGAAAACATAACCATTGATTAGGGGTATTTTGAGATTTTGGAATGGATATCCATTGTGCACCATTAAAGACATTATCTCCAAAAGAGCATAAAGTGAATACCAAGAATATAACAGTTAATACAATTCGATTTCCCATACTCCTTCTTTTAATACAATTTCCTGTTTTCCTGTTTTTTTCTCTTTCCCGTTTATACGATACTTTTTAATCTTGTCAGGAATAACAAAATGTCCTTTGGTACTTCGAGGTATTTTTACTTCTACAACTATCACGTTCAATTTATTCGTAATGCTAATCTCTATTTTCCCCCATTGAGTAGGAGTTACAGACTGAATATGCCCGAAGCAATTCCATACAGGTTTTATGATAAATTCTTTAAACGCCGGTTTCAAAGGAGATATACCTGCAAAATATTGAGAAAGAATCGTTAAAGGTCCTCCACTCCAAGCATGATTATACGAACCACCGCCAAAACCTTTACTACCGATTCCCCAACCTTCCCACAAAGTTGTCAAGTCACTTTCGACCATGTCATAATAACGTTTCTTCATTCGCTCTAAAGCATCCTCATAATACCCCATCATACACAAAGCTTCAAGAACATATTTTTCCATATAAGGACTGGCATGATATTGCTGCTTGAAAAAAGGACGGATTACCGAATAGTCACTTTCGGGTAAAACGCCCGCAACAACAGCCAATGCTTGTGCACGGTCGTCGGGTTTACCTTTATAATGAGGAGAAAGGTAAAAGGTACCATTCCAGTATTTTGTATGAAAAGCACGTTTCAATCTTTCATTAACCTGACATGCCCATCGGGAATCTTCCTTTTCACCAAGTAAGTCGGCCATCAAATGAAAACCTTCAAGAGCCAATGAATACCAAAGATTATACAATAAAACAAGATCTTTATTATCTCCCCAATCTCCCCAGGTCCATCCACCTTTACGAGGAATAACCAGTCCTTCTTCATCAAGTTTCCATACATGAATATATTTCTTCACATTAGGATAGACGGCTTTAATCGTATTTTTGTCTCCCGTACCCATATAATATGTCCAAAAACCATAATATCCGACACTGGCAAGCATCTGCATCGGCAGTTCCTGATTCCAGTTACCGGCAGGAACCGGTGCAAAAATCGTACTATCCGGACGTTGCCAATTCATTAATTCAAGAATAGCTTTACGTGTAAGCAAATGTGCATTCTGATCCAACGAATAGAAAGCTTCACCCAATTCATTTACAACATCTCCCCACCATTGAGCACGTTCTCTATCCGGACAATCCATATAGGTATCTCTCATCGTGATATATAAAGTACGCAACGACTTATCCCATAATTTATTATAGAACTGTTCTTCACAAGAAAATGATCCAGCAAGCTCCGTATCATATCCCGTCTCTCTGAATTTTAATTCTAAAACCTCTACATCTTTAGGAATCGTATACAAAACCTGATGACCGTTCATCCAACCCCAAGCTTCAAATTCTTGAATTCCACTTTTAGTTATATATTCAGCATACACATTAGGAGTTCCGCCTCCACGATAATTATCGGTCCGAATATCAATCAATCTTCCCGCTTTCGCTTTTAATTTTATATAGGGATTCACTTGTGCATTGTAAGGTAAATAAGCAACAAGCAATGTGTCAGATTTCCTTTCAACTTTCACATAATCTTTCAATCCATAGTCCTTCCACATAGGAATAGGACGTTCTACCAATTGCCCCCATCCTGACAGTTCTTTTTTGATCACTTTGACATTCTTCCATTGTGTATCGTCAAAATCCTTGTCCCAAAAAGCCACCTTTTTTTCCGCATCAAAGCCGATATTGGATTCCGGCAACCTAAAATTGGGCTTTATACCCTTCGGAATATAAAATGACGGATGTATGCTCACCTTCCAACTATCATCACTTATATATCGTTGTTTGCCAATCGTCAAATCTACAGAAATTCCTGCCGTCGGACTATTTCTATGACTAAATCCCTCTTTTCCGAAATACCAGACCAAAAGAGCAATGGTGTTTTTCCCGGGCACTAATCCTTTTACATCCTGAAGAATATCACAGTAAGTATCTTTCGGATTAGGACCTCTTTTCAACCCTCCCTCTCTAACAACCAGTTCACCGTTTATCCACAACCAATATTTTGAATCAGCCGCAATCTTCAGCAAGTTATGCGACGCATCTTTCTCTACCGATATTTCTTTTCTAAAACATAGCCAGGAACCGGGAGTTACTTCAGCCGGATAAGTTATTATTTCAGCTTGAATCGTGTGCATTCCAATCAGGCTCAATAAGATACACACTAGCTTTTTAAGTTCATTCATTGATTATTGTTTTAATTCAACTCTTGTTTTCTTCACATTCAAAGCGCTATTCCCTACCATCACATCAAATAATCCGGGCTCAACGGTCCAACCTTTACAAGCGGATTCAAATCCCAATTCCTTTTCCGTCAGCATAAAACTGATTTCTTTCTCTTCACCCAGTTGCAGTTCCACTTGTTGGAACCCACGCAATTCTTTCACCGGTCTTGTAAGAGAAGCTACCAAATCCCGGATATACAATTGTACAGTTTCTTTTCCTGCATATTTACCAGTATTTTTCACCTTTACACAAACTTCCAAAGGAGTTTTCAGGCTAAATACCGAATCCTTTACTACTGGTTCTGAAATTAAAAAATCAGTATAGCTCAAACCATAACCAAAAGGATATGCAGGTTCAAAATCAATATCCTGATAACGACACGAATAACCTATCTCTTTATTCTCCGGACGACCGGTGTTTTTATAATTATAATAAATCGGAATCTGCCCTACATGCGCCGGGAATGTCATCGGAAGTTTTCCCGAAGGATTATAATCTCCGGCCAACACATCTGCAATGGCATTTCCCGCTTCCGTTCCCAACCACCAAGTTAATAATATGGCATCTGCATGGGGAGTCATTTCATTAAAAATCATTGGCCTGCCACCCATCAGCAAAACAACCACATTTTTACCTGTCTTTTTCAACTCTTTCACTAGCAACTGATGATTGGGATGGATGTTGATATCAGCACGTGATTTGGCTTCTCCACTATTTTCAAAGCGCTCGCCTACTGCCACAATTACCACATCCGACTGCATTGCAGCATTACGGGCATCCATCAAATGAAGTTCATTTGTTGCCAAATCATAACCATCCGCATACACAACGTCGGACTCAGGATATTTATTTTTCAATCCTTCATACACAGTCACCACCTCATCTACAATACCCTCATTCGCCCAAAAGCCCAGCATATCTTTCTGAGATTTAGCCAAAGAACCGATAACTGCAATTTTTTTCGGGTTATTCAAAGGTAAAGAACCTTGGTCATTCTTTAATAAAACGATAGACTTGGCACCAGCCTCCCGGGAAAGGTTTTTCAATTCTTCAGAAAGAACAACCTCCTTTTCACGTGTCTCGTCACAATAAAGAAAAGGATTATCAAACAATCCCAACTCAAACTTCTTAAACAAAATACGACGCACAGCATCATCAATATAATCTTCTGACACAGTACCTTCTTCAACAAGTTTCTTCAAATGAATATGATAAGCTCTGGACTCCATATCAATGTCACAACCTGCTAGAATCGCCTTCTCTGCCGCCCCCTTCAAATCTGAAACATAGCCATGAGGAATCATCTCACGAATAGAACCCCAATCAGAAACAGTCAACCCATTGAAGTTCCAGGAACCTTTCAATAAATCACGCTGAATATAAGTATTCCCTGTTGCCGGTATACCATTTATATCATTAAAACTATTCATAAAAGAAGCGACACCTGCATCAACTGCCGCTTTAAAAGGCGGAAGATAAACTTCATGCAATGTCTGTTCGGAAATATCTACCGTATTATAATCTTTTCCTGCAATACATGCTCCGTACGCCGCAAAATGTTTGGCACAAGCCATAATAGTGTGTGGATCCGACAAATCATCTCCCTGAAAACCGTTAACCCGGGCTTGGGCAACTTTACACCCATACCAGGTATCTTCTCCTGCTCCTTCCATTACACGTCCCCAACGGGCGTCACGACTAATATCAATCATTGGAGCAAAGGTCCAGTGAACGCCTTGCGCAGAAGCCTCTTTTGCAGCACCGGCAGCTGTACGTTTCATCAAGTCAAGATCAAAACTGGCAGCCTCGCCCAATGGAATAGGATAGATAGTCCGCAGACCATGCACAACGTCCAAACCAAACATCAAAGGAATACGTAGACGTGACTGCATTGCATATTCCTGCAACTCACGGGTATGTTTGACACTTTTTATATTCAACATGGAACCGACTTTCCCGGCTTTAATTTGTTCTATTTTAGTAGGATCTTCCACTACCGGTCCGGTTGCCTGCCAATTGCCTGTATATTGATTCAACTGCCCTATTTTTTCATCCAGAGTCATCAATTTCAATACGGAATCAACTCTCTGTTCATATTTATCGGGAATACTAAGTGTAGAGACCTTATCCGATATATTTCCTCCACACGAAACCAAAAACAACATTCCCGTAGCAAGTTTTACAAATGTCTTCATACTTTCTCTATTATTTAGTTTTATCATTTAATTACTTTTATCAAATTATCGACTCTCGTACGCATACGCCCGGCCAAATCAGCTTTATTCTTAATCAGATTCTTTTTTTCATAAGGGTCTTTTTTAATATCAAAAAGTTCCTCATAAATAGGAGTATGCGATTGATTATTCACAAAATATCGCATATATTTATAACGCTTCGTTACAAGTCCTTCCGTCTGTGGTATATACACATACCATCCTTTTTTATCTAAATTCATTAGGTGCTCGTAAAGAAATTCCTGCCTCCATTTTATCTTTTTACCTTCCATCAAAGGACGCAGACTTTCTCCTTGCATCTTTTCAAGCTGCCTTATCCCTGCATAATCCAGCATGGTTGAGGTCAGGTCAATATTCAACGCTATCTCATCAATTTTCTTTACCGGTTTCTCTAATCGCGGATCATAAATCACCAAAGGCAATCTGATTGACTCCTCATGTCCATACCATTTCCCTTCCAAACCATGCTCTCCCAAATAATAACCATTGTCACTAGTGAAAATAATCAGTGTATTCTTATCGAGTCCCATTTCCTTCAACCTTTTTCTCAACTTGCCTATTGCCTCATCAATCCCCGCAATCAACCGATAATATCCTTTCACAGAAGACTGATACTTCTCATCCGTTCCGTATCTATTCTTAAAACGCACATATCCTTCATTTTCCCATTTACCATCTTTTCTAAAAGATTCGGGAAATAATCGATAGTAATTTTCTCCAAAAGTCTCCGGTTTATCAAAGAATTCGTCTTCGTACATAAAACTATATTTCTTATCAAAAGGAAACGGATCCTGTTCCGATTCGGTATGTGGACTTTTAAAACTCACTGACAGACAAAAGGGCTTCGTTTCATCCCTATTAGCCAAAAACTCGTCTATCTGTTCGGAAATCAGCCCCGTCAGATGCCTGGGATTGCCATCCTTATCTTTTTGATAATATGTTCCTTGTCCCGCAAGCCCCCTCCAATAATCAAACTCTTTTTGAGGTAAATAATTTCCTACACCATACTTTCCGATAAAACCGACATAATACCCATTGTCTTTCATTAACATTGGATATGTGTTTTTCAGTGCCTCTCCCCGTAAAGTACCCGAAAAGTCCGTAATTCCGTTACGGCGATTATACATACCAGTAAATATACTCGCTCTGCTGCAACAAGAAATGGCAGATGTGGCATACATATTGGTAAAAACCGTACCATCGTTTGCCAAACAATCGATATGAGGAGTTTGAATAGTGGTCTTGTTCATATACCCTACCGCATCATATCGCAAATCATCCGCCAAAAGAAACACAATGTTCATTTTTCCTTTTTCATAAGCCATCACCATTTGGGAACTCAAAGCTAAAATTCCCAACGAAAACAGATTATATTTCATTATTTATATTGTTACGTTTAACACTCGGTTCTACACCTCAAAAATATAATTGCCGGAACCCACGGATACTAATATATAGTTTTCATTATGAGTCTCAAGAATCCGACATTCTCCGACATCTTTCAAAGGTATGCCGCTTTCCGTGATTTCTTCTGCAGCTTTTGCCGGCAAATAAACAATCGCTTCGGAATTGGCCGGTATTTGTACATATAACCGGATTTTTCCAGATTTACGCACCCAACGGCAGGCAATATCCCCGTATGGCGAAGTGTATGAAGTAGAAGCCGAATTAATTCCTATCGGCATTTGAGGTTTTATTTTTATCTTCTTAAAACCAACAGATTCCCTTTGCTGGCTTATTCCACCCAAACCACTAAAGAACCATTCCATCAAATGCCCAAGCATACAGTGATTATTCGATACAAAACCATACGCCTGCCAGGATTCCGTCAGCGCAGTAGCCCCATAAGCCAGTTGCCATCCATACCCGGGGACGTCATATTTGGTATTCATTTTATAAATGATATCAGAATCTCCGTTTTCTTCCAAGACTCTCAACAAATAACGATAACCGATATCTCCGGAGGTCAAAGCGTAATTACGATTCTTAATATCATTAATCAAGTTCTGATATACAACCTCCCGATTCTGTTCCTCCACCAATCCGAAATAGAGAGAAATTGCATTCGCAGTCTGACTGTTACGGTCATATTGCTTAGTGGCAGTATTATAAAATTTCTCATTATAAGCCTTTCGGATGCAAGTAGCCAATTGTGTAAAACGCTCTTCATCCTTTTCCTCTCCAAGCAGTTTTGCTATTTGAGACATTATCGACGCATTGTAATAATACATACCGGTTGAGGTCACTCCATTCGATGTTAACTGCGAATACCCCGGATGCTTAGGTCCCAAATCAAACCAATCCCCCAAGCCATAAGCAACAATATAATTATCCGCACGAGTCGACAAATATTCCAAATATCGCTTCATATACGGATAATAAGCAGATAGCAGACTTTTATCTCCATACCATCTATAAACATACCAAGGTATAATAATAAATGCACTTCCCCATTCCGGAGAGTTCTCGAATCCATCGGCAAAACGTACATACTCCGGAGCAATAGAAGGAACAATGCCTTCCTGTGTCTGAGAATCTTTTATATCCCCCATCACTTTGCTATACAAACCATCCAACTGATACCTGTATTGCATGGCATGCTGCATAAGGTGAGCCACTTCAAGCCATCCAAGTTTCTCCCGGTGAGGGCAGTCGGTCAAAATACTTGCCAAGTTACTACGTATCGACCAGTCAATTAACTCATAGATCTTATTGAACATCGGCAGGGAACAAGAAAAAGACCCTGCTTCCGGAGCAGAATTTGTAGTATGCATCCCTGTCAATTCTACCAATTCAAGCTTTTCAATATCAGATACTTCAACATATCTGAATCCATAATATGTGAACTGCGGTTGCCATTCTTCCACCCCTTTTCCACTTAACGTGTAATTCCATAAATAAGGTCCACCCGACGCCCGTTGATTGACCGTACTATCTTTTTCCAGAAGTTCGCCGGGTTTCATCGTTATTTTATGCCCGCTATGACCTTTTACTTTCAAACGGATTATTCCTGAAAAGTTCTGTCCGAAATCAAAAACCCAATTCCCTTTTGAATTCTTATACTTCCGGACAACAGGAAGTATATCACGTACTGTAAGCGGAGCAGAGACTTGCGCTTTCAACTCCATCCCCGTTTTTGCAATAACCGGAGTTTTCCACGAATCATCATCAAATCCGGGATTCATCCAGGAAACCTGATATTTTCCGGCATCATAATCCTCTCCTCCATAAATACTCGAATAAGTAATCGGGCTTTCACAGACTTTCCAACTCCGGTCCGTAACAACTACCTCGGAAGAACCATCCGCATACTTTAAAGATAAGGCTAATTTCACCTTGGGAGCTCCAAAAGAAATCAATTGTTTGAAATAACGCTCACGAGGTACATTATAAAACCCGTTTCCCAGCATAACTCCCATCACATTTCTTTTCTTCAGTAATGCTGTCACATCAAAAGTCTGATAAAGAGCCGTCTTTGCATAATTTGTCCATCCCGGATCTAAAAAATGGTTTCCCACTTTCTCCCCGTTTATATAGAAATCAAAATGTCCCAATCCTGAAATATTCACAATCGCTTCTTTGACTTCTTTATTTATAGGTAGTTCTTTTCGGAACATTGGCAATTTATATCCACCCACTTTCCGATCACCGATCATCTTCCGAACCAATGGAGCATGTATTCCCGGATATAAGTTTTTCGCAGAATCATCCTTTTCCAAAGCAATCCATTGAGCCTTTCCCCAATCCCGTTCCTTCATTATGCCGGTCACAAACGAACCTTGTCTGCTCCATGCGGATTCTTCGCCTGCTTCATTCCAAACCTTGACTTTCCAATAATATCTAGTCGCGGAATGAAGTTCTTTACCTTGGAAAGGAACAAGGACGGAATTTGAAGAAAGAAACGTTCCTGAATCCCAAACAGTACCTTTATCGGCTGTCAGGGCATCCTCAGTATCTGCCACCAATATGCGATAAGCAGATTGGCGATAACCACGTTGCTGACATGCAACCTTCCAACCAAAACGCGGGGACTTACTTCCTATTCCCGACGGTTCAATTTGTTGTTCACATGTTATCTCATAAACGCTAAAAAGTGAAGTATTCCTTGAATGAACCGGCAAAACAGCCAGTAATAAAAGATATATGAAATATATATTATTTTTCATAGGTCACTACTTTAAAATTATCTCCACGTTCTTTCATCCATTTAACCAATAAACTACGGTGCTTTTTAAGAATCTCCCAGTACTCTTTTGAATAAGCCAAATTTATCGTTTCACCGGGATCTGTCATTAAATCAAACAATTGCTCATTACGTTCACCCGATGAATATATAGCATATTTATAGCGTCCGGTACGAATCATGCGCCCTTTTCTTGTCCTGTCTTTCAAATGATCCGCCAACTCCGCCACCACAAAATCACGCCAACGCTCTTCAGTTGGAAATATAGCCCGACGCAAACTCATTCCCGCAAAATTCGTCTTCGGGCTCACCCCGGCATAATCACAAAATGTCGGGACAAGATCGACTAAAGAAACTAAACCGGAGTTAACACCCCCCCGCTGCCACTTTTCCGGCAATACCATAATTAAAGGAACTTTGACAGATTCCTCGTAAAAACTAAGTTTTGCCGCCCATTCGTGAGCAGCCATACCGTCACCATGATCTGAAGTAAATATAATAAGAGAATTTTCGTACATTCCATTACGTTTCAAGGCTTCTATCACCTCCCCAATCTCCTTGTCAACCAACTCCGTCAATCGATAATACGAATTTAAGTAAGCCTGCCATTCTCTTCCGGAAAACCGGGACGACAACTGCACCTCATCTCCATAAGGGTTCGGCTTGACGCGTTTGTCTATTATGAACTCCGGCTCATCTACATTTTTACTGAAATTTCCGGGCAATGGCGGCAAATAAGACAACGAATCAGGATGTACCCCCATTGGTTCCGGCAATTTATATTTTCCAAAAGGACGAATATTCAACAAGGAATCCGACATTGTTTCCCAACCGACTTTACGGGGATACATACAAATATCGTGGGGGTTATGATAACTGACCGCCAAAAACAAGGGCTTCTCTCTTTTATCATAACCATCCAAAAACGAAACGACCGCATCCGTCAATGGCGGATCTGTTTCCGCTCCCAGCAACCAATGCTTGTTAGGTGCGTCCCAAAAAGGAAGTAATTCAAAACCATGCAAATATTTTATCTCATGTTTTGAACGCTGCGGATAAATTTCAGGAATATGCCATTTTCCTGCCCATACAGTCCGATAACCATTCTCACCCAACAGGTCACCGACGGTATGTATGCCTTCGCTTAGTTTTGAATTGTCATTCCATTCAACTCCCGCTTCACGAGCCATCAGTCCCGTCACGATACTTGCACGTGAGGGGCCGGAAACAGGAGAAGTACAATAAGCGTTCGTAAAACGAATTCCATCATTAGCCAAAGCATCCATATTGGGGGTATACAGGAAAGGATTACCCGCCGCACTCATGGCATTTACATTCTGTTGATCCGTAAAGATTAGAATAATATGCGGACGCTTCTGCGCAAAGCCCAAGAGCGGCAGTGCACAACAAGAAGACAACCAAACTTTCGTTATGCTTGAACGTTTCATCTCATTATAGTTCTATTTTTGTTTATACCTACTGAAAATAATCTAATTGTCACTGCCCGATCGCTTGCAAATCGAGATTATACTCCCAACATTACAACTTTTTATTATCAATCAGTTGTCTTTTTGCCGCATTCTGCCAAATCAACGGATCTTTTCTTTGCTTTAAGTCCTCATAAAGAGCTTTTCTCAAACGAACAAGTTCCGCTTTATATTCTTTTGAATAAACTAAATTGTTCAGTTCCCAAGGATCGCTTTCCAAATCATACAATTCATCCGTATCTGTAAGGTTCCATACATATTTCATACGTTTGTCACGTATCATACGTTGCACGAACAAACCAAATTGCTGACCGTTGTAATTACTGAACGCATATTCCCTCCAGTCTGAGGCCTCCTTTTTTTCTTCGATCAGAGGTAACAAGGACTCTCCCTGCGTTTTATAATCCAACTGATACATATCACAAAATGTTGCAGCCATATCCAGTTGATTATTGACAAACCGATCGACGATCCGATGTGACACTCCGGGAATTTTCATCACTAGAGGTACATGTACTTCCTCTTCATACATTACATAGTGCTTATCCACCATGTTATGTGAACCGGCAGCGTCTCCATGATCTGTAGTATATACAATAAGCGTGTTATCATACACTCCCATTTCCTTCAAAGCCTCAATAACCATACCTACAGCATCATCCAATTGAGTGATATTGGCAAAATAACGCTGCAAATAACCCTGCCACATCTCCCAATTCGAATCTTCCAACTCCCAATTATAAATCTGCTGTCTCTGAATATAGGGTTTATTCGACAAATCATCCCTGTAGTTCGGCCATTCCTGTATTTTTTCCTTATCATACATAGCGAGAAACTCACGAACAGGATAACATGGTAAATGCGGATCACTCGTATCAAAACGGACATGCCATTTTTTACCTTCGGATTGATATTTCTTAATCATTTCAATCACACGTTGTGCCAACCAATGTGTACGGGACTGCATTTTATCAACCGGATCATATCCTCCCATTACCCATCGGGAGTCCTGCCAGACATAATCAGGAAGATTATTCTTCTTACGCCAATTATTATAACTCCACTCCGGCACATAATCATCAAATCCGAAATCTTTCGGAGATTTCCGGTCGCTGACATGCCATTTACCAACATATCCCATCTTTATATCTTTCTCTGATAATTTCTCGGTCCACGTCGGACCATTGAAAGGAGTGACAGGCAACGTTATATCATAATTCCAAAGTCCCTTATGTTGTTCCGGCCATTTACCGGAAATCAAACTTTGACGGGCAGGACAACTTGTTGGTATACACGAATAGGAATTAGTAAAAATAACTCCTTCCGAAGCGAGTTTATCGATATTAGGGGTTTTCACCAAGCCTTTCCCTGAAAACCCTGTACAATCATAACGGTGTTGGTCCGCCTGAATAAAAAGTATATTCACATTTTCCGGTTTATTATCTTGTGCTTCCATCGTTTGAGAAGCGGTTAACAAACACAATCCTGAAATAAAAAAGTTATTTTTCATCTTTGATTCACTTTAACTCTAAATGTATTTTCTTGGTGAATGTTTCCTCAATGAAACACTTGTATTTTTTATGGCAAATAGCTCTAAAGTAGGAGGGACAAATCCCTCCTACGATAAAAAGTTTATCACAAAAATTCATTACTTACTCAAACATTATAGGAATCATTTTGCTATGATTGTAATCTCCTCCATTGGCAATATGAGTTACTCCTACACGGATATAATAGGTCGTCCCTTTTTTCAAATCCAAACCACTTACTTCGTAGGTGACTTCTGCCTCTTCTGAAGTCGCATGCTTCACTGCCTTTCTTTGAGTATTAGGCAAATCCGCAAATATAAAATTCGGATACTCGTTCCACATCACAGAATAATAATTAAACTTATTACCTTCGTTCCCACGAGCCTTGAAATGTACTACAAATTTCGTAGGATCACTCTTGTCATAGTCAACACTAAAATCAAATACTGAAACTCTGGGAGTCAATTTATATTCCCTATCAAGAGTACAACCATCCGTTATCGTTATTTCATCCTGAGCATTATCTATAATAGAAGCCCCGTTCTTACGAACATTCACTCTGTATGTACCTACAACTAAACGTGATAAATTAAAATGACCGTCAGGTTTTGAAGTCACACTGCCATTAGCCGCTACAACAGGCTCCAAAACGACATCCACATCAGCTAACCCTTCACCTGTTACAGCATCCAACACGTATCCACTTAATGTTCCTTGTTCAAACTCGTTCATGTCATCACACGAATAACCAATGAACATACAAACCAATATATATAAACAAATCTTTTTCATAATCATGTTTTTTATTTCCATTCTTCATTTTGTTCTAAGTTCGGATTTCTGAGCAATTCTTCTTTAGGTAAAGGCAAAAAATAAAATTTCTCTAAAAACACCGGTTTATTCGTTTTATCATGACGCTGTACGCGACGTGTATAGGTATAAGAAATCTCTTCACCATTTATCTTTTTACGTATCTCCATTGCTGTCAATTGATTGTTTAGTTTAAGATGTGCTAATTTCCAACGACGCAAATCCCAATAACGTTTATTTTCAAAAGCCAATTCTATATATCTTTCATTTTGAACCAATGTCCTAAAATCATCTTTAGATATGTTTTCTGGTATTCCATAACGTTCGTCATCACCTGGAAGTATACCGGCACGCTTACGAATTAATTTTAGTTGTTCTACGCCTTCTTCCGTTTCTCCGATTTCATTCGCTGCTTCAGCCAAGCCCAACAAGACCTCAGCATATCGAAGTTCAACCCATTGTGTATAGCTTCCTTTTCCATAGCCATAATCACCTTTCGTTCCGTCCAAAGACTCATCTGTCATTTTTCTCATATAATATCCTGTACTTGTTGCAGATTGATGAGAATCAATACCATCAAAATTATACATTGGAGAATTAGGGTCGGTGGATTCTGAAACAAATGTATACACCTTTTCGTTTCTTGGTCCGTATGTATCTCCATTCCATACGACAGTTGCTCGAAGGCGAGGGTCACGATAATCATACGGATTGGTTTCCGGATTACTTTTTACATACGGAGTACCATCTTTCATGGGAAACGCATCTACTAACTCCTGTACCGGACAATTGGCTGTTGCATCACCCACTGCCTGCGAACGCATCATATTACCCGCATCCCAACCATGAGTAATAGTTCCCTTTTTATAATCTTTAAACCATATTATTTCTTTGTTGTTCTCCCCTTTTTCTTTCCAAATTTCCGAAAACATCGGATGCAAATCATAAACATCCAGTTCAATCACATCCTTATAGGTGTCGTATGCATCCTCCCAATATTTTCTCTCATTAGTCGGATTAAACATCGGACTTGCTCTATACAACTGTATTCTTGCACAATATGCAAGTGCTGCTCCCTTTGTAATTCTTCCCCAGTTATCCCCACTGTATGTAATCGATAACAAATCTGCAGCTTCCTTCAATTCCTTTATAACAAAATCAAAACTTTCATCTGTCGTATTCCTTTTAGGATATAACAAACTCTCATCCGTTTCATCTTTGTCTATTACTTTAGTTATGATAGGTACTCCTCCATACACCTTTATCATTTCCCAATACAGATGAGCACGGTAAAATCTCACTTCTCCTATAAAACGGTCACGTCGTTCCTTTTGAGCCTGAGTAGCATTAGTTGGTAAAATATATCGTTCTTCAATATTCTGCAAAAACTCATTAGCCTTGCGTATACCACCATAATACCATTTTTGATACGGTACATCCGTACGATCGGCACCAAAACGCACACCATTTATCCAATTCACTGCACGACCATTATATCCACTACGAGCTTCATCGGAAATTATTCCCAACTCAGCGAGTCCGGGTCGTTCAAATAAACCGGTCGGCATCCAATTGGCATAAAATGAATTAACATTCAGCTCAATCATATTAGGATCACTCCACACATACGAATCATCAATAGCGCCTAAATTCTTTTTATCCAAAACATCTTCGCAAGAAACGGCTAAAAATGCGATTAAATAAAATATGTATTTTTTCATTGTATACTCATTTAAAAAGTTATGTTTACTCCCATATTGAAAACCCTTTGTTGAGGATAATAATTCGGTCCTCCATCCTGTTTTTCCGGATCATACCCCGGCATATGATCTATAGAGAACAAATTGCTTCCGCCAACATATATCCGCAAACGGTCCACTCCCACTCTCGACAATAAATCTTTTGATATGGAATATCCTAATTCTACATTCTTCAATCGAACATAGTTACCATTAATCAACCAGAATGTGGATGATTTATTATTTGACGGATGGTCAGGGCCCCAGGCCTTAGGATAGCGTGCATCACGATTATCCGGAGTCCAATGGTCTTCATACAAATATTTAGGCAAATTGGAAGCACCATTAATAAACATTTGAGTGGCAAAACCACTTAACATCACATTCCTGTTGGCAGCTCCCTGGAACAAAGCACTAAAATCAAAACCTTTCCATGAAGCCGAAAGATTCAAGCCAAACATTATTTCAGGAGTGTTGCTATAAGGAGAAACGACTTTCTTATCACGTTCGTCCATAATTCCGTCATTATTTAAATCTGCATATTTCACATCACCGGCCGTTGGCTGTGTTCCTTTAAACCGCGGCCATGCGGCTGCTTCTTCATCACTCTGAAATAATCCGAGTGCAACAAAACAAGCCCGATATCCCATTGTTTTTCCTACCGGAATATTCCAAGGTTCCGCCCCTGCAGCATAATCTTTTTCTATAACCTTATTTCTTGACCAACTCACATTTCCACCCACATGATACCGGAAGTCTCCTATTTTATTATCGTGCTTTACTTGCAGTTCAAACCCTTTCACTTTCACAATACCATAATTTTCAGAAGGCAAAGTTGCACCAAAAGTTTGAGGCATTGAAGCATTTCTTGAACCTAAGATATCGTATGTGCGTTTATAGAACACATCCGCTTCCACAGCAAGTAATCCTTTATAAATAGATGCGTCCACCCCAAAATTGAATGTCGCAGTTTTTTCCCAAGTTAAATCAACATTCGGAATGCCACCGCTTACAATTGATTTTATCGGTGCTTGATTAAAAATATAGGCATTACCAAACGAATAATTAGTCAACCATTGCCAGCCTCCTACAGCATCATTACCCAAGATACCATACGAACCTCTGACTTTCAAATTATCCAAATTAGAAAACTTCTTCATGAAAGCTTCTTCCGATAGCCGCCATCCCAAAGATACTGAAGGAAAAAATCCCCATCTACGATCCGGGTGAAATTTTAATGACCCGTCATAACGGAACGAAAATTCAGCCAAATATTTGCCTTTGTAATCATAATTAAAACGCCCTATGAGACCTTTGCGAGCATCCTGAGCAGGAGTTCCCCAATTTGACTGTTCTTCATCATCTCCACCTGCAAACAGCTGATCAATAGAAGTGAATGGAAAATTAGTTCTTGAAGCCCCTAATGTAGATCCCAATGATTCAAATTGTTCGTACACCAACAATCCGGACATAGAATGTCCTTTTATCTTTTTATTATATGTTAATGTCAAAGTAGATGTCATATTATTTCCAATGTACATTTCTTCCGAAAGAGAGGTTTTACCAAAAATGCGTTCATTGGCAACACTACCATCATCTCCCAACAAATAGAGAGAATAAGGAGTTAAAAATGACTTCGAATGGTTCGCACCTCGCACGTAGCTAAACAAAGCATTAAACTTCAATCCGTCTACATAAGGAATTTTTATATCAAAACCCAGTTTAGCCCGATAATTATTCTTTTTATTTCTTTTATACCCGCTATCGTCACGTTCTGCTACTGGATGTCTACTACCCATATCATAGTAACTACCATCCGCGTTATAAATCTTTTCTAATGGAGACCGTCTAACCACATACTCAAATAGTGAAGCAGAAGCGACTTGCGGTTGTTCTAAAGTACTCTCCATCCCTTCCAAATCTAAACGGACATTGATATAATTGTTAATTTTTGCATCAATATTAGCTCTCAGATTATAGCGTTTATAATCAATTCCATCATACATCCCTTCATCGTGCAAATATCCCAAAGACATAAAATACTTAATTCGGTCACTTCCACCGTTCACACTCATGTTATATTTCTGATTCAATGAATGCTTTTTGAAAGTTTCCCCAAACCAATCAGAACTCTCTGTTCGTGCTTTTTGAATTTGTTCATCATTGTAAAACAAATGCGCGTCTGAAGAGTTATTTATATCATATCCCATATTAGTTTGCGCCTCATTCCAAAGAGTTGCATACTCATAAGCGTTGAGTAGTTCCGGATAAGCAGTAGGTGTAGAGATACCTAAATTTGTAGAGAAAGAGAATTTAGGTCTGCCATTCTCACCACGTTTCGTCGTTACCAATATTACACCATTAGCTGCGCGAGAACCATATACCGCCGCAGACGCATCCTTCAATACCGAAATATTCTCTATTTCATCAATGTTAATCGCATCAAAAGCTTCTTTATTCACTTGAATCCCGTCAACAACATATAATACGGGCGCATCGTTCCAAGATGACTTCCCACGAATCAGCACTGATGCTCCTTGTCCCGGAAATCCATTTGCAGCCATTGAAATCACACCGGGTAATCTACCTGCCAATAAAGTGGAAGTATTACTTGCATGAGTTTCTGCTATATCTTTAGAAGAAATAGTCGCAACAGAACCGGTCAAATTTACCTTTTTCTGCGTACCATAACCCACCACTACTACTTCGTCGAGCAGTTTTGTATCTTCTTCCAAGACTACTTTTAGTGTTTTTCCTTCTTTTACCTTAACTAATTGAGGTTGATAACCGATATAGGATACGTTAATCATTGCTTTATCTGACGATACGGATAAAGTAAAATTTCCTTCGATATCAGTTACAGTACCAACAGAACCGTCTTCTTCTTTAATAGTAGCTCCTATGACAGGCTCATCATTTCTATCAACGACTTTACCAGAAACTTTCATTTTTTTATCTTGTTCAGGTACCAAAATATCTGTTGACAGAATTATTTTCTTATCCAATACTGAAAACTTTACACCCGTGCCGGCAAAAACTTCTTTCAAAACTTGAAAGATATTACTGTTATTGACAGATACGGATACACGGCGGCTCAAATCAACATGCTTGTTGTTAAAAAAGAAGTCAAAATCCGATTGAGATTCTATTTCCTCCAAGATTTCCCCTACTGTTTGGTTACGCACATCAATACTTATCATTGCTTGCTGCGCATACACTTCAGTAGCCCATGTGATACTGACAGAACAAATGAGGCAAATAATAAATAGTTTCATAGATAGTGGAATTTGTTTTAAGGTAATCCAAAACGAGTTTATCATCCGTAATAATTGGATGCTACAATAATTTTGCATAATTTTGTAATGACTTAAAGTTAATAAAAAGTTTATCTAAGCTTGTCGCCAAACAAGCGGTAGAAAGATTTACTTATTTTCATACGGGAGATACGCCAATATCTTCCCGTATGTTTTTCTTTTAAGGAGCTCTGTTTTTCATATTATTTATTTTTTAAGGTTTGTAAATCAATAAATCTCTATTCTACTTTTCTCATCTTTTATATCAGCAGAATCTATGTATCGCCAACGAATTCGGGATGAGATTTTAAAATATTCCAATATTCTTTCTAAACGCTGATGTGTAAATGTTCCGGTAAACGAATATTTTTTCAAACGTTCATTCTTTATTATAAATTCTACGTTATATCGTTTCTCCAACATTCGCAAGCTTTCTTCCAAAGGAGTGTCCTTGAAAATGATTTTCCCCTCTTTCCAAGCAATCTCAGATTCACAGGAAGTAGTATAAAGTTGCACCTTACTGTCTTTAAAATCATAGACCAATTTTTGTCCTGGCTTCATCAGCACTTTTTTCGAAACATTGTCACGCTTGAAGATAAAGCCGATCTTTCCTTCAACTAATGTCGCCGACACTCTGTCTTCCTTTTCATAAGCTTCTACATTGAAATGAGTTCCCAGTACTTCTATTTGTGATTGATGGGAAGTGGAGACTATAAATTTCTTTTCCGGATTCTTAGCCACTTCAAAATAAGCTTCTCCCTGTAAAGTCACATTTCTTGTATCATTATCGAAACGTGAAGGATAACTTAGTGTTGATTCCGAATTCAGATAAACAAGCGTACCATCGGGCAGGGTCAATGAGGTCATCATCCCAGGATTTGTTTTCACTTCCATGATTTGTGCCAATTCCTGTTCGTTTCCTCCCCAATATTGGAGCATCAATGTAACGAGAAGTGGAATGAACAAAATTGCTGCCGCACGTTGTGCCCATTGCCACCACATCGTTCCCTTGTGGCTGTTACCCGACATTCTACTTTTCACCTTCAACAATGCTTTCTCCGTATCGACTTTCTTCATAACATTAACTGTATCCGTGACAAGATAAAGAGCATGTATCTGTTTTGCCATCCGTCGATTTTCGTCCGATTCGCTCATCCACATCTCAACTTGCAGACATTCTTCTTCCGTTGCCACCCCTTCACAATAACGTGGAAGCAGTTCTTCTATCGTATTTCTATCTGTTTTATCCATATCTTTTTTTATTGCCTTTTACTATAAGACAAGGGAGAATAGGAAGACTCCTAAACTAAAAACCATTTTTTTTAGAAAAATCTTTGTTTCTATCTAAAAAAGCTATATTTGCAGTTAAATTATGGAGCTAATACATGAAAGAAACTTATCAATCAGACAATGATTTTCTATTATCAGCCGTTCAACGCGGAGATCAAAAAGCGTTCGATACACTGTTTCGGAGATATTATCCGATGCTGTGCGCGTATGGTCACCGGTTTGTCGAGTTGGAAGATGCAGAAGAGATTGTAGAGGATTCTCTTTTATGGATTTGGGAAAATCGGGAAACACTGGTTATCGAGTCTTCTCTTAATTCTTATCTTTTTAAGATGGTGTATCGCAGGGCTTTGAACAAGCTTGCACATATCGATGCCACCCAACGGGCAGATACCCGCTTTTATGAAGAAATGCAGGAAATGCTGCAAGATACGGACTATTATCAGATTGAAGAACTTGCAAAACGGATTGAAGATGCTGTCGCGGCACTGCCCGAAAGTTATCGGGAAGCTTTTGTGATGCACCGATTCCGGGATATGAGTTACAAGGAGATTGCAGAAACACTGGGGGTATCGCCCAAAACAATAGATTACCGTATTCAACAAGCGTTAAAGCAACTGCGCGTGGATTTGAAAGATTACCTCCCGTTACTACTACCTCTCTTATTTCCCTAGAGAGACGAAACATATAAGTAACCACCAATATTATTCCATTTGGCTATTACCTGTCAGCTAAAGTATTAATAGACAACTTACGTTGTATTAAAGATAAACTTACGTTCCTCTAAGGCAAAAGTTCCCTTTGACCTGAAACAAACTATAAACGAAAGTTCCAATTATATAAATGCAACCTTCATTTTTATAAATGCAAGTTTCATTTATAAAAACAAAGCTTCCGTTTATAGATTTCTCTTAGACAAAAACAACTTTGGCAGTAAGGAAAAGGAAGTTTGCAATAAGGAGACAGTAACTTATCTATTAACTAACTTCATCTCTTTCTATAAGGAAGTGTAAACCAGAAAGTAGATCCTTTACCTTCTTCTGAATCTACTCCTATTTTTCCCCCGAGACGCTCAACAATCGTACGACAAATGGAAAGTCCTAAGCCGGTACCTTGAATGAATGGGTTATATTTTACGAATCGTTCGAAAACATGTTCACACTGTTCGTTTGACATACCACAGCCGGTATCTGATACATAAAAATAAATAGTATCGGTGTCTGTCATACGATACCCCATACAGATAGTGCCTGTTTGAGTAAATTTGATAGCGTTATTGACAAAGTTGGCAAGCAATTGTATCAGTCGATTCTTATCAATATAAAAAAGACAACCCGGCAAGCGTTCGGTAAATGCAAGGGTAACATCACTGTTTTTCAAACGTAACCGCATACTTTGTTCGATTTCCTCCATTGTCTGATTAACATCGATCGAGGAAGGATAGAAATCAAATGTTCCGGCTTCAATCTTCGACAAATCCAGAATATCATTAATTAATTGGAGCAATAAGTCGGTATTTGTTTCGATGATATCTGCGTACTCGCGCATTTCGACAGGATCTTCTGTATGGGGAAGCATATTTGAAAAGCCCACGATTGCGTTCAAAGGAGTACGTATTTCATGGCTCATGTTCGCCAAAAAGGCAGATTTCAATTGATTAGCCTGCTCCGCTTTCTCCACCGCTTCACTCAAACGGCTATACGCTTTCCGAAGAATACGAATATAATAGACAATAGCAGCTATCAAAAGTAATAGAAAAACAGAACTAGCAATAATCTTAACATAGTGTTGCTGAAAAAAAGTTTGAGGTTTATCAATATATACTGCATCGTCGGGATAACGACTTGACGGAATATTATAAGACTTTAATACAGGATAACAAAGATAGGAATTTCCTTCCCCTCCCACTCCACCCGGGATATTGCGGGCTTGTTCTCCATTCAATATGCGATTCAGGATTTCCAGCAAAGAATCGCAAAAAGACTCCGTCGATACATAATATCCTCCTGCGAAAGTATTGTTCGATAAATTTTCGGGAGATAGCAAAAACAGAGGTGAGGGAGTAAAATTGGTTATAATTTCCTGTATGTGGTCGAAAAGGTAGTTGTTATCATTTTCATTATGAGACTCAAACCAGGAATAGTAAATAATCCCTGTATTAGGTTTATAACTATGCAGGGTATCCAGCAACATTTCTGTCGATAATTGAGTGGTAGAAAGCAGATCCAGACGTAAATCCGGAAAATTCTCTTCGACGGCTTCCTTTACATCTCTACGGGTTTCTTCACTAATATATCTGTCGTCCGAAATAAATGCCAGACGTTGCATATCCGGTATTAGTTTATAAATCAGTTCCACTGTTTCCTTCACATAATAATGCTGCTTTAAAAGTGTCAGATTATAGCCTCTTCTCCATTCTTCACCGGGAACGCTATTGGTTTCTGTTAGTGGAGCATGAGACAGCAAAACGTCGAGAGAAGCAGGCAGGCGGTCGCGGGCATTTGTCACTATTACCGGAACATCTTTCCATACGTCATCAAACAGTTCACGGCCAACAATCCATCCCGGATCTCCAATCAAGACGATGGCAGCGGGAGCTACCGGGTATTTCTCCCGTAAATGGGTGACTACGGCATCTGCTTCCATCTTATTAGCCAAAGCTGGTACGGAAAGAGATTCCGCTTTGGCAGATATCCCCTGCTTCTGAAGAGCATCGTGTATACACCAATAGAAATTTTTAGCCCAAGGCAGATTAAAATTAATGGAATTCAAAACCAGTACTTCTTTATTTGTTGTTTCAGTTCGGGCTGACACAGATAATAAGAATCCTTCTATAAAAAGGAATAAGCCTAAGAATGAGATGGTTCGGAGTACTTGTTTCATTTGTGATGTTCTATAATAGCTACGGCAAAGGTAGTATTTATTTCCATTTCGCAAAAAAAAGGCATCTCAAAATTAATTGAGATGCCTTATATTATATAAAACCAGGTATCAAAGAGTTATTTCTTCAACAAGATAGTAAGGCTTTCTTTCAAAGAACGAATTATACTTTCCGCATCCGCCTGTTTCTTGCGTTCAAGTTCTATGACGGCTGCCGGAGCATTGTTCACGAATTTCTCGTTGCTCAATTTCTTCACGATGCCTTGCAGGAAGCTTTCCTTATGTTTAAGTTCGGCCAACAGACGAGTGATTTCCGCATCTATATCAATCATGTCAATCAATGGTACGGCAAATTCGGTCGTTCCAACCATGAAAGAAGCAGCACCTTCTGCTTTTTTGAATACTACATTAATAGCAGAAAGGTTACACATCTTGATAATCACCGGATTCATTTTTTCTACCGGATGACTATCCACAACCTGCAATTCGAGTTGTTCCTTCAAAGCAATATTCTTCTGCAAACGAATACTGCGAACATTGCTGATAATTTCCTTAGCCAATTCAAATTCTTGCAGAAATTTCTCGTTTACCTCAAGAGGCTCTTTCATGAGAGTAACCATCAAACTTGCACCCGGTTCGCGCTCACGCAGTTGCTGCCACAGTTCTTCTGTGATAAACGGCATGAAAGGATGAAGCAACTCAAGCAGACGTTCGAAAGAACTAAGCACCATACTATAAATAAAGCCATTAATGGGCTGTCCATAAGCAGGTTTCACAATTTCCAGCAACCAGGAAGAGAACTCATCCCAGAACAGTTTGTAAACCAACATCAATGCTTCGCTCAAACGATATTTAGAGAACAAATCGGCAACTTCAACCGCAGCTGCATCCAGTCTCTGGTCGAACCATTGAACAGCCAGATGAGCCTCGGGTGGAACCGGAATGGAACCTTTGCCATTAGTCCATCCTTTAATCAGACGGAAAGCATTCCATATCTTGTTGCAGAAGTTACGTCCCTGTTCGCAAAGGGCGTCGTCGAAAAGAATATCGTTTCCGGCAGGAGCCGAAAGCATCATACCCATACGTACACCGTCGGCACCATACTTTTCAATCAGTTCCAATGGATCGGGAGAGTTACCGAGCGATTTAGACATCTTACGTCCCTGTTTATCACGAACGATTCCTGTGAAGTATACGTTCTTAAACGGCATCTGTCCCTCGTATTCGTAGCCTGCCATAATCATACGGGCTACCCAGAAGAAGATAATGTCCGGTCCTGTTACAAGGTCGCTTGTTGGATAGTAGTATTTGATTTCTTCGTTGCCCGGGTTGTTGATTCCGTCGAACAAAGAGATAGGCCACAACCAGGAAGAAAACCAAGTGTCCAGGCAATCTTCATCCTGACGAAGGTCTTCCATTGTCAGGGCGGCATTACCCGTCTTTTCTTTTGCTTTTGCCAGAGCTTCCTCGGGAGTAGCGGCTACTACATAACCACCTTCCGGCAGGAAGTATGCAGGAATACGATGTCCCCACCACAACTGACGGCTGATACACCAGTCTTTGATGTTTTCCATCCAGTGACGGTAGGTATTCTTGTATTTGGCAGGGTAGAATTTCAGATCGTCGTTCATTACCGGAGGCAATGCCATATCTGCAAAATGTTGCATCTTGAGGAACCATTGCATAGACAATTTCGGTTCGATCACAACGTTGGTACGTTCCGAATATCCTACCTTATTAGTATAGGCTTCTATTTTTTCGAGCAATCCGGCAGCTTCGAGGTCTTTCTCTATTTGTTTACGAACATCGAAACGGTCCATACCGATATACATACCGGCAGCTTCGCTCAATGTACCGTTGTCATTGAAAATATCGATACTAGGCAAGTTGTATTTTTCACCCAGCATATAGTCGTTTACATCATGGGCCGGGGTTACTTTCAGACAACCCGTACCGAATTCGATGTCTACATAATCATCCTCAATCACAGGAATGACACGGTTTACCAGCGGAACGATCACTTTCTTTCCTTTCAGCCATTCGTTCTTCGGGTCGTTCGGATTGATACACATAGCCGTATCACCCATAATTGTTTCAGGACGAGTCGTTGCAACAACCGCGTAGCGACCTTCCGGATCACCTTCTACTTTATAGCGAAGGTAATACAGTTTTCCGTGTTCTTCCTTGTAGATTACTTCTTCGTCAGAAAGGGCAGTCAAGGCTTTCGGGTCCCAGTTTACCATGCGGACGCCCCGGTAGATCAATCCTTTATCGAACAGATCGACAAATACCTTGATTACACTTTCACTACGTTTCTCATCCATAGTGAAAGCAGTACGATCCCAGTCGCAGGATGCGCCGAGTTTACGGAGTTGTTTCAGGATAATACCACCGTGCTCGTCTGTCCATTCCCAGGCATGTTTCAAGAATTCGTCACGAGATAGATCGGTTTTCTTGATACCTTGAGAAGCGAGTTTGTTTACAACTTTAGCTTCGGTAGCAATAGAAGCGTGGTCAGTTCCCGGCACCCAGCAAGCATTCTTGCCTTCCATACGGGCACGACGAACTAAAATATCCTGGATGGTATTATTAAGCATGTGTCCCATGTGTAACACACCGGTGACGTTCGGGGGCGGGATGACGATGGTGTAAGGTTCACGGCCATCGGGTTTTGAACTGAATAATTTGTGGTCCAGCCAATACTGGTACCACTTTCCCTCCACGTCAGCGGGATTGTACTTACTTGCTAATTCCATATTGTTTTATGTATATGATAATGTATATTCTAAAAATAACGGGTGCAAAATTAATAATTTAAATTCAAATCTTACCACCCTCGGGGTGTTTCTGTGCACGGAAAGAGAATTTATATCCCTCATAAAGAGCGAATCCGTAGAACAGGGCAGTCATCGACATTACATTTTTCAACAGAATAGAGAATATCTCTCCATAGTCTACACCTGCCAGGACTTGAAAATAACCCATTTCATAATCTTGGGAGATATACCCGATAATAGACAAGAAATCACCTAAGATGCAACTAACCAGAGATAATGCCGCACCGATAATTCCAAAAATGGGACGTATTCCCTTGCCCTGCCGCATCGCAAAACCTACCATGAATCCGATAGCAATGGGCATAAATCCTATCTGACGACCTGTAGAAACGGAAATCAAACCCCATGCCACCGCACCAACGATGCATGCGACAACTGCACACAATATTCCTTTGGGCAGGTTCTCTTCGGCAAGCATTTCCTCTTCTGTCATGGATACCGGAAAGTCTTCCGGCTTGGGAGGCGCTAATCTTTCCAGTTCCTTATCTTGCTCAAAACTATCACATTCTTCTTCAAAAGCGGGAAGTTCTCCGGTACGTTTACAAACGAGTCCTTTTCCGTTCACAAAATCACGTGACACGCAATTCCTGCAATACTTTTCTATTTCTTCTGATGTAGCCATCTTATCCGGTTTATGTTGAATAACTTTTTCTGATTACGCAGGTACACAAAGTCACTGTTAACAGATTTTTTGCAAATATAGAGGTATTTTTTCGCGCGACGTTTATTAAATGCATATTTTTGTTGACTGATTTTATACAAATGATAAAAAATAAGCCAAATGTAAGATATGTAGCCTTAGGAGCATTATTAATCCTGGTGTGGCTAACGCAATGGATTCCTGCTCTGGCAACGATCTATTCTCAAACAATCTATCCCTTTATCTCCTACGTCCTGTCGTTTTTTTCCGGTTTATTTCCTTTTGCCATAGGGGATTTATTTATTTTCCTTAGCATCACAGGCGTGATTATTTATCCCGTTTATGCCCGTCTCCGCAAGAAGTTGCCTTGGAAGAAAATCTTATTGCGCGACGGGGAATACTTATTATGGATTTATGTATGGTTCTATCTGGCATGGGGACTGAACTACTCGCAGAAAAATTTCTATCAACGAACAGAAATCCCGTATACCGCCTATACTCCCGAGATTTTCCAAGAATTCGTAGATGATTATATTACTCAACTGAACCGTTCGTATACTCCTGTCAATAGTATCAATCAAGATTTGATACGAGAGGAAACTGTGCGAATCTATCATCAGTTAAGTGATAGCCTGGGCGTAAATCGCCCTCCACACGAGCATCCGAGGGTAAAAACAATGTTATTCACTCCCTTCATTTCGATGGTAGGGGTAACGGGTAGCATGGGGCCTTTCTTCTGCGAGTTTACACTCAACGGAGATTTGCTTCCCGTTAATTATCCGGCCACTTATGCTCACGAACTAGCTCATTTATTAGGTATCACCAGCGAAGCGGAAGCTAATTTCTATGCTTATCAGGTTTGCACCCGTTCAGAAGCGATGGGAATCCGTTTTTCCGGATATTTTTCTATATTGGGACATGTATTGGGAAATGCGCAAAGATTACTTTCCGAAGAAGAATATACACAGCTTTTCAAACGTATCCGACCAGAAATCATTGAACTGGCAAAAGAGAATCAAGCGTATTGGGCAGCCAAATACAGTCCGGTGGTGGGAGCTGTACAGGAGTGGATATATGATCTTTATCTGAAAGGAAATAAGATAGAGAGCGGTCGGCAGAACTATTCGGAAGTGGTGGGTCTCCTGATTTCTTATCGGGAGTGGAAAAACAAATAAATTTAGATTGTGCCTTATTTTGGCACATCGCTTCACGATATTTGCAGCACTGATATAAAATGGATAAACTAATTTCTTTATGGCAAAAGATCTTTTTAATAGATATCTCTGGTTAGTAGATACAATCTATCGGGCTGGAACAATAACATTAGATGAAATTAACCGTAAATGGCTGCGGTGTGAAATGAGTAACGGAGAAGAAATTCCAAATAGAACTTTTCACAATCACCGGAAAGCCATTGAAGAACTATTCGACATAAATATAGAATGCGATAGACACAACGGATGCAATTATTATATAGAAAACACCGAAGAACTCAAAAAGGAAGGACTCAGAAAATGGTTGTTAAATATATTTGCAGTCAATACAGTCCTTAACGAAAGCCACAAATTAAGAGATAAAATACTACCGGAAGAATATCCTTCAGGAGAACAGTATTTGATACCAATCATTGAATCTATTGATAATCATAAAACATTGGAAATAACGTACCAAGGTCATTGGCAGGATAAATCATACACATTTCAAATTGAACCTTATTGTATAAAGGCCTTCAAACAACGTTGGTATGTGGCAGCAAGAAGTCCGTATTATGACAAAGTATTGATCTACTCCCTCGACCGAATACTCGAAATGGAACAAACAGACTTATCATTCGAGTATCCTCAAACCTTTAACCCTAAAGTCTACTTCGATAATAGTTTCGGGGTTATTGTTGATGAAGAATATGACGTAGAAAAAATCAGCATAAAAGTATATGGAAATCAATGCAAATACTTCCGTTCTCTCCCGCTGCATCATTCTCAGAAAGAAAGTGACACACACAGTAACTATTCCATTTTTACTTATAGATTACGCCCTACTTATGATTTCTGCCAAGCCATCTTATCACATGGAGATTTTGTAGAAGTATTGGAGCCTCAATGGTTCAGAATTCAAATTGGAGCAACTATTCAAAAAATGCATCAACTATATGAATAAATATCATCATAGGTGTATTGAAATAAGTATTCATTAGTAAATATTAAAGCAGTCCGGTCATATTTTCTGATAAGATTCTTTCAATTCTAAAAAATGTTTCTTAGTTTTGCGATGTACAACCATTAAAACAAGTAGTAAGAAACAGAGAACAAAGATTTTCAGACATATTGATTGAACGTTAAAACGTATTATCCCATTCGCTTAAATCTCGCAAATTTAAAATGAATCTCAAGGATAGTAGGTTAAAGTAGCGTTCACACCCGAGTAGGGCGTGGACTGCTTTTACCTTATTTGAGATTCAGGCAATGCGAGAGCCTAAGCGAATAAATAAGGATAAAAGTTAGTTTACGCTCTTTTTTGTACCCATACATTAATTTCAAACTATATAAATATGGAAAAAGTATCATTACTAATGAAAGATTCCTCCGAAGGAGATTCCCAAAAAGAAACCATGATAGACTTTATTCTTTCATGGACCTTACGTAGATCTACGCAGCAATACAGTGAAGAAAAACCTGTCCTTTATCAATATTGTAGAAAGATTCTCGGCAAACTGATTGGTGTTGCAATGACAGACGACGTACAAGTCATCTCCGTCGAAACTTGGAAACAATGGAGATACATTGACCTATGGGCAAACATACGGATTACATGTAATGGAAAAGAAGACTTTCATGCTGTTTTGATTGAGAACAAAGCATATACACCGACTCACCATAATCAATTAGAAAGATACAAGGCCATTTTCGACCAAGTATGTGAAGAATATATGCCTGATGCTAAAAGGCATTATATACTAGTCACCGCCTTGGATGAAATACCGGATATACTGACAAACGAATGTAAAAAGAACGGATATACCCCATTCTGCTTAGGAGATTTAAATGATTATGAACAGCAAGATTCGGAAAGCGATTTGTTTAACGAGTTTTGGTTAAGATACTGGTAAATATGGAAAAGTTTCTATTAATATGCATATTCCTCTGTACAGGAGTGTGTAAGACAAGCGCACAAATAGTAGACTTATCGAAATTCGTTAAGGCAAAGAAAAACAAGACAGAAGTATTCTCTCAAAAATTACAAAATACGAGAGATTCACTTCTAAGAATCTGCAAAATACATAAATTAGAAGATTTCAAATATAAATTTCCAACTATTTACTTAGGTGAATCAATGGAAAGTTTAAAAGCCAAATCAAAAGAATTCGAGAAAATCAAAGTAGAAATAGAAAATGCTATTAGCAAGAAAGAGTTAGAGCAAAAAAGTGCAGACTCCATCCAAAAGGTCAATGATGCCGCAAGAATAGTACAAGAAAGAACAGCTGACTCTTTATATTTAATTCGGGCCGCCCAAACATGGGAATGGTTACATGATAAGAAAGGAAAATGGGAAACAATAGACCGTTCATATCCAAAAGAAGAGCATTACCAAGTAAATTCACTATTTCCCCAATATCAAGTAATAGACCAAAATGCCTATCTGAATGGGAAATTAGTAGGAGTATGCCATCCGGCTAAAAACAATAAAGACCATGACGAACAAGAACGTCATTTTCGCATTGACGTGATGACTTTTTTATGTCAACAAGATTTTCTGAATAACAAATATGAGATACAAAAAGAATCACCTAAAACCCAAGAATACATAAAACAGAAATTAGGACTTAAAAAACAACTGGAGCCGACTGACAGTCCTGTATATAAAGAGATGATAGCCAATGCAAGCAAACTCCGTATAGCACAAGAAAGGCTACGCAAAGGAGAAATTGATTTGAACACCTACAATAGAATTAAAACAAAATTGGGTGCCAAATTCACCGGAACGGTATATCAAGAAATGGCGGATAGCAACAGTCCGGAAATAAATGCAGGGAAAAGATATCTGGAACAATTACGTACTGATAACAAATCATTAATTGGGGAATATACCATTCAAAGAATAGATGGAACCAACTTCACCTATCAATTCCGTAATAATGAAGGAAAAAAAACGTTTAGCGTGAAAGTTTCATTCTTTGTCAATGAGAAAAAAAATGTTTTATATACAATTTCTTCACTTCAAAAGAAATAAGATACTATGGAAAAAGAAACAAAAAAATGCCCTTTTTGCGGAGAAGAGATTTTGGCTGTAGCCAAAAAATGCAAATACTGTGGTGAATGGTTAGAAGAAAAGCAAACGGTAACTAAGAAAATGGTTGCCTGCCCTGTTTGCACCGAACAAAGAGAAGAAGATGCCACAAGCTGCGAGAACAAAGAGACCCCACAGCCCTCTTTCTTATCCCACTATTTCATCCGTGTCATATGCAAGCAATATGCCGACTTTAACGGAATGGCCACAAGAAAGCAATATTGGCTTTACATCCTATTCTACAACATCATAGCTATTGCCGCATCATGCATAGATATATTATCGGGAATCGACTTCCAACTATTTGGAGAAAGCCTCGGCTATGGTTGGCTATTCACAATCGTCTCACTGACTCTCACCATTCCTTCACTCGCCATCGGTATACGTCGCTTGCACGACATTGGAAAAAGCGGATGGTGGTTTCTGATTGTCCTCCTCCCCTTAGTCGGTATCTTTTGGCTACTCTTCCTGCTGTGCAAGAAAGGAAATGCAGCTAACGCCTCCACTCCTTTAACCATTACCGACAAAATTGTGCTCAATGCGTCGATAGTAGTTGTAGCCATTCTGGTTGTACTCACCTATTTCAAATCTGCCAACCATCTCCAAATGCCTCAACTTCAACACAGCGATTGGACTCTTGACGGAGACACCGCAGGAGTGGATACATTGGGCAATATAGGTTATTCAAAAAACAGGCAAAGCATCAATAGCGGAAACAATGCGGAAATAAAAAAACGCATTATACACGATTTCTCTTGCTATTATGCCATTTATACCTTCTGCTACAACATGAAACAAGCCATAACTAAAGGATACAAAGGAGAAGGTTTGCTAACCCTCACCGAAGAACTTGTAGAAAATGACGATTTACTTGTCATCTCCAATACCGAATTTAAATGGTTATTGCAACAATTCGATTTCTCAAACTTCTCTCGACTATTACAGGCATACGCAAGTGGCAACAGGAGCTTCAGGAGTGATTTCACCGAGAGTGACTTGGGGCATACAGCAATAGAATGTCTTAAAAAACGCAAAGTTGTTTTCAACAGCCAATGGTTTGAGATATTCGACAACTATTTGCCCCATGACGAAGTACAAATAGAAGAGTTTCATAATTTGGGAAATAAAGAGTATCAGGTTGTATTCGATGGTTTTCACAACATATCTCCCAATTTCGTATATAACGTCAGCTATGCCAACGGACTTACCATTACAACGAATTAAATTTTACCATCATGAAACATAACAACTTACTTACATCATTCACTCTATTATCTCTTTTGTGTATCTTCTGCACCTCATGCAACGATATGGAAATGGCAAAAAAAGCGTGCGGCACATGGGAAAGCATCCGCATAGTCGAAGAAGACGGATGCAAAGAGAAAACCTATTATGATTTCGGTTCTGTGAAAGGGAGTATTCCTGGAGGAGACTTAAAAGAAACAACCTACTTCACCGAATGTGGAGAAGTTGAAGACGGACAAGAATATAATATGCAATGCAAAAGTATCATTGAAGGTACATGGAAGATAGAAGTCGGTGACATCTATTTCACTTACAACCTGTCAACTCTGAAAGTCACTTTTGAGGGGATTAGTTTCCCGGGCGCAGATAGATTTTCCGAATCTCTTGCACAAAGTTTTATTAAAAACTATGGGCAATCACTCATTCAAGAATCAATAGAAGAATTGAAAGAACATCTCTATAATTGGTATTCAGAAAACGAAAACAACGAAGACTGTTACCAGAATGTGAATATTAAAGGAGACAATATGTTGTTCGATGCAACAGATGGAGTTATTAAACTGATAAGAATAAAATAAAACTTGAAAACATGATAAACAATACCAAACAATGCCCTTTCTGTGGCGAAGAGATACAAGCAACTGCAAAGAAATGCAGGCACTGCGGAGAATGGTTGGAAGACTCAGTTTCCAATACAAAAAATCAAGCCACTACAGAAGTGTCCTTTCAAAGGGATTCAAATAATCATAAAACAGAAGTGAATCATTTAAAAACTCCCATTTCTGACTTTGTCCTAATCCTATTTTGGACAGGAGTCATTGCAACATTCATTTCAATGTCACATCAAAGTGGAGTATGCCACCTTACCAATCCACACAAATGGCTACAAATCATGCAGTGGGCAACCTATATTCCAGAATGGGTGGCTGACTTATTGTCTGGCTTGGTCGATATAATATTCGCTTACGCCTTATATATCGGGATGAAACAACAAACCAAACCCATGAGCGGCTTATTAATTACCAATATTATAATCACTGTAGTAGTATCTTTTTTGATTTTATGTATGGATTTAATCTCTATTGCAGACGAAGATTACATTGGAATACTTATCTCTCTTTTTGTTATATTAAGTATGCTTATTACATCAACCATAATTGGAGTCCAATTTATCCGACACTTCAACGGACTATTAAATAAATTAGGATGGGGAATGTTGGCATCTCTAATCATAGTTATATCTGCCGCCGCTCTAATATCAGAAGATGAATTTAGTATGACTAATACAATTATTTCTTTTATTGAGTTTTGGATAATCAGCTATATTCTATATATACAAGCGGAATTATTAACGGATTGAGCCAACTAAACCCCTCAAGAAGACATTTTCATTTGATTAGCCTTACCAATTGCACAACAAAAGTGCAGAAAACTATAATTTTCTGCACTTTTGTTGTGCAATTGACGTATATTTGCATATAAATATATACCAACCATGGACAGATTATACGAAAACTTCAATAAACTCCTTAAAGCTACAAGTACCGATTTCATCCGATACAAGTATACTGAAATAAACTGGGATAGCCATATGCTCGGACTTGTCGGACCGCGCGGAGTAGGTAAAACCACCATGTTTCTCCAACATATCAAGCAGAACATGAATCCGAAAGATACATTGTATGTTTCAGCAGACAATATGTATTTTGCCGATAATTCCCTGATTGACCTAACAGACAAATTCAGCAAACAAGGTGGCAAGCACCTATTTATTGATGAAATACACAAATACCCTAACTGGTCTCGTGAATTGAAGCAGATATTCGATTCTTATCCTGATATGCAAGTTCTTTTCACCGGTTCCTCTATTTTGGATATTTATAAAGGAACGGCAGATTTAAGCAGACGTGCCCCCATCTATGAAATACAAGGGCTGTCTTTCAGAGAATATTTAAGTATGTTCCATCAAATTCATGTACCAGTCTACACATTAGAAGAGATACTGGAACATAAAGTTGAAATTCCGGGAATAGCACATCCACTTCCGCTATTCGCTGAATATATACAACACGGCTATTACCCGTTTAGCAAAGATATCACTTTTGAAATCGAGTTGAACCAAGTAATCAACCAGACTATGGAAAATGACATACCTCAATATGCTAATATGAATGTCTCCACAGGACGTAAATTGAAACAACTGTTGATGATTATTGCCAAAAGCGTTCCATTTAAGCCTGTCATGCAAAAACTTGCTGACATCATTGGAGTTAGTCGTAATTATTTAAGCGATTACTTACTTTATATCGAGAAAGCGGGGATGATAGCTCAAGTTCGCGATGACACAGGCGGGGTCAGAGGTCTGGGCAAAGTAGAAAAAATATATCTTGATAATACTAATCTCATTTATGCATTAGGAGGAGAAAATTCCAATATCGGTAATATCCGCGAAACATTTTTTTATAACCAAATGCGAGTTAAACAGGATATTATATCTTCCAAAATCTCAGATTTCCAAATAGGAGAAAGAACATTTGAAATAGGCGGAAAAAACAAAGGACAACAACAAATAGCCGGAGCCAAAGAAGGATACATTGTAAAAGATGATATAGAAACCGGATACGGGAATATTATTCCACTTTGGAATTTCGGAATGAATTATTAATAATAGCCTTATAACAATTTTAATACAAAATATATTTATGTCACATACCAGACAAGAACAGATGGAAGCCTTCGGACGCTTTCTGGACATTCTCGACGAACTGCGTGTTAAATGTCCCTGGGACCGCAAACAGACCAATGAAAGTCTGCGTCCCAACACCATAGAAGAGACTTACGAACTTTGCGACGCCCTGATGAGGGATGACAAGAAAGAAATCTGCAAGGAATTGGGCGACGTGTTGCTACATGTAGCTTTCTATGCCAAGATAGGCTCAGAAACAGGAGATTTTGACATCAAAGATGTTTGCGACAAACTGTGCGATAAACTGATTTTCCGTCACCCGCATGTATTCGGAGAGGTAAAAGCAGAAACAGCAGGACAAGTTTCCGAAAATTGGGAACAGTTGAAGCTAAAGGAGAAAGACGGCAATAAGAGTGTATTGAGCGGTGTACCCGCTGCCCTCCCCTCGCTCATCAAGGCTTATCGTATTCAAGACAAAGCTCGTAACGTAGGTTTCGACTGGGAAGAGCGTGAACAGGTATGGGATAAAGTGAAGGAAGAAATTGGAGAATTTCAGGATGAAGTAGCTAATATGGATAAGGACAAGGCGGAAGCTGAATTCGGTGACGTCATGTTTAGCCTTATCAATGCAGCGCGTCTCTACAAGATCAATCCTGATAACGCTTTGGAACTTACCAACCAAAAGTTTATCCGTCGCTTCAATTATTTGGAGGAACATACTATCAAGGAAGGAAAAAGCCTGAAGGATATGTCTCTTGAAGAGATGGATGCTATTTGGAATGAAGCAAAGAAAAAAGGACTGTAAGACCCATGAGTAACATTGATTTAAATGCCATCATCGAAAGATGATTTGGAGTTCATAACACATGCCAAACAGGATATTCCACTATTGATTGCAGAAATAGAATACTTAAAATCAATGCTGTCTAAATAAAAAAATAGAGGCTCTATTCCGTGCGAGTAGAGCCTCTATTTTACTCAAACAGAGCGTCTAATCATACGAGTCAGACGCTCTATTTTTCTTTATTTCTTCTTCGAATCGTTTCCTTTATCCTTGCCACGATTCATTCCTTTTATCATCTCCCGGTGGAAGCGCATTTCCGCACGCTGCACGAGAAATATCTTCTTACTGGAAAGAATCTTTTTGAACTTACCCAGATAAGTCTTATCAAGCTGGTCGGCAGCAATACGATTGTTAGCTACCTTATCGTTGATTTCTGCATATTGAGCTTCCGTCGTCTTATCATCCTTGCCTTTGCGCATCAAATCCCACGATTCATCATTCAGTTTCTTCTTCTTATCCTGAAGTTCAAAATAGACGGGAAAGAACTTGGCTGCCTCTTCTTTACTCAATCCAGCCTGTTCGATAATGAATGCCTTTTGTTTTGCCCTGAACTCCTCCCGGGATAAATGCTGGTCACATCCATCAGCAGCCCAAAGAACAGGCATAAAGCCACACAACAAAACAACCCATGCGATTAGTTTTCTCATTTTCTGTATTCAATCAGTTTTAATAAATCATTCTACACTTGCATCACTCAAATAAACATATAACGAATAATCATCCAGCATAGCGCGGTCCAGTGCTACATCCAGCATTTCGTCCGATACGACTTCAGTATCCACCTCCGTCACCGCCACTTCATCGACCGCAGCAGGTTTGTGATCTGTCGACGCTACCCGGATAATCAGGGCCGCACCTACAAACATAGCAGCGAGATAGAGCAATGGTTTCAGTCTTGTCCATGTGCTGACAGGTTCTTCCTTGAAAACTACTTTTTCTTTTTCAGGAAGTTTATTCATTACCTCCGAAGTCAGGTTTTCAAAGTAACCATCAGGCACTTTGAAGGAATTTTCCTTACCAAGCTTCTTCAATAGGATATCTTCTTCTTTCATACGTTTTTCTCCTCTCTTTTACTTAGACAACGTCCAATTTAAAAGGTTTAATCTATTTCTTCTAAAAACTTCTCTATTTTCTTCACTGCATGATGATATGACGCTTTGAGCGCACCAACCGATGTACCGAAGATTTCCGACATCTCTTCGTATTTCATTTCCTGATAATATTTCAGGTTGAACACCATACGCTGTTTTTCCGGCAAAGTCAATAGAGCTTTTTGCAGACACAACTGTATTTCGTCGCCCGAAAAGTAGGAGTCACTTTCCAGCTTCTGCACAATCGCAGCTTCAGGATCGTCAATATCCACGGTAGTCATAGCGCGCTGCTTGTTCAGAAAGGTAAGACATTCGTTCAGCGCGATGCGATAGAGCCAGGTAGACAGTTTCGCCTCGGCACGGAAATAATCAATATTCGTCCATGCCTTGATGAAAGTGTTTTGCAGGAGATCGTTCGCATCCTCATGCGACAGTACCATCCGGCGGATTTGCCAATATAATTGCTCGCTATACTGCGCCACAATCATTTCAAATCCTTTCCGCTGTGTACTCTCCTCCTGAAGGAGCTTCAGAACTTCGCGTTCGTTATAAGGAATCATAATCTCTTGTATCTGTATGTTTATTTATGGTTTCAAATTCAGGTTGTTCATTGCTTCTAGTAAAGACGAATCATATTTATAAATGTCCTCACAATACCTCAAATTATTATCGGCAGACAGATAAACCGTCTGATAATCTATAAATAAAGGTATATATTTCTCTAAACTATAATGTTTCAGTTCGCGATAGGCCGCACTGACAGGCAGCTTCTTCCCCTCTTCACTCACCGGTTTGATATCCATTGCAATGCGGATACGGTCTTCCAATAATTCATCCGGTTCTTTCAACAGGAAGAAAGCAAAGTCGAGTGCTTTCTGAAGGCGGACGCAACCGTGGCTCACTGCACGATTGTTTCGCGTGAAAGCCCACCGGGAAGGAGTATCGTGCAGATATACAGAATGAGGATTAGGAAAGCGGAAGATGATGCGTCCCAATGAATTCCCCGTTTTATTGTCCTGCTTCACCGTATAAGGTACACCTTTTCCTGCATATTTAGCCCAATTAACCTGATGAGGGTTTACTTGTAAGCCGTTCTTATCGTATACCTTCATGCGGTTACGGGTGAAATAGGTCGTATCTCTGCGATAAGTAGGGATGATTTCTTTCCTGATAATACTTTGAGGTACATTCCAGTACGGATTCAGTTCCATATAATAAATCCTGCTCGACAACAGAGGAGTTTTATTTTTCACACTCCCCACACAGATACGCATCTCCAGGATAGAGTCCGTTTCTTCGTTGATTGCCTGCAACATGAATGCCGCCACATTGGCTATCACATATTTCTGTCCTTTGTCCAATGCATATTGCCAACGTGCCCGCTCCATATTTACCAACAGACGATTCCGGTAATAATCCGTAGTATCCGTTTTCCCCCAAGCATTTACACGAACCAGTTCTTCCTGCATCTTGCGATAAAGCGGAGAAGAAGGTTGTGCTCCATGAAGAGCAGCAATTGGATTTGCACGCAAGGAATCGAGGGCGGCATTTGCAAAAGTTACATCACAATGTTTTAAGGGGATACGATTGATCGAATCATTCCATCTGCGTTCCGAAGGCAGGAAACCAAACTTCAACTGGCACACATACGAAAGATATGCGGCTGTCAACTGATATTCCACATCTGCCAACAGACGGTTCATTGTCTTTCCTTCCTGCAACTTCAAAGAACGTATTTGTTGCAATCTCTCACGGATGCTATCGACCGAATAAAGATTCGGGTTAATGCCATGCCGTGAGATGTCTCCCAACCAGAACAACATAGAGTCCGCCACCTGTGCGGCAGGTTTATCGGATACAAGCGAGTCATTCAACCAGAAGAATTCATCTTTTTCCCGATAATGGGCCAACAAAGCCGAATCCCAGGGAGTTACGGGGCTTTCGTTCAAATAGGAACGAATCATCAGACGAATACTGTCGGCATCTATTTGATAAGCAGGGTTGAACAGTTCTTGCAGGGAAGCCAATGAGTCCGGTATCGGAGATTGGGGTTTCTCTTTCTTACAGGCTGCCAAACAAACGACGAACAGGATTACCGCTCCCCAAAGCAGGCGTCTATTTCTCATACACAGTTCCTCCATCAACGTCAATACACATATTCTCTTTCGCTAAAATGGTTTGCGGGAAAATGGCGGATGCTTCATCAAATAGAATAGATTCATCCTCGTAACGGGCTGAAAAGTGTCCGATCACCAATTGTTTCACATTGGCGTCCAAAGCTAGTTGTGCGGCTTGCGCAGCCGTAGTATGATAAGTTTCCTTGGCACGTGCCTGCTCTGTCTGCGCAAAGGTAGCCTCATGGAAAAGCAAATCTACATTGCTGATTTGTTCGGCAAGCGACGGGCGATAGATTGTATCGGAGCAATAAGCATATTTACGAGCCGGAGCCGAAGGACGGGTCAGACGCAAATTGGGTATTACTTCTCCTTCGGGAGTTACAAAGTCTGCTCCATTCTTGATACGGTTCAGTTCATAGACCGGGACTTTATAAAAGTCCACCATGTCTCTGATGATATGGTTCGGACGCTGTTTCTCTTCAAAAAGGAAACCGCAACAGGGAATTCGATGTTTTAAAGGGATGGTGGTCACAGTCACCGAACGGTCATCGTAAATGAGCATCGGTTCTTTCGTTTCGAATTCATGGAAGAACACCTTATAAGTCAAAGTCTTACAAAAGAAAGCAAGCATCGGTGCAAACAGTTCTTCCAGTCCTCGTGGAGAATGAATATGCAAATCGGCTGTTCTTCCCAATAATCCGAATGTAGAAATCAGCCCCAACAATCCGAAACAATGGTCACCATGTAGATGAGAGATGAAGATATGATTCAATCGGGAAAATTTCAGTCGCGAACGGCGTAACTGCATTTGTGCTCCCTCGCCACAATCAATCATAAATAGTTTTTCACGCAGGTTCACGACTTGAGAGGTCGCAAAATGTCGCGTGGTAGGCAAAGCGGAACCGCATCCCAATATATGTAACTCAAATTTTTCCATGGTATGCAAAGATAAAGCATTTCAGATTCAATCTTGCAAAGGAAGAAACTTTTTTTTCTATTCACCACGGAGGACGCAGAGGGTAAGAAGGGTAAGGAGGATATGGAGAAGATGCGGAGGATAAGAAGAGGGTAGATTTATATAAATAAAATATATCGCCATCGTTAGTTTGTTAAATCAAGCCTTCACCCCCTCTGTATTCTCCATATCCTTCCTGTCCTCTATACCCTCTCTATATCCTCCCTACCCTCTGTGTCCTCTGCGTCCTCTGTGGTGAATAAAAAAAGGCGCCCCCAACCGGGAGCGCCTTCATCAGAAAATATTCTGTTCAGATTATTTCTTTCCTTCCAACTGTTCTTTCAATGCAGCCAGAGCGTCGATGTCGCCCAAAGTAGTTGAAGCAGCTTGGTTTTGAATCATCGGAGAATCTTCTCTCTTACCAGAAGATGCTTTCTTTGCGCCAGAAGCAGCTTTCTTTTCTGCTCTTTCTTCAGCTTTAGCTACATCTTCGAAGATACGGCTGTGAGACAGGATGATTCTCTTAGCGTCTTTATTGAACTCGATCACTTTGAATTCAAGTTTCTCATCCAACTGTGCTTGTGAACCGTCTTCTTTTACAAGGTGTTTCGGAGTTGCGAAACCTTCTACACCGTAAGGAAGAGCTACAACAGCACCCTTATCCAACATTTCGATGATAGTACCTTCGTGTACAGAACCTACAGTGAACACAGTTTCGAATACATCCCAAGGATTTTCTTCGAGTTGTTTGTGGCCAAGGCTCAAACGACGGTTGTCTTTATCGATTTCCAATACCTGAACTTCGATGTCAGCACCAATCTGTGTAAATTCTGACGGGTGTTTCACTTTCTTAGTCCAAGAAAGGTCAGAGATGTGGATCAAGCCGTCTACACCTTCTTCGATTTCTACGAATACACCGAAGTTAGTGAAGTTACGTACTTTTGCAGTATGCTTAGAACCTACAGGATACTTCTCTTCGATTGTTTCCCATGGATCTTGTTTCAGTTGTTTGATACCCAAAGACATCTTACGTTCTTCGCGGTCAAGTGTAAGAACAACAGCTTCTACTTCGTCGCCTACCTTCATGAAATCTTGTGCAGAACGCAGGTGTTGGCTCCAAGACATTTCTGAAACGTGGATCAAACCTTCTACGCCAGCAGCGATTTCGATGAATGCACCGTAGTCAGCCATAACAACCACTTTACCTTTCACCTTGTCACCAACCTTCAAGTCAGTATCAAGAGCATCCCATGGGTGCGGAGTCAGTTGTTTCAAGCCAAGAGCGATACGTTTCTTTTCGTCATCGAAGTCAAGGATAACAACGTTGAGCTTCTGATCCAGTTCAACCACTTCTTTCGGATCGCTAACACGTCCCCAAGAAAGGTCAGTAATGTGAATCAAACCGTCTACGCCACCAAGGTCGATGAATACACCGTAAGATGTGATATTTTTAACAGTTCCTTCAAGAACTTGTCCTTTTTCGAGTTTACCGATGATTTCTTTCTTCTGTTGTTCCAGTTCAGCTTCGATAAGAGCCTTGTGAGATACAACAACGTTTTTGAATTCCTGGTTGATTTTAACCACTTTGAATTCCATTGTTTTGCCAACGAATACATCATAGTCGCGGATCGGTTTAACGTCGATTTGAGAACCCGGCAAGAATGCTTCGATTCCGAATACGTCTACGATCATACCACCCTTCGTGCGGCACTTGATGTAACCCTTGATAATTTCTTCATTTTCCAGAGCAGCGTTAACGCGATCCCAAGAACGAGTAGCGCGGGCTTTTCTGTGTGACAGAACGAGCTGTCCTTTTTTGTCTTCCTGGTTTTCGATGTATACTTCTACAGTATCACCTACTTTCAGGTCCGGATTGTAACGGAATTCATTCAAAGGGATGATACCGTCTGATTTGTAACCGATGTTCACAACTACTTCACGCTTGTTCATTGCGATTACGGTTCCGTCAACAACCTCACGGTCGTTCACTTTGTTAAGCGTACCGTCGTAAGCTTTTTCAAGTTCATCGTGGCTAACGTTGGTTACTGTTTCGCCATTTTCATAAGCATCCCAGTTGAAATCTTCAATAGGAGCTACGTTCTTTAAGTTTTCCATTAATAATAAAATTGTTTAATACTTTAATTAAATAAGACATTATATTATCTATAAATCGGGCGCAAAGGTAGAAATATTTTCTTGATTGACAAAAGAATGGCAGAAGAAAAGAGATTTATATCCGTATTTTTTGTAATATTGCAATCTTTAATTTATACAGTTTTTGCCATGGACGAGAGATTGGACAAAGTCAAGGTGCAATGCGACTATTTACCGCTTATTAATTTTGCGATACAACAAAACGGAGCATCGATCATTCATCAGCTTTCTATTGAGAACACGACACCTGTCCCACTGAAGGACATTCAAGTAGTAATCACGACAGAACCGACTTTCGGAAACGCCGCTCCGATGGCTGTTGAACAGATCCCGGCCAACGATTCGATCCGTCTGTCGTCATTCAATCTCACTTTGTCCGCCAACTACTTCACACAACTGACCGAACGTTTATCCGGCAACCTGAAAATTGAAATTACTGCTGAAGCAGAACCGATATTCTGCCAAACATATCCTATCGACATCCTGGCATACGACCAATGGGGCGGACTCAACGTATTGCCCGAAATGCTGGCTGCTTTCATCACTCCCAATCATACGGCTATCTCACCGATTATCAAAAGAGCAGCTTCCATCCTGGGGCAATGGACCGGCAACCCGTCTCTCGATGAATATCAAAGCCGCACTCCGGACAGGGTGAGGAAACAGATGGCTGCCATCTATACGGCTATCGCGGAGCAACAGATTATATATAGTACCGTTCCCGCCAGTTTCGAAGAATATGGGCAGCGTGTCCGGTTAGCCGATTCTGTGATGGCACAGAAATTGGGAACCTGCCTGGATATGGCTTTGCTCTATGCTTCCTGTCTGGAGGCAATCGGGCTGAATGCTTTAATCGTCATCACGCAAGGGCATGCCTTTGCAGGAGCCTGGCTGGTGCCGGAAACTTTCCCGGATCCTACGATTGATGATGTTTCTCTATTAACGAAAAGAACAGCGGAAGGAATCTACGACATTACTTTGGTTGAAACGACCTGCATGAATATGGGACATTCGTCCGATTTTGACGATGCGGTGAAGAAAGCAAACGGAAAGTTGGCGGACGGGAATAACTTCCTTCTTGCAATAGACATCAAGAGAGCGAGATATTCGGGGGTACGCCCCATCCCTCAACGTATTTTGCACGGACCGGTATGGGAAGTCGACGAAAAAGAGACCAACATTCAGAAAAGTGCCGTTCATGCCACCCCGCAAAGTATCAATCCGTATGATTTATCGGGCAATGAAACCCAGACCGTAATCACCAAACAACTGTTATGGGAAAGGCGGTTGCTGGACTTGAGCCTTCGCAACAACCTGCTGAATATCCGGATTACCAAAAACACGCTCCAACTGATCCCGGCTAATCTGGCCTGCCTGGAAGATGCATTGGCCGACGGTGAAGAATTCCGCATCCTGCACCGCCCTGCCGATTGGGAAAGCCCGGCGATGGATTTCGGAATTTATTCCTCTGTACCGGAGTCTGATCCGGTGGTTGGTTTCATCAACTCGGAGCTTTCACAGAAAAGATTGCGTTTTTATCTGTCCGAAAACGATTTAGGCAAAGCACTGACTCACCTATACCGTTCCTCGCGTACCTCTATTGAAGAGAACGGGGCCAACACTCTTTATCTGGCTCTCGGACTTTTGAAATGGTACGAGACTCCTTCCAGCGAACGTCCCCGCTACGCTCCCATCCTGCTAATGCCGGTTGAAATCATCCGTAAGTCGGCAGCTAAAGGCTATGTGATCCGTTCACGGGAAGAGGAAACGATGATGAATATTACGTTATTAGAAATGCTTCGCCAAAACTTCGGAATTACCGTATCGGGATTAGACCCGTTGCCCACCGATGAAAGCGGCGTTAACGTCAAACTGATTTATTCCATCATTCGTAACAGTATCAAAAACCAACGCAAATGGGACGTGGAAGAGCAGGCCATCTTAGGCATCTTCTCTTTCAATAAGTTCATCATGTGGAATGACATTCACAATAATGCCAATAAACTGGTTCAGAACAAAATTGTTTCAAGCCTCATCAACGGAAAGATAGAATGGGAAGCCGCAACAGAAGAAATAGACGCAACGGATATGGACAAACAACTGTCGCCAACGGACATCGTTTTGCCTATCATCGCCGATTCTTCGCAATTGGAAGCTATCTACGAAGCCGTACACGATAAGACTTTTATCCTGCACGGCCCTCCGGGAACGGGTAAATCGCAAACAATTACCAATATCATCGCCAACGCGCTTTACAAAGGGAAACGTGTCTTATTCGTTGCGGAAAAAATGGCTGCCCTCTCCGTTGTTCAAAACCGACTGGCGGCTATCGGTTTGGCTCCGTTCTGTTTGGAAATTCATTCCAACAAAACAAAGAAATCCGCTGTTATCTCACAACTGAAAGAAACAACGGAAATTATCAGGCAGACACCTCCCGAAGAATTTAAAAAGGAAGCGGAGCGTCTGCTGAATTTGCGGGCGGAACTGAATCAGTATATTGAAGCCCTGCATAAAGAATACCCGTTCGGAGTTTCACTATACGACGCCATTATCCATTATCAATCTGTGGACGTCGAACCTTGTTTTGAGATTCCACAACCTTATCTGGATACATTAGACAAAGATACATTTGCGCAATGGGAAGAGGCTATCGAATCGTTAGTCAGAACCGCCAATGCGTGCGGACACCCTTATCGGCATCCATTAACAGGCATCTCGATTTCCGAGTATTCATCTGCCGGAAAAGAAGAAGCCTCCCAATTACTTACCGCTTTCATTGATTTATTAAATATCATCCGGCAGAAGCTGGATGTATTTTCCGTACTTCTGAAAGATACGGATATACACCCGACACGCAAGGATTTCCAAACGATTGCCTGTATCATCCGGAGAATACTCGATATTCCGGAGCTGACTCCGGGATTGCTGACTCTGCCGTTATTGAATGAAACGCTAAATGAATATCGTGAAGTGGTGGTTCATGGGCAAAAACGTGATGAACAAAGAAAAGAGATAGAGGCAGGATTTACCAAAGAGATTCTGTCCATCAACGCAAAGCAGATGGTAGCCGAATGGAACCGGGTATCCGATCAATGGTTCCTTCCCAGATATTTCGGTCAGCGAAAAATCAAAAAGGCTATCAACATCTATGCTTTAAAAACCATTGAAACAGAAGACATCAAACCGCTACTCCACCGGATTATCCGGTATCAGGAAGAAGAGGACGCTGTTCAGAAATACACCGGCCAACTCCCCTCTTTGTTCGGACGATTCGGCAAGAATGAGGATTGGACTGCCATTGAGCAGATTATCAATGACATGGCTTCTCTTCACTCGCATTTGCTGAATTATGCAAAGGACATAGCCAAGGTGTCACAAATCAAACAGAATTTGTCTGTACAGCTCACAGAAAGAATTCAAACATTCAGAGATATTCACGCTCACTCTTTCAATGAACTGTATCAGTTGTCGGATACACTCACAGTCATTGAAAAGAAGTTGTCCGACACGTTGGGTATATCAACAGAAGAGCTTTATACCTCTTCAGCCGACTGGATAACGATTGCGCTATCAAAAGCCCAAACCTGGAAAGATAACCTCGACAAACTCAAAGACTGGTATCAGTGGTTACAAGCATACCAAACTCTGAATAAACTGGGAATCGGATTTGTCGCGACAGAATATAAGGAAAAGAATATCCCTACCGACCAACTGACAGACATCTTCTACAAGAGTTTCTACCAGGCGGTTATTCAGTATATCATTGCCAAAGAACCCACGTTGGAATTATTCAACGGCAAAATTTTCAACGATATTATTGCTAAATACAAACAAATATCCGCCAAATTCGAAGAAACGACCAAAAAAGAATTGTTTGCGCGGCTGGCTTCCAACATTCCGTCTTTTACTCACGAAGCTATCCAAAGTTCCGAAGTGGGCATCCTTCAAAAGAATATCCGCAACAATGCTCGTGGCATATCCATCCGCAAGCTGTTCGATCAGATTCCTACTTTATTGTCGCGTATGTGTCCGTGTATGCTAATGAGCCCGCTTTCCGTCGCTCAATTCATTGATACGGATGCTGACAAATTCGATTTGATTGTCTTTGACGAAGCGTCACAGATGCCTACTTATGAAGCGGTGGGCGCTATTGCCCGAGGCAAAAACGTGATTATCGTGGGGGACCCGAAACAAATGCCTCCTACCAGCTTCTTCTCGGTCAGCACCGTAGATGAAGATAATATTGAGATGGAGGATTTGGAGAGTATTCTTGACGACTGCCTTGCTTTGTCTATCCCTTCCAAATATTTATTGTGGCACTATCGAAGCAAACATGAGAGCCTCATCGCTTTCAGCAACTCCGAATATTACGATAACAAACTGATGACTTTCCCTTCTCCGGACAACATTGAATCGAAAGTCAGGATAGTCAACATCAACGGTTATTATGATAAAGGCAAATCGCGCCAAAACCGGGCGGAAGCTCAAGCGGTGGTAGACGAAATAGCCAGAAGATTGAGAAGCGAGGAATTGAGAAAGAAAAGTATCGGTGTGGTGACTTTCAGCATCGTTCAGCAAGCCTTGATAGAAGACTTACTTTCCGACCTCTTTATCTTCCATCCCGAACTGGAAACTCTTGCCCTGGAATGTGACGAACCGTTGTTTATCAAAAACCTGGAGAATGTGCAGGGAGATGAACGGGACGTTATTCTCTTTTCTGTGGGCTACGGCCCGGATGCGGAAGGACGTGTCAGTATGAATTTCGGCCCATTGAACCGGGTAGGTGGCGAAAGAAGGTTGAATGTGGCCGTTTCACGTGCCCGGTATGAGATGATTATCTATTCCACTTTAAGATCGGATATGATTGACCTGAACCGGACTTCCTCTATCGGAGTAGCCGGATTAAAACGTTTCCTCGAATATGCGGAGAAAGGAACTAGGAATACAATCAACAGTGTGACAGCCCAATCAACGGAAACAGCAGCCTCCATCGAGAATATCATTGCCGATAAACTGCGTTCATTGGGATACACCGTGCATACAGACATCGGATGCTCCGGTTACAAAATAGATATAGGTATCGTTGACACCGAAAATACCTCCAACTATCAATTAGGTATTATCTGCGACGGCAAAAACTACAAACGTACCAAGACCGCACGTGACCGGGAAATTGTGCAAAACAATGTACTGAAAGCACTCGGCTGGGATATCTACCGGATATGGACTATGGACTGGTGGGAAAAACCGGACGAAGTAATAGCTGCTATTCAAGAGGCTATCGCACGCAAAAAGAGTTCAAAGGTTAATGCCCAAACAACGACAACCACCGAAATTGATTCTGCCCCAATGACAGCAGAAAAAGAATCTGTGAACAAAGAGTCGACAGACAAAGAAAAAATAACAAAAGAAGAGCCAATAAAAGAAGAGTCAATAAAAGAAGCAGTACCGACTGCAGAGAGAGATAACAATGAAATTTCATTTGTACTCAAAGCATCACCTGCCACTTCTGAAAAGCAAACTGCTTCCGCATCTTCCGCACAAAGCGGAATACAGCAAAAGTACCGATCGGCAAAGATCACTCCAGGCAGCTATTCGCCGGAAGACTTTTTCTTTAGTGAAAGCTATTCTATCCTCACTTCTCAAATACGGAAGATTATAGAGAATGAAGCTCCGGTCAGCAAATCATTGCTTTGCAAGAAGATTCTGTCTGAATGGGGAATCAGTCGTTTGGGAGCACGGGTAGAATCACAGATAGAGACAGCTTTAGATGCACTAAATATCTATCGCACCGAACATGAAGGATTTGTTTTTTGCTGGAAAAACAGAGAGCAATGCATCTCCTACTCTATTTATCGTCCGGTTTCCGAGCGGGAAGCGACAGATATAGCTCCCGAAGAGATAGCCAATGCCATCCGACAACTGTTGACAGACTCCATCAGCCTGCCTGTGGCAGATTTGATAAAAGCATGTGCACAACAATTCGGCTTTGCCCGTATGGGATCGAACATAGACGCTGCCATGCAAAGAGGTATTCGCGAAGCCGTGAAAAGGAATTATGCCAAAATTGAAAATGAACGGGTGACGATTGCGGATTAAATGTTGGTTCGAGTGATCCTGTCTAGTAGATTCAGGTGACAGAAATTAGATCAATACCCTTTCTCCAAACGTTTCAGGGCAGCAATAGAATCGGATACATAGCTATTGTCCGGTTCTATTGACCGCCAATAACAAAGCTCTCCAATCAGCCGTTTCAGATAGACAGGATCACTCGAACCAATCCGTCGCTGATGTTCTGCCAAACCTTTCGTCAGAATGAAATAGACATTCTTTCGGATCTCTCTCTTTCTGGCTTTAGGGATAGTCAGTTTCACACCAGAAGAGATGGACACTCCTGTGATAATCTTTCTACCATACTCATTGATGAAACGGGTCTTTTTATGATTCGGTTCGAATTTCTCATCACGAATGATTTGTTTAATACGGGGAATAATCTGCTCTTTGGGAAATACATCTCCCGAAAAAGTCAGGTCATCGGCATACCGGGTATAAGTCAATCCGTATTCCGCTGCCAATGCCGCCAACTTCCTATCCATCTCATAACTAACGATATTACTTAACGACGGACTTGTAGGCGCTCCCTGCGGCAAGTGTCTGTGCAAACAACACAACGTTCCCAATACTTTAGATACATTTTCCGGATAACCGATCTTCTCAAATGTCTTTTTCACTCTCGGACTCCGTATAGAAAAGAAAAAATCATGAATATCCATTTTCAACACATACCGCTTTCCTAAATGAGGATTGGCATTGTCGACTACAGAATGACCGTTCCGGAAACCTACCGCTGCCGGATGAATCATTGTTACAGGTGATAATATACGAGAATTAATAGTCGCTTGAATGGATTGCATTGTTTTGTTAGGAGCAGAGATCATACGATACCCTCCTTTTCTTTTTCTCATCCAAAATTCCCGGTAATGCACAGAAACGTTTCGTAGTATTTCCTTCAATTGTCCCGTTTCCATTCCCAACAGATTGGCACACCAGACAACAGCCGATTCATCATACTTTTGAACATACTGTGCTCTTGAAACTGTCGCTCCCAAAGCATGCCTAAGCCAGGCTCCATGCTCCCATTTTACTTTAGTAGTCTTTTCTTCCTTACTACCGTCTGTCGCTTTCCATCTTTTATACCCCTCTTGTTTTCTGCTTGAGGAAATCATCTTATAAATCAGAAAACCTGTGACAATAAGTATCGTTATTAGAATTCCGTCCATTTTGTATTATGTATATAAACAAAGAGAAGAGAGGATGAGTTATTTACTAAAATAAATTTAGGTATTTATACCTTAGAATTTATTTTCTAGGAAAAATACCTGTGCTTACGAGGCGACTACACCTCTTTGATGCTAAATTCGGCCCTCATCCTCTCTTATACAAAGATAAGTATAATCTTTCGATAAAACAACCGGAACGGGGAAAAACTATCGGTTGAACAACTCAAACGTGAACTTACAGCCTATTCCTCCGAATTTCCAGTTTTCGCTGCTTACGAAGACTCCCACGTCGAAAATATGCGTGCCGATGCCATATCCGACTTCCAGATAAGGTTGAAGATGCGGCATAGAAAGTGCACTGATGTAAATACGTTCATTCTGCACATAACGGGTGTACTTCATCAGATGCCGGAGAATAAGGAACGGAGCTTCATAGGTGAAATGTCCCCGCACATAACGACGGGAGGAGTTATACCAACGTGAGTCAAGCACCTGAAATACTCCGCCGATTTCATCATTCCAGCCTACGGGAAGATTATGACGGGAGAAATTGGCAAAGTCCACAAAATACAGTTCATCCTGATTGGTGAATGCCCCGAATCCGAAACGATAATAAATATTACGCATCAATCCCATCCGGATTTGATGCTGAAGGTCAAACTCTATTCTTTCATATTCGCCCGTACTTTTAAATACTCCTTTAATTCCCCGTTCATAATCGACCGAGAAAGTTGGATAGATAGAATGCAAGTTTATCTTTCGCTTTCCGTTCATATAATAATAGAGTCCCGGCGTCCACTCTATCCGGATGCGGGGAGCAAAACTGATATAAGTGTTCTTGAATTTATCCATAAACTCCGGAGGCGGCATCGGATAATCACCGGTAATCACAAAACGGGAAGGCTCTACGGCTGTTCTTTTATGGGCAGAGAAACCCAGCCCGATATCCAGTCCGTTGACTATCTCAACTGTATGGCGGAAGTTAAAATACAAGTCCTTGAAATAATCAAGATGAATTAAATCGAAATTAAAGATACTATCCGGCATGGCTTTCAGTTCGTCCAACACCTTACTGCTATAAATACGGTTACCATTACCCACATTCAACCGGAAGAATCCCCGTTTCTGCGGCCAGTATTCAAAGTCGGCATTCAACGACCAGTAAAACTCTTTACGCGTAAAGTTGTATCCGAGTTTCGGCACAATACGAAGTAATTTATCCCCTCTGAAAAGACGGTTGTAACGGAAATCCTGTCGATAAGACAAACCATTGCTTCCGCTATAACTGAATAAAAGCGGATTTATAAACGGAGAGAACCGTACGCTTCCGATATTGGACAAATTGAATTTATAATCTTCTACCATCAAATCGCCCATCGTTCCCCAAAAGGCCTGACTCTTGGATGGCTTTTGTATGGTAGCCGTGTCACGTCTAAGCGCATTGTCGAAATATAGTTTTTTCTCGCTCTCGTTCAAAGGGATCGGGCGCATGATAGCAAAGGTAGAGGCGTCCGTCTTATAAGCATTCGTATCACACTGTAAAGAGAAAGATTCCGAAAGATTATATTTCCTCTCCTCTTTCTTACGTACCTTCTTTTCTTTCAGTTCGATGGATTTATAATCTAAAGAAGCTGTATAATTACCATCTACCTTATTTCCGAGGAATTTGAAAAGGGCTTCTACATCATAACGCACCGGCAGAAATTCATTTTTCTTGCCGACATCTCCCATCTGAATCCAACAGGTAAATGTTATCAGCTCCGATCTTCCCGAAAAACGGATTTCACGAACACTCCAGACGTTGCTGCTAACCACCATATATCCACCTACCAACTGATCGCTCTTGGTACGGGGAATAAAGCGGACTCGATAATCCAGATTATTAGGATCTCCCATCACACTGTCTATCTGGTATTTATAGTATTTCTGTCCGTTTTTAGCCAGTGGTGATAACAAGCGTTCATCATTCAGCAAAGACGAAGAGTAGATATTTACATTAAAGTATTCGAGCAAGCCCGGCAATCCCCTGTTTCCTCTCACCGTTCCCTGGGAGGCTTTTACTTTCTGGTCGTAAATATTGGGAGCCGTATAATGCAGGTCACTGTACGTTTCAAGCAGATATTCGCGAACACCCTTTTGCAAACGAAACATGGAAGGCACATAACGGAGAATAAAATTCTTCTTCTGAATGTCCATCTTACCTTTTATATATAGGTTCGCGCGATAATCGCTGACTATCGTTTCATACAAAGGCGCAAAGGTCATCACACGTTCTATGATGGAGTCGGCAGAGATTTCCTGATGAGTATAAGGATTCATTATATAATTATTGGCTGCCCCCTTTGATATAAAAGAGAACAGACACAATATGCATCCTATCAATATTTTATCTCTCAATTGTCGTATCTCCTTCATTAACGTAGGCAAATATAAAAAAGAATATCGAAAAGCAATGGAATTAAGCTACTAAAAAGAGTTATCAGGGGAAGGAAGCTTTTCACACCTGATTAATATAAATATATGAATAAACAAAAACGACTCATGTTTGAATGCATGAGTCGTCTATTAATAATAGGAGAAAGATTATAATTTCTCTATTTCTTCTTTCGAAATACCCGTAGATTTTATGATAATATCATCATCCACTCCTAATTCTTTCAATTTACGGGCTGTTTCTCGTATACCTTTTTGTATACCTTTTTGTTCTGCAAAGTCCAACGTATTAAAATAATCGTTGTAAACTTTCCATTCTTCCTCGTACTGCATTCTTTCCTCCTGGGTCATATTCGCTTTGGAGGCTAACTTTTCCAGTCGCTCAAAAACGGCTTTACGAGCCTTGAAAGGCATTCGATCAAGTGTATCCATGTGCTTTAATATATAAATCCAGCGTTCAAAATCATTTTCACATTCATCCTCTTCTTTATTAAAGTTCGGCAATTCAATAAAAATCTGCCGGAACTTACTATTGAAAAGCTTACCTGTATCCCTGTCAGAAAGGACAACATCCGTTCTGATTTTAGAGGGTATATCCTTGTCCATCACGAAGTTCATGAAGAACACTCCGTACACAGCATCTAATTGAAAGTTCCAAATCCCTTTTCTCGCTTGTTGGGTAATAGCCCTAGAGAGATAGAAAAGGGCACGGTCTTTAAAGTAAGGCTGTTCCCGGTTCTGCATTTCTACGATAATATGCTCCCCCGTATTGGTTCTACAATATATATCATAGATAAGTCCTCGTTCTGTTTTTACTTCCGGCTGCTGTTCGTTGTTTAGGAACTGGATGTCGGTAATTACATGCTCTCCTACGAGCAAATCATTCAAGAAGTCGATTAATAACTCCTTTTCTACCTCTCTGCCGAATAAAAACTTAAAGCCAAAATCGGTAAAGGGATTGATAAATCTTCCCATTATTTCTTGTATCTCAATTATAGAACAAAGATAGAGTTTTTTTGTTGAATAGCGTCAAGTATGGGATAAAATAAAATCAAACCAATACCTAACATGAAGTATATGGTTTGATACTACGTAATATCGACTCTATATCACGATTTTAAAGTTGATTTATGAATAGACAACTAGAGTCGTCTGTTCGGTCAACTAAAGTCAGCGACTTAGACAACTGCAGTCAGCTGTATGGTCAACGGCAGTCGGCTGATACCATGTTAACTATTTCAATCTGTTATCCGGTCGTATTAATCTTCTTATATCCTTCCATATAAAGAAACGCCTAAGCTTTTGTTTGAACCGGGGGGCTTTTCGTTAGAGTGTGAAGGATGTGAAAAGCTAAAACGAGGTCATTAAATCACAGCAAACATCTGTCATACTACAACTTACGAGTCTGTGAAACTTGTGGAAGGCAAAAGTAAACTTTTATTTCTAAGTTGGCAGAGAAGTTGATATACTTTATTTTACCATGATTTTTGAAAAGAATCAAACCACCGCTAGTTTGATTCATAACGGTGCATAAATGAACTAAATGATAATTTTGCGGAGTGCCCTGAAAGGGCTTAATTATATAGCGTAGGGCAACGCCCTACGAAAAAACGTCAATCTGAATTTGCGCCCTGAAAGGGCATAATTGTATACAGTTCCGCCCTTTCAGGGCTTGTGGCTGGTGTGTTTTTTTCGTAGGGCGTTGCCCTACGCTATATAATTAAACCCTTTCAGGGCACCCCAATAAATATATAATTGTAAGGCTTTCAGCCTAACCTATAAATTCTCATTTAACCGATAAATTCCCATTTAACCGCTAAATTCCCATTTAATTAAGAACTGCATAAAAAAGAGAAATACTTACTCTTACCTTTTTATTTCTCCTTTTATTCTTGACAAAGAAAAAAATTGTAGTATCTTTGTGATACTCTTCATATCAACCAGGCAGGGAACCTGCCTCGTTTTCGTGGCAGGCATTTTTATGCCTGTCCTGATGCTTCATATGGCGGTTTCGTACCCCCGTGTGGAGTGTTAATGCACCCACTGCCTGGTTGGTGAAGAGTAACGGGAAAGGCGGAACCGCTCTTATTTCATAGAAAATCTTCGCCTACCACCTTATTCATAATTATATTATGGAAACAAAACAAGTTACCGTTCAACCAGCGGTGGGAGGCATGATAAAGGCTTCCAAAGATTCATTTGTTATTCCTAAAGAAGAATTAAAGGATTTCTACCTTAAATTCGCTTTCCTCCTAAACCCGGATTCCTGCTCCATAAACCGCACCGAATTCGAACTATTAAACATTCTGCTGAAAGACCTGAAAAAAATCTTGGCAGCATTGACTCACCTCAACACCCATCCTTGGGATGAAGGCATCGCAGAAATCCAAATTTCATGCGGTGTTTACTCCCTACAAGATAACTTGAGCAAAGAAAAACGTATGCAAATGAACACCTCTACGGGTAAACACCTACAATTTCTCACCCAAATGGCTATGGACAGTCCAGTGTTCAAACAGTTATTCAGGAACTATCACAACCATTATATCCAAGTGGAAAGTTTGGTTAAACAGATGGCTAAAGAAATCAACGAACAGCAACAATAAGAATAGAAGTTGGAGAATCAACAGAGGGGGTACTTTTAGAAAAACACATTATTTTTCAAAATACCCCCTCTAAAATAGGGGTACTTTCAGAAAAAACATATAATTTTGCGCCATCAACCGATAAAAAAATAGACCATTTATGTCAAAAATGCGTTTTTTTGCCTTACAAGAGCTTTCCAACCGGAAACCTCTGGAAGTTATTGCCCCTTCCAACAAACTCTCTGATTATTATGGTAGCCACGTGTTCGACCGCAAGAAGATGCAGGAGTATCTTCCCAAAGAAGCTTACAAAGCTGTAACCGACGCTATCGAAAAAGGTACGCCTATCAGCCGTGAAATAGCAGATTTAATTGCTAACGGTATGAAAAGTTGGGCTAAGTCACTCAACGTCACTCACTACACACACTGGTTCCAGCCTCTGACAGACGGAACAGCCGAAAAGCATGACGGCTTTATCGAATTCGGCGAAGATGGCGGAGTGATTGAACGCTTCTCCGGAAAACTACTGATCCAGCAAGAGCCGGATGCTTCTTCTTTCCCTAACGGCGGCATCCGCAACACTTTCGAAGCACGAGGATATACAGCCTGGGATGTTTCTTCACCGGCATTCGTAGTAGATACCACTCTTTGTATCCCCACTATCTTCATTTCTTATACAGGTGAAGCGTTGGATTACAAAACTCCATTGTTGAAAGCACTTGCCGCTGTAGATAAAGCAGCAACGGAAGTCTGTCAGCTATTCGACAAGAACATCACACGCGTATATACCAATTTAGGATGGGAACAGGAATATTTTCTAGTCGACTCTTCCTTATATAATGCACGCCCCGACCTCTGCCTGACAGGACGGACACTGATGGGACACTCTTCCGCCAAAGACCAACAGTTGGAAGACCACTATTTCGGCTCCATCCCTCCACGTGTCACCGCATTTATGAAAGAACTCGAAATTGAGTGTCACAAACTGGGTATTCCTGCCAAAACCCGTCATAACGAAGTAGCCCCCAACCAATTTGAGTTGGCCCCTATCTTCGAAAACTGCAACCTTGCCAACGACCACAACCAACTTGTCATGGATTTGATGAAACGTATTGCAAGGAAACATCACTTCAATGTACTCCTGCACGAGAAACCATACAGCGGAGTAAACGGTTCGGGCAAGCACAACAACTGGTCGCTCTGCACCGACACCGGCATCAACTTGTTCGCCCCCGGAAAGAATCCAAAAGGAAACATGCTATTCCTCACTTTCCTGGTAAACGCCTTAATGATGGTTTATAAAAACCAGGATTTACTGCGTGCCTCCATCATGAGCGCTAGCAACAGCTACCGTTTGGGAGCCAACGAAGCTCCTCCCGCCATTCTCTCCTGCTTCCTGGGTTCACAACTATCGTCCACTCTCGACGAAATTGTCCGCCAGGTAGGAAACGAGAAAATGACACCGGAAGAAAAAACTACTCTTAAATTAGGTATCGGACGTATTCCCGAAATCCTACTGGATACTACCGACCGTAACCGCACCTCTCCTTTCGCATTCACCGGAAACCGTTTCGAATTCCGTGCCGCAGGTTCTTCTTCCAACTGTGCCGCCTCCATGATTGCAATCAATGCCGCCATGGCAAACCAGTTGAACGAATTCCGCGCATCAGTAGAAAAGCTGATGGAAGAAGGAGTAGGCAAAGATGAAGCCATCTTCCGCATACTGAAAGAAACGATTATCGCCTCCGAACCGATTCGTTTTGAGGGCGACGGTTATTCTGAAGAATGGAAACAGGAAGCCGCACGCCGCGGACTGACTAACATCTGCCACGTACCGGAAGCCCTGATGCACTATATTGACAACCAATCCAAATCAGTGCTGATTGGCGAACGTATCTTCAACGAAACCGAATTGAACAGCCGTCTGGAAGTGGAACTGGAGAAATATACCATGAAGGTGCAAATCGAAGGCCGTGTATTGGGCGACCTCGCCATCAATCACATCGTACCGACTGCCGTTGCCTATCAGAACCGATTGCTCGAAAATCTTCGCGGACTGAAAGAAATATTCCCGGCTGAAGAGTACGAAGTGTTGAGTGCCGACCGCAAAGAGCTGATCCGTGAGATTTCACACCGGGTCACTTCCATCAAAGTACTGGTTCGCGAAATGACCGAAGCACGAAAAGTTGCCAACCACATGGAGAACTACAAGGAAAGAGCATTTGCATACGAAGAAAAAGTACGTCCATACCTCGATCAAATCCGCGATCACATCGATCATTTGGAGATGGAAGTGGACGATGAAATATGGCCGTTACCCAAATACAGGGAACTGTTATTTACTAAATAAAATGCCTATAAGATTGCACGAAAGCTCCCACTTTTGTGCAATCTTTTTATAGATTCGTTCATTTTCTCATTTTTTCTTTTTACTTTTGTGCTGTATAACACAGTTTTGTAGCACTCATGGTAAAAATGAATATGTCAGACATCGATATTTCGGAACCGTTATCCGATATGTTAGCTCCTTTAAATAACGAGCAAAAGGAGTTTCTGATGAACAATTATACGATACAAACCTACAAAAAAAATGAAACCATCTACTGCGAAGGGGAAACACCTTCTCATCTGATGTGTCTTATCAGTGGGAAAGTAAAAATCTTCAAAGATGGCGTGGGAGGTAGAAGTCAGATTATTCGCATGATTAAACCACGCGAATACTTTGCTTATCGTGCTTATTTTGCCAAACAAGATTTTGTAACTGCCGCAGCAGCTTTCGAACCCTCTGTTGTTTGTCTGATTCCTATGAATGCTATCTTAACTTTAGTTGCCCAGAATAATGACCTGGCTATGTTTTTTATCCGCCAGCTTTCTATTGATCTCGGCATCTCAGACGAACGCACTGTCAATCTGACACAAAAGCATATCCGCGGACGCTTGGCCGAATCTCTCATCTTCCTGAAAGAAAGCTACGGCTTGGAAGAAGACGGATCTACTTTGAGCATTTATCTTTCACGCGAAGATTTAGCTAATCTCTCTAATATGACTACTTCGAATGCTATCCGCACATTGTCACAGTTCGCTACGGAACGACTGATTACAATCGACGGAAGAAAGATCAAAATCATCGAAGAAGAAAAGCTGAAGAAAATAAGTAAGATTGGATAAGAAAATTCCTGCACCAGTCGCTCCACCCTAAATAGTGAACATACATATAGAAAATATAATTGCAGACATCAGACGTGGTAACAAACAGGCTTTCAAAAAGCTATTTGATGACTACTATCCTATTCTTTGCGTGTTCGCATCCCACTATATTGAAGACAAAGAAGTTTGCAAAGACATTGCGCAAGATGTATTGTTAGCTTATTGGGAACGGAAAGAAGATTTCGACAACATTTTGAAAGTAAAAAGCTTCCTTTATACCGTCACCCGAAATAAATGTCTGAATCACCTAAAACATGAACAATTAGATATTCCTAATTTTTCCGGACAGGAAGAATTCGATAGTGGTTTTGAAGCTGCTATTATCGAACAGGAAACATTCCACATGGTTCGCAAAGCGGTAGAAGAATTGCCTACCCAAATGCGAAATATCATCTTATACTCTATGAAAGGGTTAAAAAACCATGAGATTGCTGACAAATTGCAAATTTCAGAAGGCACTGTCCATACGTTAAAGAAATTCGCCTATCGCAAACTTCGCGAAAGTCTCAAAGGCATAAATTACACCTTATTACTATTTTTATGCAAATAAAGTAACTTTTTGATTACCCCGTTTTTTCGATTGGATTGTTTTACTTATATAACAAATCGAAAAAACGATGAATTCATTCAAAGAAAAATTTAAAATTGCAAAAATCTTAGCTTCCTTATTTACTCATTCGTCTACTCCCGAAGAGAAAAAAAACTATCATGCGTGGTTGGATGAAAATCCGGAGCATCAAAAAATAGCCGACCGGATATTAAATAAGGAAACGTATGAAGAAAACAGCCGGTTAATAAAAAGCTTCTCTTCACAAAAGGCATGGGACAGAATCTATCCGCTACTAGGAGGAGAAAAAACATCCGGTTTTCTTTCATGGAAAAGGAGTCTGAAATATGCGGCTCTTCTTTTGCTATTGTTAATACCGATTTCATACCTTATTTATAATTGGGTAGCCGGAGAACCAATCGGTGAAATCACTCCAGGAACCCATGGCGGAGAACTGACTTTAAGTAATGGCAACACCTTCAACCTTTTTGAGAATGTCCTTCCGGAGGGTGCAACTGAAGTGTTCATCATTGACTCCAAAGGGATAAATTATCAAACTCCTGCCAACAAGCCCAAAGTGAAAGAAATCAAAAATACGCTTCGTACACTGCATGGTATGGAATGTCACATTGTCCTTTCGGATGGAACAAAAGTACATCTGAACGCAGAATCACAACTGACTTATCCGATTTGTTTCAGCGATAAGGAACGCATCGTACAGGTTGAAGGTGAAGCCTATTTTGATGTTGCTCCAGATAAAGCACATCCTTTTATCGTGCAAACACCGCACACTTCTATTCGGGTGACAGGAACTTCTTTCAATGTAAGGGCTTATGCGGATGAAGAAGTGGAAAGTACTACACTAATTAGTGGAGCTATAGAGATTAGCAGTGAAAACGAAGATTATGAATTGATTCCAAACCAACATTTCGTATATGACAAAAATAGTCGGGAAAGTACCGTATCTAACGTAAATACAGAATTATACACTTCCTGGGAGTCCGGATCATTCATATTTATGAACGTTCCTCTTGAGAATGTAATGTCATATCTTTCCAAATGGTACGGATTCACATACACTTTTGAAGACGATGCAGCCAGACAGGTACAAATCGGAGCTTATCTCAACCGCTATGCAAACATGAATCCAATTATCGACATGATAATGGAATTAAATATGGTAGACATAAAACAAAGAGAAGGTATACTGCACATTTCTTATAAACAATAACTATTAATACATATTATAACTAACGCATTATGAAAAAACGAACACAATCCTCCTCAAAGGGAGTATCTTATGTAAGCAGAAATTTCGTTAAGCTCTGCCTTTTATGGATATTCTCCCTTTCTTCACTTATGATTCAAGCACAAGACAATCAGCGAATCTCCGTTGATCTGAGAGGCGAAAGCCTGGAATCTACGCTTTGGTATTTGCAAAACCGTACAAAATTCATCTTTATGTACGCAACAGAAGATATCGCTAACATAACCGATATCAGCGTAAGGGCAAAAAACAAAACGATCACCGAAATTCTGGATGAATGTCTGGAAGGAACTAACCTGACTTATGAAGTATCAGGCACTGCCATCGTTATTAAGAAAAGAAAGACTAATAAAATCACGATTAGTGGATGGATACGTGATGCAAGCGGTGAAGCACTTCCCGGAGCTACAGTCACTGTCCGAGGTTCAAAACATGGAGCTATCGCCGGACTAGACGGACATTACACTTTTAATATTCCTGCGCAAGAAGGGTTAATATTAACTTATTCATTCATCGGAATGGAGAAAAAGACTGTAAGATATACAGGAAAGAAAACGATTAATGTCACTCTAAACAGTTCCAGTACTGAAATCGACGAAGTGGTTGTAACCGGTTATCAGAATATTCAACGCCGTGACCTAGTAGGTTCTATTACCACAGTAAAAGCAAAAGATATTTTAATGCCTTCATATACCACTATTGACCAAATGTTGCAAGGACGTGTGGCAGGTATGATTGTCACCAATACAAGTAGTCGTGTAGGTACTGCCCCGAAAATTCAAATCCGTGGTACCAGTACCTTACTGGGTAATCAAGACCCACTTTGGGTAGTCGACGGCATCATTCAGGAAGACCCCCTGGAATTGAATGCATCTTCTCTCATGACAGAGGACTTGAAAAACATTATCGGTAATCAGATTTCTTGGTTGAATCCTGCTGATATCGAAAGCATTAGTATTTTAAAAGATGCTTCTGCGACCGCTATTTATGGTTCAAAAGCATCGAATGGTGTTATTGAGATCACAACCAAAAAGAATACGACTGATCGTCTAAGTGTCAATTACACCTCTAATTTTGTAATGGGTACGCGTCCCAACTATGGACAGTTTAATTATATGAACTCCAAAGAAAGAGTACTATTCTCACAAGAAGCGTTTAACTGGGGAACACCTTATGGTGCAGAACCAATCAAACAAATATATACTTATGAGGGATTATTGAATATGTATCTATCGCACGATATATCTTCTGAAGAATTTCTGGCACAACGCAATGTTCTGGAAACACAAAATACAGACTGGTTCAAACTACTAACCCGCCGTTCTTTTAGCCATAACCATAATATAAGTGTTTCCGGCGGAACAAATAAATACAGTTATGCAGCTTCTATGGGATATTCCAATAGCGAAGGGCAGGAAATAGGAAACGACAGTGAACGTATGACCGGACGCGTTGCCATCACCATACGCCCGGTACAAAAACTAACGATTAATGCAACGATCAACGGTAGCGTAAGTACGAATAACGGTTTTGCCGGAGGAGTCAATCCTATGGGGTATGCTACTACTACCAATCGTTCTATAGACCCTGATGCTTACTATCAAATGAAAGCCTCATACCCATACAATAGCGGAGTCAAATCATTATCATACAATTTCGTAAATGAACGGAATAATAGTGGTTCTAAATCAAAATCAAGTTTCATGTCAGCTTCGCTAGACTTGAAATGGAATATATTGGACTGGTTAACTTACCAATTTACTGGTGGATATTCCAATAATAACAGCACAAACGAAGCTTGGGAAACTGAACAAACGTTTTATATTGCTGAAACATATCGTGGTTATGATTTCAACTCTGTCTCACCAAACAGTAAAGAGTTTGGAGCAGCCTTACTCCCATTCGGAGGCGAATTATTCACAAATAACGCACAGCAATACTCTTACAACATCCAAAATAAACTGCAATTCAGTAAAGCCTTTAATAATGAGAACCGAATTAATGCTTTAGTAGGTATGGAATTACGTTCTTCCACTAATAAAGGTGTCAGCAATACGGTATGGGGATATGCCCCAGATAGAGGAGAAGTAATAACATTACCAACCACTCCACAAGCTTTTACACCTATTACAGGTTCTAAAGACGAAGGATGGGGGCTTTTAAAAAAGATATATGATGGTGGATGGAGAAAAGTCAATACTACAGACAATTATCTTTCCGTATTCGCCACACTAGCATATTCACTCAAAAACCGATATGTTGTTAATGCAAATATACGTAATGATGCATCCAACCGTTTCGGTCAGGATGCCAATCACCGTATTGATCCTACCTATTCATTCGGTTTCTCCTGGAGAGCTTCAGAAGAGGACTTCATGAGGAAATATGTAAAATGGATAACAACTTTAAACTTCCGCGGCACCTATGGTATTCAAGGAAATGCAGTAACGCGCATTAGTCCGGATTTGATTTTAAATCAGGGGAAAGTGGCAAATCTATACAACAGATATCAGTCTACCATCTCCCAAATCCCAAATCCGAATCTATCATGGGAACGTACCAAATCATGGAATTTCGGTGTAGACCTGGAATTATTCAGTATGTTTTATATGAATTTGGAATATTATACAAGACGCTCCAATGCCATTGTTGAACTGGAATTACCTTATGAATATGGAATAACATCCATGAAACGCAACGGTGGTATTATCCACAACAGAGGTATCGAATACACATTAACTTTTACCCCGATACAGAAACGGGACTATGCATTAAGTGTCAGTTTGAATGCTTCCAAGAACTGGAATGAAGGCGGACATACAGACATTGATGTCAATGCAGCTTCCTTCTTAAGTGGACGTTCAGATATTGTATTAAAAGAAGGATATCCGCTCAGCAGTTTCTGGTCATACTCTTTTGCAGGATTAGACGGAAAAACCGGTGAAGCTTTATTCAATCTTTTGGATATTCCGGAAGAAGAACGTAGCAGACAAATAGATCCGACTACTTATCTGGTATATTCTGGTCAGAAAGAGCCTTATTTCACCGGTGGATTGAGCTTAAGTTTCCGCTATAAATCATTAACTTTAAACACCAGTTTTTCACTTTTACTCGGCAACAAGAAGCGTCTGCCATCACCATACAACCAATTCGCTAGTTCTTATTATATGCCGGATCCATATACAAATATAAACCGCGATTTACTGAACCGTTGGAAAGAACCGGGAGACGAAGCCCATACAATCATTCCTTCTTTACCCAAAGCAGGAATGGCTTATATAGAATTGCCCAACAATGAGAATGTTTATAGCATTCCATTATGGGAACAATCTGACGCTATGGTGGTCAGTGGTTCTTTCTTACGCTGCCGTAACATCGGCCTATCCTGGCAAATGAAACGTGAGTGGTGCGAAAAAATATATATGAAAAATCTATCACTCAACTTTAACATGGATAACATCTTTGTTATCGCCAGCAAACGTTTCAACGGTTTCGACCCGGAAGTTAGCAACAGTGTACTTCCACGGAATTATTCATTAGGTATTAACATTGGTTTCTAAAAAAATAAAAAGATAGACAATGAAAAGAATTATATATATACTAACAGGAATAGTCTTACTATCACTATCCTCTTGCTCAGATTTTCTAGAGCCTAAATCTCAAAGTGAGTACGTTCCCAAAGATGCAAATGCTTTGCAAGAAATGTTAATCGGTTCTGCTTATCCCAAACAGGATAAAAGCAATTTCCTACTACCCTTTCTTAGCTTCTTAGACGATGACATTCAGTTCCACAAAACTGATTATGAATTTAGCATCAACTCTCTAAAAAATATAGAAGCCAAACAAGCTGTTTATACATGGCAACCGGATATGTTTTTCATTATGGAAAGAAATGGTTATCCTCTTCAGAATATCTGGGAAGGATACTATAACTATATCTTAGGCGCAAATGCAGCTCTTGATTATATCGGTGACGTAAATGGTACGGAGGTTGAAAAAAATTATGTAATAGCCCAATCCCTCGGATTAAGAGCTTTCTATTATTTTATGTTAGTCAATCATTTTGGAGCACCATACAACTATAACAAACAGGCTTTAGGAGTTCCACTCAAACTAGACAGCAACCTGCTACCTGAAGACCAACTATTAATGACACGAAACACCGTTGAGGAAGTATACAACCAAATTGTGGACGATCTGAATGAAGCTGAACGTTTATTCCTTACTTTAAGCAAAGATAAACAATATGAACCGAATTATCTGGTTAGCCTTCCAATGATACAATTGCTGAAGTCCCGCGTCTTTCTCTATATGGAAAACTGGAAAGATGCAGCCATATACGCCAACAAAGTAATAAAAGACTGGTCCTTCGCTTTAGTAGACTTAAATAACCTCCCTTCTCCAACAGTGGCAGAGCCTTATTACAATTTTACATCTTTAAAATCATCTGAGGTTATTTGGTTATATGGAAGCGTTTCAGACTTAACTGTATTCAATGATGAGTCGGTAGAGTATGAGGAAGAAGGTTACTTCGGTAATACCACCACCTATTACCGAGAAGCTTTTATCGCTTCTGATAACTTGATTGAAAGCTTTGAAGATGGAGATTTAAGAAAAGAAAAGTATATAGCAAAAGAGTTCAATAAAGATGATAAAGTTTTCTATGAAGACTCTTATACTACTTTCGGCAAATACAAACTTTCAGCTACAGGTGAACCTAGTGGTTCGGAAAACTTTGCTTTATCCTTCAGACTAGGTGAGGCTTATTTAAATCTAGCAGAAGCAGCTGCCCATAATAATGACGAGAGTACAGCACTATCTGCTTTAAAAACCTTACTGGCTAAACGTTATGAACCCGACAAATTTGTTGAGCCTACCGGATTAACAGGTGATGCGCTCAAAACTTTCATCAAAAATGAAAGAAGAAAAGAACTTTGTTTTGAAGGGCAACGATGGTTTGATCTCCGACGCTACGGAATGCCACAAATTATTCATAGATGGGGAGAACAGGTATATACATTAAAACAGAATGATCCTTCCTATACCATGCCTATACCAGACGCCGTCTTAATTAAAAATAAAAAACTGGAGCAGAATCCTTTAGCTCCAAAACGCGAAAGTTAATAGTATATATCTTATGAATTAAACAAAAGAAATGAATATGAAAAAAATATATATATTATGGGGATTACTTGCTTGTATGGCATTATTCACCTCATGTTATGAAGAAGACACACTGACTCCTACAGAAGGAGGCATTGAATTACGCTTTAAAGTACCTCAAGGAAATAATAGTTGGGACGATGACATCGCCCAAATATACGAAGACTATAATGTATATCTTATTTATAAAGATCTGCAAAGGGCTGATTTTAATCGCAGCTGGACAGGCATATCATATGGTAGTGGCTACGAAGGCCAAGGCTGTGTAAACGACGAAATGACCAATTACTATGTCGAATTTATGAAAAAGCATATCTTTGCATACTTGAATCCGCCGATCACATCTAAAGTTCTGCCTATGTATTGGTATTTGGGATACAATGTCTATAGCAAAAGCGTATTAGAAGTTGGAGGCGTAATCCTAGCAAGCTGGATTGTACCCATACACGAAAATTACGATGGGCTGGATTATTGGTGCACTTGTATGTTTGGAGAAGACAATCCCAGCGATCCTTATTTAATCCCCACAGACAGAGCACTCCTTGACAGACGCCGGAAAATGATATTGGCTCCCGTATTGGAAAAAGCAGTAAAAGCCGGAAACATCATTATACCTGAAGAATTTGAAGTGGGATTCGACCATGTCACTAATCTGATAGCAGGCTTGGGAATGGAAGATGACCCAAACTATTATCTTACCAGAGGATATCCGGGAAGTGTAAACACGTATGTATTCAATAGTATCAGCGAACCAGCCAACAACTCTTATCCTCCAACCAATGAAGAGACTTTTATAGGATATATGCATCTTTCCATGTACTATAACCAAGCACGACTAGCAGAGGTATATCCGGCTGATAAATATCCTTTTCTCACCGAAAAGTTTGCTTTCGTACAGAAATATTTAAAAGATAAATATCAGATCGATCTGGAAGCAATAGCCAACGGACCGGAAGACTGGGATTTACCTTTACCTCCAATACCGGAGACTCCAGATGAAGAATAACAACTCTGATAATGAACTATAAACTCATAATAATGACAAAAGTAAAAAATCTATTATTAACCATATTACTCTTATGCGGTACCACTGTATGGGGAAATAACGGGCTAAGAATATCAGGAAGAATAAAAGTATTAAAGCCAACGACTTTACAAATAAAAGATATGAATGAAGGCGTTGTATTAAGCTGCATCATCGGTACTAATAACACATTCAGTACCGATGAAATAAACATCATTCCTGATGTCTACAAACTCTATTTAGGAGAAACCGAACAGAATATTTATCTGGAAAATAACCCGGTAACAATCAATGGCTACTTCGACGAAAAGAACCCTGAACAAAGTTCGCTTTCATTCACTGGCATCGATCCGTTTCTGACTTTACAAAACTATATGCCAGCAGAAAAAGACCCGGATATAGCAACGATTTCTACTTCCGTCAAAGGAAAACTAACTCCCTCCATGGCATCTGCATTAGCCTATCTGGCAGATGTAAATGATTACCAATCCAACAAGATGCTATTGGACATGATACCGGAACAAGACAGAAAGTCTTTATCTGCCAAATGGCTGGTAAACAGGGTAGAAATCCTCTCCCACCAAATCATTGGTGCAGAATGTCCCGACTTTACTTTCACAGATGCCAACGGAAAAAACGTAAGTCTGAAAGACTTCCGTGGGAAAATTGTCGTACTTGACTTCTGTGCCTCCTGGTGTGGTCCTTGTCGTAAAGAGATGCGTAGTATGCTAACCATATACAATGAATTGAAGGCTGACGATCTGGAATTCATCAGTGTCTCGCTGGATGACAGCGAAGCAAAATGGAGAAAAATGCTGGATGAAGAAAAATTGCCGTGGGTGATGCTATGGGATAAGACAGGATTCCCTAAAAACAGCAAGACTCCAAGTGCTATCCAGACTGATTACGGCTTCTACTCCATCCCTTTCCTTGTAGTCATTGACAAAGAAGGCAAACTTGCTGCACGCAACGTTCGGGGTGAACAAGTACGCGAAGCCATTTTAAAAATAAGACAATAAACAAACTATATAAATTATAACTCTTTTGACAATGAAGAAACTTATATTTCCAATCGTATGCTGTTTTATCAGCGTTACTGTATCAGCCCAGTTAATCAAACCAAAGGCAGAAACACAAAAAAAACAATCCGAACTGGACTGGTTTAACTGTTCTTTCGACCAGGACAGTGTATACGGAGCTGAAGTAAACAAAGCTTATGATTACCTGAAAGCCAACAAAAAGAAAGCAAAGAAAAGACCGGTTGTTGCACTGATCGGAACCGGAATGGACGTAGAACACGAAGACCTAAAACACGCAATCTGGATCAACCCAAAAGAAAAGTCAAACCAGAAAGATGATGATAAAAACGGGTTTGTTGACGACATCAATGGCTGGAACTTCATCGGTGGTAAAGACGGCCAAGTAATGGAAGCTTTGACACGCGAAGGAGAACGTGAATTCTTCCGTCTCAAAGATAAATACGCTGATTATATCTTTGACGGAAAGAAGTATTATAAAATAGTCAATGGAAAACGCCAAGAAGTCCCCGCACCGGAAAACATAGAAGAATATAATTACTATCGCTATAAAGTCATGCCGGAATCAAGAATCGGTGGAGCTTACGGCGGTCTTCAACTATCTTATGTTATAGAAGAATATGTTGAAAAGTTCGATAAGGACATGAAAAAACGTTTTCCCGGAAAAGAGCTGACCGTTGAGGACTTCCAAAGTTGTTATGATCCCAAAGCTGAAAGAGACAGTCTTTCTGAAGTTGCCTTTATGCTTACTGCCTACTATTTCAGCATCTATAATACGGATAAATGGGAACCTGTTTATCAGAATATGGGAAAGAAAAGTGTAGAAACAGCTAAAGCGTCTTATGAAGAAGCTTTAAAGAGATACGGAAGTGATAATCGAAAAGAAATTGTAGGTGATAATCCTCTGGATATTAACGATACGCATTATGGTAATAATGTACTGTTGACATCTGATGCGGCAACAGGCGTAATGAAGGCCGGCGTTATCGCAGCTAAACGTGACAACGGTATCGGAAGTAACGGTATTGCAGACAATGCAGAAATCATGACCTTACGCATCCACCCGGGAGAAGGAGAACCGTACCTGAAAGATATGGCATTGGCCATCCGCTATGCAGTAAACCACGGTGCAGATGTAATCGTATTACCGGAACAAAACTCCATATATCCGGAAGAGCAGAAACAATGGGTGTCAGAAGCATTGAAAGAGGCAGAGAAGAAAGGGGCATTAGTTATAGTTCCGGTTTGGGATCTATCAATGGATATGGATAAAGACGAATTCTTTCCCAATCGTAAGATGAATAAAGAGGGAGAACTTACTAATTTTATGGTAGTTGCTTCTTCAGACAAGAATGGAAATCCGGTATTGAACACCAATTACGGTGCAACTGCTCTCGATATTTATGCTCCGGGAACAGACATTTATTCATCTTATATGGGTGACACTTATCAAAAAGGAACTGGAGAAGGAATGGCTTCGGCTACTGTAGCTGGCGTAGCTGCTCTTGTGAAGTCTTATTTCCCTAAACTGACCGGCTCTCAAATCCGTGACATATTATTAAAAAGCGTCACTTCACGCAAAGGTGTAGAAGTAGAAAAAGGAATCCGCGTGAACGATAGCCCTTCACAAGATTTATTCCTTTTTGATGACCTATGTATTTCCGGAGGTATCGTTAATGCTTACCAAGCAATCTTGGAAGCAGAAAAAGTCAGCAAATAAAGATTAGTCTATGAAATATACTCGTCTAATAGGAACCGTCATTGCCTTTTGCATGGCGGTCCCTTTATTCGCCCAACAATATAAAGCAACTATACCTTATCGGATAGTAGGCGAAAAAATGGTTATCGAAATGAAAGTGAACGGCAATGCACGCCCTTTTATCTTTGATACCGGAGGGCGCACCGCACTTACCACTAAAGCCTGTCAAGCACTACAAATAACAGCAACAGACTCTATGAAGGTGACAGATGTGAATAACGTGGAAAGCTATTACAAAACTACGCGAATAGAAAATCTGACGACTCCCGATGATGTTATTAACTTTAAAAATGCCCCGTCGCTAATCATCAATGAAGTAAAAGGCTGGGAATGTTTTGGAGTAGATGGTATCATCGGAAGCGATTTATTTGCAAGTACTATTGTAAGCATTGATTCGCAGACTAAAAATATCATAGTCACATCTGCCGAAAAGCCTTCTACAGTATCTTTACGAAAAATGCTGAATTTCACCAAAGAAGGAGGAATGCCAATTGTCAATGTACAGATCGCTCCGATCAGCAACATCACCGTATTATTTGATACAGGCAGTCCCAGTCTGTTATCTCTTATTGAAAGTGATTTTGAGAGAATTAAACCGGAGGCATCTATGGAAGTCGTTTCTGAAGGATATGGGGAAGGAAGTATCGGAGTAGCCGGACAAGCAGATAAAGCATCTTCATATAGAGTACATATTCCCTTATTATCAGTAGGAGCCACCAAATTCCGCAACTTAACGACCCATACAGACAAACACCCTTATACATTACTAGGTGTAAAGTTATTACAATACGGGAAAGTGACTATCGACTATCCACGTGGAAGATTCTATTTTGAAGCTTTCCAACCGGATAATGAAATCAACAATCAATGCAACAACTTCGATTTGACGGTCAAAGACGGAGACTTATTTGTATCTACCGTCTGGAGTAGCACGAAAGGTAAGATAGAAGTAGGAGACAAAGTGATTAAGATTAATGGCAAACCTGCTAAGAAATATGACTTCTGCGAAAGTATTCTGAACGGAATACCGGAATTGAAAGAGAAAAAACAGACGAAGCTAACGATTGAGACTGCTTCCGGAATAAAAAATATTATCTACAAAAAAGAATGACATGAAAAGAATAGGAATACTGACCGGCTTATGGCTGCTATTATTTCTAAACTGCGGACAAGAAATGGTAGCGCAAATCCAGAATAAGGTTTGCGATACCATTCCTTATGAATTCATTCAGGAGAAAATCATTATACCCGTTACTGTTAATGGTGTAAATGTAAAATACATCGTCGATACAGGAGGAAGAACCGGGACTATGTATGACGCCGCAACTGAAATGAAAGCTACTGCCGCAGGATATATGCGCATTTCCGATGTGAATGCACAAGGCTCCAACTATCAGGAAGCCCACGTACAAAATGTTTCCATCGGAAAGAACTACAAAATCAAACAGTTGAAAACGATGGTACTACCTAAGAATCCATTCTTCACAGACCTGGGAGTTGTCGGAATTCTTGGAGGAGATGCCTTTGCACAGTCGGTAGTAACATTCGATTCCCGTTCTAAAATAATGGTAATCAACTATCCTTATCGTCCCGAAAAGTTAAAGGTTACAGACGGAATTCCTTTGTTGGATGAAACAGAACATCATTCCATCGTCAACGTTCGTTTAGGAAATAATGATTTAAAAGTTCTGTTCGACACAGGTGCCGGAGGCTTTCTACTTTATTCTACGGAAGATTACAACAGGCTGGCTGACATCTCGCAAGTTACCAATCATGGATATGGTATCGTAGCTGCCGGAATAACAGGGTTGGGCAAGCCGGTGGATATTAAAAAAGTATCTGTACCTTCCATCAATATCATGGGAAAAGAATTCACAAACGTAGGTAGTACAACAACTGTCATGAATGGAACTATCATCGGGGTGGATCTACTGCAATATGGTAAAGTAATTATTGATTATATGCGGAGACGTTTTTACTTCCTCCCATTTGAAGAAGGGAAAATCGACATGGGTGGTGCTCCCGCTCTTTGGAACGTAAGCATATTACCGCGTAACGAAAGATTCGAAATTACAACTATATGGGATAGCATGAAAGATACAGTTGCTTTCGGCGACGAAGTGATTAATATCAACGGAACTTCTCTTAAAGATTGCCCCATGAGCCAGATGGCCGTAGAAGAAATTATGAATGCTATACCTGGTGATACCGGCTATATTATCATCAAAAAAGATAATCAAGAGAAAAGAATTGAAATCAGGAAAGAGAAATAAACTTTAAACAGAAAGAATATATGAAACGAATAATAACTAAAATGTATCTCTGTTTGCTTGCATTTTGTATCACAGGAGGCATCAGTGCACAAACACAAAACAGTATGACAGAGGTCATTCCATTCAAAACTATTGATGGAAAAATTATCGTGGAAGCCACTATAAATGGTGAAGTGGCTGACTTTGTCCTTGATTTATCGGGACATAACGCTCTACTTCCTGAAGCTCTCAAAAAGTTACACATCAATACAGAAAAGAGAGGAACTTTTAGTTCTTACCAAGATTTTGTATTTAAACAGGTGCCTGTTGGAAAGGTATATGAAATGGGAACAGTAGCTATTGGTAAAAATACATTTGCAAACGATCTTCCGGCTTTCACATTAGAAGACGAACCCTATCTACGCAAGCTAGGGGTTATGGGTGTATTAAGTGGTGCTGTTTTCCGCACTTCTGTATTAACCATTGACATGCAACGGAAGAAAATTACGATTACACAACCCTACCGTCCTTCTTATATGAAACTTAACTATCGGGAAAATTTTAACCTGATAACAGGATTAGGAGTAGTATGCCCGATAAACATTCAGGGAAAGCCGATATCTTTTGTTCTGGATACATGGAGTGAAGGATTAGTGAATCTTACTGAAGCAGATTTCAATACATGGAGCGCACAATATACCAAAGGGAGTAACCAAAAAGTCTCCAATGGATATAAAGAAATAAGTCAAGATGAGGAAAGCCTCATCCTACCTGAAACGATGTTTGTAAAAACAAAGATTGAAGATGCCATAGCAGTGAAAAACCCATTCTTGAAACGTTCCGTATTAGGCAAAAAGATACTGGACTACGGAATTATATCCATCGACTATATTCATCAGAAAATTTATTTTCAGCCGTTTGACATGGTTCCTATACCGGAAGCGGAAGCTAAAGTGACGGAAACCAAAGTTGAAGATGGTAAATTGAATCCAATTACCCGCCAGTTCTTCCTCGAACACATTTTCGACTACCGAAAAGGAAATGATTTCATCTATAATGGAGACAAACCGATAGTTATCGATTTTTGGGCTACATGGTGCGGTCCATGTATGCGTCTACTTCCAGAAATGGAGAAACTAGCTGAAAAATATAAAGGAAAAGTTATATTCTATAAGGTAAATGCTGATAAAGAAAAAGATTTATGTAGCCATTTTAGTGTACAGGCATTACCTACGTTATTCTTCATCCCGGTAGGCGGCAAACCGATAATCGAGGTTGGTGCTACGCCGGAAAAGTATGTGCAAATCATTGAAGAACAACTTCTGAAATAAAACATCTCTCTTAATATATAACTATGTAAATCTAAAACTTTAGCTCAGAGCCGGAATCCTTCCGGCTTTTTTATTTCCATATCATTGGAACTTATCATTAAAACAAGTACATTTGCCCTATCAAATCTATTTATAACTTAACACACATTTTGATCATGAAGAAAAGTATTTCTCTTCTTCTTTTGTCTCTGCTTATGATTGCCCCCAGTTGCCAAAAGACAAAAGAAGCGGTGAACGAGTACAACATCGTTCCCAAACCCAATCAAATTCTCCCACAGGAAGGACGTTTTGAACTAAACAGCAAAGTCAGTCTGGTAATTCCTTCCGATGCTCCGGAAGTTAAAGGTATTGCCGACAGCCTGGCCGAACGTCTGAAACAGACAGCAGGAATCTCGTTGAAAGAGGCAGAAAGTGCAGATGGAAAATCAGCAATCTGCTTTGTTGTGCAGGAAGGTATGCCGAAGGAAGGATATAAATTATCCGTTACTCCCAGTCTCATCACGCTTACCGCTTCTCAACCGAACGGGTTCTTCTACGGCGTACAGACACTTTATCAGTTACTCCCTCCGGCGGTTTACGGAAAACAGTTGGATAAGAAAGCAAACTGGTCGGTTCCTGCTGTAGAAATAGAAGATTCGCCCCGTTTTGTTCACCGCGGACTGATGCTGGATGTTTGCCGCCATTATGTACCGATTGACTATATTTACAAGTTTATCGACTTGCTGGCAATGAACAAGATGAATGTTTTCCATTGGCATTTGACAGACGATCAGGGATGGAGAATCGAAATCAAGAAATATCCTAAATTGACAGAAATCGGTTCTAAACGTGAAAAGACATTGGTAGACTATTACTATGTAAATTATCCGCAAGTATTCGACGGAAAAGAACACGGAGGGTATTACACACAGGAACAAATCAAAGATGTAGTAGCTTATGCTGCAAGTAAATATATCAACGTTGTTCCCGAAATAGAAATGCCGGGACATGCGTTGGCTGCACTGGCTGCCTATCCGGAACTGTCATGTGATTCTACACAGACTTATAAAGTATCTCCTACATGGGGTGTATTCGAACAGGTGTTCTGTCCGAGTGAAACAACTTTCAAATTCTTTGAAGGAGTGATGGATGAAGTAATTGAATTATTCCCTAGCGAATACATTCACATCGGTGGCGACGAATGTCCCAAAACAGCGTGGAAGAACAGTGCTTTCTGCCAGCAGCTAATCCGCCAGTTAGGACTGAAGGATGATACGACTCCCAGCAAGACGGACGGAATAAAGCATAGTAAAGAAGATAAGTTGCAGAGCTATTTTGTTACCCGCATGGAGAAATATCTGAATGGCAAAGGCAGGAACATCATTGGTTGGGATGAAATCCTCGAAGGTGGTCTGGCTCCAAATGCGACTGTTATGTCATGGCGTGGTGTAGAAGGAGGAATGAACGCTGCCAAAGCCGGACATAATGCGATTATGACTCCGAACCCTTATGTATATCTGGACTACTACCAGGAAGAACCTGAAATTGCCCCGACTACTATCGGCGGATACAACACACTGAAAAAAACATATAGCTACAACCCTGTCCCGGATGATGCAGACGAGCTTGCCAAGAAGCATATCATCGGAATACAAGGCAATATATGGAGAGAATATATGCAGACTTCCGAACGTACAGACTATCAGGCCTTCCCGCGTGCAATGGCTATTGCCGAAACGGCCTGGACACAAAACGCAAACAAAGACTGGAAGAATTTCTGCGAACGAATGGTAACTGAATTTGAACGCTTGGAAGTAATGAACACCAAACCTTGTCTCAACTTCTTTGACGTAAACGTAAATACGCACGCGGATGAAAACGCTCCTTTAATGGTAATGTTGGAAAGTTTCTATCCGAATGCAGAAATCCGATATACTACGGACGGCAGTGAACCGAGTAAAACATCCACACTGTACGAAAAGCCTTTCGTTCTGGAAGGTAATATCGACCTGAAAGCAGCTGCTTTCAAAGATGGAAAAATGCTGGGTAAAGTAGCTCACAAGCCATTATACGGTAATTTATTGACAGGAAAGCCCTATACTGTTAATTATAAGATGGGATGGACAGGCGATATATTTGATGAAAACGATGTATTAGGAGCTGACAAGACAACCTTCGGACTGACCAACGGTAAACGAGGAAATAATGCTTCTTATACTCCGTGGTGCAGCTTTGGTATTGTTGAAGGTAAAGACTTGGAATTTATCATTAATTTGGATAAGCCGACACAAATCAGCAAAATAATTTTCGGTTCTTTATTCAATCCGGCTATGAGAATTCTTCCTGCAGGAGGAGTTGCCGTAGAAGTATCTGCAGATGGCAAACAATACACTCCGGTAGCTGAAAAGGCCTTGAAACACGATTATCCGGAAACAGGACGAATTGCATTCACTGATTCCATTGAATTTGAGCCAACACAGGCTACCTTCCTGAAAGTTAAGATTAAGAATGGCGGCACACTACGCAATGGAGTTAACTTTGAAAAGAACAATGGTCCGGAAGTTATTCCTGCCGAATTATGGATTGATGAAATAGAAGCTTATTAAACAAAGCTAACTATATTTTATGCGGATTTCACAGTGCTGACCCAACAGCACGTGGAATCCGCATCATTTATTCCGGACCTGAATAACAAAACGGTGAACGCTAGTTTAATACTAATGTTCACCGTTTTATTTATAATCAATCACACCCCAAAAGGCATAATTATCATTCATTCGTTTACACCGAAGATATATTTATCACACAAGCCCTTTGGAAGAAAGGTAACGTTCTGCCTCCAAGGCAGCCTTACATCCACTTCCCGCGGCTGTAATAGCCTGACGATAATGCGGATCGGCCACATCTCCTGCTGCAAAAACTCCGGGCACTTTCGTACGAGGACTATCACCGTCTGTAATAATATAACCTACTTCGTCCGTATCGATATACTCTTTAAATATTTCAGTATTCGGTTGATGTCCGATAGCCAGGAAGAAACCGTCGATAGGTAAACTATAACGTTCTTCATCCGGTTCACCCCAACGTTTCACCAGGTTTACACCCTCTACGCCATTGTCACCAAACAAACCAACTGCATTGTGTTCAAAAAGAACTTCAATCTTCTCGTGGTTCATGACACGTTCCTGCATAATCTTCGATGCACGCAGGAAAGGTTTACGGACAATCAGATATACCTTGGATGCAAGACCGGCAAGATAAACCGCTTCTTCACAAGCAGTATCACCTCCACCAACTACAGCAACCACTTTCTTACGATAGAAAAATCCGTCACAAGTAGCACAAGCGCTTACACCCATTCCGGCATATTTCTTTTCATCCTCCAGTCCCAGATATTTAGCAGTTGCCCCGGTAGCAATAATCAATGATTCCGTTTCAATCACTTTATCACCGTCAATTGTTATTTTATAAGGAGCTTTGCTTAAATCTGCTGCCGTAGCGATACCAAAACGAATATCTGTTCCGAAACGGCTCGCCTGTGCACGCAAATCTTCCATCAACTGCGGGCCACTGATACCTTCCGGATAACCGGGAAAGTTTTCTACATCTGTCGTAGTAGTCAACTGGCCGCCCGGCTGCAATCCTTCATATAGTACCGGACATAAATTTGCACGTCCAGCATAAATCGCTGCCGTATATCCGGCAGGTCCTGAACCTATAATCAGGCATTTCACTTTTTCTATTTCTGCCATTTTAATTTATCTTTATTGTTTTGTTATAAAAACATGTTATCTCAAATCTATCACCTCTGCATTGGGATATTGTTTTTTATCAAAAGTAAAAACACGATCCGTATAATTCTGCCCCGTCTGATAACTTGTAACGGTTATCTCATTACGTGTCTGCTGTCCACGCTGCTGAAGCAAAATATATAGAGGTTCATAAGTGTCCTTCGTCACAAAAAGAGTGATACGTTCCAACTCCTGTTTCTTATCCCTGGCAGTCAGAACGACTTCCCAAACGGATTTTCCACGAAACGTTTTGGTTGTCCCCAACTTATAAGAGAATCCTTTCTGATACATATACAGAAATGTATACGGATTTATCTGCTGCAACTCTTCCTGCGTCGGATTACTGACATTCACTTCATCATTCTTTGTCACATAACTCCATTGCGTTTTTCCGTCAAACCAAGTGATGATATCAGATGTTTTCAGTACGAATTTCTCTCCTTTCAACTGAATTGTTCCGTTTTCAGCACCTTCTACCAAGCCGTTTGCCACAGCCTTTACAGTAAAATCAGCCTTCACGCCACCTGCTTTACGAAACGCCTCTGCCGTTTTGTCAAGAATGACTTTAGCCTGGGACTGCTGTTGTTGAGCAATCACAGGCAAAGACAGTAAAGCTATTAAAACACTAAAAATGTACTTTCTCATTTGATTAATAAACGAACTGTTACTGTAAATTGTTCAATCGCATTTCAAGATCATTATCATCAATACACAATACGTCACGCGCCTTACTACCTTGCGTAGGCCCAACAATTCCGGCTTTCTCCAATTGATCCATTATACGGCCGGCACGATTATAGCCAATCGCAAATTTACGCTGAATCAATGAAGTGGAACCTTGTTGATGAATAACAACCAACCGGGCTGCATCTTCAAACAACGGATCGAGACGCCCCATATCAATATCCCCTACTTCACTATTACTATCTTCACTCACATATTCGGGCAAGAAGAACGGAGTAGGATAACCTTGCTGACGGGCAATGAATTTTGTAATCTCTTCTACTTCCGGCGTATCGATAAAGGCACACTGTACACGTACCGGATCAGCTCCCTGCAAGAAGAGCATATCTCCCTTACCAATCAGACGGTTAGCACCCGGACGGTCAAGAATAGTACGAGAGTCCATCATGGCAGATACACGGAAAGCGATACGCGCCGGGAAGTTGGCTTTAATCGTACCCGTAATGATATTGGTAGTCGGACGCTGTGTAGCAATAATCATGTGAATACCGACAGCACGTGCCAACTGCGCAATACGGGCAATCGGAAGTTCCACCTCCTTACCGGCAGTCATAATCAAATCTCCGAACTCGTCAATAACCACTACGATATACGGCATAAACTTATGCCCCTTTTCCGGATTCAGACGACGGTTGATAAACTTCTCATTATATTCTCTTACATTACGTACATGCGCCATCTTCAGCAGGTCATAACGGGTATCCATCTCTACACAAACAGAGTTCAGGGTTTGCACAACCTTCGTTACGTCTGTAATAATCGGTTCGCCTCCATCAGGAAGTTTGGCCAGGAAATGATTTTCAATCACCGAATAGATGCTGAATTCTACTTTCTTCGGGTCGACCAGTACAAATTTCAATTCTGCCGGATGCTTCTTATATAATAAGGAAGTAATAATAGCATTCAAACCTACTGACTTACCCTGACCGGTTGCACCCGCCACCAATACGTGCGGCATCTTGCAAAGGTCGAACATAAAGACTTCATTCGTGATGGTCTTGCCCAATACAATAGGCAGATCATATTTGGATTCCTGGAATTTCTTACTTCCGATCACACTTTGTCCGGAAACGATCTTCGGATTCTTATTCGGCACTTCAATACCGATTGTTCCTTTACCCGGTATCGGAGCGATGATACGGATACCGTCAGCAGAAAGGCTTAATGCAATATCATCCTCCAAACCACGGATTTTAGAAATACGTACTCCTTGCTCCGGAGTGATTTCGTATAGAGTTACCGTAGGTCCTACCGTTGCTTTAATCGTACTGATTTCGATTCCGAAACTGCGCAATGTATTGATGATACGATCTTTGTTTGCATTTTGTTCGTCCATGTCAATCGTCGGATCATCATTTTCAAAATGCTTCATCAGGTCGATAGTCGGGAAGCGGTAGTTTTCCAAATCCTTAGTAGGATTATAAGGTTCGAGTTCCGGTCCCTCATATTCTTCTTCAGAAGCAGCAGATTCTACTTCAAACCCGGGTTCCGCCTCTTCCAAAGGTTCGTCCTGCACAGCGGGAACAGGGTTGGAAACAGTCGGTTCAAACACCATCGTCACTCCTTCACTTTCATCAGACAAAGGAGAATCTTCCGGATCCGGCTGGTTGAGCGGGAATTCATCTTCGGGTTCTTCAGCCTGTATATCCATCACTGGTGCCGGAGGAGGTGTCTGTTTATACGTCCGTTTCAAATTGAACTCCACTTCCTGCGGTTGGGAAGTCGTGAATTCCTGATCGCCTTCCCCTTCCGGGATGACTTCTTCCTTCTCTTTCTTTTCGCGTTTTAGGAAGCTCAACGCAAAAAGTTTACGCAACCAAATAACAGTACGCGCACTTATATATATAAAGAAACAGATAGCAGTTATCAACAGGATCATCCATACACCAGGTACTCCTACTTGTGAGATTAACCAACGACTGACATTGTATCCGTGCATGCCGCCCAGATAAATGAAAGAATCCTGATAATGATCCATAAAAGCAAATCCGAAGAATACGGAGAACCAGACTAATAAGAGCGTGCAACCAATAAACCACTTCCACAAGCGGACCACACGTACACGCATCAACTTCAATCCTGCCACTGCCAGAAAAACAAGTATAAAGAAAGAGGAAATGCCGAAACAGTCGTTTATCAGATAGCTTGCCAACTGCGCTCCACGTGAACCGGCATAATTCTTCACCTGATTATTAACAGCCGCCAAATCCGCCGAACTACCGCTATCAATAATACTTTGATCGGCAGCCCCCGTAAAGAAGAAGGAAGAAAAAGCCAACAACAGGTAAACGGAAAAGATGACCAGCATCAATCCAATCACAAAATGAACAGTTTCATTCTTACATACAGCCACAATTTTACTGGGGGAAGAGGGAGTGCTTTCTGCCTCCTTATCTAATTTCTTCTTTGCCATGAGTCTTTTATTCTATTTTTATAAAACTGGAATGAGATTCTAAGCTGCAAAAATAATAAAAAAATAACGAGCACTACGCTCATTCAATCCTTTTTCTTACCTTTGCGTTTCAAATCAATATAGATCATGGAAAAAGAAAGCCAAACGATATTTGATAAGAACGTAATTGAGTTCGTTACAGTAGCCGCCGAATTTTGTGCATTTCTCGAACGTGCCGAACGCATGAAGCGCAGTACTTTCGTTGACACATCATTAAAAATACTCCCCCTGCTCTATCTCAAAGCATCTATGCTACCCAAATGTGAGACGATTGGGGACGAGGCACCCGAAACGTATGTCACAGAAGAGATTTACGAAATTCTGCGTATCAATCTTTCAGGATTGATGGGTGACAAGGATGATTATCTGGACGTATTCGTGCAAGATATGGTTTATAGCGACCAACCTATCAAAAAATCAATATCGGAAGATCTGGCTGACATTTATCAGGATATTAAAGATTTCATATTTGTCTTCCAACTGGGACTGAACGAAACAATGAATGATTCATTGGCTATCTGCCAGGAAAACTTCGGTACACTGTGGGGACAGAAACTGGTAAACACGCTACGCGCCCTTCATGACGTGAAATACAACCAGCTGGAAGAAGAGGAAGAGAATGGTAATGAAGAAGGATTTTACGAACCAAGCGACGACAACGATTGTTGTGAAGAAGAAGGCTGTCATTGCCACGACGATGATTGCCACTGTCACGAAGACGGTTGCCATTGCCACGATGATGAATAAAAATAGAAATGATTGTAAGAAGAACCATAGATAAAGATGAACTAAAAGAACTCCCGAAAACTGTTTTTCCGGGACGAATTTACGTTATCCAGTCGGAAGCTGAAACGGAAAGAGCAGTAGCTTACCTCCAATCCAGATCTGTGATAGGCATTGACAGTGAAACGCGTCCTTCCTTTACCAAAGGACAATCGCACAAAGTAGCACTCCTCCAGATTTCTTCTGAAGAATGTTGTTTCCTATTCCGGCTCAACATGACGGGATTGACCCAGCCATTGGTTGACTTATTAGAGAACCCGGCTGTAATCAAAGTGGGCCTTTCACTGAAAGATGACTTTATGATGCTGCACAAACGCGCACCTTTCGCTCAACAAAGCTGTATCGAGTTGCAGGACTATGTGCGCCAATTCGGTATACAGGACAAAAGTCTGCAAAAGATTTATGCCATCTTATTCAAAGAAAAAATATCCAAATCACAGCGCTTGTCCAACTGGGAAGCTGATGTATTGAGCGACGGGCAGAAACAATATGCCGCCACGGATGCATGGGCTTGCCTCAACATCTATAATCTGTTGCAAGAGCTGAAACAGACAGGAGATTGGGAAATAGCTGCCCTCCCACCTGCTCCCAAGGAAAGGGAAGAAGTCACTACCGGCCCTATAAGTAACCAGCAGTCATAGACGATAAATGATAAGTGATAAATAATAAAATAAGTAATTAATAACCAATAACAAAACTATCTCAATCCTCCTCTCCCTGGGAGAAGGTTAGGGAAAGGCTATATTATGCATAAAGTATATCTAAAACCCGGTAAAGAAGATTCTCTTAAGAGATTCCACCCCTGGATTTTTTCCGGTGCTATCGCCCGTTTTGACGGAGAGCCCGATGAAGGTGAAGTTGTAGAAGTATACACCTCCAAAAAAGAATTTATTGCCGAAGGACATTTCCAGATCGGAAGTATTGCTGTGCGCGTACTGTCTTTCCATCAGGAACCTATCGATCACGGTTTTTGGAAACGCAAACTGGAAATAGCATACGATATGCGTCGCAGTATCGGCATCGCCACCAATCCGACCAACAACACTTACCGGCTTGTTCATGGTGAAGGAGACAATCTCCCCGGACTGGTTATTGACGTTTATGCCAAAACTGCAGTCATGCAGGCACACTCTGCAGGAATGCACGTAGACCGCATGACAATTGCCGAAGCTTTATCCGAAGTAATGGGCGACAAGATCGAGAATATCTATTATAAATCAGAAACAACTCTTCCTTTTAAAGCAGATCTTTTCCCCGAAAACGGTTTTCTGAAAGGAGGAAGCAGTGATAATATCGCGCAAGAATATGGTTTGCAGTTCCATGTAGACTGGCTGAAAGGTCAAAAGACCGGATTCTTTGTAGACCAGCGCGAAAATCGTTCTTTACTGGAACGTTATGCCAAAGACCGCTCGGTACTGAATATGTTCTGCTATACCGGCGGATTCTCATTCTATGCCATGCGCGGAGGTGCAAAGCTCGTCCACTCTGTCGACAGCTCTGCCAAAGCGATTGATCTGACTAATAAAAATGTAGAACTGAACTTCCCCGGTGATTCCCGCCACGAGGCTTTTGCCGAGGACGCTTTCAAATATCTCGACCGCATGGGCGACCAGTATGATTTAATCATTCTCGACCCGCCCGCATTTGCCAAACACAAAGACGCCCTGCGAAATGCTTTACAAGGTTATCGCAAACTGAATGCCAAAGCATTCGAGAAAATCAAACCGGGCGGCATCCTGTTTACTTTCTCTTGTTCGCAAGTAGTAAGCAAGGACAATTTCCGTACTGCCGTGTTTACCGCAGCAGCCATGTCAGGCCGTAGTGTACGCATCCTGCATCAACTGACTCAACCCGCCGACCATCCGGTAAACATCTACCATCCTGAAGGAGAATACCTGAAAGGCCTGGTACTCTATGTAGAATAACCGGATTCACCACGGATTACACGGATTAACACAGATTTTTATCACAAAGTCATGCAGGAGTTCCACAGGGTGGCACAGGGCTTCACGAAGTCCTTTTCCTTTTCTAAGGTGAGAACAGAGAATCCGGATATGATGATTGGTTAATAAAAATCCGTGTTAATCCGTGTAATCTGTGGTGAAACAGAAGGGCAGTAACAGAAAAATGGAGGATTCAAAGTTAATTAGAGTTAACAAATAGAAGATTTTCGAGAAAACATTATGTTGTATAACATAAACCATCTATCTTTGCACTGTGTTTTTCATGGTATTAGATTTAAGGTTAACAAAGATTGGCTGTCTGGGATAGATAGCCTTCTTTTTTTTATACCCCCTTCATTTGTTTTTTCACGACCAAATCTCTTCTTTTCTTCGCATTTATGCCATTTTTATCCCCTTTTTATCAAATTACTAGTCTACCTATTCAATGAAAATATTATATTTGCAAGGTTTATGAACGTGAAGAGAAACACAAATTAAAAAAGTCATGAGTATAAAAGTTCGTTTGATTATTATGAACTTCCTGCAATTCTTTGTATGGGGGTCCTGGTTAATATCACTAGGTGGCTATATGGGAAGAGAACTTCATTTCGAAGGAGGACAGATCGGAGCCATTTTCGCTACTATGGGGATTGCCTCTTTGGTAATGCCGGGTATTATTGGTATCATTGCCGATAAATGGTTTAATGCAGAACGTTTATACGGGCTTTGCCATATCGCAGGAGCCGGATGCCTCTTCTACGCTTCTACCGCAACAGGATACGACCAGATGTATTGGGCCATGTTACTCAACTTGTTGGTATACATGCCCACGCTATCCCTCGCTAACACTGTATCGTACAATGCACTGGAACAATATAAATGTGACCTGATTAAAGACTTCCCTCCCATCCGTGTATGGGGAACGATCGGTTTTATCTGTGCCATGTGGGCGGTCGACCTTACCGGGTTTAAGAATTCAAGTGCACAGCTTTATGTAGGCGGTGCTTCCGCGTTACTGCTCGGGCTTTATTCTTTCACCCTTCCCGCTTGCCGACCAGCTAAATCAGAAAACAAATCATGGCTCTCCGCTTTCGGTCTGGATGCGCTGGTGTTATTCAAGAAAAAGAAGATGGCTATTTTCTTCCTTTTCTCCATGCTTTTAGGTGCAGCATTGCAGATTACAAATACTTATGGTGATCTTTTCTTAAGTAGCTTTGCCAGCATCCCCGAATATGCAGAATCATTCGGAGTGAAACATTCGGTAATCCTGCTGTCCATCTCGCAGATGTCGGAAACACTGTTTATTCTTGCCATACCTTTCTTCCTGCGTCATTTCGGAATCAAGCAAGTCATGCTAATCAGTATGTTTGCCTGGGTGTTCCGGTTTGGGCTGTTCGGTTTTGGAGATCCGGGATCGGGACTATGGATGCTGATCCTTTCCATGATCGTTTATGGTATGGCCTTTGATTTCTTCAACATTTCCGGTTCATTGTTTGTTGAACAAGAAGCCAATTCCTCCATCCGTGCCAGTGCACAAGGGTTGTTCTTTATGATGACCAACGGACTGGGAGCCATCATTGGCGGATATGCCAGCGGTGCGGTAGTAGATGCATTCTCTGTGTATGCTGACGGCAGACTGGTGAGTCGCGAATGGATGGATATCTGGCTGATATTCGCAGCATACGCGCTGGTGATCGGCATCCTGTTTGCCTTGGTATTCAAGTACAAACACCAGCAGGAGAGTAAAACAAATTAAGTAAAAGAGAACGATGGACAAAAAGGTAGAATTACAAGTTATAAATATCACGAACAGCCAGGCGCAAGTAGGCGCATTTGCTATGCTATTAGGCGAAGTGGACGGTGAACGACAACTGCCTATCATCATCGGTCCCGCGGAAGCCCAGGCTACCGCTTTATATCTGAAGGGAGTAAAGACACCTCGTCCATTGACACACGATCTGTTTACAACAAGCCTCACCATACTGGGAGCCAGTCTGATACGTGTGTTAATTTACAAAGCAAAGGATGGTATTTTTTACTCCTATATTTACCTTAAGAAAGACGAAGAGATTATACGTATTGACGCACGGACTTCAGACGCCATTGCCTTGGCAGTGCGTGCCGACTGTCCAATTCTTATTTATGAATCTATTCTTGAACAGGAATGTCTTCACATGTCGTCGGAAGAAAGAACCCGTTCTGAAGAAACGGACAACGACGAAGAGACTGAAGAAGAACATGATTTGCCGGGTGCTACTTCCAGAACGCTTGAGGAAGCACTGGAACAGGCTATCAAAGATGAGAATTATGAATTAGCCGCCCGGATACGTGACCAAATCAATTCAAGAAATAAAAACCAGTAAGTAACATTATGCACGTATTTTATACTCCCGATATACAGAAAAACAACGAACTTCCCGAAGAGGAAGCACAACATTGTACCCGTGTTCTGCGATTAGGTATCGGAGATGAAATCACTCTTACGGACGGTAAGGGGAACTTCTACAAAGCTGAAATTACTGTTGCAACCAACAAACGTTGTTTTGTAACGATCAAAGAAACGATTTTTCAGGAACCGTTATGGCCGTGCCATTTACACATTGCCATGGCACCGACGAAGAACATGGACCGTAACGAATGGTTTGCAGAGAAAGCTACCGAAATCGGATTTGACGAACTGACTTTCCTCAACTGCCGTTTCTCGGAACGTAAAGTCATCAAGACCGAACGGATTGAAAAGATTCTTGTATCAGCAATCAAACAATCTCTCAAGGCACGGTTGCCTAAATTGAATGAGATGATCGAGTTCGATCCGTTCATCAGACAAGAGTTCAAAGGACAGAAGTTTATCGCCCACTGTTATGAAGGTGAAAAACCTTTATTAAAGAATGTCCTGAAACCCGGAGAAGACGCCCTTGTCCTGATAGGTCCCGAAGGAGATTTCAGTGAAGAAGAAGTCAAGAAAGCCATCGAACAGGGATTTGTTCCGATCAGTTTGGGCAAATCACGACTCCGTACGGAAACAGCGGCACTGGTGGCCTGCCATACGCTGAATCTACAAAATCAATAATTCTGAATCAATGATTATACAACTTTTAAATAACATAAGTATGGCAAAGAAAACGATTTCACGACTCTCGGTACTGGCAGTACTGATTGTTTTTCTGGCAGCATGTTCCAAAACATCGGAGTATACCAATGTGATACCGGCTGACGCCTCGGTAGTTGCCTCTATCAACCTCAAATCCCTTGCAAGTAAAGCGGGATTGGATGATAAAGAGAATGAAGCTGCGAAACAAAAAGTACTGGAAGCACTGAAAAGCGGAATGAATGCCGCTACCTTCCAACAACTGGAAAAGGTCATGAAGAATCCGGGTGAATCGGGAATCGATGTCGAATCTCCATTCTATGTATTCTCATCCTCTTCTTTCCCTTACCCTACTGTTGTAGGTAAAGTGAACAACGAGGACAATCTTCATGCTTCACTCGACGTGATGGCTAAAGAACAAATCTGCCAGCCGATAAGCGAAGCTGACGGCTACAGTTTTACAACAATGAATGGCGGCCTGCTCGCTTTCAACAATTCTACTGTATTGATAGTCAATGTAAGCGGAACCACTCAAACTGAAAAAGCCAAAGAAGCCATCACTAATCTGTTGAAACAGACGACCGATAACAGCATTGTAAAATCAGGAGCTTTCCAAAAAATGGAAAAGCAGAAAAGCGATATCAACTTCCTCGCTTCTATGGAAGCTATCCCTGCAACCTATCGCAATCAGATAAGCATGGGGTTACCAACGGAGGTGAAAGCAGAGGACATCACTCTTGTAGGAGGACTGAATTTTGAGAAAGGCAAGATTGCCCTCAAAACAGAAAACTATACTGAAAACGAAGCCGTGAAAGCGCTTATAAAAAAACAAATGGAGTCATTTGGAAAAGCAAACAACACTTTCGTTAAATACTTCCCGTCTTCCACACTGATGTTCTTCAATGTAGGTGTGAAAGGAGAAGGGCTTTACAACTTATTGAGCGAAAATAAGGAATTCCGCAATACAGTATCTATTGCTAAAGCAGACGAAGTAAAAGAGTTGTTCGGTTCGTTCAATGGTGATATTTCTGCCGGATTAATCAACGTAACGATGAACAGTGCTCCTACTTTCATGATGTATGCGGATGTTAAGAATGGTAATGCCCTCGAAACAATTTATAAGAACAAGCAATCATTGGGACTGAAAAGAGGGGAAGATATCATGCAACTTAGCAAGGACGAATATGTCTACAAAACAAAAGGCATGAATATATTCTTCGGTATCAAGGATAAACAAATGTATGCTACCAATGATGAATTACTCTACAAGAACGTGGGCAAAGCTGCCGACAAATCGATAAAAGATGCTCCTTACGCATCGGATATGAAGGGTAAAACCATCTTTGTTGCAATCAACGCTGAAGCAATACTGGACTTGCCTGTTGTTAAAATGGTAGCAGGTTTCGGAGGACAGGAAGTTAAAACATATATTGAGTTAGCCAATAAGGTTTCTTATCTGTCAATGAGTTCAGAAGGAGAAATCAGCGAGATCGACCTTTGCCTGAAAGACAAAGACGTCAACGCTCTCAAACAAATCGTAGACTTTGCCAAGCAATTTGCCGGCATGTAATTAATTTGTAAACAAACGGTATGAATAGTATTCACCTGCAGCAAACACTTCCCCAAGTGTTTGCTGACCGTAATTCGGTGACTTCGGATGTATGGCACCAGGATCTGATCTTCCGGAAAGAAGAAATGTATCTGATTGAAGCAGCTTCCGGCACCGGCAAATCTTCGTTGTGCAGCTATATCTATGGTTATCGCAACGACTATCAGGGGATTATTAATTTCGATGAAACCAATATCAAAGCATACTCCGTGAAGCAATGGGTCGACCTAAGAAAGCATTCACTAAGTATGCTTTTTCAAGATTTACGCATCTTCACCGAACTGACCGCTCTTGAAAATGTGCAATTGAAGAATAACCTTACCGGATGCAAAAAGAAAAAAGAAATCTTATCATTCTTCGAGCAACTGGGTATCGCAGATAAAATAAATGTGAAAGCCGGCAAACTATCTTTCGGACAGCAGCAACGTGTTGCCTTTATCCGGGCACTCTGCCAGCCGTTCGACTTTTTATTTCTGGATGAACCGATCAGCCATCTGGATGATGATAACAGCCGCATCATGGGCGAACTTATCATTGCCGAGGCAAAGGCACAAGGAGCCGGTGTAATCGCAACCTCCATCGGTAAGCATATCGAGTTGCCTTACAACCATATACTTCAACTGTAACGAGTAATAAATAACAAAAAATGAGTGGGAAATAGTAAGTGAGAAAATCATCCGTCTCCCTCCACCGCAACATTTCAAATCGTAAATCGTAAAATCATAAATAAAATGCCAACTCTTGTCTGGAAGCTCCTCCGCCAACATATCAGTATCGGTCAACTGGCCGGTTTCTTTTTAGCCAATCTATTCGGCATGATGATTGTATTGCTTAGTGTGCAGTTTTATAAAGATGTCATTCCGGTATTCACCGAGGGAGACAGCTTTATGAAAAAGGATTTCATCATAGCTACAAAGAAAATCAGCACACTCGGTTCTTTTGCAGGAAAGAGTAATACGTTCTCTGCCGAAGATATTGCGGATTTGAAGAAACAACCGTTTACCAAAACAATAGGGGCTTTCACTCCTTCTCAATTCAAAGTATCGGCAGGATTGGGCATGCAGGAAGCTGGTATTCATCTTTCCACGGATATGTTTTTTGAGTCTGTTCCTGATGAGTTTGTCGACATCAAACTCGACAAGTGGCACTTCGACGAAAGCACGCATACTATCCCCATTATCATTCCCCGCAACTATCTGAACCTTTATAACTTCGGTTTTGCACAGAGCCGTAGTCTTCCCAAGCTCTCGGAAGGATTGATGGGGCTGATTCAAATGGATATTATGATGCGTGGAAACGGACGGGTGGAACAGTACAAAGGAAACATTGTCGGCTTCTCCAATCGTCTGAATACGATTCTTGTTCCCCAGTCTTTTATGAAATGGGCGAATGAGAATTTCGCACCGAATGCAGAAGCACAACCGGCGCGGTTGATTATCGAAGTGAGCAATCCGGCGGATTCCGCTATCGCCAGCTATTTTCAAAAGAAAGGATATGAAACGGAAGACGGCAAACTGGATGCCGGAAAAACGACTTATTTCCTCCGTCTTATCGTAGGCATTGTATTGGGGGTAGGTTTATTTATTAGTATTCTTTCATTCTATATCCTGATGTTGAGCATTTTCTTGCTATTGCAGAAAAATACGACTAAGTTGGAGAGTTTGTTATTAATCGGGTACAGTCCCAACAAGGTAGCATTGCCTTATCAGTTACTCACGGTAGGGCTAAACGTTATCGTACTTGTATTATCCATCGGATTAGTCTCCTGGCTACGCAGTTATTACATAGATAGCATCCGATTATTGTTTCCACAACTGGAAACCGGGTCATTATGGGCAGCTATCAGCATGGGCGTTGTGTTATTCATTGTCGTATCGGTGATTAACATACTGGCAGTAAAGAGGAAAGTACTTTCTATCTGGATGCATAAATCATAAATGTATTCAAAGATATATCGTATGAAAAGCAAAACTACATTTTCAATGAATAGAGGTTCAATGGCTTTCTTTTTCGGAATGTTATTCTGTTTTACCTCATTATCCGGACAAAACACACAAGATACAATTCTTGCGTATTTCAATCTGCTGGAGAAAGTTCCGCAAGAAAAATTGTATCTGCATTTGGATAAGCCTTTCTATGGAGCAGGAGAAAAAATCTGGTTCAAGGGGTATCTCGTAAATTCTGTCACTCATCAAGACAATACGCAAAGTAACTTCATCATTACGGAGCTTGTCAATCGTTCCGACTCTATCGTGGAACGCAAGAAGATTCGCAGAGATTCGTTAGGTTTCCATAATGCTTTCACTCTCCCTCCCACTCTCCCTGCAGGTGACTATTATTTGCGAGGATATAGCAACTGGATGCTTAATCAGGAACCGGAATTCTTTTATTCACGTAATCTGAAAATTGGTAATTCGATTGATAACACGATTGTTTCAAACATTGAGTATCAACAAGAAGACGAATCACATTATACAGCCAGGGTCAGATTTACCAGCAACACACAAGAGGCTTTCGGAAATACAACCATCCGCTATCGCACCATCGAAAACGGAAAGATAAAAGATAAAGGTAAAAGAAAGACAGACGAAAGCGGTTTGATTTCTATTTCTCTGCCGGATCTGAAGCCTATTGCCACACGCCAGATTGAAGTAGAATTTGACGATCCTCAATATATTTATAAGAGAACGTTCTATCTGCCTTCGTTTACAAAAGACTTTGACGTTAAGTTCTTCCCGGAAGGCGGAGCTCTCTTGACCGTTGCTCATCAAAACATAGCTTTCAAAGCTCAAGGATCAGATGGTTTTTCCACAGAAATAGAAGGATTTCTGTTCGATGCAAAAGGAGACACATTAACTGCTTTTCGCTCGGAGCATGATGGTATGGGAGTTTTCACCTTGAACCCGATTGCAGGGAACTCCTATTATGTGATTGCCAAGTCTAGTGACGGCATTACCAAGCGATTCGATCTTCCGGCCGCAGAAGAAAAAGGAATCGCTCTTTCCATGACGCATTACAAAAAGGAAATACGCTACGAAATCCAAAAAACAGAAGCTACCCAGTGGCCTCAAAAGTTATTCTTGATTGCACACACTCGTGGGAAGCTGGCAATCTTGCAACCGGTCAGTGCCGACAGGACTTTTGGAAGAATGAATGACAGTTTATTCAACGCAGGTATCACCCATTTTATGTTAATCGACCAACAGGGAAACGCACTTAGCGAACGTTTAGTTTTCGTGCCCGACCGGAATCCACATCAATGGCAAATCCTTGCGGATAAGCCTACATACGGAAAAAGAGAAAAGGTTTCCTTGCAAATTTCAGCAAAGGATGACAACGGTACTCCGGTAGAAGGTAGTTTCTCCGTCAGCATTACAGACAGAAGAAGTATCCAGCCGGACTCACTTGCAGATAATATCTTATCGAATCTTCTACTAACTTCAGATTTGAAAGGATATGTAGAAAATCCGGGGTATTATGTTCTTCAGCAAGACCTGCGTACACTTCGCACGATAGACTTCTTGATGATGACGCACGGATGGCGTAGGCATCATATCCGGAATGTACTGACTTCGCCTTCATTGAACCTCACCAACTATATGGAAAAAGGACAAACCATCAGCGGACGTATCAAGGGTTTCTTCGGCGGCAACGTCAAAAAAGGACCTATTTGTATTTTAGCTCCCAAACAGAACATCGTTGCCACTACTACCACAGATGAGAAAGGAGAATTCATCGTCAATACATCATTCAGAGACAGCACAACTTTCCTCGTTCAGGCACGTACCAAAAGAGGATTCGCCGGAGTAGACATCGTGATCGATGCTCCCCAATATCCGGTAGCTTCTCCTAAATCTCCTTTTCATGATGGAACATCAACCTCCTTTATGGAAGATTATTTGCTAAATACCCGCGACCAGTATTACATGGAGGGTGGAATGAGAGTATACAACCTAAAAGAAGTAGTGGTTACAGGAAGCCGCAAGAAAGCCAGTTCGGAAAGTATTTATACAGGAGGCATCAACACCTACACTATCGAAGGAGACAGACTTGAAGGATTCGGCGCACAGACGGCCTTCGATGCAGTCAGCAGGCTTCCGGGGGTCAGTGTGACAAACGGAAACGAAATACATATCCGTAATAATCCTGAACAGCCCGTTATCGTCATTGATGATGTTGTCTATGAAGACGACAACGACATACTGACCATGATTCAAACCAGCGACATGTCCAGTTTGAGCCTTCTTCGTGGTGCTGATGCAGCAATTTTAGGTTCCCGCGGTTCGGCAGGCGCTATTGTCATTACCCTGAAAGACGGCAAGGATCTCCCGGCAAGACCGGCACAGGGCATTATTACATGTACTCCATTGGGATATAGCGATTCAGTAGAGTTCTATCAACCGACTTATGACACTCCCGAGAAAAAGAACGATCAACGTTCGGATTTACGAAGTACTATCTACTGGAATCCATCCTTACAACTGGATGCAGACGGAAAAGCAACTATAGAATATTATACTCCGGACAGCACTGCACCGGAGGATATTACCATAGAAGGCGTGGATAAAAACGGAAAGGTATGCCGGACGATACAAACGATCAACAAAAAATAAATGAAACTGAATTTGAGATATGAATAGACTCATTATTGGTACAAAAAATGAACTAAATACAATCTATTCCGTACTCCCTGCAAACGATTTTTCATTTTCATTTCTCATATTCTCATTGTTTTTGGATAAACGGAAGATAATCAGATTAATATCTTATGAGAAATACTTTTTAAAACGGTATTTCTCATAAGTTTATCCGTATTTTAGCTCTAAATAGACCTTATTCTCATAGTGTTTCAAGGTATTTCTCATAGTGTAATGTGCCGGAAGCCGGCATTGAATAAATAGAACGATGTATTCCTTTTGCTTGTTTCCATATACAGTGCCTTAGTCCCATATATTGTGGGAAAAGATTCCCAACAGCTTGGGAAAGGATTCCCTCATTTTGTGGGAAAGTTTTCCTTCAATATGTGGGAATACTTTCCCACAATATATGGGACAATCGGAACTAATGAACATCTTCAAGCAAAAAGCCACTATTTTATCTAAATAGTAGCTTCATTTCCTGATAAAAATAAGGTAAGTCGAAAGAAAAAAAGGAAAGACGAATGGCTTTTGACTATGAGAAATACCCTGAAACACTATGAGAATAAGGTCGATTTTGAGCCAAAATACGGGTAAACTTATGAGAAATGCCGTTTTAAAAAGTATTTCTCATAAAATATCTATCTGATTATCTTTCGTTTATCAAAAACAATGAGAATATGAGAAATGAAATGAAAAATTCTTTTTCAGTGCGTGGAGGTGGGAATTCATTTTGTACAAGAACGAAAATATAAAGAATCCTTCTCCCTCTCCTTATCTTGATAAAAAAGTGATTGAATATCAAACAGGTTAAAATTATTTCGTAATTTTGCAGATATAAAAGAATGAAGCTATGCCGGACTATGATTTAATCGCCATACTCGGACCTACAGCCTCGGGTAAAACTCCCTTTGCCGCGGCCTTGGCCTATGAACTAAATACAGAAATTATCAGTGCCGACTCTCGTCAGATATACAGAGGGATGGATCTCGGTACGGGAAAAGACTTGGCAGACTATACAGTAAACGGACGTACAATCCCCTACCACTTAATCGACATTGCAGATCCCGGATATAAATATAATGTATTCGAATATCAACGCGATTTCCTGATTTCTTACGAATCAATCAAACAAAAAGGCTGTCTCCCCGTTTTATGTGGAGGGACAGGCATGTATCTGGAATCCGTATTGAAAGGATATAAGCTGATGCCCGTGCCGGAAAACCCTGAATTACGTATTCGTTTGGCAAATCATTCGCTCGAAGAGTTGACGGAAATATTAGGCCGGTACAAAACATTACACAATTCTACCGACGTAGATACCGTGAAACGTGCTATCCGTGCGATAGAGATTGAAGAATATTATGCTGCCCATCCGGTTCCCGAACGGGAGTTTCCTGAATTGAACAGCCTCATTATCGGAGTGGATATTGACCGGGAACTGCGTCGTGAAAAGATCACCCGCCGATTAAAACAACGGTTGGACGAAGGAATGGTAGATGAAGTGCGACAATTGATCGAGCAAGGAATTGCGCCGGATGATTTAATCTATTATGGGTTGGAATATAAATACCTGACATTGTATGTTATTGGAAAACTAACCTATGAAGAGATGTTCAACGGTCTGGAAATTGCAATCCATCAGTTTGCCAAAAGGCAAATGACCTGGTTTCGCGGCATGGAAAGAAGAGGATTTACCATCCATTGGATGAATGCGGAACTGCCGATGAAAGAAAAGATAGCTTTTGTAAAAGAGAAACTGGAAGGGATTTAGTATCTTTGTCAGTTATATAGTGTGATTTTTAATACACAATAGGATAGATATACGAATATGAGTGTAGAACCAAAGAAATGGGGAGTGATTTACAACCCGAAAGCTGGTACCCGAAAGGTAAAAAAGCGCTGGAAAGAAATTAAGGAGTACATGGACAGTAAAGGCGTGGACTATGACTATGTACAATCCGAAGGTTTCGGTTCGGTGGAACGTCTCGCCAAGATTTTGGCCAACAATGGTTATCGCACGATTGTCATTGTGGGCGGTGATGGGGCATTAAATGATGCCATCAACGGCATTATGCTATCCGATGCCGAAGATAAAGAAAACATCGCTCTCGGCATGATTCCCAATGGTATCGGAAACGACTTCGCCAAATATTGGGGGCTTAGTACCGAATATAAACCGGCTGTCGACTGTATCATCAATCACCGGCTGAAGAAAATAGATGTGGGGTACTGCAATTTCTACGATGGAAAAGAACACCAACGCCGCTACTTCCTCAATGCTGTTAATATCGGACTGGGGGCACGAATCGTTAAAATCACCGATCAGACCAAACGCTTCTGGGGGGTGAAATTCCTTTCCTACGTGGCCGCCCTGTTTTCTCTTATATTTGAACGGAAACTTTATAGGATGCACCTCCGCATCAACGACGAGCATATCCGCGGACGCATCATGACCGTATGCATAGGCAGTGCCTGGGGATGGGGACAGACGCCTAGCGCTGTTCCTTATAACGGATGGCTGGATGTCTCCGTTATCTACCGACCGGAATTCCTGCAAATTATCTCCGGACTATGGATGCTGATTCAGGGAAGAATCCTGAATCATAAGGTAGTGAAAAGCTACCGGACGAAGAAAGTGAAAGTACTACGGGCACAAAACGCCGCTGTGGATTTGGACGGGCGGTTGTTGCCCAGGCATTTCCCGCTGGAAGTAGGGGTACTTTCGGAAAAAACAACGCTTATTATTCCAAATTGATAAATTCAGGCACGGATTACGCGGATTACACGGTTTTTAGTAAATCTACATCTGCAAAAGCCGTATAGTCCGCGTAATCCGTGCCTGAAACATAAACTTATAATTAGATTAAGAAAAATGATAGAACTTAAGAACAATCCTGCCGGTAACTTCTTTCTGTTGGCGGGTCCATGCGTTATAGAAGGTGAAGAAATGGCAATGCGTATTGCCGAACGAGTAGTAAAAATCACCGAAGCTCTGCAAATTCCATACGTATTCAAAGGCTCTTACCGCAAGGCTAACCGCTCACGCCTGGATTCGTTTACAGGTATCGGCGACGAGAAAGCACTCAAAGTATTAAGAAAGGTACATGAGACTTTCGGAGTTCCGACTGTGACAGATATTCACAGTGCAGATGAAGCAGCTATGGCAGCCGAATATGTAGATGTACTTCAAATCCCGGCTTTCCTTTGCCGCCAGACCGATTTGTTGGTTGCAGCAGCGAAAACCGGAAAAACAATTAACATCAAAAAAGGACAGTTCCTTTCTCCGCTGGCAATGCAGTTTGCTGCCGATAAAGTGGTGGAAGCCGGAAATAAAAATGTGATGCTTACCGAACGCGGAACGACTTTCGGTTATCAGGACCTTGTTGTAGACTATCGCGGCATCCCTGAAATGCAATCATTCGGTTATCCGGTTATTCTGGATGTTACCCATTCCCTGCAGCAGCCCAACCAGACCAGTGGAGTAACCGGTGGAATGCCGCAACTGATAGAGACTGTAGCTAAAGCAGGTATCGCTGTGGGTGCTGACGGGATATTCATTGAGACACATGAGAATCCTGCGGTAGCTAAAAGTGACGGTGCCAATATGCTAAAGTTAGACCTCCTGGAAGGGCTGTTAACGAAGTTAGTCAGGATACGGGAAGCTATAAAATAACTCTTTTCCCTGTCTATTTGTGATTTACAACCAAACAAGACGACAAATAACAAAGAAATATTTATTTAAACTAAATAGAACATGAAACATTTATTACGTGGATTATTTATTGCAGTCCTTTTTATATGCTGCAATTTCCAGCTCGTACTTGCACAACCCATGCAAGAACTGCCTGTGGACAAAAATGTCCGCATCGGTAAACTGGACAACGGGCTTACCTATTACATTCGACACAATGCACTTCCTGAAAAACGAGTAGAATTCTACATCGCACAGAAAGTAGGTTCCATCCTTGAAGAACCGCAACAACGTGGTTTGGCTCACTTCCTGGAGCACATGGCTTTCAATGGAACCAAAAACTTCCCGGGTGATGAAACCGGACTCGGTATCGTACCTTGGTGTGAAACAAAAGGTATCAAGTTCGGAACGAACCTGAATGCATATACCAGTGTCGACCAAACGGTATATAATATCAGCAACGTACCAACTGAAAATATCAATGTAGTAGACTCTTGCCTGCTTATCCTTCATGACTGGTCGAGCGCTATCGATCTTGCTGACAAGGAAATAGACAAAGAACGTGGCGTAATCCGTGAAGAATGGAGAAGCCGCAACAGCGGTATGCTTCGTATCATGACTGATGCACAGTCTACAATGTATCCGGATTCTAAATATTCAGACTGTATGCCTATCGGAAGCATTGACGTTATCAACAACTTCCCGTATCAGGATATCCGCGATTATTACGCCAAATGGTATCGTCCGGACCTGCAAGGTATCGTTATTGTAGGTGACATCAACGTAGATGAAATTGAAGCCAAACTTAAAAAAGTATTCGCAGACGTAAAAGCTCCGGTAAATCCGGCCGAACGTATCTACTATCCGGTAGCAGACAATCAGGAACCACTTATCTATATCGGTACTGACAAAGAAGTGAAAAATCCTTCTGTCAACATCTTCTTCAAACAAGATGCTACCCCGGATTCTTTGAAGAATACCATCGCTTATTACGCAACGAGCTACATGGTCAGCATGGCTATGAATATGCTGAACAACCGTTTGAACGAACTTCGCCAGACTGCTAATCCTCCTTTCACAAGTGCCGGTGCAGAATATGGAGAATATTTCCTTGCCAAAACTAAAGAAGCATTCAGTATCAGCGCAAGCAGCAAAATCGACGGAATCGATTTAGCTACGAAGACTATCCTGGAAGAAGCAGAACGCGCACGCCGCTTCGGATTTACAGCAACAGAATATGACCGCGCACGCGCCAACTATCTGCAAGCCGTAGAATCTGCTTACAACGAACGTGAAAAAACCAAAAGCGGCTCTTATGTCAACGAATACGTTAACAACTTCCTTGATAAAGAACCGATTCCGGGAATCGAAGTTGAATATACGCTTTTGAACAAATTGGCTCCGAATATTCCGGTAGAAGCTGTTAACCAGATCATGCAACAACTGATTACTGATAATAACCAGGTAGTTCTGTTGGCCGGTCCGGAAAAAGAAGGAGTGAAATATCCTACTAAAGAAGAGATTGCCGCTCTGCTGAAACAAATGAAGTCATTTGACTTGAAGCCTTATGAAGACAAAGTCTCTAACGAACCGCTGATCTCGGAAGAACTGAAAGGTGGCAAAATTGTTTCTGAAAAAGCCGGAGACATTTATGGTACGACTAAGTTAGTGCTTTCCAACGGTGTAACTGTATATGTGAAGCCTACTGATTTCAAAGCTGACCAAATTGTTATGAAAGGGGTAAGTTTCGGTGGTACGAGCATATTCCCGAACGAAGAGATCATCAATATTGCTCAATTAAACGGAGTAGCCCTGGTGGGTGGTATCGGTAATTTCAGCAAGGTTGACTTGGGCAAAGCTCTTGCCGGTAAACGTGCAAACGTGGCTGCCGGTATCGGTAATACAACAGAAACGGTTTCCGGTAGCTGTGCACCGAAAGATTTTGAGACAATGATGCAACTCACTTATCTGACTTTCACTTCTCCACGCAAGGACAATGAAGCATTCGAATCTTACAAGAACCGCTTGAAAGCCGAACTTCAAAATGCGGATGCCAACCCGATGACTGCTTTCAGTGACACTATTACAAGTGTATTATATGGTCATCATCCGCGTGCTATCCGAATGAAAGAATATATGGTGGACCAGATCAACTACGACCGTATTCTCGAAATGTACAAAGACCGCTACAAAGACGCAAGCGACTTTACTTTCTACCTGGTGGGAAATGTAGACTTGGCAACGATGAAACCGTTGATCGCCAAATATCTGGGTAGCCTGCCATCTATCAACCGTAAAGAGACTTTCAAGGACAACCACATGGATATCCGCAAAGGACAGATCAAGAATGTATTCGCAAAAGCACAGGAAACTCCGATGGCTACCATCATGTTCCTTTATAGCGGTAGTTGCAAATACGACTTGCGCAACAATGTCCTGCTTAGCTTCTTAGATCAGGCTCTGGATTTGGTTTACACAGCAGAAATCCGTGAAAAAGAAGGTGGTACATACGGCGTAAGCTGTAACGGCAGCCTGGGTAAATATCCGAAAGAAGAATTGGCTCTTCAAATCGTATTCCAGACTGATCCTGCCAAGAAAGACCACCTTTCTGCTATCGTTGTGGAACAACTCCACAAAATGGCCAAAGAAGGTCCGTCTGCCGAACACATGCAAAAGATCAGAGAATATATGCTGAAGAAGTATAAAGACGCCCAAAAAGAAAATGGCTACTGGCTCAATAACATGGACGAATACTTCTACACCGGTATCGATAATACAAAAGACTATGAAAAGTTGGTCAACAGCATCACTGCTAAAGAAGTACAAGACTTCCTTGCCAAGTTGCTGAAACAGAACAACGAAATTCAAGTCATTATGACTGTACCGGAAGAAAACAAATAAATATTTCTCTAGTATATCTACTGAATGATGATATTCAACGAATTACGTAAACATGGAAGGCTCGCCGCCAAACGGCATCCGATGTATGAAAAGAACAAAGTTGCTAAAATACTCGGTTATGTCATGGGCGCATTTTGGGCCGGTTACCTGATATTTTTCGGTACGACATTCGCGTTCGGTTTTTCAGATATGGTTCCCAACCGGGAACCATATCATGTAATGAACGCAGTGGTTCTGATCTTTATCCTGGCACTGGACTTCCTGTTGCGTGTTCCGTTACAAAAAACACCGACACAGGAGGTAAAACCTTACCTCCTGTTGCCGGTTAAACGAATTCGTGTCATCGACTTTTTACTGATCCGCTCGGGACTAAGTCTGTTCAACCTGTTCTGGTTGTTTCTATTTGTCCCTTTTTCCTTCATCACTATTACCAAGTTTTTCGGTATCTCCGGTGTTATCACCTATCTTATCGGTATCCTGCTATTAATTATTGCCAACAATTACTGGTACTTGCTTTGCCGCACTCTTATCAACGAACGTATTTGGTGGATTCTATTACCTATCGCTTTCTACGGTGGAATAGGCTGCCTTCTTTTTATTCCCGAAGATAGTCCCCTCTTCTATTTCTTCATGGATCTGGGAGACGGATATATACAGGGAAACATTTTCTATTTTCTCGGCACCATACTTGTGATTGCCCTTTTATGGCTGATTAACCGCAGAATCATGTCCGGGCTGATTTATGCAGAGCTAGCCAAAGTGGATGATACCCAAATAAAACACGTCTCCGAATATAAATTCTTCGAACGCTACGGAGAAGTGGGCGAATATATGCGGCTGGAACTGAAAATGCTTCTACGTAACCGCCGCTGCAAAGGTGCACTACGCAATATCTCTATCGTAATTGTAGCTTTCTCCGTTGCACTTAGCTTTTCCAGTGTCTATGACGGTAATTTCATGACCTCTTTTATTTGTGTGTACAACTTTGCCGTATTCGGAATGATTATCCTTTCACAGATAATGTCATTCGAAGGCAACTACATTGATGGTCTGATGTCTCGCAAAGAATCGATTATGAGTTTGCTGAAAGCTAAATATTACACATATAGTATTGGTGAAATTATACCTTTCATACTGATGATCCCCGCTATCATCATGAACAAACTTACCTTACTGGGTGCTTTTGCCTGGTTTTTCTATACCATTGGCTTTATCTATTTCTGCTTCTTCCAACTGGCTGTTTACAACAAACAGACAGTACCTCTGAACGAAAAAGTGACAAGCCGACAAAACAATAGCGCCATACAGATGTTGGTCAATTTCGGTGCTTTCGGCGTACCGCTTATCTTATACAGCCTGTTAAATGCACTTTTGGGAGAAACAATCACTTACACAATCCTGTTAGTGATTGGTCTCGGATTTACCCTAACCTCTCCTTTATGGATAAAAAATGTATATCATCGCTTCATGAAACGGCGGTACGAAAATATGGAAGGCTTCAGAGACAGCCGCCAATAAACGTTCATGAATCATTAACTATATAAACATTGAAGATCATGATTACCATTGATAAACTTAAAAAGAATTTTGGTGAAAAGGTTGCCGTAGACATAGAACATTACGAAATCAATCAAGGCGACATGCTCGGATTGGTGGGTAACAACGGTGCCGGTAAAACAACTCTTTTCCGATTGATGTTGGATCTGCTGAAAGCAGACGATGGAAAAGTGATTATAAATGATATTGATGTCAGCCAGAGTGAAGACTGGAAAAGCATTACCGGTGCTTTCATCGACGATGGCTTCCTGATCGATTATCTCACTCCGGAAGAATATTTTTATTTCATCGGGAAAATGTATGGACTCAAAAAAGAAGAAGTAGACGAACGTCTTATCCCTTTCGAACGCTTTATGAGCGGAGAAGTAATCGGACACAAAAAATTAATTCGCAACTACTCCGCCGGTAACAAGCAAAAGATCGGGATAATCTCCGCTATGCTTCATTATCCGCAATTATTAATCTTGGATGAACCGTTCAACTTCCTCGACCCAAGTTCGCAGTCTATCATTAAACATCTGCTTAAAAAATACAATGAGGAGCATCAGGCTACGGTTATCATATCCAGTCACAACCTCAATCATACCGTAGATGTATGTCCACGGATCGCTTTACTGGAACACGGTGTCATCATCCGGGATATTATCAACGAAGATAACTCCGCAGAAAAAGAACTGGAGGATTATTTTAATGTAGAAGAAGAGTGAGGGAGATTTATGAGTTATGAGTTGTGATTTATGATTTATGATTGAGATACAGTTGATGAAGGCAAAATTAAGATTTATCTATCTATTAGTTGGGCTGGCTGCTATATTTAGTTCCTGTCGCACTTCCGCTCCCCGGCTGGACTATCAAGCATTGGCACGAGCTTCTATTTTATTAGGTGTAGATGTCAATCTGGAAGATAATCATAAGCTCTATCTCGAAGCAGCCGACTGGATAGGGGTTCCTTATCGTGGCGGAGGTGATTCTAAACGAGGAACAGATTGTTCGGGGCTGGTTTATCAAGTGTATCGAAAGGTATACCGCACCCAAGTGCCACGCAATACAGAGGACTTGAAAAAAGAAAGTAATAAGGTCGCTAAGCGAAACCTTCGGGAAGGAGACTTGGTATTCTTTACCAGTAGCCGTTCAAAAAAGAAAGTTGCTCATGTGGGTATTTATCTGAAAAACGGAAAGTTCATTCATTCCAGTACCAGTAAAGGAGTGATCGTCAGCAACTTGAACGAGAGTTATTATACCAAACACTGGATAAGCGGAGGCAGAATACGTTAATTATCAACTTCTAATGATATAAAATTATGAAATCATTCATCGGAGCAATTATATTTATCTGTGTGGCATTCAGTGCCAATGCACAACTTTTATGGAAAGTGTCCGGCAACGGACTAACTCAACCGTCCTACATCATAGGTACTCATCACCTGGCACCATTCAGCATCATGGACAGCATTGCCGGACTTCAAAAAGCGATGAATGAAACGCAACAGGTATATGGGGAACTGAAAATGTCGGAAATGCAGTCGCCTGCCACCATGGGAAAGATGCAAAAGGCAATGATGATCGAAAGTGATACCACACTGACCTCCCTCCTTTCTCCGGAAGACTTTGAGACTGCTAACAAATTCTGCAAAGAAAACCTGATGGTAGACTTAAATATGGCTCCGAAGCTAAAACCTGCCTTCCTGTTGAATAATGTAGTGGTGATGGCTTACATAAAACACGTAGGAAAGTTCAACCCGCAAGAGCAACTCGACACGTTCTTTCAAAGCCAAGCCGCCCAAAACGGAAAAAAGGTGGACGGTCTGGAAACTGCCGAATTCCAATTCAACCTGCTTTTCAACGGTAGTTCACTACAACGACAAGCACAGCTACTCATGTGCACTCTTAATAACATAGAAGCCGAAGTAGAAAACCTGAAAAAGCTCACGAACGCTTACATGAAACAGGATTTGAACACTATGTTCAAAATCAGCGAAGAGCGCAAAGGCAATCAATGCGACGCACTTCCCAGCGAAGAAGATGCCCTAATTTACAACCGTAATAAAATATGGGCTGAAAAATTACCGGCTATCATGAAAGCTGCTCCGACTTTTGTTGCGGTAGGCGCCCTGCACCTTCCCGGAGAAAAAGGATTATTAAAGTTACTAAAAAGCCAAGGATATACAGTAGAACCTGTGAAATAAGAAAAGTATTTAGTACTTTTGCGGAAAAGTTTTCCCCAATGAACTACAAAACCTATTTATTCGATTTCGACTACACATTAGCCGATTCGTCGCGTGGTATCGTTAAGTGTTTCAGAATTGTGCTTACCCGGCACCAGTATTTAACCGTTACCGATGAAGCTATCAAGCGTACGATCGGCAAAACACTGGAAGAATCATTCAGTATCCTTACCGGAATTACCGACCCGGAACAGTTAGAATCTTTCCGGCAGGAATACAGACAGGAAGCTGATGTACACATGAATGTAAATACCCGTCTTTTCCCTGATACATTATCTACACTGAAAGAATTGAAGAAACGGGGTGCCCGCATCGGAATTATCTCTACCAAGTATCGCTTCCGGATATTGAGTTATCTAGAAGAATATCTGCCAAAAGATTTTCTCGATATAGTTGTGGGAGGAGAAGATGTAAAAGCACCGAAACCTTCACCGGAAGGGGTACTATTTGCTTTGGAACATTTGGGAAGTACACCCGAAGAAACTTTGTATATCGGAGATAGCACGGTAGATGCCGAAACGGCCCGAAATGCAGGAGTAGATTTTGCAGGCGTATTGAACGGAATGACAACAGCCGAGGAACTTCGCATTTATCCACACAAAATCATTATGCAGAATTTGGGAGAGTTGGTCCAATAAGCTACAATGAGAGTTAAAATGCTCATTTATTTACTGTAATCATTTTATCTCCTACAAAAAATAAAAGAAATATTTGTCGGGAACGAATAAAAATAGTACTTTTGTGCCCGATTATTCCGCAACGGGTTCGATAAAGAGCTCTTTAAGTGATTAAAGACCACCCGCCGGAGCTAACTTATACATTATATATAAGATGTACGCAATTGTAGAAATTAACGGTCAGCAGTTTAAAGCAGAAGCTGGTCAAAAGTTGTTCGTTCACCACATCGAAGGTGCAGAAAACGGTTCAACAGTAGAATTTGAAAAAGTTCTTTTGGTAGACAAAGACGGAAACGTTACAGTAGGTGCTCCTACCGTAGAAGGCGCTAAAGTTGTTTGCCAGGTTGTTTCAAACTTGGTTAAAGGCGACAAAGTTCTTGTTTTCCACAAGAAAAGAAGAAAAGGACACAGAAAACTGAACGGTCACCGTCAACAGTTCACTGAATTAACAATTACAGAAGTAGTAGCTTAATCAATTAAAAAGTAAGAAGAAATGGCACATAAGAAAGGTGTCGGTAGTTCTAAGAACGGCCGCGAATCACAGAGCAAGAGATTAGGCGTTAAGATATTTGGTGGCGAAGCTTGCAAAGCAGGTAACATCATCGTTCGTCAAAGAGGTACTGAATTCCACCCGGGTGAAAACATCGGAATGGGTAAAGACCACACTCTTTTCGCTTTAGTAGACGGAACAGTTAATTTCAAAGTAGGTAAAGAAGATAGAAGATATGTTTCTATCGTTCCTGCAACAGAAGCATAATTATCCGGACTGAAAATAGTTAAGACAAGGAGATGCAATCCACAAGATTGTATCTCCTTTCTTTTTATACCAAAACATACTTTATCGCCTGACAAGTATACGCCTTTTTAACATTCAAATATTCACCTCATGGATATTTTTCATTTTTTCCATCCTTATTATTACCAAAATATTACAGAAGTGTAATATCGTTTATTTTTTTATCTATCTTTGTAGACTTAAAAAAAGGTTTTTCATAAAAAGTATAGATATGCTTACCATTAAACAAATTACAGAAAACACAGAGGCGGTACTCCGCGGACTGGAAAAGAAGCATTTCAAGAATGCAAAGGAAACGATCGATCAGGTGATCGCTCTTAACAACAAGAGACGTAGCACACAAAATGAATTAGATAAAAACCTGGCAGAGGTTAACTCACTTTCGCGCACCATCGGTCAACTGATGAAAGAAGGCAAAAAAGAGGAAGCAGAAACTGCACGTGCCCGCGTTGCCGAACTAAAAGAAGGCAACAAAGAACTAGATGCTGCCATGACACAGGCTGCAACGGATATGCAGAATGTACTTTATACCATCCCCAACATTCCTTATGACAGCGTACCGGAAGGCGTAGGTGCCGAAGATAACGTCGTAGAAAAAATGGGAGGTATGGAAACCGAACTTCCTAAAGATGCACTCCCCCACTGGGAACTGGCAAAGAAATATGATTTAATAGACTTCGACCTGGGTGTAAAAATCACAGGTGCGGGTTTCCCTGTATATAAAGGTAAAGGAGCACAACTTCAACGCGCCCTTATCAACTTCTTCCTGGATGAAGCACGCAAATCCGGATATACCGAAATCATGCCGCCGACAGTAGTCAACGCTGCTTCCGGCTATGGCACCGGACAGCTTCCGGACAAAGAAGGACAGATGTATCATTGTGAAGTAGATGATTTATACCTGATCCCGACAGCGGAAGTTCCCGTAACTAATATCTACCGTGATGTGATTCTGGAAGAGAAACAATTGCCTATAATGAATTGTGCGTATACACAATGTTTCCGTCGTGAAGCAGGTTCTTATGGTAAAGATGTACGTGGCCTGAATCGTCTGCACGAGTTCTCCAAAGTAGAATTGGTTCGTATCGACAAACCGGAGCATTCTAAACAATCTCATCAGGAAATGCTGGACCATGTAGAAGGACTGTTGCAAAAACTGGAACTCCCCTATCGCATTCTCCGTCTTTGCGGTGGAGATATGAGTTTCACTGCTGCTCTTTGTTTCGACTTCGAAGTATATTCTGAAGCACAGAAGCGTTGGTTGGAAGTAAGTTCCGTATCCAATTTCGACACTTACCAGGCCAACCGCCTGAAATGCCGTTACCGTAATGCAGAAAAGAAAACCGAACTCTGCCACACACTGAACGGTTCAGCATTAGCACTGCCACGTATTGTTGCTGCCCTACTCGAAAACAACCAGACTCCGGAAGGTATCAGAATTCCGAAAGCATTGGTTCCGTATTGCGGCTTTGACATGATAGAGTAAGACTTGGCATGACAGACTAATAAAAGTACCCATATACAGAGAGCCACTCATCAAAAGAGTGGCTTTTCTTTTATATTTCGTAAATTAGCTGTATCTTTGCCAAAATTTATATCATTCTGATAGCAGTTACGTAATAAAAACAACAAATTAATTAGATAATGAACAAAATCATTAGCAAGGAACGCTTTTCTGAAAAAGTATTCAAATTTGAAATTGAAGCTCCTTTAATTGCTAAATCCCGTAAGGCCGGACACTTTGTCATCGTGCGTGTAGGTGAAAAAGGAGAACGTATGCCATTGACTATCGCAGGTTCTGACCTCAAAAAAGGTACCATTACTCTGGTAGTGCAGGAAGTCGGGCTTTCTTCTACCCGTCTCTGTGAACTGAATGAAGGCGATTACATCACTGACGTAGTAGGCCCGCTCGGACAAGCTACCCATATAGAGAAATTCGGAACAGTAGTCTGCGCTGGTGGTGGTGTAGGCGTAGCTCCGATGCTTCCTATCGTACAGGCTTTGAAAGCAGCCGGTAACCGTGTTATCACTGTACTGGCCGGACGCAACAAAGACCTGATTATTTTAGAAAAAGAAATGCGTGAAAGCTCTGACGAAGTAATTATCATGACAGATGACGGCTCTTACGGTCGTAAAGGTCTGGTGACAGAAGGCGTAGAAGAAGTTATCAAACGCGAGAAAGTGGACAAATGCTTCGCTATCGGTCCTGCCATCATGATGAAGTTCGTTTGCTTGCTGACTAAGAAATATGAAATTCCGACTGATGTTTCATTGAACACCATCATGGTGGATGGAACTGGTATGTGTGGTGCTTGCCGTATCACTGTAGGAGGAAAGACTAAATTCGTTTGTGTAGACGGTCCCGAATTCGACGGTCACCAAGTGAATTTTGATGAAATGCTGAAACGTATGGGCGCGTTCAAAAATATCGAGCGCGAAGAAATGCATAAACTGCAACCGGAATGTGAAGCAACCAAAGAAATCGACGAGAAAAGCCGTAATGCAGCCTGGAGACAGGAATTACGCAAATCAATGAAACCGAAAGAACGTACGGCCATTCCCCGTGTAGAAATGAACGAGCTTGACGCTGAATATCGTTCACACAGCCGTAAAGAGGAAGTAAATCAAGGATTAACAGCAGAACAGGCTGTTACAGAAGCTAAACGTTGTCTCGACTGTGCTAATCCGGGATGTACGGAAGGCTGTCCGGTAGGTATTGATATTCCCCGCTTCATTAAGAATATCGAACGTGGAGAGTTTCTTGAAGCTGCTAAAACATTGAAAGAAACAAGTGCGCTTCCGGCTGTTTGCGGTCGTGTGTGTCCACAGGAAAAACAGTGCGAATCAAAATGTATTCATTTAAAAATGAATGAAAAGCCCGTCGCTATCGGTTATCTGGAACGTTTCGCAGCTGATTACGAACGTGAAAGCGGGCAAATCTCCGTACCTGTCATTGCAGAGAAGAACGGTATTAAAATAGCTGTGATCGGCTCGGGACCTGCAGGATTGGCATTTGCCGGAGATATGGCTAAATATGGATATGATGTAACTGTATTCGAAGCATTGCATGAGATTGGCGGTGTGTTGAAATATGGTATTCCCGAATTCCGTTTGCCAAACAAGATTGTAGACGTAGAAATCGATAACCTTAGCAAGATGGGGGTTAACTTCATCAAAGACTGTATCGTAGGAAAAACGATCGGCGTAGAGGACTTGAAAGCTGAAGGTTTCAAAGGAATATTTGTGGCTTCCGGCGCCGGGCTGCCTAACTTTATGAATATCCCGGGAGAGAATTCCATCAATATCATGTCATCCAACGAATACCTCACCCGTGTTAATCTAATGGACGCTGCCAGTGAAGATTCGGACACTCCGGTATCTTTCGGTAAAAACGTAGCGGTAATCGGTGGTGGTAATACAGCGATGGATTCTGTTCGTACTGCCAAACGTCTTGGTGCAGAGCGCGCTATCATTATCTATCGTCGTTCGGAAGAGGAAATGCCTGCACGTATCGAGGAAGTAAAACATGCTAAAGAAGAAGGAGTTGAATTCCTTACTCTACATAATCCGATCGAATATATTGCTGATGAACAAGGTTGCGTAAAACAGGTTATTTTGCAAAAGATGGAATTAGGCGAGCCGGATGCTTCCGGACGTCGTAGTCCTGTAGCCATCCAGGGAGCAACAGAAACAATTGATATCGACCTGGCAATTGTCAGCGTCGGAGTATCTCCTAACCCAATTGTTCCAAGCTCCATCAAAGGACTGGAACTAGGACGAAAAGGAACCATCACTGTGGATGATAACATGGAATCTTCCATCCCTATGATTTATGCAGGAGGCGATATCGTTCGCGGTGGAGCTACTGTTATTCTGGCAATGGGCGATGGCCGTAAAGCCGCTGCCGCCATGAATGAGCAATTGAAGGCAAACGCCGGTAACTAATTGCCGCTTATTAACAGGTGGGCTAAAACCAACTCACACGTGGGCGGAACATCACTCGTCCCCCGGCATAAAAATAAAATAAGAAAAGCCCCGTCTACAAAATGTAAACGGGGCTTTTCTTATTTCAAATATCAAAGATACTTTCTACTTTACCACTTTGTTCGTCGCAGGATCGGGGAAGATTACAGCCGGTTTAAACGACTTGGCTTCCTCAAAATCCATCAATGCATAGGACATGATTATAACAATATCATCCGGTTGCACCTTGCGGGCAGCAGCACCGTTCAAGCAAATTTTACCCGAACCGCGTTCACCTTTGATAATGTAGGTTTCAAAGCGTTCACCATTGTTATTATCAGCGATATACACTTTCTCTCCCGCAATCATGTTTGCAGCATCCAACAGGTCTTCATCAATCGTGATACTACCCATGTAGTTCAGATTGGCCTCTGTGACACGTGCACAATGAATTTTCGACTTCAACACTTCAATCATCATAAGGTTTCGTCTTTTTAGTTATTCTTTATATTTAATATTATCAATCAGTCGGACTTCTCCACAGAACACTGTGATGCATCCAACTGCATAGGAAGTATCTTCCCAATTACTAATTTTCTGCAATGTGTTTCCGTCTACAATCTCAAAATACTCCATGCGCAAACCCGGAGCAGCTTCGATTGCATCTTCTACCATCTTTTGCGTCTCGCTCACTGTGTGAGTGGCTGCAAAGTTACGACTTTTAAATAAGGTCCGGGAAATATTTAAAGCATTTTCACGTTCTTCTGCCGATAAACGTTTATTCCGGCTACTCAATGCCAGCCCGTCTTCCTCACGCACAATTGAACAACCCACAATTTCAAGGTTATATTTCAACTGTCGAACCATCTCACGAATAATTGCTAACTGCTGAAAATCTTTCTCCCCGAAATATGCGCGGTTTGGCTGTACGGCATTAAACAGTTTGCTGACAATCTGGCAAACACCGTTAAAATGCCCCGGACGGAAAGCACCTTCCATCACCGTATCTAATGGTGCATAGCTAAATTGACGGGTATCCGGTTCCGGATACATTTCGCTTACCGAAGGAGCAAAAGCGAAATCTGCTCCGCATTCTTCCAACAAACGGCAATCTGCATCTAATGTACGCGGATACTTCTCTAAGTCGTTTTTATCGTTAAACTGTGTGGGATTCACAAAAACACTCACAACAGTTACACCATTCTCACTTACGCTGCGCTTTACCAGAGATGCATGTCCCGCATGTAAAGCACCCATTGTAGGAACCAGTCCCACCTTTTTACCTTGGGCTCTCAAGGCAGTCAATTCTGCCTGTAAGTCCTTGATAGTGTGCACTACTTTCATTTTCGTCAATTGGTTTATGTTTTACTCGTTTGCAAAAACTCTGCAAAATAAACTAATATTTGCCACATAAAGAAAGAATATCTTATTTAATGTGTCTTTTTTTTCGTATCTTTGCAGAATATTATAGTGAACTATTGTTATTATGACAAAGGCGAATAAAGTTTTATTTATTACTCAAGAGATTACACCTTACGTTTCAGAATCCGAAATGGCCAATATAGGTAGAAACCTTCCACAGGCGATACAAGAAAAAGGCCGTGAAATCAGAACCTTTATGCCTAAATGGGGAAATATCAATGAGCGCAGAAACCAGCTGCACGAAGTGATCCGCCTCTCGGGTATGAACCTGATCATCGACGATACTGACCACCCCTTGATTATAAAAGTTGCATCTATCCAATCCGCACGCATGCAGGTATATTTCATCGATAACGATGATTATTTCCAGAATCGTATGCAGACAGCGGACGAAAATGGTGTAGAATATGAAGATAATGATAGTCGTGCCGTTTTCTACGCACGCGGTGTATTGGAAACAGTAAAAAAACTTCGCTGGTGTCCTGATGTCATTCACTGTCATGGCTGGATGACAGCTTTAGCTCCTCTTTATATAAAGAAAGCCTATAAAGACGAACCTTCTTTCCGCGATGCCAAAGTGGTATTCTCTGTTTATGAAGATGACTTCAAGAATACACTTAGCGATGATTTCGCAGCCAAATTGATGCTGAAAGGTATTTCCAAAAAAGATTTAGGTGATTTGAAAGAGCCGGTAGACTATGCTGCTCTATGTAAACTCGCCGTTGATTATTCGGATGGAGTCATACAAAACAGCGAAAAAGTAGACGAGTCTATTATTGAATATGCCCGCCAATCTGGCAAATTGGTACTTGACTACCAGAACCCGGAAAACTATGCAGATGCCTGCAACGAGTTCTACGATCAGGTATGGGATGCTACTGCAAACGAAGAAGAATAAAAAAAATCAAGATACGACGATCATGAAAGCAAAATACGCCTTAATAGCTTTACTGGCAATCACTTTTTGGGGTTGTGATGATAACACTGCCGGACTGGGATTGGGAATGTTTCCGGGAAGCGACCAGAATATCAATGGAAAGCTATCTACATTTGATGTGACTACAGAATCCGTTCATGCCGGTAAGATATATGCAATGACTAATGTGGGGTATGTAGGTAAGTTCACTGATGAAACATTCGGAACTTATCAGGCAGGGTTCTTGGCAGAACTCAACTGTCCGTCAGGAATGACATTCCCTGGAGTATACAATGGTACTGCTCTTAACGATAAAAAGAAAGCTACCAATATAATGGTAGACGAAGCTGGGCTTGGAGACGACGCTATTGGAATATACAATACAGATAATATAAATGATCCAAAAAGAAAACTCATAGGCAACATTCATACTATTGAGCTTTATTTGTGGTATAGCAGTTACTTTGGAGACTCATTAACAGCTTGCCGTTTAAGTGTCTATGCATTAAATAAAAATTTAGATACAAAGAACGCCTATTATACAGATATTACTCCAGAGGATTATTACGATGCAAATACTGATAACAGTCTATTAGGAACGAAAGCTTATACAGCTGTTGATCTTTCAGTAAAAGACTCCATTCGTAAACTTAGTACATATGTTCCCAGCGTACACGTTTCTTTCAGAGATAAAGCTGCTAAAGAAATTGGAAAAGAAATTATTAAAAGAGCCAACGAGTTAGGTGTCAATTTTGACAATAAGGAGTTTAGAAAGATTTTTAAGGGAATTTATGTAAAGAGTGATTACGGCGATGGTACTGTGCTTTACATAGACCAAGCTCAAATGAACGTAGTATATAAATGCTATGCAGTTGATACACTTACAGGTGTTAAACTGGAAAAGAAAGTAGTAAAAGAAGGAGAGTCTAAAGACTCTACTTATTATGGATATCGTACCTTTGCCACTACTCGTGAAGTAATTCAAGCTAATCAGTTAGACAATGATAAGGATGCCATTCAAAAATGCATTAATGAGGATACGTGGACTTATTTAAAGAGTCCAGCAGGGATTTTCACTCAAATAACTCTTCCTATTAGCCAAATAGCAGATTCACTTCTTAACCAAACAGCAGAAAAGCGTCAAAGTGACATACTAAATGCTGTTAAACTAGGAATACCTATCTATAATGAAACCAGTGACAAAAAGTTTGGTATGTCGACTCCTAGCAATGTTTTATTAATACGTAAAAAGTACAAAGACAGTTTCTTTGAAAAAAACCAGCTTAGTGATGAAATAACTTCATCTCTATTTAGACCCACCACAACTAGCTTTACTCAATACACATTCAACAATATCACTCAAATGATTAATGATTGTTTAGCAGATAGGGAAAAAGCAGAGAAAGAAATACATGAAAAGGGGTCTATAACAATCAAAATAACCGATTTAGATGGAAATAGTAAAGATGAAACCGTCAATAATATTAAAGATTGGGAAGACTTAAGCGAATGGAACAAATTCGTACTTATCCCAGTACTTGTGACCACAGATTCTTCTTCAAGTAATAGCTACTATGGTTCCAGCAATGTTATTAGTATACAACATGATTTAAAACCTGGCTATGCACGTTTAAAAGGAGGCAAGAAAGGAACTATACAAGATGCCAAAGGTAACCCTGTATATCCAGAGTATGTGCTCAAGCTTGAAGTTGTTTCTACAAACTTTGGAACAAAATCAAAATAAGAAATAGTTGAAATATTATAAAGCAATAGCGCAGGTTACTCAATGTAACTTGCGCTATTGCTTTATAATATATTTATAGAGAAGTCAGATAGAATAATTCCATAATAAAACCGCTCAAACAGCAATCTTTGCTAGCGTACGTTATAGTTATAAATAAGCCTAAGATTCCTGATTAATATAGAAGAAATAGTGACGGTATATGCTTAGGATATTAACGGTATCGTCACCATATAGCGTCACTATTTCTATCGGATAGCGCTACTATCTTACAAAAGTATATTCTCCTACAAAGATCTTAACTTAATCCATATTAAAAACCGTGAGTTTGATTTTATCTCACTCACGGTTCCATATAATAAATTTTTATACTTCTTACTTAACAGCAGCCTTTTTAGCTTTTCCCGTAGCCTTCTTCGGCTCGGCTGTTGCTTTCTTTACTTCAGCTTTCTTTGCAGCAGGTTTTGATTTAGTAGCAGGGGCCTCTTTCACCGGCTCTTTAGCATTAGTAGCCTTCTTGACTGCCGTTTTCTTTGCCGCTTCTACTTTTGCCTGTAATTTAGCCAATACCTTTTCCAATTCAGTAATCTCATCCCCCTGATTCTTAATGGTAGTCAACAAAGAATTTAATTCTTCACTGTCTACATCGGCAGGATATAATGCATCTACCCGTTTGATAAAGTCACCCAAAATATTCATATAGTTGGTGAAAGCATCATAAGGAGAATCATAGATACCACGGTTCAACCACATACCATTGTTCTTCGTTGTCATAAAACGGAAATTATTGCTAGCCTGTAAGTAATCCCAATCCTGCTTAATACGACGATCATCACATAAATGGACACGTTCGGCTACACTATACAGTTTATTGAAAGCCTCACGTTGCATGACATTACCCAGCCAACAACTAGTATCTCTTTCTTCATCCACCCATGACATCGGATAGGCAACATCAAGCTGTGATACTGATTTCAACTTCGTCACGATTTCCGTCGGTGTAGAGAATGTGATTCCTTTAGCTTTTGCACATTCCGGCAGTGCCTTCATGAATTCAAGAATATTAGAAGACAACGGTTGAGCCATACCAAGTGCACTCAATTCCATAAAGATATTGATGACTTGTTCTTCTTGTGGCAATGCATCGATCCAATTAATATACTTATCAGCAAACAAAGGATATTCCGCCCAATCTGAATTAGAGAAGCGCAAACTGATGTCGTCAGAGAGTTTGAAATCCCGCAACAAGAGTTTAAGACTTGGAGCTTGATTACAGTGATAAACATAATGCGGGCTCTTCCATCCCAACACATGTTTAGCACCTTCCGTCAACATTCCCTTGAAGCCCATAGAAGCTACCAATCCACCAATTTCATCAGAATAAATCAGACTAGAATTGCGGAACACTTTCGGTTCTTTACCAAACATCTGTTTCATCTTATCACGTTGACGAAGTACTTCTTCACGGAAGCAATCCTCGTTAGCCAGTGAAGACAAGCCATGAGAATAAGGCTCACATAAGAACTCGCAACACCCAGTTTCATTCAACTGGTGCAATAAATCAATGACTGCCGGAGCATGAATTTCCAATTGTTCCAAGGCTACTCCCGAGATAGAAAGCGCAACTTTAAAAGCCCCCCCCGAGTTTTTCGCCATCTCAATCAATGTATTGAGAGCAGGAATATACGAACGTTCAGCGACCTCATTCATACCCGTTTCGTTGGCATAATCATCATAATAATAATGGTCATTACCAATATCGAAGAAACGATAACGTTTCAAATGGATAATTTGATGTATTTCAAAATAAAGACAGATAGTTCTCATTTTTATTTATTGTTTTGTTATTTACCATAGTTTCTTAACACAGACTCGTAGAGAGCACGGATTCTCAAGCCGACTTTTTCCCACGTAATCCCATCTACTTCCTTCTTTCCCTCTTCTTTGAGATATTCGAAAAGAGACGGATTGGTACACAGAGAATGGATAGCGTCAGCCATCGCATGAATATCCCAATAGTCAGTTTTTATCACCTTATCAAGAATCTCGCCACATCCAGATTGCTTAGAAATGATGGAAGGTGTTCCACACTGCATAGCTTCCAGCGGAGCGATACCGAAAGGTTCAGAGACAGACGGCATGACAAATACATCACTGTTCTTATAAACCTCATATACCTGTCTACCTTTCATGAAGCCCGGGAAGTGGAATCGATCGGCAATACCACGTTCGGCCACCAGGTTAATCATGGCATTCAACATATCGCCCGACCCCGCCATTACAAAACGAATATTACGAGTACGCTGCAATACAAGCGCAGCAGCTTCTACAAAATATTCCGGTCCTTTCTGCATCGTAATACGTCCAAGGAAAGTGACCACCTTTTCTTTTGAGTGATCGGGACGCGGAATATCCAGCAGTTCCTGCGACAATGGATAAACAGCATTATGCATTGCAAATACCTTTCTGGGGTCCTGATGATACTCGTTAATAACAGTGCGACGAGTTAGCTCGGATACGCACATGATACAATCGGCATGATCCATACCATTCTTCTCAATCGAATAAACAGTAGGATTGACTTTGCCACGAGAACGGTCAAAATCCGTAGCATGCACATGGATGCAAAGCGGCTTTCCGCTAACCATTTTGGCATGTACTCCGGCAGGGTAAGTCAGCCAGTCATGCGCATGAATGATATCAAACTCCTGCTGACGGGCTACTACTCCGGCAATGATCGAGAAATTATTAATTTCTTCGTGCAAGTTCCCGGGATAACCACCTGCAAATTCCATACATCCCAAATCATTCACATGCATATAAGAAAAATCGGCATAGATATGGTCGCGGAAAGAGTAATATTCTTCCGGTGTCATTTCCAACAAACGTGATTTCAAGTAGTCATAGTGGACATCACGCCACACGATGGGTACTTGATTCATACCGATTATTTTCAAGAACTTCTCTTCTTCGCCGCTAGGTTTAGGCATACAGAAAATCGTCTCCATATCACCTTGCAGACTCAATCCTTTAGTTATTCCATAAGAAGCAACCGCAAGACCACCATATATTTTGGGAGGGAATTCCCATCCAAACATTAAAACTTTCATCTTCGTTCCTCCTTTTTTAATAATACTTAGACAGTAGCTTTAAGACACGCAGTATTTCTGCTACATTCATCGCGAACGATACTGCGCCACGTCCTTTGAAAGGCGGGTTCCCATCAAACAATTCGGGAATGGAACCAACGCAGTGGCTTGTCATCTCATCATCATAACTAATCAGCTGACGTTCAACGAATGACAACCCGCTCATCTTATAAATTCGAAGATAAGCTTCCAGATAGAATCCCATCAACCAAGGCCAAGCAGTACCCTGATGATAAGCATAATCCCGTTGTATCTGCGGACCTACATAGTTCGGATTATATCCACCGCTCTTCGGACTCAACGAACGAATTCCTTTCGGAGTGAGCAGCTCTTTGGTCACAATATCAAGCACCTGTTTCTTTTGTGCACGATCCAAAGGAGAATAATCAAACGCTACGGTAAATATCATGTTAGGACGTACACTCCAATCCATCATATTACCGTCTACATAATCAAGCAGATAACCATATTCGTTACGGAATACCTCGACAAAAGACTTTCCGGTTACTTCTGCCTGCGCATCAAGTTCATCCGCCAAGTATACGTCTCCTCCTTCGCGCACCAAATCAGCTATAAAACGCAACGCATTATACCACAACGCATTAAATTCAACAATATACCCCGTACGAGGAATCACCGGATGTCCGTTCACTGTAGAATTCATCCATGTAATCGCCTTATCCGTACCGTTGGCAAAAAGTAATCCATTATCATGCAAGAAAAGATTCTCATGTTTCCGCTGACGAATAAACTCCATTATATCTTTCAGAAGTTCTCCGTATTTCTGACGACATTGCTCACGGGAAGTTTCTTTTGCATATTGCTGCAAAGCCCAGACAGCCCAAAGCAAAACGTCAGGATGCTCCATTTCATAAATCTTGTAGCCTACTGGTTCTTCATTTATAAAATTGCGAATTGCCTTTTCCGCCGTTTTCATCACATCCTCAAACTGATCGACCTCATCGAGCGCAAGCGTCAGTCCCGGCAGGGCAATGAACATATCACGTGCACGACATTTAAACCACGGATAACCGGCAAGAATATAATGTTCGTCTTCCTGCTGGTTATGGAACTGATGAGCGGAATTCTTCAGACAATGGTAAAAGCTATCACGTGGAGTACGATCAGCTACTTCAGCCTCAAATGTTTGTTTCAGTCTACGAGGAGTTACTTCTGAAGTTCCGGCAGAGAATACAATACTCTCTCCTTTCTTTATATCCACTTCGAAATAGCCGGGAACATAAAGGTCTTCATTGAAGTCATACCCACGTTCCTGTTCTTTCGGATATTCAATCCCCCGATACCAGTCGGGCGTGAAATGAAACTCACACTTTTTATTCAACTGCATATAAAGTTCCGGATAACCGGGATACATACAGGTTTTAATACCATTTTCCACCAGTTGATACTCGCGGCTTGCCTGTGGGTTTTCGTGAGTGTACTCACGTACACTTCTGAAAGCAAGGAACGGCCGGAAGCGCAGGGTTGTAGCCGAATGCGCATCAAGTAAAGTATAACGAATCAGGATTCTATTTTCATGATGTACAAAGATTTTTTCTTTGCGGAGGACTACACCTCCGACACGGTAAGTTGTTGCCGGGATATGCTCACAGTCAAACTCACGGATATACTTGTGTCCGTTAGGACTAAAGTTGTTTCCCTGATATTTGTGCAACCCCAAGTTAAACTCCGCACCGTGTTGAATTACCGTTTCATCAAGAGAAGATAGCAGCACATGATTTTCATCGTCGAGATTGGGAACTGGAATTACCAACAGGCCGTGATATTTGCGTGTGTTACAATCAACAATCGTCGTACAATGATAAGCTCCTGCTTTGTTCGTCCGGAGGATTTCCCTTTGAAGAGATTCTTCCAGATTCGTCATGAGGGTCTTGTCAAATCGTAAATAACTCATAGTTGTGCATTATTAAAGGTTAATTTATTGGTCATTATATCATATATCTATTTATTGTTACATACCGCATATATAGGCTGTAGCATCATATACAACGGGTATAACGCCCAAATGTACAAATTATAGATAAAAACAAAAATAAAAAGGCTTTTTATTTTCAGATTTTGTGCAAATATTCGTAGTATTGCGTAAAATATCTAAAGAAAAGAATGTCATGAAGCAAGATATTCAGCGTATCATGCTGGCTGCAGCAAAGCCTTTGTTCCTTATTTTTATTCTCTATATACTCAAGATTATGGAAGTCGGAATGAACTGGGACTTCTCTCGCTTGGGGGTATATCCTATGGAGAAACGGGGACTGACCGGCATTTTAACCCATCCGCTGATACACAGCGGGTTCAGTCATTTATTAGCAAATACAATCCCTTTATTCTTCTTGTCATGGTGTCTTTTTTACTTTTACCGGGGAATAGCCGGTAAAATTTTTATTCTCATTTGGCTCGGAAGCGGACTACTTACTTTTCTGATCGGAAAACCGGGATGGCACATCGGTGCCAGCGGACTGATCTATGGCTTTGCCTTCTTTCTCTTTTTCAGTGGTATTCTCCGCAAATATGTTCCACTCATTGCCATCTCTTTACTTGTCACCTTTTTATATGGAGGAATTATATGGCATATGTTTCCTTATTTCTCCCCTACCAATATGTCATGGGAAGGACATCTTAGCGGAGGAATTATGGGAACGCTCTGCGCTTTCGTTTTCGTAAATCACGGACCGCAACGGCCGGAACCTTTTGCAGATGAAACGGAAGAGGAAAATAATGAAGAAGAGAAGGGAAAAAGCCCTTAAAGGGCTGAAATAGCAGAGTAAACAGACCACATTTAATTTATCAAATAAAAGTAAAGCTGTCAAAAGCCTGTTTTACTATCTGATTGATTAGAGACAAAATATCCCAAACATAGTAAATCCAAACTTCTGACAGCCTCAAAAAGCTTCTGCCCTACCAAAGGAAGCAGATAAAGAATCTTTTATTCCAAAGGAATCCACTTATACTCTCCAAGCAACTTAGCAGAATATTTGCCTGTCAAATCAGGTATATTAGTATCATCCTCCACTGTTGCATCAAACTCCCATCCACAAACTAAATCATCTTCCTGTCCTGTAACCCTAATTTCCTCATTCATCAGCTTTTTAATTTCTCCCTGTGACTTGGCAGATTTCCAAAGATGGAAATGTTTGATATATCCAGATAGTTTCCAGTCATTTGTCATACCAAGATTCCCCCCCATATGTCTAAAAGCAATCATAGATGTTCCCAAATCATTCGGATTATAAGGATTACCATCAAGCCCTGTCGCCTGATCCTTCAATTCGCCATTCATATACACTTTTACAACAATAGGTTTTCCTTCTGAATTAACATCTCCATCAACTCCTTTCTCGTTAATAACTGCTGCAAAATGAACCCATTTCTCTGTCGTACTGAAATCAATGCCAGGTTCCAACAATCCCCAATTATCCATTCCCAACGACATACGTAGTCTCTTATTATCAAAGTTATTAATTACCCATCCTTTTCTATAATGTCCGGTACCATCTTCGATAAAGACATCCACCACACTACCAAAACCGGAAGTATATTTCAACTTCACCCACAACTCAACAGTGAAAACTTGTTCACCAGTATTACCAAACTTAGAATAGTTCTCACTTGCTCCAAAATCAATATACCCGTCATTTTGTCCGTCTACATACAATTCTGCAGCTACAGAAACATATTCTATAATCACAGTTGCTTTAAAATCCTCCATCGCTTTTTTAGCAGCCTGAATCAATTCATCCACTTTCTCCTGTGAAGGATTAGTCTCTTCTCCGTTTTCAATTTGCCGGATGCTCTTTTTTATCTGGATTAATACCAGTTCAAGTATATCCCTGCTCTCTTCCGGATACATTCCCGTCTTATTTCCATACTGCGATCCATCCCTCAATGTTTCCAGCTGATTTTGATAATCAGTCAGTTGGCTTATAAAAGCTACTGTGTCTACCTTTAGCACATTATCGTCGTCATCAGAACAAGAAATAGAACATACTGATATAAACAATGCACATAGCATTATTAACAACATCTTTACTTTTGTGACTTTTTTCATGGTTTATTTTTTATTAATAAATATGATTACTGTTTGCTTTCTCTAAATTTCCCAACCCAGTACGCAGTGCGGGTGAGATAATAATCAGGTTCACGGTTCTCATAATCCAAATAAGTAAACTCGGAACTTGTGTAAGGCACAGCCGGTTCTATCTGGCTCCCTTCATGCCATTCATTAAAGGAGGTAATAGAAATAGCCGAAACCCCAGCTTCAATGGCCTTTCGATACATAGCGTCATAATACTGCCCATCCGTTCTAGTCCGGATTACCGAACCATTCCAAGGACGTATACGTGTGTCTATATATCCGGGACCCACACTTGGAATAAATATCTTACCATTTTCCTTTGCCCATTTTTGCATACTTACCCAATTAGTCGGGGTAGAACCATACGTGAACCCGGTAGCTGCAAAATATGTATAGAAACCATCAAAATGAGCATTCAAAATAAAAGGCCGTTGCACTGTCGGACTAGAAGTCCATAATCCAATCATCAAAGCATCATAGGCTGTATTTCTGATTGTAATGGAACCACCAGGACTTAATAACTTTTCCCATTCACTAGGTTCGATTAAATAAGAGTCATAAATAAAAAACAAAGGTTTGCCATCCTTTCTGTAGAAGGCCGGGTGATTTCCATACCTCGTTATCAATTTAACTATGTTCTCCCGGAGATTCTGCACATTTCTGCTGGGATATGGCTCCAAGTGAAAACATACTTTTATTTTTTTCTTATCTGCTGCATCCAGTATAAGACCGATTCTCTTGGCTTCAGTCTCATCCTGTTCATTCCACCAGGTAAGTGCCAGCACTCCGGTACGCGCCATAACAAACATATCCATATGTTTGGTCAAAATATTAGGATCACTACTACTATATCTTCCTAATTGAGGATAAAAATTACTGGCTATACTCTCCTGTGTACCCGGAATGGTCCCCGGATTCTGACCGGATCCACCATTAGGATCGGGTGCTATAGCATGGGCCCAATGTCTATATTGACCGTCAATAGCCTCACTTCCATACCAATCATAATAAAAGCAGAAAGTATCATAATCCAACTCTGTACCTAAATTATTATTTCCTCCGTTATTCTCCGAATTAGAAGGATTATTATCATCTTCTTTGCTACAACTTTCCAATGAAAGTGACAAGAAAAAAATCATCATAAAAAAGAGTCTCTGCATCATAATTGATTTAATTTTAATTATTCATATTCTTTATTTTCTCATTTCAAATGAAGGGGGGACAGACTGGTCTTGAGACGCCCACTCCTTATTGGGATAGGCCCCCATCGTTACTTCTAATTTATTTCCCTTCATCAGTTCCTCATGACTAAACCAAGATTTATCCCATTCCACTCCATCCAGCTTAACCGATTGAATGTATTTATGTTTCGGCGAATAATTATGGCAATATACTTCAAAGGTTTTGTCATCACTCAACTGAATTTTTGCCCGTTCAAACACCGGACTTCCAATGACATATATAGGTAATCCTGGCGTAACCGGATAAAAACCCAGCTGCGAGAAGACAATAAATGCACTCATGCCACCACCATCCTCATCTCCCGGCATCCCCATCAAATCATTTCTAAACCATTCCTCCAGTAATGCCCTAATCTTTTTCTGGGTCATCCAGGGTTTATTGGCATAGTTATATAAGTAAGGAATATGTAAACAAGGTTCATTTGCCATAGAAAACTGTCCGACATTACCTGTATGATCAGGAAAACGGGAGAAAAATTCATACTTGCTTTTTCCTAAAGGAGTATCAAACATCTTTTCCAGCTCATCAACAAACGCCTCTTTCCCTCCCATCAGTTTGATAAGATCCGCTACATTATGGGGGACATCCCAACGATAAACCCATCCATTATTTTCGCCATAATAATCCCTTCCACCCATTCCACCGGAATAACGATAATCAAACGGAGTGATAAAATTTCCTTCACTATCTTTAGGATGAAAAAATTTTGTTTCTGCATTAAACAATTGATGATAGTTCAAACTTCTTTGCAAAAAGTAATTGTAATCCTCTTTATTATCCAGCAGTCTGGCTATTTGTGCCAGACACCATTCATCGTACACTGTACCTAATGTCACAGCAACAGCTTGCCTTTTCTCAAAACTATGTACTTCGGAAACAACTTCCTCTTCACCAGAAGCTAACGCCGGAAAATATCCGTTTGACACATAAAAAGAATCTAGCTTTCCGGCTTCCATATCCGACCACGGTGCTAATGTCTTTTCAGTGATAGCATTTCTACAAGCACGATATGCTTCCTTTAAATCGAAATCCGTAATTCCTTTTACATAAGCGTCAAGTACAGTAGCCACCCCATGATTTGAATTCATCCGTCGGCTATCACCTGTTATCTCCGGAAAAGTAGGCATCCAAAAATGTTTCATCTGACCAGCCATCCGGATAAAAGACTGAATCATATATTTCTCGCGTTCCGGTTCCAGTAATATTCTCAATGGATGGGTAGCTCTATACGTATCCCAGATCCAATCATCAGTATAAAAAGGAACACCGCTATCCTGATGAACCTGATTGTCAAAAGCACTATAATACTGTCCATCTTCAGAAAGACAAACCATTCGTTCATATGTTCTGTATAAAGAAGTATAGAATATAGTCTTACTATCCTCACAGTTTCCCTTTACCTGAATCTTTCCAAGAGCATCATTCCAAATAGTTCTACCTGTTCGTGTAAGAGTTTCCAAATCCTTTCCAGCCACTTCGCGTTCCATATTTTTTTTCGCCTGATCTACACTTATAAAAGAGATTCCATAACGAAGATTAATCCTTTTATCATTCTCTGGAAATTTCATTACGACAGTATTTCCTTCTTCCGTTTGTAAAGGAACCACGTCCGTTTCCAGATAAAGATACACTCTTGTCTCATAGGAACCGATTTGCTGATAACCAAAAACTTTGTTTTTCTCTACATGCAACTCTCCATTTGTCGCCCCGATCAAAAGCCCAGGTTGCCCTGCCCGGAAATCTAATTGATATAAAGCCGACTGATGAGAAGGGACATATTTTACCTCTATATCATAGTCACTCAAAAAAACACTGTAATAATAAGGCTTGATCTTTTCATTATCGTAATTATACAATATAAAAGAAGACCTACTACCCTTCTCTAAACTATCACAAAAGCTATTGAACGGATTGATAGAGAAGGCCGAATTTCCTCTATGACTTGTCACTATCACAGGTAATCCCTTCAATTTATTACTTGTATAATCCTCCCTTTGAGGATATATTCGTAACATACTGTTAGGTAAATGGACAGTCGGATAAGTCGGTACCAACAAGTGACTAATATTTCCCATATATGGATTTACGTAATCAACAGGAGCTTTTATCTCCACACATCCTCCAAACGAGAAAAGCGGTAACAACAAAAACAGTCTGTATGCAAGGCAATCTTGTATTTTTCTTTTCATAAATGTCCTATTCCTTTATAAGTCGATTTCTACTGCAGGAGAATAATTATATTTAGCTTCCGACGTACTGCTCAATGCTCCGATTCTGAAAAAATAACTATGTTCCCGTTCAATTCCAGTAGTCTGGCTCAAATCCATGCTCAATTCGTACTCCGTCAAAGGTGATACAGCAGTATTTATTTCACTACTCACTTTAGCTGTCTGGATATTACTACTTACATGGGACTCTGTATGTGCAAATAGAGCGATTGTCTTTACCGGATCTACCGTATATTGCTGTAAACTGAATTTTGCTACTACTTTATTACCTTTATATCTAATATCAGGATTCACGATACGTATGTAAGGCAGAACCTCAAACACCTTATAATTCTTTCCTTTATTAATTCTAAAATCAATCGTATCTTGAGGAATATAATTCCCCTTATTCAGAATTATTTTGTAATCGCCCGCAAACATGAGATTATTTTGGAATGTTCCGTCATTTTTAACAGCCATTGCCTGAACAGGAGGATTGTCCCATCCGAGTTCAATAAAATAAATCTGCGAACCTCTGATTATCTCTTGCTCCACCAACTCACCTGTCTCCATATCCCGGATTTCCCCACCGAATGTAGCATTTGGGGCTATATCCAGATTGTCCTTTTCACATGCTACAAAACATATGGGAAAGAATATTATTGTCAATAAATAAAAAGTTGCTTTCATATTTTCTGTCTTTAAAGTAAAGTTTTGATATATCAAGGATTCTGAACAAGTCCGTTACTACCGGTACCAGGAATATCCTGATAGTACCAGGAATAATCAAACGAATGTTTGTTCACTCCAGGAGCATCCATGCGTACAAAGATGTATTTAGGAGTTTCTCCTCTTAAATCGAGGAACGGAACTAAGGACTTCTTTATTCGGTTCTCATATTCCTTATGAAATATCCTCCAACGAATCAGATCCCATCTGCGTCTATTCTCAAAAGCAAATTCAACAAAACGCTCTTTACGTACATTCTCTATTGTTAATGGAATTTCGTCTTTGTGTGCAGCTCGCTTTCTAACAGCATTAAGCGCTTTTTTCCCTTTTTTCAGCTGTTCACCCGTTGCAGACGAATGTTCTATGGATGCTTCCGCATAATTCATCAGAATCTCAGCATAACGAAATTCGATCCAGTCTGTAAATCCCTTATTCCACTCAGAAGTCACGTCTTTACTTTCCTGCAAGAATTTGCGAAGAAGAAAACCAGAACGGGTGTAGTTACCACCAACAGAACTAAATCCCGAATACATTTTCTGATCCTGCGCACCAAACGAATAGTAGGTCTTTCCATCTTTCCCCTGAGTACTGGCATCTGTTCTGAACACATAACTTCCATCGGGACGAATAAATCCTCCCTGAATAATGATTTTCTGTCCTTTCCATTGCGTACCCGGAAGAATCATAGTAGCCCACATACGAATATCCTTATCATTGAATATTTCATAAGGAGCATCCATTGGATAAGAATAATAGTTAGCATTTCTGTCAAAACCAGAAAAAATTTCATTATTATCCACACGAGTACGGATAGGCTTACTTAATCCTTGCCCGTCATCCGTATAATCTTCATAAATATCGGCCAGATCTAACGAAGGATTCATACGTCCCGGATGCGGCCAGCCGTTTGCTACCTGATTAGGACGATACCAAATATCATAATTGTGTGCAAGTTGGGTACCAGATGTATATCCTTTAATAAAAATAGGTTCCTTCGTTCCATTCAATACACTGTTTGGATCCTCAAACAGTTTTTTATAATTTACGATAGCTTCGTCTCTGCTTTGAGGCTCTGCACCATATAAACCATACAACCCACTCTTCATTATTTCATCAGACGACTGCATACAGATTTCATAATAACGATCTGCTTCCGAAGCATCAATACCCACAAGTTTCTGTTCTACAGCCGGCCCCGACAGACCCACATAAGGCTCATGAGTATATTTGGCAATCGAAGCTGCATATAAAGCTGCCCGAGACTTCAGTGCCAATGCAATCCATTTATTAGCACGACGAGTATCTTCTGAAGACTCACTTAGTTTCCGGATAGCGTCATCACAATCGCTCAAGATAAAATCCCATGTATCCTTTTCTGTGCTGCGGGGCACTTTCAATTCTTCTACATCTCCATTATACACCTGAACTTTCTTGATAATCGAAACTCCACCATACCGCTTTGCCAAAGCAAAATATGTATATGCACGTAGAAAAGCAGCTTCACCCTCCAATAATGTTTTTTTATTATTGGAAGTATTCAACGTAGGAATCGTTTCCAACAGGTTATTAATATCCCTTATCAATGTGTAAATACCAACAGAAGCATTATACAAACCTTTATCATCCGTATATCTTTCCCAAAAATTAAATCCTTCACTTCCCCATTCGTCGAATTCAGAATGCATCGCTTCGTCACAGTACATAGCAGCAGCCCGTCCACCATTATTCGGATCAGTATTCCCAATTCCCAAATTAAAGCCCTTATCAATCGCATAAGAGAAGTCCTCGATAGGAAGACGGCCGTAAAGATTTGCCATGTGCATCGCAATCCCCTCTTCAGTAGTCAGGACTTTGTCTGCAACCACCTTATTATTAGGCTCTATATCCAGAATATCCGTACATCCTGCAAAAAGAAGAGCCATATTCAGCAATAGTATAATCTTATATTTCATAATCTATCAGAAATTAGCAGTAAAACCAATATTAAAACTTTTAGTCAGAGGATAATTCATTCCAGCACTATAAGAGCCTTCCACCTTTTCCGGATCAAACGCTTTCACAAAAGAATCACAGAAGGTTAAAAGATTATAGCCATTAATATAGAATCGTATATTACTAATACCACTCTTTCTCAAAATACTGTCTGGCAATGTATAACCCAGTTCCAAAGTTTTGAGTCTTAAATAAGAAGCATCACGACGCCAGATATTACTCTCTTTATACATAGCTCCAGTATCCTGTATTAAACGGGTAGCAGGCCATTTCCCGGCAACCCATTTACTATTCGGATTGTAAGGGTCTTCTTTGCGCCATCTGTCATAGAAATAGGCTGGAGTATTCGCTCCTTTTGACCACAGTACCTCGGCATAAACCTCTGAAAACTGGACAGTATACATTCCCGCTCCCTGAAGCAAAGCGTAGATATCGAAATTTTTCCAAGAAGCCTCCAAATTAAAGCCATAATGAATCAGTGGAGTACCTGACCAAAAGAGAGGCATTCTATCATTATCATCGATAATACCGTCACCATTAGCATCTACATAACGGTAATCCCCCGGCAGTTCCTTGCTATTTCCCAACTCTCCATCCTGAACAGGAGCATATTTTATTTCCTCTGTAGTCTGGAATTGCCCATTAGTTTGATACCCCCATGTGAAATCATTCCAACGTCCGGAAGACTGATTTCTCCAACGATCCATGCTACTGATGAAAGGTCCTCTTTCTACATGCTCCATCCGGGTGCGGGCTAAGTTCATATTCGCTTTGACGCTATAAGAAAAATTTCTGATCTTATTAGTATGCCCGAGCGTTATGTCAATACCCCTCGTCAAATCACTATTCAAATTTTCCTGTGGCAGTTGCGAACCAAATGTATTAGGTAATGCCACCACTCTTGTAGCTAACAATCCGCTTCTTTTTCTTTGGTATAAGTCGAACTCCAAAGAGAATAATCCTTTGAATATAGAAAGATCGAATCCTATATCAAGTAACTTAGCTTTATACCAAGTTAAATTCGTATTCGTAATAGAGGGAGCAGAAATGCCCGAAGTGGTAGTTCCGTCATTAAATTCATAAATACCAACATTAAGATTATACCCCGACACATATTGGAACGGATCACCTGCATCCTGTCCGGACTCCCCGTATGAAGCCCTGATCTTCAGATTATCAAGAAAGCCCAACTTTTCCTTCAAAAACTTCTCTTCCGACAAACGCCAACCAATAGACCCCATAGGGAAAAAAGCCCATCTGCTACCAGGAGCATAGCGGTAAGAACCATCATTTCTGAATCCTAATTCTAATAAATACCTTCCTTTGTAATCATAGTTAAACCGACCGACATACGAGATAAAAGCCTGTTCGTTGGACATCCCCCCTGAAACAGCATCTTTCAATCCGGCATAATCTACTTCATCATAAGTCAATAAATCAAACTTACGTTCTATATTCGACCAATCGCTTTTTTCCTGTCTCCTTTCATAAACCAATGTAGCACTTACATTATGTGTATCATTAAACAACCTATTGTAACTGATTTGTGCTTGCATGTCAAGCCTGCTCGCTTCGTTATTATTCACTTGTATCATAGAAGGATTATTGTATTCATTCTCTATATATTCATCCGTTTCGATAGCGTATGTATAAGTAGAAAACTTCTTTCTCAATCCTTTATGTTTATTGTGATTATAATCATAGCCTAATTGCCCTTGTATAGATAATCCCTGCACAAACGGTACTTCATATTTTAAAGTGAATGTCGATTGAAAGTTTTTATTATAATAATAATGATAACCTGTCATATCCGCATCCGCCAAAGCAATGGGATTAATTCCCATACTTTGAGTTGCCAAATAGTCCGGATTGTTATTGGCATACGCAGGCACAGTCGGCACATTCACACGGGTCTGCTTGAAGATCTCATAGAAAGAGTTCCATGGCTGGCTGGTCTTATCATATCTACCTGCCAAATTAACTCCTGCGGTCAATCCTTTAGCTATTTTTATATCAGTATTCGAACGAAAAGTAAATTTCTCATATCCCAAATCACCGGATTTCAACAACCCTTCATCAGATGCATAGCTAAAACTACCAAAGTATGAGACAATATCCGAACCTCCTTGCAAGGACAAAGTATATTGCTGTTGAATAGAACTATTCTTAATCACATGATCGTATAAATCAGTACTGGCATATCCAGAAGCACCCGTCTTCCATAATTCCAGTTCTTCTTTTGTAACCAATGGATTACCTTCTCCTAATATTGCAGCATCATTTCTAAGCTCCATATATTGAGCTGCGTTTGCCATCCTAGGAATATTAGTCGGTTTAGACCATCCCCAATTAGCCGACAAGGATATTTTCGCTTTTCCTTTATATCCTTTTTTTGTTGTTACAACAATGGCTCCATTAGCCGAATTCATACCATAAATAGCTGCAGTACCATCTTTCAGGAAAGAAATGCTTTCTATATCATCCGGATTAAGACGCTGAAACTCATTAGCCCCATCTCTGACAATCCCATCAATAATGAAAAGCGGAGTACCCAAACCACGGATATTGATATCGGAACGAAATTGTCCCGGTTCACCGTCATTCTGCCGTATCTTCAATCCCGAGACTTTCCCTTCAAGTGATTGTGCCAGACTGGTAGCTTTCGTTTTAATAATCTCATCATTTTTAATATTAGAAATAGCACCCGTCAAACTCTCTTTTTTCTGAACTCCATAACCTACCACTACCACTTCATCCAACGCCTGTGTATCTTCCAGCAATTTGATAACTAAAGACCGCATATCAGACACTTTTATTTTTTGAGTGCGGTAACCAAGAAAACTAATAGTTAATTCCGTCCCGACAGGAACCTCAATGGAAAAATCTCCATTCATATTAGAGATAGTTCCCTTCCCGACCACAGAAGATTGAATACTGGCTCCAATAATCGGTTCGCTGGCGTTGTCTATAACTTTACCCGTTATCAGGTTACTTTGGGCAAGAACAGAAACTGAGAACAGTAAGTCTCCCATCATCACAAGAAAGAACCTTAAATGCACATTCCAGTGCTTCTCTTTGCAAATGCGTGCTTTCATAAATTATAAATTAAGTTGATATATTGTTCAATCAATCATCTATTATAGATCACTATGAATCATGAACCTACTCAAGAGGTATCAGTACACTTCATAACTCGATAGATTTGCGATTAATTGGTACTGCGAAAGTATATGAGAGGCATTATCACAACATTAATTTCATATTAATAATATGATTTTTCTTATCACATTCCATATAAGTACCTGATAAACAAAGAGAAAAAAATAGAAATATTTTGCCCTCTTATGAAGAAAATAAAAGAACCCGAAAGCAATAAAGCCACTTCCGGGAAATCATTAATGCACTTTTAATGCAAAATTTATTTCATTCAAAAAATAAATTCCACCTATCAGCTCTCACAAATCACATCATCGTATGTAAATTCGGGAGAAGTATTCAATAAACGGTTATAATCAGCACAATACTTATCAAAACATTGTTTAGCAAGTCCTTTTTGTCCAGACAGAAATAACGCCCTGCACTTTATACGAATAGCATCTTCATCCGTACAGTCATGCATCAGTATAATATCCGCTATTTTCAGCAATAGTTTGTTGTCTTTCCCAATCTCTTCACGAACACTGATAGAAAGAAGTAGTTCTATAACGTTATGAGAATACTCCGATTTATATTCATCCACCCATTCCGTACTTACATTAGGCAGCAACACCCCCAAAGATGCCAACTCTACAAAGTTGACAATCATTTCTTTATTAGAAGAATTATAGAATTCAAAAGCATTTAAGATCTGGCATACCTGATGATAATCACATAGGGTATCTTTACCCATATCAATATACCAATAATCATTTTTATTAACAATCTGTACTTCCCCGACCGTCTCAAGAATTAGCCGAAGTTTACGGATATTAACCCTACGGTTGTTGGCTGCACTCGTTTTACTCATATCAAACCAAAAAGTCTCTTCCAATCTTTGTGAAGTTGTTCCCTTTCCACCTTTGATGGAGTTTAGCAATAGGAAAAGAAAAAGTAATTTAAGAGTAGGCGTAAATTCACCCGTTATATTATTCCCTTGTTTATCAAAGACCTGAAAACCACCAAGAAGTAAAATTGCAGATATTTTTCTGTTAGATGGCTTAGCAATCTCTTGTTCTCCATATTCCACTTTGGAAATAGTCATCGAAACTCCAGTTGTTTTACTTTTCTTTTTTTTGTAGACATATACAATAACGAAGAAGAAGAATACCAGACATATTAAAATGCTTCCATAGATAACCCATGTAGAAAAATGACAATCTTTGTTCTTTTCCATATAAATCTCATCTGACGATAAAGGAGGATATACTAAAGAATATACATCTAAAACTGCCTCACCCGGTATCTTCTCCTGAACAACAAAAGCATACAACATCTGGTCTTGATAAAGAAATAAATCACAATAAGACTTAATATCCAGAAAATCATATTCGATAGAATCACTTACTATTTTGGATTGTGGATTTGAGGTACAAATATCAAAACTGCACAAGTTGAGATTGGTATGGAAACGATCATTATTATAAACCAAAGCATACAACTTATCAGCGACAGTATCTATTATCATTGAATTACTAAACGTAAAATGCTCGCCTTCATTAAAAAAAGACCACACTTTAGAACATGATTTATCCCGGATATTCAACCGATAAAGATCATAGTAATTCTGTGGAGACTCTTCCTGCTTTCCTGAACGGCTTCCATACCCGCCCATTATAAGAATGTGGTCTTTATCCTCAATGCCCATAGCACTTAAATACCGAGGAGTGATACAGGAATCCAAAGAAATAATTTGCCATTGATCTCCGTCATTCAAACCTTTTTCCACAAAATCTGCATTATAAGTATGGCGTCCATATCCTCCAAAAAGGATCAAATGATTGGTTTCCGGATCTATCATACGATTATGATGCTGTCTGGAGTCCACTTCCCACGTAGAAGGAATCGACCATTCATGCGTGGCAAAATTATATTTGCTTAAAAGAGGATGTTCAGTAGAATAGGAAATCAACTCGTCAGTAGCAGCAGAATAAATAACCTGTCTGGATACTCCAAAATAAGGTTCTCCTTTTTCAACTGATAGAGTATCTACCTGTTTATTATCGACATGGTAGACCAATACCTTCTCTTTTAGTACCATAAATATCCTACCACCTATACTATCATAAGCTAATTGAAGATTTTGACATTGAAACTTCTTACTATCAAATTTCAGGGATTTCTCTTTCTGCCAGTTATAATGTCTATCTATTTCCCAAATGCCATTTTGAACAATTGCACGTTGAGCCTCTACTTCATCCATTGTTTCTCCTTTTCTGTTATGCAAGGCCAGCTTCCAGCATCGTATTATTCTACCATCCTGATTATACAATTCAATGTTACGCAAACTAACGGGAGGAACATCGGTCGTATAATACTTTGGATGCCTATTGCTTCCAAATAAGAAACTTAGACTGTTAAAGTCTTTAAAAGAATGACGCATCATTTGAGTAGCCTCATTCACCGAAATCTTAATCCCCTGTTCTGTGAAATCAAGCCTTATCTTAATCCACTCATCCTTTACTATTTGAGTACTGTCTATAAAATCCACATTCTCAACAATCGAACTACCTTTGTTCAATATAAAATTGAATTTGGATCGTAGTTGATAAGATATAAAATCCAAGCAAGAAGAAGTATCGTCGGAGATTATTCTAAACACATATCCATAAGTATGCAATTCCTCTCTCAACTTAATGTCAAAACTAAGCGAGAACTTATTACCCAGATGCAGACTTCTATCCGGAGTCAGATCAAGACTTGTTCTTTGATCCTGATTAACAGTATGTGCTTTGAAGGTAAGTCCATAACGATAATTGGACAATATAGTAGTATTTGCATAGCCCCATTGCAATGTTACAAACAAGCAGAAAATGAGAAGGCTGATCAACAAATATCGTTTTTGTTTCATTGTTCCGTGATTTTTTCTTTTTACTTATATACAATAAGGTTAACTTAATAACAGAGGTCTTTTCATGACAAACAAGAAATTCCCATCTATCTGCAACTATGACAGGAGACGTTCAAGTAATGCAAAGACACATATTAAATATTTATCTACATCCAATATACCCATATCCAGCCCCCCCTATCATGATTTTCCGGCCCTACTTACGCCTCTCCACCCAGTATCAGGGATGGTTTATTTTCCATAATACCCGGATCTGGGCACATAAATCGGTTGAAAACGAGTTCCTATATTCTCTATTTTACCTTGTTCTTTCAAACGTTGTATATGACGCGATGCCATAATTTGAGTAAACTGGCAAATGGATTGTAAATTACGCCGAATCAAGACTTGGTGAGTAGTGAAAAACTCCGTCAAACGCCGATCAATTTCTTCCTCTGAAAGGACAGCCGAATGGCACTTCCATTTCGAACGTTGTATATGCATGTCATATAATTCACCTTTGAGTTCTTTATCCGCCTGAAAACGAATAGCTTTGAAAGAAACTTTATCAGAACGTGTCTTAACATCATATACCGGTTCTGTAGTCTGCAACGTCACCTGAAAATATCCTATCCCTTTCAAATGTACACGTTCACCATTTTTAAGATGAGAGCTCATGAAATGACTTAATGACATCAGAACGCCTTCAACCTCTGCCTCACCGAACGTTGTAGCTCTATGAATTTCAGCTGCCAAATATTCAGTACTCACAGAATTGAAGTTAACAACTCGGGGATGATATTGCTCTTCCTCTCCTTCTTCTCCCGTTCCAGGATTCTTATAAAACTCAAATTGTACTGCCATCTTTACGGTTATATATTAGTTTCTCCTTCATAAGGACACCGACATCCTCACCATTTCTCACCAACATCCTTGTAGTTTATTACCAACATCAGTAACCTCTCACTAAAATGATGAGACATTATCACCCGAATGAGAAGCCCTTTTCACCTCGATGACAAGCTCTTCTCACCCTAGTGAAAAGTATAAGTAAAATCGTCAAATATACAAAAATAACAAGTAGAAAACAAGTAAAGATTAGATTATTAATCAAGACCGATGCAACGCTTCAATCAATAACGTTATATTGGCCGTAAACAACCTTACAGAAATAGCCAATAAGATGATACCAAAAAACTTACGAATAATATAGATACCACCTTTTCCCAAGAAACGTTCTACACGACCAGTCATACTCACTACAAAGTAAACCCAAATCATGTTCAATACTAAAGCTATAATGATATTAACACTGGCATATTCCGCCCGAAGAGAAAGCAAAGTAGTAAAAGCTCCGGCACCTGCCAACAAAGGAAAGACAAGCGGCACCAAAGTAGCTTCTTTGATAGGACCCTGATTTTTGAAAATCTCAATATCCAAAATCATCTCCAAAGACATGAGGAAGATAACAAACGCACCGGCAACTGCAAACGATTCGATATCTACATGGAAGAGTTTCAGCATCATATCTCCCGCATAGAAAAATCCGATCAGCAAAACAAAAGAGATGACGGTAGCTTTCATTGCATTCACATCTTTCCCCTTTTCTTTCAGGTTAATTATAATAGGTATAGAGCCGATAATGTCTATCACGGCAAAAAGTACGATAAACGCACTAACCATCTGTTGCCAATTGAAGCCTGCAAACATAATTTCCTCCTTTTTTTCTGCAAATATACTCTATTTTTATACATTCAAACAATAAAAAAAACAAAAAGAAGGGTCAGATATTGACAGCCGTGTTGTATTATGAGTAAATTTGTACGATTAACAAGAGATTACAACATATGGAAACAATGTTCGACACTTTGCTCCAATTGCCTTTATTTCAAGGTCTTTGTCATGAAGATTTCACAAGTATTCTGGATAAGGTCAAGCTACACTTTATCAAGCATAAAGTAGGAGAAACTATCATTGAGAGTGGTAGTCCGTGTAAACAACTCTGCTTCCTGTTAAAAGGCGAGGTTTCTATTGTCACAAATTCCAAAGAAAATATATACACCGTCATTGAACAGATGGAAGCACCTTACCTGCTGGAACCACAGTCGCTGTTTGGCATGAACACTCATTACACTTCTGCTTATGTGGCACATACAGAAGCGCATACTGTCAGTATCAGCAAAGCATTTGTACTTAGCGATCTGTTCAAATATGAAATATTCCGGCTCAACTATATGAATATCGTAAGTAACCGGGCACAAAATCTTTACTCCCGCTTATGGGAAGAGCCGACACAGGATTTAACAGAGAAAATCATTCGCTTTTTTCTGTTACATTGTGAAAAGATTCAGGGAGAAAAGATATTCAAAATGAAGATGGACGATCTTGCCCGCTACTTAGACGACACCCGACTGAATACTTCAAAAGCGCTCAATGAGCTACAAGACAAAGGATTATTAGAATTACGTCGGAAAGAGATTCTTATTCCAGATGCACAGAAGCTGGTAAGCGAGTAGATACAGACTGACTCATTATAAAAAGAACCTATCCATCATAAAAATAGCCTCAACAGGAATTCCTATTGAGGCTATTTTTAGATTATAAAGTGTTATTATTCCCACTCAATGGTTGCTGGTGGTTTTGAACTGATATCATAGGTTACACGGTTCACTCCCTTCACCTTATTAATAATATCATTCGATACCTTACCCATAAATTCATAAGGCAGATGCGCCCAGTCGGCTGTCATGGCATCTGTAGATGTCACAGCACGTAAAGCAACTGCTCTTTCGTACGTACGTTCATCTCCCATCACGCCTACAGACTGTACGGGCAACAAGATAACTCCTGCCTGCCATACCTGGTCATACAATCCCCAGTCACGCAATCCCTGAATAAAAATATCATCAGCATCCTGCAGAATACGTACTTTTTCAGGAGTAATATCACCCAGAATACGCACTGCCAGCCCCGGTCCCGGGAACGGATGGCGGGTAATCAGATGTTCCGGCATACCCAACTCACGACCTACCCGACGAACTTCATCCTTAAACAACAAACGAAGTGGCTCACATAATTTCAGATTCATCTTTTCAGGAAGTCCACCTACATTATGATGGCTCTTTATCACTGTACCCGTGATAGACAATGACTCGATACAATCCGGATAGATTGTACCTTGGGCCAGCCATTTCACGTCTTTGATCTTATGAGCTTCTACATCGAACACATCGATGAACCCCTTACCTATAATCTTACGTTTAGCTTCCGGTTCGGCCACACCAGCCAGTTCCGTAAAGAACTTTTCGCTGGCATCAACGCCAATCACATTCAAACCAAGACATTCGTAGTCTTTCATCACATTCTTGAACTCATTCTTACGCAGCATACCATGATCTACAAAGATACAAGTCAAGTTCTTGCCGATAGCTTTATTCAGCAGCACTGCCGCAACCGATGAATCGACTCCACCACTCAAACCGAGAACAACCTTATCATCACCCAACTGTTCTTTCAGTTCGGCAACCGTGCTCTCAATAAAAGAAGCCGGCGACCAATCTTGCTTGCAGCCGCAAACATCTACCACAAAGTTCTTCAGGATTTGAGTTCCGTCTTCACTATGGAATACTTCCGGATGGAACTGGACACCCCATACCTGCTCCCTTTCTATCTGATAAGCAGCAATCTCTACTTTATCTGTTGAAGCTATTTTCTTGAAATTATCAGGAATAGCAGTTATCGTATCTCCATGACTCATCCACACCTGCGACTCCTCACGCACTCCTTTAAACAGTACATTATCTTTGCAGAAAGAAGCCAAATGAGCACGTCCATACTCACGCGTTCCGGCCGGTTCCACTTTTCCGCCATTGGTGTATGACAGATACTGTGCACCATAACAAATACCCAATATCGGATATTTACCACGAATTTCACTCAAATCTACTTTGAAAGCATCTTTATCGTAAACCGAAAAAGGACTTCCGGAGAGAATGACTCCTTTAATAGTCGGGTCTTCTTTAGGAAACTTGTTATAAGGAACGATTTCACAATACGTATCCAATTCACGTACACGGCGGCCTATAAGCTGTGTTGTCTGCGAACCGAAATCAAGAATTATTATTTTTTCCTGCATATCAATGGTTGGATTTTGAATAAATTGAGTTGCAAAAGTAGAAAAAAGTACGCAATCTATATTAATAATGAAGAGAAAAATAAAGGAGATTCACAAGTTTACACCCGAAATCTCCTTTATTTTAATTAGAATCAATTATTTTTTTCTTTCAGCAAATCACGTATCTCCGTCAACAAAACTTCTTCTTTCGTTGGCGCAGGAGGAGTTGGAGGAGCAGCCGCTACTTCTGCCTGTTTTTTAGTTGTCAGTTTCGTAATCAAACGTATAAATAAAAATATAGCAAAAGCGATAATCAGAAAATCAAAGGTGGCCTGCAGAAACTGACCATAATCCAATGTCACAGCCGGAGCTATCTCCTTACCGTCAGCACCGATCTCTGCCGCTTTCATCACCCATTTCAAATCCGTAAAGTTCACACCGCCAACCAATAAACCAATCGGAGGCATAATAACATTAGCAACCAATGATGATACGATTTTTCCAAACGCACCACCAATAACAACACCGACAGCCATGTCTATGACGTTACCTTTCATGGCAAACGCCTTAAAGTCCTGTAAAAATGTACTCTTTCCCATCTTTTTTCAATATTTAATGTGAATTTAATGCGCGAATATAAAAACATTTTTGTAATTTTGCACCGCATTTGAAAATAAAACAAGTGCGGAGGTAGAGAGATATTTGAACAAATATTATAAAACCCTTAAAAGTTTAAACAAAATGATTAAAGTAGGTATTAATGGATTCGGACGTATCGGACGTTTCGTTTTCCGCGCTGCAATGACAAGAAACGATATTCAAATCGTAGGTATCAATGACCTTTGCCCGGTTGATTACTTGGCTTACATGCTGAAGTATGATACAATGCACGGTCAATTCGACGGTACTATCGAAGCAGATGTTGAAAACAGCAAATTGATCGTTAACGGTCAAGCTATCCGTATCACAGCTGAAAGAAATCCGGCTGATTTGAAATGGAACGAAGTAGGTGCAGAATACGTTGTTGAATCTACAGGTTTGTTCTTGAGCAAAGACAAAGCTCAGGCTCACATCGAAGCTGGTGCAAAATATGTTGTAATGTCAGCTCCTTCTAAAGATGACACTCCGATGTTCGTTTGCGGTGTAAACGAAAAGACATACGTAAAAGGTACTCAATTTGTATCTAACGCTTCTTGTACTACTAACTGTTTGGCTCCTATCGCTAAAGTATTGAACGACAAGTTCGGTATCCTTGACGGTTTGATGACTACAGTTCACTCTACAACTGCTACTCAGAAAACAGTTGACGGTCCTTCTATGAAAGACTGGAGAGGTGGTCGTGCTGCTTCTGGCAACATCATCCCTTCTTCTACTGGTGCTGCTAAAGCTGTAGGTAAAGTAATCCCTGCATTGAACGGCAAATTGACTGGTATGTCTATGCGTGTTCCGACTTTGGACGTATCTGTAGTTGACTTGACAGTTAACTTGGCTAAACCGGCTACTTACGCTGAAATCTGCGCTGCAATGAAAGAAGCTTCTGAAGGCGAATTAAAAGGTATCCTGGGTTACACTGAAGATGCAGTAGTTTCTTCTGACTTCTTAGGTGACGCTCGTACTTCTATCTTCGACGCTAAAGCAGGTATCGCTTTGACTGATACTTTCGTTAAAGTTGTATCTTGGTATGACAACGAAATCGGTTACTCTAACAAAGTTCTTGACTTGATCGCTCACATGGCATCAGTTAACGCTTAATTAGAAGCTTGAACCATATAGAAAACCGCTGCGGGAAACCGTAGCGGTTTTTTTATACATTTCATTTTATATATTGTTAAAAAGCAACGTGTTATCCGTTGAATAAGCGACAATTTTAGTAGCTTTGTACTTCTATGGAGAGATTATTAATAACATTGATACTAGTTTGCACTATGAGCAATATAACAAACGCCCAGAATCCTTTCTACGGGCAATACCATACGCCGCACGGAACCGTGCCGTTCGACCGGATTGAAACTGAACATTATGAGCCTGCTATCCTCGAAGGAATCAAGCTGCAAAATGCTGAAATAGAGGCTATCATACAGAATCCGGAAAAGGCTGATTTTAGCAATACGATAGAAGCTTTCGAAGAATCAGGGGAATTACTGGATAAAGTAGTTGCCGTCTTCGGTAATATGTTGAGCGCAGAAACGAATGACGATCTGCAAGAACTCGCTCAAAAGATTATGCCGTTACTTAGTGAACACAGCAATAATATCACACTGAATGAAAAGTTATTCGCACGTGTGAAAGAAGTGTACAACCAAAAAGAGACTTTGCAACTGACACAGGAACAAAAACAGTTACTGGAAAATGCATACAACAGTTTTGTTCGTCATGGTGCCAATTTGGAAGGAGAAGCACGGGAAGAGTACCGCCGCCTGACAAACGAGTTGAGTAAACTGACGCTTACTTTCAGTGAAAACAACCTGAAAGAGACAAATGCCTATCAGATGCTGTTGACAAAAAAGGAAAGTCTCGCCGGATTACCCGAAATTATCATAGAAGCTGCTGCTGAAACAGCCAAGAGCGAAGAAAAAGAAGGATGGGCGTTCACGCTTCATGCTCCAAGCTACGTTCCTTTTATGACGTATTCCGACAATCGTGATTTACGCCAGAAATTGTATATGGCTTACAATACAAAATGTACGCACGATAACGAATTCAATAATATCGATATCGTAAAAAATATAGCCAATACACGTATGAAAATAGCCCAGCTATTGGGATACAAAGATTATGCGGAATATACGCTAAAGAAAAGAATGGCTGAAAACAGTGAGTCTGTATACAAGCTGCTCAACCAACTGCTGGAAGCATACGCTCCTACCGCACAACAAGAATACAAAGAAATTCAAGAACTGGCCCGCGAAGAGCAGGGAGATGATTTCGTTGTAATGCCTTGGGACTGGAGTTATTACTCAAACAAACTGAAAGACAAAAAATTCAATATCAATGAAGAAATGCTCCGTCCTTACTTCGAATTGGAACAAGTGAAGAAAGGAGTGTTTGGACTAGCTGAAAAGTTATATGGAATTACTTTCCGGAAAAATACAGAGATTCCGGTTTACCATAAAGAAGTGGAAGCCTTTGAAGTGTTTGATAAAGACGGAAAATTCTTAGCCGTCCTATATACTGACTTCCACCCGCGTTTAGGTAAGCGCGCCGGAGCTTGGATGACGAGTTACAAAGATCAATGGATAGATAAAAAGACTGGCGAAAACAGCCGTCCGCATGTATCCGTTGTGATGAACTTTACCAAGCCAACCGAGAATAAGCCTGCTTTATTAACATTCAATGAAGTAGAAACATTCTTGCATGAGTTCGGACATAGCCTGCATGGTATGTTTGCCAATTCCACTTACAGAAGTTTAAGCGGAACCAATGTATATTGGGACTTTGTGGAGCTTCCTTCGCAGATTATGGAGAACTTCGCCATAGAGAAAGATTTCCTCAATACATTTGCCCGTCATTATCAGACAGGAGAAGTTTTACCGGATGAATTAATAAAACGTCTTGTAGATGCTTCTAATTTTAATATTGCCTATGCTTGTCTGCGACAACTAAGTTTCGGTTTACTCGATATGGCGTGGTATACTCGCGACACTCCTTTTGAAGGAGACGTGAAAGCTTATGAACAGGAAGCCTGGAAGGATGCACAAATATTGCCGGTTGTGCCGGAAGCTTGCATGAGTACGCAGTTCTCCCATATCTTTGCTGGTGGATATGCTGCCGGATACTATAGCTATAAATGGGCGGAAGTACTGGATGCTGACGCTTTCTCATTGTTCAAGCAAAAAGGAATATTCAATCAGGAAGTTGCAGACTCGTTCCGCAATAATATTCTGTCGAAAGGAGGAACGGAACATCCAATGGTACTTTATAAACGTTTCCGCGGACAGGAACCAAGTATTGATGCTTTATTAATCAGAAATGGAATAAAGAAATAAGTATTAAGTATAAGGTATTAAGTATTAAACATAACCGTATGAAGAAGAATATCTATAAAATAGTAGGATTATTACTATTGCTTCCTTTATTTTCAGGGTGTAATGATTCGGACGATGTAGCTGCTATCTTTACAGGAAAAACGTGGAAACTAAATTATATCACTGTGGATGGAGGTCATGAGATGTTTCCCTTCTGGGAAAATGAGGAACAAGAAAAAGCAAGTATCAAAGAACTTAATAAGAATGGTACATACAATATCGTATTTGATGGTACAGTAGATGGAGATGTTATGAACGGAAATATAAAAGGAACTGTCATTGCAACCAGTACTTTTGAAGGGAAATGGAGCGCCAATGCCAAAAACAACAGCTTTAAAGCTACTGTTACCACTGCAGGTAATTATGGTAACGACCAACTCGCCAGAAATTTTATAGAGGGACTTAATGCAGCCACATCTTACGAAGGAGACAGTAACAACTTATACCTTTTATACAAACCGGCATCCGGTAAACAAACTTTCCGTATGGTTTTCCGGGTAGTTAGTAATAAATAGTAAACAACATGGACACTGAAAAGAAACAATTAGAACTTGACAAACGTTATATACGCATGGCCAGTATATGGGCTGAAAATTCCTATTGCCAACGCCGCAAAGTAGGAGCTTTAATTGTTAAAGATAAAATGATTATCTCCGATGGATATAACGGAACTCCTTCCGGTTTTGAGAATGTATGCGAAGATGAAAACAATCTGACAAAACCATACGTTCTGCATGCGGAAGCAAATGCCATTACCAAAATAGCACGTTCAAACAACAGTAGCGACGGTGCTACCATGTACGTCACCGCCTCTCCTTGCATCGAATGTGCGAAGTTAATCATACAGGCAGGGATCAAACGGGTAGTTTACTCCGAACATTACCGCCTGGAAGATGGAATTGAGTTATTAAAACGGGCGGGAATCGAAGTTATCTACACAGAATTAGATAACCATTCCTCTCCGAATAAATAAGAAGACGAACGTTTTAAAAAAGGAATAGACATGAGTACAAAAAACTCTTCACGTTTTACACCTGTCATCATAGCAGTCAGCGTGGTAGTCGGGATTCTTATCGGTACATTTTATGCCAAGCATTTTGCCGGCAACCGTTTGGGTATTATCAACGGTTCCTCCAATAAGCTAAACGCATTGTTACGCATTGTAGACGATCAATATGTCGACACCGTAAACATGGCCGATTTAGTGGAAAAAGCCATGCCGCAGATTCTGGCCGAATTAGATCCACATTCAACTTATATCCCTGCTCAAAATCTCGAAGAAGTCAACTCGGAACTGGAAGGTAGCTTTAGCGGAATCGGTATCCAGTTTACCATACAGAACGACACCATTCATGTGAATGCAGTCGTTCAGGGTGGCCCTTCTGAAAAGATAGGATTGATGGCGGGCGACCGTATTGTTACCGTGGACGACAGTTTGTTTGTCGGTAAGAAAGTAACTAACGAACGGGCTATGCGCACTCTGAAAGGTCCGAAAGGTTCACAAGTGAAATTAGGAATCAAACGAACAGGAGAAAAAGACTTATTGCATTTCAACATTACCCGTGGAGACATTCCTCAAAATACCGTTGATGCAGCTTATATGCTAAACGATGACATAGGTTACGTGAAAGTCAGCAAATTCGGTCGTACCAGTCATGTAGAATTGTTGAATGCACTGGCACAACTCAACCATAAAAAATGCAAAGGTCTAATCATTGACCTCCGCGGTAACACCGGAGGATATATGGAGGCTGCCATCCGCATGGTGAATGAGTTCCTGCCCGAAGGCAAATTAATCGTATACACTCAAGGCCGTAAATATCCACGTGCAGAAGAATTCGCCAACGGCACAGGTAGCTGTCAGAAAATGCCACTCGTCGTATTGATTGACGAAGGTTCTGCTTCTGCCAGTGAAATCTTCACCGGAGCTATTCAAGATAACGACCGGGGTACAGTTGTAGGACGCCGTTCCTTTGGTAAGGGGCTTGTGCAACAACCGATCGACTTCAGTGATGGTTCGGCTATCCGCCTGACAATCGCCCGCTACTACACTCCATCCGGACGTTGTATCCAACGCCCATACGAAAGCGGTAAAGATCGTAACTACGAACTGGATTTATATACCCGTTACGAACATGGGGAATTCTTCTCACGCGACAGTATCAAGCAGAATGAGAGCGAACGTTATAACACCAGCCTAGGACGTACTGTTTATGGCGGTGGTGGTATCATGCCGGATATATTCGTACCACAAGATACAACGGGAGTCACCTCTTATCTTTCTACTGTTATCAATCGGGGACTGACTATTCAATTCACATTCCAGTACACCGACAATAACCGGAAGAAACTTAGCCAATATGAAACAGAGGAAGAATTGCTGAATTATCTTCGTCATCAGGGATTGGTAGAACAGTTTGTCCGTTTTGCCGACAGCAAAGGAGTGAAAAGAAGAAATATCCTCATTCAGAAGTCATACAAACTTTTGGAGAAGAACCTCTTTGGTAACATCATCTACAATATGCTTGGACTGGAAGCTTATCTTCAATATTTTAACAAGACAGATGCTACCGTCATTAAAGGCATTGAGATACTCGAAAAAGGAGAAGCTTTCCCAAAAGCTCCGGTAGCCGTTGAAGAGGAAGAAGTGACAAAGGACAAAAAAGATGGAAAGAAAAAAAGAACTGCGCAAGCGTATAGCATTACTGAAGACCCAACACGCGGATTCGACTATGCGAAAGCTGCAATCAGCTAACATACTGACCGCCCTTGAAGCCCACCCGGCTTTCAGGGCGGCCAATACCGTACTACTATACCATTCGCTAAATGATGAAGTAGACACACATGAGTTTATCCAAAAATGGAGCAATAAGAAACGAATCTTGCTCCCCGTAGTGGTAGGCGATGATTTGGAGCTTCGGGTATATACCGGGCCTGAAAATATGTCAATCTGTGGTGTCTATGGCATAGAAGAACCAACCGGGGAAGCATTCACAGACTATGCAGCCATCGATTTCATCGTCGTTCCCGGAGTCGCTTTCGACGCAAAAGGTAATCGTTTGGGACGAGGAAAAGGATACTACGACCGCCTCTTGCCACGCATACCAACAGCTTACAAAGCTGGGATTTGTTTCCCATTTCAATTAGTAGAAGAAGTTCCTGCGGAATCATTCGACGTCCGCATGGATATAATTATAACAATCAATGAAGACGAATTATCACACCCATACCACCCGCTGCCATCATGCGACAGGGAGTGACGAAGAATTTGTTTTAAGTGCCATCAAAGGCGGCTATCAAGAAATAGGCTTTTCAGACCACACTCCGTGGAAATACCACACCAATTATATCTCCGACATCCGCATGCTCCCTGAAGAGTTGCCGGGGTATGTGGAAAGCCTCCGTTCGCTACAAGAAAAATACAAGAATCAAATCAGTATAAAAATAGGATTGGAATGTGAATACTTTCCTGAATATATACACTGGTTAAAAGGAATCATCAAAGAATATAAGCTGGATTACATCATCTTCGGAAATCACCATTTTCATACAGATGAGAAGTTTCCCTATTTCGGCCGGAATACAGATTCGGTAGACATGCTCGAGCTCTACGAAGAGAGTGCTATTGAAGGGATGGAAAGCGGACTATTTGCCTACCTTGCCCATCCGGATTTATTCATGCGTTCCTACCCGGAATTCGATCATCATTGCAAACTGGTCAGCAGACATATCTGCCGGACAGCAGCACGGTTAAACCTACCGTTGGAATATAATCTTGGTTATGAAGAGTATAATGACATTCATGGAATCACCACCATTCCTTACCCGGATTTCTGGAAAGTAGCCGCCCATGAAGGTTGTACCGCTATCATCGGTGTAGATGCTCACAATAATCAATATCTGGAAAATCCTTTTTATTACAGCCGTGCAACCGAAACACTTCGCAAGCTGGGTATAAAGGTTATAGACAGAATCCCTTTCCTCAACGAAAAATAATGTTTGTAATAACCATAGCACCGACTCTCTGATTGAGTGTGCGCACCAATACTTCACGCCCCATCATCAACTCCTGCCGGAGAGCAGCAGAAGTAAGATGCACATACAATGTCTGATTACGAATATAAAGATTGCTGGTATAAGCCGCCGCCGGTCCTAAGACTTGAGGCCAGGCATCCAACAGTCTTTGTTCGTTCAGCGGAGATTCCAAACTCTCCTGACGAAGAAACTGTTGAATCAGTTTTCCTATTTGTTCGGCATCATTGCGCTTCATCGTCAGCCTCCATTTCTTGAATTGTACCCTCTTCTACACGAAATATCTTATAATCACTACCTACCTTATGTAAAATACGGTCCAGATGCCCCCGGTTCGTATCCGTTATAAATATCTGCCCGAAATTGTCTCCGCCCACTAACTTCACTATTTGCTCTACGCGGGAAGCATCCAGTTTATCAAAAATATCATCTAATAATAATAAAGGAACAGTTCTGCCCGTACGTTTCAAGAAATCAAACTGTGCCAGTTTTAACGCCACCAGATATGTCTTATTCTGTCCCTGCGAGCCTTCTTTCTTTATCGGAAATTCGCCCAACAGCATATTTAACTCATCCTTATGAATCCCCCGCAAAGAGAATCCCATTATCTTATCCCGCTCCCTGCTCTGCTTCAACACTTCCAACAAAGAAGCATCCCGTGCATGAGACTCATAAGATAATCCCACAGCCTCTTTATCCTGAGAAATAAAAGAATAGAAAGATTGGAAAATAGGAATAAACTCCCGGATAAACGCTTCACGCTTCCGGAAAACGATTTCACCGGCTTGAGACATCATTTCCTCCCATACAAGAAACAATTCTTCCTCCACCGGGAACTCACTCTTCAGCAATGTGTTACGCTGCACCAATGCTTTATTATACCGTATCAGTGCTTCAAGATATTCTTTATCATACTGCGAAATCACTACATCCATAAACCGACGACGTTCATCACTCCCTCCGGCTATCAATTCAGAATCGGCAGGTGAAACCATCACCAAAGGCAGGAAGCCGATGTGATCCGAGAAACGACTATATTCTTTCTTATTCCGTTTAAATTGTTTCTTCGAACGGCGTTTCATTCCACAATAAATCTCTTCAGGAGTTCCGTCCTCCGCTTCATAGAAACCCTGGATGACAAAGAAGTCTTGTTCATGACGAATATTCTGCGAATCAATCGGATTGCCGGAACTTTTACAGAAGGATAAGAAATACACTGCATCCAGCAGATTCGTCTTCCCCATCCCATTCAGTCCAAAAAAACAATTCAGTTTGGCAGAGAATCCCAGCTCCACCTCTTCCAGATTCTTATAATTTAATATAGATATTCGTTTCAGTATCATTGTGCACACGTTAATTTGTTCACAAAAGTAGCAAGATTTTCGTGGTTTTCGGGTGTAAAACAAAAAAAGATGCTTCTAAATTTCGTTTGTAGATATAAAAAAACTACTTTTGCGAGTCGAAATATCAAACTGTGAATAATAACAAAAAGAATCATATAAAATGGCAGAACAAAAGAATCAGAACGAACATCTGAACGTAGAAGATGCACTGACACAATCGGAAGCATTTCTTATCAAGTACAAAAACGCAATTATTGGCGGTGTTGTTGCTGTGATTATTATTGTAGCAGGTTTTATCATGTACAAAAACCTCTATGCTGAACCACGTGAAGAAAAAGCACAAGCAGCTCTTTTCAAAGGACAGGAATACTTTGAACAGGATGCTTTTGAACAGGCTTTAAACGGTGACAGCATCGGTTACACAGGTTTCCTGAAAGTAGCTGATGAGTACAGCGGAACAAAAGCTGCTAATTTGGCAAAAGCTTATGCTGGTATTTGCTACGCACAACTTGGCAAATATGAAGAAGCAGTGAAGATGCTGGATAGCTTCAATGGAAAAGACCAAATGGTTGCTCCGGCAATCTTGGGTGCTGCAGGTAACTGCTATGCACAACTTGGTCAACTGGACAAAGCTGCCTCTACTTTACTGTCGGCAGCAGACAAAGCTGACAATAACACATTAAGCCCGATTTTCCTGATACAAGCCGGAGAAATCTTGGTAAAACAAGGAAAATATGACGATGCAGTAAACGCTTACACTAAGATCAAGGATAAATACTTCCAGTCTTATCAAGCTATGGACATCGACAAATATATCGAACAGGCTAAATTGATGAAAAAATAATACCTTATTATATAAGGAGATCGAGGCACGGATTACACCGGATTAAGCGGATTATCTATTAAAACCGTGGAATCCGTGAAATCCGTGCCTTTCTTCTTAATTTCCCATACTTTCAAACTTCATTTTATAATTCTCAACTTTTAATTTACTATGGCAACAGCTTACCATAACTTATCCGAATATGATTTCAATTCCGTTCCGAATGCAGAAGCAATGAAATTTGGCATTGTCGTATCCGAATGGAACTTCAATATTACCGGTGCTTTACTGAAAGGCGCAGTCGATACATTAAAAAAACATGGAGCAAAAGACGAAAATATTCTGGTAAAAACTGTACCGGGAAGTTTCGAACTAACTTTTGGCGCCAATCAAATGATGGAAAATTGCGATCTTGATGCAATTATTGCAATTGGTTGCGTAATTAAAGGAGATACTCCACATTTTGATTATGTTTGTATGGGAGCAACCCAGGGAATTACCGAGTTAAACGCAACTGGCGATATACCAGTTATTTACGGATTAATTACCACAAATACAATGGAGCAAGCAGAGGATCGTGCCGGTGGCAAACTGGGTAACAAAGGAGACGAATGTGCAATTACTGCAATAAAAATGATCGATTTTGTTTGGAGTTTAAATAAATAGTTGTATCTTTGCACCGCAATTGAGAAACAAACCTCCTCAAAAGCAAAAAAAGGGCAAATACCAGAGTGGCCAAATGGGGCAGACTGTAAATCTGCTGTCTTTCGACTTCGGTGGTTCGAATCCATCTTTGCCCACAAAAATTGCGGAAGTAGCTCAGTTGATAGAGCATTAGCCTTCCAAGCTGAGGGTCGCGGGTTTGAGCCCCGTCTTCCGCTCTCCAAAGAGAATCTGAGAAATTAGATTCTCTTTTTTTTGTTTTACTTTAGACCGCTAAGATTATGAAACGGCGGCATATCCCGGCTCAGTCTGAAACCTTGGGGGATTGCGTTAAAATTCTTATTTTTGCATCATGAAAACATCCTCTTCCCAAACGATTGATCCTGTTGCTTCTTTAAGCTTGTTCTTGCCTTCAGGAATCCTTGATTACTTTACCCTAGTCAATCATGTTTCTCAGGATACTTGCTTTATTCTTTATTTAGAGGAGAAAGCCACTATTCCTGCTGAGTACTCTGATCTCCATCTTCACTCAAAAGGTTTCCTCCCTGAGATTGAAGTTCAGGACTTCCCTATCCGTGGTAAAGCCGTTTATTTACGTATCAAGCGTCGTCGCTGGGAAGATCCATCCACTGGGCAGACATATAGTCGTGACTGGAGTTTGGTAGCCACCGGTACTCGCATAACCGCTGAGTTCGGTGCTTTTTTAAAAGAATTACTTAGATAATCACGCCGTTAGCTGCCAAAGTGTAGCTGAGCATTACTGTATGGATGGCAAACAGCTTCAAAGCCAATATAAAGACCACCTGAGTGACTTCCAGAATTGGGATCAGAGAGCACATGCCCAAGAGTATATCCTTTATCCAAAGAATATGGGTTATCACCTATGTATTGACGAAACGGCTTTAAGTAAGGGAGATCTTTATACCATCTTAATAAATAGAGATAAGCGAGGTAGGAAAGGTTCTATTATAGCTGTAATTCAGGGCACTAAAACCGATGATATCATTGCGGTACTTACAAAGATGCCACAGGAGCTGCGTAATCAGGTCAAAGAAATTACACTGGATATGGCAGGGAGCATGCAAAAGATTGCCAAAACGTGCTTTCCACGTGCCATGCAGGTGATTGATAGGTTTCATGTACAAAAACTTGTATACGAAGCTGTACAAGAGTTGCGCATTACATATAGATGGCAAGTGATAAAAGAGGAGAATAAAGCTATGAAAGCGGCAAAAGAGAAGGGGGAAGTATATAAAGCAGAAGAACTCGAAAACGGAGATACACTCAGGCAATTATTGGCCAGAAGCAGATATTTATTATTTAAATCACCTGATAAATGGACCAAGAGTCAGAAAATCAGGGCAGAATTACTTTTCAAGCAGTTTGAAGATATTAAGCACGTATATTACTACTCATTGGAGTTGGGAAAGATCTTTTCCACAAACTATGACAAGGATGTAGCAAGAGCAAAGCTGGCACTATGGTATAATAAGATTGAAGAATATGGATACGATACATTCACAACAGTAGCAAACTCTATTGAGAATCATTATGAAAGGATTCTGAACTTCTTTGTGAACAGGAGTACAAATGCAGCAGCGGAAGCATTTAATGCTAAAATCAAAGCATTTAGGGCATCATTTAGAGGAGTAGTGGATATGAGCTTCTTCCTTTTTAGGCTAGCAAAGGTATATGCATGAAGGGAATTGACTAAACTTAATCCCCCAAGAATTACAACTGAGCCCATATCCCTAAAAATTAATTCATTCCGGTACGGAAATGCGGCTCAGTCTGAAAACGGCTCCCAAGATACTACCGCTGACAATAACTCGTCAATATGCAGCTTTTATTTCTTTCTCTTGCTTATATTATTCTTTCAATTGCCTAACGAGTTATCGTTTGACAGTTGTTGAACGAACGCTTGACATATGTTGAACTATCGCTTGACTATAGTCAAACGAAAACTACTTAGGCAATGAAATAACTATCAATAGGTAAACGATTGCTTAAAAATAACTAATAAAATCATTAGTGGCAATTGATTCCAAACTATGTAGTTTTGAATAAAATAATGAAGTATTCTGGAAACGTTGTGGTAAATCTGAAAAAGATGATTGAGTTTTTAAGATTCCCCGTTATCTTTTTATTATAAAATATGGGTCAAAGGTGAGGGGTGGTGAGGGTAGATTTATAACCTTTTATTTTATTATTTTCTATACTATCTCCTTTTTTATCTATAAAAAAAAATACGAAAGTTATAAATCTACCCTCACCACCCCTCACCCTTGATCCATTCATTAGCGCACCGTTTAACTCGTTTCTATGCTGTTCTCAATTAAATGGGAATTTAGCGGTTAAATGGGAATTTTGCAGTTAGGCTGAAAGCCTTACAATTATATATTTATTGGGGTGCCCTGAAAGGGCTTAATTATATAGCGTAGGGCAACGCCCTACGAAAAAAAACACACCAGCCACAAGCCCTGAAAGGGCGGAACTGTATACAATTATGCCCTTTCAGGGCGCAAATTCAGATTACCGTTTTTTCGTAGGGCGTTGCCCTACGCTATATAATTAAGCCCTTTCAGGGCACTCCGCAAAATTATCATTTAGCTCATTTCCGTACAGAAATGAACTATAATAGACTACCGGCTTATGTAGTTAATCAAAACAAAAGAAGTAAACGTTAAGCAATTTTAAAAAGACCACTTCTTTTTAGGAAAGACCTTCTAATGGCCTGTCTTTTATATGTATTTGTCGATACACAAGACTATACAAAATCAGGTAGAAAAAGTTTGAATCATTTTCTACCTCATAATAGAAGTTTATGATGAAAATATCAGTTATAAATATAAATAGTTGGCTAATTAATTACTATTTTTGACACGTAAATGAAAAACAGCGAATAACCCCTATTAAAAACTTAAAATATGATGAAGAAACTACTCACAGCCACTGCTATCGGCTTGGCTTTGTTAACTTGGCACACCAGTTGTACTCAACAACCAAAGGCTCCGGAAGCCTTTACTCCTATCAAAGTAGAAACTCCTGCCCGCCCTGCCGGACAAGAAGATGTAATCCAACTCGTTACTCCTAAAATTGATACCGTACGTGTCGGTTTCATCGGCTTAGGAATGCGTGGTCCCGGCGCCGTAGCACGCTGGACTCATATTCCGGGAACTAAGATTGTAGCGTTATGCGACCTGCTTCCCGAACGTGTTGAAAAATCACAAGAAATTTTGAAGAATGCCGGACTCCCTGCAGCTGCTTCTTACAGCGGAGAGGAAGATGCATGGAAAAAACTTTGCGAGCGGGATGATATTGATCTTGTATACATAGCTACAGACTGGAAGCATCATGCTGCAATGGGTGTCTATGCCATGGAACATGGCAAGCATGTAGCCATCGAAGTTCCTGCCGCTATGACATTGGATGAAATCTGGCAGTTAATCAACACTTCTGAAAAGACCCGCAAGCATTGTATGCAGCTCGAAAACTGTGTATATGACTTCTTTGAACTGACTTCTTTAAATATGGCACAACAGGGCGTATTCGGAGAAGTGCTTCATGTAGAAGGTTCATATATCCACAACCTGGAAGATTTCTGGCCTGAATACTGGAACAACTGGCGAATGGATTATAATCACCTGCATCGCGGTGACGTATATGCGACTCACGGTATGGGCCCCGCTTGTCAGGTACTTAACATCCACCGTGGCGACCGTATGAAAACATTGGTATCTATGGATACGAAAGCTGTCAACGGACCGGCTTACATTAAGAAACAAACAGGAGAAGAAGTGACCGATTTCCAGAATGGTGACCAGACTTCGACCTTGATTCGCACAGAAAATGGCAAAACGATGCTGATCCAGCACAATGTAATGACACCCCGCCCATACAGCCGTATGTACCAGATAGTAGGAGCCGATGGTTATGCAAGCAAATATCCGATTGAAGAATATTGCCTGCGACCTACACAAGTTGATTCTAAAGATGTGCCTAATCATGAAAATCTGAATGCACATGGCTCTGTACCCGAAAATGTAAAGAAAGCCTTGATGGACAAATATAAAGATCCGATTCACATAGAGTTGGAAGAAACTGCCAAGAAAGTAGGCGGCCACGGTGGTATGGACTTTATCATGGACTACCGTCTGGCATATTGCCTGCAAAATGGATTACCATTAGATATGGACGTTTATGACCTGGCAGAGTGGTGTTGCATGGCCGAACTTACCAGACTTTCCATCGAAAACAATTCTGCTCCGGTAGAAGTTCCCGATTTCACTCGCGGCGGATGGAATAAAGTACAAGGCTATCGTCACGCTTTTGCAAAATAAAACTGAATATATCCTTTTAGCACGAACATAATGAACCAATCCGGCTTCTCCCCCAAAGCCGGATTATTCATGGGTTCGTGTTTGAACATTTTATAGATTATCATAATCACGTTTATGAAAACAGCTATTCCAAAGCCTTCTAAGCAAAGCATTATCCGTGAAGCCAGAGATTATGTAATGATTGCCATCGGCATGATTTTGTATGGCATCGGTTGGACCGTTTTTCTACTTCCGAACGATATCACTACCGGGGGAGTACCGGGTATTGCTTCTATTGTATATTGGGCTACGGGGTTTCCCGTACAGTATACGTACTTCAGCATCAACTTCTTTTTATTGCTACTGGCCCTCAAATTGCTGGGGATAAAGTTTTGCATTAAAACTATTTTTGGAGTATTTACCCTCACCTTCTTTCTGTCCGTCATTCAAAAGCTGACAGCAGGTTTCGGACTCCTTCACGACCAGCCCTTTATGGCATGTGTCATTGGAGCATCCTTCTGTGGAGGTGGTATAGGGGTTGCTTTTTCGGCAAACGGAAGCACAGGAGGCACGGATATTATCGCAGCCATCATCAACAAATACCGGGACATCACATTAGGAAGAGTCGTACTCATCTGTGATATGATTATTATTTCTTCCAGTTATTTTGTCTTAAAAGACTGGGAAAAAGTAGTGTATGGGTTTGCAACTCTTTATATTTGTAGCTTCGTTCTCGACCAGGTAGTGAATAGTGCCCGCCAATCCGTACAGTTCTTTATCATATCCAATAAATATGAAGAAATAGGACGGCATATCAACGAATATCCACACCGGGGAGTTACGATTATCAATGCAACCGGCTTTTATACAGGACGAGAAGTAAAGATGATGTTCGTATTAGCCAAGAAGAGGGAATCGCCTATCATCTTCCGGTTGATTAAAGATATAGACCCGAATGCATTTGTGTCACAAAGTGCTGTCATCGGAGTTTATGGAGAAGGATTCGATCATATCAAAGTAAAATAAAAAAGAAATGAAAAACCAATATTGAGAAACATGAAATTTCGACCAACCCCCAACTTATTAACAGGCATTTTCATGGGAATATTTTCCCTGACAACATTTAATGTAATGGCTGAAAAAGCCGTGACCCCCTATTGGCAGGATGTGCAGGTAGTTGAAGTCAACAAAGAGTATCCACGCACTTCTTTTATGACATACAACAATCGCGCTGATGCCTTGAGTGGCAAGTTCGAACGAAGCAAGTATTACCGCTTGCTGAACGGAACCTGGAAATTCTACTTTGTAGACTCTTATAAAAAACTTCCCGAAAACATTACCGATCCGAACACCAATACAGATTCGTGGGATGATATTCAGGTGCCCGGCAACTGGGAAGTACAAGGACACGGAATAGCCATCTACACCAATCATGGTTATGAATTCAAGCCACGCAATCCGCAGCCTCCGGCTCTTCCCGAAGCGAATCCGGTGGGAGTTTACCGTCGGGATATCGATATTCCGGCAGATTGGGAAGGACGGGATATCTACCTGCATCTGGCAGGAGCCAAGTCCGGCGTATATGTATATATCAACGGGCAAGAAGTTGGATATAGCGAAGACTCCAAAAATCCGGCAGAGTTTCTTATTAACAACTATGTGAAGCCCGGCAAGAACGTGCTTACCGTTAAAATCTTCCGTTGGAGCACTGGTTCCTATCTGGAATGTCAGGACTTCTGGCGCATGAGCGGTATTGAACGCGATGTTTATCTGTATTCACAACCTAAAGCAGCCCTCAAAGATTTCCGGGTGAAGTCTACCCTGGATGACAGCTACAAGAATGGAATCTTCAGCTTGAATGTCGATTTGAGAAATCACGAGAAGGCAGCAACTAATCTCACATTAGTTTATGAGCTATTGGATGCACAGGGAAAAGTAATCTCTACTGAAGAGAAGACCGCCTATATCCCATCGGACGAAGTACGTACACTTTCTTTCGATCAGAAGCTGGCAGATGTCAATACATGGACATCCGAACATCCGAATCTGTACAAACTGCTGATGACCGTCAAAGAGAATGGCAAAATAAATGAGATTATTCCTTTTAATGTAGGATTCCGCCGTATTGAAATCAAACCTATCGAACAAAAAGCTGCTAACGGAAAACCATACGTTTGCCTGTTCATCAATGGTCAGCCACTAAAACTGAAAGGGGTAAATATCCACGAACACAACCCGTCAACAGGTCATTATGTAACAGAAGAGTTGATGCGTCGTGACTTCGAGCTTATGAAGCAACATAACCTGAACAGCGTACGCCTTTGCCACTATCCGCAAGACCGCCGTTTCTACGAACTTTGCGATGAATACGGTTTTTATGTATACGATGAAGCCAATGTAGAAAGCCACGGAATGTATTACGATCTTCGGAAGGGTGGTTCATTGGGTAACAATCCCGAATGGCTGAAACCACACATGGACCGTACCATCAATATGTTCGAACGTAACAAGAACTATCCGAGCGTCACCTTCTGGTCGTTGGGAAATGAAGCCGGAAACGGATATAATTTCTATCAGACTTACTTGTGGCTGAAAGAGGCTGACAAAGAGCTGATGAATCGCCCTGTCAACTATGAGCGTGCTCAATGGGAATGGAACTCCGATATGTATGTTCCGCAATATCCGGGTGCCGACTGGCTGGAAAATACAGGAAAGAACGGCAGCGACCGTCCTGTAGCTCCTTCCGAATATGCGCACGCAATGGGAAACTCCACCGGAAACCTGTGGGGACAATGGCAGGCGATTTACAAATATCCGAACCTCCAGGGTGGATATATCTGGGACTGGGTAGACCAAGGTCTTCTCCAGAAAGATGAGAATGGAAGAGAATACTGGGCTTACGGAGGTGACTTCGGTGTAGACGCGCCGAGCGATGGCAACTTCCTCTGCAATGGTCTTGTCAATCCGGATCGTGGTCCGCATCCGGCAATGGCTGAAGTGAAATATGTACATCAGAATGTAGGCTTTGAGGCAGTAGATGCCGCTGCCGGTATATTCAAAATCACCAACCGTTTCTATTTCACCAATCTGAAAAAGTATCAGATTCACTATAACGTACTCGCTAACGGAAAGACTATAAAAGGTGGAAAAGTATCTTTGGATATTGCTCCGCAGGCATCCAAAGAATTCACCGTACCGGTAAACGGCTTGAAAGCCCAACCGGGAGTGGAATATTTTGTAAACTTCAGCGTGACAACCACAGAACCTGAACCGTTGATTCCAACAGGATATGAAATAGCATACGACCAGTTCCAGCTTCCTATCCAGGCAGAGAAAGCTATTTATAAAGCAAACGGTCCGGCACTGAAAACAACGACTCAAGGAGATGAGCTAATCGTTTCTTCTTCCAAAGTGAATTTTGTATTCAACAAGAATAGCGGATTAGTTACCTCGTATAAAGTGGACGGCACAGAATATTTCAAAGACGGATTTGGTATTCAGCCTAACTTCTGGCGTGCTCCTAATGATAATGATTATGGTAATGGCGCTCCTAAACGTTTACAGGTATGGAAGCAATCAAGCAAAAACTTCCACGTAACGGATGCAACCATGACAACAGAGAATAAGGTAGTTTCCTTACATGTGACCTACTTATTGGCTGCCGGCAACTTGTATGTTGTCACATATAAAATCTATCCGAACGGAGTAGTCAATGTAAATGCCAAATTCACGTCAACAGATATGCAGGCAACAGAAACTGAAGTTTCCGAAGCTACCCGCATGGCTACGTTTACTCCCGGAAGTGACGCTGCCCGCAAGGCCGCTTCCAAACTGGAAGTCCCCCGTATCGGTGTTCGTTTCCGCTTGCCGGCACAGATGAACAACGTACAATACTTTGGCCGTGGTCCGGAAGAGAACTATATCGACCGTAATCATGGAACCCTCGTTGGCGTATATAAGACAACAGCAGATAAAATGTACTTCAACTATGTACGTCCACAGGAAAACGGGCATCACACCGATACCCGTTGGATCGCTTTATCTCCCGCCAAAGGAAACGGCCTGGTTTTGGTAGCCGACAGTACGATCGGTTTCAATGCCTTGCGCAACTCTATCGAAGATTTTGACTCTGAAGAGGCACTGCCCCACCCTTACCAATGGAATAACTTTAGCCCGGAAGAAGTAGCCAATCATGATGAGAATGCCGCCCGTAATGTATTACGGAGAATGCATCATGTTAATGACATCGTTCCGAGAGATTTCGTAGAGGTTTGTGTGGACATGAAGCAACAAGGTGTAGGCGGATATGACAGTTGGGGTGCACACCCGGAACCTTTCCACCAAATCCCGGCTAATCGTGATTACCATTGGGGCTTCACATTAGTACCTGTTCGCTCGGCTAATCAGGCCAACGAAGCGGCTAAATACGATTATCGATAACCTTAGTATAAATTTTTAAAGAAAAAACCCATGAAAGATTTATCTAGCATTGTAGCTAAATTTAAAGTCCAAGGTACGATAGAAGAAATCAAACCTTTGGGTACAGGACTTATTAACGACACTTACAAAGTAAACACCAAAGAAGCAGATGCTCCCGACTACGTTTTGCAACGCATCAATCATGCCATTTTTCAGAATGTAGAGATGCTTCAATCCAACATTACCGCTGTCACCAATCATATTCGCAAGAAACTAACGGAGGCAGGAGAATCGGATATAGAACGCAAGGTTTTGAGTTTCCTCGAAACAGAAGAGGGTAAAGCATATTGGTTCGACGGTGATAGCTACTGGCGTGTGATGGTATTCATCCCACGCGCCAAAACGTATGAGACGGTGAATCCCGAATATTCAAATTATGCTGGAGAAGCTTTTGGTAACTTCCAGGCTATGTTGGCCGATATTCCGGAAACATTGGGTGAAACCATACCTGATTTCCACAATATGGAGTTCCGCCTCAAACAACTACGTGAAGCCGTTGCGAAAGATGCTGCCGGACGGGTATCGGAAGTGAAATACTATCTGGACGAAATAGAGAAGCGTGCAGATGAAATGTGTAAAGCAGAACGTTTATATCGTGAAGGAAAACTCCCCAAACGTGTTTGCCACTGCGATACGAAAGTGAATAACATGATGTTCGACGAGGATGGCAAAGTGCTTTGTGTCATCGACCTGGATACGGTAATGCCCAGCTTTGTCTTCTCCGATTATGGCGATTTCCTTCGTACAGGCGCCAACACGGGTGATGAGGATGATAAAGACCTTGATCGTGTAAACTTCAATATGGAAATATTCAAAGCGTTTACCAAAGGCTATCTGAAAGGAGCCAAATCATTCCTGACTCCAATTGAGATAGAGAATCTCCCTTATGCAGCCGCTTTATTCCCATACATGCAGTGTGTACGGTTCTTGGCAGACTATATCAATGGAGATACTTATTATAAAATCAAATATCCGGAGCATAATTTGGTTCGTACTAAAGCACAATTCAAACTGCTTCAAAGCGTGGAAGCCAACACACCGGAAATGATCGCATTCATCAACGATTGCTTAAAGAGTTGAGAATAGAGGAAAAAAGAGAATGGAGAATTATCTATTTGGTAAAAGCTCCATTCTTCCAATGATAAACAATCGGACGGCGGAGAAACGGTTTCAGTTTCTCTGCCGTTTCTGTTGACATATAATCAGGAGTAGCCAATGTAACAGTCAATTCTGTATTTTCTTTATTAAAATCGGCTTTCATCAATAATATATCTGCCGAACGGCGTGCCTCGTCAAACTCATAAACACCTGCTGAATCCGGCGCATTCAGAAAGTCGCCCATCACAGGAAGGGTAATAAAGAGAGATGTTGTAAGCGGTTTCCAGTCATCTGTATAGAAACGGATGCTGCTGTCGCAGGCAGGTGCACAAGCTGTAGAGACTGTACAGATCACGTTTGTCGAGTCATTCAAAGCCAACACTTTCATCTGCCAGGTAGATTGAGAAGACATCTGCATACGGATATAATCTTTACTTAGATCAGTCATCTCCGACTTCTTGCCGAAACGATTCTCTACTTGCGCTTTCATCTTACTTTCCAGAAAGTCAATACAATCTTCCCGGTTTACTTTGGTTAGTAACGGGCTTAGAGAATCCGGCATATTCACAAACAGCGTTTTGGCTTCTTGTGCCCAAAGAGCGGTCGAAGCAAAGAGTCCGACAGCAGAAAAGAATATAGTGATTACAAATTTATTTATTTTCATATCTATCTTATTTAACCTGTGACAAACAGATTTTGTGTAACTGTTTTAATTTTTAGACCCCAAATATAAGAATATCATTCCGATTAACACCAGTATAAGGTCAATCGCTTTGCTTTTTAAATTCTTTTCACGGAAGAGAAGCGCACCGAAAGTGAAAGAGACTACTACACTTCCCCGACGGACCATCGAAACAATGGAAATCATGGAATCGTCATAGCTCAATGCGTAAAAGTAAACGAAATCAGCAGCCGAAAGGAAGATAGAAATCAGGATAATCGTCCAGTCCCAGCGAAACGGGGTGGTAGACTTTCTTTTAGGCCACCAAAGCAATAACAGAATAGGACACATAATAAACACCTGATAAACATTATACCAGGATTGTACCAGCATCGGATTCAGAGACTTCATCAGATACTTGTCATATAATCCGCTGATAGCACCTGTAATGGCAGCCAACACAATAAAGAATATCCATTTGTTATGTTTAAAATCAATTCCTTCTTTCTTCCCCGAACGACTTAACATAAAGAAAGAGACAATGGCCAGCATTACCCCAATCCATTGATAGAGATTCAACCGTTCGCCAAATACCAGCATCGCTCCCACAAGCACCATCACCGGACGAGTGGCGTTGATAGGTCCTACTATGGTTAAAGGCAGATGTTTCATTCCGAAATATCCGAATATCCACGAAGACAACACGATGAACGACTTGATGATGATATATTTATGCTGTTCCCAACCAACAACGGGAACATTAAATATCGTTCCTCCCAACAGATCCGGTTTATATACGGATATCAGGATAAACGGCAGGAAGATGAGACTGGAAAAAAATGTATTTAGAAACAAAACGGGAAGTACCGCATTATCTTTCAACGATTTCTTCTTGAATACATCATAAAAGCCCAGCAAAGTAGCCGAGAGAAATGCTAATAATAACCACATGAGAATATTATTATTTATTATTCAAATATACTTTCGGGATATTCCACATTTACCAGAAACAGGGCTTGCCCCGGAGCAGATGTTCCGGCTTTACAACGATCTTGTTGTTCGATAACCCGCCGGAAGCCTTCAACAGTAAGTTTCCCTCGTCCCACTTCAATCAGCGTACCTACGATAGCTCGCACCATATTTCGCAGGAAACGGTCGGCACGGATGGTAAACACCCAAGTAGCATCATCTTCCTGCGTCCATTCGGCATGAGTGATATGGCAGATATTGGTCTTTACATCTGTATGAAGTTTGCTGAAGCTCGTAAAGTCAGTATACTCAAAAAGGGTACGTGCAGCTTCGTTCATGAGTGCATAATCCAACTGATTATAAACTCGCCAACGATATTGCCGGTTAAAAGGATATTTCGATGTCGTTACATAATACTTGTAAGTTCGCGCAGTCGCATCAAAGCGGGCATGCGCATCCGGCCGGACCCGGCAAACACGATAAATGGAAATATCGGGAGGCAATAGACGATTTAATTTATCGGCAACAGATACTTCATCCAACAGCTCATCGAAGTCAAAATGAGCAACCATCAGGGAAGCATGTACCCCGGCATCTGTCCGGCCTGCCCCTATTACTTCAATTTCGCGACGCAGAAAGGTAGACAATGCTTTCATCAGGCATTCCTGCACACTAATCCCATTCGGTTGAATTTGCCAACCATGATAGTTGGTCCCGTCGTAAGCCAAATAAATAAAATACCTTTGCACGCTAATTCCTCATTTTAGGGTTTTCGCGCGCAAAATTAATCATTTTATCTCATTTATCTTTGTATAATTCACATAAACCTGTATATTTACAGGACAAAATAATCATGATTTACTAATACCCCACAATTATGAGTAGTACCATTTTCCTCATCATCGCCCTCGTCACGACAGGCATCTTTCTTATCCAATTCGTATTATCCATCTTTTTCGGAGATATAGATGCAGATGTAGACGTGGATGCTGATATCAGTAGTGTAGTTTCTTTTAAAGGACTTACCCATTTCGGAATTGGATTCGGCTGGTACATGTATCTAGCGGGAAACACGGAAATGCAAAGTTACGTCATCGGTATTCTAGTAGGGCTTTTCTTTGTTTTCGCCGTCTGGTTCCTCTATAAAAAAGCTTATCAACTGCAACAAGTGAACCACAACGAGCAGACCGATCAGCTTGTGGGACGGGAATGTGTGATCTATTTCAAACAAAGCGACAGCAAATATACTGTACAGACCACCCGGGACGGAGCCATGCGCGAAGTAGACGTCATCTCCGAATCCGGAAAAGCATATCAGACTGGCGACAGAACAATGATCACCAGCTATAAAGACGGAACGCTATTCATTCAATAATTATTCAAATACACAATTTTATGACACAAGAAATGTTAATCATGGCTGCTATATTAGTGGCAGTCATCCTACTCACTTTTATTGGTATCCTTTCGCGTTACCGCAAATGTAAGAGTGATGAAGTCCTCGTTGTATATGGTAAAACGGGAGGAGATAAGAAGTCTGCAAAACTATATCATGGTGGTGCGGCTTTTGTATGGCCGATTATTCAGGGATATGAATTCTTATCCATGAAACCAATGCAGATCGAATGTAAACTGACCGGTGCATTATCCGCTCAAAACATTCGTGTAGATGTGCCGACTACAATTACTGTAGCTATCAGCACCGATCCTGAAGTGATGCAAAACGCTGCTGAACGTATGCTGGGATTAACAATGGATGACAAGCAGAACTTAATTACTGATGTTGTATATGGTCAGATGCGTATGGTGATCGCCGATATGACTATCGAAGAATTAAATTCAGACCGAGATAAGTTCCTGGCTAAAGTGAAAGATAACATCGATACCGAACTTCGCAAATTCGGTTTGTATCTGATGAACATTAACATCAGTGACATTCGCGACGCTGCCAACTACATTGTCAACTTAGGTAAGGAAGCTGAAAGTAAAGCACTGAACGAAGCACAGGCTAACATCGAAGAACAGGAAAAGCTGGGTGCTATCAAAATTGCCAATCAGATAAAGGAACGTGAAACGAAAGTAGCAGAAACCCGCAAAGATCAGGATATTGCTATTGCAGAAACAAAGAAACAACAGGAAATCTCTGTTGCAAATGCGGATAAGGACAGAATCTCGCAAGTAGCCATCGCCAACGCGGAAAAAGAATCGCAAGTAGCAAAGGCTGAAGCTGAAAAGAATATCCGAATCGAGCAGGCAAATACCGAAAAGGAAAGCCGCGTTGCCGAACTGAATTCCGACATGGAAATCAAACAGGCGGAAGCTGCAAAGAAAGCTGCCATCGGACGAAATGACGCACAGAAAGAGGTGGCTCTATCAAATTCCGAACTAGCCGTGACACAGGCTAACGCCGACAAGCAAGCCGGTGAAGCTGCCGCGAAATCGGAAGCTGCCGTACAGACTGCACGCGAAATTGCGCAAAAAGAAGTGGAAGAAGCTAAGGCACGAAAAGTGGAATCTTCATTGAAGGCTGAAAAGATTGTTCCTGCAGAAATCGCCAGACAGGAAGCTATCCTTCAGGCAAATGCCATCGCTGAAAAGATTACCCGCGAAGCGGAAGCACGCGCAAAGGCTACTTTAGCACAAGCCGAAGCGGAAGCAAAAGCTATCCAAATGAAACTGGAAGCAGAAGCGGAAGGTAAGAAACGGTCATTACTTGCGGAAGCGGAAGGTTTCGAAGCAATGGTAAGAGCGGCCGAATCGAATCCGGCTATCGCTATCCAATATAAGATGGTAGACCAGTGGAAGGAAATCGCCGGCGAACAGGTGAAGGCATTCGAACACATGAACTTAGGAAATATCACCGTATTCGACGGAGGAAATGGTGGAACTAGTAATTTCCTGAATACATTAGTAAAGACAGTAGCTCCGAGCCTTGGCGTATTAGACAAACTTCCTATCGGTGAAACAGTGAAAGGTATTATCAATCCGGAAAGCAAAACGGAGGAAAAGCCTGCAACCAAAGCTGATGGAGAAAAAAGATAAGAAATAGTTGTAATCCGACATAATATACGCTGATGAGAAAAGAATGATTACTTGTTCTCATCAGCGTTTGTTTTTTATATAATTCAAATAAATCTTTGAATATTCCAGATTTATTACGTTCTTTGTGTTACATAAAACATGTAACGTAAAATATGTAATAAGTCATGAAGCCATACAATCCATTCCTTGTATACGGTTACAACAGTCCCGAATACTTTTGCGATCGGGAGAAAGAAACTGATAAAATGATTTCAGCTTTACTAAATGAACGTAACCTGACCTTAATATCCCCCCGACGCATGGGAAAGACGGGACTCATCAAAAATGTATTCTATCAAATGAAGCGGGAAAATAATCCGAATGCTGCCTATTTTTATATGGACATTTACTCCACACGTGATTTAAAAGCATTCATCCAGTTACTTGCTCAAAATGTACTTGGAGAATTAGATACTCTGTCCCAAAACATACTCCGGCAAATGACTGCTTTCTTCAAATCTTGCCGTCCTATTATCAGCGCTGACGAAAGAAGTGGTATGCCTACCGTAACATTAGACTTTGCTCCTACCCACGCTGAACAAACATTGAAAGAAATACTCAATTATATGGTAGCCTCAAAGAAACAGTGTTATCTTGCCATTGATGAATTCCAACAAATTACAGAATATCCGGAAAAAGGTGTAGAAGCATTGCTCCGCTCTCATATCCAATTCATGCCCAATGTACATTTTATCTTTTCCGGAAGTAAAAAGCATGTAATGGAAGAAATGTTTACTTCTGCAAAACGTCCTTTTTATCAAAGTACCCAAATCATTGTATTAACGGAAATCCCACTGGAGAATTATTATTCGTTCGCACACTCATTCTTTGCTAAGGAAAAAAGAGAGTTGACACTAGAAACATTTTCTTATTTGTACCAACTTGAAAACGGACACACATGGTACGTCCAAAGTATACTCAACCGATTGTATGAAAAGAAAATCAACCCCATTGATAACCGACTGGTAGATAGATGTATAAACGACATTTTAGATGAACAGGAAACCATATATCAAAGTAACCTGACTCTACTAACCAACAATCAAGTAGATTTATTGAAAGCTATTGCCACAGAAGGCTGTATAAAAAGCATAAATGCCAATGACTTCATCAAAAAGCATCATTTAAAAACGCCCAGCAGCGTTAACGTGGCACTAAAATCCTTACTGAATAAAGAACTGATATATAATACACCAGATGGGTATATTGTCTATGACCGTTTTTTCGGAAAATGGCTGAAAGATGCAGTAATCTAATACGCACTAGAAATGATTTCGCGAAATCATTTCTCATGTTCTCATACTTCACATGATAATTATCTGTAATTCAAAGCAATAGCACTATGAGAAATACTTTTTAGAAAGGTGTTTCTCATAGTATTTTGCCTGAAATGTCATAAAAAACCGGTATTTCTCATACTTTCATCATGCATTTCTCATACCGGAACTGCTATATAATACCTACATAATAAATGTCAACCCAACCCGAAGATAAAAAAAAGGCAGCCAACTATTATCAGGGTATTACAGCCCCCGGTAGTCCCACATATTGTGGGAAAAGATTCCCTAGCTGGAGAGAATTTATTCCCTCATTTTGAGGGAATAAATTCCCATAATATAAGAGAATACTTTCCCACAATATATGGGATTACCGGAACTAACGGATATACTTACCCAAGATCATAGTATTCGATATATTCATCATATTGAGGCGTTTCTGTAACTCCCCTCTTTCGAAAAAGTTCTTGTATATACTTTTGTTCCTTTGGTTTAATCAACCGTTCTTTATTGCAACAACGATAATAGATCGTTTTGCCGAAGTAGGCTATCATCTGTCGCTTGATAACGGTGGCATCAGCAAGCGGCACCCGATCCAGCAAATGTTTCATTCCCCGTGCAAACAACACCGGCTTTTCATCAATAAAGTAAGTACAGTCTTCACCATCGGAGGTGACATGTTCGGGATTAATAACCATTACAGCAGCCCGCTCTTTCGGCATTCGGAGAGTTACTTGTCGTCGCAGACATTTGTCCGCACGCAAACAATGTCCATTCAAGCAATGAGCGAAGCTAACGGGCATAGAATTGTAATCGAAATCTGTTTTCATGTGTGTTATGTTTAGTGGAAAAGTGGCCTATTTTTATAAACCGCTACAAATGTATGAAAATAGCTGGAGGACAAGAAATAAATACACTATTTACTTCAACACATTGATAAAATCTTTATATTTGCCTCCAACATCAATACAGGAACTTATAAAACTATATCTCTCCTGCAAAACTATAAAACAGAATAATCATGAAGACAAAACATTTACCTGGAGCACTACTGTCATTTCTCTATACAATTATCTTTTTTAGCTGTGGAAATAACGATGAAAAAAAGATATATTCTTTATCCTTCGAAAAAGAGTATTACGAACGACCTTTGTTAGGAACAACCAATATCACCATCACAGGTGGAAACAGGGACTACACCGTAACTGTAGAAAAAACTGACATTTTAAATATAGATGTAGATTTGTCCAGTTCGATAGGAATGGGAAGCTTAAGGGTCACCCCAAAAAAGAAAGGAGAAACAAAGGTGAAAGTAAAAGATAATATCACCAACGAAACAGTTGATTTAAGAATTAAAATAACAGACAGCTATTTGGCGTACGCTATAGAAAAAAGTAATCATCCGGCACTTTCCAATGGCACTGTAGTTTATCTGATTAACAATGAAGCTAAAGAATGCTATTTTTTCCGTTATATTGAGTTTAGAGACGAACTATCTCACACTCCAATAGCAAAAGGAACATACGACTTTTTCACCAAGTTAGAAAGCGGTTCCGGCAACTCGTCTCCTACATACGCCATACCTTATTTAACATTAAATTATACATCTGACGAACAAGAAAATTTCACGGATGCATCAGTTCCCCCCACCCCTCACAAATTAAGATTTGAGCTATACGATGGGGTTACGAGTGCAAATGCTGTCCTAAATCTTATATCAAGATTTCTAGGTGTAGATTGGAAAGAACTTGTAGAAAAAGCTCTTACCAGAAGCGAACATACAATAGTACCCACACTAAAAACAACAATTGACAATACAGATTATACCATAATAGGTATATTAAATACCTATCCTGAAATACCAGAGAATATTTTGGAATAACCTCAAAAGTATGGAATTGAAAATAATGCAAAGCATGGAACGTATGAAAAAATAGCGTATATTTGCGAGCAAAAAATATAAAATGACTATTTATAAGCTTCGCATATTACCGCTATTTTTACTAGTTATTGGGCTTACAACGCTTACTTCGGGCTGCAAAAAGAAAGACATGTCGCTGAAACTGAATGAGCCACGCAATATTCGTGGCGTCGTCAGCTATAAACGTTCTTTCCCTGATTTGAATGACGCACATCTGGAAGTAGCCAAAAAGATAGGTATCCGTCCATTGGCAGACCGGGAAGCAGCAGAAGATATGAAAGAAAAGCTAACTCATATTACCGACAATGAGTTTTATGTAGTAGATTCACTGACACACTCTATCCCCTATCTCGTACCGCGTGCCAGTGCACTGCTCGATACAATCGGTTCCAACTTTCTCGATTCATTGGCAGCCAAAGGTCTAAACCCCAACCAGGTAATCATCACTTCAGTGTTACGTACCGAAAACGATGTGAAACGCCTCCGCCGTCGCAACGGAAATGCTTCCGCCAACTCGGCACACTGCTTTGGAGCCACCTTTGACGTCAGTTGGAAACGTTTCAAAAAGGTAGAAGACAAGGATGGAAGACCGTTACAGGATGTAAGTGCCGACACACTGAAACTTGTCTTGTCCGAGGTTTTAAGAGACCTGCGACAAGCTGAAAAATGCTACATCAAATATGAATTGAAGCAAGGTTGTTTCCATATCACCGCCCGATAAATACCCTTTTTCAAAATCTTTGACCAGCATATCATAAAACCTTCAAGGTAAATTTTGCGTTAAGATGGAAAACAGCTATCTTTGTATGAATCCAACGCTAAAAGAATCAGATTATGAGCAAGCTATATCCTATCGGCATACAGAATTTTGAAAGTCTCCGTAACGATGGTTATCTCTATGTAGATAAAACCAGACTCATTTACCAATTAGTAAAAACCGGCCGTTACTATTTTCTTAGCCGCCCGCGCCGCTTTGGGAAGAGCCTGTTGATATCCACCCTTGAAGCTTATTTTTCAGGGAAAAAGGAACTCTTTACGAATTTAGCCATAGAGGAACTGGAGAAAGAATGGATCAAATATCCCATTCTCCACATGGATCTTAATACCGAAAAATATGATACATTGGAAAGTCTGGAAAGTATCTTAAACTTCACATTGGGAAAGTGGGAACGATTGTATGGCACCGCTCCTTCAGAAACAACCTTTGCGTTGCGTTTCCGGGGCATCATCGAACGGGCCAACAAGCAAGCCGGACAACGCGTCGTTATCCTTATTGACGAATACGACAAACCGATGTTACAGGCAATAGGCAACGAACCACTTCAGCGAAAATTCCGCAATACGATGAAGGCTTTCTATAGTGTATTGAAAACTATGGACGGTCATATCAAATTTGCTTTCTTGACAGGTGTCACCAAGTTCGGTAAAGTCAGTGTATTCAGCGACCTGAACAACCTGATAGATATTTCTATGGACGAACAGTACGTGGAACTCTGCGGAATCACAGAAAAAGAAATCCACGATATCATGGAAGAAGACCTGCATATCTTGGCAGATAAACAGAAAATGACTTACAAAGAAGTCTGCTCCGAACTGAAAGAATGTTACGATGGTTATCATTTCGTAGAAAATTCCATAGGAATATACAACCCATTCAGTTTGCTCAACACATTCTATAAAATGAAATTCGGTAGTTACTGGTTTGAGACCGGTACCCCGACTTATTTGGTAGAATTACTAAAGAAATCCAATTATAATCTCCAACGTATCACTCATGAAGAAACGGATGCAGATGTACTGAACAGCATTGATTCGACGTCCCGAAATCCTATTCCGGTTATCTATCAAAGTGGATATCTTACGATCAAAGGATTCGACAATCGCTTTGGGATTTATCGACTGGGATTTCCCAATCGGGAAGTAGAAGAAGGTTTTGTAAAATACCTCCTTCCGTTCTATACCAATATAGATGTAATCGAATCTCCTTTCCAAATACGGCAGTTTGTCGATGAAGTGGAACAAGGTGATTATGATGCCTTTTTCCGCCGCCTGCAAAGTTTCTTTGCCGATACCCCCTACGAATTGATACGCGATTTGGAACTACATTATCAAAATGTACTCTTCATCGTATTTAAACTCATTGGATTCTATGTAAAAGCAGAGTATCATACCTCACAAGGACGCATTGACCTCGTCCTGCAAACCGATCATTTCATCTATGTAATGGAATTCAAGCTGGAGGGAACCGCCGAAGAAGCTCTGCAACAAATCAATGACAAACATTATGCACAAGCATTTGCTGCCGACAAGCGACAAATATTTAAAATAGGCATCAATTTCAGTAATGAAACAAGAAACATCGAAAAGTGGATAGTAGAAGATTTGCAATAAAATTCACCTCCAAACAATCAGAGAATCCAAAACGTTTGATTAAATTTGCAGAAATTTTTCTTTAATACAACTTAATGATAGAGAAGCTGATTGTTCTTGAGGACATTGATCCGGTTATTTTTTACGGTGTAAACAACGCCAACATACAGTTAATTAAAGCTTTATATCCAAAGCTACGCATAGTTGCCCGAGGCAATGTCATCAAAGTGCTGGGCGACGAGGAGGAAATGTGTGCCTTCGAGGAAAATATCACCAAACTTGAAAAGTACTGCGCCGAATATAATTCACTGAAAGAAGAAGTCATCATTGACATTATAAAAGGAAATGCTCCGCAAGCGGAACAGACAGGAAACGTGATTGTGTTCAGCGTCACGGGCAAGCCTATCATCCCCCGAAGCGAAAACCAGTTGAAACTGGTAGAAGGATTCGCCAAGAATGATATGGTATTCGCCATCGGTCCGGCAGGTTCGGGAAAAACATACACCGCTATTGCCCTTGCCGTGCGTGCATTGAAAAACAAAGAAATCAAAAAAATCATTCTTAGCCGCCCCGCCGTAGAAGCCGGAGAAAAGCTCGGTTTCCTGCCCGGCGACATGAAAGATAAGATCGATCCATACCTGCAACCTTTATATGACGCCTTGCAGGATATGATACCTGCCGCCAAGTTAAAGGAATACATGGAATTGAACATTATCCAGATTGCCCCGTTAGCCTTTATGCGCGGACGTACGCTGAATGATGCAGTCGTTATATTGGACGAAGCCCAGAATACTACCGCACAACAAATCAAAATGTTCCTCACCCGTATGGGTATGAACACCAAGATGATTGTGACGGGAGACATGACACAGATTGACCTTCCCGCTTCACAAACATCGGGATTGGTGCAAGCCCTCCGCATCTTGAAGGGAGTGAAAGGGATCAGTTTTGTTGAACTGAATAAGAAAGATATCGTACGCCATAAACTGGTGGAACGTATCGTGGATGCTTACGAAAAGTTCGATAAAGAAGCGAAAGCCGAACGGGAAAAACGGGAAGTGAAAAAACAACTAATAAATTAATACAATGAAGAAAATTGCAATATTTACAATACTGTTAATAATTATATTGGGATGTAGTAAAAATGAAGAAGAGATACCAACTATTTCTTTGTCTTCTTATATTAACGAAACATCTCCATACGATACATCAATTCGCGTTTCAGTAGAAGAAATTAATGGCATATTAAAAATTCGTATTTACCAAAATCAGAAAGTCGCCCATGAACGGAATTTATATGCACCTAAATCAGAAAATGTTGACTTAGGATATGGAGAAGTAGAAACAATACCTTATACACCTTATAATTGTTTATTTTTGAAAGAACACATATTATTATATTGGAATGCCCATTATGTTAATACCCATAACAAGACTCACACATACACAATGATATACACAAATAAATTAGATAGTATAGCAACTGTAACAACAATAGGAGTTATAAAATCATCCAATTTTGGAGAAGATAAGTTCATTATACATGATAATTCAGAAAATAAGAACATAGTATACGATTCAACTGGTAAAATTATATTCGAGAAAATGTACTATGGGGAAACATACGAATGGCCAACTTGTTATCACAATATCGCCATTTCAAATACAGAATTTCTTGATTGGGGAGAATATAGTATATCGAGAAAATGCTTAGACAAGGGACTCATATGGTCAAACACCTACAATGAATTAATTCCCAATAAGCCAGTAGAAGAAATAAATCCACCCAAAATAGAGTTAATAGAACATTCCTTAAAATCCAATGTACTTAATTCCATATTTAATGTGACATATTACAGTGGAGAAAAAGAAAAAGTAAGCACCAAGATAGATATCAACACAGGAAGTATTATAAATAATTAAACATATGAAAGCATTAACAAAAACAGATTTCAACTTTCCGGGACAGAAAAGTGTGTACCACGGAAAAGTGCGCGATGTGTACAACATCAACGGCGAAAAACTCGTCATGGTAGCAACCGACCGTATTTCGGCCTTTGACGTAGTACTACCTGAAGGTATTCCTTACAAAGGACAAATGCTGAACCAGATTGCAGCTAAATTCCTCGATGCCACTACTGACATCTGTCCGAACTGGAAAATGGCTACTCCGGACCCAATGGTGACAGTGGGTGTGTTATGTGAAGGTTTTCCGGTGGAAATGATTGTACGTGGTTACCTGTGCGGTAGCGCATGGCGGGCTTACAAAAGCGGTGTACGCGAAATATGCGGCGTGAAATTGCCGGACGGAATGCGCGAAAACCAAAAATTCCCCGAACCGATCGTCACTCCGACTACGAAAGCAGAAATGGGATTACACGACGAAGACATCTCTAAAGAAGAAATCCTGAAACAGGGATTGGCTACTCCGGAAGAGTATGAAATCCTCGAAAAATATACATTAGCCCTTTTCAAACGCGGTACTGAAATCGCAGCAGAACGCGGACTGATTCTCGTAGATACAAAATACGAATTCGGCAAGCACAACGGTACTATCTACCTGATGGATGAAATCCACACTCCGGATTCAAGCCGTTATTTCTATGCTGAAGGTTATCAGGAACGTTTCGAAAAAGGCGAACCACAGAAACAACTTTCTAAAGAGTTCGTTCGCGAATGGTTGATGGAAAACGGTTTCCAGGGCAAAGACGGTCAGAAAGTGCCTGAAATGACTCCGGCTATCGTACAAAGCATCAGTGACCGTTACATCGAATTGTTCGAAAACATCACCGGTGAGAAGTTTGTGAAAGAAGATACCACCAACATCGCTGAACGTATATTCAAAAACGTTGAAACGTTCTTGAATCGTTGATAGTCAACAAATGACAGATAATAAATGATAGTTGACAGATAATGAATGACAGTTCGTATGCAATTCATCGCATATAACTTCAACCTTAATTATTATCCGCCAACTATCATTTATCAACTATCATCTTCCAACTATCATTTATCAACTATCAATTAAAAAGAATGGACTACCCACAACAACATATCAAGCCTTACGACGAAGAAGGGAAAAAGACCGAGCAAGTGGAACGAATGTTCGACAACATCGCGCATGCATACGATAAGCTGAACCATACCTTATCTTTAGGTATCGACCGCAGCTGGCGCAAAAAAGCGATTGCCTGGTTACGCCCTTTCCAACCGCAGCGTATGATGGACGTAGCTACCGGCACAGGAGATTTTGCTATCCTCGCCTGCCGCAAACTACAGCCTGCCGAACTGATCGGGACGGACATCTCGGAAGGCATGATGAATGTGGGACGTGAAAAAGTAAAAAAGGAAGGACTGTCGGACAAGATCTCTTTTGCCCGGGAGGACTGTACTTCACTCTCTTTTGCCGACAATGATTTTGACGCCATCACCGTAGCTTTCGGTATCCGCAACTTCGAAGACCTCGACAAAGGACTCTCCGAAATGTGCCGTGTATTGAAACCGGGCGGTCATCTTGTGATTCTGGAACTTACCACTCCGGACCGTTTCCCGATGAAACAGTTATTTTCCATCTACTCTAAAGTCGTCATTCCATTATTGGGCAAACTGCTCTCCAAAGATAACAGTGCCTACCGCTATCTGCCGGATACCATCAAAGTATTTCCTCAAGGGGAAGTGATGAAAGGAGTCATCGCCCGAGCCGGATTTAGCGAAGTCAACTTCAAACGGCTGACCTTTGGCATCTGCACTCTTTATACCGCAACAAAATAGCAATTCATTGTGAATGATTAATTTAACCCTTATTATATTATGGAAAAATATGGTTTAATCGGCTATCCTCTGCGACATTCATTTTCTATCGGATACTTTAATGAGAAGTTCAAATCCGAAGGAATCAATGCAGAGTATGTGAATTTCGAGATTCCCAGTATCAATAACTTCATGGAAGTGATCGAAGAGAATCCCAACCTGTGCGGGCTCAATGTCACCATCCCTTACAAAGAACAAGTGATTCCTTTTCTGGATGAACTCGATCGTGACACCGCAAAGATAGGCGCAGTCAATGTGATTAAAATCATTCGCCAGCCAAAAGGAAAAGTCAAGTTGGTGGGTTACAACTCCGATATCATTGGATTCACTCAATCTATCCAGCCCTTGTTGCAGCCTCATCACAAGAAAGCGTTGATTTTGGGTACCGGCGGAGCTTCCAAAGCTGTCTACCACGGTCTGAAGAATCTAGGTATCGAAAGCATCTTCGTATCGCGCACCCACAAAGCCGACGATATGCTGACTTATGAAGAACTGACTCCCGAAATTATGGCAGAATACACAGTCATTGTCAATTGTACCCCCGTAGGAATGTTTCCTAAGGTAGATTTCTGCCCTAATATCCCTTATGAACTTCTGACACCAAACCATTTGCTCTACGATTTGTTATATAATCCGAACGTTACGCTGTTCATGAAAAAAGGAGAAGCACAAGGGGCTGTTGTGAAAAACGGTCTGGAAATGCTCCTGCTTCAGGCATTTGCCGCCTGGGAGATATGGCATAAATAAGGGTTAGAGAGAAGTTTTTATGAGGAGAAAAGTAGTATATAGCATCATTTTTATCATGCTGGCATTGACCGGCTGCACCATCGGAGGAAGTTTTTATATGTTAAACTTCTCATTGACTCCGAATGGCAAAATTTTGTCTAAAGATGCTGACTCTTATCCTTTTATGTATAAAAACTACCCTTTCTTGCGTCCATGGGTGGATAGTCTGAAACAAGTGGATGCACTGAAAGACACTTTCATTATTAACCCGCACGGAATACAACTGCATGCTTATTATGTGGCTGCTCCCCAACCTACCAGCAAGACCGCAGTCATTGTACACGGGTATACGGATAATGCTATCCGCATGTTTATGATCGGTTATCTGTATAATCGTGATTTAGGATATAATATATTACTTCCTGACCTGCAACATCAGGGAGAAAGTGAAGGCCCTGCCATTCAAATGGGCTGGAAAGACCGTTGGGACGTGTTGCAATGGATGAACATCGCCAATGAAATCTTCGGAGACAGCACGCAAATGGTTGTACACGGAATTTCAATGGGAGGTGCCACCACCATGATGGTATCTGGTGAGGAACAAAAGCCATTTGTCAAATGCTTTGTAGAAGATTGCGGTTACACCAGTGTATGGGATGAATTCTCACACGAGTTGAAAACAAGTTTCCATCTTCCTCCTTTTCCACTCATGTACACCACAAGCTGGCTTTGCGAGAAGAAATATGGATGGAATTTCAAAGAAGCTTCTTCACTGAAACAGGTAGCCAAATCACAACTTCCAATGTTATTTATCCACGGGGACAAAGACACGTATGTGCCTACCTGGATGGTATACCCGCTTTACGAAGCCAAACCGGAGCCCAAGGAACTATGGATTGTGCCGGGAGCCGCTCATGCCGTTTCATACCAAGAGAATAAACAGGAGTACACCGACCGAGTCCGTGCATTCGTCGGACGATACATCCATTAAACCTATTATAACAAGGAGTTTTAGATTCATAACAGAAAAAGTTTCTATATTTGCAAAGATAAAACAAGCGTTATGAAATCAATATTAACTTTTATACTAGCAACTTTTCTTCTGTTCCCACTACAAGCTCAAGAGAAAGTATACACGGTGGACAACCTTCCGAAAGTTCACCTGCAAAACAAAATGCAATATGTTTGCAACCCGGCAGGAATACTTTCACAGGCTGCTTGTGACAGTATAGACTCCATGCTTTATGCCTTGGAACAACAAACAGGAATTGAAACAGTGGTTGCCGTAGTTCCCTCAATTGGAGAAGAAGATTGTTTCGACTTCTGTCATCAGCTGCTTAATAAATGGGGTGTAGGAAAAAAAGGCAAAAACAATGGATTGGTCATTTTATTAGTCACCGATCAACGCTGTATACAGTTCTATACCGGTTATGGCCTGGAAGGAGTACTTCCTGATGCTATCTGCAAAAGGATTCAAACAAGGTATATGATTCCTTACCTCAAAGATGGGAATTGGGATGCAGGAATGGTGGCTGGTCTAAAAGCGACTTGCCAGCGGCTCGACGGTTCGATGGAAAATGATGCTCTCTCCGATTCGAATGACGGTGGTTCTTTTGATTTTATTCTTGCTATCCTTTGTTTTATCGCCATTGGCGGAGGTCTTGCTTTCTTTTCGGCACGCAAACAAAGTCGCTGTCCGAATTGTGGTAAACATCAATTGCAGAGAAGCGGAAGCAGAGTCGTATCCCGGATTAATGGAGTGAAGACTGAAGATGTCACCTATACATGTAGAAACTGTGGACATACCATCATACGCCGCCAGCAAAGTTATGACAATGATTACCATCACCGGGGCGGCGGAGGCGGTCCGTTCATTGGTGGTTTTGGCGGAGGCAGAGGTGGTTTCGGAGGCGGAGGCGGTTTCGGTGGAGGCAGCTTTGGCGGAGGAATGGGCGGAGGCGGTGGTGCCGGTTCTCGTTTCTAAAGAAAACAAGTAAAAAACAAATTATCAAATTCTATAAAAACAAGAAACATGAAGAAGTCAATTATTATCATCTTAGCCGTTGTGGCTATCCTTGTTATATGGGCAGTAAGTGTATATAACGGTCTGGTTACTATGGACGAGAATGTAAGTGGTCAATGGGCAAATGTAGAGACTCAATATCAACGTCGTGCCGACTTGATTCCTAACTTGGTAAACACAGTGAAAGGATATGCGACACATGAAAAAGAAACATTGGAAGGAGTTGTTGCCGCACGTAGCCAGGCTACTCAAATCAAAGTAGATGCTGCCGACCTGACACCGGAAAAGCTGGCGCAATACCAAAAGGCACAAGGTGCTGTAACATCAGCATTGGGCAAGTTATTAGCTATCACCGAGAATTATCCGGACCTGAAAGCTAACCAAAACTTCCTGGAACTTCAAGCCCAACTGGAAGGAACCGAAAACCGTATCAATGTAGCACGCAAAAACTTCAATGATGCTGCCCAGGCTTATAATACCAATATCCGCCGTTTCCCGAAGAATATCTTTGCCGGAATGTTCGGCTTTGATAAGAAAGCATATTTTGAAGCAGAGGAAGGAAGTGAAAAGGCTCCGAAGGTAGAATTCTAAAAAAAGATTAGATAAAACCCTTCTATAATTAAGAGTTAAATTCATAGTTCTCATTACTATGATTTTAACTCTTAATTTTCTATTATTTTTCTCCTTTTCAATAGAATATTCTAAAGTATAAAAGTTAATGATTAACATTTACTAGTACCTAGTTGGCTGTACCAAAAAAAAGCTGTACTTTTGCAGCCGTATACAAAATAATTCTATAACTCATGAGTAATCAACGATACATGATGCGTGGAGTAAGCGCATCAAAAGAAGATGTGCACAACGCCATCAAGAACATCGACAAAGGAATCTTCCCGAAAGCATTCTGTAAAATTATTCCCGATATATTGGGAGGTGACCCGGAATATTGCAACATTATGCATGCCGATGGTGCCGGAACCAAATCATCTCTTGCTTATATGTACTGGAAAGAAACGGGTGACTTATCCGTTTGGAAAGGTATTGCACAGGATGCATTGATTATGAATATTGATGACCTGCTTTGTGTAGGTGCCGTAGACAATATCCTTGTTTCATCTACCATTGGACGTAACAAACTGTTGATTCCCGGAGAAGTAATCTCCGCCATCATCAACGGAACAGACGAATTGCTGGCCGAACTCCGTGAAATGGGTGTAGGCGTATATGCAACCGGTGGTGAAACTGCAGATGTCGGCGATTTGGTACGTACCATCATCGTTGACTCTACCGTAACTTGCCGTATGAAACGTTCAGACGTTATCGACAATGCCAATATTCGTCCGGGTGACGTTATCGTTGGTCTGGCTTCTTACGGACAAGCTACTTACGAAAAAGAATACAATGGCGGTATGGGCAGTAATGGTTTAACAAGTGCCCGCCACGACGTATTCGGAAAATATCTTGCTGAAAAATATCCGGAAAGCTATGATGCTGCAGTTCCTGAAGAGTTAGTTTATTCCGGTAAGTTAAAACTAACAGACAGCGTGGAAGATTCTCCAATTGATGCAGGTAAGTTAGTACTCTCTCCTACCCGTACATACGCACCGGTAGTGAAGAAATTACTCGATGCACTGCGCCCGGAAATCCACGGAATGGTACACTGCTCCGGTGGTGCACAAACTAAAGTTCTGCATTTTGTAGAAAACGTTCGTGTAGTAAAAGATAATCTTTTCCCTGTTCCTCCTTTATTCAAAACGATCCAGGAACAAAGCGGTACGGACTGGGCAGAAATGTACAAGGTATTCAATATGGGACATCGCCTTGAAGTCTACCTGTCACCGGAACATGCAGAAGAAGTAATAGCTATTTCCGAGTCATTCGGTATTCCGGCACAGATTGTAGGACGTGTTGAAGCATGTGAGCAAACAGAATTAATCATTAAGAGCGAATTCGGAGAATTTAGATACTAAAGAATGGCAGATAACAGTACCATATTAGAAAAATTAGACGGACTCGTAGCCCGTTTTGAAGAAATATCTACCCTTATCACAGACCCGGCAGTGATTGCCGATCAGAAACGTTATGTCAAGTTGACTAAAGAATATAAGGAATTAGACGACTTGATGAAAGCAAGGAAAGAATATATCCAATTACTGGGTAATATTGAAGAAGCTAAAAATATCCTTGCTAATGAATCGGATGCTGAAATGCGCGAGATGGCGAAAGAAGAAATGGACAATAGTCAAGAGCGCCTTCCGGTATTGGAAGAAGAAATCAAACTGATGCTTGTCCCTGCCGATCCGCAAGACAGCAAAAACGCTATTCTCGAAATCCGCGGAGGTGCAGGAGGCGACGAAGCAGCTATCTTTGCCGGCGACCTCTTCCGTATGTATGCCAAATTCTGTGAAACCAAAGGTTGGAAAATGGAAGTCTCCAATGCGAACGAAGGAACAGCCGGTGGATTCAAAGAAATTGTTTGTAGTGTGACAGGCGATAATGTATACGGAATTTTAAAATACGAATCGGGAGTACACCGCGTACAGCGTGTTCCTGCGACGGAAACGCAAGGACGTGTTCACACTTCAGCCGCATCCGTGGCCGTGCTTCCCGAAGCTGAAGAATTTGATGTAGTCATCAACGAAGGAGAAATCAAATGGGACACTTTCCGAAGCGGCGGTGCCGGCGGACAGAATGTAAACAAGGTAGAATCCGGAGTACGTCTGCGCTATATCTGGAAGAACCCGAACACCGGTATTGCCGAAGAAATCCTTATCGAATGTACCGAGACACGCGACCAGCCGAAAAACAAAGAGCGCGCCTTGGCCCGTCTCCGTACTTTTATCTACGACAAAGAACATCAGAAATATATCGATGACATTGCCTCCAAACGTAAGACAATGGTATCGACCGGAGACCGTTCAGCCAAAATACGAACTTACAACTATCCCCAGGGACGTATCACCGACCACCGCATCAACTATACAATCTATAACCTGGCAGCCTTCATGGACGGAGACATCCAGGATTGTATCGACCATCTGATCGTAGCGGAAAATGCAGAACGCCTGAAAGAAAGCGAACTTTAGAGAAGTGGAGAGTTGAGAATTGAGAGTTGAGAACGGTTTCTTAAAATAGTAAATAGTAAATTGCAAAATAGTAAATAACAAGATGGATAAGCAACAATTATTTGAAAACATAAAGCGCAAAAAATCATTCCTTTGTGTAGGACTTGATACTGACATCAAGAAAATCCCGGAACATCTGTTGAAAGAAGAAGATCCGATCTTCGCATTCAACAAAGCAATCATTGACGCGACAGCTGATTTGTGTATCGCCTACAAACCCAATCTGGCTTTCTATGAAAGCATGGGTGTAAAAGGATGGATCGCATTTGAAAAGACAGTAAAATATATCAAAGATAACTATCCGGATCAATTCATCATCGCTGACGCAAAGCGTGGTGACATCGGAAATACTTCTGCAATGTATGCCCGCACATTCTTTGAAGAACTGGATATCGACTCTGTTACAGTAGCCCCTTACATGGGCGAAGACAGCGTAACTCCGTTCCTTACCTACGAAGGCAAATGGGTTATCCTGTTGGCATTGACTTCCAACAAAGGATCTCATGACTTCCAATTGACAGAAGACGTAAACGGCGAACGTCTGTTCGAGAAAGTATTACGCAAATCACAGGAATGGGCTGGCGATGACCGCATGATGTATGTGGTAGGTGCTACTCAAGGACGTGCTTTTGAGGACATCCGCAAGATTGTCCCGAACCATTTCCTTCTCGTACCAGGCGTGGGAGCACAAGGCGGTTCACTCGAAGAAGTTTGCAAATATGGTATGAACAGTACATGCGGATTGATTGTTAACTCGTCGCGTGGTATTATCTACGTAGATAAAACAGAGAAATTTGCAGAAGCTGCCCACACCGCCGCACAAGAAGTGCAGGCACAAATGGCTGAACAACTCAAAGCAATTCTCTGAAAAGGGAAAAAGGATCTCTAAAGAAAACGAATGCCTTACGAAAGAAAGATAATTAACGACCCCGTATTCGGGTTCATCAATATTCCAAAGGGGTTACTGTACGATATAGTACGGCATCCCCTTTTGCAGCGTCTTACCCGCATCAAGCAAGTAGGATTATCATCTGTTGTGTACCCCGGTGCACAACATACCCGCTTCCAACACTCCTTAGGTGCTTTTCACCTGATGAGTGAAGCTATCACCCAACTGGCCTCCAAAGGCAATTTTATCTTTGATAGTGAAGCGGAAGCCGTGCAGGCCGCCATCCTGTTGCATGATATAGGACACGGCCCTTTCTCGCATGTACTGGAAGACACGATTGTAAAAGGAGTCTCACACGAAGAGATTTCTCTCATGTTGATGGAACGGATGAACAAAGAGATGAACGGCCAGCTGAGTCTTGCCATTCAAATCTTCAAGGACGAATACCCGAAACGCTTTCTGCATCAACTCGTAAGCGGTCAGTTGGATATGGACCGACTTGATTATCTTCGCCGCGACAGCTTTTATACAGGCGTAACGGAAGGTAACATCGGCTCTGCCCGAATCATCAAAATGCTTGATGTAGCGGATGACCGTTTGGTTGTCGAATCCAAAGGGATCTATTCTATCGAGAATTTCCTCACGGCACGTCGCCTGATGTACTGGCAAGTATACCTGCATAAGACGTCTGTGGCATACGAAAAGATGCTGATTAGTACTCTCTTGCGTGCCAAAGAACTGGCTTCACAAGGAGTGGAACTGTTTGCATCTCCTGCATTACGTTTTTTCCTTTACAATGATATCAATCCAACGGAATTCTATAACAACCCCGACTGTCTGGAGAATTTTATCCAGCTGGACGACAATGATATATGGACAGCCTTGAAAGTGTGGAGCACCCACACCGATAAAGTACTTTCTACTTTAAGCACGGGAATGATAAACCGAAATATCTTTAAAGTGGAAATTTCGTCGGAACCTATTAATGAGGACAGAAAAAAAGAATTAACTTTGCACATCAGCCAGCAACTAGGCATAACCCTTTCCGAAGCGAACTATTTTGTCTCTACCCCCAGCATCGAAAAGAATATGTATGACCCGGCAGATGACAGTATTGATATTATCTACAAAGACGGCACTATCAAAAATATTGCCGAAGCATCGGACATGCTGAACATCTCATTATTGTCCAAAAAGGTAAAGAAATACTATCTCTGCTATCAGAGATTACACAGATAAGTATAAAATATTCATGCAATAACACGGAAATCTGAAAAAAAAATCCGTTATTTGTGAACTAATTAAATTTTAAATAAAAGACATGGAGTTCTCGGCTAAGCAAATTGCAGCATTTATCCAAGGGGAAATCATTGGAGACGAAAACGCTACGGTACACACATTCGCTAAAATTGAAGAGGGAATGCCCGGAGCAATTTCTTTCCTGTCAAATCCCAAATATACACCTTACATCTACGAGACACAATCAAGCATTGTCCTGGTTAATAAGGACTTCACTCCCGAACACGAAATTAAAGCTACTCTTATCAAAGTAGACAATGCATACGAAAGTCTGGCTAAATTGCTCAATCTTTATGAGATGAGCAAGCCTAAGAAACAAGGGATAGATTCATTAGCTTTCGTTGCACCCAGCGCCAAAATTGGCGAAAACGTATACATCGGTGCTTTTGCTTATATCGGTGAAAATACCGTGATTGGAGATAATACTCAAATTTACCCCCACACTTTCGTTGGAGATGGCGTGAAGATAGGCAACAGTTGCCTGCTTTACTCCAATGTAAATGTTTATCATGATTGCCGCATAGGTAATGAATGTATCCTTCATTCGGGTGCAGTGATCGGAGCTGACGGATTTGGTTTTGCTCCCACTCCGAACGGATATGATAAGATTCCGCAAATCGGAATTGTTATTCTGGAAGATAAAGTAGATATAGGTGCTAATACGTGTGTAGACCGTGCTACAATGGGAGCTACGGTAGTACACAGCGGTGTCAAGTTAGACAATCTGATACAAATAGCACACAATGATGAAATAGGTTCGCATACCGTTATGGCTGCGCAAGCCGGAATTGCCGGTTCTACCAAAGTGGGTGAATGGTGTATGATCGGTGGCCAGGTAGGTATTGCAGGACATTCTAAAATAGGAGATAAAGTTGGATTAGGCGCACAATCAGGTGTGCCGGGAGACATCAAGTCCGGTAGCCAGCTTATCGGAACTCCTCCTATGGAACTGAAACAATATTTCAAATCATCCATTGCACAAAGAAGCCTGCCGGATATGCAGAAAGAACTGCGTAACTTGCGCAAAGAAGTAGAAGAATTAAAACAACTATTAAATAAGTAACCAATGCTGAAACAAAAAACGCTGAAAGATAGCTTTTCACTGAGCGGGAAAGGTCTTCACACTGGACTTGATCTCACTGTAACATTCAATCCTGCTCCGGACAATCACGGATATAAAATCCAGCGCATTGACGTAGAAGGACAACCAACTATCGACGCAGTAGCCGACAATGTAACAGAAACCACCCGTGGTACTGTATTGTCGAAAAATGGAGTCAAAGTAAGCACCATTGAACATGGTATGGCAGCCCTTTATGCATTGGGCATTGATAACTGCCTGATCCAAGTTAACGGACCGGAATTTCCTATTTTAGATGGTAGTGCACAATATTACGTACAAGAAATAGAACGTGTAGGAACAGTAGAGCAAAATGCCGTCAAAGACTTTTATATTATCAAGTCTAAAATTGAGTTCCGGGATGAAACGACAGGTTCTTCTATTATTGTACTACCTGACGAGAATTTCAGTCTGAATGTACTGGTTTCATACGATTCGACTATTATCCCGAATCAGTTTGCGACCCTTGAAGATATGCATAATTTCAAAGACGAAGTGGCTGCCAGCCGTACTTTCGTCTTTGTTCGTGAAATAGAGCCGTTGCTCTCCGCCGGATTGATTAAAGGTGGTGACCTGGACAATGCGATCGTAATCTACGAACGCAAAATGTCACAAGAAAGCTTTGACAAGTTGGCAGATGTGATGGGAGTACCTCACATGGATGCCGATCAATTAGGCTATATCAATCACAAACCGTTAGTTTGGCCCAATGAATGTGCCCGTCACAAACTGCTGGATGTCATTGGTGACCTCGCTTTAATTGGCAAACCGATTAAAGGCCGTATCATCGCTACCCGTCCGGGACATACTATCAACAATAAATTTGCCCGTCAAATGCGGAAAGAAATCCGTCTGCACGAAATACAGGCACCAAGCTACGACTGTAACCGCGAGCCGATAATGGATGTAAACCGTATCCGCGAATTGTTGCCGCACCGTTATCCTTTCCAACTGGTGGACAAAGTGATTGAAATTGGTGCCAACTACATTGTAGGTATTAAAAACATCACAGCCAACGAACCTTTCTTCCAGGGACATTTTCCACAGGAGCCCGTTATGCCGGGAGTACTTCAAGTGGAAGCAATGGCACAAGTCGGAGGCTTGCTCGTCTTGAATTCCGTAGATGATCCTGAACGTTATTCTACCTATTTCATGAAAATAGATGGAGTGAAATTCCGTCAGAAAGTAGTGCCGGGAGATACAATCATCTTTCGTGTAGAACTGCTGGCACCTATCCGCCGTGGCATTTCTACCATGAAAGGATATGCGTTTGTCGGCGAGAAAGTTGTTTGCGAAGCAGAATTCATGGCACAAATAGTAAAAAATAAGTAATAATTGATATTTAAAAGCATGATAAGTCCTTTAGCGTATATCCATCCCGAAGCTAAGATTGGGGAAAATGTAGAAATTGCGCCTTTTGTATTTATAGATAAGAACGTAGTTATCGGCGACAACAATAAAATTATGGCTAACGCCAATATTTTATACGGTTCACGTATTGGTAACGGAAACACGATTTTTCCGGGTGCCGTTATCGGAGCCATTCCGCAAGACCTCAAGTTTCGCGGTGAAGAATCGACAGCCGAAATCGGAGATAATAATCTGATTCGTGAAAATGTAACAATCAACCGTGGTACGGCAGCTAAAGGGCGCACGATTGTGGGAAATAACAATTTATTGATGGAAGGTGTACACGTAGCACACGACGCATTGGTTGGTAACGGATGTATCATCGGTAACTCTACCAAGATGGCAGGCGAAATCGTCATTGATGATAACGCGATTGTCAGCGCCAATGTATTGATGCATCAATTCTGTCATGTAGGCAGTCATGTAATGATTCAGGGCGGATGCCGTTTCAGTAAAGATATTCCTCCTTACATCATTGCAGGACGCGAACCGATCGCTTTCAGCGGAATCAATATCATCGGCTTGCGCCGTCGTGGTTTCTCCAATGAAGTGATCGAAAGTATTCACAATGCATATCGTATCATTTACCAAAGTGGTTTGAACACGACAGAAGCATTGAAAAAAATAGAAGATGAATTCGAAAAGAGCCCGGAGATTGACTATATAGTCAATTTTATCCGTAATTCAGAACGTGGTATTATTAAATAAACAGTTCAAAATAGTCATATTATGATATACAGATTTACTATCATATCTGATGAAGTTGACGATTTTGTCAGAGAAATACAAATTGATCCGGAAGCAACTTTTTATGACTTCCATGAAGCAATACTGAAATCAGTAGGGTACGCAAACGACCAGATGACTTCTTTCTTTATCTGCGATGACGACTGGGAAAAAGAAAAAGAAGTAACCCTGGAAGAAATGGACGACAATCCGGAAATGGATAGCTGGGTAATGAAAGAAACTACTATCAGCGAACTGGTAGAAGATGAAAAACAAAAACTGTTATATGTATTCGATTACATGACAGAACGTTGTTTCTTCATCGAACTATCCGAAATTATCACCGGAAAAGATATGAATGGTGCCAAATGTACCAAGAAATCAGGAGATGCTCCCAAACAAACGGTAGACTTTGAAGAAATGACCGCTACCGGAGGTTCTCTTGATCTGGATGAAAACTTCTATGGAGACCAGGACTTCGACATGGAAGACTTCGATCAGGAAGGATTTGACATAGGTGGTGACACTAGCAGCCCATACGAAGAAGAAAAATTCTAAGTATTAAGCATCAAGTATTAGGTATTAATTGCTATGTAGTGTCAGGCAGTTAATACCTAATATTTTTTTAGTCCCGTACGCTTTAATACTTAATACTTCTATACTTAATACTTAAAAATCTATGCCTACTCTCATTGTTCTTATAGGCCCTACAGGTGTGGGGAAAACGGAGTTGAGCCTGCGCTTGGCAGAAACATTTCAGACAAGCATTGTATCTGCCGATTCGAGACAGCTTTATGCCGAATTAAAAATAGGCACGGCAGCTCCTACTCCCGACCAACTCAAACGTGTCCCCCATCAACTGGTCGGCACGCTCCACCTCACAGACTATTACAGTGCTGCTCAATACGAAACAGAAGCACTGGATATTCTGGAGAAATTATTCACGCAACACGAAGTCGTGATTCTCACTGGTGGCTCAATGATGTACGTAGACGCTATCTGTAAGGGAATTGACGATATTCCTACCGTTGATGCGGAAACCCGTCAACTCATGTTACAAAAGTATGAAGAGGAAGGCCTTGAACAACTCTGCGCAGAACTTCGCTTGTTAGACCCGGAATATTACCGGATTGTAGATCTGAAGAATCCCAAGCGAGTGATTCATGCGTTGGAGATTTGCTATATGACCGGACGCACTTATACTTCTTTTCGCACCCAACAAAAAAAACAGCGTCCTTTCCGTATTCTGAAAATCGGCCTGACTCGTGATCGGGAAGAACTTTATGACCGTATCAACCGTCGGGTAGACCAGATGATGGAGGAAGGATTATTGGAAGAAGTACGTTCCGTCCTTCCCTATCGTCACCTCAATTCACTCAATACAGTAGGCTATAAAGAACTGTTCAAATATCTGGACGGAGAATGGGAACTCTCCTTTGCTATAGACAAAATCAAGCAAAACTCCCGCATTTATTCGCGTAAACAGATGACCTGGTTCAAAAGAGATGAAGAAATAAAATGGTTCCACCCGGAACAAGAAACGGAGATACTAGCGTACCTCCGTCAATCTTTATAACATTATATTTTGACAATATTTAGAAACAGAAGACATCTAAAATCTACTGCTATTCTTCAGATGCAGTTACTTTTATTGTTGAAGTCACTGTATCATTAATAGCACGAATAGAAATTTGACGGGCTTGATATTCTTCTTTCACTAATAGATTTACTTCAATCACTCCATTCTTTCCCTTATCACCATAAGCAGCCAATGCAGTCTTATCTTTCAATACAGATATACTCCTAATACGATCAGGAGAAATATTCGCTAAAGGATCATCACCTGTAGCCTCTTTGCCATCAATTATAACCAAAGGTTTACCTCCATCAGCAGAACGAAACGTAGCTCCCCAACTCTTTGCCCCACTATTTAATGCATCCAACCTTGTTTTATTAATGCCTTCGATTTCAATCTTTCTCGGCGCAAACTTTTTTTCCGAATATAGTTTTATATCCATCACTCCATCCTTAGCCTTTTCTCCATAAATCTTAATAGCTTTTTCAGGACCTATGACAGACACACTTTCAATACGTTCAGGATTCAAAGCATTTACTACTTCACGTTCAGACTCTTTCCCATTAATAATAACCAAAGGTTTTCCTTCACCGGAAATTCCTTGTACCGAAATAGCCACCTTCTTTTTCCCGGATGTTAAGACAGAATCTTTTTTTTCTGTACGATAACCTACCACTACTACCTTATTCTTGGTAGTATCAATAGGCTCCTTAACAACATTTTCTTCACTCTTTTTTTCCACAATTTCCGCCAAATCATTAACTTTGACTGCAGAAATCTCTTCCACTTTTTCAGAGATTTCAGGACGGGCAAAAGCAGTTACTGCAATAGCTGCCAACGGAAGTACATACAAGTACTTCAACCGTGCCCACGGATTCGATTTTTCTTTTAACATCATAGTGATACGTTTTTTAAGTTTACTGTGATTAAAGCTGTTGGCCATAGAGTAGAGCCTTGTGCCAACGGCTTTTTTTATTAATAATAGTTGATATTCTTTCGCGTTTACACCCTCATTAATGACGGTCTCGTCCGCTTCATATTCGTGAATGTTCTGCAACTCCTGTTTCAACAACCATGCACCAGGATTGAACCATTGGAAAAAGATGCAAATATCCGCCACCAATAAATCTACTGAATGGCGATGGTGAATATGAGCCATTTCATGAATAAGGATTTCCCTCCCGTTTTCCTCCAAGTCTTTTCGGCTGATAACAATATACTTCATCCAACTGAACGGAGCTATCTCCTGATTATGCACCACAAGTGTAACCCCTTTCTCCAACTTCTCATGTTTGCCGGAATGTACCAACCGAAAGAGACAAATCAAAGAATAGATATTGCGACAGGCAAGAAACAGAATACCCGCCCAATAGACCAACAGAACAATCTGTACCCAAGATATGGCCGACGTCTCCTGCACTGCACCGACATTGGCAGGAGTAGTCTCCAACTCTGCCATCAATAGCAATTGTTCAATGGAAAGCACAGCCTGCTGCACTTCAACCTGATGCCGGGTAGTTACTTCGATACAAGGAATGAGTAATGAAAAGAACAACACTCCCAATAAAGCCATACGATTGAAACGATGAAAGGTTTCCTTGCTAAGTAATAACCGGAAAAACAGGTAAAACAGAACAAGACAAACAGATGATTTTAATATATAAATGAAGAAAACTCCCATAGCATAGATTTTCGTTTAATAGATTAGTGTTTTTTGTCAGCCTGTTCCACTTCCTCGATGAGCTGTTTCAATTCATCCAAGGAAATATCTTCCTCCTTAACCAAAGAAGAAACGGCATTTAGGTAAGAATTATTAAAATACTTACTAATCACATTCCGCAGCGTTCCTTTACGAAAATCTTCTTCACTGACTACGGGATAATATTGATAGGTATTTCCGAAAGTATAATGAGCTAGAAAACCTTTTTCTTCCAACCCACGCACAATCGTAGATAGTGTATTGAAATGTGGCTTGGGATCTTCATAGAAAGCCAACATTTCCTTCACGAACAAGGGACCTTTTTCCCAGAAAAAGCCCATGATTTCTTCTTCTTTTGCTGTTAATCCTTTCATATCTGCAACTTTGTTTGCTGCAAATAACGAAAAGTTTTAGTTCATAAACTAATTTATCTAGTTAAAGTAAACTAAAAGATATAGTTAAGACGAATAATCTACTATTAAACACCTGTGAAACAGATTTATTACATCTCTTTTAGCTCCACAGTTTATTGACAATAAAGTTGCCGATAAAGAACAAGTCGCCCATAAAAATAATGCTGAATACCAGAAAAGTGAAACAAGTACTCCACCGGGCTCCTCCCTCCTCTTCGCCACGTTTGATACGAAGCAGGGAACTATGTAAACAATCACCTGCTATGAACAATACAAACAAACTCGGTATCAAGTCACCCCATGACACCAACCACAGATTATCACCCTTTCCCATCAGGAACGTCAATGCCACGGCCAATAAGAAGACAGAAGCATATTGCAAGTCTTTTCTTTTTGAATTCATAGTGGTAATGTTTAAAGTCCTTTTCACAAAGATATTGAATCTCACCCAATAATCCTTATCAAATCTATATAAAAATCGGTCAGGCTTTGTTGAATCTAAGTTTATTGTTACTTTTGCAAGTACGAATTAAAACCAAAACCGATTATAAACGCAGATGAAAAAGATCAGCATCACTTTATTACTCTGCCTTCTCTGTCTGACCGGAATGGCACAAGGACAAAAGGCACTCGATTTAAAAGATATTACTTCCGGACGTTTCCGCCCGGAAAATATTCAGGGAGTAATCCCTATGCCTGATGGCGAACACTACACACAGATGAACGCTGACGGCACGCAAATCATTAAATACTCTTTCAAGACAGGCGAGAAAGTAGAAGTGATTTTCGATGTAAATACCACACGTGAATGTGACTTCAAGAACTTCGACAGTTACCAATTCTCGCCCGACGGTCAGAAATTGCTGATTGCTACTAAAACAACACCTATTTACAGGCATTCATACACAGCTGTACATTACATTTACCCTTTGAAACGAAATGATAAGGGCGTTACGACAAACAACATTATTGAACGGCTGTCTGACGGTGGACCTCAACAGGTCCCCGTCTTTTCTCCGGACGGTACCATGATTGCATTTGTACGCAACAATAACATATTTCTTGTTAAGTTGCTTTACGGCAACAGCGAAAGCCAGGTCACAGAAGATGGCAAACAGAATTCGGTAATCAACGGTATTCCTGACTGGGTGTATGAAGAAGAGTTCGGCTTCGACCGTGCTTTGGAATTCAGCGCCGACAATACGCTGATTGCTTTTATCCGTTTCGACGAGTCGGAAGTTCCCTCCTACTCTTTCCCGGTATTTGCCGGACAAGCACCCCGCATTGATGCTTTAAAAGATTATCCGGGCGAATATACATACAAGTATCCGAAAGCCGGATATCCGAATTCGAAAGTAGAGGTACGCACGTATGACATCAAATCACATGTCACCCGTACAATGAAACTCCCATTGGATGCAGACGGATACATTCCGCGTATACGCTTCACAAAGGATGCCAATAAACTGGCTATCATGACATTGAACCGCCATCAAGACCGTTTTGATCTTTACTTTGCCGATCCTCGTTCCACACTTTGCAAACTTATACTTCGTGATGAGTCTCCTTATTACATAAAGGAGAATATTTTCGATAATATCCAGTTCTATCCGGAATATTTCAGTCTACTTAGCGAACGTGACGGTTACAGTCACCTCTATTGGTATAGCATGGGGGGTAATCTGATTAAAAAAGTTACTAACGGTAAGTTTGAGGTGAAAGATTTTCTGGGATATGATGAAGAAGACGGTTCTTTCTATTACACCAGCAATGAAGAAAGCCCTCTGCGCAAAGCTGTCTATAAAATAGACAAGAAAGGCAAGAAGCTCAAACTATCCCAACAGGTAGGAACCAATACACCGCTCTTCAGTAAATCAATGAAGTATTACATGAACAAGTTCTCCAACTTGAATACTCCGATGCTGGTTACACTGAATGATAATTCGGGCAAAACACTCAAAACGCTTATTACCAATGACGGATTGAAACAAACATTGTCCGGATATGCTGTGCCACAAAAAGAGTTCTTCACTTTCCAAACCACAGATGGCGTGAAGTTGAACGGCTGGATGATGAAACCGGTTAATTTTTCCGCATCTAAAAAATATCCGGTACTGATGTATCAATATAGCGGTCCGGGCTCTCAACAGGTATTGGATACCTGGGGAATCAGTTGGGAGACATACATGGCAAGCCTTGGTTATATCGTGGTATGCGTGGACGGTCGCGGCACAGGAGGTCGTGGAGAAGCTTTCGAGAAATGCACTTATCTGAAAATCGGAGTCAAAGAAGCCAAAGATCAGGTAGAGACTGCCTTGTATCTCGGCAAACAGCCATACGTGGATAAAGATCGCATCGGTATCTGGGGCTGGAGCTACGGCGGATACATGACTCTCATGAGTATGAGCGAAGGAACTCCCGTATTCAAAGCAGGAGTAGCAGTGGCTGCACCCACCGACTGGCGTTTCTATGATACGATTTACACCGAACGCTTCATGCGTACTCCGAAAGAGAACGCGGAAGGATATAAGGAATCATCAGCCTTCACCCGTGCTGACAAACTACATGGAAACTTGTTGTTGGTGCATGGCATGGCAGACGATAATGTGCACTTCCAAAATTGTGCGGAATATGCCGAACAGTTGGTTCAGCTTGGAAAACAATTTGATATGCAAGTGTATACAAACCGCAATCATGGAATATATGGTGGCAATACCCGCCAACATCTATACACACGGTTGACCAACTTTTTCTTGAACAATTTATAATGACGGACAGAGTACGTAAGCCCGAATGGCTGAAAATTAATATCGGTGCCAACGAACGATACACCGAAACCAAACGGATTGTCGACTCCCACTGCTTGCATACTATATGCAGCAGTGGGCGTTGCCCTAATATGGGGGAATGCTGGGGAAAAGGAACTGCCACCTTTATGATCGGTGGTGACATCTGTACGCGCAGTTGCAAATTCTGCAACACACAAACCGGCCGCCCGCACCCGCTAGACATAAACGAACCTACCCATGTAGCAGAATCCATCGCACTGATGAAACTGGATCATGCTGTCATCACATCCGTAGACCGGGATGATCTACCGGATTTGGGAGCAGCACATTGGGCACGTACCATCCGGGAAATAAAACGGCTGAATCCACAAACAACAATCGAAGTGCTCATTCCTGATTTTCAAGGCAGGATGGAGTTGTTAGATTTGGTAATCGAAGCCCGCCCCGACATTATTTCACACAATATGGAAACCGTACGCCGCATTAGTCCGCTAGTGCGCAGCGCGGCAAATTATGATACAAGTTTGCAAGTTATCAGACACATTTCCGGAAAGGGAGTTAAATCTAAAAGCGGCATTATGGTCGGACTGGGTGAGACCCCGGAGGAAGTCGAAACATTGATGGATGATCTGTTAGCAACCGGTTGCCAGATTCTTACCATAGGCCAATACCTTCAACCGACTCACCGGCATTATCCCGTTGCGGCATATATCACTCCGCAGCAATTTGCAGAATATAAAACTGTAGGTTTAGAGAAAGGATTCAACATCGTAGAAAGCGCTCCCCTTGTTCGTTCCTCCTACCATGCAGAGAAACATATTCGTTAGTAAACAAAACACATACCCTATTTGTTTTATAGATAGAACCGACAAATAAACATAAATATAGAGATGGCTCATAAAGGAATACTTTCTTCCGCATTTAACATGTCGCTGGGTTTTATCCCCGTTATTATTTCCATTTTATTGTGTGAACTTATAACGCAAGACACGGCTATTTACATCGGTACAGGCATAGGTATTATAGGTATATACCTTTCTTATCGACGTAAAGGATTGTTGATTCCTAATTTTATCCTCTATATAGCGACCGGAGTGTTAGCACTATTATCCGTAGCAGCTCTCATTCCTGGTGATTATGTTCCCCCCGGTGCGCTTCCACTTACGCTGGAAGTCAGTATTCTCATTCCGATGCTAAGTCTTTATATGCATAAGAAAAGGTTTATCAACCACTTCTTAAAACAGATAGGTTCTTGCAACAAACGTTTATATGCGCAGGGAGCAGAGGCAGCCGTTGTATCTGCCCGCATTGCCTTGATTTTCGGAATACTGCATTTTATTATAATCAGCATCACCGTCATTTTCCAAAACCCACTAAGTAAGACAAGTCTGTTTGTACTCTATAAAGTGTTACCTCCTACTGTCTTTCTGATGAGTATCCTGTTCAATCAGATCGCCATCCGTTTCTTCAATCATTTAATGTCACACACGGAATATGTTCCTATTGTAAATACCAAAGGAGACGTGATCGGAAAAACACCTGCAATAGAAGCTGTTAATTACAAAAACGCATACATCAATCCGGTGATAAGAATTGCCATATCCACTCACGGAATGTTATTCCTTTGCGACAGGCCATCAACAGCCATTCTGGATAGAGGGAAAGTAGATATTCCCATGGAATGTTATCTTCGCTACGGAGAATCTCTGGAAGCAGGCGCCACTCGTTTAATCAACAATGCTTTTCCTCATGAAAAAGGTATCAAACCTGAATTCAACATCGTTTATCACTTCGAGAATGAAGTGACCAACCGTCTTATCTATCTATTCATTGTCGATATCAAAGACGATTCCATCCTTTGTACCCCCCGCTTTAAAAACAGTAAGCTGTGGAGTTTCAAACAGATAGAGGAGAACTTAGGAAAGGGCTTCTTCAGCAGTTGCTTCGAAGATGAATATGAACACCTGAAAGGCGTTATTTATATAAGAGAAAAATACAGGGAATCTTAGATAAATCGGGCACGTGTCCTTTCCAGTCCTTCACTGTACGCGTCTGTATATACTCTCCTTCACAAGTAATATTGGCAGCGATACAGAGCTTTGTTTGAGGACGGCAATTCAACAAAATATCTTCTACCATCTTATGATTCCGGTAAGGCGTCTCTATGAAAAGTTGCGTCTGATTTTCAGCATACACACGCTGCTCCAGTGCTTTTAGTTTCTTGGCACGTTCTCCCGGTTCAATCGGCAAATAACCGTGAAACGCAAAACTCTGCCCGTTAAAGCCGGAAGCCATCACGGAAAGGATAATGGAAGAAGGTCCGACCAAAGGAACCACTTTCAGCTTTTTACGTTGTGCGATAGCAACCACATCCGCTCCCGGGTCAGCTACTGCCGGACAACCTGCTTCGGAGATAACCCCCATTGAAGCTCCACCCACCAAAGGTTGCAGATAACCGGAAATATCATCAGGAGAAGTATGCTTGTTCAACGGGTAAAATGTCAATGCATCAATATCAATCTCCCGGTCCACCTTTTTCAGGAAACGCCGGGCAGAACGAACATCTTCGACTATAAAATACCGGATACCAGAAATGATCTCCTTATTATAAGAAGGCAATACCTTTTCAATAGACGTATCACCTAACGTCACGGGCAACAAATAGAGGGCAGTGTCCACTTTTTAAATTGAGAATTGAGAATTAAGACTATACTTTAATGTTAAAAATCAAATAAGGTTTTGAGCGAAGCTAATTAAAAATTGAAAAACGCAACAGTTTAGGAAGCCAGATAGTTGGATTCACTTAACATCACATGATAATCAGTAAATTCCAGGAGATCTTTCAGTTTCATGTCCTTATGCTTTTTCATATAAGAGGCGATGATTCTTGCTCCCATCCATGTTCCGATCAATGCCGGAGCTTGAGCACCCAACATATCGACAGCAGGAGCAGGCTTCATATAATAGCGGATCACCATCGGGTCTCGTGCATGCAGATGATCGTTGGTACAGATATAATTCCATATCTCCTTTTCATTCTCCTTACACCAGTCGTTTTCCTCCTTGGAATATCCCATCGCTTCGCCGATATCACTATATCCTAATAAGTTTTGCACGACGTAGTTGATTTTTCCGGAGTGCATCATCAAGTCAATCAAACAAGTACCCTCATGATAGTTCATTCCGTAACGGCTCAAAAGATAAAAAGCAAAACAATCCGGCACAATCCGTTCCGGACGCATCGAGCGACATTGATAATCGTAATAGAAACGCTTATAAAGAGGATAATCTTCCCCCATATATTTATCAAGACTGATCCCTAATAAAGAATCCACCAAAATTATAGATTCGTTGAAGGCAGACACTTGCGAATAGATAAACGGCACTTTTGTATCAGGCACTTCCTTCTTCAGTTTCCGGAATCCTTTGTTTAGTCCTTTTTCCACCTCATCCAGATTAGGGTACTTTGCTTCTACGTCGCTAAGCAAACGGACTAAAGTCGTATCCGAATAGAATTTCTGCAGACGTTGCGAAATGGTATCATCTTTCACCGTACCGATAGACAATACATCCTCAATCAGGATTTTCGTCGGCATACGGTAGTCCATCGTCAACTTCTGCATAGCAGAAAAGCTGTTGGAGCGAACGTATTCGCTCAACAGCTTATCATATCTTAGAACAGAAATCTCCTCTTCCTTCTGCTCCGTACCCTTTCCCGTGCTTATCCCGCAGGAGGCGAAAAGCATACTAATTAAAATAATAAGAAGAGAGATCCGTAGTTTCATAATCTTTTATCCGTAAATGATGTTACCATTTTCGTCCATATACTCATCGAGTCCTTTCTCATAAGTAGCCATGGCACGAAGACTCATACCTACGCTGGAGAATCCACCGTCATGGAATAAGTTCTGCATAGTCACCTTACGGGTAAGATCGGAGAACATCACGATGCAATAATCGGCACATTCGTCAGCCGTAGCGTTTCCGAGCGGAGACATACGGTTGGAGAAATCAAACAGTTTATCCATACCCTTCACGCCCGAACCGGCAGTAGTAAATGTAGGAGACTGCGAGATAGTGTTCACACGTACGCTATGTTCGCGTCCGTAGATGTAACCAAAGCTACGTGCAATAGATTCCAGCAATGCCTTAGCATCTGCCATATCATTGTAGCCGTAGAAAGTACGCTGTGCGGCCACGTAGCTCAAAGCAACGATAGAACCGTAATCAGCAATAGCGTTCAATTTCTTGGCCGACTGAATCATTTTGTGGAATGAAACAGCTGAAATATCCAATGTCTTATCCAACATTCCATAGTCAAGGTCATCGTAAGTACGTTTCTTGCGCACGTTGGGAGACATACCGATAGAGTGGAGTACAAAATCAATTTGTCCACCCAGTATATCCATGGAGGTCTTGAATACATTTTGCAAATCTTCTACGCTGGTGGCATCTGCCGGAATAACCTGGCAATTTAATTTCTGGGCCAAAGCGTCGACTTCTCCCATACGGATAGCCATCGGAGTATTTGATAATGTAATAGTTGCACCTTCTTCTACGGCACGCTCTGCTACTTTCCAGGCAATAGACTGATCGTTCAAAGCACCGAAGATAATACCTCTTTTTCCTTTCAACAAGTTATAACTCATATCTTTTAATAGTTAAATTTTGTGCAAAGATAGGAACTTTCTGCATAAAAACACGAGAAGTGTGCAAATAATAGACAGAAATGACAAAAAATACACGTATTCTATCAATTAGTCCACATCCTCTTGGGGTTTGCCACCTATCTTTGCAATCGATAATTAAGAGGTTTTTTCATAATATTTATTTAAGGTTAGAATTAGGTTAACATGAATTTGTCTTATTCCTCTCCTGCAGGCTGCCTGCGACAGATCGCCTGCGGAAGGACATAAGAATTATGAAATCGCCCTCATTAATCATCACCCAACTACCAAGAAAAACAATAGATGTATAACCCTATAGAAATAAGTTACTAAATGAACACATTGACAAAAAGACTCTTCTGGATGGCCATATCCTGTTTACCGTTTATCTCATCAGGATGTAAACAAAGCGAGACTGCCGTAAAAGAAAGCTCCATCAGTGACGCTCTCTACCAGAATCTACCTTTTGAAATGCCCAAAGTACAGCAACCGGTTTTTCCTGCTTACGAGGTAAACATTGAGAAATTCGGAGCCAAAGGCGATGGTCTGTTTCTGAATACCAAAGCAATCAACGATGCTATTAAAGAGGTGAATCAACGCGGAGGGGGTAAAGTGATTATCCCGGAAGGCATCTGGTTGACAGGACCTATCGAACTGTTGAGCAACGTGAATTTATATACGGAACAGAATGCATTGGTGCTTTTCACCGGTGATTTTGAGGCATATCCTATCATTGCCACTTCTTTTGAAGGATTGGAAACCCGTCGTTGCCAATCGCCTATTTCCGCACGCAATGCAGAGAACATCGCTATCACAGGATATGGCACATTTGACGGGAACGGCGACTGCTGGCGTCCGGTAAAAAAAGGCAAACTGACTGCTTCACAATGGAAAAAGCTAGTAAACTCGGGAGGTGTTCTTGATGAAAAACAAGAGATATGGTACCCCACGGCCGGTTCACTGAAAGGTGCAATGGCTTGTAAAGATTTCAATGTACCCGAAGGTATCAATACAGACGAAGAATGGGCTGAAATCCGTCCGTGGTTGCGCCCGGTGTTGTTAAGCATCGTCAAAAGCAAGAAAGTACTGTTGGAAGGTGTTACTTTCAAAAACTCACCAAGCTGGTGTCTGCACCCCTTGTCCTGCGAAGATTTTACAGTAAATAATATCATGGTCATCAATCCGTGGTATTCCCAGAATGGTGACGCTATCGACCTGGAATCTTGCAAGAACGCGCTCATTATTAATAGTGTATTCGATGCGGGAGATGATGCTATCTGTATCAAATCCGGTAAAGATGAAGACGGCCGCCGTCGCGGTGAACCTTGCCAGAACGTTATCGTTAAAAATAATACGGTACTGCACGGACACGGTGGATTCGTAGTAGGTAGTGAAATGTCGGGTGGTGTGAAGAACATCTATGTAGAAGACTGCACATTTATGGGCACAGACGTAGGTTTGCGCTTCAAGAGCACTCGCGGACGTGGCGGTGTGGTAGAAAACATCTACATTAATAATATCAACATGATTAATATTCCGAACGAACCGTTGTTGTTCGACCTGTTCTACGGTGGAAAAGGTGCCGGCGAAGAATCGGAAGAGGATTTGCTGAACCGCATGAAGACAAGTATTCCTCCGGTAACGGAAGAAACACCCGCTTTCCGCAATATTCATATCTCTAATATTGTTTGCAGAGGTTCGGGACGTGCCATGTTCTTCAATGGTTTGCCGGAAATGCCGATCAGCAATATTACCGTTAAGAATGTCGTGATGACAGAAGCTACGGACGGCGTTGTTATCAGCCAAGTTGACGGAGTTACTTTGGAGAATGTATATGTAGAATCATCCAAAGGTAACAATATATTAAATGTCAAAAATGCTAAGAATCTGATCGTAGACGGAAAGGTTTATGAAGAATTAGGAGCGAAAGAAGAAATTTTAAGCCTCAAATAAAGTTCATTGCAAAAAAGAAAACCACAATATCATTATATAGAGTAAAAAGCTCAAATAGCAGACTATAATCTTTTCAAAAGATAGACAGTCTGCTATTTTTTCTGTTACTTTTGCAAGGAGAAATACGACGTATAATTTCAGCCTTAGAAAATCATGAAGAAGAATCTTTTTATTTTTACTTTCCTTTTAGGAGTTTTCAGTCTGTCTGCCCAGGCGCAGAAACAGGAGAAAACCATCACAGTTGAAGTACAAAACAACTGGAATCAGGCCAAAGCGGATGCTCCAGTTGTTATCAACCTGCATGAGTTGCACGCCGGCTTCAAAGTTAAATCCGCTGTTGTCATGGAAGGAACAAAGGAAATACCTTCACAGCTGGACGATTTGAACAGAGACCGCAAGATGGACGAACTGGCCTTTGTGACCGACCTCCCTGCTCACGGTAGAAAAACATTCCAGGTTACACTCTCTTCGGAGAAAAGTGCAAAGACTTATCCGGAAAGGGTTTATGCCGATATGTTTATAGTAGACAACCGGAAAGGCAAACATCAACGGGTGCAGGCTATCACCGTTCCCGGCACCAGCAATATATACAGCATGGTACGTCCGCACGGTCCGGTTCTGGAATCGGAACTGGTGGGCTATCGTCTTTATTTCAATGAGAAACAGACACCGGATATTTACGGCAAGTTCAACAAAGGACTGGAGATCAAAGAATCGCAGTTCTACCCGACGGATGAACAATTAGCTAAAGGATTCGGAGATGACGTACTTCGTGTGTTCGACAGCTGCGGACCGGGCGCATTGAAAGGTTGGGACGGACAAAAAGCAACGCATATCACTCCAGTGGACACTCGCACAGAACGTATCATCTCTTATGGACCGGTGCGGGTGATTGCAGAAATTGAAGTGACCGGATGGAAATATCAGGATCAGGAACTGGATATGATGACACGCTACACGCTTTATGCCGGACATCGCGATCTTCATATCGAAACATTCTTTGACGAACCGCTCAATAAAGAAGTTTTCTGTACAGGTGTGCAAGACATCGTAGGTACTTCCAAATCTTTCTCCGATCATAAAGGGCTCGTAGGAAGTTGGGGAACAGACTGGCCTGTCAACGACACCGTGAAATATGCCAAAGAAACTGTAGGGCTGGGCACTTGTATCCCTCAACGTTATGTAAAATCGGAAGAAAAGGATAAAGCCAATTTCCTTTATACCATTACCGCTCCGGGAAATAAATATTTCCAGTATCACACTACTTTCACTTCGATGAAAGAGACATTCGGATATAAAACACCGGAAGCATGGTTTGCTCATCTCCGCGAATGGAAAGAAGAGCTGGCTCATCCGGTGACAGTGAGAATAAAAGATAACCGCACCAATAAATAGGGTAGAAACAAATACAACTAAACAAAAATTACGAGGTTTCTACCAATTTTTCTATGACTCTGCACAAATATTCCTCCTTGTGCAGAGTCTTTTTATTTACCTTTGCCATCAGATAAAACCAACGAATCATTTATATAAATAATCTATCTATAACATGAAACGATTGACACAGACTTTAGCCTTTTGCTTATTAACGGTTTTCACCGCAGTGGCACAGAAGAACTATGTATCTGAAGTATGGGTTTCCGACCTCGGAAACGGTAAATACAAAAATCCGGTACTTTATGCCGACTACTCCGATCCGGACGCTTGTCGCGTAGGGGATGATTTCTATATGACTTCATCCAGTTTCAACTGCTTGCCGGGATTGCAAATCCTTCATTCCAAAGATTTAGTCAACTGGACAATCATCGGTGCTGCAGTTCCCAATGCCCTCCCTCCTATCGAAACTCCGGAACGGCCGGAACACGGTAATCGTGTATGGGCTCCGGCTATCCGTCATCACAACGGTGAGTTTTACATCTTTTGGGGAGATCCCGACCAGGGAGCTTTTATGGTGAAAGCCAAAGATCCGAAAGGTCCGTGGAGCGAACCGGTCTTGGTGAAAGCAGGAAAAGGCATCATTGACACTTGTCCGTTTTGGGATGAGGACGGAAAAGTATATATGGTACACGCATACGCAGGAAGCCGTGCCGGACTGAAAAGTGTAATCACTATCTGCGAACTGAATGCGGAAGCAAATGCAGCGATCACTCCTTCTCGTATTATTTTTGACGGTCACGAAGCACATCAAACTTGCGAAGGTCCTAAAATGTATAAGAGAAACGACTATTATTATATCTTCCATCCGGCAGGTGGTGTACCGACAGGCTGGCAGGTCGTACTACGTTCTAAAAACATCTACGGTCCTTACGAATGGAAAACAGTACTCGCGCAAGGTGACTCTCCGATCAACGGTCCTCATCAGGGTGCATGGGTGGATACTCCTACCGGAGAAGACTGGTTCCTCCACTTTCAGGATGTCGGCGCTTACGGACGTATCATGCATCTCCAACCGATGAAGTGGGTGAACGACTGGCCTGTGATCGGTATCGATAAAGACAGTGACGGCTGTGGCGAACCTGTCTTGACTTACAAGAAGCCGAATGTAGGTCAGACATATCCTATCTGCACTCCGCAGGAAAGTGACGAGTTCGACGGATATACACTTTCTCCACAATGGCAATGGCATGCTAACATCAATGAGAAATGGGCCTATTACGCAGGCGACAAGAGTTATGTGAGGTTATATTCTTATCCAGTTTTAAAAGAATATAAGAATTTGTGGGATGTAGCCAACCTGCTCTTGCAGAAAACTCCTTCTGATAATTTCACCACAACAATGAAACTTACGTTCAGCCCTAATCCTAAACTTAAAGGTGAACGCACCGGACTTGTTGTTATGGGCAGAGATTATGCCGGAATCATTCTGGAAAATACAGATAAAGGTTTGATCTTATCTCAAGTTGAATGTAAAAGAGCGGATAAAGGAAAACCGGAACAGGCAAATGCTTCTGTTAATCTTTCTCAAAATACGGTTTACCTGAAAGTTCGTTTCAGTTGTGATGGCAAGAAAATCAAGGGTAGCGAAGGCGGACATGACCTCATTGTGATGTGCAACTTCAGCTATAGCCTCGACGGAAAGAAGTATCATCCACTAGGCAATCCTTTCCAGGCAAGAGAAGGACAATGGATCGGTGCTAAGGTCGGCATGTTCTGCACACGTCCCGCTATCGTTACTAACGACGGAGGATGGGCAGATGTAGACTGGTTCCGGATTACTAAGAAATAGTTTCAAATTTAGTTCCCTAGTTTGAAACTTCTAGTTTCATGCCTTGAAACTGTTAGTTCCATACGGTGAAACCATTGGTTTCTCGGTGTGGAACTAATTGTTTCACACCGAGAAACTAAAAGTTCACTACAGTTCCGTGGCAAAAAACAATTCTTTCCAAAGGAGAAGATAAAATCCGGCAAATAGGAAAGGATTTCTTTATCTTATCTTTTTTACCTATTTTTGTATCGGTAAAAGAGATTAAAGGAGAACAATCAGATAGAGTAAGAATGAAGAAACTAGTTATATTTGACCTGGATGGAACATTGCTGAATACCATCGCCGACCTTGCCCACAGCACCAATTATGCTTTAAATAAATTAGGATACCCCACTCATGAAGTAGAAAAGTACAACTTCATGGTAGGCAATGGCATCAATAAACTCTTTGAACGCGCATTGCCCGAAGGTGAAAAGACGGAAGAAAATGTACTTCGTGTACGCAATGAGTTCGTTCCTTATTACAATATTCACAATGCAGATGATAGCCGACCTTATCCGGGCATTCCAGCGTTATTATCTTATCTGCAATCCGCAGGTATTCAGATTGCCGTAGCTTCCAACAAATATCAGGCCGCTACCGAAAAGCTCATAACCCACTACTTTCCGGAAATTCATTTCACTGCCGTTTTCGGTCAACGGGAAGGAGTCAATGTCAAGCCTGATCCAACAATCGTTTTTGATGTATTAAAACTTGCCAATGTACAAAAAGAAGATGTTCTTTATGTAGGCGATTCCGGTGTAGATATGCAAACAGCAGCCAATGCCGGTGTAACCGCCTGCGGAGTGACATGGGGATTCCGTCCACGTACGGAACTGGAGGAATTTAACCCGGCATATATAACAGATACTGCCGAAGAGATAAAAAAAATGGTTCTTTAATGATGATATTCTTATAAGAATAATTATGATTCGGCAAGTAAAACTTCAATAGTCTCAATAAGTTCTCTTGCCGGAGCTTTTATCGTACTGATTTCATCCTCCGATATTGAATAAATGCAATTATAATCCCCTTTTTGCCGTAATTGTTCCATACGCGCCAAAAAACTTCCCAAACGTGCACTAATTTTGCCTGTTTTTATAAAATTCAAGCCAAAGCAAGCTATCAACCCATCATGGGTTTTACATGATAATCCATTTTGTATTAATAAAGCCTGAACAGCATGAAAACAGGCATAATAATATCTATTGGAAGCAATATCCCAATACTTCATATCAAACATCTCATCTGCTTGTTTCAAAAATACTTTAGCTTTCTCCAACTGTAATATCACCAAAGAATTACGTTCTTCATCTGTCAATTTCATACTAATTCAATTCCTTCCTGCTCTACATTTTTATAAAATGGTGTAATACAACTTGCAGCCCATTCTTTCATCGTATACATAATCGGATTAATTCGCGCTCCCAAGTCCCATCCCAACATAGTTAAGGGAAAGCTTACCTTATCATAATCTTCAGGCTCCAATTTTTCTTTATCCAAGATAATCAAAATATCCCAATCAGAATCAATCCGTGCATCCCCACGAGCTTGAGAACCAAACAACAAAGCCTTGCCACCTTTTGGTAAATGCTCTGTCAATGCCTGCTTAATAGACTCTAATATTTTATTTGTATGACTTTTCATATTCGTCTCCCCTTACTCTTCTACAAATATACAATAAATATCAATACAACAATATGACTTACAAAAAAATCGCTCTTGCTAATTATTCATACTTGGTTCTTATCCATGACTAATATGAATAAAGAATAAAGTCTAATATTACATATTTTCCGTACAAATTTCAATATCACTTTCCTTACAATGCATTTTCTTTGCAACAGATAAAGAAAGGCTCACCTTTGTGTGCCTCAATCTAAGAACAATAGTAATCTAATTTATTATAAAATGAAAAAGCATCTTATACTATTTTTTGCAGGAGTAATATTGAGTTACGGGAATATAAAAGCACAAACAGCTCCCGATAAAAAAGAAATTCTCAAAGTAACCCTTCAAGTGAACGACTATTTCATGAAAAAATATGCCGATTATCGTACTCCTTCTTTTGTGAAAAAAGTAGTTCGGCCCAGTAATATCTGGACACGAAGTGTATATTACGAAGGCTTAATGGCACTCTACTCCATCTATCCCGCAGACGAATATTATCTCTATGCCAAAGAATGGGCGGATTACCACCAGTGGGGCTTCCACCGTGGGACAACCACCCGTAATGCAGATAATTACTGCGCCAGCCAAATCTATCTCGATTTATACAACATTTGCCCCGATCCTGAGAAAATACGGAAAACGAAAGCCAATATGGATATGTTGGTCAACACTCCACAAGTAAACGACTGGTGGTGGATAGATGCCATCCAGATGGGGATGCCTATATTTGCCAAAATGGGGAAACTTACAGGCGAACAGAAGTACTTCGACAAGATGTGGGATATGTACGAATATACCCGTAATAAACACGGAGAGAACGGAATGTTCAATGTCAAAGAAGGTTTGTGGTGGAGAGACCATAATTTCGACCCTCCATACAAAGAGCCGAATGGTAAAAACTGTTATTGGAGCCGCGGTAACGGATGGGTATATGCCGCTTTAGTACGGGTAATGAATGAAATTCCATCCGATGAAAAACATCACCAAGATTACATCAATGATTTTCTAACCATGAGCAAAGCACTGAAACAATGCCAGCGTGAAGATGGCTTTTGGAATGTCAGTCTCCACGATCCGTCAAACTTTGGAGGCAAAGAGACTTCCGGCACAGCTCTTTTCGTATATGGTATGGCTTGGGGCATACGTAACGGTCTATTAGATAAAAAGACCTATCTGCCTGTAATCATAAAAGCATGGAATGCTATGGTGAAGGATGCAGTTCATCCGAATGGTTTTCTTGGTTATGTACAGGGAACCGGCAAAGAACCGAAAGACAGTCAACCTGTCACATACGACAAAGTTCCTGATTTTGAGGATTTCGGAACAGGATGTTTCCTTCTTGCCGGAAGTGAAATCTATAAGTTAGACCTCAATATGTAACTGATAAACATACTTATCTTGAATCCGGTCTATCCTTCACAAACCAGATTCAAGGTAAGTATATAACTACGTTTTACTTCTCTCCCCTCTTTGGTAAGCCGAAGGAGATACTCCAAACTGCGCTTTAAAACATTTACTGAAATAAAGAGGATCGTTAATACCCACTTTATAAGAAACTTCCGCAACAGTCAGATTCCTTTCAGTCAAAAACAGTTCGGCAGCCTTCTTCATTCGTACAACACGCAAATATTCATTCGGTGAGTATCCGGTCACTCCCCGTAATTTCTTATAAAATACAGTTCGTCCCATCCCCATCATCTGCGCAAATTCATCAATAGAAATGTTGTATTGAGAATAAATCTTTTCCACCACAGCCACCAACTGATCCGCAAACTCCTTATCCCGGTCCGTGTTACATAAAGCAGGACGTACTACCCCCGGTTCACTGGAAAATTTCTTCCGCAACTTTTCGCATTGCTCTATCAGCCGGAACACCTGCGCAAGCAAAAGCTTAAAACTAAATGGCTTTGCAACATAAACATCCGCTCCCGCTTCAAGTCCTTCCAGGTGCTTATCCGGTGAAGTCAAGGCAGTCAGCAGAATAATAGGAATATGACTTGTCGCAAATTCAGTTTTCAGTTTCTTTGTCACTTCGAAACCGGTCATCCCGGGCATCAATACATCGCAGATAATCAAGTCTGCGTCATAGTTGCATGCCTTTTCAAATCCGGATATTCCATCCGCAGCCACTTCTACTTCAAAATAAGCACTAAGCTCCTCCTGCAGGAATCCACGAATATCATTATCGTCTTCGATGACTAATATTTTATGTTTTCTTGATGTGGTGACTGTCTTTTCATGTTCCTGACATTCTTCTGAAAGTTCCTGTAAATGGTGAGTCTGCATATTCGCTTCTTCCAGCAGGAGATTGCCGGGAACCAGGAAGTCTTTTTCCGAATAAACAGTTTTATCAGTCGGAATACATACCGTAAATACGGAACCTCCCCCTTCATTATCTTTATATTCAATAGTTCCCTTATGCACCTGCACCAATTCATGGCTCAAATGCAACCCTACTCCAATGCTATCTCCGGAGAAACTACTTTGCATGAAACGTTTAAACAATTCTCCCTGCTTTTCTTTAGGAATACCTACTCCGGTATCCGCTACCTGAATGTATAAACACTTCTTCACCTCATCCACATTCACAGAAAACAGAATTGTCCCACCCGAAGGAGTATACTTAAAAGCATTTGAAAGTAAGTTATACACCACCTTATCCAAATTACCTTTATCAATAAACATTTTATAGGATGGTACAGACGGCAAAAAGCGGAAATCCATATTCTTCTGTTCTGCTACGTCACTGAAACTTAAATATATTTCGTACAGGAAAGCAACTACATCAGTTTCCTGCAGAGAAAGAGCCAACTTGTTGTTCTGCATTTTTCTGAACTCCAGCAACTGATTAATCAGCCTCAACATACGTTGTGTACTTTTATCCATGACTTTCAACGGATGCAATAAGGCTTGTGGAATATCATCCGTCCGGTACATTTTCTCCAATGCTCCTTGGATCAATGTAAGCGGAGTACGGAATTCATGAGAGATATTTGTGAAAAATACCAGTTTATACTCTGTCAGTTGTTTTTCAACATTGATGCGGTTGCGCAACCTATTGAAATTAAAAATGATACGATATGTAAAGTACAAAGCTATCAACATCAGGATGAAATATCCGAGCATAGCCCAATTCGTTTTCCAAAACGGAGGCACGATAACAATCTTCAAGGTTGTTTCGGTATCATTCCAAATACCGGCACCATCACAATATTTCACATGGAAAATGTAAGTGCCCGGCTCCAGATATTTATAAGTAGCAAAACTTAACGAGGACGGAACATTCCATCCCTTGTCATAGTTTTCCAGCCAATACATATACTTGATTTGACCATTATCCGAATAATCGAGAGTAGAAAAATCAAGCATAAAAGAATTCTGGAAATATTTCAATGTAATCTTATCCGAATAGGCTAAAGATTCTTGCAAAGGAGACCCCGGCATATTAGGCTTCACCTGAATTCCATTAACGGACAATCCTGTGATAACAATAGGAGAAAACAATCTTTCTGTTGGAATCTTCTTCGGGTCAATAATCGTCAATCCGTAGTTTGTTCCAAAAATCAGTTTACCGTCTGCCCCCATACACGCACTGTTCTCGCTATACACATTTCCTAATGTATAAGATGAGAAAAAATAATTCTCGAAAGAATGGCTGTTGGGATTGAACCTTGAAATTCCATATTCCGTAGCAATCCATAATTGTCCCGAATGATCTTCTAAAATAGATTGCACCATATTATTAACCAGTCCTTCCGCTATTCCATAATGTGTATATTTCAAAGACTGACAGTCGTCTGACAGTTCGCATAGATTCAGCCCGGCACCCGAAGTTCCTACCCACATGCGCCCTTTGCTATCACGAAACAGGCAACGAATCTCATTGCTGCAAAAATTGCCATCGGTGTAGCTGAACAAATGATAGTTATCTTCATTAGTGATCAATGAGTCAGGGTGGAAAATGCAGATACCTTCACTTGTGCCCATCCATATCATCCCTTTCTCATCTTCTGCCATTACTCTGACTATCCGTAAGCCATACTTCTTTCCTTGAAAGAAACGACGGAACTTGTATTGTCCTTTTTCCGTTGATTCTGCCAGTTCCAGTCCTCCTCCAAATGTTCCCACCCACATACGATCTTTCTTATCGCGAAGAATGGAATAAATATTAGAGTTAGATAAGGCAAAAGGATTGGACAGATCCGTTTTATACCACGTATCTCCTATTTTTAGTCCGTCGCCCCGGGTTCCCATCCATATATTCCCTTCACTATCTTCTGAAATCGCATAAATATTATAGGGCAAATAATGATTATCTATCTTAGTTTTCAGATGAGAATCATTTTTATACAATCCACCTCTTCGCGTTCCTACCCATATATCTCCATTCGACATTTTAGTCAGTAACCGGATTGTATTCGAACGGTCAAAAACATCCGGTGATTCCGGATAGACATGTGTAATGCCTTTATTTGAAATGGAAATATGAGACAAACCAGAATATTCGGAGCTTACCCATATTCCTCCTGTCCTGTCTTTCATCAAACATAACAAGAAATCTGACCCTATAGGTCCTGCATTCTTCCCTTCGGAAACAAAGTGTTCCAACCGGTCCTCCTGAATATCGTAGGTGAAAAGTCCGTTTCCATAAGTTGAAATCCACACAATCCCCCGGTCATCACGCACCACATGATAGCGTTCATAATCTATATATTTCATCTTCTCTTCAGGAATCAGTTGAAAATCCTTTATTTCTCCGCTCTCCGAGTTTATATAATAAATTCGTCCAGTGTTATTGTAAGCCCAACAATCTCCGTAATTATCATGAATCACTTTTCCATTATTTATTTTTAGTTCCCGGCAAGGAGTTATTTGAAAGTTCTGAAAATCAAATTCATATACCCCTTCGCTGGAAGTAAATATAACCCATTTATCTTTTATCAATGAATGTGTACTGACAGATGTATTATTACCGGCAATAGCAGACAGCGACGCTAAACAGTCTATTTTTTTCGATCCATTTACACAACGATACACATCTCCACTCTTTGTCAGAAAATACATATCCTCTCCATGAGGGAAAGAAGAAGAAAAATTCAATTTCCTATCAATAAATTCAACTTTCCCTTTATAAACAGACGCAAGTCCCTGCATGGTACCAATCCAGATCCTGCCACTAGAATCTTCATTTATAAATTTAATCCGGTCATCGGGCAGGTTTCCAAATTTCGTTCTAAACTTCACAGAGGTCATAGTCCGATCGTCCTCACAAACAATTTGACGTACACCGTTCCTTCTATGCCAAAGCCACACATCTCCATTAGAGGACATAAATATTTCCGAATAGTTTTCTCCATCACTTCCGGTACCGGTAAAATCTACAAAACAAGCTTTCTGTAGGTCATAACAGCTGAATAATTCCGGTACAGTCTTTATCCACAAAAAACCGTTCTTATCCTCTGCCACATGTTTTATTCTGTTATCTGCTAAAGAAATCTGATCGTGTTTTCCGCTTTCCAACTGATAAGTAAGAAAAGTATTTCCATCATAACGGGTCAATCCGTCTAAAGTACCCAACCACAAGAACCCTTTACTGTCCTGAAACATGCATCGTACTGAATTACTAGGTAGCCCATCACTGGTTCTCATTTGTTTGGAACTAAGTTCAATATCAGCATACAAATCCGATAAAGAAAAACTTAACAAAACGAAGAGGCATAATAATTTATATTTCATATAGTGCTTGGGGTTATTTTGATTGCTGGTTACAAAGATACATCTTTTCATAGTTTTTTTAAGATTTATACAAGCAAAACTAACCAAAAGGAATAACGAATACAAAAAACATAGCAGACTATTTCGAAATGAGGATTATTGTCCATATATATGTCATTTTTTCCATATACCAACTAATGATTTGCATTAAATTACAATCGTGGCAAATCAAAACGGTGGGGAAACGAATTAAACTGTAACCACACATAAAGTATACAGTTTAACACGACATCGTGTCAGCTCTACAGGCCAATTTTGAAGTTAGGTTAACAGCCAACTAGAGTCGTCCACTTAGCTAAAGGAAGTTGACCACATAGCCAACTAAAGTCGGCTATATGGTCAACTATAATTGGCTAATATCATGTCTACTATTTCAATCCAGTATTCAATCATATTCGTCTTCCTATGTTCTTCCATAGTTGGGAAACACTTTGACCAAGGCTTCTTTCTTAAGAGTGTGAACAGTGTGAAGAATGTGAAGAGCTAAAAAAGGATCTTTAATCACAGTAAATACCTGTCAAACTACAACTTACGTCTCTGTGAAATTTGTGAAAGACAAAAAGTGCTTTCCTCATAATCTGAATAGTTGATTAATAATTTATATTTTTGTTCTGTACATCGTGTGTATAGGAAGACAGAGATACCTCTGCCTTCCTTTTTTGATTGCAAGAAACGCAAATCATCAGAATAACAATAAGACCAAGGATTTTCCTTATTTTTTATAGTTGTTGATGAATTACTCGGAATACTGATTAGAAAAACTAATCCAACCATAATAAAGCCTAAATTCATTTTTTTCACAAGAACTACTTTAAAAATAAGGAGCTGTATTTTTCCATAATATTAGTACGAAGGTAACATAAACTTGTACGTCATAGATAGTCTTCCATTCTTCTTCATTCATAGCCGGATTTTTTATCTATCACGATTATACCCTATTTCACCAATTCACCATTGATATAAAGTTTTTTGAAAGTAACATCTTTCGCCCCTTTAATATCATTTGCTCCTTTGGCTACATTATTAAAATGAGAATCCTCTACACTGATATTATATACATGTTTATCATCCTCCAATCCGATAATAAGCACACCTAATTTACTCTTCTCACAAGTCACATTTTTCAAATGCACGTTACGAACAATCGGGTCAAAACCTCTCTTACATTTTTCCCGATTCTCATATTGCAAGTTGATGCGCAGCACTGCTTCACGACATTGTCCTACCGTTACATTACGAACAAATACATTTTCTATAAGTCCTCCACGGCAAGTGCTCGTCTTAATACGAATGACACGATCCAGATTCGGGCTATCCATCCGGCAATCTTCTACAAACAAATTGCGGTAACCACCCGAAATCTCACTGCCGATCACGACTCCTCCATGTCCATTCTTCATCATACAACCGCGTACAATAATATTCTCACTGGGAATATTCCATTTACGTCCGTCTTCATTACGTCCTGATTTAATGGCAATACAATCATCACCCGTGTCAAATGTACAATTCTCTATCAACACATTCTTACAAGATTCAGGATCACATCCGTCTCCGTTAGGTCCACGATTGAAAACAGTCACTCCGCTAACAATCAAGCTCTCGCAGAAAAGAGGATGAATCACCCAAAATGGAGAATTTAACAAAGTAACACCTTCAATCAAGATGGTGTGGCAGGAATGTAAGTTCAATAGCTGCGGACGCATGCCATCTTCCGGCTTCATCAGACGCTTGTAAACAGGAGTCGATGTTTCACCATACATCAACAGACGTTCACGACCTCCATTACGTTGAGCCACCATGCCTTCTTTCCAACCATACTTTACGGCCCCACACATCGGCCACCAAGTTTCCATGCTACCTTGTCCATCAATAATCCCTTTTCCGGTTATGGCAATATTGCTTTCACCATAAGCGTAAATCAAGGGGTGAGCGTTATAGCAATCAATTCCTTCCCAACGGGTTAAAACAGCAGGAAAATAAAGGCTTTGATCTGTAGAGAATTTCAAAACAGCTCCCTCCTCGAGATGGAAATTCACATTGCTCTTTAAAGTAATAGGTCCGGTATAAAAAGTACCTTTAGGAACAATTACTGTGCCACCTCCTGACAGACTGCACTGTAGAATAGCCTGATTAATGGCTTCATGGCAAGGATTAGCCTCATCATCCGTTTTTGCTCCAAAATCAGTTATAAGAAATGTTCGTTTCGGAAAAGAGGTCCGTTTAATCTGTTTTTCGATACGGGCGCTTTCTTTAAATGCTTTATCAAAATCAACAGTATTCGCAGATGTTACCTCTGCCACAAAAAGCAACATCAGTAGTAAATTAATAGTTCTTCTCATCATAATTCTTATCCTTTTATTAATATGTTATTTTTATTTTATTGCAATGTAACTCCCATCAGACCGATAACAACATCGTTTGAAAGTGTTTCCAACGTCAGATGACTTAACTCTTTGGAAGGATTCAGAGGCATGTCCAAAAGTACACCTGCTCCTCCCTCGATGGAACGTCCATAAACACCCTTTATGCCTAAGTCCTTTCCCAAATCATTGCTAACCAAACCCGTCTTAAAATGAATGCGATAAGGACGGGGAGAAACAACGGTGAATGCCTGACCATCAACATAGAAATCTTGCTCAATAGGACACCAGTTATCCGGATTCACTAATTCCAATACATCAGAAGTTCCATCTGTATAGTATACACGAACAATACCATTAGCAATGCGACACTGCATGTGGTTGGTACTGCCTGCCATCATTAAATAGGCATGAGAAGCCCGACCGGAAAGCGGAATACTCAAACTGTCGGGATAATTATCCCACAACGAAGTAAAAGCAATATTGCTTCCTTGAGCCAATGTTCGGAACGGCACACCCAGTTTGGTAGTCAGCATCTCATCACGTACCAAGGCACGCAAACCTGCATCATCAATATCAGCAGTTAATTTGGGATGGCACCACTCGCCAATGCCCTGAACAGGAAGTTGCAAAGTGGTATAAGGCGAACGGGGTGTCAGATACTCATTCCGGAAAATATCAGTCACATTCGCATTGAACAAAGAATCCATATTCATCACCCGGCACTCTGACGTATTCACCTGTGAGAAAGGAAGAATGACTGATGTTTTTTCCGATTTCGTAATCTGTACGTTTACAGGCTGCCACCATTCCATCTGTCCTTGTTTCATGCGAACAAAGAATGTATGATGCCCCAAATGATCATTGACCTTACTTCTTATAGATGTATCACTAACATTCGGTTGTATCAGCACTCCCTGCGGATCATATATTTTACCGAATACCGCCCCTAAAATGGATGGAATACGGATTTCCGCTAAAGCCTCCGCCTGTATTTCAGGCAGAACCGGATTCAGACAGTTTCCTTTCCACACAATTTCGACAATTGCTTTTTGGGCAGAAGAAGCAGGAATAACAACCACCGGATAACCGGAAGCAGCTTCCGCAAAGCTCCAGTCAACTTCTTTCCCATTTACTTTCACAGAATGAATCCTTTCTCTTCCGACATTCACTTGTAATGTCAATGCCAAAGGCGCCTTAAAACGTTGCTCTATCCGGTAAATATCCGTATCATTCTCCCTGACAAAGTGATAGGTTATGTCAGGCAAAGAAATAGAAGCTTTTAACCATCCTGCGGGAAATCCCGGACGAATCACCATCTTCCCGTTCAATACATCGGGTAAAATGCCATACAATCCTTGTACCAGTAATCGGGAAGCTACCCCTATCGGATCTCCAAAGTCACGATAACATTCTCCACGGGCAGCATCATAAAAGCTGACTTGCCCCAAATTTCCGGGACTGTTACCTAAGTACATACCATCCAGAAATGAACTTTTCATCAATCGATATGCTTCCTCCGGACGTCCTGCCTGGAAATAGGCCAAAGCTGTATGCATCACCTCTGCGAAAGCCACATTATTGATACTCCAGGAATAAGGTAACCAATTGGTAGTGGCAATCGTTGCATACCCCTCTTCCAATCCATCGGCATACACGGGGATATGTGGTATTTCCGTATCAACATACCGTGTAGCCTGATATGCTTGAAAAGGATCGGCAACGTCGCTATCGAGTGCATGGTATATAGTCCATAATCCCGGACTTTCGTGAAGCCGGCGATGTCCCATAAAATCCTGATATTCCGCCCAACAACCTTTGCTCTGCATCCAAAGACGCTTATTCATCGCTTTCAATATTTGCTCGGCTTCGTTCTGATAAGGTGAAGGGTCTTCGCTTATCAAAGAAGCAAGAAAAGCAGCCATTTTATTGGCACGGTAGTTATAAGCCGACGAATGGGTGACTGCGCCACTGTTGTAGTAAAGCGCATCACTTGCCCAAATACAAGCGTATGCATCATATAAACCATCATTGTCCGGATCATAATTTAATTTTTCCCAAGCTAGATGGCGGGTAATCACAGGCCACATTTTGCGGACATACGCAGTATCTCCCGTCCAGTTGAAGTGCCATAACAATTCATCCATGTAACAAAGATTCATGTCATAGTGGTGCATCTGATTGTTACGTCCAGGATTCCGGCAAATATACCCATTACTATATTGAGGAGTTCCCCAACGTTTTTCCGAACGCGCCAGATTCATTGTAGAATCTTGTGCCGGATGAGGTATTGTATTCGGGACATCAGTCACCTGACTGGCTGCATAAGCATCAAAATGAGTCCGTGCCCGGTCATGCCAACCTAAGGCATCACCAGTATATCCGGCCCTCCATCCACTTAACGGCATACGCCAGCCAATAGCACCGTGCAACCAAACCTGTCCGTCCCAAATTCCATCGGCAGCTGCGACCAATGCACCACCCAACGTGTTCAAATAAGGGTCCGGCGTTTCTATCTTCAAATGAGAAGCCAACGCCAAAGAGGCTGCCTCCGCTTGTTGATAGAGTTTACGGACATTATAGCCTTCGGGAACCTCCCCACGTACCAAGTATACTTCTTTCTGCAAAGCAAGTTCACCTGTGACAAGGTCAGTCGCTTCGGCAGGAAGTTCGAAGCAATCAGCCGGATCTACCCCCATATCTCCATTACGACTCAAACGTTTTCCGGTAGCTCCCCCATGTTGCCAACGAAGTATAGCTCCTTTAGGCATATTCGAAGGAGAAAAACGCCAAATAGCTCCATCCATATCGGCTAATGCCAATACTGAAATACGCAGTTCTCCTTTTCCCCAAGACGGGTCTGTCAAATAATAGGTACGTTTTCCAGCCGAATAACGGGATTCACAATGCCCGGTGCAGTCAAGCGCCAATTCTGTTCCGTCACGAAGAATGACTTTGAAACTTATATTTCCTCCGCGTCCGTTATTATAAAAAGCAAAAACCGGCCGGTCACTTGTTTCTACCCGAAAGGGACTGTGACTACCGTACAAAGCACGGGTATACCGATTCTTACCATTGACACAAACAAACTCATCACCATCGGGACGATATTGCAACGTCCTTTTTGTACCTCGCAGATGTTCATTCAAGGAGATGGATTCTTTAAAGTCACCGATCTGCTTTGCCTCTCTTTGAGCATTTAATGGTATCACCAACAACATCAAGAGGCAACAAACAGTCAGCTTTCCTTTTAAAATAAGATTCAGATGAAAATAACTCATATTTTTTTGTGTTTGATTATGGTAATGGCTTCAATCCTTCCCAACGGACATTCCAAGTTCCATCTTTCGGAAATCCCGGATTAGTCTCCGTACATCCGTCCCAACCGGCACACATCATCGCAATAGCAGTCAGCAAGCCGCCATTACCCGGTAAATAAATACGTAAACGACCGTCCTGATAATTATGACCATTCGGCAAGTATGTGTTTGTGCGTTTATCCATCAGTAAAGCTCCGACGGCCTTTTCCGGTTCACCCAAACGGGCAGCATTCATAGCCGTCATCGGATAATCCCATCCCCAGGTTTTACCCCAATTCCAGTTATCCCAAATCCAGTGCAATGTATTTTTCATATAATCTTCCCGGATAAGTTTATTCATCGGAAGAATACCGACTGCACCTAATACTGCCATGTGGTCGGAAGTATAACGAATATCTTTATAAGTATCTATGGCTGTTTCAGCAGCCAGATAAAGTCCTTCATTATTAGATGCTAAAGGGGAAAGTTTATCGATCATTTCATCCCATTCCAAACTGCGTTGCTGTCCCATACGTTCACGCCATTGTTGGGCGGTCTGCATGGCAAAATGCCAGTAAGAAAGTTCAAAAGGAGGATTAACTGTTTCTGCAGCACGCAACGTTTCTTGTGCAGGAATGGCACCTTTCAATATGTAACGTCCTTCCAGTTCATCGTATGTAGCAAAAGAGTACATAAATTCTGCAGTCTCCTGTACCAAACGATTATATTTCTCCAATACTTCTTTAGTCGGATCAGCACGATAAAGTAATTCTGCCAAATAAATTAAATGAGGTTGTTGCCAAATCAGAAAACTTCCTACTTTGGAAGGGGCTTCTGTTCCTGAAGGATCGGTCATTTTCATCCAGCGAACACCATCAAACCCTTGTCTTTGGGCTATTTGACGCGCTATCGGTTCAGCCTTCTCATACCAGCCTAATGTACGGTCAAGTAAGTTGCTACGATTCCAAAGAGCAAATTGAGCTTCGTGCCACCAGATCATTTCAAGATGAAATTTGCCAAACCACGAATTATAGGTAAGCCCCGTCTCTTGCGGAGGAGTAGTACCTGCACTCTGAATAGCAAGCAAATATTGGCTAAGTACCACACGTCGTTCCAGTTCTTTGGCCCGTGGGTCTGTACATGCCGAAAAGTCAACAGCTGCGCCTTCCTTCCAAAACGAGTTCCAATAGTTTTTTGCTTCTTCTTGAGTTTGTGCTACAGTAACAGGCTGCGTTGAAGGAGCTGTACTAGTAAAAGCACATGTAAAAGCTAAATGATCGTCCATTGGAGTCAGAACAAAATAATGTTTTGCTTTCTCATTGAAAGTAGCCTTCCCTTCCCAATACAAAGTTACGAAATACTCTGTGCTATCTAAAGTATGTTTCAAAACTGCGGAAGATTCATTTTGAGTAACAATAGTCGTTGTATGTTTATCAACGGCTTCCCAATTACATGCATCATCACAATGAGCGCCCGTAGGATACGGAAAGCGAAAACAAATCCCGGTATGCGCCTTAGAGGTAATATTTGCAGCAATCATATCATTAGAAGGATGGCAGACTGTCTCCACTTGATAATCTTCACCGTTTAATTTAAACCGGCTTTCGATTTTTCCATCCCACAAGCAAAGTTTCTGATGAACGTCAGTTACCTGTCCAATATCCGTACCTTCTTCCACGTCAAAGCCGACAATTCCTAAATGAAGACGATGCGGATTGACACGAAACCAATTAGCGGCATCCTGTTGTCTGCCTTCTTCTTTGAATTGAGTAGCGTAAAGTTCTTTCTTTCCCCTGCCAAAATCGTATTCTTTCAGGGTTTCTTCCGGAGTAAGCCGGTCCGGATTGGCGAAACTATGCCAGCCCCACTGGCTCTGCGTTCCCAATGGAACTCCTTTTTTATAATTGTCCGGAAACGTCTGTAATCCGGTTATGTCTACCGTATAAGCAAATTCTCCATTTCCTACAGAAAGTGAAGCTAATGAATCGAATGCCGTCACAACAGGACTATTCCTTTCTACTAATGCCTCGCGGTCAATTATCGGCTGATTTCCATCTCCGCAAGCTGTCCAAATAAAAAGTGCTGCAATAGATACTGCGAATGTTTTCATTTTTCTTTATTATTGTTATTTACAAAAGTATTTATTTTTGAAACAAATGACGCGGATTCTCATTCAAAAACCCGCGTCACTCCACCCTAATAATCCAAACCAAAGGATGATTTGAGGATCTTTATTTTAAATTCCATTTGATAAAATAGTCTCCATTCATTATTTTGGAACGAATGTCTTCAGCATTGCCAGTAGTTTCGTACTTTTCCGAAATATACTTCGCCATGAAACTATTATCATTATAACGTTTTGCCATACGAATCATAGCCGGATAAACTTTTCCTTCGCATGCCATTTCCAGCATCATTTCTTTCAATATTTCTTCATCATTGTTTTGCTTATCGGAGGTAAAGGTACGTGATCCTAAACCACTATAACTTACTTCCGTTCCACGAATCCCCTTGTCACCATATTTACGGCTAGCGATTCCTGAAGTTCCATTTGAATAATTGTATACGGTACTAGCATTTGTCCAATGAGGGGTAAACCCATACCAGTTACCAGAATAAGTTCCTTCTTCATTAACGTCGAATTCACTAATATACCCACTAACACCAACATTAATTAAAGCGTCTATTACCGCTCTTCTACCCAACTGATTGAAAGCTTCCGCCAACATGAAATAGAGGTCTGCCCCTCGATAAGTATACACAAATACGTCATCACGATAAGCAGCACGCAAAGGACTGGAAATCGGACGAAATTTACAAACCACCCATTTTCCATTGTAATCATAAACCGTACGATCCATTCGGAAATCTTTGGTTTGATTACCCAGCGGATCGAATTCATTGTCTTTGAAACGTTCAACTGCCACTTCGGCCGGTGCTAACCAATATTTATTCGGATAATCAGAATCGAAATGTTTCAACAGATTGTTCGTCTGTCTGTTTTGATAGTCATACATGATTGCTGATGCAGATTCATAATCATACGGTGTCTCATTATTAAAAAAATTATTATAATGACTGAACAACATATCATTACGTAAAAAAGCAATAGATTGATTGTTGGTCTTTTCATACATACTATTCATTTTGTTAAGTATCATATTGATACACTGCTGGTATCTACCTAACCACAAGCAAATCTCTGCATATAAAGCATAATAAGGCGGAGTCATCATATCCCAACGACGATATTCACTGTTCGCTAATTCTGTGTCCGGATCTACCCAGTCTTTCCAAGCCGTTTCATAAGTTCCATCAATGTTATCAAAACCAATATCCAACAAATTCTTACAAGCAACCATTGTTTCATCAAGATTCAACACGTCAAACTTTGACAAGTCTCTTAATGAAGTCATCGGTTTATCCACCCAAACTACCTCTCCATAGATTTTGGCAATTGTCATAAACATCCATGTCTTAACACGTAGCGTACTGCTGACCAACGCCTTGTAATGGCTTTCGTTAATAGAATTATTTTCTTCGTATGTTTTCAATTTTCGAAGATAATCGTTGCAAGCATTAATCACTTCGTAAAATCCGGAAGGATCTGCATACGAATTACCACTCAAATCATCATCATAATTATACAAGTTATAGAGTTCAGTGGGTGCCGTTGCAGTCGGCACCACCATTTCTCCACGAAGTTCATTCAGATAAATCACCTTGTCTCCAATAGCTTGCATTTTAGTCATAATACCAATGTAACCGGAGTACATCTCACTTTCTTCCGATATATAATCCTCATTATCGAGTGTAACATCCGTATCGGGATTAAAGAAATCATCACATCCTCCCAATAAGGTAGCCGCTAGAATGAAAGCGACATTTAATAATATTTTTTTCATCTTCATCATTAGAATTTCAAGTTAATACCCAATTTGACAGATTTCGGTTGCATTACTTTCGCATAATCAAATCCTTGTATTGCACTATTACCGGACGAGTAAGCAAATTCCGGATCCAGTCCCAAGTATTTAGTAGCAGTAAGCAGATTTTCTCCTGTCACATACAGTGTGCCGGAACGGAAGAACTTCCAAACTGGCTTATCAAAACTATAGCTTAACGTAACACTCTTCATGCGCAAATAAGAAGCGTCTTCAATCCAGCGAGAAGAAAATTTGTTATTGCCAATAGCGTCTCCATAATTGGCACGCGGAATATTGGTCACTTGTCCTTCCACACTCCAACGATTGGCTACAGCAACACTTTGGTTGGAAAAAGATGAAGCTGATTCCAGTGTCTGCCTTACTGCATTGTAAGCTTCGTTTCCTTTTGAATATGAGAACTCAGCAGCTAAAGCAAACTGTTTGTAACGGATGTTGGTGTAAAATCCTCCAAAATAATCAGGAGTAGCACTACCCAAAGATACATAATCTTTAGAATCGATCCGACCATCATTATTCTGATCTACATAACGTACATCACCGGCACGGTATGGCTGATTACTACTGTTCAGCAATGCTGCCTCTTCTGCCTCCGACTGAGTGGAGTAAACACCCGTTGCCTGAAGTCCGTAAAACTCATATGGATTACCTCCTACTCGACTCACCAACATGGAACCGTCTTCATATTCAATTACTTCTTGTTCCTTGCCACCTAACGACTTGATTTTGCTTTCCATAAAAGAAATGTTACCTCCGACAATCCATTCAAAATCACGCAGGCGAACAAGTGAAGCCTGTAAAGAAAGCTCTACTCCATTATTGTCAATCTTACTGACGTTTGCATAATAAGCAGACGTACCATAAACTGCAGATTTACTAATGTTCATAATAACATCTTTACTTCTTCCACGATAGTAATCAACCCCTACGTTAATACGATTTCTTAAAATGCTTGCGTCCAAACTCAAGTTCATTTGTGAAGTTACTTCAGGTTTCAAGTGTGTATTCGGAATTTGTGTACGCAAAATACCTGACACTGCCATATATGGCGAACTACTATAATACGACTTTCCGTAATTAGAAGAAAAACGACTGTTTCCCATCAGACTATATTCCGCACGAATATCCAGACGATTTATCCAATCTTTATCAATCAGGAAAGACATGTTTTTCATCATCCAGGTGGCACTACCTGACGGATATACCTGGAAATGATTTGTATATCTTCCGTTGGCAGAAGAACCGTCAATTGCCATATTGAATGCAGTATTCAGAACATTATTATAAGTATAGTCGACATGAGCATAGATATTCGCCCAGTTCCATTTGTTCTGATAACCATCGAAATAACGACCAACAGCATTTGCAGATCCCAACACCTGATAGAAATCATTAGTAGTGTTACGGGCATATGCTCCGTCATATTCCTGCAAAGTAGTCATTGCCTGGAATCCTGCCATAACGTTCAGTGCATGACGGCTGTTGAACAACTTGTTGTAGCGCGCATTTAAATTATAAAAGTAGTTAGTGGCTTCCGCTACACCTTCTCGTATCGTATTTTCTTCTGTACCATATGAGTCGGTGATAGGAACAATGGTAAGATCCGTACGTCCCGGAACAAAAATGTGTTCTTTATTGTAATTATAATACAACCCAAACACACCACCAAGAGAAAATCCGGGAAACATTTTATAATTGAAACCAGCTTTGATATTGACGTCATACTGCCGACTTCTCGCATCTAATGTATTAACAATAGCCAGCGGATTACTTACGGCATAAGCCATATTCTCGCTAATTCCATAATAATAGGTAGAATAAACCGGAGTAAATATTCCATTATCAGATTTTTGGTAAGGGGCCAGCAACGGAGACTGTGCATAAGCAGTGAGTAACGGATTGGTACGCATATTCATTCCTTGTTCCTGATAATTGCCATTGATATATGCCAATCCGACAGTAGCATAGACTTCAAAATTCTTACTCACCAAGAAGTTTCCGTTCAACTGGGTATGGTAGCGATTCTGCTGGGTACTTTTCAATATTCCATCTTCTTTAGAGTACCCCAAAGATAAATCATATTTAGCGATAGCATCACCACCTTCTACCCGAAACAGATTCTCCGTTACGAATCCTCTCCGGTAGATTTCATCCTGCCAGTTCGTATTGTTATTGTAGTAGTTAGCATATTTGCTGTTATTAGGATCACTCATAAAAGGAAATTCAGTAAAGAACTCATCCATATTACCGAAATAACTCATACCCATATCCGACAAATACGAACGGTAGTTGATTCCGTTTAATAATGGCATACGCTTATTATTCCAATTGATACCAAATTGTCCATAGTAACTGATTTCCGTATTCATGTTGTCCGAATTAGCACCATCTGTCTCAATCAGAATAACGCCATTAGCACCCATAGAACCATATAAAGCAGCCTCTGCACCTTTCAAAATTGTAATATTCTGAATATCCTGCAGATTGTAAGCTTGGAAAATATTACGGCTCAATCCGTTAATCAACGGAGAATCATTCACGTCCGGTATATGAGGTATACCATTAATAACAACTAACGGAGCATTGTTACCCACAAACGAACGTACTCCACGGAAATTGAGATAACTTCCCTCTCCAGGCATACCGCTACCACGAGTTACCTGCAAACCGGCAATTTGTCCAGCCAAAGCACGGTCTATCTTCATGCCGGCAGGCACAAAGTCTTTTTTGGCAATATTCTCAGCGGAAGTAGTAACACCGTTTGTCTCAATACGGAAAGGCAACACCGTTGTCTCATTATACTTGTACTCCGATTCGGGAATCAGAATAATAGACATCTCCTTACGGTCATTTACCGCCTGAAACACTGTATAATACCCGGCAGCCCAAACAGAAATATTGGCTTTCTGCGGATCCTTGCATTGAATTTGAAATACTCCATTTTTGTCCGTAGTGACATCTTCACTTCCGGTGACAGAGATTACCGCACCCTCAATCGGAATATTCAGGGTAGATAATATTTTACCGCTTATTTTGCCTTGTTCCTGTGCATACAGATTAGCTGCGAACAGGCAAATTAACAGGGCGAAAAATAAAACTTGTATCTTTTTCATGTTGTCTTTATTTTCATAAGATTAATAACAGTCCTTAGTTGGTCTTAGGCACCAATGATATAACGATGCGTGTTTCAAGTTGCTTCCAGAGCCTTTAAAGCGGATCACAATTTCAGAAGCTTTATCACCTGGAATAGTAACTGTGCCTACAGTACCACCGTCACGATCGTATTTTGCTTTATCTTTAAATCCTTGTTTAACAGCTTCATCTATATTTTCCGGGTATCCCCCTTCTTTACCACGGTCGTAATGGAGAGCAGAATTGTTGTTTAATTTAGACTGTGAAAAAGTACCAACTTGAATTTCCTCTCCATCTTTGAAAATTGAAAAATCAATCGCTCCCAAGTCTTTAGCTTGCCGGAATCCCATAGCAAACGTGTAAGTTCCAGGTGGAATTTTGTATGAAGTAGCGACATAATCTTTTCCTACCATTTCACCTCTAAACGGGGTATAGTCCAGCGTATAATTTTTATTTTCCAAATCTGTCAGAGTAAAATAAAGTACCCTATATCCTATCTTGGGAAATCCTAATGCCGGCCATCCATTTATAGTTGCTTCGTCTGTTTCACTGATCTTTTCAAATGAAAGATTCGTAGTGTTGAAATACTTTTCTTTATCACTTGCGCTCAGATATTCATAGTTTCTGAAAAGTTCCTTAAGACGGTAAATCAATACGTTAGTCGGTATTTTCATTTTTGTGACACGGTAAGCCGTTCCGTTACTCATAGGAATCGGATTTTCAAGGTCTACTTCCTGTACAGTAGTACGCCATTGTTTATCAAACACAGAAGTCAGATCTTCGTTTGTTTCAAAATCTTCCTTGCTATAAACGCTGTTAAAAAAAGCAGCTTGGAACACCCAATTCTCCAAGATGCTGTCTGCGCGTACCATATTCCAATCAGCCAAATTTTTCCGTGCGGTACTCAAGGCCTGATTCACCACATCATTGGAAGGGAGCAACATAGTAGCAGTGAGATTCTCAGACATGATGTTGAATTTTCTATTCTCGAAATAAGGAGCTTTGACGGTAAATACAGAATCATACACAGTATTTCCTGTCTTATCTACTCCTATCACCGTACTTGCATTTTTATCAAATGTCAAGACATAACGTGATCTGACCATATTACGAAAAATAGAATAATCGTCTCCCAAATTCTCAATAATTTCATACAGACTTCTCGGAGACTCTACAGCCTGATCCAATAAATACAAATATCCATTGGTTAGCTTAATAACTTTAGTAACATTTGCATTGTTGAAACGAACACCGGCAACTGCTCTAGTCTCAGGAGAAGTGGTAGAAATATTTAGATACTTACCACTCCACATCAAAATACGCTGTCCGTCTTCCAAATTAGAAGGAGAGATGGATGCATCAGAAATATAGGTTTGAGCAGTATATATAGGATCATCCCCTGCTGCAATACCTGATTCTACAGCTAGAATAGTGTACATCTGTTCTTTCTCCAATAGTTGCTCCACCATACCTGTTTTGTTAAACAATTGGTACATATCGCTCAATGAAGGCTCCTGAGCCAAATAATCGGTAATGGTTGCATTAACTACAGAAATCTCCGTATTATTCACCTTACTGGTATCTTGGGCATAATGCTCATCCCATGTGTCGGTACAACTACTCCCTATCAATCCGATTAGAGCAATGCCAAATATATATTTTCTTGCTTTCATAATTTATTCGTCAAATATAGGTTCAAATAATAAGTAATCAATAAGTATACGATAGTTGGGGTCTTTACTTGCAGCAGGGTCATTCATCACTAATCGGAAAGTGTGAGTAGAAGTCTCTGTAAATTCCAGTTCAGAATAAAGCACATAGGAATAACATCCTAATGTTTTAGAAGGAACTGTCGTATAAGGAGCGCATGTAACAGAGTTTTCTCCATCAAAGCTGAAAATCATTTTCCCTCCGTTACTGCCGCCTGTACTGGTTCTTATAAATTCCATGGAAGTGGCGTAACCAAATCGTAATGTCACTTTGTACTTTCCTTTAATAATAGATGGCGTTTGCATGGAAACCCAACCTGTATTACCCAAGTTTAACATCAGGAAATCCATATTATTTGCAGTATTCCATCCATTATTGGTTCGGGTAGTAAAATAAGTGACATTGTAATAACTACCATAAGTTCCAGAAGGATTATTAAGGCTATATTCATAACAATTGAGACCTGAAACATCACACTTTTTCTCTGCTGTACCAAAAGATTCTTGGAATTTGATCCCATCTTCTCCGTTACCAGCCGCTATCCAATCGCCAATAATAGAATAATTGCATACGTCAAACAAAACAGTTTCCGGTTCGGCTTCCGCCACAGGCAAGTAAGAAGAAACTTGATGAATATAACCATTTTTAGCTTGTAAATTACAATAGTCTTCTACAAAACAAGCTCGATTCTCATCCCTGTAGTTCAAATAGAATATCTTGTCTTCTTTGCTGATTCTTATCACGCTTCCAGCATTCAGTGTATTCCATATTTTGGAGGTTGCGTCCGGTGTATCAAAGCTACGTAATTTACTCAAATCATAGCTTCCATCCAAAACATGATAAGCTACATATTGATACAATACATTCTCTGGATTAGTATAATCACTGCCTGCTCCTAACAGTTGTACCAAGTCTTGCAAACTGTTGACACCTGCTTCCTTGAATACATCGTCCGATACTGCCAACAATGTATAATTGCGTTTCTGCTGAGTGGTCTGACCCAAATCATCTACTATATCATCATATATAACATCTAATTCCGCACCCACTCCTGTAGCATCCATTGCAGATTTCAGAATTGTGTAGGGACGTCCGCTTTCAGATATACGAGCATATACACTTTCTGTAAGTGGCGTCAGCGTATTTTCCAATACATATACATAACCGTTAGATACCTTATTTGCAAACTCTATTACATGAGCTTCATTATTCAGGTAAACAGACTGCATACCACCACCTCCAACTTCCGCACTTCCGAAAGATACCATCAAGACATCATCAGAAACGGTCCTTTTTGCTAATGCCCCTTCCTTCTCTATAAAAATTTCCTGACTAATGGTATCCTGTACTATGTGATAGGACACTAGGCTACGTGCATACTCTGTACCCAAATCTTCAATGGAAGAAACTCCCTTTCGATTATAAAATTCTTTTACAGCAGCATTATTAGGTACAAAAAGTGTAAAAGACTGTGTTGCCTGATTTACAGCATTGTACAAGTCTGCATACTTCATAATGTGAATCCATTCGGAAAAGTCGTCTGACCTGTTGGACAAATAAGTTCCTGCAGGCTGCATATCGAAAACAACATATGTATCTCCGTCATACGGATCATTGCAAGCTGCACATAAAATAATGAACAGCATCCAGTATATTTTTTTCATTTTTTTCATTGCATATCGTTATTTAATTATTCATAATAAGGATTTTGCTTCAATAACGAGTTGGTGGATATGTCACTGGCAGGAATTGGCAAATACCAAGCATTGTCGTTGTCTAAAACAGAGCCCAACCATCTGCTTTCCGCGGTAAGATTATTCTCCATTATAAGTATTTTGAAGCGACTTTTATATTTGAAGTTCTGTTGCTTGCCATATCGTAACAGATCGTACCAGCGTTTTCCTTCTGCAGCAAATTCCATATCCCGCTCGTCCAGCAACATTTCCAACAATATTTCCTCAGTAGCTTCATTAATATTTTCCGCACTGACTTCATCTCGTGGTCTCAACTCAGAACGTTCACGTATTCTATTTATGATAGCCAATGCTTCTGTCCAATTGGCAGAACCGCCAATACGAATCAAAGCTTCCGCTTTCATCAACATCACATCTGCCATACGATAAATAATATAGTTGGCATCCAAAATTGTACGTACTGCTTCCCGATCGGCTACACCCAACCCTGAGTATTTCCAAATAATACCATTTTCCGGATAGCTGGTATAAGTTATACCAGCAAACGAACCATAATAGGTACGATTTACTTCATCCTGATTTTGGTAGAATTCATTTATCAAGCGGATAGTCATCGGTTCTGAATACATATAAGTATTGACCGTGACATCAGAGCCATAAGGAAGAAGTTTTGACGGACTTCCGCCTCCTTGTGCATAATTCGTTTCGTCATACTGTATCTCAAAGATAGATTCATTACTATTACCAGGATAAAACATATTGTACCATTGTCCAGGTGTTGACATAAACACGGGACGTATGGGAGCTGTGGAGTTAATCAAGTAATCAGCGTATGTAACACATTCTTCATAATCTTCCGCCCAAAGACAGGTTTCCGCCATTAGTGCATATAGAGCCCATTTGGTAGCACGTCCTTTAGTAGCCCATGTTCCGTTAAATGTTTCTTTAGCGGCATCAGTTGCCAATGCTGCACGTACATCACTTTTAATTTGTTCCAGAATCTCCACTTCGGAAGACTTTGGCACGTCAGTAGGCATGGCATCGTCTACATAAGGTTCAGTAATCAAAGGAACTTCCCGAAAGTTGCGTACTAAATATAAATACGACAGTCCACGCAAGAAATAAGCTTCCGTCAAATGTGAATCCATTTGCGATTGATAGTAACTCTCGTCTTTCTCAATTACCCCTGGTGCATATTTCAATACAGCATTTGCCATACCGATTACTTGATAGAATGTTCCCCATTGAACGGCTGATGTACTGGGCAATACTGTAAAATTCTGAATTTGACCAGCCGGAGTCGACCTTACCGGAACAATAACGGAACTTCCTCTCAATTCCCCCCAATCTATGATATAGGGAACGCAATCACGCAAACGACTGTAACCTTGTGCAAGAATTGCCTCTACATCTTCGGAAGATTCCCAATACATATCGGTAGATTGTTTATCTTTAGGCTGTACATCGAGCCAATCGCTGCATCCGCTCATTAATAAGCCACCGAATAGTAACAATATAGTAAATATTTTTTTCATTTTCGTATATCTTTTAGAAACTTAAATTAAAGCCAGCAACAAGTTGAATAGAAGCAGGTGTAGTGGCTGTATCTTTGGCATACGTATTCTCAGTCTTTACCTCTGGGTCCTGCCCTGTGTAATTAGTCCATGTGAAAAGATTGTATCCGGTTACGTACACATCAATATTGTTGAATCCCCAACGCTGAATCGCTTTCTTCGGCAAACGATAGGTGAATGATAAGGATTTTAAACGCAAATAGGAAGCGTCTTCCACAAAGCGATCAGATCCCAGTGTATTGTACCCCTCTCCATAAAGTGCACGTGGAATGTCGGTTTGATCACCTTCATTACGCCAACGTCTGAGGACAGCCGTACTTTGGTTATCAATACCACGCATAGACTCATTATTCAAGCGAGTAGCGTTAACCACATCCTGCCCGTAACGCCCATAGAAAATAGCAGATAACTTAAACTGCTTATAGCTGACATTGAGTCCTGCACCTCCTGTAAGTCTCGGATTTGAATTACCCAAATAGACTATATCGTACTGATTGATAACACCATCATGATTTACATCTTCATAGATTGCATCTCCGGGAGCCACGGTATATGATCCATTCCTCATAACAATTGCATTACCGGAAATATCTTTCATCACGTTACCTTCAATGTCACGTGCATAAGTTGCGTCTTTATTTTGATAAACGCCTTTGTAACGATAACCATAGAACGATCCCATCGGACGACCTTCTTCTCTACGATATGCGTAATTACCATTACCGAAAGTATAATTCTCTTCGATATAATTATCAGGCATTTCCGTAATCTTATTCTCATTGTGGGCAATATTGAAGTAGACTCCCACACGCCAGTCTTTGTTTTGGAACGGAACAGCGTCAACACGGAATTCCCATCCTTTATTTGTCATTTTCCCGGAATTCATGTAGCTAATTTGATAACCATTTCCATAACCGATAGTGGTCGGCATCTTTACCTTTGGTTGTAACAGGTCTTTTACATATTTCTGATAGACATCAACAGTAAAGCGAAGTTTGCCTTTTAAGAAAGTAGCATCAAGCCCTGTGTTATATTCGGTTGTTGTTTCCCATTTCAGTTTATTAAGTTGCATAGAACTCGGAGTAATGGCACTCATATCCATGTAGTTATTCCCGGAAGCATAAGAACCCAGATAGAGTGAAGCACCACTGGCTGAATTCCCGGTCTGTCCCAAACTAAAACGAAGTTTGAACTCATCCATCCAGTTATTCGAAAAATCCATGAATTTCTCATCTGCCAAATGCCAAGCTAAACCAACAGTAGGAAACATACCAAAACGTTCCGATTTACCCATGGTCGAATTGCTTTCCATACCTAGTGAAGCATTGATAATGTAACGGTTCAATAAGGTATAGTTCATTAAAGCTACACCGTTAATATTGCGTGTTTTGGAATCACCAGAACTAATTTTGCGTACAGCACTTCCAATGGTAGGATCAGCAAGTCCTGAAGATACGTTACCAGAAGTTTCGCTTCCATAGCTGGATTTATTCGTTTCCGTAGTACGGAATACTGCAGTCGCGATAATTGCATGTTTATCGTTCCAGTTTTTGCGATACATCAACTTATTTTCCGTATTTATAGTTAATAAGTCAGAAGAGGTATCCGTACTACGATTTGACATTTTGTCTGTCCATGCAAGACCAGTAGCCACCTGTGGCAAAAACATACGCCCTTTAGTATTACGGATATTCATGTTAACATATCCTTCATAAGTCAGTCCATTCAAAATGTCATATTTAATACGAAAATTCATTTTACTTTCCCGCTGTATGGTTCGGTTGACACTCTCATTTGCCATAGCAATAGGATTATAGTACTTATCACCATTAAAAGCAGGATCCAATGTAGAATTTTCATTGTGATTGAAATACTGTGATGTACGATTCCCTGTCTCATCGTCAATGTAGTAAGGTGATTTGTTCGGTGCTTTGCGGAAAGCTTCCCCACGTACATTATAATAGTTATTATTTCTCTCAGATTGAGTATAAGAGAACTGTGCATAAAAATTCAATTTGTCAGAGAACTTATAATTTACATTCAATGAAGAATTCAAGCGGCTGAAATCGGTTCCGACAGTCGTACCTCCTTCGTCCAAATAACCCAAAGAAAAACGATAAGTCGCTCTTTCACCACCACCACTCATAGAAAACGTATTTTCCCATGACTGAGTATTCCGACGCACTTCGGACAGCCAATCTGTATTCTGGTTATACTCGTCAAAATATGTCCAATCCGGTTGATAACCGATCTCAGGAGAACCGTAAAGCATTTGCAAGTAGCTGGTAGAGTTGGCAAGACCAATATAATTGGCACTATTCCACAACGCTTCAGATACCAAAGCAGAATATTGGTTACCGTTCAACATCGGAATGGTTTCCGGCTCAAACTTAGCGGAAAATTTGGATGAGAAACTAAAACGTGTTTTCCCTTGTACCCCCTGCTTAGTCTTGATAACCAATACACCGTTGGCACCGGAAGTACCCCAAACGGCAGTAGCTGCTGCATCTTTCAACACTTCGATAGACTCAATATCTTGCGGAGAGATATTCAACAAGGCACCCAAATCGTCATTATTGATGGTAGAGAAATCAGTATTATCATCAATTTCTGCCGGATAAGGAACTCCATCTACTACAATCAGTGGTTCTGCATTAGCATTCAGTGTACTACCACCACGAATCTGTATGGAAGCACGTGCTCCAGGGTCGCCACCACCTAATACAATATCCACACCACCGAGCTGTCCTTGCAAGGCATCTTCGATGGAAGTTACAGGAGCAACAGCCACCAAATCTTCCATACTAACCTTCTGCGTTGCAGAAGATTGTTCTCTAGCACTGATACCTAAGTCATTCCGTTCGATTCGTTTTCCTTGCACAACAACTTCATTAATGGTCTGTGTATCATCTTTTAGGACAACATTCAACCGTGTCTGACCGTTGTATTTGATTCTTTCACTCTTTTTTCCAATATAAGAAAAAACGATGATCAGATTGTTCTCATTCGGGATCGGAAGGTTATAAATACCGTCCAGATTTGTGACAGTACCACCTAAAGAACGGTTTTGGGAGTTGAGAATATTTACGTTCACCCCTATCATAGGTTCTGCTGTCGTCCCGAACATCTCGGTCACTTTTCCAGAGAGGACTTTCGCTTGTCCGAAAGCTTCGCCAGTAGTTGCTGCGAATACGATAGCAATCAGTATGTATTTTAATAATTTCATAATCTCTGTTTTTCTGTTAATCAAAAGACATCATCAATCAGATGGAAACAACCTCCTTCGTATGCAAATGGGAAGTAATCGTAATCTGATACCACTTGACATTTGTTTCCACCTTCCAATTGGATACTTAGTGAAGTTCCATTATCTGTATAAATTAGCTGCGGTGCAGTAGCTCCTTCCGTCTGTACCACACGTTCACTCCAATAACGCCCATTTTTAAAATCGGATCCTATATACGGATAAGATGGAATAACGTTTTGAGCAGCAGTAATAAAATAGGAATTCAAATAATTTGCCAATTCTTTTGCATCAAATGTACCACTTAACTTACCTTCAGCATCAAATGAAGCATCAATCGCTCCTGGAATTTTATTTGATGCCAATGCCCGCTTTATAGCATCGTTAGTCGGGATAAATGCAACGAACCGTCCTTTACCAAATAAATTCATCATAATCTGATTGGATATAAGATTTGCCTCACGCAATAACTGAGCAAAACAGTAATAGGGATAATTGTGATCCGCACAGATAGCAATGTTATAAGCCAAATCCCCGCTCTCTGCTGCAAACAATTGTTCAGCATCAAAGCTATATGTACTTCCGTTACTTCCATTTTTAAGTTTAGTAAATGGTGTAAAAACTGTACCATTGAACTGAGGATTCAACTGTTGATTGAAAGTTGAGCTACAAGTGATGTTTCCATCTTTAACGAACCAGTAGTTCCAGGTAGACTCCGTAGGAATCACACGCGTTCCTCTTTCTGGTAATTCACTTGATTGTTCACTCGAGATACTAGCTGAATGCAAATACACGATATTTTGCTTGGCAGTATTGCTGATTTCCGCCCATCCATCATCTCCTTCTGCTTCCAACCCCTGTGTACTGTAAACCGTCCGAATGCCAGAGGCTTCAAATTGTTCGGCTGTAGGAACCAAGACAATATATTTACTCAAGTCAGACACATAAGAAGAGAACAGTGAACTCCCTAACAATGCGTAGAGAAAAGAACGTGCACTTTTATATTGAAACAAAGGTCCGATAACGGAAGCAAATGTGCTAGGTTCCTTAATTTCATCCATACCATAGAGAGCACCATTAACACACATCGTTTTTTCATTCAATGCAGCAGGATTAATATTAAGAGATGAGCCCGCCAAATTCTTCAATTCATCGTCTCCTAACTCTTCAGGGAATAACATACTACCTCCATAAATAAATTGATAGAGGAAATAATTCAACGCTAGCGCATCTACTTCCTGCATAGAAGAATAACCACCGATTTTCCAAAAGCTATCAAAGAAACTATTAATAGCAGTGTTTGACGGTGCAAAAATACTATAAGAAAGAGCTGTCAACGCCGTAAAATTCAAATAGCTGCTTGTAGGCCATTCACAAGCAATATTTGGCAATCCCCCATGCTGATACTGATAGAGCGTATCCACTCCGTATGCTTTAGCATATGACTTACTCAATTCATCATCTGCAACGTAAACGCCAAACGAATCATACAAATCAAGGAAAGTCGAGTATTTTTCTTTATTTTTCAGTTCCGTATAAATCGTTTCTAGCGGTTCAACGACTCGATCAACAGCATGAATATAGCCGTTATTAGCAATAATTCCATATTCTTTTACAGATGCATTAGATACATTGAAACCATCATCTCCCGTCCAAGTAGAATTGGGGTAGAAAGCCTCGTAATTATTTTTAGCATCTATACCTTTCGTCTGGAAATAACGGTAGGAAAATATAGGCAAATAACGTTCTAAGTGATACACCATGACAGAAGCCCCTGTAGGGGTTGTCTCAACAGTAGGAGCATCGCTACTTCTTGTGCGGTGTTTGTAATACAATCCTGCTTTTATGTTCTGCTCCTCTTCCGTTTCCGTACTTCCTGTTGGACGGAAATTGACTAGTTTCTCCTTATTATAAGAATAATAGAGCACGTGGTACCCAATCAATTTACTCACTTCGTTAACAGGCATATCACTGATGCTGGTAAATCCTCTCTTATTCAAATAAGTTTGAAAAGCATCGTCGTCTGGAGCAATAATAGTTAAAATTGCTTTACCCTCCAGCATTTGCTTGTAGCCAGCAATCTCTAGCCCCTGCAAGAAAATAGAATAGTTTCCGTGTTCACCGGAACTTAACACTTCCCATGCATTGTCTGCTACCCAATCAGGTACTTCATAGTGCTCATCCATGCTATCTTTACATGCAGTTAAGAGTAATGGAAGACATAGCAGCCAAAGCATTCTCCGTAAAAATACTTTGTTGTTCATTTTTTTTATTAATTTAAAATTAGGAGTTCTCTCTATCATTATTCAAAATTCAGATTAATTGATAATGTATAATCTTCATTATTTATTGTATTTCACTATTTATTCACCGTATGCTTCATTCCAAGCCTTTTCATACTCATCTGGGAATTCGAGTGAAAGAGCATAGTTTTCAATCATCGTATATCCGTTCTCTGCAATACGAACGGCATCTCCTGCATTATTTTTATTTAGCCCCCATTTGTCCTCAAAATCATCGGGTATGCCGTCGCCATCCGTATCTTTTCTAGCAGTGCCAACATTAATATTTTGCCAAGTCTTGGCAAGAGGGTATTGTGTCTCTATGTTTTGATTTCTAAAAATTGTTCCTTTAGTACCTAATGAAGTCAGTTCATCAATCATGAATTTATCTACCAAATCACGATTGGGTAAAACCGGTCCAACATTTTTAACAATCCAATGATAAGCTTCTGTAGCACTAGTTTTTATGCTGATTTCCGAATGTTGGCTATCTGGTTTACTCAGAAAGACAGGAGTGGCACTACAATAGGTTTGCCAATTACCCTGAGTGATTTCGAATCCATTTAATGTGCCGTCTTTATCGTTATCATAATAATTACCTACACAATAAGTATCAAAATCACCATCACCATTACCACCTATAAAAGGTTTAGTTGGATTTACTTGTTGATAAGTATCTACCAAATAATTTTTATTGTCACTACTTATTCCATTATAATGATATTTCGTTTCATCATCGAACATACTCTTATCTGTAGTTTCTATAGGATATGACGTATTCACCCATGTATAAGCTGGTCCTTTGATAAAATAATTATTTTCAATAACTGTGTTAGAGTGCCCTGAAGATTCCCCCCCCATATTATAAGCCGCTCCATTTCCCCAATTATAGATAACATTGTTAACAAATTGATTCAATCCTTTCACTTTAAAATTACGAGTTTTATTATCAATAAATAGATTTCGGAAAACAGTAACTCCTTCTTCATCACTAGTTTGAACTAAACCTCCACAAGAATGATTCTGGCATCCTTGTCCTAAAATTGAATTCTGCAATGTTATGTTATAGAGACCTTTCGGTTGCTTGTCATTATTGAGTGAAAAACATTCATCTGTTCCCCATGTGAAAGAACAATGATCATAAATTTGATCATGCCCATAGGCAGCTCCTCCTGCGTCTATGTTGTCACTGCCACTAACCTGGCGACCAGTACGCATACGCATATAACGTACAATCAGATTATTTGCATTGGTGGAAGAAGTCCTACCATTATAAAGTTCGATGCCATCACCGGGAGCTGTCTGAAACAAGACTGTTTGATTGTCCTTAAACACAAGTACTTCTTTATTCAAATCAATCACACCTGACACGTTAAACACTATAATTCTGTTTGCTTGACTAACAGCATCTCTTAACGATCCAGCACCACTATTATTCAAATTAGTTACTACATAAATTTCCCGGTTGTTACTACCACGTGCACCATCAGCGTTTCTACCATACCCTACTGCACCCGGAAATGCCGGTGCATAATTGGCTAAGACAGGAAATGCCGGACCAGAACTTGTATTACCACCACTTTCTTCCTCCTCTAGATATGAACTGTAAGGATTGATAGCAGGATCTGCATCCTCCTCATCTACAGGTTCTTTATCCACGCAAGCCGCTAACGACGAGAGTGAAAACAAAAAGAAATATAAAATGCTTGTTAAGCATCTCACGGCAATTGGACATGCCTTTTTTTGAAAAGTTGCTGTGTTTCTCATTTTATATAAAAAAATAATTAATAAATACTCATTTGATTAATAAATTAAATTCAAACCTAAAAAATTGTATATCCGTTGTCAAGTATACTTAATTATTTTGCTATTTACGTAATCAGTAGTTGAATATCTATTTTAATATTGATCCTCATCTTTATACGTAAAAATCAAGACTTTTTAGTTATTAAGGTACAATGCCCCATTGTGATGCATAAGCATCCTGAATTTCTTTGGTATTGAAACATACAATCTCAATATTAGGATAATAATCAATAGTAGCATCTATCCTAACTGAAGATTCGTCTAATTCATCCATAGGATACCATTCTGAATATTCTCCGTCATCCCATTCTACTCTATAATAAGCTGAATACCACGAAACTTCTGTTTCACCAATCATAGTATCAATATTTGACTGTAATTTAGCCCATATACCTGTTATTAAATATAATTTATAGCCAATATCATCACCATTTGGTAATCTTACCATTTTATGCCAACTTACATTATTAACAGCCATTCCATTCCTATCTATAGAAAAGTCTTGTTCACAATACCCTTTATAACAATATTCTTTTTGAGTAGAATTATATACAATTCCAAGAACAAAGTCAATATCAGTTGGCCTAGCTGGTTCAAAAATGGATCTCCATTGATAATAAGTATTAACACTAACATTTCCGTTTACATAAGGACCTGAAGAACCATCGTCGTATGTTTCATCATAAAATCCTAATGTAATATCTAATGTGTAATCATTGTTTTCAGTATAAGGAAAATCTACATCAAATTCAACAGTAAAGGCTGAATTTGTGAAAGAAGAATCCGCTCTTTTAAGAATAATTCTATCGTAGAGCACCGTACTTGCTTCACCGTTCTTTAAGGTTACCAAAGCATTGCATAGTTCAATCGGATATGTATATGATTTACCATCATCAATTTCTATATTCAATTTAATTCGATGTTTTCCGAAAGGTATCAAGAAATTACCTTTTACATTCTTTCCACTTTGTGGATAAAGGCATCTAGTAAGATCTTCCTGATTATCAATATATACAAAACACTCATCTACATGATCACCCGTATTATACTGATAATCAAAATAAGGTTTTGTGAATAAATTCAGATTAACCATACATGTATTATCACTTGTCCCATCATTTAACAGTCCTTGCTGCACATCTCCTTGCATCAATGCAGTCTCTTCATATTCCATAAGGCCATTACCATCACATGAGATAGCAAGCAAAGGAATAATTAAAAATAACATCGATTTGATAATTTGTTCTTTTTTCATGGTATTACATTTTATTTGTTCATTAATTGAAACTGTAGTCGAAAATTTCCTATCATTTCTATTTCTATATTATTTGTTCAGTTCAATACATCCCATAATGAAAGGTCCTGTTGCTTTAGCATCATTATCTCTCATTTTCTCTCCTATATAATACTCAAAACTACCGTCACGATAAGGCTTACCGCCTAATCCACCCACTTGGCAACATCTTGTCAATGTCAATGTTCCGTCCGAATTTGAGATTAGCAGTTTATTGCACAGCCCCTTAAAGGCTTTTTCTGCAATAGCACGATACTGACTATCAATGTATCCTTTATTCACAGCTTTCATATAGGCATACATACATTGCGCCGTAACAGAAGCTTCCGGGAAATTACCGGTACGTGAAGGTTGGTCAATTACCTGATACCATAAACCATTTTTATCTTGGTATTTTGAAAGAGTTTCTGCTAATTCTTTCGTCCATTTAATCATATCAGCATAGCCTGAATGATCTTGGGGAATATATTCCAAAGCATCTACCAAAGCCATAAACCACCAACCAATACTACGTCCCCAGAAATTAGGAGAATGGCCAGTTTCCGGATCAGCCCAGCGCTGGCTCCGGTCCTCATTCCATGCATGATAATAAAGTCCCGTCTTGGTATCGTATGTATGCTGATGGCAGAGAGTGAACTGTTTAACAGCCTCATCAATCCATTCCGGACGATTAAATTCAGCTCCATATCGAGCCATAAAAGGAGAAGCCATATACAATCCATCCAACCACATCTGATTAGGGTATATTTTCTTATGCCAGAAACCTCCATCTGTTGTACGAGGTTGCTTTTTTAGCTGATCTATCAAATTCTCGATAGCCAATTTATATTTCTCCTTTTTGGTTTCATTGTACAAATCAAACAGAACTTTTCCGGAATTGATATAATCCAAATTATAGGTTTCTTTCTTATATAAATGAATCTCTCCTTTGTCGTCTACCAAAGAATCAGCCCATGCCTCTACATAATCAAAGTACCTACGGTCTCCTGTTTTCTTCCAAACTTGTAACATCGCACAACAACCTACTCCTTGCGCATAACCAAAATACAGGCGTTTTCCATGATCCAGTTGCCACGCTTCCGGAAAACGACGAATTTCCGAATCGGCAAACAGACGATAATAAGTGTCGGAAGAAAAAGTATCCGTACGGAAAGGAACTGCCGGAAGTCCGGCTTTATTAAACAGATTCACTCTAAAGAAAGTCCCATAACCGTAGCGTACAGCTACAGGTGCAGAGACATAAGTTGAAGAAAGTGTTATCAAACTTCCATCAATTACAGCTTCAGCCGGATAAAACCGCGCATCATTGCCGGCAATAAAAAATCCTTTTACCGGTTCATTGCCGGGTGTCTGCAGGCCACCTTCCGCAAATTCAAAATCTAATGTAATTTCTCCCCCATTCACTTTCATTGATTTGTAGAGAGGTCCTGAATAAACAATCTTTTTACCATATTGCTTTGCTAATGCCCAAGCTGCCAGCCGTTCGCCCGGTGCAACTTTATTTCGTGGATGTATGTCGGTAGAATCGGCTGCATCCGTCACTACTGCCATACCAATATTTTCAAGTCCACTTAACCATGTTTTTAATTGTGCTTCACGAATACCTGCCGGTTGTTTGTAATGTGGTGCAATCTGTACAAAATAGAAAGGCATATCCGGCTGATTCCACTCTTTCCGCCAACTATTTATCAGGTTAGTAAATACTTCCTGATATTTCTCATAGCGTACAGAGTTGGATTCTCCCTGATACCAGATATTTCCTCTCACTGTATACCCTAGTATAGGAGCAATCATACCATTCCACAAAGTAGCCGGAACCTTACACTTATCTTTTTCCCTACTCACCTTTTCTTTTGAATACTGTTTTAAGACATCAGCATACAGCGGATTGTTTTCCATCACTTTCATACTTGTCCATGATTCAGCATGTGTTCCTCCCCAAGTAGACTGAATCAATCCAACCGGTGTACTCAAATCTTTATACAATTTACGTCCAAAGACAAATCCTACAGCAGAAAAGTCCTTCAGATTCTCCGGATTACAAACCACCCACTTTCCAACGCAATCTTCTTTTTCATCATCAGGTGCCAGTTGATGCTCTACATGAAACAGGCGGATTTCCGGGAAATCAGCATCTTTCATTTCTTCCGCTTCATTCAACATTCCTGTTTTCCATTTCACTTGCGGATTACGGGCTACGGGAAATTCCATATTTGACTGTCCCGTACAAAGCCAGACTTCACCTATTAATATATTATTGATCCGGATCTTATTATCACCTTTCAACATTACAGATTGTCCGGAAGTAGCAGCCGGTGTTTGTATCATCAATTCCCAATGACCGTTTTCTAAAGCAGTCACCTTGTATTTCTTATGATCCCATGAAGTCTTTACCAAAATCTTTTCTCCGGGACGTGCCTTTCCCCAGAAACGTACTTTCGCATTTTGCTGAAGTACCATATTATCTGATAATATAGAGGGAAGTTGTATATCTGCATGAATACCTATTGGAAAGAAACAGACCAATAACCACAGACAAAAAATAATTCTACAGAATTTCATTGTATTTTATAGTTTTAGATTCAATATTTTACTGAATAAGCACATGTCAAAGATACCGCATTACATGGTAGAGTTAAAGAAAAGGAATATGGAGAATTCGACTTTCTTATGTAAATTCATATGTGTACAGCCCATCACACGCCTATTTTGTACGATTTTACAGGCTATGTACGATTTTCCAGTCTTTCTACCATCTACCATTCTTTTTTAATTCACTTTATTTATCTCAACCTTTCTCATAACCAATGCATCAATAATATTTTCATCTATCTTCACATCTTTTTTAGCCGTAATAGTCAAATTGTCAAAACAGAAATTGGATAATTTATATTGTTTTGATTTCTCTACAGCAAAAAAGGAATCACAATCCAGATGAATATTACGCATTGTAATATAGCTGGAATACGAGACTGGCATATCCTTGCGATCTTTCAAATCATAAAACTGTGTCCAAGGAGCAATAAAGATACAATTGCGGACATTTCCTTTTATGTCTTCAACGAGGATGTACTTATATTGTTGGGGAGTATCCGGACGCATTTTCAACCACAACAGGCGTTTAGCCTGATCCAGATTGCAGCGTCGAAGAATTATATTATGATTATATATCGATTCGCTACCGCAAGTCAGCACTCCGTGACAGAATCCAAAAGTACAGTCTTCAATGATAATATCACAATTGCCACCATTATCGGGATTTTGATCAGCCCATGGTCCTTTACCGCCTTTTAATGCAATTGCGTCATCATTAACCGACATATAGCATCCCTTGACAAGTACATTTTTACATGCATCAATATCAATTGCATCCGTACTTGGAGCCTTTACGGGAGAAGAAGGTGAAAAGATATGCAAATCCAAAAGTTTTACGCTATCACATTTATAAATGTGAGTTGTCCAAAACGGAGAATTAACAAGTCGCACATCTGAAACTTGTACATTATTGCTATGAGATATATGAAGTAGACGAGGACGCAATTCATCCATATTAGTACATTTAGGGATAACACTACGCCGTAACCAGAATGACTTCCAATATCGTTCACCATTTCCATCAACTTTTCCTTTTCCGGAAAGGGTGAAACCATCTACCTTATCAACATTAATCAAAGCTGAAAAGTACTTTAGGTTCTGTCCCTCCATCCGTGTTTCTATTACAGGAAAGTTGCTAATATCGTCACTACCTTTCAATACAGCCTTCTTTTCCAGATGCAAGTGTGTTCCCGGCTTAAAGAAAAGCGCACCACTAAGATAAGTACCTTCAGGTATAACAACGACTCCGCCTCCATTATTAGACGCCAAATCTATAACAGCCTGAATTTTCTCTGTCTGTAATAGTGTACTATCATTCACTACTCCATAGTCGGTAATCAAGAAATTCTTTCCTAATCCATTTATATCAGTTTTTTCATTTTTGTAAAACCAATCCGGTATAATCTTACCATCGGGAAATTTTTCCTGACTAAACAGTTGCAGACTACAACATGTTGCTACTATTAAAAATGCTGACTTTATCATTTTCTATATCTCGTTACTTTTTTTGCAAAAGTACCGCATGTTTCCATTTGCCCCAAAGCAAAGGATATGGAGATATTGATTTTCTTATGGAGTTCTATGCAACAGATTCAAATACTACTTATCTATATACAATATTCCATATTCAGACTTATTTTTGTACATACATCGAATTAAAATAAAACGCTCTCCACAGTATCAAAAAAAAGCGCATCCTCTTTATAAAAGAAGACACGCTACGAATAGAGTTAAGTTTTTCTTATATCATTTATTCCGGGATGAACAATCCGGTAGACTATTATTTTGTAAACACAATCTCTCCTTTACGTCCGCCACCACGAAGAAAGATTTCATAAGTACTATTTCCTGATTCTTTTATTTCCAGCAGATCCAAATCCGTATTCTTTGTTTGTTCCCCGCGTATAACCGTTTTTAATACCCCGCCTGTTTTCCGCCCAGTTGAAAGTCCTCCTTTCCAAGTGAGTATATATTGTTTTCCTTCTGTTAGATTAGTTATTGCTACTTTTTCTGTAGCCAAAGTCATGCACCAATTATTGGGCTGTTCAAGTTCGACCGCAATATCCCAGGTGAAATGAGGAGTTCCGGTTATACCCGTTTCTTCCGTAATAACATCTTCCTTGCTACATGATGCGATAAGCACACAAAGCAACAGGAAAAGCATTGCTTTCCTAAATACATCCAATGGTCTGTTTATGATCGTTTTTCTATTCATATTCTCTTTATTTTATGAATCGGTTTCATAATTCTACATTTCTGCGTTACCTTATCACTTTCAATTTAGTTACGCCACCATTATCTGTTGTCGCTTTCAAATCAATTTCTCCCTTATAGGCCGATAAATCCACTTGTCTATCAGAGAAAGAGACTGCCTTACCATTAATATAGAAGTACACAAATGCTTCTGCGCCATGACCTACTATCTTTGCCACATTTCCCTCAACAAGTATTGCCGCATCTTCCAGCCAACCATAGCTAGTATCTTCACCGCCCCCGGTAAGGAAACAACCCATTCCGGCATTATATAATTTACTATTCGTCTTCAGCCGCAAAAATTCTACATAAGGAAGACTTCCGTCTGACTTACGAGGCAAGGTAAGCTGGGAAGCATCCAAAGTAACAAAATCATCATCCGTCACAGCCATGTCTACCGGAAGAAAAGAGTTGTTTGCTATTTCACATTCCGCTTGATTAACGTCTATGATATGTTTTCCCGAAGACCTCGGTGTATGTGACAAGTTATTCATTATAATATGACCATATCCCGGCACGTCAACCGCTTCCGATGCAGTCTTCCTGTTCAACATACAGAAATTGGACGGGTTCTGATAACCCGTATTATTATACCACGCTATCCCTCCTAAATGATGATTGGCATAAAACCCCTTATTCTTATTCATATAAGCAAGGCAGTACTGAACAATGTGCATAGGAATCACACTTGGTGCTTTAGGACTATCACTCATCCCATATCCCCCGGACTTAAACCCAGTGCCGTCACCCGCCTTTACTCCCTCTTTCGTATATCCATTCAAGAAAGACCAACAGTTATCAATGGTAAAAACCGCCTGGCAGTTAATCAAATCAAAACCATCATCACTGTTATACCACGCACGACACCCCCGGAATACATTGCCCGTATATTGGGGAGAAGTGAGATGTCCACCGAATCCATCTACATTTCCACCTTTACCGCCGTCGGATACAGGATCATAATTATTATAGGCATCGCAATTCAGCACCAGATTGTTCTTACCCGTCACTATATAGAAGCCGATCGCCATACCGTCATGCATCGACAGATGTTCGTAGATATTATCACTTCCACCTTCATTGCGAAAACATTCGGACTGGGTATGTCCCACAATAGTTACTTGTGTTCCCACCACCTCTATATTTCTGAAATGCAAATAAGAGCCACTTACATAAAACACAATAACACGTTCATTTTCCGGCTTTACCGCCGAAAGGTCAAAAACCGGACGCTCATTTTTATAACCGGAGTAACAAATTCGTTTGTCCGGTCCAGTTCCACTCTTTGACATTTTAAATACCCGGCTCCAAGTAGTACTTCCCGCAGTATAATGTTCCATTATCTCCGCTTCCGTCACTCGATATGTACCTTGCCGGATATATACAGTATCTCCTGCCATCACTTTTGATTGTGCTTTGCCCAACGTGGCAAAAGGCTTATCAATCGTCCCACTGTTTGAATCGCTTCCATTAGTAGCCACAAAATAATTCGTAGCCGAAAGAGAAAAGAGGAAACATCTTATAAAAAAAAGAAGAAGGCTAATGCGTTTCATGGTATATCAAGTATTATGTAGCAGCAAAGCTACTGTTTTTTATACCATAAGAGCTGTAATATCGTACGCAAAGAATAGAATTTTGTGACAATAACGTCTATATCATTTACTTTTCATAACATATCCAAGATAAAACATAATTTATCTTGAACAAAAAAAGAAAAAAGATGACTCTTCTTTCATAATCTTCGTCAACGTTCTTAATAAACTATTGAAGAGTTTATTATAAACGGTATCCAAGTTTATTATAAACGATGAATCTCCGAATTAAGGATATAACCGTGATTTTTCGCAACAAAAAAGGCTGCAAATCCCATAAAGATTCGCAGCCTTTGGCTCATACAGAAACTCTCACAGCTTAACTACTGTAAGGACTTCCTGATATATTGTCATCATATTGTACTAGTTTCTTTTTCATTCTTTTTAATCAAACCTTTTATCCATTGATATTCACACCTACAAATATACAACATAAAAAAGGCTTTGTCAAGAGCTTCCTGCCTGTAAGGAGAATTATTTGTAATTAATCTCAATCTTACTATCTATATTATCCGTTTGCCGCAATCGGCTTTTATCTTTTACCGTCAAATGAATATCCTGTAACTGGAAATTCTTTCCATAAGTTATCTTTCCGACAGATTCCACCTCCGCATTAATGTTAGACAGATAAAAATTCTCGATGCGATGACTTGCGCTCCATCCCGAAGCGGAAATAAAACGTTTTGCTCCATCTGCTTTTACGTGAGAGAAATACACATTACGAAAATGAGGATACCCCTTTTCCTTCGGCTCTACCGGAGTCAACATAGTAGTCCAGTGTTCAGGAACATCTTTTCCTTCATATTCTTTCGGCAAGGCAGAATAACTATATTTCGGATTCCAGTTCAAATCGACAGACAGGATATGAGTCACACTATCAGCCTCAACACGCGTCATATAGATATTCTCGACCGTTCCGCCACGGTTCATGGATGATTTCAGACGCAATGTCGTTCCTGTGCCATACGCTATCAAATCATGAGCCAGTACATTGCGGATAGAACCGGAAGTCTCACTTCCGCAAGTCAGTAAGCCCGCACCTTTACGGGCGATACAATTACGAACCACCACATTCTCCGTCGGACGATTCACACGCAGTCCATCCGCGTCACGCCCTGCCTTAATACAAATATTATCATCGTTGCAATCCACATCACAGTTTTCTACCAGAATATTGGTGGATGAATCAATATCAATGCCATCCGTACTTGGTCCGTGACCTCCTACATTATTATTAATAGTAAGTCCGCTCACCGAACAATGATCCGAATACAAAATCTGACAAGCCCAGAATCCCGTACGCACCAACGTAAAGTCTTTCAACGTGATATGCTTGCTGTTGGAAACCAGTACTCCTCTCACCCGCTTGCAATCATAATCCACAATCCAGCGCAGATTCTTCTTCTCATATTCTTCCCGCATCGCCCAATATTTATCCCAGAATACTTTTCCGCGGCAATCGATAAAACCTTCCCCCGTAAGAGCGGCATTTTCCGCATCCATTATATTGATAACAGCCGAAGGCCATGTCATTTCGATACCGGCAATGCGGGAAGGAAATTCCGGATAGTCCTGAATATTATCACTCGCAAGCAAGGTAGTACCTTTACTAAGATGCAGGTTCACACCACTCTTGATAAACAAAGCACCTATTTTATAATACCCCGGAGCAACAACTACCGTGCCTCCTCCCTGTTGGTGACAAGCATCAATAGCGGCCTGGATAGCAGGAGTACTAAATACGGAAGTGTCATTCCGCAACCCGAACTTTCCGGCATCCCATTCTGTGTTTTCCGGAGTCCTCTGCGCCCCCACCTGATCGGCCCACGACAAATCCGGCTCTGCAGATACACTTCCCCAATCATAAGCAGGAATCGTCTTTTTCGGAGTTGTAAAACCAATCAAGGCCAATAGTACAATAGATAAAAGATACTTCATAATTACTTCTTTTAGTTCATGTTGCAAAATTATCGCATATCATCAAAGAGGTAATGGACGGATGTACGCAAAAGATAGAATATTATATCATACGGATAATTAATTTGAAAGGGTGCACAATTGTATATAGTCTTTGTACATTTCTCCATTTCATACATTCAAAAAAGGAGTAATTTTGCGAGTGAATAAATATAATAAGGTCCAAACCGATGAAACAAATATGAGAAGAATTGCAATTTATCTATTGTGCATATTCATGTTGCTGCCTGTTGCAACAATGACAGCACAACCTGGTTATAACTACTCAAAGTTACAACGGGAGAAACTAAACCGCGGCGTAGTTGCCATTCGCGAAAACCCTTCAGAAGTAATCGTTTCGTGGAGGTATCTTTCTTCCGATCCGATACAGACCGGTTTCAATGTGTACAGAGACGGGAAGAAACTGACAGACACTCCCATCACAGTCAGCACCCTGTTCCGTGATAAGAATAACAGTCAGAAAACGGCTGTTTACGAAGTGCGTCCTGTTCTAAAAGGCAAGGAGACGCATCATATTGACGGTACATACACACTCCCGGAAAACGCGCCTCTCGGCTATCTGGAAATTCCCCTGCAAAAACCGGCCGACGGAGTAACTCCGGCAGGTGATACCTACACATACAGTCCCAATGATGCTTCCATCGGTGACGTAGACGGTGACGGCGAATACGAAATTATTCTCAAATGGGACCCCAGCAATTCACACGACAATGCACATGAAGGCTATACAGGCGAAGTATACATCGATTGTTACCGAATGAACGGAGAACAACTATGGCGTATCAACTTGGGTAAAAACATACGTGCAGGAGCTCATTATACTCAATTTATGGTGTACGATCTGGATGGTGACGGCAAAGCGGAAGTAGTGATGCGGACTGCCGACGGAACAGTGGACGGAAAAGGAAAAGTAATTGGAAATGCTGATGCAGACTATCGCGAAGCCGGTACTTTTGACCCAAGCAGGAATCAAATGATGAAGCAAGGACGTATTCTGAAAGGCAAAGAATACCTGACTGTTTTTTCAGGAGACACCGGTGAAGCCTTACATACCATCGACTATATCCCTGCCCGCGGCAACGTTGCCGACTGGGGAGACGCAAAAGGTAACCGAAGCGACCGCTTCCTGGCTTGTGTAGCCTATCTTGACGGAGTACACCCAAGTGTTGTCATGTGCCGAGGCTACTACACACGCACCGTTCTGGCGGCCTTCGACTGGAACGGAAAAGAACTGAAGAACCGATGGGTATTCGACAGCAACCATCCCGGATGCGAGCAGTACGCCGGACAAGGAAACCACAATCTGCGTGTAGGCGATGTGGATGGTGACGGATGCGACGAAATCATTTACGGTTCCTGTGCTATCGACCACAACGGCAAAGGACTTTATTCTACCCGAATGGGACATGGAGACGCCATCCACCTGACACATTTTGACCCTTCCCGTAAAGGTCTGCAAGTATGGGACTGCCACGAAAACAAACGTGACGGAAGTACGTACAGAGATGCCGCCACCGGAGAAGTGTTATTACAGATAAAAAGCAATACCGATGTAGGACGTTGTATGGCCGCCGACATTGACCCGACTCATCCGGGTGTGGAAATGTGGTCAGGAGATTCACAAGGAATTCGAAACGTAAAAGGAGAAATCATAGCCCCTAAAATGAGAAATATGCCGACCAATATGGCTGTCTGGTGGGATGGAGACCTATTACGCGAACTATTGGATAGAAACATGATTATTAAATACGACTGGGAAAACAAAAAGTTTGTTCCGCTTGTCAAATTCACAGGAACTCTTTTCAACAATGGAACGAAATCGAATCCTTGTCTCCAAGGTGACATTATAGGCGATTGGCGGGAAGAAGTACTCGTACGCTCCGAGAACAACGCTGCTCTCCGGCTCTACGTTTCGACTATTCCGACCGAATACAGATTCCACACCTTCCTTGAAGAACCGATATACAGAATCAGTATCGCTACCCAAAATGTAGGCTATAACCAGCCAACACAACCGGGATTCTATTTCGGACCGGACCTTATAAAAATGAAAGGTACTTTCAGAGGATATCAATTCAAGTAAGTTAAGAGACTATCATGAAACACAAATTATTTCTTTTCACATTTCTCCTGGCTATACTGTCCGCCATTAATATACAGGCATCCGAACGCAAAAAATACAATTTCAACAGCGAATGGAAGCTGCGGATAGGAGACTTTCCTAAAGCCAAAGATACAAAATTCGACGACAGTAAATGGAAACAAGTAACTTTGCCCCATGCCTTCAATGAAGATGAAGCATTCAAACTTTCCATTGAACAATTGACAGATACAGTGGTATGGTATCGCAAGAGTTTCCAGATTCCGGAACTGAAAAGTAATCAGAAAGTATTCGTCGAATTTGAAGGAGTACGCCAACGCGGAGACTTCTATCTTAACGGACATTATCTAGGCAGACACGAAAACGGTGTTATGGCGGTAGGGTTCGACCTGACTCCACATATCAAAGAGGGTGAGAACGTGATTGCCGTTCGCACCGACAACGACTGGATGTACAGAGAAGAAGGAACTAACTCTAAGTTCCAGTGGAACGACCGCAATTTCAATGCCAACTATGGCGGTATTCCTAAAAACGTCTTCTTGTACGTTACTGATAATGTATATCAGACTCTTCCCCTATATAGCAACCTGAAAACGACAGGCGTATACGTCTATGCCCAAGACTTCGACATCCAAGGACGCAAAGCTACGATTCATGCCGAATCGGAAGTCAGAAATGACAGTAAAGCTACCCGGCAATTCAGCTATCAGGTGACTATACTTGATGCCGACGGCAAACTAATGAAAACTTTCCAAGGTGATAAAGTGACTTTGAAAGCCGGAGAGACTAAGACGGTAAAAGCATCTGCCATCCTTCATAATCTTCACTTCTGGAGTTGGGGATATGGTTACTTGTATACGGTAAAAACCGCTTTGAAAGATGATAATAATCAGATATTCGACGAAGTCAGTACCCGCACCGGCTTCCGCAAGACCCGCTTCGCGGAAGGAAAGATATGGTTGAACGACCGTGTTATCCAAATGAAAGGGTATGCACAGCGCACCAGCAACGAATGGCCGGCAGTAGGTCTGTCCGTACCTGCCTGGTTGAGCGATTTTTCTAATGACCTGATGGTGAAAGGAAACGCGAATCTGGTTCGCTGGATGCACGCTACTCCGTGGAAACAGGATGTAGAATCCTGCGACCGTGTAGGTCTGATACAGGCAATGCCTGCCGGAGATGCAGAAAAAGACCGTGAAGGACGTCAATGGGAACAACGGGTGGAGTTGATGCGAGACGCGATTATCTACAACCGTAATAATCCGAGTATCCTGTTCTACGAATGTGGCAACAAAGCCATCAGCCGCGAACACATGATAGAAATGAAAGCTGTCCGCGACAAATACGACCCGTTCGGCGGACGTGCCATCGGATCACGTGAAATGTTGGATATCCGCGAAGCGGAATACGGTGGCGAAATGCTGTACATCAACAGAAGCGAACATCATCCGATGTGGGCGACCGAATATTGCCGCGACGAAGGTTTAAGAAAGTACTGGGATGAATATAGCTATCCTTTCCACAAAGAAGGTGACGGACCACTTTATAAAGGACAACCGGCCACTGACTATAACCGCAACCAAGATGAACTTGCCATCACCATGATAGCCCGCTGGTATGATTATTGGCGTGAGCGTCCCGGAACGGGTAACAGAGTCAGCTCCGGCGGTACTAAAATTATCTTCTCCGACACCAATACCCACTACCGGGGTGCGGAAAACTACCGAAGAAGTGGAGTGACGGACGCGATGCGTATCGAAAAAGATGCTTTCTACGCACATCAGGTAATGTGGGACGGATGGGTAGATACGGAAAAAGACCAGACCTACATCATCGGACACTGGAACTATCCGGATAATACGGTAAAACCTGTGCAGGTAGTATCTACCGGAGAAGAGGTGGAGCTTTTCCTGAATGGTAACTCCCTGGGTAAAGGCAAACGCCAATACAATTTTCTCTTTACTTTCGACAACGTAGCCTTCAAACCGGGCAAACTGGAAGCTGTCAGCTACAATAAAGCAGGGAAAGAAATCAGTCGTTATGCTGTAAATACAGCCGGTGAACCTGCCAGTCTGAAACTTACCGCTATCCAAAACCCCGAAGGCTTTCATGCAGACGGTGCGGATATGACATTGATACAGGTGGAAGTGGTAGATAAAGACGGACAACGTTGTCCGTTGGACAACCGCACTATTCAGTTCACACTCAAGGGTCAGGCGGAATGGCGCGGAGGTATCGCTCAAGGTAAAAACAATCATATTCTTGATACAAACCTTCCGGTAGAATGTGGTATCAACCGCGCACTGATCCGCAGCACGACGGCTGCCGGAAAAGTAACTCTGACAGCACAGGCTAAAGGACTTCTAAGTGCCTCTCTCACATTGGAAACGGTGCCTGTAAAAGTGACCGGAGGTTTGAGTACCTATCTTCCGCAGGCCACTTTGAAAGGCAGACTGGATAGAGGAGAAACACCTTCTACCCCTTCTTACAAAGACAGCAAAAAGGGTGTACGAATCGTTTCGGCAAAAGCCGGTTCCAACAATAATGATGCTGAAAAAAGCTACGATGATATCGAACTGACCGAATGGAAGAATGACGGTAAACTAAGCACTGCATGGATTACCTATACATTGGAAAGAGATGCCGAAATAGACGATATATGCATCAAACTGCAAGGATGGCGTTCACGAAGTTACCCGCTGGAAGTATATGCCGGCAACACCTTGATTTGGAGCGGAAACACGGATAAAAGCCTGGGATATATTCATCTCAATGTAGAAAAGCCCGTACGTGCTAATACGATAACCATCCGCTTGAAAGGAAACACCAGTGACAAAGATGCTTTCGGACAGATTATCGAAGTAGAGGCTATAGCGGCCAATACAATGGAATTGGAAAAAAGCAGTAGCAAACACCAGTTGAGAATCATCGAAGTTGAGTTTCTCGAAACAATCAAATAAAAAAGTTCCGGCAATGTTGTTTATTTGCCTGCCATCAAGTATCTTTGTTCATAAACTGAATTTTAACGCTTATGTGTAAACAACCGGATATCCTAGAAAGTGAAAAGATTCACTTTGCAGTCATGGCAATAGAAGCTGGAGCACGCGAAATGGGAATTTCTCCTATGGAAATGCGCCGACGTTTAGAGAAAATGAATCTAATCAAACGTCTTCTACTGGACAATTACGAAGTGATGCACACACAAAGTCTAAAACATGTAGGCGAGGATGTGGTCGAGGCTTTGAAGAACTGGGAGGCACAGGAGGGCGAGAAGGGATGAAAATAACACTTTATCATGGCTCCACCCTTTCTATAGAGCATCCCTTAGCCAAAGTGGGACGTGCCGATTTAGATTTCGGTAGAGGTTTTTATCTAACCTCACTACGCTCACAAGCAGAACAGTGGGCTGCCCGCGTACAACTATTACGGGCAAGTACTACTGCATGGATTAATGTATACGAATTTGATATGGATGCAGCTATAAAAGCTGTATTCAAGCTACTTCGTTTTGATGCTTACGATCAGCATTGGTTGAATTTTATTGTCGCTAGTAGGAATGGAAAACAGCCTTGGAAAGATTATGATATTATAGAAGGAGGCGTAGCAAACGATCGGGTTATTGACACCATAGAAGATTACCTTAACGACATTATCACCATAGAGCAAGCCCTCGGGCAATTGGTATATGCACAACCTAATCATCAGATATGTTTGCTCAATCAGCAACTCATTGATACATATCTACATTTTGATAATAGTTTTCCACTGGATACTATGGACAGAAAAGGAGGTAACAAATGAGAGAACAAGTACTTTGGAGAAAAATCAGTCGCATCGTCCTATTATTATCAGCCCGATTGGAGATAAGCCCGGAAAGAGCATTAAATCTGTTTTATGAAACGAATGTATGTGCCATGTTACATGACTCCCGTTACGGACTGCATCTAATGAGTGATACTTATATTATAAATGATGTATTGCGTGAATTACAAGACAAGCAGTAATTTTAGAATATATTATGATACCAAGCAAACAAAATCTCTTCTTTTCATACCGTTCCTTTTTGAATCCTTATCACTCATTTTTTTCATTTATTCCTTCATTATTCACACCACGCTGATAAACCGATGGTGCCACCCCAAACTGTGCTTTAAAGCATTTGCTGAAATAAAAAGGATCACTGATGCCTACCTTGTAAGAGACTTCCGCAACCGTTAGATTATCTTCTGACAGCAACAACTCCGCCGCTTTCTTCATTCGCACCACACGCAAATATTCATTAGGCGAATATCCTGTTACGCCGCGTAATTTCCGATAAAAAACGGTTCGTCCCAACTTCATAAGCTGCGCAAACTCATCAATAGAAAATTCCGGGCGGGCAAGATTCTGTTCGAGAATGGCAGCCAAGCGGTCTGCAAATTCTTTATCCCGTTCGGTAGTACACATAGCCGGTCGCACAATACCCGGTTCGTTGGAGAACTTCTCACGCAATTTATCACGCTGTTCGATCAAACGGAATACACGTGCCAACAGCAGTTTAACGCTGAATGGTTTGGCGATGTATGCATCCGCACCTGCCTCAATTCCTTCCAGATGCTTTTCCGGTGAGTTCAACGCGGTCAGAAGGATAATGGGAATATGACTCGTATCAAAATCTGTTTTTAGTTTCTTGGTCACTTCAAATCCGGTCATTCCCGGCATCAGAACATCACAGATAATCAAATCAGCATCATACGTACAGGCCTTTTCAAATCCGGACGTGCCGTCGGCAGCCACTTCCACTTCAAAGTATGCGCCGATTTCTTCCCGTAGAAACTCACGAATATCATTATCATCTTCAATAATCAGCACTTTCCGTTTATTCAAAGGAGCAGCCATCTTTTCCGGGTCAGGAAGCTCTTCCGAAAGCTGTAACAAATGATGTGCATGACCGTCCGCCTCTTTCAGCAATACGTTGCCCGGAACAAGGAAGTCTTTCTCCGAATACACCGTCTTATCTGTCGGAATACATACGGTAAATACAGAACCGCCACCTTCATTGTCTTTATACTCAATCGTACCTTTATGCACCTGCACCAGTTCGTGGCTCAAATGCAGACCGACCCCAATACTGTCACCGGAGAAATTACTCTGCATAAACCGCTTGAACAATTCATTCTGTTTCTCTTTAGGAATCCCTACTCCCGTATCCGAAACCTGAATCTGCAATGTTTGCTTCCCTTCGTCCACATTCACCGAAAGAATAATCGTTCCGTTGGAAGGGGTATATTTAAATGCATTTGAAAGCAGGTTATAAGTCACCTTATCCAAATTTCCTTTATCAATAAACATCTTATAAGATGGCACCGAAGGCAAGAAACGGAAGTTCATATTCTTCTGTTCCGCCACGTCGCCGAAACTCAAAAATATTTCATAAAGGAAAGAGATGACATCTGTTTCCTCTAAAGAAAGCGCCAGTTTATTATTCTGCATCTTTCTGAATTCCAATAACTGGTTGATGAGCCTCAACATACGTTGCGTACTCTTATCCATTGTTTTCAGAGGATATATCAATTCGCGCGGAATATCTGTGACACGCTGGATTTTCTCCAAAGCTCCCTGGATTAAGGTAAGCGGAGTACGGAATTCATGAGAAATATTGGTGAAGAAGACCAGCTTATATTCAGTCAGTTGCTTCTCTACGTTAATACGGTTACGCAAACCATTAAAGTTCCGGACGATGCGGAAGGCAAAATACAAGGCTACCATCAATAACAGAACATAGCACAACATTGCCCAGGTAGTCTTCCAAAACGGCGGGACGATTACAATCTTCAGTGTAGTCTCACTGTCGTTCCATATACCCGATCCATTGCTGGACTTGACATGAAGTATGTAGGTTCCCGGATTCAGATACTTAAAGGAGGCGAAATTCAGTGGAGAAGGAGCACTCCATCCCTGGTCGTAGTTTTCCAACCAATACATATATTTCGTATGTCCGCTATCCGAATAGTCGAAAGTGGAGAAATCTATCAGGAATGAGTTTTGAAAATATTTCAGCGTAATTTCATCCGAATAAGCAAGAGACTGTTTTAAAGGAGAATCCTCCATCTGCGGATTCATCTGGGTCCCATTGACGTACAAATCAGTGAAAACAACCGGAGAAAACGTTTCACTATCTTGTATCTTTTCAGGGTCGATCACAATTAATCCATAGTTTGTACCAAAAAGCAATTTCCCATCTTCACGCATACAGGCACTATTCTCACTATACACATTTCCTAAAGTATAGGAAGAAAAGAAATAGTTCTCAAAAGAACGGGTGGACGGGGTGAACTTGGAAATTCCATATTCAGTCGCTACCCAAAGGTTTCCTTTTCTATCTCCCAAAACAGACTGGATCACATCATTGACCAACCCTTCGGAAGTTCCGTAATGCTCATATTTCAATGAATGATAGCCGTCCTGCGGCGTACAGAGGTTCAGTCCCGAACCGGAAGTACCAATCCACATACGTCCTTTCGTATCACGATAGATACATTTGATTTCATTACTGCAGAATTTTCCGTTTGTATAACTGAAGAGATGATAATTATCACCATCCGCAATCAGTGAGTCCGGATGAAAGATACAAATCCCCTCACTGGTTCCTACCCAGACCATTCCGTTTTCATCTTCTTCTATCACACGCACCATCCTCATTCCGAACGTTTGCTGGAAGAAATGCCGAAATTTATATTTCCCGTCAGAAGTAGGTTCAGCCAATTCGAGCCCCCCGCCGAATGTACCCACCCACATACGGTCTTTACGATCGCGATAAATAGCAAAAACGTTATTATCCGACAATGAAGTCGGGTCGGACGGGGTATTATAATACCAGGTATCTCCCACCTTCAATCCATTACCACGGGTTCCAGTCCACATCCGTCCCTGGCGATCTTCAGCGATTGCATAAATATTGGAATGGAAATATTGATTCGTCATTTTCGACTGAAGATTCGCGTCAAAAGTATAAAGTCCGCCTTTACGCGTACCTACCCAAATATCGCCATTAGACATCTTGGTCAACATACGGATGGTATTCGAACGGTCGAACAGTTCACGGGACTCGGGATAGATGCGAGAAGTTCCTTCATTCAACACTGAAATGCGGGATAAACCCGAATATTCCGAAGCTACCCAGATGCCACCAGCACGATCTTCCATGACATATTGCAGGAAATCCGAACTGATATGACTTTGATCGTTGATGTTGGCAACGAAATGTTCCAGTTTATCTTCGGCTGTGTTATAAGCAAAAAGCCCATTCCCATAGGTCGAAATCCAGATGATTCCGCGGGAATCATGTACGATATGATAACGTTCGAAGTCGATGTAACTGATCTTGTCTTGAGGGATCAACTGGAAATCTTTACTTTCACCGGTTGCGGCAACCACGTAGGTGAGGCGTCCTGTATGATTATATATCCAATAGTCTCCGTGGTTGTCGCGAATCAGTTCGCCCTTTTTAATATTCAGACGAGGATCAGCGGCTACTTCTCCGGTCGTAAAATCATAAGTATATACTCCGGTCGTAGTCAGAATCATCCATTTATCTTTCAACAAGAAATTTCCGGTAGGCGACGTCTGCCCTGCAACGGTTGAAAGGGCAGCCAGCTTCTGCATCTTCTGCGTAGCCGAATGGTAATAATAAATATCTCCATCTGCCGTAAGGAAATACATGTCATCCTTATAAGCCAGAGAAGAAGTGAAATGAATCAACCGGTCTTCTATCCGATATTGTCCGTTGGAGACAGAAACTAATCCGCATTGAGTGCCGATCCAGATACGTCCACTGGCATCTTCATTCACGAATTTCACCCGGTTGTCCGGCAGGTTTCCACGTTCTGTCCTGAATACGGTGGATGTCATTTCACCGTTTTTCTGATGCACCATACGTCGGCAACCATTGCCTTGATGTGATAACCATACGTCTCCGTTGGCTGTAACAAATACAGTAGAGTAATTCTGCCTTAACTCGCCGCAACCCGTATAATCAACAAAACGGGCACGTTGCAAATCATAGCAGCTATATAGTTCAGGTGTAGTGGAAATCCATAAAAAGCCATCTTTATCTTCTGTGAGATCGTAAATCCGGTTGTCGGCCAAAGACACTTTATCTCCGGCTTCCGGACGAAAGGTCAGGAAAGAGTTGCCATCATAACGACTTAATCCGTTCAAGGTAGCCAGCCACAAAAAGCCTTTGCTATCCTGATAGATGTATCGGATAGAGTTGTTGGGAAGACCATCACTAGTTCTCATTTGTGTAGAACGAAGCTCTATTGCACTATAGGCATTCAGTACAAAGCTAACAAGGAAAGTGAAGACTAAAAGGTGTCTTTGCGTCATAAAGATTCCAAGATTAATAATAAATGTTGGACAAAAATAATCAAGATAGTTGAGATAATAAAAGAAACACTCCATTAAATAGTAGGAAGTGAATATGCTAAAGGACAATTATTACCATTTTTTAGACGCGGATTACACGGATGACGCGGTTTTTTTATTCTTAAATCTGTGTCATCCGTGTAATCCGCGTCTAAAAAATTACAGACTGATAGAATTACTGAAAACTCAATCCATGTGGAATACTTCCGGCAAAGGAATGGATACCGGTGAGTTATCCGGATTCACTTCCATGATATCCGCCATATAGTCCCACCATTTCTGTACGATTTCCGTATTGCCTAAATCCTGCGAACCTGCTCCCCCTTCCGTTTTTTGGAAAGCAAACAGGATATTTGTTTCTTTATCCCAATAAATCGAATAGTCCGACACTCCATTCTGTGAAAGCAGTGCTTTCAGTTCGGGCCAGATGGCAGCATGTCTTTTTTCATATTCGGCTTCACATCCGGGTTTCAAATACATTTTAAATGCTTCTCGTTTCATGGTTTCAATCTATTTAAAGTTAATCTTTCTTTTCTTCTGTGTCGATAGCAAAAATAGGTGCTGTCGTCTTTTGTTTCACCTGGTAGTATTGAACGGCACTGTCATTCATCTTCGGATATTGATTTTTCAACAAGCGAATCATTTCCGCACCTGCCCAAAGAACCGGTCCGTAACCATGAGCCGCATATACATTGACCGGACGGTAATAGTAAAAAGCAGGGTCGAAAGCCATTCCCGTACCGACACAGGTGCCTTCCACTTGCCCCTCCGCATTTATCTTGCCGGCTACGGCATGCCATCCCAGATGAGCAACCGGTCCGTAAGCAATGGCGTCAATCCATCCTTTATTGATGGCGTGTGCCAGACAGTATACATATATTGCAGTAGCGGAAGTTTCCAGGTAAGAATCATTCCGGTCGAGCAGTTGGTGCCAAAGTCCTTCTCCACTTTGTAAGGCTGTCACTCCACGTACATGAGCCCGGAAATAATCCATCACTTTCGCACGTTGAGGATAGTCTTCCGGTAGAACGTCGAGCAGTTCGCAAGCCGTCAACATAGCCCAACCGTTGGCGCGCGCCCAACAAAAAGCAGGATGATCGCTACTGCTTTCCACCCATCCGTGACGATACAGTCCTTTTTCGGGGATAAACATGCGGTCGGCAAATTGTAGGAATTGTCTCACTGCTTCTGCCAGATATTTATCTTTCTGCTCCTTGTCATAATAACTCATTTGTGCTACTGCCGGAATACCCATAAACATATCATCCAGCCAAAGAGTGTTATGCTGCGGACGGTTGCGTGCAAAAGTTCCATCTGCCAGACGATACTCTTTATTAATGATGAAATCAAAATAATTACATATCAGTTCATCCACAGGAAGCGAGGGATCTTTCAAACGAACTTTCACCATCGCCGCGCATACAGCTCCTGCGTCATCCAATGCGTGCGGAGTGAGGATTTGAAGCAACTGCGGGTCCGTTGTACCCTTTTCTTTATAAACACGCTTGAAATGCGGTGCTACTTCGGCCAGAAACCGGAAACGATTCTGTACATAATCCATATAGCGTATGTCGCCCGTAGCTTCGGATGCCGCTATCAAGGCAGAGTAGGTCACTCCCCATTCATAGCTTGCCAAACGGAAAGCTCCACGCTCCAGTTGTGCCTCCTCTCCCATCGTTGTATAGTCGGTAATCACTTTACCCGTATTCTTGTCTACCACACGGGCGGGAGTCTCCTTATCTATATAAGCAAATACACGGTCTACCTCTTTCTTTACCTGTTCCGGTGTCAAATCACCATACGTGCCCTGATAAGCAGGTTGCAATAAATGCAAAGGGGTGTTTGAGTCATTCACTACAGTTTTCTTTTTCTGTGCGCTGACAGGCAAAGCTATCAGCAACAAAGCAATGGCTATGATACGAATATTCATATTTTATTTTTTAGGTATTTTACATCCTCTGAATAGGGTTCCCTGCAAATCCGGTCCAAAGTAGAATCCCGGTTGTGTCGGCTGGTTGTAAGCTACGTTCTGGGTAGCGATACTGATGCGATAAACAGGATCCTCCAAAAAGGTGTGGAAGCGGTAATCAGTGGGAATGGTAGAGACATAAAGCCGCAAAGCGGTATTATCGGCTGTGCGCAACAGTACTTCTTCCCGCCAGTCGCCTACAATATCCCCTTGCAGGCAAGGTGTTGCCTTCGTTCCGTTGTTGGAAAGAGCTCCTTCGAAAATGGCTATACGCTCACAGACTCCTTTCTTCCAATTATATTTGCTGACTATATTTCTATCCAATAGTTCGCGCAGTAAATCACCGTCCCACCAGACAGCCATATTACATGACAATCCTCTGACACGGGCTTTCACCACTTCTCCTTTTATATTTCTTATTCCTCCGGAAGCAAGAGACCACATTTCAACGCCCGGTTGGGTCGGGTCAATATCAGCCGCCATGCAACGCCCGACATCTGTACTATCTTTTATCTGGAAAAGAATTTCTCCGGTTGCCGCATCTCTGTACGTACTTCCGTCACGCTTGTTTTCGTGACAGTCCCATACTTGCAACCCTTTGCGGGAAGGATCGAAATGAGTCAGATGAATCGCGTCTCCATGTCCCATCTTCGTTGTGTACAATCCTTTGCCGTTATGGTCGATGGCACACGAACCGTAGATAATCTCATCGCATCCGTCACCGTCTACGTCACCTACCCGAAGGTTATGATTACCTTGTCCGGCATAGTCTTCACAACCGGGATGGTTACTGTCGAAAATCCAGCGTTCTTTCAGTTCCTTTCCATTCCAGTCGTATGCTGCCAATACTGTACGGGTATAATACCCACGACACATCACAACACTAGGATGGATGCCGTCGAGATAGGCAACGCAAGCCAAAAAGCGGTCACTACGATTACCACGATTGTCTCCCCAGTCCATCAGGTTTCCTCTTTCTGGTACGTAATCAATTGTTTGCATCGCTTCTCCTGTCAGTCCGTTGAAGACAGTCAGATATTCCGGTCCGGTCAAAATACGTCCCTGTTCATTCCGATAGTCAGCTTGCGCATCTCCAATCACTTTTCCTTTTCCGTCCACTGTTCCGTCGGCGGTTTTCATTACTACTTCCGCTTTACCGTCACCATCGAAGTCAAACACCATAAACTGGGTGTAGTGTGCACCGGCACGTATATTACGTCCCAGATTAATGCGCCATAAATGTTGCCCGTTTAATTTATAACAATCGAAATATACCTCTCCGGTGTAACCGTCATGCGAATTATCGTGTGCGTTCGACGGATCCCATTTCAAGATAATCTCATATTCCCCGTCACCGTCTACATCGCCGATACTGGCATCATTAGGAGCATAGAAATAACTTTGCCCTGCCGGAGTCGTACCGTTTTCAGGACGATTCAGCGGGATATTCAGATAACCTGCCGGAGCATCGGACGGCAATTGATAACAGCTTTCCGTTTTTGATTGGATAGCTTTGACGGTATAAAGTACGGATTCCGTACCTTTATATATATCCTGAAAGAAAGTCGCATTTCTTATCGGATATTTGTTTACCTTTTCACCGTTTCTATAAACATCAAAAGATTCGTCCATCGGGTCGGAGGACAGATAACGCCAAGACACGGCAACAGTAGATGGATTCTCTCTGATGGCAATTACACCGCGTCCCAAATGTTCGCGTTTCAGTTTCGAAAAGTCATAGTTCGGCTGCGCCACTACAAAAGCAGCTATCAGACACAGACTTAAAAAAGCACTTATGCATTTCATAGTTTTATCGTTAATCAATTTACAACACAAAAGTAAGCGGCACAGCCTACTTATAAAATAGAATATTGTACAGATCTATGTAGAAATCATCATATAGCCCACTTTTAAACCGCATTATAACTACCTGGTGAACAAAAATGAATATATCTGAACGGAAATCCATTGAAAAAGAAAAGTGCGTCCCTTATCTTTGCCAATGAAAATTAGAATGAACACCCAATTAATAAAACAGAATTATTTCACCATGAAGAAATCACTACTCTCATTCTTTACAGTAACCCTTCTTTGTCTTATGACAGGAAAGCCGGTCATGGCACAAGAGTTACCTGCACAAAAAGAGACTTTAGAGACTATCGTAAAAGTAAACGACTACTTTATGAAAAAGTATGCCGATTACACATTGCCTTCTTTCTATGGCAGAGTCCGTCCAAGCAATATATGGACGAGAGGCGTATATTATGAAGGATTAATGGCTCTGTATGGCATTTACCCGCGTGAGGATTATTATAAGTATGCCTACGATTGGGCTGATTTCCACAAATGGGGAATGAGAAACGGCAATACGACCCGTAACGCAGACGACCATTGCTGCGGACAAACGTATATCGACCTTTATAATATGTGTCCGTCCGACCCAAATATGATCCGGAATATAAAAGCAAGTATCGATATGGTAGTCAACACTCCGCAGGTGAACGATTGGTGGTGGATTGACGCTATCCAAATGGCAATGCCAATCTACGCAAAGTTTGGAAAAATGACCGGTGAACAGAAATACTATGATAAGATGTGGGATATGTATTCTTACACTCGTAACGTGCACGGAGAAGCCGGAATGTATAATCCTAAAGATTGCTTATGGTGGCGCGATCAGGACTTTGATCCTCCTTACAAAGAACCGAATGGAGAAGATTGCTACTGGAGTCGTGGAAATGGCTGGGTATATGCAGCTCTTGTACGGGTATTGGATGAAATCCCTGCCAATGAAACACATCGCCAGGATTATATAAATGATTTTCTCGCTATGAGCAAGGCACTCAAAAAATGTCAGCGTGAAGATGGTTTCTGGAATGTGAGTCTTCATGATCCTACGAACTTCGGAGGCAAAGAGACTTCCGGAACAGCGCTGTTTGTATACGGTATGGCTTGGGGAGTGCGCAACGGATTACTCGACCGCAGAGAATATCTTCCCGTCCTTTTAAAAGCATGGAACGCTATGGTGAAAGATGCCGTACATCCGAACGGATTCCTGGGATATGTGCAGGGAACAGGCAAAGAGCCTAAAGACGGACAGCCGGTTACTTATAAGAGTGTGCCCGACTTTGAAGACTACGGAGTCGGTTGTTTCCTGCTTGCCGGAACAGAAGTTTATAAATTAAAATAACATAGACAGTTTTTTCATTAGGTTTAAAGATAATCATTCATTAGGTTTAGTTAGAGGTTAGTTAGTAGCTAGTTCCCTCACTGACTGTTTAGACACCGGTCAGTGAGGGATTTCAAAAAAACAGATTCATGAAAAACAAATTATTCCCGTATATATGTTGGCTGACGGCCATTACATTCAGTTTGCAACTGCAAGCGCAAAATAAAGTTTCCGCTCCCATGGCAGATGTCAATCAAGTAATTGACAACACGCTGGACAGCCTGAATAAAGCACGTACCTCGCGACCGGAAGCCGGTTCGAGCCGGAAAGGTGACAACCCTGTTCTGTTTCTGGTAGGTAACTCTACCATGCGTACCGGAACTTTAGGAAACGGCAACAACGGACAATGGGGATGGGGCTATTATGCAGGCGATTATTTCGACTCTAACCGGATTACTGTAGAAAATCATGCACTGGGTGGAACCAGTAGCCGTACTTTCTATAACCGTTTATGGCCGGATGTAATCAAAGGAGTACGCCCGGGAGACTGGGTTATCATCGAACTGGGGCACAATGACAACGGCCCATACGACAGCGGACGTGCCCGTGCTTCCATTCCCGGAATTGGCAAAGATACACTGAACGTAACGATTAAAGAAACCGGAGTAAAAGAAACCGTATATACCTACGGGGAATATATGCGTCGTTTCATTCAAGATGTAAAAGCCAAAGGTGCTCATCCGATCCTTTTTTCGCTTACTCCCCGCAATGCTTGGGAAGACAAAGACAGCACCATCATCACACGTGTCAACAAGACTTTTGGATTGTGGGCAAAGCAAGTAGCCGAAGAACAGCATGTTCCTTTTATTGATTTGAATGATATCAGTGCCCGCAAATTTGAAAAGTTCGGCAAGAATAAGGTGAAATATATGTTCTACATCGACCGTATACATACAAGTGCTTTCGGTGCTAAAGTAAATGCTGAATCTGCTGCTGACGGAATACGTGCGTATGAAGGACTGGAATTAGCCAATTATCTGAAACCTGTTGAGAAAGATACAGTGACAGGTTCCAGTCGGAAAGAGGGACGTCCGGTATTGTTTACTATCGGAGATAGTACGGTCAGAAATGAAGATAAAGACAAAAACGGTATGTGGGGTTGGGGAAGCGTAATTGCTGACGAGTTCAATCTAAATAAAATTTCTGTAGAAAATCGTGCGATGGCAGGACGTAGTGCACGTACTTTCCTCGATGAAGGTCGTTGGGATAAGGTATACAATGCCTTGCAACCGGGGGACTTCGTTCTGATTCAGTTCGGACATAATGATGCAGGAGATATAAACAAAGGGAAAGCCCGTGCCGAATTGCGCGGTTCGGGAGATGAGAGCAAAGTCTTTCTAATGGAAAAGACAGGCAAATATCAAGTTGTTTATACTTTCGGCTGGTATCTTCGAAAGTTCATCATGGATGTTCAGGAGAAAGGTGCCATTCCCATCGTTCTTAGTCATACGCCACGCAACAAATGGAAAGATGGAAAAATAGAACGTAATACCGAGTCTTTTGGCAAGTGGACACGTGAAGCTGCGGAAGCTACGGGAGCTTATTTTATCGATCTGAATAAGATTAGTGCCGATAAACTAGAAAAGAAAGGTGTGAAGAAAGCAGCAACTTACTATAATCATGACCATACACACTCTTCTTTGAAAGGAGCGCACATGAATGCGAAAAGCATTGTTGAAGGGTTGAAAAAGAGCGATTGCCCGTTAAAGAATTACTTAAAGTAAGAACATAAGGGATAAAGTACGCTATCTATCCCGTAATCTATTAATAGAAAAGTTACTCTTATCCCTTTGCAAACTTCTTTTGGATTAGTACCAAAGTATCAGTTGCTTAAGACTAATCTATAAACGCAAGTTCCGTTTATAAAAATGCAAGTTTTGTTTTTATAATCAAAAGCTTCATTTATAAAAACAGAACTTGCGTTTATAGTTTATAATAAGTTGATTGTAAGTTTGGTATTAAAAGAAAGGAAGTTTACCCTTAATGCGGAAGAACTTTGCTATTAATAGATTGGGAGGCAACTAGTGCTACTTTACACTCGTTCAGTTATCTATTGGAATAACTTCCTGCATATAAATAGCATCCAAACTCCAAAGAGCAGCATCATTCGTGCTGATGCTCGTACATTCATCTAATAGAGACGGTACTTCCGGCGGAAGTATGGTAGTAATGCGGAAAGGCGGTGCAGGTGTATGTTCCAACCGGGTAAACAAATCTTTCCAGGCTTCTTCAGCCATTTGGGTATTACGCAAGTGATAAGCTGCGTAAGCCATCAGGCGGGAGACACGAAAACGGCTATGGCTAAGCTCCCATGCTTTCTTCTTATAACGTGCAGCATGGTCAAGCCAGGCGTCTTTCCATTCGGGTATATCAATCATACGCATCATTTCATTGGTTATCTCAAATCCGCCCATGATCGTCATTAAATGGTTGGTTGTTTCCAGTTTGGGGTCACATTCGGTTGTGATGATCCCTGTTGACGGATCAAATCCTAGAGCTTTGGGACCGGTAAAAAGGCGGTTAGGCAGAGCGGCAATGCTTTTCATTCCTGCTATTATTTTATCACGATAAGTTGTGTTACCTGTGCGCTCCCATTCTGTCATCCAATTACCGGCATAAGCCAGCCAGTCGGGACCGATACGCAAACGGGCGGGAGCGGTACAAGGATATTCGCTGCGAGGTTGGGCCAGGCGCATAGGGTCCAGTTCATAGAGTTTGTGGTCGGCATCCTTCACTTCAGTCATTAAATCACCGCAACGTTCGTCCGTAGTAAGGTAATAGTAGAAACGGTTCCAGGCGGCCTGGCTGATTCGCGCTTCTTTTGCTCCGCATCCCCAATGACTTACATTATGCCGACTGCCTAATCCGGCATTGGGACCGATATGATAGACATCCACTTCACCTGTATGACGCGTCATAGCTTCTGCCATACGCCAAATATCAATACGCCCGGTACGCAGGAAATTATACCATAGCCACATATTAGAAGCCAGTTCCGTATTGTCCCAGGCAAATCCTCCGACATCGTAACGCCAGGTATGACGAACGGGGTCATAAGCGTGCATCACATCACCATAATTCCAGAAACCGTACCATTTGTTTTGTTCGATTGCTTTCTGATAGAAGTCAATGTAAGCATCCAAGCGGTCTTCTACACGAGTACGGAATGGAGTAGTACGGTCAGGGAGACTCCATATCCCGAAAGCTTGGCGGGCATGAAGATAATTCGGGGTTGGCATCAACAGACTAGGGCTAGAAAATTGTTTGGCATAATCAGCAAAAGCCTTTTTCCCGGTATATCCACTTTGTGGGATCAGTGTAAACGTAGTTGTACGGGCAATGCCGTATGGCGTATTCATGCCCTCCTGAACATCTTCATAGCTGGCATTCAGGTCATGAGCTATACGATCATAATGCCGCAAATCCATAGGTTCGGACTCCGGGCTCCACAACCAGGCGGTAAGGGTAGCTACCGGGGTTCGTGCGTCTGAAATTTCAATAGAAGAGGGATAAGACTGCCAAAAGTCATGCATACAAAGTCCTAATCCTCCGGTAATATCTCCAACAAAAGTATATCCATCGCTACGTGTACCGGAAAAGGTTCCTATCCAGGGATTATCGTTATTGGCACGTTTACGAATGGAGAAAGCATCGGCAGTGAGTTGAGACAGACGGTAATCATTCCATGAAGCCCAGTTATCGAGCAGAGAGCGGTTCTTTTCATCGAAAGATTCATAAGGCGGAATACGTTTGCCTTCCATTTGCTGTTGTTGCAGGGAGGGTTCATCTGTTGGCATCTGTTGTGCGTCCTTCTTTTCATTACTGTTTTTCTTATTATCTGTCTTATTTAAAGTGAGTATGCGACGCCCTACCAATGGTTGTACCGGCTCGCTCCACACTCCTCCATCTGCACACGAGAAAGCAATATGACGATTATACAGAGCTTCACGCATAGGAACGTCGAAACGGATACCTAAACTACGAATGAAATCTTTCTTCTGATCTCCGTCATAGACGAAACTATGTACCATTTTGATCTGTTCACTGCAACCATAAAAGTAGAGACGTACCACAAAAGGAAGCCACTCACGGTTATTCCATTTGTTCATATCAGAGTTATTCGCATAGTTCCCTTCCTCTTCAGAGTGATTCGTATCAATCTCCTTATTCCTGTTCCGATGTATCCCTTCCAACTTTACAAGTGCCCGTACAGAGCCCAGACGTTCTATGGTTACTGATTTTATTTCTCCTATGTAACGAGTAAAAGATATTTGAGATGTATTTTCTTGAATCGGCTCGCTTTGAGTATTACAAATCAGACGCGCTTTCTCTCCTACTTTAGTTCCTTTATATAATAGACTATCAATCAGGAAATCTCCGCGTTGGGGAATAAATACGGAAATTACCCCTGTTTCAATTTGAATATTTTCAGGCGTTTCAGTGATTGCAATAGAAGCATCAGGCTGTTTATTGATAGTTTTTGCTTTCCGGGGGGCTTTTTCTAATGTCAGTCTTTCTGTTCCGGCAGGAATGACTCCGGCAACTCCGCTCCATTTCACGGAACCATCCGGCCAGTAAGCCAACGGCCAAGTATCTACCGGAATCTCTTGATTTCTATCTGTTTTTAGTCGCAATGAAGTTTCAGGAAATAGGTAGCCTTCATCAAAAGGAACTCCGAAGCTTACAGCTTTGTCTTGTTCAGGAGTATTGCCGATCCAATGTAAAGGAACAGTAGACGTTTGGGGTGGCAAACATTCGTAGCGGAAGTTTGTAATACGGGTACGGGATAAGGTGGTACGAAAGCCGAACCATCCTTCTGTCAGAGGTTCGGCATCGCGGAAGTCCACCAGTCTCTTGCCGTCTATGTAATAACTAACCCTATTATTTTCATTTGTTATCTTAATGTGATACCAGTGATTCGCTTTTAGCAAATGTTCGGTATCTGTATATTCTTTCAGTATGGCAGGACGTACCTTGGGATCTGTGATTCCTGCTTCATTGCCGTCATAACGACGGAAGCGTGTAGTAGAGTTATAGTTTCCACCATATCCCATGTAATAGAGTTGCAAAGAATAACAATTCAGAAAGATTCCGCTACGCCACTTCTCACGTTTCCATATATTATCAGGATGTTTGGGGTCCGAAGCCATCCAAAAGCAATTCAGGTCACTCAAGCGGTCTCCTTCTTTTTCTACAACTACACACGCATCATATTCAATGGTTACCCGTCCGCTCATCTTTTCTTTCCTCCATAAGGTAAGGCCTTTAGGAGACAGTATTTCAGCGGTATCACCCTGAAATGTCACTTTATAATCCGGAGATTCCGACTCTACCTTCCAATATTTATGAAACTGGCGGGCGTTGAGGCAGGAAACTTTATTGTTTTGTGCGTTTGTTCCCAAAGTGATGAAGAGGAACAAAAGGATAAAGAGTTTTTTCATATGTATATTTGCTATCTCACCTTACAAAGGTAGGGAGAGCCGTTCAATTAAGAAATAGAATATTATCCATATATATGGCGATTCGTTCAACTATGAAAAAAAGAACAACCCGACAGTTAGCCGGATTGTTCTTTTTCAACAAACTCATATCAAATAAGAGATTTCTTATTCAAAAACCTTTTTATTCTGCTTTTTTCAAAGTTTCAGCACCTACATAGTAACCTAAGTTAGTTCCCTGGTTATATCCCATATTCTGCATCGCTTGAGACATATCATAATTATGATCGGTCATCAAGTGAGGAAGACGGAATTCGGTAGGATGATTCGTGGAGAATATATAAATAGATTTCATGTCACTTGAACCCATTATTACTTCTTCACGATAGTCACCGAGAAAATCACCATAGTAACAAGGATTGTATTTGGTGCTATGGTTACCGTCATTGCTACCGTAAGTTCCAAAATATACCAAACGAGTCTTATTCGTCTTGTTTACATCAGGGTTCTCTTTATAGCTCACGACACAAGCACGGTCCAGCATTTCTCTTGTCGGCTGCCCGCTCCAATAAATGGCTACATTATACAAAACTCCACCACCAATACCTGTAGGATATGTACTGGATACCAATCCACTGCCACTACAACTGAATACCCCTTCCTGCAAAGAAGACCAGTACTCAAAATTCGGGCTATCCGGATCGATATCTGCCACAATACAACGACCGACATCAGTAGTCGAACCCGCTCCATGGCCGGTAATTAAGCCACCATCTCTTGCATCAATCACTTGACATCCATAACCGTGTCCTTGTCCATTATAATTGCCCGGTTCTTCAAATGAAGCAACAATTTGCAATCCTGAACGGTCTTTTATAAATTTGCCAACACATAAACAGTCACCATGACCGTTTCCGGTACACCACAATTCGCTTCCATCATCATCTATAGCCGCAGAACCATACAAGATTTCATCTTTTCCATCATCGTCCAAGTCCGCTACACGAAAACTATGCGAACACATGGACAACCATTTTGAAGAATGTTCGGCTGTATCAAACTTCCAACGGGTTTCCAGTTTATTCCCTTTCAAATCGAGTGCCCATACTTGCCAATTATGATAAATACCTCTACTGATGATCAGACTGGGGTTGCTTGTTCTCACTCCGGTCGCTTCGTCAGGTATACCATCCAGATAAGCCACCCCGATAAAGAAACGGTCCATGCGGTTTCCGTAATCATCTCCCCAATATTCACTCCAATATTTAGCACGCGACGCTTTTGAACCACTTCCACCACGAGGAATATTATCCACCCGGGTAATTTCACGTCCATCATATCCACGGCAAATAGAGATATATTCGGGACCTTCCATTATCAAACCGCAAATTGTATTAATACTTGCTCCCGAATACCAGCCCACAGCGTCAGTCTGACGAATTCGATAATCGTTCACATTACCATAAGCATCGGTAATGACCTTACCATCCCCAAACTTTGTACCTTCTGAAGAGCGGAAAGCTATTTCACATAAACCATCTCCATCAAAATCGTATAAAATATATGAAGTATAATGTGAACCGGAACGAATATTGATTCCCAAATCAATTTGCCACAAAAAAGTACCATCCATCTTATAAGCTTCCAACAAGGTCGAACCATTATTCCATCCCCCCTGGTTGGCACCATCATACGGTTCTCTCTTCACCACAATCTCCAATTCACCGTCACCGTCCAAGTCACCTAGCTGAATATCATCAGGAGAATATGTAATCGACGCATCGGGTACATTCATGTTTAATCTAATCTCATGATAAAACTTTTCTGCCATTTCAGAGGTAAAGGTATAATCGCAAAGCGTTTCAGCCTGATTGGCAAGAGTGACCCGGTATACATTCGTTTTTGATACATCAATATCCGCATCCACCCAAGAAGTAGTATTCGAAATAGGTTTCTCATTCAATTTCACTTCCGTCTCGCCGTCTACCGACTTATAAATATCAAAAGCAACATTAGACGGATCGGTCTTCAGTAATCTCCAGCTAATCAATGCGGATGATATGCCGGAAGAGTTATTGGCGTCAACATTTGGTGCCGGGTCGTAACTAACCCACATTGCACGGCTACCCGTTATAACTTCAGTAGGCAGAGGCGGCAACTCCTCTTCCGTCTGATTGCCATTGTTCACTTCAACGACGGGGTCATTATCCGAGCAGGCAACTATGGCCAGCAGACAAAACAGCCCCAGTATTATATAATGTTTCTTCATTTCTTTCGTTTTTTTATTCTATAAACATCCGTTCTATGCAAGAATATCCTATCACTATTCATCAGCATTCCGGTTGTGGGTTACCACCCCGGATTCTGCTCCAAATTAGGATTCTTAGATTTTTCACTCTGCGGAATCGGGAAGAAATACATCTTATCATCCCAACTTCTTTCTTTTACCTTACGTTCATACGTATAAGTATCATCCCCATTCTTCGTAATCTTCATTTCAACAATGTTCTTGAAATGTTTGTCACCCTCCTTCCAACGACGTACATCCCAAAAACGATGTCCTTCAAAGGCCAATTCTACCATACGTTCATTCTGATATTTCTTCCAGAAAGCATCATTGGTCATCCCTTGAGGGAATCCGGGCATCTCGGCACGCGTACGAACTACTTTGATAGCATCCACAGCCGAAGTTGTAAATTCATTATCCGTTGCATACGGACTACCCAGATACTTATATACAGCTTCCGCATAATTCAAATAGAACTCTCCAAAACGGAATGTAATCCATGAATGATAGGTCTTTGAAGCTGTACCGGCACGTAAGTCTACTGCCGTCTGACAATACTTCTTCAGATAATAGCCAGTCGGAGTTCCGCCACTCAAAGGCTCCGCATTTAGTCCGCCCTGATAGGTTTGCAGAGGAACAGTATTCCAGTTAGGCCACTTTTCGTCCCCATTCTTGGCAATAGTCAGATAGAAACGAGGGTCGCGGTTGGTATAATAAGGATTAGCAGGATCATAGTTATCCAACTCGTCCGGACGCAACCCTGTATCCTTCATCTCATACGCATCCACCAGTGTCTGTGTGGGACAGTTTCCACCTTTACAATTTTCCAACCCTACCGGGAAGTTATATCCCTCAAAAGAATTAGTGGTAGTAGTGGCACGACGGAGAAAAATCAATTCACTAGTAGCATCATTGTAACTGTCCTTGCTCCAAAGTGATGAATAATCGTCCACTAATAGTTTTGCCTTTTCAGCAAACCCATTACTGTCATCTAAAATTTCCTTATTGGCTTTAGCTGCACGATGCCACAGTTCTTTATTATCAGTCGGATTAAATAAAGGACTTGCCGCATACAATGCTGCACGAGCTTTCAAGGCCAATACCGTTTTACGGTTGGCACGTCCTGTTTCCGCCGGACTACTAGGCAATGCCATATCTCCCAGTTTACTGTAATCGACGATAATCTTATCTTTTATATCATCACATTCGGCTATGATATAATCAAAAATCTCCTGTGCCGGTCTGCGCGATAACGTATTCGATTCTTCAGCTGTTAATATATGGTCGCTAAACGGCACATCTCCATATTGCCGTACCAAGTTAAAGTAGAAATATGCACGAAGGAAACGTACCTCATACTGGTAATTGGTATAGCGGAACATCTGTTGTGCATAATCACTGTTCAAAGCCAACTCGGGAAATGTCAGTCCGGTAAACTTCTCCAGATACAAATTACAATTAGCTATCCCTTCATAACAAGATGTCCACATACTACTTTTAGCATTCGACGGACTCCAAGAACCATTGTAAAAGTCTTCAATCTGATTTCCCGAATAAGCATATTCGGACTCATCGGTAGCAGAACCAAGAATTGCCCCGCTATAGTTTCCAAAGTCCACATCCATGGACAAATAGATATTTGTTATCAGCCCTCCTACATTACCGAAGTTGAGCTTCACAAAATCCTCATCATAATTATTGTACTCATGATATTCCATCTTATCTGAGCAGGAACCGAGTGCGGCTACACACATCATTCCGTAGATAATGTTTTTCAGTTTCATTCTTTCGCTTTGTTTTTATGATTAAAAACCAATCGTAACACCAACTACTACACTCTTATTCAGCGGAGTCGCTACACCATAACATTCCGGATCTGCCACATCAATATGATCTGAACAGAACAAGTCTGTTCCTCTGACATATAACTTGGCACTCCCCAATATCTTAGTCTTCTTCATCCATTCTTCCGGAAATCTGTAATACACCTCCGCGTTACGTAACTTCAAGAATGACCGGTCCGCCAACCAAACGGTATTAGCCTGATAGTTATTGGCATTACTCTGTGAACTCAAACGAGGATATTTGGCATTTTGATTTTCCGGTGTCCAACGATTCTCATAATAATGAGTAGAAAGTGTCGTATTATTTATCAACGGCCAAAACATACTCTTTGTATTCAAGACAGCAGAATAGTTACCTGTTCCCTGGAACATTACATCTACTCCAATCCCTTTCCATTCGGCTCCCAAATGGAAAGAATAATAAATTTCCGGGGCTGTCGTACTATAACCGATAGCTGTTTTATCATTGGCATCAATGATTCCGTCTCCATTCACATCTTTATATTTTATATCTCCCGGCACTACCGTACTAAAGTTTTGCGGAAGGCTGTTTGCTATATCTTCTTTATCCTTGAAGAAACCTTCAGCTATCATTCCATACACTTGCCCCAACCGATTTCCCGTTTGCACAAGATTATTATATAAACGCGGTTCTTCCAGTTGCTCCTTAATTTCATTCTTATTCCAAGCAAAATTACCGCCAAGGTTGAACACTACGTCTCCTATCCGTTTCGTATAGTTAAGTCCTAGTTCCACGCCATAGCTATCAACGATTCCGGCATTCTCGAACGGAGCATCTACGCCCAACACATCGGTATATTTTCCTTCGGAAGAGACCCAAATATCTTTTCTCCGTTGGTAATAGCCTTCTGCCGTCACGTCCAGTCCATTGAACAACACGGCATCAACACCAACATTGTATTTATACGCTTTCTCATGTGTCGAATTAGCAGTTGCCAGGCGCCCGATAATAGTACTTCCGAATTCAGAGTCGTAACTACTGTTAAACTTATATTGCGTACCGGTAGTCGTATAAATCTGATCCCAATAGTCATATACGGTAGTACTTCCGTCTTTAGGCAGATAATCAACATTGATCACTCCAAACGAAGCGCGCAATTTCAGGAAGTTCACCCAAGACACATCTTTCAACCATTTTTCTTCCGAAAGCACCCAAGCAGCAGAAATGGTAGGCGAGAAAGCCCATTTATGCCCCGGTGCCAATAAGCTGGAGGCCGAGCCAACCAATGCCAGATCCAAATAATAGCGATTAGAGAAGCCTACATGATTATACCAGGAAACATTTTGCCGATAAATAGTGGTATTCAGACCGTATGAATCACGATATTCATAATCCCATTTCAATTGAGAATACACATCCCACTTTTGGAACGAGCGATTATAATCTACACTACCTGCAAAGTTAAATTGGCGCGCCCAGTTGTCAATACCTGCACCCGAACCCATTTCACTGGATTCGCCACCTGAAATGGCAGTATAAAACGGACCGTTAGTTGTCCAGCTTGTTGCATAACCGGCATACGTATAAGTCTTGCTATGATCTTCCAGAATATTGGAATAGTTGTCATAAGCTAAACGAAAGTTAGCTCCCAATCCTTTCAGCAAACCAGACAAATCTTGTGACAAGGTAAGGTCGGCAAACAAACTACGAGAGTGTCCTTTAGAATAAGCAGCTCCCTGCGATTGTGCGACAGGATTCGACGTCCCCGCCCAAGTAGTACTTCCTCCCCAACTGCCATCTTCCGTACGAACCGGAAAAGCTGCAGAAGGAATCGAATAAATCATATCCCATAGGTTAACCGAAGCCCCCGGAATCCGAGATTCGGACAAGGTACCGAGAAGATTCAACTTCAATTTGGTAGTGGCGGTTAAATCAATATCCAGATTTGTACGCAAATTAGCACGTGAATACATATTTTGTGTAGAATATCCGTCATTTGCATTCGGGGTTTTGATAAACCCTTTGTCTGTTAATAAATTCGCCATAGTATAGTAGCGGAACTTTGCTCCTCCTCCACGGAATTCGATCGTATATTTATTAGACACTCCTCTGTCTTTAAAGGTTTCATCAATCCAGTTCACATTAGGATAGAGATAAGGGTACATACGGGAAGCCCCTCCACTGCCTACTCCATTACGGAAAGCATCGACTTCTTCCGGAGTATACCGAGCTCCCAAACCTTCATATCCACGCGCTTCATTCACTGCAGAAGCATACGTAGCCGCATCCACAAATTCCGGACGTCGAGACTGTGTGTTAATGATATGATCATACGTAAAGGTTATCTCTTTTGTTTTGTACTTACCACGCTTCGTCGTAATCAAGATCGCACCGTTCACTCCTTTGTATCCGTACAATGCCACAGCCGCGGCATCTTTCAGGATGGAAACGGATTCTACTTCTTCCGGACTCACCAAGCTCATGTCTCGTTCCAAACCGTCAACCAGCACAAGCGGTGTACTACTTGACAAGCTCTGCAAACCACGTACATAAAAGGTAGGATCTGCCATTAACCCGGTACTGACCGCATTCTGCAAAGTAGTAAGGCCCAATCCATATCCATATAAAGAATTGGATATATTCCGGGAAGACCGCTTATTAAACTCTTCATTATAGGTGGTAGAAACTGCTGCCGTTGATTCATGACGATTGAATGTCCGGTTAGCTCCCACATCAATAGTCTGAGCTGCATATCCCATCACAATGGTCATCGGACCATCAGTCTTTGCCACAACTGTGGTAGAGCCTTTGTCGACAGAAACGACACTCAAACGTTGTCCTTTCTCGACCGCAATCTCGAATTTACCATCTTTATCAGTTTCAACCCGGGTCTCCACTGCGCCACCTTCCACATTAACGGACGCTCCATAGACTGGGTTTCCCGATTTATCAACAACAATACCTATAATGTTGTTGTCTGTATTCTGCGCTCTGACCGGAATGCTCAAACAAACCAGTAAAGCCAGTATCAGAATCTTATTTTTTCTCATATAAATCAATATTCAATATTGTTTTAATCTATTTCGCTGTCTCACATTACCAACCCGGATTCTGAATCAATCCATATCCTTTGTTAATTTCCGTTTGCGGGAATGGAGAAAGATACCATTTGGGATCAAATCCGTATGTCCACCAACGACGGACCGGTTTGGATAACTCAAACCTTTCATATTCAAAACGAGTAGGCTGCAATGCTCCCTTGTTCTTATCTCCTTCATTCCATTTAGCATTTCCCGTTATACGATTACCGGTATCATCCAAACGATAGGTGAGCAACCCGTGCAGGCGCTTCTCGAAACGATCGGCACGTTTGTAACGGATAAGATCAAAGTAACGGCTATCTTCAAGCCCCAATTCCCGAACACGCTCGCACAGCAATTCTTCCAATAAGGCTGCTTTGTCAGAAAGTAAATTCTTATCTGTAACACACTCCGCCAAATCTTTCTTCAATCCTACGCGGGCACGTACTATATTCATTTGGTCAATAGCACCCCGGTGATCATTCTTGGCTTGAAGCAAGGCCTCTGCATAAGTTAAATAAATGTCAGATAAACGAAGATATACCCAATGCGTATACTGACGTTGGTACTCTGTTCCCAAATAATATTTCATATTTTTATAACCAGTCGCATAGTTACCTGATTCAAGTGCAGCATTTTGTCCTTCATCGTATCCTCCGACCCACAATTCATAAGGTAAACCGGACATTGTTCCTGCACTCCAGTCTAACATCTTCGGCAATCCGTTTACCATGCAATGCTCATACAGACGAGGATCACGGGTTAATACGATTTCCGACAATAGTTGTTCTCCATTTTTGAATGTTCCGGTCAGGAACATTGCATCCAACTTACCTTCTGTTTCCGCCTTTTTCCAGTCAAACGGAGTACCGTCGGCCCATGGGAACATCTCCACATATTCCTGTGTAGGCGGATATTCGGTACGACAAAGTGACGGAACAGCCCAGGAATGCCACATATAAGAACTTGAGTTGAAAGCGTCCGACATATTCGTGCGGACAGAATGCAAGACCTCCTTGCTGTTCTGACGAATATATCCCATACGATATGCCTGCCGATACTGTTCCGGTGTTTCTTCCGAAGCCTTATTCAGGCTATACCCGCCTTGACTCTCCAGCTCTTTAAAGAATGCTTCACAAGCCTTCAAACAGTTATCCCAAAGTTCCGCATGGTAGCCGCCGTACCATACCAGATGCTGCTGTTCAGCCTCTGAATTTCCTCCTGCATATCCGTTGACATCGTTAAACAACGGAGAAGCGGCAAATTGCCAGATTTTGCATTTCAATGCCATCGCACCGGCCTTTGTCCAGTGTCCGGCCTTGCTGGCAAGATCGGCATCAGCATAAGCCCACACCAATCCACCGGAATTGATAGCATCATCCAACATCTTTATCATATAGTTAACAGTCGCCTCTACCGTAGCACGGGGGATTTCATATCCTGGCTCCGTACCGGTGAATGAAGCATATAACAATGGAAGACCTCCATAATGACGGAACATATCAAAATAGCGTGCCGCAATCAGGCATTTAGCTTCCGCTACCAACTGAGTTTTTTCAGTGCTATCCATGCCCGGCACTCTATCTATATTTTCCATTAACAACCAGCACCAGCGCACTACTTCCCATACCATTTCCCGTGTATATGGGAAAATATTACCACGCGTGCCATAGTTGGCATTGAGAGAACCCAAATAATACTGCTGATATACAGTTGCGTCACTAAAATAAAGTGACCAGCAGTCTGTTAGCGCATCCTTCTTTCCTAAATAAGGACTGGAAGAATCAGGAATATTACCGTTACTGTCCGTATTATAGGGTAATCCGTAATACTGTCTACTGTAACAGGTATTCAAGAATTGGCGCGTATATTCCGCACTATTGAACACTGTGTCAATAGTAGCATTTCCGCCCGGTGCCTTATCCAAAAAAGAGTTTCCGAATTTAATTTCGTCCACACATGAAGTGGAAACCAAACAAACCGCCGCTCCCAACATCGCACCGATGAACCATTTATTTTGTAATTTCATTGTATCTTTCCTTTATCTATTTTAGAATCCTAATTTCAAGCTCAACGTATAAGTCTTGGACAATGGATAAGAAGGTGCATTAGTAGCTCTTGCCTCCGGATCACCCCACAAATAAGGTGTAATCGTCCACAAATTATATCCTGCAAAAGCCAACTGACATGTATTCAGTCCAAGTTTCTTCATTAATGGGAAGTGAAAATTGTATGCCACCTGAAGAGTTTTCAAACGCAAGTATTTGGCATCTTTCTCATATAAAGTGGAAGTAGCATAATTATTCTTTGCATTATCAATGGTAGCTCTCGGATACTCCGAAGATTGTGACGGATTTTCCGGTGTCCATGTATGATCCAGATGGTATGCCAACAATCCTCCCTGCTCGCTATTGGAAGATGAATAAAACGGTTGACGAAATACATCCGAAATCATACGGCTTACGTTCCAGGCCCCTGTCCATTGAGTACTTATTTCCAGATTCTTCCAACTGAATCCTAAATTAATACCTAGCATATATTCAGGATCATCCGTAAAGCCATAGTCATAACTTGCGTCGTTCGCATCAATCTTACGGTCACCATTCAAGTCAACATATACCGCATCTCCATTTTGAAGAATGCTCTCGTGAGTGGGGAACGGACGATTAAATGTCTGCTCATATAGCGCAGGTGTATCCTCATCATAGAAGCGCCAGAAAACATATTGACTACGCGAACCGATACGGTGTCCCTTCTGATATTGATATAAATTATTCTGCGGTGCTTCCTTCTTTTCAAGAATCTCATTCTGATTATAAGAAAGGTTAATACCCGCCCAATAACGGAAATTATCGCCAATCTTATCGTTCCATTTTAAAGAAAGTTCCCAGCCCCAACTGTCTACACTTCCTAAATTTGAATAGGGAGTAATGAACCCTAACATTCCCGGAGCTGTACCGTCACGCAAAAGGATGTCATTACGACGTTCTTTATAATATTCAAAGGTTGTTTTCAGACGGTCATCAAGGAAGTTAATATCAACACCATAGTTCCGTTTCAGAGCTTTTTCCCATGTCACAGCAGGGTTATTCTTAGCTACCTCACGCGCACCCAGACTAACAGTACCATTATCTGTTCCGAATCCATATCCCCAGGCGTTAGTTGCTCCTCCACTTGCCGTTACACGATTTGCCAAGTCACCTAAACCGACATTATATGGATCAGCCATATACATAAACCGCGATCCTCCAATATTATCGTTACCTACCAAACCGACACTGGCACGTAATTTCAAGAAGCTAACCACCGACTTCAAAGGACGGAAAAACTTCTCTTCACTCATCACCCAACCTATAGAACCAGCCGGGAAATAAGAAAAGCGCAAATCGGACGCAAAGTTTTCCGAACCGTTATAACCCACATTAAACTCTGCCATATAGCGGCTCTTCCAATCATAAGTGACACGTCCGACTAATCCGACATATCCATGAGGAATGTCCGAATATAATTTCGGATAATACTCTTTCTGTTGATTATACAAAACTAAGGCTGTCACCGTATGATCACCAAAAGTACGATTATAATTAAAGCTGGCTTCCATATACCAATTACGTGCTTTGCCTGTAGTATACGAATACTTCACATCTGTATTCTCTCCAAACTTACGATAAGCAATACTACCGTCATCCATCAATACAGGAGTGTATGTAGCAATAGACCCACCAGAACCGACTTTATTAACTGTAAACGAGCTGTTATAAGATCCCTTCACTTTAAAAGAAAGTCCTTTAGTCAAGAAGTCCATTTTTTGATCCAGAATCACATCTACATTCAGCGAATTGTTGCTGGTCTGGCTGAACCCATTTCCATAATATCCCATACCTGTACCTCCTGTAAATGGTAATTTCAGTCCGTCTGAATAAGTCTCATCGCTCGAATTTACCAATTTTCCATCTATGATTCCCGGACTGGAGAAAGGAGTAGCATAATACATATTTTTAATCAATCCGGAAGATCCCTGACTCGTACGCGGTTGATCTGAATTATTCACATTACCACTAATATTGAATGACAAAGTAGTCGTTTTAGTGACATCCATATCCAAGTTTGTACGATAGTTAAACCGACGGTACTGATAGCTTAAATTATAAGGAAGATCAAACTCACTAAAAAGTCCTCCTTGCGTATAAGCACCTGCAGAGATGAAATAACGTACTTTATCTGTTCCTCCCGAGATGTTCAGATTATGCTGGCTCTGAAGCGTAGAGCTTTTCATAATATAGTCAGCCCATTGTATATTTGGGAAACGAATAGGATCGGAACCATCTGCAAATTTTTGAATCACGCCATCACTAAATAAGGCAGATTTGCCATCACCGGACATCATTTGATTATGAAAACGGGCATAGTCATAGGAACTTGCCTGTTCTACCATTTTTGTAGGCATCAATACAGAAGCAGAAGTAGTAAACGAAATTTTCGCCTTTCCTTCCTTTCCTCGTTTAGTTGTAATCAAAATGACCCCATTTGCTCCACGAATACCAAATACGGCTGTTGCCGAAGCATCTTTCAAGATAGAAATGGATTCAATTTCATTCGGGTCGATATCACTCATACTTTCACGATCCACACCGTCTACCTGAATTAACGGTGAAGAATTTTCCCAAGTAGCTTTACCACGAATAAAAATTTCAGCGGCATCCGCTCCCGGCTCACCGGAATATTGTACGGTAGTCAAACCTGTCATCTGCCCTCCTAATACATTGGAAACCGAACCTACAGATACACGGGTCAATTCTTCTCCCTTCACACTAGCGATAGCTCCTGTCATGGTCACTTTCTTCTGCGTACCATAAGCTACGATTTCCACCTCTTCAAGTGCTGTCACATCCTCTACCAGAATGACTTTCATGTCATTTTTCGCTACTACTTTTTTATCGGTATAACCTATAAAAGATACTTTCAATTTCGCACCGGGACGTACATTTATTCTAAATACACCGTCAATATCGGTAATTGTACCATTAGATGTTCCTTCCGCAAGTACACTTGCTCCAATTATCGGTTCGCCTTGGCTATCTACTACTGTTCCTTTTATAGTACTTTGCTGCTGTACAACTTCGATGGCTGCCGAAGCTGTTTGCAATCCCCATGCAGGTGCAAAAGTTGCTATAGTGAAAAACAGAGCGACAGGTAAGGTTGTCCCCTTTATAAAGTTTTTCTTATTCATATATGTATATGTTCATGATATAAGTATAATTTTAACGGACTTTATATACCGTCATTATTTTAGAATGCAAGCATCATACGGAAATAACCGGCACGCGAATCACGTTCACAAATTATGTGATATCTTCCACCAGCCATACCGTGTGTCCATTGGTTGGCTGGAGAACGCTGTGTGCTACTCCAATAGTGTCCACTGTTAGTTCCTGACTCGACAGAGGTCATCTCATCACCATTTACATTCTTGAGACAACGGTTAATAACACTCAAATTCTTAGCGACTGTATCCCAACACATTATAGAGGGCAAATACCAAGGAGTCACATTTGCCGGAATAGCTTCCGCTTCACGATAAGCCTTGATATACGCATAAGCATGGTCGCAAGTAGAAGGACTACCCATACCTTCGTAACACATAGTAAGTAACTGTGTATTATTGTATCCCATTAGTGCTGGGAAAACCAATGAAGCATCATTCTTGTTAACATCCTTCTCTGTGTTACAACCTACAAACTTGTTTGCCCAATTCTCATCTGAAGTAAACCAGTCTGAATAATAACCGGACTTACTTGAATGGAACATTTTCAAAGCAACATCATTTTGTTCACTATCTTTTACCACAGAATTCTTAATAGATAGCACTATACCGTGCGTACATGCAGGGAAATCGCGACGCAAAGCATCAACTTCTGCTGAATAGAGTTCAGTATGTGTTACACTGGGTTGTGAATTTCCTACATAACATACAATACCAATCACATTCTCCGGCACCGTTTCCGCATCTACTGAAACTATTTTTCCGTCCGCACAAAAATAATCCCCTACCTGCAAAGTATGGTTAATCTTACTCTTATCTTCGATGGTATACATCTTCGCCGTTCCTCCTTCCAAAGTACCTTTAGCTTCGTATTCCATTTCACTTACTCCTGTATAAGTACCCTTTATGGAGAATTCCTTATTCGGGTTAACCAAAAAGCGGTATGTATCCGTACTTTCCTGATAATAAGGAGTTGCTTGAGTATTGTTCACTGTAAACGAACCGGCAGCCAAAGGTAACAGATAATCATCTATACCGCCATTTGTAAAGCTATAGGTCAAATTAGGCATCTTTACTACCGCAAGAGCCATCCGATGTTGCATAGTAAAAGCGATCTGCCCTTTCAAACGATCCCCCTGAACACTACCCGTACTGGTCATCAAATCATATTGTGTATAATTTCCTTCATTTTGTTCACTGCCTATTTTCCAATTGTTGACGTATGTTTCAAAAGGATCCACCTTCGTCGGATCAAAAGTCACATTCGCATTATACGGATAGTATGCATAAAAAGTCATCCGCTGAAATTGTGAACCTTTGTATTCAATAGGATCCCCTCCATCAGTCAATTCCCAATAGCCATCTGTCAGTGTGAATTTCCGATTCTTGATATCCTCTACCACCGTTTCTCCTCTTACCGCAAATATACCGATAGCATCTCCGTTAGAAAATCGGGTAGTATATCCATTCTCTGTAGCACGTGTCTTACCACTTTCGTCCATAAATCCTTCATCAGACACACTAATCTGAAATCCCTGCAAAGAATCCGGGGTTTCTCCGGTCAGTTCTTCATTTTGCGAGCAAGACGCAACTACGGCTGCGCCAGCCAGAAAAAGCATTGATATATAATTATATATTTTCATAAATCTCATGTTTATATTTTTAGCATTTTTATCTATATTAGATTGGTAAACAGATCACTTCACAACAGGCTGTGGAGTTACGGTTTCTTCTGTAATATTCCAACTAGGATTGGTTATCTCTGTTCCAGTTTCAGCTATACTCGGGTCGGATGTTATAGGATCGTGGTTTTCATCCTCCCATCCTATTATTTGCGTTTGTTCTGTAATCGTCAACACATAATTATTGTCCTCGTATTTATTTGTCTTGATGATATAATTATAAGAAAATCCTGATTTCAGTTCTGTCAAGTTAGCAAACTCGGCTTCATAAAGATAACCGTTCATTCTAGCTTGGATAGTTACTTTGCCTTGCACCTTCTGTGGCAGTAAAATAGCTTGTACTGTATAATTATCCTGCTCTCCTATTTTATCCCAATATATATCATCTTTGTCCGTAACAGGGTCTTCACTGACTGTTGTCTCCCCTGTTTTAGGATTAAATGTACCATTATTCTTAAGCCCAATAAGATAGCAAGTTATATCTGCTAAGTCCACACCCTCGCCAGCTTGAAACTCCAATCTAATACGACTCATCACATGATTGAATGCTAATGTCACGTTCGGGGTTTGTGATGTAGCCTTCCCTTTAGCAAAAAGAAAATCTATCTTCGCACGTTCTTCTGCTGTAGCTTGATTGTCACTGGCTGTAGTCACTTCCAATACAGGTTGTTCTTCACCTGATGTACCAGAAAATGGAGCGTATGCCACTACATCATACTCTCCGGAACCTAATACCCAAATCTCTTCTGCATTTTCTCCTTTTGCTGCAAAAAGACCATTGCCCTTGTATTTGTAATGAATATTCACTTGTTCCGTACCACAAGTGATTCCTACCGAGTCTTCCGCCTCCCAGTTTGTTTCCGTAGCTCTTGTAACAAGATTGCTAGCCTCATGATTGTTTATTACTGCACTAAAAGAAACTTTCGCTCCCGTATCACCGGTAAACTGAATATCAGTTTCTTTAATATCGTTGCTACATCCTGCTAAAAGTAGTAAGGCAACAGCAGTTGTGACATAGTTTTTTTTCATACCATGTTTTTTAAAGTTAAACATATTTTTGTTGATTAGTAAAATCGTCGTAAAGTAAAAAAGAAAATGGCTGCATTCTTTTCCAACCAGCAATTGAAATAAATGAAGCATTTTTTTTGTTGTTTTCCATATCTATTAGCTACATCTGTTAAGTTAAACAAAAGTTAGATTCTCTTTTTAGCATAACCACCTGTGAATCAAACGGATACATATAGATAGCAATCAATTGAGGATAGGATTTGAACAATTAGTACCATTAATATCTTTTTTACCTATTATGAGTTATCCGGCATGCGAATCTTTCTTCGTTCCACTATAGTTATCTTTGCGTTTGACTATAGTTATCCGCAAGGGTAACTATAGTATACTTTGCGGATAACTATAGTGGAACGAAAAAAGAATAGCGATCGGAATGAAATCGATTAGCAGAAGAAGGAAATAAAAATAGCAGTGAAAAACTATCTATACTATAGCAATTGGTCAAGTACGGCACGGAACACCTTATCGGCATGTTCTTGCATAATCTTAATATAATTAAAGATAGGACGGTTATTTTTCATACTGTGTCCGATACAGTATTCTATTTTTTCAATTTGAATGCCTAAATCATATCCGTGTTGTGCAAATGTCTTTCGGGCGGAATAGTAAGTAACCTTTTTCTTTACCCCCGAAAGTTCTGTTACCTTATTTATATGTCGGAAGACTAAACTATATATTTGTTTATAAGATGAATATTTACCAAATTGCAAATGCCCATTTCTCGACATATATTTATCTATAAGCACTTTTGCTTCAGGCTGCAAAGTAAATACAATTTCATTTTCTCCCTTCTTGCTATTGCGTGTTTTGTGACGCACATAACGCATATCGTTCTTATTTTTAAAATCATATGCTAATAAATCTCTCAGGTTGATACCGCCTAAATAATAAGTAAGCATAAAAATATCTCTCACCATGGATAAAGAAGACTTTAAAAGCCGGACATCACGTATTCTCTTCAGTTCATCTATTGACAAATCAAGTTCCCGCACATTACTTGTCGGCATCTTAAAGAGGACAAAAGGATGAATGGAGTAAGATACATAATTCATCTTACCGGCATAATTTACTATCACCTTTATTAAAGTCAGATATATTCTGATAGTTGTATCTGCCAGATTCTCCTCGTGAAGAACTTTGGCAAATCCTTGGATATGTATAGGTGTCAATTGAATTAAAGGAAAATCCCCTTTCATATATTTGACTAATCTTTCGGAAGCTATCTTATAAAGTTTATAAGATTTCTCCCGCTCTTCTCCTTTCATGAAATTCATGTATTCTTTTGCAACAGCTTGAAAGGTTATACCTTTTTTCTTTTGTTCATAAGTAATTATACGTATAAGTTCGGTACATGAAATTGCTGGTAAATAGCTGATCGATGTAACAATTTCTTCATACTCATTGATTAGTTTCCGAAGACAGGCATTCATATTCGCTGCATTCTCATGCCTTACTACTCGACCATTTTTTAGTTGATTGGCAGAATCCAAAGTAAATTGGGTAGATATATATCTGGTTTGAGAATGATGTGCTACGGCTATCCTTATTCGATGTCTGCCATTTGATAATTTTTTAGTTGGAACAACTACAATTGAAAAATTCGCCATATCATTTTTAGGTTTATAAATTACTATTTTCCATACAATAAAATAGAAACAAAAAGGTTCATAGTCATTAGGTACTAATCGAAAATCGCTCCTACAGCATGGAATATCGTGCAAAAGACGGTATTTTCCATGCATTTGTACGATTCTGCATTGCTATATCTTGATTAAGTCGTTATGTTTGCAACACTTTTTCACAGGTAGAGTGTGAAAAAGTGCTTTTAAAAAGAGAATCTAACTTTTGTTTAACTCTATAATAAATGTGCTATGTAAATATAGAAATATCACACAATATATTATACTACTAAACCTCTATAAAGTACTACGTTACAGGAATATCCATATAAAAAGAAACAAAGAGTCTTCATTAGAGGATAAAAAGATAAATCAACAATAAAGGATCTATAAACCAATATTTATAACTTAATAATTAAAGTATGAAAAGCAACAAAAAAGGTAATCACCTGTATGCCTATAAGGATACTATCCGACGGCTATTTCTTCTCACTTTGTTCTCCTTTTTAATAGTAGAATCCTATGCCCAAAACAAAACGATTTCGGGTACGGTTACAGATTTTACCGGAGAACCGGTTATTGGTGCCAGTGTGTTGGTTAATGGTACTACTAATGGTACAATTACTGATTTAAATGGCAAGTTTTCTCTTTCCAATGTACCAACCAAAGGTACAATCACTATCACTTATATAGGATACAAAAAGCAAGAAGTATCCGTAGCAGGAAATACTATCTAGCCAACGTCCCGGAGAAGTCGGTAACATTAACATTCGTGGGCAACGCTCTATTAATGCAGAACAAGGACCACTGTATGTCGTAGACGGTATGGTAATTCAAAATGGAGGTATTGAAAACATCAATCCTTCCGACATTGAAGCTATTGACATTTTGAAAGATGCTTCGGCCACAGCCATTTATGGTTCACGTGGTGCCAATGGTGTAATTCTCGTAACTACTAAAAAAGGAAAAGAGGGAAAAGTAACCCTGAACTATTCAGGTACTGTTACTTTTGAAACATTACATGATGTCACAGAAATGATGTCTGCTACAGAATGGCTGGATTATGCTCGCCTAGCCAAATACAATGCGGGTTCTTATGCTTCGGCCACTCCAACTTTTGAAGCAGATAAAGCAGCATTCGGAAGTGTAAGCGCTTCGTGGAAGAATATCGAGCAAGCATGGTCAAACGGCAATTATGATCCCTCAAAGGTCGGCTCCTACGACTGGGCATCTCACGGCAAACAGACGGGTATCACCCACGAACATACCTTAAGTGCCTCCGGAGGTTCGGACAAATTCCAAGGTTATGCTTCATTCGGCTATCTAGATCAAAAAGGAACACAACCAGGACAAGCCTATGAACGTTATACATTAAAGACATCATTTGACATAACTCCTGTTGATTGGTTCAAAATGGGTTCTTCAATTAACGCATCATATTCTACTCAAGACTATGGATATAGTTTCTCTAAATCCGTAACTGGTTCCGGTGACTTCTATAGTGCATTAAGAAGCATGATCCCATGGACTGTGCCTTACGATGAAAACGGTGAATATGTCCGTTATCCAAGCGGTGACGTAAATATCATCAACCCCATCCGGGAATTAGACTATAATACCAATCAACGCCGTACTTTCCGTGCTTCTGCCAGCATGTACTCACAGATTGATTTCGGAAAAATTTGGAAACCACTGGAAGGTTTATCCTATCGTCTTCAGTTTGGTCCCGAATTTCAATTTTACACTCTAGGAGTTGCTAACGCTGCTGATGGCATCAATGGAGATGGTAACAACGGTGCACAATATAAGAACGAACAAAAGCGTGCATGGACATTGGATAACCTGATCTATTACAATAAAACTCTAGGTCAGCATAGTCTAGGAATGACATTGATGCAATCCGCTTCTGCCTATCATTACGAGATGGGAGATATGAGAGCCACCAATGTAGCCTCGTCGGATGAGCTTTGGTATAATATGGGATCTGCCGGTACATTGAATTCCTTTGGTACTGGACTAACCGAAACTCAGATGGCATCTTATATGGTTCGACTGAACTATGGTTACAAAGATAAATACTTGTTAACGGCATCTATGCGTTGGGATGGTGCCTCTCAATTAGCCGAAGGGCACAAATGGGCAAGTTTTCCTTCTGCAGCTATTGCATGGAGAATGGATCAGGAAGATTTCATGAAAGACATCAGTTGGTTGAATCAGTTGAAACTTCGTGTAGGTATGGGTGTCACAGGCAATGCAGCTATCAAAGCATACGCAACCAAAGGTGCCATCACCGGTTTATACTATAACTGGGGACAAAGTGATTCATCTTTAGGTTATGTACCTTCCGATCCTTCACAAAAAGAGCCTGCTAAAATGGCTAATCCAACCTTAGGCTGGGAACGAACTACACAATACAATGTCGGTATTGACTATGGTTTCTTTAATAACCGACTTACCGGTAGTATTGATGCATACAAAACAAAAACCAATGACTTATTATTAGAAATGTCAATCCCTTCATTAACGGGTTATGTTTCTACGTATGCCAATGTGGGTAAAACATCCGGATATGGTATTGATTTGCAAGTAAATGCAATACCAGTACAAACCAAAGATTTTACCTGGAGCACTACTTTAACATGGTCTATGGATAGAAACCGAATTGACGAATTATCTAACGGCAGAACTGAAGATGTGAATAACAAATGGTTTGTCGGTGAAGAAATCGGTGTTTATTACGACTGGGTATATGATGGAATATGGAAAACGGAAGAAGCTGAAGAAGCTGCTAAATACGGACGTAAGCCAGGACAAATCAAAGTAAAAGATTTAAATAATGATGGTGCAATAGATGCTAACGATGACAAGCAAATTGTAGGGCATACACGTCCACGCTGGACAGGTGGATGGAGCAACACTTTCAGCTATAAGAATTTTGAGCTTTCCTTCTTTATTCTGTCACGCTGGGGATTCACAGTCCCGCAAGGAGCTGTAACGCTCGACGGTCGCTATATGCAACGTAAAGTAGACTATTGGGTGGCTGGTACAAATGAAAATGCAAAATACTATTCACCCGGCTCCAACGGCGAAGGAGCCGATGCTTTCAACAGTGCAATGAACTATCAAGATGGATCGTACATTAAAGTACGTAATATTTCATTGGGCTATAATTTTACCCCGCAACAATTAAAGAAGTTGGGTATCAATAATCTGAAGCTATATGTTCAAGCCATGAACCCATTCAATATCTATAAGGCATGTGACTTTTTAGATACAGACTTGGTAAACTATGACAATAATACCAAGACATTTGGTTCACCTACCACTTTGAAGAGTTTTGTAATAGGTGTCAACATCGGATTCTAATCAACAAATTAAAGTAAAGACATTATGAAATTAAATAGAATATTATTTGCTGCTTTAATAGCCAGCGTAACAGGAAGCTCGATCACATCGTGCAGTGAGTCTTTCCTTGATGAAAATCTTACGACTCAATATAGTACAGACCGTTTTAAAACCCAGGAAGGTCTTGATGAATTGGTAACTGGCGCCTATCAGAAACTTAAATTTAAATTCAATTATATATGGGGAATCCAATGTTACAATATGGGAGTGGACGAGTTTACCGATGCTAACAATGTAATTCCTGCATGGAATCACTATAGCCAGGATTTAAACTCATCTGAAAATGGTGCCAACCAACCCATCTGGGATAATTACTACGGACTAGTTGAACCCGCAAACATATTGATTCAGAACATACCTCAATATTATAATCAGAGTTCACCTACATACAACACCCGTTTAGGAGAAGCACATTTCCTTAGAGCTTATGCTTATTTTGAATTAGTAAAACAATTTGGTGGCGTACCTTTGAAATTAGCTCCGTCTACAAGTGCCGAAACATATTTCACACGGAATTCTGCTGAAGAAATATACACACAGGTTATATCTGATTTTGGAGAAGCCTACAGACTACTTCCCAATAAAGGTGAATCAATCGGACGGATTAACAAATATGCTGCCGCACATTTCCTTGCAAAAGCACATTTATTCCGTGCATCTGAATTGTACAGCGATTGGAACAGTAATTATGTAGCATCCGACCTCGATGCTGTTATTCAATATGGTTCGGAAGTTGTAGATGCACATCCGTTGTGTAGTGATTATGTAGAACTTTGGGACTATGAACAGCCAAACGGAGCCAATGAAAAAGTAAGCGAAGTGATTCTAGCGGCTCAATTCTCTAATGATGAATCAACATGGGGACGCTTTGGAAATCAGATGCATCTTTATTATCCGGCCGTATATCAAGGCAATGATATAGGTGGATGTAAACGTGACATCTCAGGAGGACGTGAATTCTCATACGTAAGTGCTACAGAATATACCATGCAGGTATTTGACCGTGTCAATGACTCTCGTTTCTGGAAATCATTCATCACCTGTTATGGAGCCAACGAAACCAAAAGCGCTCCTACCTGGACAGCAGAAGATATGCCATACGCTCCGGCAGGTGTAAAAGAAGGTGACAAACGTTTTAGTGGAGGTGAACTCGGTATGAAATACATCGTTAATGACCCGGGAGACAACCGCTATGAGAAATATCCCAATGCTCCGGCATATACTGTTTTGAAAGATGGAAAAATGTGTAACACGTATACATATGTACGCTATTTCAAAGGGCAGGAACACAGTTGGAATGTAAATGAAAAAACAGGTAATTATTACGATATCATACCCCACAAACGTTCGGTAGCTTTATCTAAATTCCGTGATGGTTACCGTGTTTCTATTGCGTCTCAATTCGGTACTCGTGATGCTATTATCGCCCGTTCGGCAGATGATGTACTAATGGTTGCCGAGGCATATATTCGTAAGGGGGAAGCCAACTATGACAAAGCTATCGAGTGGATGAATAAATTACGTGAACGTGCCGGTTATAAAACAGGTGAGGATCGTAGTAAGAATGTAGATGGCGGACAAGCCTATAAGAACAATCCTTATTGTTCGGGAAAGGGGGGCGGTCATTCTTCTGAAGGTGCTATTTATTGGGAAGAAAATACTTATTACGAGTCAAACAATATAGAACAGGAAACCACTGCTTCTACCAAAACAACAATGAAATTAAATAGTGTATCAGATGTATATAATTCTACAGTAGATGTCCCTATTTACAACGAACTGGGCTGCACATCCAATGCTGACAAAATGATGTGCTTCCTGTTGAATGAACGTACAAGAGAACTTTGTGGCGAATTGCAACGCTGGGAAGATCTGGCACGTACCAAGACGTTAGACGCCCGTTGGCATAAATTCAACGATGGTGCCAGCAGAGGTCTTGGCGAATTCAAATCGGAGAAACATTACTATCGTCCGATCCCCCAAGCCTTCTTAGACGGTATCACCAATTCAAATGGTTCTGCATTAAGTAATGAGGAAAAGAAAGCAATGCAAAACCCGGGATATTAAGGTAAACAACTAATCCTATTGCCACTTGTCACTCTTTGAAATAGAATTTCTAATCAAAGAAGAACAAGTGGCAATATTTTTTAATGCTCCTTTCACTTCGTCTTCTTCACCATGAACTCTTTAATCTGTTCACTAATCTGCTCCATTCCCTTTATTGAAGGATGCCCACTCTTTTTGTCAATGTCATGCAATTCTATGCAATCAATATTATAATGCCTGCAGATAGTTCTGACTGATTCATTAAACTCTTCCTTTAAACCGGAATTCAATAGAAAATAGATTTCAACATTAGGATAGCGATCAATCATGTGATCGAGCATATAAGCCATAGCCGGACGGAATTTATACAAATCATCTTTAGTCCATCCCACATACTGATACTCCCCAAGCGGAGAACCAGCCCAACAATCATTGGTTGCGCCAAAAACAAAAATCACATTCGGGCAACCCAGTTGATCCATACGGGTTATAAAAGAACGATCCGAGTAATCTTCGTTGCGATAACCCGTATTACAAATCGTTGCACCCGAAAATGAATTATTGACACAAAGGCGGTAATTATTCTCTTTAATGAATTTATGCCACCACGTCTGTTTTACTGAAGTCACATCTGTTTGTTGTCGTGGAGAGACATAATACCAAATACTATTCGTATCTGGTTGTAGATATCCTTCAAACGTTGAATACGAGTCGCCTAAAATAGAAATAGATTTCAGGCTTTGAGCAAAACTTATACTGCTACATAAAATAGTAAGTAGCAGCAAAAAACAGGATTTCTTCATACTAGAATAAAGTTTTCAATTTTGCCGCTAATATACTACATTATGCTAATATGACAGTACGATTTTTTCTGCCAATTTCAGAAAATGATTATTTTACCTCCCTTTCATAGGTCACATTCTTCTCTACTACATTCTCCACATTATTCACTTTCTTCACGAACTTCTTCACTTCCCCTACCTTCACATTCTTGATTGTTACATTCTTCACCGGAAGTTTTGCATCTCCTTTCAATTCGTAAATAGCGTCTGCCGACTCACAAGTGACTTTATCCATATAAATGCCATCAATACGGGTAATCCGTTCTTCATAAGTAGGTACCAGATCCTTCCACTGGTATAGCACTTCGGTATCTATTTCAAGTACACGTTGAGCCATTCCTGCCTGTACATTCTTCATATAAACGTTTTCTATAAACCCACCTCTACGATGATTGGTTTTTACGAAAAAAAGACGCATTACTGAATTCGGAGCTGTGCAATCATGCATATAAATATTCCGTATTCCTCCGGAAATTTCACTTCCAATACCAAGCAAAGTATGTCCTTTAAGAATCTGGCAATTACGGATAACAATATTTTCGCAAGGAGTATTCAATCGCCAGGCATCTTGATTACGTCCGGCTTTAATCACTACTGCATCATCACCCTGATCGAAAGAACAATCTTCTACCAGAAAATTACGGCTCATTTCGAAATCAATACCGTCATTATTATGTCCATGTGCTTTTACATCCAGATTACGTACCAGTCCTCCGTCACACATATAAAGATGAATGGTCCAGAACGGACTTTCACGAATCTTAAACCCATCCAATAAAACATTCTTGCAGCGATTGAAATGAATCAAGTGCGGACGAAGGTGGTTCTCTCCTACCGCCATTTGACGTTCAATAACAGGAACATCGGTCGAAGCTTTCGTATATAACTCTTTCAATGCCTCCAAATGAGGTTGAGGACGTTTGAACCATACTTTCCAAGTATCCATCTTCGGCTGAAGAGTCCCTTTACCTGTAATTGCCACATTCTCACATTCAAAAGCATAGAGTAATGGAGAATAATTATAACATTCCAAACCTTCCCATGAAGTCATCACTGCCGGAAGATAATCAGAAGGATTATCCGTAAAATTCAGAATTGCATTCTCCTCCAAATAAAGATTTACATTACTTTTAAAATGAATTGGCCCAGTTAACCATATACCTGCCGGAACAACAACACGTCCGCCACCTGATTTATGACACGCTTCAATAGCGGCAGCAATTGCTTTTGTATTGTTTACTTCACCTCCGTTTTTTGCTCCGTAATCTGTTATCAAAAAGTCTTTGTCCGGATAGATAAATACTTTAATAGGTTGCATAGGGAAAGGAGCTTTCACCTTTACCATTTTATAATTATCAGCGGCAAAAGTAAAGGAAGCTGTCAATAAGCAAAGGCAGACAACTACCATCGGTTTCAGTAAGTAAGTCTTCATTACAATATCATTTTTTTAATTCTTCAAACACATCAAAGATAAGAATATTAATTTATAGCCGGTCACATTGAAAACACCAATACACCCGCTGTAGGAATATTTGTAGTTCCAATCAATGCTTTGGCTCCTTTCGGCAAGTTGAAGGCATAGGGCTGGTCTGAATAGTTCAAAACAATTCCCAAGCCATTCCGGTATTCCATTGTCACGCCATAAGGCAAATCCATTACCGGGATATTCAGCTGTGCATATAGTTTTTTCAATATATCTTTTTCCAATGCTCCGTTGTGGCTGTCCACTCCAACATAAGTAATCGTACCTTTCCCCAGTTTGCGGAAAGTCACAGCCGGACTTCCTGCGTAGAATTCGTTTTTATAAGTAGCCCATATTTGAGCATCTGCCGGAGGATTCAGAATCTCTCCCCATGTATTCCAGGCATACTCTTTTCCGTTCATAACAACAGTACCGGGATCTTCGGGAAGAAGCAAATCATAAAAGTTCATTTCATTTCCGGTCAGCGGAGTAATCATAGAGCCAAAAGGAGCCTCCGGGAGACGACCATAACGATCCTTCTGCGCCGTACGACAAGTAAGAATGAGGTTTCCGCCATTCTTCACATAAGAAATCCATTTGTCCACCAGTTCTTTATCAGCTAATTGATAAGCCGGCGCAATGACGACCGGATAATCAGATAAGTTCTTGGCTTCTGAAATAAAATCGACGGGTGCTCCGAATGATTTTAAGGTACGGTAATACTTTTCAATATGCGCAAAAGTATCCCAGGTCCGGTTTTGCTTCTGTCGCTCAATGCTCCAGGAGTTTTCAGGATTGAAAAGAATAGCTGTACGACGTGCCAGGTAATCAGCAGGCTTCGCCTCACGGGGAGCATAATGCTTACGAAGTTCACGAATCTCTTTTATAAAAGTTTCATACTCTTTTCCACCGGGGGTAACAGTCACTCCGTCTGTTCCTACTATTCCATAATGATACTGTTCTGTACCATAGAGCGGTTGGCGATAGCGGTAGGTACAAATAAAATCACTTCCACCGGCAAATACACTCCACATCCATAGACGGACAGCTCCCGGAAGAGGCTGGGGATTGATACTGCCCCAGTTCACTTGTCCCGGTTGCAGTTCCATTACACCATACGTTCCCTGTATCGGACGGAAAAAATCATTCGCCCAAGCAATACGCAATGGATTACCTACACGATAGCCCCGACGACCGATTCCCTCATTATCTCCATATACCATGTAACGGGTATAGCTTTGGAAATCCAACGCAGGACTACCACCAATATGTCCTTCATCATAGTTCGGTATATAATTGGTTGTTACCCATTGGTTCTTTGCATATTTCTTGATTAACAAGCATTGCTCATTCAGAAAATCATTGGTTTGCATTGCTGCAAAACGACGGTAATCCAAAATCTGATGATGATTCATAAACATCTGTACACGCTTGGGAAGCGTTATTTCATCAAAAGAAGAATAAGACTCACTCCAAAAAGCAGTTCCCCAGGCATTATTTAAAAGTTGAATGTCATTATTGTATTTGGCACGAAGAAAATCACGGAAGGCAAGTTCCGCTTTCGGATTATAGTCAAACTGTACGGCAGGTTCGTTATCGAGTTGCCATCCGATAATACGAGGATCGTTACCATAGTGCTGCGCCAGTTTTTCAATCATCTTATAAGATAACTCTCTGTAAAGAGGAGAAGCAAATGAAGCATGCTGACGGGCACCGTGGTCAAGTACCGTTCCATCTTCATTCTTCAACAGAATTTCAGGATATTTCCGGCTCATCCATACAGGAGGAGTGGCAGTAGACGTACACATTATCACTTTTAAATCATATTTGGCAGCTAAAGCTACCGCTCTGTCAAGCCAGGCAAAATCATAACGTCCTTCTTCCGGCTCCAACTGCGCCCAGGCAAACTCGGCAAAATGAGTAAATTCAAATCCCAGTTCATGCATTTTCTTGAAGTCACGTTCCCACTGGTTTTCATCCCAGTGTTCAGGATAATAGTAGACACCTGTCAGTGTCAGATCTTTGTCATTAAACCAAGAAGAGGGGTGTGCTGTGGTTGAAAGGGTCAGCAGACTGACACAAAGAATCGCTAATATTTTACTTTTTATCATATACTTCATAAATTCAATTGATTATTAATGTTAGCTATTGTTTATCATTCGTTTTATAAATGGGAATTTATCAGTTAAATGAGAATTTATCGGTTAAATGGGAATTTTGCAGTTAGGCTGAAAGCCTTACAATTATATATTTATTGGGGTGCCCTGAAAGGGCTTAATTATATAGCGTAGGGCAACGCCCTACGAAAAAAACACACCAGCCACAAGCCCTGAAAGGGCGGAACTGTATACAATTATGCCCTTTCAGGGCGCAAATTCAGATTGTCGTTTTTACGTAGGGCGTTGCCCTACGCTATATAATTAAGCCCTTTCAGGGCACTCCGCAAAATTATCATTTATCATAGATTTTCCATTCCCACAATCCTGCATCTCCCCTTCGGATATGAAGACGAAGATAACGTGCCTCCCCTATCTCCTTCGCCAAATGCGGGGAGCGCACTTCTACTTTAGCTTGTTCGGCACATGTCCGCCAGTTTTTTCCATCCATCGATTTTTCTAACCGCCACGTATGTCCTTCAGTAGGGCGGGTAAAGTAAAACTGACATTCGTTGACATTGCGAATCCCTTTTAAATCCACCGTAATGAATGAACTGCTATCCGTATCGGCTGCCATCCAACGAGTTCCATTCGATTCATCGGCTACATGAGCAGCCTGATAAGTATGCGTTCGAGTATAATTCTTCACGGAGGCTTTCTCCGGTAGAGGCTGGTTAGGCTGTGTTTCAATGCTAACCACAGAAGTGCGCGGTTCTTTCTCGCTGGAAGCATAAAAATGTGACTGCAAAGACAAATTCGTCCGTTTCTCTTGTGGAGCTGCCAAGTACCCCACTCCACGCTTATCGGGAACTAAAGTCTTAATTGTTCCGTCATCATTAAATTCCATCCAGTTGGCATATATCTGCCGGGTGGTTCCACCATCTCCGTATTCGAGATAAAGAAAGATATACTCATCTGTTCTTTCATCGTAAAATACATTGCCATGCCCCGGTCCCCACACTTGATTTTCGGGAGAAGAAAACAAAAAGATATCGTTGCCCTCCGGTTTCACAAAACCTGTAAGAGGAGATTCGCGGCTCATCATGTATGCATTTGCATAATTCTGATGACCGCTCAATGTATAAATATAATAATAGATACCTTTACGTTTAAACATTACGGGACCCTCTGAATATCCCTGACGGGCTGTTTTCAATGTCACCGGTTCCCCATCCAGATGAAGCCGGTCAGCAGAAAGACGTGCCGCATTCCGACGACGCCAAAAGATATATCCCGTACCGTCATCATCAATAAAAGGCTCTCCGTCGATATCATTAATAATGGCGGGGCTATCTACTTCTTCTCCGGAAACAAAAAGCCCTTTTCCTTCGGTAAACCGGAAAGGACCCTCCGGACGATCTGCAACAAGCACATAAGTCCCCATCTTATCACCGGGCTTGACAAAAGTGACATATAAATAAAACTTTCCATCGTGTTCAATCACTCTCCCGGGAGCCCAATACCGGAAATATCCTTTTTTCTTTTCACCTTTATCATTCGTATATTCATATCCTTTCGACCAGTCGAAACCACTAATATGAGAACCCTCAAAGCTCCAGTTTACAAAATCTTTCGACTTCCACACAACAGGTGTTCCGGCACGTTCAAGACCATAATCCAAATCAGTGGTTCCGTAGAGATAATAGGTATCACCAAACTTAGAAACGGAAGGATCCGCCACATTATCGGGGATTAAAGGATTATAAGTACGATTGGCTATCAATGCCTCCACCACGGAAGCATCTACCGCAAACGCCGTTCCATGACGGATGCCTCTCGGAAAAGAAACTTGATCGGACACGTCTTCCCATGTTTCGCCATGATCTAAAGAGCGAACGGCACCATAACGATGATCGCGGTATTTATCGAAATAAACATAAAGCGTATCACCGACAAAAAGAGGAGCAGGTCCTTCCGCCCAATACTTTCCTGTAATAGGCGCCGATACTTTGGTCGGAAATCCTTTTTCGACCTTTTTTGTACGCGTAACGCGCAAATTCTTTTCCGGCGGATTGGAGTTTTCATTCTTGACTATCATTATCAGGTCTCCCAGCTTCGGATCTTTCACAATAGCAGCGTCAATCACACTGAAATCAGGGTTGAAAAACATCTTTGTCTTTGAGAAAGTGCGGAAATCCTTTGTTGTCGCATAATAAATACGATGATTCAATCCCTTCTCGCTTTCGCTGGTAGGTATTTCCTTGTGACGACCGGGGATGGTAGTTGCCCAAAAGATATAGTAAGTTTGCGAAGGTTCGTCATAAAAGAGTTCAGGTGCCCAACAATTATGGGCAGTCGGCTCGTGCATCATCACCGGAATAGCCTGTTGTTCACTCCAATGAATTAAATCACGAGAAGAAGCATGGCCGATAATCCGATCAGTCCAACTGGAAGTCCAGACCATGTGGAAAGTTCCGTCCGGAGCCTGGCAAATACTCGGATCTCGCATTAATTTATCTTTACCAACGGAAGGTGTCAGATAAGACCGTCCGCCATTCAAAGGCATCCAGTTCAACCCGTCATAACTATAAGCTAAATGCAATCCATCTTTACTGTCATTGATGAAATAAGAAAAGAGATAAGCAGTCTTACCGGCGAAGATTGTCATTACCGAGCAAAGACTTAGAGCCATCCAAACAACTACTTTTTTCATGGTTCCTTTTAAGATTAAAAAGTTTACCCCGCAAAGATAAGGTATCTCCCAACCTCCTCAAAGATAAAGAGCATGGACAATATTTCAAATCCATGTAGTTTTGTACACCATCCGTCCTATAAGTGCATTTTGATACAATATTCTATGTATCTGTACATCTTTCTATTTACTAAACCCTTAAAAAGCTCTACTTTAGCGGCAGATTTTAAAATAGAGATGAAAAACATATCAATTCTATATATCATGAAACAACTTTTAGTAAGTATTGCCATCGTATTTGCCTCTATACTGACCGTAACGGGGCAAAATCATTCTTTCAGTTTATCCGGCAAATGGAATTTCCAGATAGACCGGGAAGATATCGGCACCAAGGAACAATGGTTCAAAAAAAGCCTTGATGATCAGATTAATCTCCCCGGCTCCATGCCCGAAAAGCTGAAAGGAGATGAAGTAACCGCCCGCACCCGGTGGACCGGAAGCTTGTATGACAGCTCTTACTATTTCAATCCATACATGGAGAAATACAGAATAGAAGGACAAGTGAAACTTCCCTTTTTCCTGACTCCCGACAAACATTATGTAGGGGTAGCCTGGTATCAAAAGAAAGTTACAATACCTTCCAACTGGAAAGGAGAAAGAATCACTCTTTTCCTGGAACGCCCGCACATCGAAACGACCGTATGGGTCAATCAACAGGAACTCGGTATGCAGAACAGTCTTTGTGTCCCTCATGTGTATGATCTGACTTCTGCTGTTACTCCCGGCAAAACCTGCCTGATTACTATCCGCATCGACAACCGCATCAAAGAAATCAATGTAGGTCCCGACTCTCACAGCATCACCGACCAGACCCAAGGTAACTGGAACGGGATCGTAGGACGAATCGAATTACAGGCCACTCCTAAAGTTCATTTTGAAGACATTCAGATATACCCTGATTTAAACAATCAGAAAGCACTGGTACGCATGAACATACAGTCTGCCTCTTCCACCAAAGGAGATATTACACTTTCTGCCGAAAGTTTCAATACGGACACTCAACACAAAGTAGCTCCTGTTCAGCAAAGCTTCCATATCCGTCCGGGAGACAATGCAATAGAGATGGAACTTCCTATGGGAAAAAATTTCCTCACATGGGATGAGTTCAATCCTGCACTGTATAAACTGACGGCAAAATTGACCAACGGTAAACAGTCCGACATCAAACAGGTACAATTTGGTATGCGCGATTTCAAGATAGAAGGAAAATGGTTCTACGTCAATGGTCGCAAAACAATGCTTCGCGGCACAGTGGAAAACTGTGATTTCCCATTGACCGGTTATGCTCCAATGGACGTAGCTTCCTGGGAGCGGGTGTTCCGCATTTGCCGCAACTATGGTTTGAATCACATGCGTTTTCATTCTTTCTGCCCGCCGGAAGCTGCTTTTATCGCAGCCGATCTAGTCGGTTTCTATCTGCAACCGGAAGGTCCGAGTTGGCCGAATCACGGACCAAGATTGGGTAACGGTCAGCCAATTGACAAATATCTGATGGACGAAACAATTGCCCTGACTAAAGAATACGGAAACTATGCATCTTACTGTATGCTGGCTTGTGGTAACGAACCTTCCGGACGCTGGGTAGCATGGGTGAGCAAGTTTGTCGATTATTGGAAAGCGACAGATCCGCGTCGTGTATATACGGGAGCTTCCGTAGGAAACAGCTGGCAGTGGCAACCTCACAATGAATACCATGTGAAAGCCGGAGCACGCGGTTTGAGTTGGGCAGGTGCACAACCGGAAAGCGAATCGGATTATCGCGCAAGGATAGACACCGTGAAACAACCGTATGTATCACATGAAACAGGTCAATGGTGCGTATTCCCGAATTTCAACGAAATCCGCAAATATACCGGAGTCAACAAAGCGAAGAACTTTGAGATTTTCAGGGATATTCTGAATGATAATCACATGGGAGGCCAAAGTTATGATTTTATGATGGCTTCGGGCAAATTGCAGGCACTTTGTTATAAGCATGAGATTGAAAAGACATTGCGTACCCCCGATTATGCAGGTTTCCAATTGCTGGCTCTCAACGATTACTCGGGTCAGGGAACGGCATTGGTCGGCGTACTGGATGTATTTTTTGAAGAGAAAGGATATATCAACGCGGAGCAATTCAGACGTTTTTGCAGCCCGACTGTCCCCTTAGCCCGTATTCCGAAGTTTGTATATGCCAATGATGAAACATTCCATGCCGACATCGAAGTTTCTCACTTTGGTGCAGCCCCTCTGCAAGGAGCAAAAACTAGCTATACCATCAAAGACAAGTTCGGAAAGGTGTATGCCAAAGGAACTGTCGGCACACAAACGATTCCTATTGGAAACCTTTGTGCACTAGGCAGCGTGGATATGAATCTGAAAGGGATCGATACTCCGCAGAAACTAAATCTGGAAGTATGTATTGAAGGCAGCGATGCCGTCAATGACTGGGATTTCTGGGTATATCCTGCACAAGTGGAACTGACACAGGGAAGTGTATATACTACCGACACACTGGATGAAAAAGCCGTTTCCGTACTGAAAGAAGGGGGAAATGTCTTGATTACGGCAGCCGGCAAAATACAATACGGAAAAGAAGTTAAACAATACTTTACTCCGGTATTCTGGAATACTTCCTGGTTCAAGATGCGCCCGCCGCACACAACTGGTATTTTCCTGAATGAATATCATCCTCTTTTCCGTGAATTTCCTACGGAATTTCATAGTAACCTGCAATGGTGGGAATTATTAAATAAAGCCCAGGTGATGCAATTTACCGACTTTCCGGCAGAATTCCAGCCAACCGTTCAAAGCATCGACACCTGGTTCATCAGCCGGAAAATCGGAATGTTGTTTGAAGCAAACGTATTGAACGGTAAACTGATGATGACCAGTATGGATATCACTTCTCAACCGGAGAAACGAATCGTTGCCCGACAAATGCATAAGGCAATCCTGGATTATATGAATTCAGACGCTTTCCGCCCGTCAGCAACCATTGCCCCGGAACTGATACAAGCATTGTTCACCAAAGTGGCAGGAGATGTAAAATCTTATACCAAAGATTCGCCGGACGAGCTCAAACCGAAAATTAACTAAATGGGAAATTATCAGGCACGGATTACATAAACCAATATACATTCATATTATTTATAATGAAAACTACTATCATAGGCTTACTACTCTTGGCTACAATAACCGTCAATGCCCAAGAAAAAGTCCGAACCTACCAACTGTCGGACGCACCCCGATATAGCGAGGAGACGAGATACGGATACGACCTCACCGCCACACCCGAGAAAGGGAGTAAATCACCTTTCTTCTTCTCTGTCCGTGTTCCGGACGGGAATTACAAAGTTACAGTACGCCTGGGAAGTAAAAAACAGGCAGGAGTGACCACCGTAAGAGGTGAGTCACGCCGGCTATTTGTTGAGAACCTGCCAACTAAAAAAGGACAATTCGTAGACGAAACATTTATCATCAATAAACGTACCCCTCGTATCTCCGAAAAAGAATATGTACGAATCAAGCCCCGTGAGAAAGCGAAACTGAACTGGGATGATAAACTGACATTGGAATTTAATGGAGATGCACCTGTGTGCCAAAGTATCCGTATCGAGCCTGCCAATCCGTCAGTCATCACTGTTTTTCTGTGCGGAAACAGTACGGTAGTCGATCAGGACAACGAACCTTGGGCTAGCTGGGGACAAATGATCCCTCACTTCTTCGGAACAGATGTTTGCATCGCCAATTATGCGGAATCCGGTGAATCGGCCAATACTTTTATCGGAGCAGGACGTTTGAAAAAAGCATTGAGCCAGATGAAGAAAGGCGATTATCTCTTCATGGAGTTCGGACATAACGATCAGAAGCAGAAAGGTCCCGGAAAAGGAGCTTACTACTCTTTTATGACCAGCCTGAAAACATTCATCGACGAAGCACGAGCACGTGGAGCATATCCCGTACTGGTTACTCCCACCCAACGCCGGAGCTTTGACTCAACCGGACATATCCGCGATACACACGAAGATTATCCGGAGGCCATGCGCTGGCTGGCCGCCAAAGAAAATATTCCTTTGATTGACCTCAACGAAATGACTCGGACACTATATGAAGCGTTAGGCACGGAAACATCCAAACGCGCCTTCGTACACTATCCGGCAGGAACTTATCCCGGACAGACCAAGGCTTTTGAAGACAATACCCACTTTAACCCCTACGGTGCTTATCAGATAGCCCTGTGTGTGATTGAAGGTATGAAGAAAGCCGTACCCGAGTTAGCCAAACACTTGAAAATAGACCCGGCATATAACCCGGCACACCCGGATGATGTGAATACTTTCCACTGGAACGAATCACCTTTCACAGAAATAGAGAAGCCGGACGGAAATTAAGAGATAAGTATTAGGTATTAAGTATCAAGTATTAAGTATCAGGCATTAGATAAATATGAAAACCAAAAGCATCTTTCCCCTGTTCCTATTGGCAGGCACACTTTTGACAGCAGCTTGCGTCACCCCAACGGCCAAACAGGCAGGAAGCAACAGCTTCGAATGGGGGCAAGTACCGCAACAACCGGATTTGTCATGGGCTGACAGTGTAGGAAGCCGGCAAATGCCCGGAAACAGTCTTATTTTATCCGCCAATTCTTTTGGCGCAGTAGCAGACAGCACGGTGCTTAGCACAGAGGCTATCCAGAAAGCAATCGACAGTTGTTCCGTCTCCGGTGGAGGCACGGTCACCCTTCAACCGGGATATTATCAGACAGGGGCATTGTTCGTAAAAAGCGGTGTCAACCTGCAACTGGATAAAGGAGTGACTCTACTGGCTAGTCCTCACATTCATCACTATCCTGAATTCCACTCGCGAGTTGCAGGTATTGAGATGACATGGCCGGCGGCAGTAATCAACATTGTCAACGAAAAAAATGCTGCCGTCAGTGGAGAGGGAACGCTGGATTGCCGGGGCAAAGTATTTTGGGATAAATATTGGGAAATGCGGAAAGAATATGAAGCGAAAGGATTACGCTGGATTGTAGATTACGACTGCAAACGTGTACGGGGTATTCTCGTGGAACGCAGTTCGGACGTTACCCTCAAAGGATTCACTCTGATGCGGACAGGCTTTTGGGGATGCCAGGTTCTTTATTCCAATTACTGCACCATAGACGGACTGGTCATTAATAATAACTTGGGAGGACACGGCCCTAGTACGGATGGTATCGACATTGACTCGTCTACTAATATTCTGATTGAAAACTGCGACGTCGATTGCAATGATGATAATATTTGTATCAAATCGGGACGCGACGCAGACGGATTGCGTGTCAATCTCCCCACGGAGAATGTAGTAATACGCAACTGTATAGCCCGCAAAGGCGCAGGCCTCATCACCTGTGGCAGTGAAACCTCCGGCAGCATACGGAATATATTGGGATACAATCTTCAAGCAGTCGGCACCTCGGCTGTACTCCGGTTAAAGAGTGCCATGAACCGCGGAGGAACGATCGAAAATATCTATATGACCGACGTAAAAGCAGAAAACGTCCGCCACGTACTGGCTGCGGATCTGAACTGGAATCCCAGTTATAGTTACAGTGTATTACCCAAAGAGTATGAAGGGAAAGATATTCCGGAACATTGGAGAGTAATGCTGACTCCGGTAACACCTCTCGAAAAAGGCTATCCGCACTTCCGCAATGTGTATGTATCGAAAATCAAAGCAGAAAATGTAGATGAATTTATCTCTGCTTCCGGCTGGAATGACTCGTTACGTCTGGAAAATTTCTATCTTTATGCCATCGAAGCGCAGACCAATAAACCGGGAAAAATCTGCTATACAAAAAACTTCAATTTGTCTGAAATAACATTGGATATGAAAGACAAAAACGCTATTGAACTAAAGGAAAATGAACAAAGTAATATCCACTTCAACTATGCTGAAACAACTCCTGACCACCGTACTGCTGGGAATCTTGCTCATTGATGCGCAAGCACAATCCCTGACTCCGCCTGCCGGTACTTTCCGGCTGGGAATATCGAAGGGAAATGAAAGTCACTGGCTGAAGCCTAAAGAAAAAGTAGAAGGGATCCATTTCCAATGGAAAGCCCTGCCCGATAGTCATGGATTTATTCTGGAAGTAGAAGTGACTTCCACATCAAAGGCGGATAAGCTCTTTTGGAGCTTCGGCGATTGCCAGCCGGATTCGGATATCAATGTCTTCAGTGTGGAAGGACAAGCTTTCACTTGCTATTATGGAGAAAGTATGAAATTACGTACTTTACAGGCTGTCACTCCCAGCGATGATATTCGCTTGAGCAACGGACATAAAGATGAAACTCCCCTGATGCTTTACGAATCGGGCAAACGGACCGACCGACCGGTATTGGCCGGACGTTGCAATCTCTCTCCACCCCCCTCTCAAGAAAAGTACACCAAGCCACTCCGACTTTACTTCTGCTTCTACGAACAGAATGAAAAAGCGGATTACAACTATTATATGTTACCGGATATTTTTGCCAAAATCGACAAAAAATGAAAAGAGCTTATTTATTATTCACTCTGTTAATTGGTTGCATCCATATACATGCAGCCATTTATAACGTTAAGGACTTTGGAGCCAAAGCGGATGGAAAAACCATCGATTCTCCTGCTATCAATCGTGCGATTGAAGCAGCTGCAGAAGCGGGAGGAGGTACGGTTTACCTACCAGCCGGAGAATATGCCTGTTATTCTATCCGGTTAAAAAGTAACATTCATTTGTATCTGGAGCAAGGTACGTGTATTCTTGCCGCTTTCCCCGAAAAAGAGGAAGGATACGATAGTGCCGAACCGAATGAACATAACAAATATCAGGATTTCGGACACAGCCATTGGAAGAATTCCTTAATTTGGGGAATCGGGCTGGAGAACATAACGATCAGTGGGCCCGGACTTATCTACGGTAAAGGGCTGACTCGCGAAGAAAGCCGTCTGCCGGGTGTAGGCAATAAAGCTATCAGCTTGAAGGAGTGTAGAAATGTGACTCTGAAAGATTTATCCATGCTACATTGCGGACATTTTGCCCTGTTGGCTACAGGAGTAGATCATCTGACTATTCTGAATCTGAAAGTAGATACAAACCGGGATGGATTCGATATTGATTGTTGCCGGAATGTGCGTATCAGCCAGTGCACGGTGAACTCGCCCTGGGATGATGCCATTGTATTGAAAGCATCCTACGGTTTAGGACGCTTTCAGGATACGGAAAATGTGACGATCAGTGATTGTTATGTAAGTGGTTATGATAAAGGAAGTGTATTGGATGGCACCTGGCAACTGGACGAACCGCAAGCCCCCGATCATGGTTACCGCACCGGACGCATCAAACTGGGAACAGAAAGCAGCGGAGGTTTCCGCAATATTGCGATTACTAATTGTATCTTTGAACATTGCAGGGGACTGGCATTGGAAACGGTAGACGGAGGACATCTGGAAGATATTGTTATCAACAATATAACGATGAGGAATATTGTCAACGCTCCTATCTTTCTCCGGTTAGGCGCACGTATGCGTAGCCCCGAAGGTACGCCTGTAGGCACCATGAAACGTATTCTCATCAGCAACATCAACGTTTGGAATGCCGACAGCCGTTATGCCTCCATCATCAGCGGAGTGCCGGGTGCATGTATTGAGGACGTCACTTTTCGGAATATTCACCTCTATTATAAAGGAGGATATAGCGAAGAGGATGGCAAACGTATTCCGCCCGAACAGGAGAAAGTATATCCCGAGCCCTGGATGTTCGGCACTATTCCCGCTAAAGGGTTTTATATCCGCCATGCACGGAATATTACCTTCGACGGCATCCGCTTCCACTTTGAACAACCGGACGGACGACCGCTTTTTGTAACTGATGACGCAGAAAACATAGAATACTATAATACACCGAAAGAATAATGAATAAAAGACAATTGATAGTTCTTTGCCTGCTCGCCGCAGGTGGAGTAATGCAAGCACAACAATGGCCGAACACTCCGGTGGAAACACGTCCCGGTGCCAGATGGTGGTGGCTGGGAAGTGCCGTAGACGAAAAGAATCTGACGTATAATCTGGAAGAATACGCACGCACCGGAATGGGAGCAGTAGAAATTACTCCTATCTATGGGGTGCAAGGCAATGACGCGAATGAAATTCAGTTTCTTTCTCCCCGCTGGATGGAAATGCTTAAACATACACAGGCGGAAGGAAAACGTACGGGTATCGAGATTGATATGAATACTGGAACAGGATGGCCTTTTGGCGGACCTGAAGTCAGTATCGAAGATGCGGCTACCAAGGCTATCTTCCAGACATACGAAATAGAGGGCGGCAAAGAGATTGAACAGGATATCAATGTGACCGATCCCAAACAACAACCATTTTCCGTACTAAGCCGGGTGATGGCATACGATGAAAAAGGCAAATGTATCAACCTGACTGCTCACGTCAAAAAAGACAAACTGCAATGGAAAGCGCCTGCCGGCAAATGGAAAGTGATCGCTCTTTACATCGGAAAAACAAGGCAGAAAGTGAAACGGGCAGCTCCGGGAGGAGAAGGCTATGTGATGAATCACCTCTCAAAAAAGGCGGTAAAAAATTATCTTTCCCGCTTTGACCGTGCTTTCAAAAGTAGCAAGACAAGTTATCCGCATACTTTCTTCAACGATTCATACGAGGTTTATCAAGCTGACTGGACGGATGATTTCCTGGAACAGTTCGCTCGTAGACGGGGGTATAAACTGGAAGAACATTTCTCCGAGTTTCTGGATGAAAATCGTCCGGAAGTTAGCAGACGTATCGTGTCGGATTACCGGGAAACCATTTCCGACCTCTTATTGGAGAACTTCAGTCATCAATGGACAGACTGGGCACACAAAAACGGTAGTATCACCCGTAATCAAGCACACGGTTCGCCCGGCAATTTGATTGATATCTATGCTTCCGTGGATATTCCCGAATGTGAAGGTTTTGGACTGTCGCAGTTCCATATCGAAGGATTGCGTCAGGACACATTGACCAAAAAGAATGATTCGGACCTGTCTATGCTGAAATATGCCTCCTCGGCAGCTCATATTGCAGGAAAAACGTATACTTCTTCCGAGACATTTACATGGCTGACGGAGCATTTCCGTACTTCCCTATCGCAATGTAAACCGGATATGGATTTGATGTTTGTTTCCGGAGTCAATCACATGTTTTTCCACGGTACTCCTTATTCTCCGAAAGAAGCCGAATGGCCCGGATGGCTGTTCTATGCTTCTATCAATATGAGCCCGACGAACAGTATTTGGCGTGATGCTCCTTCTTTCTTCCATTACATTACCCGCTGTCAGAGTTTTCTGCAAATGGGACGGCCGGATAATGATTTCCTGATTTATCTTCCGGTATATGACATGTGGAACGAGCAACCGGGACGATTGTTACTGTTCACCATCCACCACATGGATAAACTCGCTCCCAAATTTATCAATGCTATCCATCGTATTAATAACAGCGGATATGACGGGGATTATATCTCTGACAACTTTATTCGCAGTACCCGTTTCAAGAACGGCCAGTTAGTTACATCAGGCGGCACTGGTTATAAAGCCCTGGTAGTACCTGCTGCGCACTTGATGCCGAGTGATGTGCTGGCACATCTTTATGAACTAGCCAAGCAAGGAGCTACCATTGTATTCCTCGAAAACTATCCGACAGATGTACCGGGATATGGTCAGCTGGAACAGAAACGAAAAAGTTATCAACAGACTTTGAAGAATCTGCCTGCCGTATCGTTTTCAGAAACAACCGTTACTCCGATTGGGAAAGGTAAGATTATCACCGGAACGGATTATGCACGTACATTAGCCAGTTGCAATATCCCTGCGGAAGAAATGAAAACAAAATTCGGGTTACAGACCATTCGAAGAGTTAATGACACAGGACATCATTACTTCATCTCTTCATTGCAGAACAAAGGAGTAGATGGTTGGATTACTTTAGGTACAAATGCCGAAACAGCCGCTCTCTTTAACCCCATGAACGGAGAATGTGGAGAAGCGAAAGTGCGTCAGGTAGACGGAAAGACACAAGTCTATCTGCAATTAAAATCGGGCGAATCTATCATCCTGCAAACGTACCGACAACCTTTACAAGCATCCAAGCCGTGGAAATATGTAAAAGAACAACCCTTTAGTCTTCGCCTGGACCATGGCTGGAAATTGCACTTTGCTGAAAGCACACCGGATATTCAGGGTACATTTGATATAGACCGTCCATGTTCATGGACAAACATAGATCATCCGGCAGCCCAAACAAATATGGGAACTGGCGTGTATTCTTTGGATATTGAGTTGCCGGCTCTGAAAGCTGATAACTGGATCCTTGACTTGGGAGACGTACGCGAAAGTGCCCGTGTTCGAATCAACGGACAGGAAGCAGGCTGTGTATGGGCAGTACCTTATCAGCTTAAGGTAGGACAATTCCTGAAACCTGGAAAAAACCACATCGAGATAGAAGTCACTAACCTCCCTGCGAATCGGATTGCAGAATTGGACAGACAGGGAGTGCAGTGGCGCAAATTCAAGGAAATCAATATTGTAGATTTAAGATATCGTCCGGCTAATTATGGGCATTGGGCTCCTATGCCTTCCGGTTTGAATAGTGAAGTACGATTGATTCCAGTAGATTTTACACAGGTCACCACAGAGGACACAAAGGACGCAGAGGTGAAAACGGTCCGGATATAAACTAAACAGATGGATCTTCTACTTTATTAGTGAAAGATAATTTCTTTCACTAATAACTTTTATATCTTTCTTTCTAAAAAAAGTGATCGGACTTGCATTCCAGTTTTCGTTTGACTTAAGTTAAGCGATAGTTTGACTTAAGTTATTCTATCGTTTGACTTAAGTCAAACGAAAACTCATTAGGGAATGAAAAAGATATTGTCTTCAAAGAAAACAATTAAATATAGTATAGCGACAGATTATTTCTTGCCAGTGCTACTTTAAATTTCTTACAGCCTGTTCAAGTTGTTTCAATGCCTGTTCCAGCACAGCACGCGGACAAGCGATATTCAGCCGCATAAATCCTTCGCCTTCTTTGCCAAACGTTGTTCCGTCATTCAATGCAAGATGTGCATCTTCTACGAAAAGGCGGTTCAGCTGGTCCTGATTGAGTCCCAACTCACGACAATCCAGGAAAATAAGATAAGAGGCTTGCGGACGAATCATTTTAATGGCGGGAATATGCTCCTTCAAATAAGTTTCCGTGAAGTCTACATTTCCTTTAATATAGCCTACCACTTGATCCAGCCATTCTGTTCCATGACTGTAAGCAGCCGCTACGCTAAGATAAGCAAACAGATGCCCTTCACTGAATTCACTTGCTTCCATATACTTCTGGAAACGGTGACGAAGTTCATCATTTTCAATGATTGCATAAGAACTGGCCAGCCCCGGCATATTGAACGCTTTGCTCGGAGACATAAAGACAAGTGAATTCATCCGTGCTTTTTCCGAAATCAAAGCAAAAGTAGGATGTTTATAAGGAGGTAAGGTCAAGTCGGCATGAATTTCGTCAGAGATCACCAGAGTACCGCTTTCATAACAGATATCAGCTATTTGAGAAAGTTCCTCTTTCGTCCATACGCGTCCACCCGGATTATGAGGATTACTTAAAATCAGCAATTTGCATCCTTGCACATCTTGGCGAAAACGGTCAAAATCAATATAATATTGTTCATCTTTCAATACCAACGGACTGTATACCACTTCACGCTCATTCTTCTGCGTTACCAAAAAGAAAGGATGATAAACAGGAGGCATGACCATTACTTTATCACCTTTTTGCGTAAAACATTGAATAACAAAAGCCAATCCGCGGACAATACCGGGAGTGAAAGTCAACATCTCTTCACGGATCGTCCAGCCATGACGCTCTTTCACCCAATTAACAATAGACTCCGACCATTCTTTGCAAGCAAAAGTATATCCGAGCACTTCATGTTCCAGCCGTTTTCTCAAAGCCTCTATTACAAAAGGAGCCGTACGGAAATCCATATCAGCTACCCACATTGGAATCAAGTCATTGCGTCCCCAACGGCTTTCTACAGCATCCCATTTTACGGAATCTGTACCGTTACGGTTTATTATTTCATCAAAATTATAGTTCATACAGCATGATGTTTTTATGTTATGTGAGACAAAAGTAGTACATTTGTACTCAATTCAAAAAGGAATTTATGACGAAAGCTTTATTTTTTGATATAGACGGAACGCTGGTCAGTTTTAAAACTCACCGTATACCGTCTTCCACCATCGAGGCGTTGGAAGCTGCCCACGCAAAAGGGCTGAAGATATTTATCGCTACCGGACGCCCGAAAGCCATTATCAACAACCTTTCCGAATTACAGGACCGGAACCTTATCGATGGATATATAACCATGAACGGAGCCTATTGTTTTGTCGGTGAACAGGTTATTTATAAAAGTGCCATACCACAGGAAGAAGTGAAAGCAATGGCAGCTTTTTGCGAGAAGAAAGGTGTTCCCTGCATTTTCGTAGAGGAACATCATATTTCTGTCTGCCAACCTGATGATATGGTGAAAAAGATATTCTACGATTTTCTGCATGTGAATGTAATTCCTACTGTATCTTTTGAAGAAGCAACAAGCAAGGAAATTATACAGATGACTCCTTTTATCACAGAGGAAGAAGAAAAAGAAATCCGACCGTCCATCCCTACCTGCGAAATCGGACGCTGGTATCCTGCCTTTGCTGACGTCACGGCTAAAGGAGATACCAAGCAAAAAGGGATTGATGAAATAATCCGTTACTTCGATATTAAACTGGAAGAAACGATGTCATTCGGAGACGGAGGAAACGACATCAGTATGCTTCGCCACGCAGCCATCGGAGTTGCTATGGGACAGGCTAAGGAAGACGTGAAAGCCGCTGCCGATTACGTTACGGCTCCCATTGACGAGGACGGAATAAGTAAGGCAATGAAACATTTCGGAATTATTTAATAATGTGCCGATTTACCAATGCGCCAAAAAAACTATTATCCCGCGATTTCATGACACAACGTATTGGCAAATTAACACATCAACAAATTTGCATATTATTATATTATGAGCGTAGACACTAACAACGCCGAGTTTCAAGATGCACTGGATCTGATTCAATATACCCGTCAATCGGTTTTTCTGACAGGAAAAGCCGGTACGGGAAAATCTACATTCCTGCGTTATGTCTGCGAGCATACCAAGAAAAAGCATGTTGTACTTGCACCGACCGGAATTGCCGCAATCAATGCCGGTGGAAGTACCATGCACAGCTTCTTCAAACTACCTTTTTATCCGTTATTGCCGGATGATCCTAATTTAAGTCTCCAACGTGGCCGTATTCACGAGTTCTTCAAATACACCAAGCCACATCGTAAGTTGCTGGAACAAATAGAACTGGTCATTATCGACGAAATCTCCATGGTACGGGCAGACATCATCGATGCCATCGACCGTATCTTACGAGTTTATTCACATAATCTTCGCGAACCTTTCGGTGGAAAACAACTCTTATTGGTAGGAGACGTCTTCCAACTGGAACCCGTTGTAAAGAACGATGAGCGGGAAATTTTGAACCGCTTCTATCCCACTCCTTACTTTTTCTCTGCCAGAGTGTTCGGACAAATAGACCTCGTCTCTATCGAACTTCAAAAAGTATATCGACAGACAGACCCTGTATTCGTCAGTGTCCTCGACCATATCCGCACCAATACAGCCGGAGCTGCAGACCTGCAACTACTCAACACCCGCTACGGAAGCCAGATTGAAGAATCTGAAGCAGATATGTACATCACACTCGCCACCCGAAGAGATACGGTCGACTCCATTAATGAGAAGAAATTAGCAGAGCTCCCCGGAGAACCCATTACTTTTGAAGGAGTTATCGAAGGAGATTTTCCGGAAAGCAGTCTGCCTACTTCACAAGAGCTTGTACTCAAACCCGGTGCACAAATCATCTTCATCAAAAATGATTTCGATCGCAGATGGGTAAACGGTACGATTGGTGTCATTGCCGGAATTGATGAGGAAGAAGAAACCATCTACGTCATCACCGACGATGGAAAAGAATGTGACGTAAAACTGGAATCATGGCGAAATATCCGCTACCACTACAACGAAAAAACAAAAGAAATAGAAGAAGAAGTATTAGGCAGCTTCACTCAATACCCCATCCGGTTAGCATGGGCCATCACTGTTCATAAAAGCCAGGGACTGACCTTCAGCCGTGTAGTCATCGACTTCACCGGCGGTGTATTTGCCGGAGGACAAGCATACGTAGCACTTAGCCGTTGTACCTCACTGGACGGCATCCAGCTCAAAAAGCCTATTAACCGTGCCGATGTCTTCGTCCGTCCCGAAATCGTCAACTTTGCCGGACGCTTCAACAACCGCCAAGCCATCGACAAAGCCCTGAAACAAGCACAAGCCGATGTACAATATGCCGCTGCTTCACGTGCCTTCGACAAAGGGGATATGGAAGAATGTCTGGAACAGTTTTTCCGTGCCATCCATTCACGCTACGATATTGAGAAACCAGTTCCCCGTCGTTTGATCCGCCGCAAACTCGGCATCATCAATACACTGAAAGAGCAGAACAAGAAACTCAAAGAACAGATGCGCGAACAACAGGAACGTATACGACAATACGCCCACGAGTACCTGTTAATGGGAAACGAATGTATCACCCAAGCCCACGACGTACGTGCCGCCCTCGCCAACTACGACAAAGCCCTTAGCCTCGACCCCAACTACATAGATGCCTGGATAAGAAAAGGAATCACACTCTTCAACAGCAAAGAGTACTTCGACGCTGATAACTGTTTCAACATCGCAGTCAGCCTCCATCCTGCAAACTTTAAAGCAGTCTATAACCGTGGAAAGCTCCGACTAAAAACAGAAAACACAGAAGGCGCCATCGCCGACCTGGACAAAGCCACCAGCCTGAAACCCGAACACGCCGGTGCACACGAACTTTTCGGAGATGCCTTGTTAAAAGCCGGAAAAGAAGTGGAAGCTGCGTTACAATGGAGAATTGCAGAGGAACTGAAAAAAAAGAAGAAGTAATAAATCTACATAAAAGAAGAAGACGGAAACCGTCCGTTTTCTTCCTCACCGACCAACACCCCGTTCCTCACCGAGGAAAGACCTGTTCCTCACCGAGAAAGAGAGCATTGCTCACCGAGGAACGGATCCCCCACCTACAACCCCTTGTAGAACCATTGTCTCCTTTGGCGAATCATACACAAATATATTTACAGACTAAAATAGGATCAATCCGAAAAAACGATTGCTTTGCAGGTAATTCTCAAATTCTGTATAACCTGTAGATCTGTGGTAAATTCTTTTTCATCCATCACGGTACAGGTTATTAGTTAAATGGGAATTTATCGGTTAAATGGGAATTTTGCAGTTAAATGAGAATTTATCGGTTAGGCTGAAAGCCTTACAATTATATATTTATTGGGATGCCCTGAAAGGGCTTAATTATATAGCGTAGGGCAACGCCCTACGAAAAAAACACACCAGCCACAAGCCCTGAAAGGGCGGAACCGTATACAATTATGCCCTTTCAGGGCGCAAATTCAGATTGTCGTTTTTACGTAGGGCGTTGCCCTACGCTATATAATTAAGCTCTTTCAGGGCACTCCGCAAAATGATCATTTATCTCATTTCTGCACCGATTTGAACTAAAACCGGAAGTTCGGATTAAGCCAGAAGCCAGTCCTTTGGATTCCGCTTAATTTAAAAATAAGAATCCCTAAAAATTTCTCTTTTATCTCTTATTATCAAAAAGTTTTATTAGTTTTGTTCTTCATTATATCTCAAACTCTTAAAATAGAAGCAAATGAAAAAAGGTTTGAAAATCGCAGCTATCACCGTAGGAGTAATTATCATTCTGATGTTCCTTCTTCCTTTCGCCTTCCAAGGAAAGATAGCCGACATTGTAAAAACAGAAGGCAACAAGATGCTTAACGCACAATTTGACTTTAAGAACCTTAACATTAGTCTGTTCCGCAATTTTCCACAGGCTTCTGTCACTCTCGAAGATTTCTGGCTGAAGGGTACGGGTGAATTTGCCAATGACACCCTTGTACAAGCCGGAGAAGTTACCGCCGCAGTCAACTTATTCTCCCTTTTCGGAGATAGCGGTTACGATATTTCTAAAATATTTATCGAAGACACGAAGTTACATGCCATTATCTTGCCGGACGGACGTGCCAACTGGGATATCATGAAACCGGATACAATAGCAACAGCCGAAACGCCTGCAGAAGAAGAAGCCTCTTCTCCTTTCAAAGTCAAGCTGCAACGCTTTGTTATCAAAAACATGAATCTGATTTATGACGATCAACAAGGAAAGATGTATGCTGATATCCGCGACTTCAACGCTATTTGTGCCGGAGACTTAGGAAGCGAACGTACCACTCTGAAACTGGAAGCGGAAACCAAATCACTCACCTACAAGATGAATGGAATCCCTTTCCTGGCAAATGCCAATATCTCCGCCAAGATGGACGTAGACGCCGACCTTGCCAACAACAAATACACATTGAAAGACAACACTATCCGCCTCAACGCCATTCAGGCAGGCATCGACGGCTGGGTAGCCTTGAAAGCTCCGGCTATCGACATGGACTTGAAACTTAACACGAATGATATAGGCTTCAAGGAAATTTTGTCATTAATTCCCGCCATTTACGCCACAGAATTCTCCAGCCTGAAAACAGACGGAACTGCAACGCTTACCGCAACGGCCAAAGGTATCCTGCAAGGAGACACCGTTCCGGCATTCAATATTGACATGCAAGTCAAGAATGCCATGTTCCGCTATCCGGCTTTACCGGCAGGAGTAGATCAAATCAACATCAGTGCCAACGTTCAAAATCCCGGAGGAAATATAGACCTGACTACGGTCAACATCAATCCGTTCAGTTTCCGCCTTGCCGGAAATCCGTTTAGCCTGACAGCTACTGTGAAAACGCCGATCAGTGATCCGGATTTTAAAGCAGAAGCGAAAGGAGTGCTCAACTTAGGTATGATCAAACAAGTCTACCCGCTTGGAGACATGGAGTTGAACGGTACCATCGACGCCGATATGCAAATGTCGGGACGCCTCTCATCCATCGAAAAAGAAGAATACGAACGTATACAAGCCTCGGGCACTATCGGACTGACGGGCATGAAACTCAAAATGAAAGATATGCCGGATGTAGAAATTAAAAAGTCTCTCTTCACCTTCACTCCGAAATACCTCCAGTTGAGTGAAACAACTGTCAACATCGGAAAAAACGATATCACCGCCGACAGCCGATTTGAAAACTACATCGGTTATGTATTGAAAGGTAGCACATTGAAAGGAAACCTGAATATTCGTTCCAACTACTTCAATCTGAACGACTTCATCACCGCTTCTGCCGATGAAGCCTCCACATCAGAAGCTGCGTCCACCGATTCCGTAGCTACAGCCGCCACAGGTATTGTTGAAGTTCCCCGTAACATCGACTTCCAAATGGACGCTAACCTGAAACAGGTGTTATTCGACAAGATGTCTTTCAACAATATGAATGGCAAACTTGTTGTAAAAGACGGCAAAGTGGATATGAAAAACCTGTCCATGAACACCATGGGTGGTAATGTAGTGATGAACGGCTACTACTCCACCGCCAACGTAAAGAAGCCGGAAATGAAAGCCGGATTCAAACTCTCCAATATTGGTTTTGCGCAAGCTTACAAAGAACTGGATATGGTGCAGAAAATGGCTCCTATCTTCGAAAACCTGAAAGGTAATTTCTCCGGAAGCATCAACGTCCTGACAGATTTGGATGCAGCCATGAGCCCCGTACTGAATACGATGCAGGGTGACGGTAGCCTTTCCACCCGCGACCTTAGTTTAAGCGGAGTAAAAGCAATCGACCAGATAGCCGATGCCGTGAAGCAACCCAGTCTGAAAGACATGAAAGTGAAAGACATGACATTGGATTTCACCATCAAAGACGGCCGCGTAGAAACCAAACCGTTTGATATCAAGATGGGAGACTACACACTGAATCTTTCCGGCAGCACAGGACTCGATCAAACCATCGACTATTCCGGTAAAGTGAAACTGCCCGCATCCGTAGGCAATATCTCTAAGTTAATGACTCTTGACTTGAAAATCGGAGGTTCGTTCACCTCTCCGAAAGTCAGCGTAGATACTAAAAGCATGGCCAACCAAGCTGTCGAAGCCGTAGCCGATGAAGCAATCAGCAAACTCGGACAGAAACTTGGACTGGACTCTGCCGCTACCGCCAACAAAGACTCGATCAAACAAAAAGTTACAGAGAAAGCTGCGGAAAAGGCATTGGATTTCTTAAAAAAGAAACTCAAATAAAAAGAGAAGATAATAACCATTTAACCCCACTCATCCCTCCTCCTTCTTCTTTGCGAAAGGGAAGGGATGAAGCTTTTAATATGCTACTGAAACTATATGATAAAAACAATAACCCGCAGGATTTACAACGAATCATCGATATCCTGAATGACGGCGGACTTATCATCTATCCTACCGATACGATGTACGCCATCGGCTGTCATGGTCTGAAGGAACGTGCCATAGAACGGATATGCCGGATTAAAGAGATAGACCCTCGAAAAAACAATCTGTCCATCATCTGTTATGACTTAAGCAGTATCAGCGAATACGCGAAAGTAGACAATAACGTATTCAAACTGATGAAGCATAATCTTCCGGGACCATTTACCTTTATTTTGAACGGCACCAACCGGTTGCCGAAAATCTTCCGCAACCGGAAAGAAGTAGGTATCCGTATGCCGGACAACAACATCATCCGTGAAATCGCACGCCTGCTGGACGCTCCCATTATGACCACCACACTGCCATACGAAGAGCACGAGGACTTGGAATATATGACTGATCCCGAACTTATAGATGAAAAGTTCGGCGACATCGTCGATCTGGTCATTGACGGCGGTATCGGAGGTATAGAACCTTCAACGGTAGTGAAATGCACGGACAACGAACTGGAAATCGTCCGACAGGGAAAAGGCTGGCTGGAAGAGAATTAATTCCGCTGACAGCTATCCCTAACATACAAAATGGGCTGCAATCAATTCAACACTGATGCAGCCCATTCTCTTTTTATAGAATCAGTTTTATGCTTACTTGATCAAAGATTCCGGATCTAAATGAGCAGACTCGATATCTTTGAAGTAACGGTAAGTACCTACTTTCAATTCCGCCGTAGCAGCATCATCACAAACAATAATACCTTTTTCATGCATTTGCAATGCACTGATTGTCCACATCTGTGTGATAGCACCTTCTACTGCATGATACAAAGCACGAGCTTTGTTATGACCGTTTACAATAATCATCACTTCTTTTGCAGAAAGCACAGTACCCACTCCCACTGTCAAAGAAGTCTTAGGAACTTTGTTGATGTCATTATCGAAGAAACGGGAATTAGCAATGATGGTATCCATTGTCAATGTTTTCTGACGAGTACGTGAAGTCAATGAAGATCCCGGTTCGTTGAACGCAATATGCCCGTCAGGACCGATACCGCCCATGAACAGGTCGATGCCGCCGTATGACTTGATCTTTTCTTCATAACGTGCACACTCTGCATCCAAATCCGGAGCATTACCATTCAGAATATTCGTATTCTCCGGTTTGATGTCGATATGACCGAAAAAGTTATTCCACATGAAAGAATAATAGCTTTCCGGATGTTCTTTCGGCAATCCTACATATTCGTCCATGTTGAATGTTACCACATTCTGGAAGGAAACGATTCCTTTCTTATTCAGGTCGATCAAAGCTTTATACATACCCAGAGGAGAAGATCCGGTGGGGCAGCCCAATACAAATGGTTTTTCGGGGGTTGGATTGGCAGCTTTTATTTTAGCAGCAACATAATGTGCAGCCCACAGAGATACGGACTGATAGTCCGGCTGAATAATAAGTCTCATAAGTCGATTGTTTTATAGGTTAGTTAATAAATTATTATCTCATTCACAGTTTTAACGATCTTTCTTCAAACGATCCGCCATGGCACGTGCCAGATTTTCGCATTGAGTATAAGTCAGGTCTTTCATTGCCTGTTTCATCTCCACCGGATCACCGACCAATTCGAATTTGCTCTTTTCCGCAAACTCTGCCAGACGTTTCACAGCAGCACCTGCCCATGTGAAAGAACCGAAGTAACCCAAATAGCGTCCCTTCACCTCACGCAACAGAATCTTTGAGAGCAGCGCTTCCACTTCCGGGAATATCTGATTACTATAAGTGGGAGAACCGATAATCAATCCCTTGTAACGGAAAATATCCGCTATAATATAAGAAGGATGGCTCTTTGTCACATTATGCATGACGATGTTCTTAACACCCTGTGCCGAAAGCTCTTCTGCAATAGCTTCCGCCATTTGCTCCGTATTTCCATACATGCTTCCATAAGCAATAACAACACCTTCGTCTGCATCATAACGACTCAAACGGTCATAGATACCAATTACCTTGGCAATATTCTCTGTCCATACCGGTCCATGTGTAGAACAAATGGCAGAAATAGGTAGTCCGCCCAATTTTTGCAAAGCTTTTTGCACAGGACTTCCGTATTTGCCTACGATGTTAGAGTAGTAACGAACCATTTCCCCCCAATACTTATCCACATTGATCCGCGTATCCAGGAATCCGCCATCTACAGTGCCAAAGCATCCGAATCCGTCGCCGGAGAAAAGAACGCCGTCCGTTTCATCAAAAGTCATCATCGTTTCCGGCCAATGCACCATCGGAGTCATATAAAAACGCAGTTTATGATGTCCCAAAGCTAAGAAATCACCTTCCTTTACCAGATACTGTTCGCCGGTTACACCGTAGAACCCTTCAATCATACCGAATGTCTGCTTGTTACCTACGATAATAATTTCCGGATAATGTTGCTTAATCAGTCGGATAGATCCCGAATGATCCGGTTCCATGTGGTTTATAATCAAATAATTAATGGGACGTTCTCCAATCACTTGCTTGATCTTACGCAAGTAGACTTCAAAATAACAAATATCTACCGTATCCACCAATGCCACCATTTCATCATCAATCAGATAAGAGTTATATGAAACTCCATAGGGCAATGGCCACATCGCTTCAAATCTGTGCTTGTTACGGTCATTTACTCCCACATAGTGGACATTTCCTTTAATTCTTGTTTTACTTTCCATCTTTCAAATCCATTAAATATTTCTTCCACTATTCTATACTCCGCAAAACAGCTATTTATTAAGTGGTAAGTTTATCGTTTGCAAAAATAATCCTTTTTTCCGAATCCCTATACTTCTTACCTTGATAAGCACCTCTTTCTTTCATTCTTTTTTGTAAACGAGCTACAAATTCATAATTTTTCAATCCCCAGTCCGGAGCTATTAATAAATCTTTAGGAGATTGGGAAACAAAACGCTCCACAACTATATCGGGACGGAGATGTTCTACATAGTCAATCACCAGATCAATGTATTCCTCCACCTCGTTAAACAAATAAAAACCATCAGGAGCTTCATCATACTCATGCGCCATTCGTGTACCACGAATCAATTGTAACTGATGGATCTTGAGTGTAGCTAAAGGCAGATCGGAAAGTATTTCCGCTTGTGCCACCATCGTATCATGCGTTTCTTCCGGAAGTCCGAGGATGATATGTCCGCCTGTCAGGATACCACAGGCAGCTGTCCGTTGGACGGCTTCCACCGTATCGGCATAAGTATGCCCCCGGTTAATGCGTTTTAAGGTTTCGTCACAAGTGCTCTCGATCCCATATTCAACCATAAGGAAAGTATGTTTATTCAATTCTTCCAAGTAACGCAACAAACTCTCCGGCATACAATCGGGGCGTGTACCTATTACCAGCCCGACCACCCCGTCTACCGTCAACGCTTCTTCATATTTACGCTTTAAGCCTTCCAGTTCGGCATACGTATTGGTATAGGCCTGAAAGTAAGCCAAATATTTCATTTCCGGATATTTATGGGCAAAAAAGCATTTCCCTTCTTCCAATTGGGTAGTGATAGACTTCTCTGTCCGGCAGTAATCCGGATTAAAAGTCTGGTTATTGCAATATGTACATCCGCCCCATCCTTTTGTTCCGTCACGATTAGGACAAGTGAAACCTGCGTTCAATGAAATCTTTTGTACCTTGTAAGGAAAATATTTCCGCAAAAAAGTAGGAAAATCATTATATAATAGCTGTGTAGACATGTTCATTCACTTCTTTCTTTATTTTACCTACAAACATAAGCAAAATCAGCGAGTTATGGAAAGTTGACACAAAATATCTTCAATATATTAAAAATTTCATAAATTCCATAAGATAAATTAATAAACATTGCTATTCAAAAAACTATTTAATTAGCTTTGTAATGATTTTAGGCATTGGCAGGAGGATACTTGTGAAAGTCTTGTGCAATTATTCCCCAATTATGATTTCATCTCACCATACCCCATGCAACTCTTGTCAATAAAATTATCCTCTTTATATTCTGAATAAGATTATAAAGAGGATTTTTTTAACGAATATTATTCATTTCACTTTTCCAAAACAAAGAAGAGAGACCAATATTATATAGTAAGAAGAGGAAAAAATAAGCAAAAACGAGTATAATTTGTTCAAACCACTTATCGAACTTTCTATTCTGCATTGTTTTATCTATTTTTGCTATAAACATTAAAGCAACTACTATGAAACGGCTCCATACTTTATTTCTTTTTCTAACAATAGCGATCACTTTAATTGCTCAACCGATCTGCCAGGTGAAACATTTTTCGGTGAGTGACGGTCTTGCCCAAGGAGTAGTAATGAACATATTGCAAGATCAGAAAGGACTCATCTGGTTTAGTACCTGGAATGGGCTTAACAAGTTTGACGGCTACACGTTTAAGACTTACAAAACTTCACAAGAGAGCAAATACGCATTCGGAAGTAATCGTATGGGAACTATTTCTGAAAGCAAATACGGAGATATATGGTGCCCCACTTACGATGGGCAAGCTTGCCTTTTTGATGTAGAGTCCGAGAAGTTTATTGATGTGCTTCAACCTATCGAACTTTCCACGAAACAAACTAATTATGTTACACGTATCTATTCATTAAAGAAAGGGATTGCCTGGATTCTCTGTGAAAACGGATATGCATTCAGAGTAGACGAGCAATTATGTAAAAAAGGAGAAGGTATCACCCTTTATGCATCTTCGAATCACAACTTGAAAGGTGACCAGATATTTAACGTATACCAAGACTCTGAAGAAGACGAATGGATATTGACGGACAAAGGCGTTTCCATCATAGGAAAGAAAACGTTGGATACCGACTTTCCTTTTCAATTTATCACTCAAATAAAAGAAAGTATCTATCTGATCGCAGAGAATGATAAGTTAGCCAGGTATGATTTTCATACTAAAAAGCTGAAATTCGTAGATATTCCTTATCCGCACGATAAGATAAACAATGTTACTACGATAGGGAAAGATATGTTGGCATTGGGAACAGACAATGGACTGATATTGTATTCTATTCTCCAAAACAGCTTCCAGCAAATCGATATCCGTACCGCTACACAGACTTCTAACTTTGTAGAATCCGTCTATCAAGACCGTCAAGGAGAGATCTGGATCTTTTCAAAAGATCCTGGTATCGTCCGTCTTAATCTAGCGACCAATGAGAAAGAACATCTGTTCACTCCCAAAGATGAAATTATCAAACATGGACGCAAAAGTCGCAAACTTATATTTGAAGATAATGCCAACAACCTATGGCTACTCCCCACGGAAGGAAACTTCTGCTATTACGACAGAAAAGAAAAAACTCTCAAACCGCTTCTTACAGACATCAATAATCCCAAATCCATTTTCAGCCCGTTAGTCAGGTATTATACATTGGATAATCAGGGAAACTGCTGGTTTGCAACAGCACGCGGCGTAGAAAAGTTATGTTTCTTTCCACAAAGTTATCAATTCAATTTGACTGATTACGAGGCGGAAACACGGGCATTCCTGCAAGACAGTCATAATCGCCTTTGGACCGCATCGAAGTCTAATTATATTCAAATATTTGCACCGGATGGCAGCTTGGTGGGATATTTATCCAAACAAGGGAATATCACAAAAGAAAAGCAAGCTTTCTTTAATGGGGTATATTCTATTCTGGAAGATAAAGAAGGAAATATCTGGTTGGGGACAAAAGATATCGGTCTCTTCCAACTAAAAAGCACAGGAGTTTCCCCAAAGATAGGAGTAAACCAAAAAGCAAGAGAAAATCATTACTCTATTCACCATTTTGAGCACCAGCCCAATGATCCTTACAGTTTAAGCAGCAACAGCATTTATACAATCTTTCAGGATAGTCGCAATAATATCTGGGTGGGATGTTATGGAGGCGGATTAAATTTGCTGACACAAACAAAAGATGGAAAAACCTCATTTATCCATAGCAATAATGAATTAAGAAACTACCCCATAGCTTACGGAATGAAAGTACGTAATATCACCGAAGCTCCGGGAGGAGTCATTCTAGTGGGAACGACTAATGGATTGCTTACATTCTCGAACAACTTCGAACGGCTGGAAGAGATTAAATTCTACCGGAATATCCGCAGACCGGGAGATAAAAACAGTCTTAATGCCAACGATATCATGCACATTTATACAGACAAAAATAAAACCACTTATGTAATCAGTTTTACCGGAGGCGTAAACAAAGTGATATCTCCCAACTTGCTTAGCGAGAATATCCAATTCAAGAACTATGACAAGAACGACGGATTGGCTTCCGACTTGGCACTATCGATGATTGAAGATGCGCAGAATCAATTATGGGTTGTTTCGGAAATTGCTCTTTCCAAATTCAATCCTGTCAAAGAAACATTTGAGAATTATGAATTGAGTTCCATCTACCAGGAGTTCAACTTCTCCGAAGCTCTTCCTATTATCAATGCCCGCAATCAAATTGTGTTGGGAACTGACAAAGGTTTTCTAGAAGTTTCTCCGGAGAAGATGCGGAAGAGTGACTATGTCCCTCCTATTGTTTTTACCGGACTTAAGATTCAAGGACATTCCACCGCTCATTCCATCGACAATCTGAAAGAACTGGAATTGAAGCCATCGCAAAGGAATGTTACTTTCCAGTTTGCTGCGCTTGATTACGTCAATCCGAAAGGAATTCTATATGCCTATCGCCTGCAAGGGCTAGAGGATGAATGGAATGAAGCTGACAATAACCGTTCTGCAAGTTACATCAATTTGCCTGCCGGCAAGTACCAGTTGCAGATAAAATCTACAAACAGTGAGGGAGTTTGGGTAGACAATGTACGGACTCTGCAAATACATGTACTCCCCACCTTTTGGGAAACATATTGGGCATGGTTACTCTATTTCATTCTGTTTATACTTTTCACGGCAAGTATCGTATATGTGTTGTTTTACATCTACCGGTTACGCCACAGAGTAGATATGGAGCAACAATTGGCAAATATCAAACTGCGGTTCTTTACTGACATATCTCATGAGTTACGCACTCCGCTGACATTAATCAGCAGTCCTGTGACAGAGGTGTTGGAGAATGAGCCCCTCTCTCCTTCCGCCCGTGAACACTTGACTCTGGTACATCAGAATACAGAACGCATGCTCCGGCTGATGAATCAGATTCTGGATTTTCGCAAGATTCAGAATCAAAAGATGAAACTATTGATTGAAGAGACCGATTTGATTCCACTTTTGCAAAAGGTGATGAGTAGTTTTAAATCGATAGCCGAAGAAAAGAATATAAACTATCAGTTGACCTCTACCATCCAATCAGTGTATAGCTGGGTGGACAGAGATAAATTTGAAAAGATATTCTTCAATCTGCTTTCCAATGCGTTCAAGTATACACCTGCCGATAAATCAATAACGGTCAATATGACGACGAAAGAAAAGACGATAGAGATAGAGGTGGCAGACGAAGGAATCGGAATTGCAGTAGAAAAGCAACATTCTTTGTTCCAACGTTTCGAATCATTGGTCAAACAGAATATTCTGCAACCTTCTTCCGGCATCGGATTATCTTTGGTGAAAGAGATGGTGGAAATGCATCATGGCACTATTACAGTGGACAGTCAGCCGGGAGTAGGCAGTCGTTTCACGGTAAGTTTGCCTTTACAACGGGAGGTTTTCGAAGAAGATGTGCAGGTAGAGTTTATCCTGAACGACAGCCAAAGTTCAACGCCTCATCCGGTTGACAGCATGAAAGCACCGGAAGAGATGGAGGAAAAAGAAGACCTTGAGAATCATTCGGATGGTTTCTCCATATTGGTAGTAGAAGATAATGAAGAGTTGAAAGCATTTCTGAAGAACATTCTATCGGAGAACTACACAGTGATAACCGCTTCCAACGGTGAAGAAGGATTGCAGCATGCTGTTGACGATTTGCCGGACCTGATTATCAGTGATGTCATGATGCCTGTGATGGATGGTTTAGAGATGATAAGGCAAATCAAAGAGAACAATAATATTTGCCATATCCCTATCATTGTGTTATCTGCGAAAGCATCTTTGGACGATCGCATCGCCGGATTGGAACAAGGTATTGACGATTACATCACCAAACCTTTCAGTGCCACTTATCTAAAAACCCGTATCGCTTCCCTGCTACGCCAGCGCAAAGCATTGCAGGAAATTTATATGAACAGGCTGATGGAAGGAAAGACTGCCTCTTCTCCAGATCTTCTCACTCCTTCGCAACCACAAATTACTCCGTACGACGAGCAATTTATGGAGAAAGTAATGGCATACATGGAAGAGCAGATGGACAATGCCGAACTAACCATTGACCAGTTTGCAGAACAACTGATGCTTAGCCGTACCATCTTCTACCGGAAATTAAAATCAATCGTCGGACTGACGCCTGTGGACTTTATACGGGAAATACGTATCAAGCGTGCCGTCCAATTGATTGACAGCGACGAATACAACTTCTCGCAGGTAGCATATATGACGGGGTTCAACGATCCGAAGTATTTCAGCAAATGCTTCAAGAAAGTGATAGGAATTACGCCATCAGAATACAAAGAGAGGAAAAAGTGAAGAATTCCTCCTTTTCTACCGGATAATCCCCACAAAAATAATGAAAAGCGCGTACTATTGCAGTCTCAAATCTAAAAACCAAAAGAACTAGAAAATGAAAAAGCAATGGATCATTGCCTGTCTTATCGGAATTCAAGGGGTAAATGTACAGGCACAACAACCCAGCAAGTATCCCTATCAGGACACGAAATTAACTGCGGAACAACGGGCGGACGATTTACTTCAACGCCTCACATTAGAAGAAAAAGTAGCGTTGATGCAAAACAATTCGCCGGCTATTCCCCGGCTTGGCATTAAGCCGTATGAATGGTGGAACGAGGCCCTTCATGGCGTTGCCCGTGCCGGACTGGCTACTGTTTTTCCGCAAGCCATAGGTATGGCAGCTTCTTTCAACGACGAATTACTATATGAAGTCTTTGATGCCGTATCCGACGAAGCACGTGCCAAGAACCGTCGGTTCAATGAAAGAGGACAGTATAAACGTTATCAGGGACTGACCATGTGGACTCCCAACGTCAATATATTCCGCGACCCTCGCTGGGGACGGGGACAGGAAACATACGGCGAAGACCCTTATTTGAGCGGACGCATGGGAATGGCAGTCGTCAGAGGTCTGCAAGGACCGGAAGATGCCGAATATGACAAACTTCACGCCTGTGCCAAACACTTTGCCGTCCACTCGGGACCGGAATGGAACCGCCACAGCTTCAATGCAGAGAACATCGCTCCCAGAGATTTATGGGAAACTTACCTTCCAGCTTTCAAAGAACTGGTACAAAAGGTAGGAGTAAAAGAAGTGATGTGCGCTTACAACCGTTTTGAGGGCGATCCCTGTTGTGGCAGCAATCGCCTGTTAACCCAAATTCTCCGTAACGATTGGGGATTCAAGGGAATCGTAGTAACCGACTGCGGAGCAATCGGAGATTTCTTCCAACGCAAAAAACATGAAACGCATCCCGATGCCGCCCACGCTTCTGCCGACGCTGTTTTAAACGGAACAGACCTCGAATGTGGCGGTAACTTCAAAAGTATCACTGATGCCGTGAAAAAAGGTCTGATTTCGGAAGAAAAAATCAACACATCAGTCAAAAGATTGCTGAAAGCCCGCTTCGAACTGGGAGAAATGAATCCGACTCATCCGTGGAGTAACATTCCTTATTCTGTTATCGACTGCCCCAAGCATAAAGAACTGGCACTAAAAATGGCGCATGAAAGTCTGGTATTGCTTCAAAACAAGAACAATATCCTTCCATTAAACCGTCAAATGAAAGTCGCAGTGATCGGCCCCAACGCCAACGACTCGGTGATGCAATGGGGTAATTACAACGGTTTCCCTTCACACACCGTAACTTTACTGGAAGGAATACGCGCCAAACTTCCCGACGCACAAATCATCTACGAACCTGTGTGCGGATATACAAACGACACTACTTTGCATAGCTTGTTCAACCAGTGCAGCATCGACGGAAAGGCCGGATTCAGCGCCACTTACTGGAATAACCGCGAATATAAAGGTAAGATTGCCGCAACCGACCGTCTGACTACTCCTTTCCATTTCAGCGCAGAAGGTTCTACCGTATTTGCTCCGGGTGTGGGACTGAAGAATTTCACCGCCATCTATCGTTCTACTTTCCGTCCAACGGATTCCGGCGCCGCCACTTTCCGGGTGATGACGAACGGAGGAGTTACTTTATTCCTCAACGGCAAGCAGATAGCGGAAGCAACCAATATCAAAAATCACACCAACTTGTATTCGTTCAATTATGAAGCTGGAAAAAGTTATGACATTAAATTGCATTTTATTCAAGTAAAAGACAACCCTACACTTCATTTCGATCTGGCTAAACAGACTCCAATGGATGCGCGCGATATTCTAAACAAGTTGAAAAATGCAGATGTAGTTATCTTCGCCGGAGGTATCTCTCCCCTGTTGGAAGGAGAATCGATGCGGGTATCTGATCCCGGATTCAAAGGTGGCGACCGTACGGAAATCGAATTGCCCGCCATCCAGCGCGAAGTGCTCGCTCTATTGAAAAAGAATGGAAAGAAAACGGTATTTGTCAATTTCTCCGGTTCGGCGATGGCTATCGTACCCGAAACACAGAACTGTGATGCGATTCTACAAGCATGGTATCCCGGACAGGCAGGTGGAACAGCCGTTGCCGATGTTCTTTTCGGAGATTACAATCCTGCCGGACGTCTACCTATCACCTTCTATAAAAGCATACAACAATTACCGGATTATGAAGATTATTCGATGAAAGGACGTACTTATCGTTTTATGACAGAAACTCCCCTTTATCCATTCGGCTACGGTTTAAGTTATACCCGTTTCTCTTATGGAAAAGCTACCCTGAACCAATCGAAGCTAGCCAAAGGCGAAAAAGCGATCCTTACTATCCCGGTAAGTAATGTCGGACAGAGAGACGGTGAAGAAGTGGTGCAAGTGTATATCTGCCGTCCTGACGACAAAGGAGGTCCACAAAAAACTCTTCGTGGTTTCCAACGGGTCAACATTGCTAAAGGTAAGACGCAGAATGTCAATATAGAGCTTCCATACGATTCTTTCGAATGGTTTGATACAGCGACCAATACCATACGCCCTTTAAGCGGAACATATAAGATACTTTACGGAAACAGTTCAAATGAAAATGACTTGCAAACGTGCAGTATTCAGATTCAATAGGTAATACCATTCCATATATAATTTGAGGCTAAGTTGAACTTAGGCTACATTGAGAATTTATAAAAAATGGCTTTTATTGTCAGGCCAAGAGTTATGGCTTCATAAAGTAATCGTTTTCAAGCTATTACCTACTGACAATAGAAGCTGACAATAGGCTGACAATAAAGATTTCTGTCTTTTATTGTCAGCCTATTATTGTTTAAAACTACACAATGCAGCTATTATCCCTTATTTACCAAGCCTGCATTATTCCGCTAAGACACCGTTATTGTTCAACCAGGGTGCCGCTATTGTTCTCCTAAAGCACCGATATTGTTAATTCTCCACGGCCGTGACGAGATCTTTCCACGGCTGTGGTAGGATCTTCCCACAGCCGTGAGAAGATATTACCACGACCGTGGGAAGGTAAAGATAGCGGCACCTTTGCCCAACTATACAGGCACACTAACCAAACTATACAGACATACTTACTCAACTATACAGGCATATTAACCAAACGATACAGGCATACTTGCTCAACTGTACAGGCATATTAATGCAGCTACATCAAAACCTTGAAACAATAATTCCAAGATGTCCGCATAACTATATCGGTATATTAATAAATGATATGAGAGTATCAATGAACGATATAGGCATATTGATACAGCCTCATCAGCCTATCAATACTATAATGTACGAATGGACAGACTTGTATCCTTACTTGCCAAACAATAAAAAAACAGGCTGACAATAGAATACTCAATTCTTATTGTCAGCCTATTGTCAGCTTCTATTGTCAGCATGTATTATACTGTAATTCATATATTTAACTGCCGTCCTGACAGATTGACAATAAAAACAGTATAAAAACAACTAGTATAGTTAGTTTTTGGTCAGCAACCGCTTCTCCGAAATCGTTCCCAACTCTTTTCCGTTAATGGTGATATCCGTCGTATTTTCTATCTGTATCATAGATTGATCGGGAGTGTCAATTTCCACATTCTCAATGTTGAGCTTTGCCACTTTATTCACTACAATACCCTCTTTAGCACCTGTAACCACCATATTCTTGATGGAAATATTCTCAATCGGCATTTCGGGAAGTCCGTTCAGATACGCTGCCCGTCCTGCTCCCCTGCAAAATACATCCGAGATATAGATGTTTCTGAAAGCAGGCGTCTCCTCACTCACACTCGGAACCGGTTCACCGGGAGCGCTTTTGGCCGCGTAATACAAGTCGGCAATCAAGGCATCATTAGGAATATCAATCATATTTATATTATTGATATAAATATTCTCCACGACACCACCACGTCCACGGGCACTTTTAAACCGTAAGCCGACATCCGTACCGATAAAAGAACATTCGGACACATACACATTCTTCACACCACCGGACATCTCACTGCCAATCACGAATCCGCCATGACCATGCAAAACGGTGTTGTTTCTCACAATCACATTCTCACAAGGTTCGCCCCTTCTGCGGCCATCCTCGTCTTTGCCCGACTTCAGACAGATAGCATCATCCCCTGCATCAAAGAAACAGTTGGCAATCAATACATTCTTGCATGATTCCACATCCAGCGCGTCACCGTTTTGCGAATACCAGGGATTGAATACCTTTACATCATTCAATATCAAAGATTCGCACGACAAGGGATGCAGACACCAACTCGGAGAGTTTTTGAAGGTCACACCTTCCAGAAGAATCTTTTTGCTCTTTACGATACTTAGCAGTACCGGACGTAACCAACTCTTCATATCTTCCCATTCTTCACTCGTGATTTCAGTCCGTTTATCTCCGCTGCCGGCCATGAGAACAGAGGCTTTCAGCGCTCCTTCATTGGGATACCACACCTTTCCGTTCTCATCCACCTTACCACCGGAGTTTACCAGATTCTTCCATTGCCTGTCCGTCATCTTATCCTTCTTCACAGGACGCCATCTATCCCCCGCCCCATCAAAAACGCCATAACCGGTGATGGCTATGTTCTCCACATTCATTGCCGAGATAGGCGACTGGCAACGTTTGGCATCCAGTCCTTCAAACGAAGTGGTAATGATCGGATATAATGAAGTATCACTACTAAATACAATCAACGCATTCTTTTCTGCATGCAAATTGACGTTACTCTGCAAAACAATAGGTCCTGTCAGCCACAAGCCTTCCGGAATGACTACCTTGCCACCTCCCTTATCATGCACCGCTTTGATTGCATTATTAATAGCCTCCGTATTCAACGTCACGCCATCACTTTTTGCTCCGAAATCGCAAATGTTCACCTGATAATCGGGAAAAGAAGGTTGCTCTACTTCAGGCATCGAGAAGGGAAGGTCTTTATATACATCCCCCCACTTGTTTCCCTCACATTTAGAATTTGAACAACCCTGTCCTAACACAACAGAGAAAAGGATAATCAGAAGCGTTCTCATTTTTTCTTCAAATAATCTATTCATTTTTTCAGCCTGATTTTAATTACGAATACATGGTTGCATGACGTAACAACTATTTCCATTTTCCTTTAGAAGCAAGATGCTCACTTCTAAAAGGAAAATGGTGATACATAAATATTTATATTAAGGAATCCAACGGGTGTCCCCCACACGATTGATTACAATTGGTGAAGAAGCATCCTTGATTGTCAAATCTCCATTCGCAGGATCGACAAACAAATCGGCAGCACTGACACCCAACTCCGTCGCACGAAGGTTACTACCTCCCAAAGCGTAATCGGTAGTAATATAATTGTCAGAGAAAGTAGTTGTCGTGTTTGCACCAAGAGAGTAAGCCTGTCCACAAGGTGATGCCAACAGGAATTTCTCCATAATCAGCTCTGAACCCACGGCAGCCGGCATATTAATCATCATGCTGTTTATACAGAAATCATAAACAGTCACATTTTTATATTCCAGATGAATAGGCGTACTCATGTCACGCGCCCAGAATAAGTTACCGAAACTTCCCGTACCTGCCGGTAATCCCTGATGATCTCTGCTGAATGTACAATTTCTAAATATCGCTCTGTCCATCGTATCGTTGCCTGCTCCCGAACCTAAATAGATCGTACCATACGTACCTCCGGCACGTGCTCCACATAAATCCAACGTACAATCTTCCATCGAGAAATCCATTATATACTTCCGGTTAGAGCCCTGATGGCGCCAGAAGCCACGATTCAGTCCGGTGAATGTGCAGTTAAAGAAGCTAATATTTTCCAATGTATAAGAATTACCGCAATTAAAGAAGTAATTGTCAAGCACTTCCTGTTTGAATTTGATATTTTCAAATTCAAGACTGGCAATATAAGACCCGGAAGCAATTCTCCACGAACTTGTCAATACAACCTCTGCCATTTCACCTTCGGTGCTACCTACCAGTTTAAAGCCTTTCTTTATCTCAAACGGAGTCACCGTATAAGAAGAACCCGCCGGCAAGAAATATTCCGTTCCCTCCGGAATATCTGCATTATCGTTGTTCGTATTTAGTATTTCAGACAGATTATCATCCCATCCTATTATAATCGTTTCCATAGACGGACCTGCCGTACGGAAAGTTACCTGATTGTACGGTTTGTCATACTTGCGGGGTTTACCCGTATCATACAAATTAGCTGCATACAACGTATTTCTAGTCAATCCGTCTATTTCCGCATAACCCTGTGCTATTTCCTCCGCTGTCAAATAACGCGTCACCTCTTCCAGCGTAGCGTCCATACTTGGCTTCACGCTGATACTGTCTACCGGATTCTCCGGATCGACCGCCCAACGGATAACCGCTGTGTTTTCAGTAATCTCTCCTCTGGAGACGTCCTCCACAATCTTAGCATAGTCGGGACGAGGTTCGGTGGTAGCCGAGGCATAAGCCCACTGTGAATTATTGATAGCATTCGCAGCATTGGCACGCACACGAATATAAAAGGTAGTCCCATACGGTATATCGTCCATGAAAATATAAGGCTCTGTTGTTTCCACCGAGGCAAAAAGATTTCTGTAATAGTTATCCAAATGATATTCTACCGTATAAGAAACTGCTTCATTCACTTTATACCACACCAAGGCAATGGAGTTGCTCTTCACTTCCGGTTCTTCCAACACATAACGAGGCTGGAACAGGTCGTCTATCTTATGATATTCATCCTCCTTACAAGCGGTGAAAAGTACACCGGAAAGCAACACGGACATGGTCATTGCCGACCATATATATTTTAATCTCATCATAGTTCTTTCAATTTACTTTTGAATTATTGAATTAAAAACCGTAGTAGTTCTGTATCAATCCGCGATGATCGGTGACTACTTTCGTCGGATAAGGACACAAGTATCTTAATGGATCGGTGGGTTTCACTATCCGGTCATTATTCATGTTGATAAATCCTCTGAAACTCCAGGATATGGCATCGGCTGTCTTATAAGCCTGTGTCTCCCTATCGAGCACCCGCCAACTGATAGCATATTCCTGATCTTCATATCCAGCCGGACGAGCATGCATATATTCATCAATTCCCTGAATATCAAGAATTGTACGACCGGTATTCACCGGATCCGGTATATCTTTATAATAAATATTAGTCGGCACATCATCAATTCCTTCTATGTACTGTCCGTTAGCCACAAGCCCCCAATTTACCATTTCGTTGTATAAATTGTATATCACTTCTCCATACTTGTTCCAACGCGCCAAATCATATTTGCGAATACTTTCGCCTCCGAATTCCCATTTCCGTTCATTCATCAACGCTTCAAAGAAAGTTTCTTCGCTGCCAAGGCTTTCTACATACGATTCCACCTTGTCTGTCCACAACGAAGCGTCAAAAGCCCTTCTTCTTACGCGCTTCAATGCCTCTTTCGCATCTTCGCGAGGTCCGAAACGTTCATTCACAGCTTCCGCATAAAGCAATAATACATCTGCAAATCTCATTCGAACAGCATTGATACCTGTATTACCCTGGCTGGAAGAACCCATAGGCGCATCCATTTTTAGCTTAGACCATTTTCCTACGCCCATACCGGCAATCCCCATATCCAGTTCCTGATTCAAATCTTCATCATATTTATAAGGAGCACAGGTCACGTCACGACGCAAATCATTCTTATCAAAAGAGAAGATATACGTCCCACAGAACGTTACATAGTTTCTGGCACGCCCATATTCATGGGTTCCCTCCGCTATTGTCACCCCGATATTAAAAGCATAGCGTCCGGTAGTACCTTTCAACATCGGCACGGCGAAAATGATATCGTCATTGCTGACCGTTGTCCACTTACATTCATTCGCCCATACTTGTTCATAGCTCTGCTTCAGATCGTGTTTTCCTTCATCAATCACCTTACCCAGATATTCAATAGCAATATCATAATAATGCTCGAAATTCTCTCCGCGTTCCATATAGCCGATACTGGACGGAATCTCTTTATCAGGGCGTAAAGTCCATCCGCCACGATTCATAGCCAGCAGCCCGATCAATCCCTGGCAATATTCTCTGGAAGCACGTTCCACACCGTAATCCAGATCGGCAGCATATTTCATACCCGGCTCCACACTGATTAGATCTTCAATCAGAAACTCCAGAATCTCGTTGCGGTCTGTCACTCCTACCTGAAAGTTATCAGTAGACTCTGACGGTTTTGTAACAAATACCACATCTCCAAACGTACGGATCAAATCCAGATAAAGCGTAGCCCGGAGGGTTTTAATCTCTCCGTACATGTGTTTCAACTGTTCGCTGGCTCTGCCTTGCAAATACAAAGGAGAGTTTTCAATTCCCTCAATGATGTCATTAGACACATTAATGGCAGAATAAACAGCATTCCATGTATCGTTCAGAGTGCTCCAATAAGGCTTCACATCAAAACAACCGATGTCCGATCCGGCAGAGTTGACCGTATTATTGCTGAAAGAAGACATCTCTACATCTGTATTCGTATTTAAATTATAGGCAAATGCTCCTCCATATATCTGATCTCTGGTCATTGCCGAATAAACATTAGTAATCAAAGAATTGATTTCATCTTCCGACTCGAAAAGATACTCGGGAGTAAATCCTGCCGGAGGTTCCACATCCAGAAAGTCATTGCAGGAAGACATCGACAGTCCCAGGCAAACAATAGCCGAATATATTAATTTCTTATTCATAGTTCTTCTGTATTAATTGTTAAAATGTCAGTTGCACGCCAAAAGTGTAAGTACGGCTTCTCGGATAGGCATCATGATCGATATTCGGTGTTAATCCGGTAGCGATATTTACTTCAGGATCGTAGCCGGAATAACCTGTGATTGTCCAAAGATTATAGCCCGACATATAAAAACGCACTTTGTTCAATCCGGCTTTACGAGTCCATGCCTGTGGGAGAGTATATCCCAGTGTAAGAGTATTCAGACGCAAGAATGAACCGTCTTCAATAGCATACGACATCGCAATGGGACGTCCGATAGAGGTAGGATTCCACATCGTTGCATTCTCGTTGAACTTCGCCAATGCTTCCGGATTATAACGGATTTCATTTCCCATATCATCAAAATTACGCCAACGCTTGTCGGAAGCAACATCCATACTAAGATTATTGCCACTATTATCATACCAGGTAGTCATCATGATTTTATTTGCATTATACACATCAAAACCATACATGAAGTTAAAAAACATACTCAAATCAAAACCTTTATAGGTAGCGTTCAGTCCGAATCCTCCCGAGAACTTAGGAGTCGTTTCACCAATGACAGTACGGTCGTCATCCGTAATCTGATAAGGATTAGCACTATTCTCATCCACCGGAGTCAACTTCTTGAATTTAGCATTACCCGGACGTGGCGTTCCCGACAACGGGCTGGAGTCCACTACTCCGTCTTTTAGCTTCCATGTTCTGGCTGTAGAATCAAATGACTCGAAATCATTCATTGTATAAAAGCCGTCATTCACAAATCCGTAGATAAGACCGCTGGTTCCGCCTACGCGTGCCCGGTAATCATCGGTATTGAGTAACTGTGTCCCTGCCCATCCGGAAGACAGAATCCATTCATTTTCTCCACTCGACAGTTTATCGATTTTGTTCTTATTATGACCGATATTAAAAGTTGCATTTAAACTAAAATCGTTGGTTTCAATAATATATCCTGTCAATGAAAGTTCAATACCTTTGTTGGAGGTCTGCCCTACGTTGCTCATGAGACTCGTATAACCAGTATAGCCGGGAATATCCGAAGGAACGAGCAAATCTTTTACTGTATTCCAGTAAATATCAAGCGAACCGCTCAATCTTTCTTTGAAGAAACCGAAGTCCACACCCAAGTTTCGAGTGATCGTTGTTTCCCACTTCACATCCGGATTATAAAGATAACTGGTATTGTAGAAACGATAATAGTAACGGGAAATTTCTCCCCATCCCGCCGGACGGTTACTGCTTACCCCATAATATTTGGCATACAGGTCGGCAGGAATCCGGTCGTTACCGGACGTACCGTAGCTCAACCTCAATTTCAAGTTGGAAACAATCGGGCTGTCTTTCAGAAAATCCTCATTAGACATACGCCAGGCAATAGCAGCTGCCGGGAAAAATCCCCAACGATTGCCGGAAGCAAATTTTGTAGAGCCATCGGCACGCAACGTCAATGTCGCCAGATACTTATCTTCATACCCATAGTTGATACGACCAAAGAAAGAAGCGATACGCGAAGGAGATCCCGCTGAAGAAGAATTCTCATAAGGCGTACCCAACGCCAAGTTATCAAACGCCTTCTCCGCTGTAGTATTGGCTGGGAAATAACGGGTAGTATATGTCTTGCCTTTTGTAACATTATGTTTCATTTCCTGTCCGATCATTAAGCGGAAGTCATGTACATCATTCAACATGAAGTTGTAATTCAACACATTGCTTAATTGCCATTTGGAATTCTGACTCATTCCCCATTCTACAAACGGCTGATTGTTATGGCTCCGGGCCGTGCTGGTATCTATTCCCCAAAAACGACGATTCTCTGTTGTACTATATTCATAACCAAATTCCGAACGGAAAGTCAGTCCTTTCAAAATATCCCAAGTCAATGCTCCCATCGTATTGAACGTTTTTGAAATTCGTTTCCGGTAGTTTCTCTCCGATTCCTCTATCGGATTAAAACGTACCTCTTCATCGTAGGACTCCGGATCGAAATAGGTATTATCTTCCGGCAAGGTCATGTATTCGTCCAATCCCCTTGTAGGAGCTTGACGGAGTGCAGAAAGCAAGCTCACTCCTTCCGTTCCGGAACCGTCCACCACTTTATGTACCACACGCGTACGATATTCAAAGGTCAGTTTATCAAGAATCTTAGTATTCAACGTCATATTCAGGTTGTTCTGCTTCAGTCCGTTGTTCACCATTACACTTGGCTGATCCTGATGGATAAAAGAGAATTTATATTTCGTTTTCTCCGTACCTCCATTCAGACTGATATCTACATACTTAGCCACCGGATTGGTACCGAACACTTCATCTTGCCAATCCGTACCTTCATCACCCTGATAAATATACAGTTCATTAGCCCTGCCATACCTATCAAAAAAGCCGGTAGGATTAGAACTTCTCTGACGCTCGTATTCATACTGCATCAGTACGAACTCATACGGGTCCATGACATCCAGTTTGTTCGACAAAGTCTTGGTTTGCAGGTAAGCATTTACATTGATGCTCACCCGTCCTTCCATTGGCTTTTTAGTGGTAACAAGAATAACACCGTTCGCACCACGGGCACCATAGATTGCTGTTGAAGCAGCATCTTTCAATACTTCGATAGACTCCACATCAGTGGGAGGAATATCATTCAGGCTTCCAACTTCAAAACCATCCACCAAAATAAGCGGAGTGTTATCCTGCGTAATAGATCCTCCACCACGAACAAGAATCTTTATTTCTGCATCCGGCGAACCGTCTACGGAAGTAATCTGTACACCCGGAAGTTTTCCGACCATGGCTTCAGCCACTGAAGCTGTCGGAACCTTCTCCAATACCTTTCCTGACACACTGGCAATTGCACCGGTCAAATTTCCCCTCTTTTGAGTGCCATAGCCTATCACAACCACATCGTCCAACTGTCCGACTGCTTCTGTCATCTTAATAAGAATACCTGATGTACGCCCTTTCAATGGCTCCTTTATTTCATTCATCCCGACGTAGCGAACCACCAGTACAGCGGTTTTCGCATCGGGAACATTGATAGAAAAATTCCCGTCAAGATCTGTCGTAGCTCCAATGGTTGTTCCTTCTACCATCACTGCAGCTCCGATAACAGGTCCCAAATCATCTGTCACCGTACCGGTCACAACCTGGGCGGAAGTGCCTACCGCCACCAGTAGGAGAGTAAAAATACTTATGATAATTTTATTCATTACAGTATAAGTTTTTAGTTACATATTTAAGTAGACAGCTTTTATTCCACTGTTCCTCCCTGAATTTGGGCATGAACAATGTGCTGTACCAGATTGTGGAGATAAACCTCCAGATTTGAATAGCGGGAATTAAGCGTGAAACCGGAAGCGTCTGCCGAATTCTCTTTATCCAGCCCATACGCATCTTCCCAAATATCAGGTATTCCGTCTCCATCCGTATCTTTCAAGTTTGCAGATGATATACCGTTACCCGATAGCTCCGGCCAGGCACTCACCGCACCCACAGGTTTTACATCATCCGGAAGATCAATCAATCCCGGTGAATCTCCCGCATTGGGAGTCACACTACCGATGTAGGTTGCTGTTCCGTTCCGGGTTTCCATGGCAATCCGGTCGTCAATCAGATCACGTCCCTTCGAGCATCCTGCATAATCAACTACAAGATCAAAGGCCTGCTGTGCAGAATGAGTGGTTACTCTACCGGTTGCCAAAGGAGTGGTGAGATGCATTTCTGCTTTTACCTGGTCATTAAACGTGTCATCACATCTCGAGTTATCAATTTGCCCATAGATACCTTGCGTCCAATTGTCCGCTGTCACCTCGGCATTGCCTTCTACCACGTTGCCATCTACATAGAACGTACCCCATTTGTGCATCATCGGGAACCATGCATTCGGTGTTCCATCTTCCTCATGACAATAATCGTAAGTGCGGACTCCAATTCCGGCAATCCGATAACGGACATAATTGTTCGGAGTTGCCGGTCCCGGCTTATAATAGTTGTTCACTATGTTCACGTTCATACCTTCACCGCCATAACAACCGTTGCCACCCCAATTGTAGAACACATTGTTACGCATATCCATATATTCGTTCTCCTGTGTTTTAGGACGAGGGCCAAGACGGGGCACACGGCTTCCATGATGTGCCAATAAATTATGATGATAAGACACATTCGTACCTCCCCAGTTTCCACCGTAACCATGCGTACCTTTGCCGTGTCCTGCTGTACGGAGACTTTCCGAAGCAATACACCATTGAATAGTCAGGTTTTCTCCACCATATACTGATAAGCACTCGTCAACACTCCAACTAATGGAGCAATGGTCTACAATAACGTTGGTATTTTCCATGCCTCCCAGTCCGTCAGGCTCACCGCCACTCTCATTACCGACACGAAAACGCAAATAACGAAGAATGATATTATCCGCTGCCAGAACTACCGGATAGCTGGCAATACAAATTCCTTGTCCGGGGGCTGTTTGCCCGGCAATAGTCAGATTACCATATCGAATCCTCAAATCACTTTTCAGGAAAATCGTACCCGCCACATCGAACACAATGGTACGGGCGTCCCGCTGATTGATGGCATAGCGTAAGGTTCCTTCCTGCTCACCGTCTTCCAAAGTGGTCACATGATACACTTTTCCGCCACGTCCACCGGTAGTGACACGTCCAAAGCCTTCCGCTCCGGGAAATGCCAATACCGTAGCCGCATCGTCACCGATAGTCATATTGGCTTTACCATACTGGAGAATATCAACAGTTTCTTCCAATGTGACATTTTTCACTGTTACTTTAGCTTTTCGGGGAAAGTCCGTTTCATTATCTCCTATTTGCAATACAATCTGTGAAGAGGTAGAAGCTTCCCGATCCCAAGTAATCCAGGATTCTCCTGTTTCAATCGTGTATTCGGCACCGTCAAATTCTCCTAAATCAACGGGAATCGACAGCATTTGGTAACGATAAGGCAGGACAAATTCTTTTGTCGTCAGTTCAAGAAAGGCTTGTGATACTTCTTGAGTCAACTCAACGGTTCTATCAAGTACATAATCACCGGTAGTCTTGAAAACAATTTTTCCTACTCTTTCCAATCCGTTATTCGGTGATATGGAAAAAATGCGTTCATTACTTGTAAAAGCACGTGTTCTTCCCAAAGCATCTTCTTCTACAGGCCGTATCCAAGAAGCGCATTCTTCGTCAATCGATACCTCCCAGTCTACATTAGCCACTACCGTAACAGAGAACTCTCCTCCTCTGAAGGAGAGTTTTTCTTTTGAATAATCAAGTAATATATCCGGGTCTCCTCCTAATTGCTCTACGGCAATTTCTTTTTCAATGGTAGTGTTTCCCGACTCCTGCACGACTTTAATCATGCCTTCGCGTTTCTCTCCTTGCGTATTGTCTGTAAAAAACAGGCGCAAGTCGGCACTGCCGTTACCAGTTGAGCGGGAAATGCTCAACCAATCTCCGCCACTTGTCACGGAAGCACTCCATTCACCGGTGGCCGTCACAGAGACAGTATATGATCCTTGTATATTAGAAAGTTTTACACTCTCTTTGGATAGTTCCAATGAATTGGCAATCAATGCTTCATCAGCCTCATCCGAGGAACTACATGCCCCAAATACACAAGATAATAGTAATATGAATATAAATGATTTCATGTATTAATTCTTTATCTGTTTTTTATATTACTCAAGCCAATGCGGATCTCCGATACGTTTCGTGTATACCTCCGAACTCTTATCTTTGACAATCAGATTTCCGGTTGCGGCATCTTCGAACAATTCGTCTTTAGTTACCGTAGCAACAGGTACTTCAACTGTATCAACTCCCCAGTTACTTAGGACAAAATCACTGGTGCGATAGTTATCAGAAAAATCTTTCACCACTTTTCCATCAAGATACATCCATCTTCCTTGTCCCGATTCTGTGGTTCCTGAGAAGAGACAATTCTTAACTGTCAATTTCAATTCCGTCATTGCACTACCTGTACGCAAATCAAAGAAAGTCATATTGGCAGGACCTAAACGGACGAATGTACTATTCTCTAACGTAATATTCATATTCTCTTTTTGGTTTCTGGTTCCGCCGATTAACGTGTTTCTCAAGCCCTGTGTCGCAGTATGAACCGTAGAATTTCGTATAGTAATATTATAAATCGGATTATTGTTTCCCAGACTTATCATCGAATAATTCCTGTCACCTGCATTGAAGTTCAGTAACCGGCAGTCATCCAATACAAAATGATCCACTATTTGCTGATCGTCTGTTGAAATCTCGGCATACCACATACTACGTCGCAGGCCGTTTATATCACAACTCTTAACTGTCAGTTCTTTTACATGGAAAGAAAGTTGTGCCAGTCTGAACATATAGTCGTCCGTGACATTAATGTCCATGCCTTCGAAACGTAAATAATCCAACTCTCCATTGATAGAAGCATTACCCATGTTCATAACGGTCCGTGTTTCGCCTGTCGAAGGCTCTTGTCCTAGTATTGAAAGCGGCTTCTTTATTTCCAAACGGCCAAGTTCATAGGTAGTTCCTGCTTTCAGGAAAAGTCGTACTTCTGTCACTTCCTCATTATCGAACATTTCATTGCAAAGGTTGCGCAAATTAGTGCCGGGAGCTGCATAAGTATATCCTTCCGGTACAATAATCGGCACCTCCGGAACTACCGTTTCTTCATTCCAGCCTTCAGAAAGTATAGTTACCGTGTAATCTTGAATAATCGGATGTTCCGTATCATTTAACGGGAAATCAATTTGTGTCGTATCATTAGGATGAATAGGGAAAGAACCGTCCATCGGCTTGGATTGAATGACATTTCCCTGATTGTCCAAATAATCGATACGGACATTTACTGCCTGTCCGATAGTAGAGGTTTCAAAAGTGACAAAATCATCCGTATAGTTTACACCACCAGTGGAGGTAGCTCTGTCGCGTACCAATTCGACCGGTGACTCTATGAAAGAGGCATCCGCCACACGATAGCCCGATATAGGAGCAGAAACAATGGCACGTACCGTCGAATAACTCCTGTCGGACTTTTTATCCGTCGCTCTTAACCGGAGTACACCGGTACGGCTATACATACGAATAGTCAAAGGAGTATCGAAAGGCGAACTGTACTCTACCGGAGAGGAGATTTCCACCTTTCTTCTAGCTTCGGGGTCTTGCTCGATAACCAGTTCATTCAAATTGACAGGCGAGGGAATCAACTGTTCAGGAGAAGGAGTAGCCACCACCTTATAAGTGCCATTCTCCAACGGAAAACGATAATGAGAAGTATAATTCGCCACATACTCTCCGCTACCGGCATTATAGATGAAAAGCGGCTTTGTATTAATTCCCACATTCACAAACCATTCATCATCATTCAAAAACAACTCGATCTGCTTCACGACAGAAGTTTCATATCTGTCTTCCGAACAGGCAGACATACCAAACAGGACGGCTAATCCCACTAAAGAATATAGTATATTTTTCTTCATAAAGCTTTCAATTAAAAATTATATTCCTTGATAGTCAATCCTTGATTAATAGCAGTCTTTAATATACGATTACGAGTAAAAGACTCCTGCAAATAACTTTCGTCCAGAACCGGTATGCTGACTACCGTATGTTTAGAAGTTTCAAATGTAATATTCGTATCTAATACACGCTTTGTACGATTCACTTCTTGCCCATCCTTTATATAAATAAGATCTAGTCCGGTAGAATTCTGACCGGTAGTCGGAAAAGAATAAACGGATGCACTGAAACCTGATGCAAGATCTGCACTGACTTCCACATCTTCTTGTATACACTCCCCAGTGTTCACCATATAACCGATGCCAACATTGGTAAATACCATGTTCAGCCTGTCAAATTGAGTAATAGCCGCAATATCTTCTCCGCTTTCGGCTGGTTGAAAAGTAGCTTGCCCCACAATTCTTTTTAATTCCAAGTTTACCCGGCTGACCGTCCGATCTGACATGAACTCGGTCACTTCCGAAAGATAAATTTCTTTTTGAGCCTGTAAATCTTGGTAAAGAATCACTTTAGAAAGACTGTCTGTTCTTTCCAAACGGTCTGCATTAGCCACGGCAAATGTTTGAAGTCTTTCTCCTAAAGGAACGTCCACTTCCAAATTACCGTCATTCAAAGGAAGATTCTCTCCATAAACCAGAGAATCTGACAAATACACATAAATACCAATTTCGGTTATTCCATGAGCAGCAAACGTTTCAAGGCTTGCTCTTGTAAAACGGAAACCAACGGTTTGAACTTCAGGTACATTTGAAGTATCAGAATTCCATTCCTCATCCGAGTTCTGCGAACAAGAGACAAGAAACAGACACAATACAAGAAATGTATTAATTAGATGTTTCATAAATATTAGTTTGTATAGTTTTAAAAATATAATTATAAGTGATAATTCTATTGCCTTTTTATAAAAGGAAAATAAAATTCTAAGGAGGCTTTGCTATCAGGCGCAATAAATTCATGTTTCTCATTTGATTAGATTTTCATTATACATTTATGGTTCTATTCTCACTAAAGTAAATTCTCTAGTCTTTCACGAGTGCAAATTTGAGAAAATAGATGAGAAACAAAGAGTAAGATTTAGTAGAAAAGGAGTAAAAAACGGACTTGGTTCAAATAATACACATTACCTATACAGATACATATAAACGTCCTACTCCCTGAATGTTATCATCTAACATTCAGGGAGTATAAGTACAAAAATAATCCTATTAAACGAAAGTTATCCAGTTACTATTTGTCTTGTGAGTCTATCTTTTCCATCAAACCATTTAGAAATTAATATCCAGTCATCAGGTAGATTCTATCTATATCCCCAATCGTTCTTTCAGCAACCGGTAGCCGGAAAGGCTAACCCGAAGTTTCACTCCATTCTTCAATAGTAACTGATAGGTTTCTTTTCCGAAAAGCTCGACCCGGGAAATCTGCGTAACATTCACAATCGTAGAACGATGCACCCGAACAAATGTATCCGGAGAGAGATGAGTTTCAAAATACTTCATAGTCTGCTCTTTCAGGTATTCGCCTGTGGGGGTTATCAGCATCACATAATCTCCACATGCTTGTATGTAAATCATTTCGTCTGCCTTCACCAAATGAATCCGGGAGCCGTCTTTCACTGTAATACGATCTATCCATTCTATGGGTGATTCTTCCTGCTGTTCAGCCACATTCACCTGATGTACAGCCAGTTCTTTTTCCATTTCCTGGTTTTGTACTTCTTCTTTTGTGACTATCAAGCGGTACCATAGAGTAATGGCAATTAAAACCGGCAGTCCGAACAATAACCGGAAAGGGATTGTCTGCGCAAAAGGAACATAGGACACTCCTACAATTCTCACCATTATGTCACAGACCATAAAACTTCCTGCCAGCCAAAGCAGACTTCCAACGATAATCATAATTACATCCGTCTGGAACAACGAGACAAGACCGACCACAAACCATGCCAGATAGGCGATAGCCGCCAACCAACCGATCGTTACTATTCCATCTACCAAAGCGGGAAGATAATCGTTTCCGGTGTATCCACAGACTAAAGCTACTTGGAATACAACCAGAATCAATGCCAGCACCAGCATCGGAATCCAACGAAAAGGAGATTCTATAATCGGATGTGCTTTCATACGCTAGCCTTTAACCTCCAAGCCTCCGAAAGAAAGTGTTCCCCGAATTACTAATACACTCTCCTTATTTATATTTCCATTCTGCCAACGTTTATCATCACATCCTCCAAAGAAAGCATTGCATTTAAACACGACTTTCCAGTCAGAAGGGACATATATCTCAACTCCTCCCCAACTGCAATCCAAATCTATGTATGTTTCTCCGGGTGCAATATGGGTATGGCGCAAATCAATCGTCGTTCCTCCGAAAGATGTGCGAATGACAGCTCCTTTAAACAATTCGTCAAGCACTACGTGACGGGCAGCTCCCCAAACATTTTCGGCACGTAGAAAACCATCTACTGACTCTGCCTGCTGTTGCTCACTTTCAAAATTCATGCCGGGTTGTCCCTGATGCATCTTCATCCACTTCTGACGGTGCTGCATGGCATGATGGTGCGCCCAGTGCCCCCGCCTGTTCTTGCCGGATTTAAAAAAGAATAAGACACCTGCTGTTATCAGAGCGATAGGCCATACCATTGCCTGCGAATTTTCAGGCAACCATGAAAGCCCTCCAATCAAAAAATACACACCTATCAACAAAAGGATGATTCCACCGATGAAATGGCGGCGAATCATAGAATATATACCTAATATAATAAGGAGTGAATGCCAGGATACGATCATATCGAAGACTTCAGATGTAATCCATCCCATATTACGGGCAAACAGCAGAATCCCGGAAAGGATAAAAAGCGAAGCTATCAGTGTTTTACCGGAAAAGCCTGTAGCAGTGGGAAATTTTTGTTTCTCTTCCATTGTCTCTATTATTAATTGATTAATGGTTCAAAGATACATCATTTCCCACTGCTTCTACAGCCTTTTCTGTTGATTTCCGGTATAAATTCCGATGAATGCCGGATAAAAACCGGTGAAACTGACTATAAAGTATCTTACCTGATAAAGATAATTCTTAATACGATGTTTGCAGATTACTTCTTTCCACCGCTATTTTGTTTTTCAATAATGTCATGCACCAAACTATTCATATACATTTCCAGATTTGTATACTGGCCATATTTATCTATCGTTTTTCCATTGCCATCAGAAGTATCATGAGGATTTAATCCGAATTTTCTCTCCCATGCATCAGGCATACCATCATTATCAGAATCAATCAAGGCACTTCTCTGTAAAAGAACTGGCCATGCGGAAACATTTTCCGAAGTATTTAACGAGAGCAAATCATCCTGACTATCTATCAATCCTGGTTTCGGATATCCTTCACTTTTCCAAATACCTCCTTCTCCATTATGAACATTCAAACCTTTATATCCAGCTGTTCTCGTACGTGTTTCCTTCACAATACGTGCATCCACATCATCTCGATGTAATGAACACCCCGCATAATCCAACACTTGTTTATAAGCATTGAAAGCAGAATGTGTCATTACCGATGCAAATTCATGAGGTTTGTCCAATCGAATCGAGTCTTTAGTTTTTTGCGTAACTACTTTCTTATAATTATTCGAAAATTGATTGTAAACTCCATATTCCCAATTATTAGCTGTAGCCTTTTGGCTGTTTTTATCATCTGCCCCTCCATCTACAACGTTACCATCGATATAATACTTTCCCCACAGATACCCCCCACTCCTATTTTCTGTTGCATCTATAGCAAAAATCCGTCCACGTTTAGAGCCTGTCACCGTTGCAGGACCAGGTTTATAATAATTGTTCACTATATTAATATTCATCCTTTCACCACCATACGAACTGTTCATACCCCAATTATAGATCACATTATTGCGAAAATCGACATAATCACCATCACATTCTCCATTCTTACGTACCTTAGCTCCTAATCCGAAACGGGGATTCCGGCTATCATGATGGGCTAATAAATTATGATGATAAGAAGAGTGTTCACCTCCCCAAATTCCTCCATATCCATGAGGACCTTTGGTATGTCCACCTAATCTAAGACTTTCAGAAATAATGCACCACTGCATAGTAAAATCATCATTTTCATAAAAAGAGGCACATTCATCTGTACACCAGCTGATAGAGCAATGGTCTATAATCACATTCCTTGCCCCTTTTCCTCCTAAAGCATCTGCACCGTCAGGATGCACACATTCTTTATTACCCATACGGAAACGTAAAAAACGGAGAATTACATTACTAGCATAATTTGTCACCGGATAACCCGCTATGCAAATACCGTTTCCCGGTGCAGTTTGTCCCGCAATAGTCAAATTCCCTTTCCGTATTTTTAGGTCTTTATGCAGAAATATTGTACCGGACACTTGAAAAATGATAGTACGAGGACCATCCAACTTTTCTATACCATAACGTAAAGTGCCAGGCATCCCATCATCTGCTAAAGAAGTAACAATATACACTTCACCTCCACGTCCGCCTGTAGTCATACGTCCATATCCTTCTGCTCCGGGAAAAGCAGCCAACTCTCCAAAATCAAGAGTGTTACCAATACCAGAAAAGGCAAAAACAGCCTCATTTCCGATCAGAGTTAATAAAACGGTTAGACAACGAAAGATCAAATTCATATTCATATTTTTATTTATGGAATAATACAAAAATACACCAAATTTATTTATTGTACTCCTCCTTTATTCTGTTCCTCAACAATCTTTTGTACCAAGCTATTCATATACATCTCCAGATTTGTATATGTTCCTTCCTCATCTACTGTTTTACCATTTCGGTCAGAAGCATCATTCGGATTCAAACCATACTTTTTTTCCCATTCATCAGGCATACCATCATTATCCGAATCCTTCAGAATAACACCTTGTACCAATTCAGGCCATGCTGAAGATTCTCCAACAGGAATCACATCATCCTGACTATCAATGATACCTTTCTTTGGATACCCCACGCTTTTCCAATCAATACCTTCAACAACTCCCTGACCATTGTGCTCGTTCATTCCCTGATAGTTCGCAGTCCCGGTACGAGTCTCCTGAACAATACGTTCATCCACTCTATCCCTGTGCAAAGAACAACCTGCATAATCCATAACACGCTCAAAAGCCATACGGGCATCATGAGTGGTAACAGTACCTGTTTCTACAGGAGTAGTACGTTTAAGAGCTTTTTTTGTACTTTCATCCAACGTTCCATACTTTTTATCAAACTGATTATAAACTCCGTACTCCCAGTTATCCTTTGTAGCCTTCATACAACGATCGTAATCAGCCGCACCATTAATTTGCCCATCATCCACCACATTTCCTTGGATAAAGAAATCTCCCCAAGTGTCAAAAATGGCCGGATATGATTTCTTATCCGAATCACTCACTTTTTTGTCAATGGCAATAATACGTCCACGTTTAGAAGTGCCAGTAGGAGTGGCAGGCCCCGGCTTATAAAAATTATTCACAATATTTACATGCATGGCTTCTCCACCATAACAAGAGTTTCCACACCAGTTATAAATGACATTATTACGCATATCAACAATTTCATTCTCTTTTGTCGAATTAACTCCAGGACCTAGACGAGGATTACGGCTATCATGATGTGCCAATAGATTATGGTGAAAAGAAGCTTTCATACCTCCCCATATACCACCATAACCATGAGGACCTTTCGTATGCCCACCTAAACGCAGACTTTCAGAAATAAGACACCATTGCAGTGTAAAATTCTCATTTTGATAGAAAGAAACACATTCGTCAGTACACCAACTCATAGAACAATGATCAATCATTATATTTTTATGATACCGACCGCCAAAGGCGTCGGCTCCGTCTGCACTGACATCTTCTTTATTTCCCATTCGAAAACGCATAAAACGGACAATAACATTGTCTGCTTCCAAGAAAACCGGATAACCAGCCAAACAAATACCATCCCCCGGAGCCGTCTGTCCTGCAATGGTCAAATCTCCATTCTTAATCTTTAAATCACCGTTTAAATGAATAGTTCCGGATACCTGGAAAATAATTGTACGTTTTCCGCTTAATTTCTCAATACCATAACGTAAAGTTCCGTTCTGCAACTTGTCCTCCAATGAAGTAACAATATATACATCGCCACCACGCCCACCGGTTGTGTAGCGTCCATGTCCTTCTGCCCCAGGAAAAGCTGGTATCTTTTCATCTTGAGTTTCTCCAGTCCCTTCAGGTTCTTTAGGCAATTCATTTGCGTCACCACCATCAGTACACGCCAGAATTCCAAAAGCAAACAAAATGGCCAAACACCATTTACTTAGAATTATATCCATTTTCATACATTATTAGATTAATGAGGACAAAAGTAGACAGGATAAAGAAAAGTCTTGTTCAAATTTTGTTTTTCCAAATCATTAAAATCGATAAAACAAGGCTTTTCAAGCTAGCATGTGTATTTTTTGTTTTAAAACTATTCTAAAAATGCCTGCCGGCTATTAAAAAACAAAAAATACTAGGTGAAAAACAAATATTGCACATATCTATATTCACATTCATATACTTTTGTACCGAGGAATTAACTCTAAATGTGAGTACAGAATCAAAACAATAACCATTAATTAATAAACATGCAAAGAATGTCTAACAAAGTGAAAAACATGCGCAGTTGGCTGCTAATGCTATTTGCAGCGATATCGCTTGGCGTATCAGCGCAAACAATTACCGTAAAAGGTAATGTGAAAGACACAACAGGAGAACCGATCATCGGAGCTTCTGTAGTAGAGAAAGGTAATACTACCAATGGTACAATTACTGATTTAGATGGTAACTATTCTATCAAGGTTCCTTCAAAAGCAACCCTTACAATTTCTTATATCGGAATGAAAACTCAGGATATTGCTGTAAAAGGACAAAGTCAAATTAATGTCACTCTTTCCGATGATACACAAGCATTGGACGAAGTTGTGGTAATTGGTTACGGAACCGTTGCAAAAAAGGATCTGACTGGTTCCGTATCTTCCGTTAGTGCCAAACAGATAGCTGCCATTCCGGTATCTTCTGCATCAGAAGCATTACAGGGAAAAATGGCTGGTGTATCTATCACAACGACTGAAGGTTCTCCTGATGCAGACGTAAAAATCCGCGTACGTGGTGGCGGTTCTCTATCTCAAGATAATTCACCGCTTTATATTGTAGACGGATTTCCCGTATCAAGTATCTCTGATATTGCTCCAACAGATATTCAATCGGTAGATGTATTGAAAGATGCTTCTTCTACTGCTATTTATGGTGCCCGTGGTGCAAACGGTGTTATCATCATTACTACTAAATCCGGTCAAGAAGGTAAGATTCAGGTAAATTTGGGGGCTTCGTTCGGTGTTCGTAAAGTTACTAAAATGGTAGATGTACTGAACCCTTACGAATATGTGTTATGGCAACAGGAAATAGACCAGGAAGGGATGAAATATGGTATGTTTGATGATTTGGATATTTACAAATCTATGAAAGGCACCGACTACCAGGATGAGATTTTTGGTCGTACAGGAAATCAACAGCAATACAATGTGAGTGTGAGTGGAGGTAATAAAGATACCAAATTCAGTGTTAGTTATGCCCATAACGAAGAAAAAAGTATCATGCTTGGTTCAGGTTTCTCAAAAGAGAATATTAATGCCAAACTTAATACCAATATCAACAAATGGTTAACAATGGACTTTAATGCCCGTTTTAGTTACCAAACGATTGATGGTATCAGTGGTGGAGCAGATGCAAACGAATCAAGTGCAGCCAATTCACTAATATCACGTTCCGTCATCTACAAACCGGTAGAGGAAATTAATACAACAAGTTCAGACAGCGATGATGATGAAAATGTGAACAATGCACAATATAACCCACTGGAACGTTTAAATGCAACTTACAAGAAACAAACCCGCTTGCAACAAAACTATAACGTAGGACTTAACTGGAAACCAATCAAAGGATTAACATTCAGAAGTGAGTTTGGTTATGGATGGAGATATAACAATACTGACCAAGTATGGGGAGTGGAAGCTACAAGTAATTCTAAATATGGTTATTATGGACAGCCACAAGCTCTGTTAAATAAGGTCGTTAATAAAAACTGGCGTAATGCAAATACAGTAACGTATGATACTAAGTTCTTGAATAACACTCACAAATTAAATGTTATGTTAGGACATGAAGTTTCAAGTAGTTACGATCATGAAACGATTAATACTTCTGTTGCTTTTTCCAAATATATGACTATCAGTGATGTCCTTTCCGGTATGAGTAACGGAACGGCATTGCCTACCTCTACTTATATTGGTTTCAAAGACAATCTATTATCGTTCTTCGGACGTGTCAACTATACGATACAAGACAAGTATCTGATGACTTTCACAATGCGTGCCGACGGCTCCAGCAAATTCTCAAAAGGAAACCAATGGGGATATTTCCCGTCATTAGCTTTAGCATGGAGAATATCTGACGAAGCATGGATGGAAAGAAGCAAAGAATGGTTATCCAACCTAAAACTTCGTTTAAGTGTAGGTACAGCTGGTAATAACCGTATTAAATCGGGTGCCATTAATTCTACTTTCTCATTAGCAGAGACAAGTGATAAGAACATTTATTTCAATGAAACAAGTGCTGTTGTATTACAACATGCTTCTAATCTTTCTAATCCTGACCTAAAATGGGAAACAACACTTACCCGTAACTTAGGTATTGACTTCGGATTCTGGAACAACCGTTTATCCGGTAGTATTGATGCATACTGGAATACAACTAAAGACTTGTTGATGAATGCAACAATACCTTCAAGCACTGGTTTTTCTACCCAATATAAGAACTTTGGACAGACATCAAATAAAGGTATAGAATTAGCATTAGACGCAGTCATAGTAGATACTAAAGATTTTGGTTTAAATGCCAACTTCAACATTTCTTATAATAGAGCCAAAATTGATAAGTTAGCCGGAGGACAAACCTGGCAAAGTAGTAACTGGGGAGGCAAACCTGCCGGACAAAACGACTTCTTCATTGAAGAAGGAGGACGTCTGGGAGAAGTATATGGATATGAATTGGATGGCTTCTATACTACTGACGATTTTTCATGGGACGGCAGCAAGTGGATACTTAACGAGAATCTCACTGATCCGACAGAACTGATTAAATATAACAATTTTGGTCCGGGCTCACTAAAACTGAAAGCTGATGAAGATGGTAAATTTACGAAGAAACGTCTAGGAAATACAGTTCCAACTGTTACCGGTGGTTTCGGTATAAACATGCGTTACAAGAACTTTGATTTATCAGCCTTCTTCAATTACTCTCTTGGTAACAAGATTGTGAATGCAACCAAGTTAGGTTCAAGTTACTACAATGATACTAAAAAAGGATGGAATTTAAATGATAACTTTACATTAGCTAAACGTTATTCCTGGATTGATCCGTCAACAGGAGAAAACATGCTGAAAAGTTCATATATCAAGAGTAATGGGCTTGATTATACTATTAATCGCTTAAATGAAATAAATGCCGGAGCTTCCATGTATAATCCAGGTTCAATCACAGAAATGCCATTACTTGACTGGGCAGTAGAAGATGGTTCTTTCCTGCGTGTCAATAACATTTCAATCGGATATACATTACCTAAAGTTTTTGTAAACAAAATGTTTATGCAAAACGTACGTATCTACGTGACTGGTTACAACTTGTATTGTTTCACAAAATACTCGGGAGCAGATCCGGAAGTAGATACACGCCGCAGTACTCCAATGACTCCGGGCGTAGATTATTCTGCATATCCCAAAAGCCGCTCATTTGTAGGGGGTATTAATGTTACATTCTAACCCATAAATAGAAAGGAAATACATATATGAAAACTTATATAAAATCAATATTACTAGGAACCGGATTGTTCAGCTTGCTTTCATGCAGTGACTTTCTCGACCAGTCATCCCCTTCGGAGTTGAAAGGAGAAAATGTTTTTAACTCCGTTGTGTATACAGAACAGGCGTTAAACAAGGTATATGCCGATTTGACATACGACCACACTTATGGTTCCCGTATTCCTATCAATTTCGGTAATAATACAGATATTGAACTGGCAAATGCAACCAAGCAATCGGAAGTTCATCAAAATTCAGAAAGAGGATTAGGAAATTACTATCTAAGCAAAGGATGGGATAAACTCGATACGAACTGGGAAAGATGTTTTGCTATTATTGAGAATGCCAATATCGTAATTGACGGTATTCGTAATAGTGACTTGTTAGCAGAAGGAACTACCACCCGTAAACCAATGCTCCGTTATTTAGGAGAAGCATTAACCATGCGTGCAATGGTATATTATGATATAGTTAAGAATTACGGAGATGTTCCAATGCGCTTTGAACCTACCCAACCTGATGGTTCTAACATGTATGCAGCAAAAACAGACCGGGATATTATTTTAGACCAGTTGTTAGATGATCTGGACGAAGCTGCCAATTATCTTCCATGGGCAGGTGAAGATGGATATACAACAGAACATGCCACTGCCGGCTTTGCACACGGTCTATTTGCCCGTATCGCTTTATCACGTGCCGGATATAGTATTCGCGAACAGGCAAAAGCAGGTTATAGAAATCATCCGACTTGCGGCGACGGACAATTCCCTACTCAATGTCCGTCTGTAGCTGAAGTTCAAAAATTACACGAACGTGCATTAGCACATTTGGATATTGTAGTAAGCAAACAAGTTCATAAACTGAATCCATCTTTTGAAAACCAATGGGATTTAATCAATAAACGGACACTGGATACCAAATATTATGAAAATCTATATGAGGTAGCTCACGGATTAGGTAGATCTGGTGAAATGGGTTACAGTACCGGAGTTCGTATCAATGGTGCCAGCAACAAATATGGCGCAAAAGGTAATAGCAGTGGTAATATCAGACTTACAGCTTCTTATATTTTATCTTTTGATAATAACGACAGCCGTAGAGATATTACATGTGCTTACTATGAATTAAAACAAACGACAGTAGACAATAAAGCTGTGATAAAAGAGACATTGCTTTCTAACGCTCCTTTCAGTGCCTATGTAGCAAAATGGGACATTCGTAAAATGGATGATGCGATCATCTCTCTGGCACAAAATACAGACCAGAAGTGGGCTCCAGGTATTAACTGGGTAGTTATGCGTTATTCTGATATTTTATTAATGTATGCTGAAGTGATGTATAACTTGTATGGATTAGAAGGCAGCAATCCCAATGGTACCACTACAAAAACTGCACTTGAAGCTTTAACAGAAGTACATATTCGTGCCTTTGACACTGCTGCTCAAAATGCTGCTAAAACTGCAATCGAAGCATCTGCCCGAAACAATTTCATGGAAGCCCTTGACCAAGAACGCGCATGGGAGTTTGCAGGTGAATGTGTTCGCAAATATGACCTGATACGTTGGGGAACACTTTCCGAAAAACTGGATCAATTCAGAGCAGACTACAAAGCTATGATTGAGACTGCTCCCAAATTTATCTTCTATAAAATGAAGACAGATGATCCGTATTCTATTGATATGAATAGTATCACTTGGCGTACTGAACAAATTCCTAATGAGCTTAGAGACCTTGAAGATCCAGATAAAGTGAAAGAAGCTGCTAAAACTGCAGGTTATGAATATGTTACCGGTTGGGGAACCAACTATGAATGGAAGAAGGGAGTAGCAGATACCAGTAAAACAACCAATGATTTAAATCTTGAGTATGCAGATGATATCAGCAGTGGTTTAAATGCTACAATCAAAAATAGACATCTATTACCGATAGGCTCCAAAACTATCTCGGATGCCAACGGTTACATAGAGAACTCTTATAGCTTCTAATAAATTATGAATATCATTCAATAATTGATCTCATGAACATGAATTTTATCAAATCAACAAAATACACGGTTTTATCAGGGCTTTTTATAGCCCTGACCGTACTGCTTTCATCGTGTGAGAAGGCAAATGATTGGGAAACAGATAGTGCCTATAATCGTCTGTTCCGTAGTACTAAACTGGCAGTCAGCCCTAGCATCAATGATGCTGAAGTTATATGGAATAATACAATCAATACTGATTATTATATCATTGAAGTGAATACTTCTGAACTTACAGCTGAAAATTATCAGGAAGGATCTGTTATCTTCGGAGAGGATAAGAGTATAAAAAGCTCTCCGTACACTATTGAAGGATTGGATGCAAATACCAGTTATTATATTCGTATCCGTTCATGCTCTGAAACAGCTTCACCTTCCAAATGGGTATATCCGGAAAATACAAGCTTTAAGACCAAGACAGAACAATTAATTGAGGAGATCTCAACCATCACTGGTTCTACTGCCATTATCACATGGAAAAAGAATCAGAGCGTAACCCACTTCTTACTGACGAACCCAGAGACTTCAGCAGTAACAAACATTCCAATTTCTGCGGAAATGAATGCAGAAGGTAGTTATCAACTTACAGATCTGGCAGCTTCTACCACATACACTATCGGTATATACAATACTGTTAACGGTGAAGATATATTAAGAGGTGAGAAATCATTCCAAACTACAGAAAACTTCCCGGATGGTTACACACCTGTATATCTTACTGCTGCCGATGATCCAAACGAGGTACTTGCTGCACAAAGTGGAAATGTAGTTCTAGTTGTACCACATTCTACAGCAATCACATTCAGTAAAACTGTCATTGTACCTGAAGCTGTTACATCAATCGTATTCTGGGGAGCAAGTGGCGGAGCTGAACAGGCAACAATGACAACTAAGACTATTTTGACTTTAGGCAACAAAGATGTGGTACGTTTCTATAATTTAAATGTTGATGCACAAGGAGATTATTTCTTTAATCTTCAAAAAGGTGCAGATATGACAGATGATATATCAACCAATATCAACACTTTATTAATAGAAAGCTGTACGATTAGTAACTCTAAATCATTAGTAAGAGCCAAAGAAGGTATAAGCATCCAAATTAATAAAGTTAGTGTAAACAAATCTATTATCAATGGTTGTAGCGGAGATATGTTTGCTTATAAAGAATCAACGGTTGCCCAAATTCCTGTTACTGAAATAACTAATAGTACCTTGATAAAACCACAAGGACGCATCTTCTATGCAGGAAATGCTGCTTCTTTCTCCATCGATTATTGTACGATGTACGGCTGGGGAGGTTCAAAAGCAATGTTAGAACTGGGAGATAAAAATACCCTAGGCATGTCTTTAGCTATCAAAAATACAATCTTGGCTAATGGTGGAAGCAATAGAAAAGCTCATAATGCAAATGCAGCTGCTAATCTTAGCCTGACTATCGAGAAAGTTTATGGTACCAATGACATGACATTCCATAGCACTCTTGGTGACGTAACCAAATATGATAAGCCATCTACAGAAGTTTTTGAAAATCCGGAAGAAGGAAACTTCAAAATTATAGATGCCTTATTCCCAAGCAGCATTGGTGACCCTCGCTGGACAGAATAATAAAAGAGAGTAGAATGTCAGAAAAGACATATTGAATAAAAAAGGCTATCAGATAAATGATAGCCTTTCTTATTATCTTCCCACTTTATCCCGATACTCCGTAGGCGTCATTCCAACTTGCGCCTTGAAACATTTACTGAAATAACGTGGATCATTAATACCGACCATATATGAAATCTGCGTCATATTAAACTCTCCGGTTTCTATTAATTGCGTGGCCCGCTTGATACGCATTTCTTTGATAAATTCGATAGGAGCCAGTCCGGTTAGTGTTTTCAGTTTCTTAAAGAAGACAGAGCGACTGACAGCCAGTTCCCGAACCAAGTCATCTACCACCAGTTCACCATTATCCATATTCTGCTCCATTAATTCCACCAGTTTATCCATAAATTTACGGTCGTTGGGAGACATTTCGAGCGTTGCAGATACAGTTTCGGAGGTGTCTTCTTCTGCCGATGGCACATCCGTAGCAACAGGTGCATCCTCCTGACCGACAGAGATATGGATATGCATCAGGCTATCCCGATAGAAACTTTGCAGTTTCTTACGCTGCATCAACAGATTTTCCACACGGGCTTGCAGATAGGTAGCACTGAAAGGTTTCGTGATATAATCATCCGCACCATATTCCAATCCTTCCAGTTTACTTTCAATCGTAGTCTTGGCAGTAAGCAGGATAATAGGTATATGGCTGGTTGTCATATCCGCACGCAGTTCACGCGTCATTTCGATACCGTCTTTCTCGGGCATCATCACGTCACTGATAATAATATCCGGAAGATACTTCAATGCTTTATTCGCTCCTTCCCTACCATCGGCAGCTTCCACTACCCGGTACATCGGAGAAAATATACTACGCAAGAATTCACGTAACTCCTGATTATCTTCGACTAATAACATCAGTTCTTTGGAGTTTTCTTCTTTCGCAGCATCTTCCTCATAAACGGCTTCAATTTTCTCCGATTCATCGGGTATCAGCGTTTCAGACTGAATGGAAGAGTTGGCTATATCCACCACTTGCCCCATCCTTACCGGAGCTTCCGCATCTTCCAGGATAAACTCGGTTTCCTTATCATAATGTTCTTTCCCTTTCAGGAAATCGACTTTGAAACAACTTCCCTCTCCCAAACGACTATCCACGGAAATAGTAGCCTTGTGCATCTCCACAAGCTCTTTCACCAATGAAAGTCCGATACCCGTACTAGCCTGATTGAACAGATTCTTGTCCACCAGATTCTCAAAACGGACAAACAAGGACTTCTTTTTATTTTCCGCGATACCAATTCCCTGGTCTTGTACACCGATAGAAACTGTATTCTCATCTTCACGGATAAACATCGTTATCATCTTGCCATTCGGCGTATACTTAAATGCATTGGAAAGCAGGTTGAATACAATCTTTTCCAGCTTATCGGCGTCCACCCAAAGATAAAGATGATCCTTTTCCGTCTGAAACAGGAAATCAATCCGATGCTCTTCGGCCACAGCCTCAAAATTATCCATCACCTTGCGCACGAAAGGAACGATGTCCACACGCTGTACTTGCATCTTCATCTTCTTGTTCTGAATCTTACGGAAGTCCAATATCTGATTGACAAGACGAAGCATACGGCTGGTGTTCCGTTCCACCACCACCAACTGTTCACGGGCATCAGCCGGCAATTTATCATTCTTCAAGACCTGCTCTACCGGACCTGCTATCAACGTAAGCGGAGTACGCAACTCATGGGATATATTCGTAAAGAAGCGCAGTTTTATATCCGAAATCTGCTGTTCGACCGACACTTCATGCTTCAACCGGTAAATGGTGAACAGGATATAAACGGCCACAAGAATAATAATCAGAATGAAAAGTATATAAAGCACGTATGCTATCGGCGTTTCCCAGAAAGAAGGCAGAATGACAATATCCAAGATACGTTCGTTATCCACCCACACACCATCGCTATTGGTAGAACGGACGCGGAGCACATACTCTCCTTTCGGAAGATTCGTATAAGTCACGCTACGCTGTTTGTCGGCAAAGGTCCACTGTTTTTTTTCAAATCCGTCGAGAATATAAGCATACTGTATATTCTGCGGATTGGTATAATCGAGTGCCGCGAAATGAACGGAGAAAATATTCTCTTTATGCGAAAGTACCAATTTATCAGTGTCGTCAATATCCACTTTCAACAATGAGTTGCCGCCGGGGGTAATGTCCTCATTAGCCACTGTCAGTTTGGAGAATACGATAGGCGGGATATAGCTGCTCTTACGAATAGAGTCAGGATTAAATATAAAGACTCCGCCACTGGCACCGAAAAGCATGCTTCCTTTAGCAGTTAATGCCGAAGCGGCTTCACTAAAACGTACGGGGAAAGTGATACTACGTTCGTCATAACTTTCAAAACGTTCTTCAGAGGGGATGAACTTACAAATTCCATTCTCTGTACTAATCCATAAATTCTGCTTACTATCTTCGCGGATGGAAAGCAGGACATCAGAAGGAAGACCATCCAATACGGAATATGATTTGAATTCTCCGTGACCGTCCTTACTGATAGATACCAGTTTGTTGAGTCCGCCGCCGAAAGTAGCCAGGTAAAGTTCCTTTTTCTTGGTGGAGATAATCCAATGGACATCATTATTACTCAAACTTTGCGTATCATTCGGCATACGGGAGAAATGATAGAACTTCACATCCTCCGGTTTCTTAAAATTCTCATCAAAAGCAACGGCACCCGTAGTTGTTCCTACCCACAAGCGTCCGTTGTTATCGGAAGTGATGAAACGAGCTTTGTAACAAGGATCGATGGGATAACCTTTCAGGTTGTTCCGGTGATTGATAAACAATGTCTTTCCAGCTTCATTCTCCGTGATATAATTGATACCTCCGGCAAAAGTTGCCAGCCAGATACGACCATAATGATCTTCATAGACGCAATATACATTATTATCGCTCAAACTGTACATATCATCTTCACGATGAAGATAACGGGTCAGCTTATAAGACATTCCGTTGGAAGAAATCGGCTCGGCACGAACAAGGCCGTCTCCTTTTGTCGCAATCCAGATGATTCCTTTTGAATCCTGAATAACAAAATAAACGGTTCCCAGCATGGGAGTACCGGTGGTAGAGATCGTGCCGCTTTCGGTGAGGTATCCTTTATAAGTTTTGCCGGCATCATATATACGAAGTATACCGTCTTTCAAGCCAACCCACAAATTTCCCAGTTTGTCTTCACACAGGGCACGTACCTCATTATGCAACGATTCGTGTTCATGAGGCATAGGGGTCATCATCGCAAAGGGTACATTTCGATAAGTCACCTTCTCCAATCCTTTAGAGTGGGTACAAAGCCACAGATTACCTTGTTTGTCGGAAAAGGCCGAATGAATCTTATTGGAAAAACGCCAGTCACGGCTACCCAGTCCGTTATAGAAAGGAACCAAGCATTTCTTTTGAGGATCGAAGTAAGAGAAACCTCCTCCGTAAGGATGTACCCAAAGATAACCGTTTACGTCTTCATGGATATGAAAAGCCGGACGGGAACGTTCGGGATTGCTGTATTCTATAGGAATTTGCTCGCGGGTCACCACTCCGGTCGAGGGATTAAAATGAGCTACAACACCCGGTTCTTCCTGTTCGAACCACACTTCCGAAGAACGGTCTACATAAGCAGAAAGGATCGGCTTTGCGGGTAACGCCTTACAAGTCAGGAACGAGTAATGTACGTTTGTTTTTGTTCGCAGGTTGTAAGTAAAGAAGCCATCCGAATCGGTAGTAATAACGGATACGTCCGGTGCAATGGGATGAATGGAGGTGATCTGTCCTTTTGTGGGAAGCTCGATCAACGTAAACTCTCCGCTTTCTTTCTGATAAGACCAGATGCGTCCATGATCCGAGGCGAAGCAAATATCTTTATCACGTTCCTGCACAGCATAGAAAGCCTGATTCATTCCGCCAAACTTTCCTTTTGTCTCCGTAAAATAAGAATCCGGCTCTTTCTTTCCGGGATGGATCATACCGAGGCCATTATCCGTCAGCAACCAGTCATTGCCGGCTTTATCCTGATGAACTTTGAATACATGTAAAGAAGGAAACAGTTCTGTCTTGCTGGAATAAATATCCCATGTCAAGCGATTATTCTCATCCGGATGCGTCAGGATGCGGACGGCTCCGTCGTTTTCCGTCAGCAGCCAGACGGTTCCGTTCGGCATCACTTCAATGGTATGTACATTGAAAGCACTCCCCTCTTCTCCGGCAGCAGGCACTTGCTCGAATGTCTCTGTCTTCGGGTCGAAACGATGGACACGGTTGTCATAAGTCAGCAACCACAGAAAGCCGTAACGATCTTCATACATACGGTCTACACGGTTATTGGTCAGACTGATGTAGTTTCCCTGACGGGCCTTGTATGTTTTGAAAGTATAACCGTTGAAACGGTTGATACCATCCCAGGTGGCAAACCAAAGGTTGTCTTTGTGATCCTGCAAGATGTTCATCACTGTATTTTGGGATAATCCATCTTCAGTAGAATAGTGGGTGAAAAAACAGTGCTGTTGCGCGTATGTTGAAAACGCAATAGCTAACAAAAGAATTACTGAAATTAAGGTTTTCTTCATCATATCACTCGGTTCTGTGGCGTAAAGATAGAAAAATACTTGTAGTATCATGCAATCTTTAGCGGCTATTTAACAGAATCGGGCCAACATGACTTATGTCTCTATTTTTTTTAAAATATTAGGCAATGCGGCTATCATGTAAAAAGGAAGGTTGATAAGTTTGAAATGTTTTCCTTCATTAGTAGTAACTTCGTCTATAGCATAATTCCCCGACCAGATTCGAACTGCCAAATCATGCTCCGTTTCATTCATAAACTGATGAATGGATTTTAAGTGGGCGTTGTGTCCGTTTTTCACTTCAATTGGAATGATTTTCCCGCCATATATGTATACAAAGTCCACTTCTGCAGAACTCCCCCTTTTAGCCCGTACCCAAAACTTTTGCTTCTTACCTACTTCGTTGGAAAGAGCTTTTAATTCCTGCGCAACGATTTGTTCGGCAGCCATACCTCTCCATGTATCCGTCAAATCTTTACTAAGAAGATATTCTTTTTGTATTTCAGCCGCATAATTTACTAGTCCTGTATCCAGCCAGATCAATTTAGGAGCGCGTTTCAAATCTGTGGTAGCTGGCATTATCGTATGAGTGGTAGGATATACCAACTCCAGCAACAATGCTTTTTCCAGAGTACGGAAAGCCTCGCCCGTTTCACGGGCTTTGTAAGCAGACTGTGCAAATCCTCCTAAAGTGACAGTTTGCCCTGCATATCCCCAACCTTCTTCCAGTATGTAACGAATCACCGCAGCTTGCGTGTTTGTCTCCGCATACTTTTCCACATCATTCTTGTAGGCATTTAGCAGTTGATTGTAAGTATCGGACAAGGATACAACATCCCGGTTGGCAGCATACCTCGCTACAATTTCGGGCATCCCGCCTATCAGTGCATAACTATTAAAAAGTAGCATTAATTGTTGGTGGAAAGCCTCCGGCAAGCGTGCTTCCAAAATCCAATCTACAAACCGTCCCTCTCCTATTGCCTGAAGAAACTCAATAAAGGAACACGGATGCAAAGCCATATACTCCACCCGTCCTACAGGCAACGAGATGTGTTTGTCCAACATATTTTCCAGAAGAGAACCTGCTGCAATAACATACAACTCCGGCAATTCCTCGTAAAAGTACCGCAACAATGCAACAGCTTGTGGCGACGACTGTATCTCGTCGATAAAAAGCAAGGTTCGTCCCGGTCTCTGCGGCTTATTATCATACAAAAACAATAAAGGCAGCAGCATCTTTACATCATCAGTAGACTCAAACAAATCCTTTGCCTCTTTCTTTTCAAGGTTTAAAGACAGGAAATTATCAAATTCTTTGCCAAACTGCTCAACAATAGTGGTCTTCCCTACTTGGCGGGCTCCTCTCAATATCAGAGGTTTTCTATTATTTTTCTCTGCCCACTCATGCAACTGCTTCTGTATCCTTCGTTCAAACATATCGTAATTTGTTTATTTACAGTTACAAATATACAAATTTGTTTCATTGCAGGGGTGAATTTACTCATTTTTTGTTTCATTGCAGAGGTAAATTAGCTTAATTTTTGTTCCATTGCAGAGGTATATTACACCAACTTTGTACCAGTTCAATAAAGTTGTACCAGCTCAATAAAGCAGTGTACCAGTTGAGCATATGCAGTTCCGCCCTTTCAGGGCTTATGTTTGGTGTATACCTATCACGTAGGGCAATGCCCTACGCTATATAATAGAAGGCTTTCAGCCTATTAAACTACTTCCGAAACTTGAGTAAACAATCATATCTGTTCGTCAGATCAACGCTTTACCGTTATCAGTTTATTTCCGTTCTCTATCGGATTCCATCCGTCTTCTCCTGCCAAAACTGCATTTATCTCATATCCTTTCAGATTCTTCAATTGTTGGGAGAAAGCAGCGCGCGCTTTCGGATGGGCTCCTTCGCCCCGACTTTCATATTCGGCATAAAAGACAGTTTTCTCGTTTTCCTTCTTGCCCCAGTTGTTCCAGCCAATGGGAAGAATATGTTTCCCCAGTTCGCAACGGATAAATACAGCTTGCGCATACGGACGCCAAGGACGGGACAGATACACTTTTGTGGCTTCCGGTTCCGCAGTCAGTTTGCAATCATAGAATACATAGCCATATTTTTTACCTTTATCAGTAGAGGGAGCGGTGACATAACCATCCCGTTTGCTATGAATGTGGCAACGGTTGAAAACAGCCGTAGACCAACCGAAGATAAAATCAACCGTTCCTTCGATGTAGCAGTCTTCATAATATTGGCGGCTTTGCTTGCTGTATGTATAGAGGGTATCCTGGAAGCCGAGGAAACGACAGTTCTTAAAATAGACACGATCGGCAGACACAAAGCAGGCAACTGCCTGTCCTACGGGACCTGATGAGTTCTCGAATGTGATATTCTCCGCATAAAAATCGGGGGCATAGATGTAACAGCTGGACGAACCGGAAGTTCCCATGTTCTCGCCGAATACATTTTTCTTGTTTGCAAAACCGTCATAAGTCAGTATCGCACCGTCTTCTCCAATCAAAGATATATTAATCTTGGATTCAGGAATGATGAGCTTCTCTTTATAAGTTCCTTTACGAATCAGGATAGAGGTACGAACGTCTTTGCGAAAATCGGGAACAGCATTGATAGCTTCCTGCACGGTAAAGAAATCACCGCTACCGTCTTGGCCCACTACATAATCGAATTGACGGATATATTTCGCCAGTTCCGGAATTTCCTTGCCGATAGCATCCACTGCCAGTCCGGCAATTGTTCGTGCTCCGTATACGTTTAAGTGAGTATTGTCTTCACGACCTTTCGGGAAAGCCGGCACCTGATTGGGTTCGACAAACATGAATAGTTTCTTTGATTCTACAGGTCCCAGTCCCTGCACCAGGTCGTGGGTGATTTTGTTCATGTCGATGAAAGTCACTCCCAGTTCTTTTGCCACATTGCGGGGAGCATCCAGATAGGCGCCATGCGTATCGAATAAAACTGTTCCTTCTTTCGGTTGTTCCTTTTCCCCCGGTGTACGGCGGACATCTTTTGCGATGGCATCATCCTTCGGCTGTACGAAGTTTCGACGGACGATAGAGTTGAACAGTACCGGTATTCCACCTTTGGCGCGGGTTTCATTCACATACCGACGAAGATTTTCATCAAAAGTACTACCAGGATCGGTGTGACGGGTAGAGTCTGCTTTCTCATCATTATGGCCGAACTGGATAAAGACATAATCTCCTTTTTTCACTTTAGAAATTACTTTTTCCCAGCGTCCTTCGCTAATAAAGCTCTTGGAACTTCGACCGTTGGCGGCATGATTGTCTATCCGTATGTCTTCGGAGAAGAATCCGGGAAGTACCATTCCCCAACCACGTTCGGGATTTCCTCCGTCTATTTTCTTGTTAGCCATTGTCGAATCACCTATCATAAAGATAGTGATGACCGGTTTGTCTGCACGAAATGCAGAAAAAAGAATAAGAGCCGTTGCAAGTAGCCCTACCATTTTAACCCTAAGTGTTTTCATATTCTTCATCCCCTCCTACGAGTTTTATTTTTTGTTTTTATCTGCCACCTGCAACGTTTTACTTGTATCTTACTTGCAATCAACCGATTGCATCGTTGCAGATACTGTTGCAGATACCGTTGCAGATGTTTATCTGCAACACCTTATATGATCCTGTTTTGCACGCAGGCAAATTCAGTTTCCACGTATAGGAACTACAGTTTCCCCGGTAAGAAACGCTAGTTTCCACGTAGAGAAACGACAGTTCCCACATAGGGAAACTACAGTTTCCTGCCTTGGAACGGGAGTTTCAAGCTAGGGAAAGCAAAGAGCCAAGCCCGGAAACAAAAATTTCAAGCTGCATAAATAGTCGGAAAAGCTACGTATTTTTATTTATAGGGATACCAATTACTGCTTTCCTTAAAGATATTTTGCGGAGTATACTTCATTGCCTCCTTATTTGTCAACTGTTTAACCCATGCCACACGCCCGGAAGTATCTGCGCCCGCACCCGTATTTCCGAATTCGGCATAACGGGCTGTCTTTTCGTTCTCCGGATTCTTCCAATTGTGCCATCCTTCGGGACGGATATGATTACCAAACTCACAATTGATAAAGACCGTTGCCGCATAAGGACGCCACGGACGACCCAAATATACTTTTTTCACTCCCGGAGCGGCCGTCAGCTTACAGTTTTTAAATACATAACCGAATTCTTCACTTTGAGGAGTGGAAGCGGCAGTGATATACGAATCACGTTTACTATACAGTTCGCAATATTCGAATAAAGCGGTGGAAGGACCAAAAATAAAATCGGTAGTTCCTTCAATATAGCAATTTGTGAATAAGAGACGCGCTCCTTCGGTTCCTGTATAAATAGTATCCTGATTTCCCAGGAAACGACAGTTGACAAACATCAGTCTGTCACCTTCGGTGTGAAGAGCTACCGCTTGCCCCAGTGGAGCCGCATTATTTTCAATCGTCAGGTCTTTGAAAGTGATGTCATTTCCCTCCACTTTTACCGTATAGGTGCGGAAAGTACCCATCTTATTGATATTGGCATGGTCATCATAAGTGATAATCGTTTTTTCTGCGCTTTCGCCCACTAATTGCACATTCTTCACCCAGGAAGGAATGACCAGTTTTTCTTTGTATATACCGTTCTTGATATAGATCGTCACCGTATAATCCATAAAAGCGCGGACAGCTTCCACGGCTTCCTGAATGTTACGATACTCCCCTGTCCCGTCGCGTGCCACGACTAATGTGTCTTTGCGTTGCTGTTGTTGTGCATAAACAGATGTTGCTCCCACACCCAGTAGAAACAAACACATCATTCCTTTAAAAATACTCCTTTTCATTGTCGGAAATTACTTTTGTAAACGTTCGTATTCCAAGCTAGCCATAATAAAAGGTCCTACGGCTTTAGGATCGTTATTGCGGATAGTTTCATTAATATAATAGTCATAATCGCCGGAACGATAGACCTTTCCTCCCAATCCTGCCACTGCACAAGCCTTGGTGATGGTTACCAATCCGTTCTTGTCCACTTCGATAAAATTATCCAGGAATCCTTTGTAGCCCTTCAATGCCACATCCAGATAAGACTTATCAATATATCCCAAACGAACCGCCTTAAAGAGCGAATAAATGAACATAGCGGAACAGGAAGATTCTACGTAATTACCCTTATCACCACTCCGGTCCATCACCTGATACCATCCTCCGGTCTTCGGGTCCTGAAGTTTCTTCACCTGCACAGCTACATTATTCAATATATCAAGCAGGGAATCTCTTCCGGCTTCATGCTGCGGAATAAATTCGAGCACATCCACCAATGCCATCGCATACCATCCCATTGCACGTCCCCACGTATGTTTCGACTGTCCGGTCACCGGGTCCGCCCAACGTTCGGTGCGGCTTACATCGCACGCATGACGATAAAGACCATTCTTAGGATCGTACGTATGACGGGCACAAGTGACAAACTGGTTGATTACATCTGCATAGTCCTGCGGAAGATTATTACGGAATGCATACTCCGCGTAGAAAGGAGCTCCCATGTAAATTCCGTCCAGCCACATTTGGTGGGGATAAATCTTTTTATGCCAAAAACCACCGTCCTCATTGCGCGGTTGTCCTTCAAACTGGCTATAAAGCAAGTCGAGCGCTTTCTTATATTTAGGATTCTTGGTCTGCTCATAGATACGGAAAAGGATTTTTCCGGAGTTGATGCGGTCGAGACTGTAATCGGTTAATTTATAAGCGGTAATGCTTCCGTCCTCGTGCACCATTGTATCCGTATACGCGATAGCGTAATCGCGAATTTTCTTGTCGCCATAAGCGTCGTACACATCGAGCATGGCTCCCAGTTCAAGTCCGTGGCAATAATCCCACTTCAGTTTCGGCTGAAAGTCGAGCTGCCAGGATTCGGGGTAACGGATCATTTCCGATTCAGTCAGTCGTACAGACCAGGGAAGCTTGCTGTCTACCTGTTGTGCCGATACGGAAGCGGTCATTGTAACCAATAAAGCCACTATAAAAAAATTATAAAAAGGAGTTCGTCTCATGGTTTGTTATTTTAAGGATTCAACATAGTCTTTTTTCACGGTACGAAAGTAGTGTTTTTCCTCCAAACCCAGTGGGATTTTTTAGTCAAGTAGGTGCATTTTTTGTTTTTCGTGCACGGAAACGACTAATTTTGTGCACGCAAACGTCAAAAATGTCCATTTTTGATGCAATATCTCATAAATTAAGAGTTTCGTTTTGGAAGAAAGCAAAAAAGGTCTTACTTTTGGCACGGTTTACAACTAATACCCTCTGGGGAAACACAGGTAATTTATCATTAAAACAGAGAAAAAATAGAACAGAATGGAAGAAGTATTTAAGTACATTATCGGTCTTGGAGCGGCAGTAATGATGCCAATCATTTTCACGATTTTAGGAGTATGTATCGGTATTAAACTTCCCAAAGCGCTGAAGAGCGGTTTGTTGGTTGGTGTCGGTTTCGTTGGTTTATCAGTAGTGACGGCATTGCTCACCAGCAGTCTGGGTCCGGCATTAAGTAAAATGGTTGAAATCTACGGATTGGAATTGGGAATTTTCGACATGGGTTGGCCTTCTGCTGCGGCGGTAGCTTACAACACTTCAGTCGGTGCTTTCATCATCCCTGTTTGCTTGGGAGTTAACTTATTAATGTTGCTTACCAAAACAACCCGTACCGTCAATATCGACCTTTGGAACTATTGGCACTTCGCATTTATCGGTGCTATCGTCTACTTTGCTTCCGACAATATCTATTGGGGATTCTTCGCTGCCATCATCTGTTACATCATTACACTGGTAATGGCTGATATGACTGCTCCTGCTTTCCAGAAGTTCTATGATAAAATGGACGGTATCTCTATTCCTCAACCGTTCTGCCAAAGTTTCGTTCCGTTTGCTATTGTAATCAATAAACTATTGGATAAAATTCCGGGATTCGACAAGCTGAATATCGATTCTGAAGGTATGAAAAAGAAATTCGGATTGATGGGTGAACCGCTGTTCTTGGGTATCGTAATCGGTTGCGGTATCGGCGCATTGGGTTGTGCCAGCTGGAAAGAAGTATTGGATAATATTCCGGGCATTTTAGGACTGGGTATCAAGATGGGTGCGGTGATGGAATTGATTCCACGTATCACCAGCCTCTTTATCGAAGGTTTGAAACCGATCTCTGACGCTACCCGCGAACTGATTGCTAAGAAATATAAGAATAACACCGGTTTGAGCATCGGTATGAGCCCTGCACTGGTTATCGGTCACCCGACTACCCTGGTGGTATCTCTGCTGTTGATCCCTGTCACTATCTTCCTGGCTGTTATCCTTCCGGGCAACCGTTTCTTACCGCTGGCTTCTCTGGCAGGTATGTTCTACCTGTTCCCGATGATTCTGCCTATTACAAAAGGTAACGTAGTGAAATCATTTATTATCGGCCTGGTAGCATTGATTGTAGGTCTGTATTTCGTAACAGGACTGGCAGGCTTCTTCACACTGGCTGCTAAAGATGTATACGAAGCAACAGGTGACCCGACAGTAAACATCCCCGCCGGTTTTGAAGGCGGCGCACTTGACTTTGCTTCCAGTCTCTTCTGCTGGGGTATCTTCCACCTTACTTACAGTCTGAAGATTATCGGCCCTGCCATCCTCGTGGCACTGGCACTCGGAATGGCTATCTACAACCGTATCCGCATGACTAGAAACGACGCAAAGAACGCATTGAACAGTAATAAGGAATAAGTAGAAAAGCCTTTAACTGATAATAATAAGTGGTATATAATATATAACTCAATAAAAAACTCGAAAGATGAAAAAATTAGCAATTGCAATGATGTTGGGTATCGCAGCAATGTCTGCCTCCGCCCAGGTGAATTACAAGATGCAAGTGGCTTGCAGCCCGCAAGACGTGAAAACGTATGATACTAACCGCTTGCGCAGTAGCTTCCTGATGGAAAAAGTAATGGTTCCGAACGAAATCAACGTTACTTATTCTATGTACGATCGTCTGATCTTCGGTGGCGCAGTACCTGCAACAAAAGAATTGGTACTTGAAACAATCGACCCGCTGAAATCTAAATTCTTCCTCGAACGCCGTGAACTGGGTGTCATCAACATTGGTGGCGAAGGTATCGTAACCGTAGACGGTAAAGAATATACTTTGAAATTCAAAGATGCTCTGTACGTAGGTAGAGGCAAGCAGAAAGTGACTTTCAAGAGCAAAGATTCCAGCAATCCTGCCAAATTCTACATCAACTCGGCTACTGCCCACAAGGAATACAAGACTCAATTGATTACTATCGACGGACGTAAAGGTTCTCTGAAAGCAAACTCATTTGCTGCCGGAAAGCTGGAAGAAAGCAACGACCGCGTTATCAACCAGTTGATTGTTAACAACGTACTTGAGGAAGGTCCTTGCCAATTGCAGATGGGACTGACAGAGTTGAAACCGGGTAGCGTATGGAACACCATGCCGGCACACACTCACTCTCGTCGTGTAGAAGCATACTTCTACTTCAATGTACCGGCAGGAAATGCTATCTGTCACTTCATGGGCGAACCTCAAGAAGAACGCGTCGTATGGATGCAGAACGAACAAGCTATCATGTCACCGGAATGGTCTATCCACGCTGCTGCCGGAACAAGCAACTACATGTTTATCTGGGGGATGGCAGGTGAAAACCTCGACTACGGAGACATGGACAAGATCAAATATACAGAAATGCGCTAACCGTTGCGTATTCCTATATTACATATAATTTTTCAGACGCAGATAACGCGGATAGCACGGATCAAAAAATAAGAATCCGCATTATCCGCGTCATCTGCGTCTAAAAGATTAGACTCATTTGCTCTTGATTCACAACTCGTTTATCTTCTTTCTGTATTCCCCCCAACGTTGCAAATGATAATGCTATGAGACATTTTTATATCTTTTGAAACAAATAGCATATATAATGCAACGAATAATACATGATTTTGACCAATTTTTACAAATAAAATTCAGTCGAAATACCGACCTTTGTCAACGAATCAAAATCTATTTAAATCCATTATCATGAATGCATTTCAAAAAACAGGCGAAAAGATGACAAACTACAGATGGACCATCTGTGCTATGCTATTTTTTGCTACTACAGTTAACTATCTCGACCGTCAGGTTCTCTCATTGACGTGGGATGAATTTATCAAACCGGAATTCCACTGGGACGAATCTCACTACGGTACTATTACTTCTGTTTTCTCCATTGTATACGCTATATGTATGCTGTTTGCCGGTCGTTTTGTCGACTGGATGGGAACTAAAAAAGGATTTTTATGGGCTATCGGTGTCTGGTCGGCAGGTGCTTGTCTTCATGCCGTTTGTGGTATTGTCACAGAAGCACAAGTTGGACTTCATAGTGCAGCAGAACTGGCAGGTGCCACAGGAGATGTGGTAGTGACTATTGCTACGGTCAGTATGTACTGCTTCCTCGCTGCCCGCTGTATCCTTGCTTTAGGAGAAGCCGGTAACTTCCCTGCCGCTATTAAAGTAACCGCAGAGTACTTCCCTAAAAAAGACCGTGCTTATGCTACTTCTATCTTTAATGCTGGTGCATCTATCGGAGCATTGATCGCTCCTCTTACCATTCCTATTCTGGCAAAAATGTTCGGTTGGGAAATGGCATTTATCGTAATTGGTGGACTTGGCTTTATCTGGATGGGATTCTGGGTGTTTATGTATGATGCCCCATCGAAAAGCAAACATGTCAATCAGGCAGAGCTTGACTACATCGAGCAAGATAATCGCGAAGCAGGCAGTGCTCCAATGACAGACGAAAAAGATGAAAAGAGAATGAAGTTCTGGCAATGTTTCAGCTACAAACAAACATGGGCCTTTGTCTTCGGTAAGTTCATGACTGACGGCGTATGGTGGTTCTTCCTTTTCTGGACTCCGTCTTATCTGAATACACAATTCGGTATCAAAACCTCCGACCCACTGGGTATGGCGTTGATCTTTACGCTTTATGCAGTGACTATGTTATCTATCTATGGTGGTAAATTACCTACTATCTTCATCAACAGAACAGGTATGAATCCGTATGCAGCCCGTATGAAAGCGATGCTAATCTTCGCCTTCTTCCCGCTGGTTGTACTATTAGCACAACCGTTAGGTACTGTTTCTCCATGGTTCCCGGTTATCTTAATCGGTATTGGTGGAGCTGCTCATCAATCCTGGTCGGCCAATATATTCTCTACCGTAGGCGATATGTTCCCAAGAACAGCTATTGCAAGTATCACCGGTATAGGTGGTATGGCAGGAGGCGTAGGCTCTATGATTCTTCAGAAAGTGGCAGGTAACTTGTTCGTATATGCTTCCGGAACAACGATGATCGACGGCAAAGAGGTGGAAATGACAAAAGAATTACTCGAACAAGGAGCACAATTCGTACACCCAGCCATGACATTCATGGGATTCGAAGGCAAACCAGCCGGATATTTCGTTATCTTCTGCGTATGTGCAGTAGCTTATCTGTTGGGTTGGGTTATCATGAAGGCATTAGTTCCGAAATACAAACCTATCGTATTAGAGTAAATCTATTCGAACAGATAGAATCGTTAAAAACAAAAGAGTAACTCGTCGCCGAGTTACTCTTTTGTTTTTAACCAATTATTCAAAAAAATGAAAAATGAAAAAATAAAAAAGCCTCTTCTCACGAAGAAGGCTTTTTAGGTTTACTTATCCTGCATCATCCTCCTGCAAAATTTTTAACCGAAACACTAGAAACAGTGTTTTTGCATTCCTATAATGAAGTATAGTAAACGTTAAGATGAAAAAAAGGGAAGTCTCACGACTTCCACAATTCTTCTAACCTTAAATCTAAATCTCTATGAAAAAAACGTGTTGCAAATATAGGCGTTTGTTCAACATAGAGGTGTTAATGAATTGCATAAAGAGAGAATAAAAACTAACATCTGCAAAATGATGCAATTTTTCAGAAGCTTTCTATTAATTTTAATAAACTTTTATAGAGTGGATTGCGTTCGAGTAGTTCGGAAACTCCTGTAATGAACATCTGTTTTCTTGCACGAGTCAAGGCAACATTCAGTTTCCGGTCGATCAAAACACCCTCTTCTTCCGTCAGATTGGATAGAAATTTTAGTTGGTAAGGGTAGTTGACACAGAAGGAATAGATTATTACATCACGCTCGCTTCCCTGGAACCGTTCTACTGTGTCAACTAGAATTCGGTTCAGAGCTGGAATACCTAATGATTCTATTTCTTTTTTTATCAATGCTATCTGACTCCGGTAAGGGGTAATGATTCCTAAAGTACGGGATTCGTCAAAATCTGCCTGATGATCTTCATAAATGCGAACAGCTAAGTCGGCAACAATACGTGCTTCCGAATAGTTGATCTTTGCAGACGCTCCGACCTTCTCCGGCACAGAGGGATAAAAAGCCAAACGACAGATAGTATCGGATGATTCTATTTGGTGAGGCAAGCCGACAGGGATCAGACGCCCTCCATAAAAGGCACGATTAGCAAACAAAGCAACTTCCGGATGCATTCGCCCTTGACGGCACAGCATATCGTAGGAGCGATGAACCGTTGCAGTACAGTTCCGGTAGAGGCGTTCAAACAAGGAATCTTTCAAATTGGTCAACCCGATAGACAGTAAAGATTCATCATAAATGGCCGATTGCTCCGTATTTTGCTGCACGACAGCAGGCAGTTGCTTATGATCTCCGATCAAGACAAACTTATCTATTGCATCTTTTCCGTCTTCTCCACGTGCACAGAGGATGCCTAACAACTGCGGTTCCAATATTTGGGTAGCCTCATCAATAATGGCTACATCAAAATACTTCAAACGAAACAGTTCCGGTTTGCCGGAAATAGCCGCTACCGTTCCCACAATAATCCGACAATTCCGGATGCGTTCGTACACTTCCGAACGACGGTTACAAGAGGATAATTCATTTTCAATCAGATGCCCGCGGTAGGCTTCATCACATGATAATTCACTTCCCACACGTATAAAATCAACAGCCGGAGCAATGGAAGCCAGCGACTTGCATATCTCATCGACAGCCCGGTTGGTGTATGAAAGCAAAAGAATCTGCGCATCTTTATCTGCATGAAAAGTCTCTACCATTTTCTTCAGGGCACATGAAGTTTTGCCTGTTCCCGGAGGCCCGATAAGAAGGAAATAATCCTGTGCGGCTTTTGCTTTCAGGGCGATTCGCGTAAAATCGTCTTCCGAACGGGAAATCATGGAATCCAATGATTCATCAAACCGAGGAGGACGCTGTGACAGCAACAAGTCACGACGTTCCTTCCTTGCAGAAAGATAAATATATAACCCCTGATACATCGAGCGGAATGTTGTATCCATTGTATCATGTTCTATCGCATAAAGGCTTTCGGCAGGAAGTACGGATGGGTTCTGCTGGGTAGCACGTAAGCGAATACTTATTTCGTTTTCTGTCAGGTATTCAATATTACCCTTGAAAACCATTTTATTGGTGACGTTATCTGTATCGCGGTTACGTTCATAAAGGATAATGGCGTCGCCTTGACGGAAATTAGGGAGAGAAGTCTCTGTTTCAAGAGCTTCACTGCTGACAGTCTTACTTGCAGAGGCTTCATTTCCGGTAATATCATTTCCAATAGCTTTATCTCCGGTAATGTCATTTACGGCAGACTCATTCAACAAAGTTTTCCCAGCCTTTTCCTTTTTAAAGAAAGAAAAAGTAAGTCCGGCTTTATGTTCATCGGCAGCATGATTCTCCTTTATTCTCAAATCATAGATGATTTCTCCGGCCTCGCATTTCTCCGCTAATGTAGAAAGCCATAAAGAAGCTGCCCCGGTACGTCCTTCATAATCCACATCACCGGATTTTGAGGTATAAAGTTCCTTTGTAATAAAGTTGTACACCGCATAGAAGTAATTCTTTTCCAGTGGAGAAAGAGCTTTCAGTTTCGATTGAAAGTTATCAATAGAAGGACGCAGGTATGTTTCCCAAAAACGTCCTTTCAATCCTCTTTCATTCAAGGTGGAGGCATTGATTTCTTCCAGTTTTTGTGCCGTATATTCCAGACTGTTGCGTAATTGGACGCCATATTCATCGGCCACAATGCGGTTACGCAAATCAATCACCCGACGCACCATCGCCCACGAAGGACGGGAGGGATAAAGAAGCGGATAACGGGTATAAAGCAAATAGGCTTTCACTTTCCGGTGATCCATTCCCATCGAATATTGCAAGACTGCTTGATAAAGTAACATCTGTACTTTATTATTCTCCTTCGGCTCTACCTTGCCCCGGATAGCGTATTCATCCGCCTTGCCGGATTTCATTTCTATGAAAGAAGACATGTCCCGCTGCATATAGTCGAGACGTCCCTGAAGTCCGAGTGCTTCACAGATATAAGACGGTTCGAGCACGGCATCTGTCTTGTCCAGTTCATAACCGGCTGCATGAAAGGTATCATTGACCGTTTCACGAATATGATCGAAGTGCAGTTTGCAGTCCTCAAAGAATTGGCGCTCTTTCTCTTTGTCGCGCAAATCGGAACAGGCAGCCAGTTCAATAGGATAACGCCGGAAGGCTTTCTGCATACAGGTACGATAATCTATGTCTTCACTCTTCGCATGAATCCATTCGTCCAGAAAAAGATTGGCTATATTTCCCAGTAACAGAGGCCGGGCATTTTCGATCGGTTGAAGACGGGAAAGAAAATAATTGGCCGGATGATGCCCGTAATCACGGAAGCACTCTGCCAAAGAACTGATGTCAAGTAAATAATCCGGTTCGAGTACAATGAAAGAAGGAGTCAGGATTCCCGCCTCATCCACTGCAACATCCAATAAATTGACCTGGGCATGACGCCAAAGCAGTTTGCACGTTTCTGCAAACTCTTCATTGATTTGAGGGATATTATAACGAACTAAATATGGTTTCTCCGAGACTTCATCCAAGGGAGTTACATACAAATATTGCTCGTCGGCATACTGGAAGCAGACACGCATCCGCTGCACTCGTTCGCGGGCAGGAGGCGCAACCAGGTAGGTGGCATCCGCACGCGGAAGTAGGCGGTATAATTCCAAGGGAATATCCTCTTCCAGGAGTTTACGAATAAAAAAAGCTAATGTTTTCGCATCGCGCAAGAGTTGTTCCCGGTTGGGCTCCTGCTGGCGGTTCAAGATAGCATTCGAAGTGAGCCGGAAAGTATGCAGCCGGTTCTGCTCTGCAACAGAGAGACCGACCTTAGCCGCCACGAAACTGATTCGTGCGGAAAGGTCGGTCATCTGTAAGCTTTCGTTTTGCATTTGCGCGCGACAAATACGCTCCAGCAAGTCGCGCATTTGCTTATATCCTACGGCAAGATAAGCATCTTCCGCCCGGCAAACTGCTAAAAGGATTTCATAAGATTCTATCGCTTCACTCTTCGGACAGGGCAACTTCATCTCCAGCTTCATCTTCAACTTCCTCTTCTGTTTTCTTCTTGTCCTTTATCATCAAAATACTCATCTCGTACAACAGATAAAGCGGAATAGCGACAACACTCAAGGTGAACGGGTCGCCCGTCGGAGTAATAATAGCAGCAGCTATCACTATGATGACAACCGCATGACGGCGGTATTTCCGCAGGAAGGACTTGTTGACCACTCCCATTAAAGAAAGCAACCATGTAACCAATGGAAGTTCAAAAGCCAATCCCATGCAGAGAATCAGCATCATAAAATTGTCGATATAAGAATTGAGCGACAGGATATTCTCCACTTCCGAACTCAACTGATAAGTAGAAAGGAAACGGAGAGTCAACGGATAAACCATAAAGTAGCCCAACAGTACACCGATGAAGAACATCAGTGTTCCGATAGTCAATGCTTTACGCACGCCCTTTCTCTCATTCGGATAAAGGGCGGGATTGATGAAACGCCATATTTCAAAAAAGATATAAGGCATAGCCGTCACCACCGACATCCAGAATGCTGTCGACATGTGAATAAAGAAAGGAGCAGCCAAGTTGATATTGACCAGCTTCACATAAAATTGTTGCGTGAAGAAGTCATCGGTCAAATCAAATGTTTTACCGATATGCCGTAATAAATCGTAGAATATGAAATCATTGTGGCAAGGCGCAAGTATCACATGGTCGAAGAGGTAGGGCATAGCAATAAAATAGCCTATTGCCAATACAAACCAAACTCCAACTACCCGAAAAAGTACCTTACGCAGTTCGTCCAAATGATCCCAAAAGGTCATTTCTGCCATCCGTATGTTGTGCTCTTTTAGTTCTTAGAAGGATCTACAGGTTTGTCCAACTCGTCTTTTGCCTTGTTTATTTCTTCTTTCGCTTCGTTCACACCGTCTTTGAAGCTCTTTACGCCTTTGCCTAATCCGCGCATCAGTTCAGGAATTTTCTTTCCACCAAAAAGAAGAAGGATAACCAAAGCGATAATAATCCATTCGGAACCACTGGGCAAAAAGCCTAACAATAATAAGTTTGTCATAAGTTTATTTGATATAAGAGGTTTTTAATAGTTGATGCAAAGATAATTATTTTAATGAAGAATGAAGAATGAAGAATGAAAAATTCGCGATGTGAGTGATTCATCATAATCGCGTAGCCATTCTTCATTCATCATTCTTCATTAAAATTAGTCCTGATAATATACCCGTTTCACCCGTGTCGATATACTTGTCAACACTTCATAAGGGATCGTTTCCAGCTTATCGGACAACACCGTAATCGGCAGATCATCACCGAAGATGATAGCTTGATCGCCTTCCCGACAATCAATATCCGTCACATCGATCATGCAAACGTCCATACAGATATTCCCCACATAAGGAGCTTTCTTTCCGTTCACCAGGCAATAGGCGTTGCCGCGTCCCAAGTGGCGGTTCAGTCCATCCGCATAACCGATAGGAATAGCTGCAATGCGTGAAGGACGTACCAAATGCCCCATCCGGCTATATCCTACCGTATCTTCTTGAGGAACATCCCGGATCTGAAGGATGGTGGTCTTGAGCGTACTTACATTATGTATTATCGAATTGTCTATCGGGCTGACTCCATAAAGTCCGATTCCCAAGCGCACCATATCGTACTGTGCTTCGGGAAAACGCTCGATTCCTGCCGTATTACAGATATGACGGAGAATTTTATGAGAGAAGGCGGCCTGCAATTCTTGCGAACCTTTCTCAAACAATTCAATCTGTCCGCGGGTGAAAGCGTCGAACTGTGACGAATCACTTCCTACAAAATGAGAGAATACCGAACGGGGAATCACCGCGCTCTGATTCTTCAGTCGACGGATAAGCAATGGAATATCCTCTACCGCAAAGCCCAAACGGTGCATACCTGTATCAAGTTTCACATGAATGGGGAAGTTGGTGATTCCTTCTTTCTCCGCAGCTTTGATAAGTGCGTCGAGCAGATGGAAATTATAGACTTCCGGTTCCAGTTTATAATCAAACATGGTTTTGAATGCGGTAAGTTCCGGGTCCATAATGATAATAGAGGCGGTAATGCCTGCCTTGCGGAGTTCGGAACCTTCATCAGCAACGGCTACGGCCAGATAATCGACATGGTGTTCCTGTAAACTCTTGGCTATTTCATACGAACCGGCTCCGTAAGCTGATGCTTTCACCATACAGATCATCTTTGTTTCCGGATGGCGAAGCATAGAACGGTAATGGTTCAAGTTGGCTACCATCGCTCCGAGATTTACTTCAAGAATGGTTTCATGTACCTTCAATTCGAGGGCTTCGGATACCAGATCAAAGTTGAACACGCGGGAACCTTTCACCAGAATCACTTCCGAATGAAGCGATTTAAGTATATTGGATGCAAGGAGTGCTTCTGTATTAGGGAAGAAGTAGCGTTCGAGATCATCATCAAAACGAGCGGAACAAGAAGAGATCTCCTGCCCTACTCCAATCAGTTTATTAATCCCTTTGCTCTGTACCAATTGTGCCACACGCCGATAAAGCGTAGCGGTACTTTGTCCGGTTTCCAGTATATCCGACAGGATAAGCGTCCGTTTCAAGCCTTTCTTTTCCGAACGGCGTACAAGGAAATCGAGAGCAATATCCAATGATGCCAAGTCTGAATTATAGCTATCATTAATCAGTACACAGTTATTCTTTCCTTCTTTCACCTCCAGACGCATGGCAATCGGTTCGAGACGGGCCATCCGCTCGGTTATCTGGTCGGCAGGTGTCATCAGGTAAAGACAAGCTGCCAGACAATTCAGTGCATTTTCAATGGAAGCGTCATCGATGAAAGGGATACAGAAAGTATTATCCATCTCCAGATAACGATAAGATATAACGGTATGATCTTCTTTCTTGGTCACACGGCTGATATACAACGGGCGTTCAATGTCGGTACGGCTCCAGGCAATCTCACGTGCCGTCAGCATTGATTTTGCGACACAATTGCTGATTAACTCGTTATCACCGTTGTAAATCACGACATCACAGTCTTTGAAAAGCGTCAGCTTTTCCATGCATTTCTCCTGCAAGGAGAAAAAGTTTTCCTGATGGGCACCACCGATATTGGTCAGAATACCAATGGTAGGCTTAATCATTCGCTTCAAAGCTCCCATCTCCCCCATCTCGGAAATGCCGGCTTCGAAAATACCCAGTTCGGCTTCTTCAGAAAGTTGCCACACAGAAAGTGGGACTCCGATCTGCGAATTATAACTGCGTGGAGAACGAACGATGCATCGATCCGGGCTAAGTAACTGATGCAACCACTCCTTCACAATGGTTTTTCCATTACTGCCGGTGATACCGATCACAGGGATTTTAAATTTATCACGATGTGTTTCGGCAAGCTTCTGCAAAGCTTTCAGAGGATTGGGAACGATGAGGAAGTTGAGAGTTGAGAGTTGAGAATTGAGAGTGGGCTGCGCACCATCATGCTGCATAGAACTCTCAACTCTCAACTCTCCATTCTCAACTTCTTTAAAGTCTTCTTCCGTAATTACAAAATTACGTACGCCCCGGTCATATAAATCGGGGATATAACGGGCTCCGCTATTTCGTTTGGTAGTTAAAGCAAAAAAAAGAGTTTCTTCCGGAAAACTCAAAGAGCGGCTGTCTGTTAGCAGCCAATCAATAGTCGCTTTATGTTTGCCCACACGGCGGGCACCGATACTTTTGGCTATGGATTCAATCGCATATGACATAGTTCTGTTTCTTTTTGAAAATCTAAGTACGGGTATTTTCCGATAAGTCGTTCTATTTTTAACACTATTTGTCCTAAAAAGCGTTGATACGCTTCTGACTCGGGATGAAAGGGTTTGTGTGCCAAGTCCCGGCGGATGTCTTGCACAGCTACGATAACTTGCTTTGTTTCAGGAGAAAAGAAGGTTTCGGAGAAGCGTTCCCACAGGTAACGAATCGCCAAAGGAGACGGATGCAACATGTCGTCGGCATAGAAGCGATAATCACGTAATTCGTCCAATATGATTTCATAAGAGGGGAAATAGAACACTCGCTCCGGGAACAGTTGTTGCAATCGGTCGATGGCGAGCAGCAGAGTCGATTTGCTTAACTGGTTGGCATGCATCCCGTCGCGTATATGACGGATCGGGCTGACTGTAAACAGCCATTTCAGATCCGGATTCAGGGCTGACATTTCGGTGATGAGTGCTGTATAATCTTCTACAATTTCTTCAACAGACAGAAGCCTACGATTAAATTTATTCTCAGGCAGTTTATGACAGTTAGACACTACCTTTCCCGTTTCTTTCTGCTCATAAACATAAGCAGTTCCAAAAGTCAACATCAGCCAGTCAAGTTTTTGCATAGCCTGATGAACTTGTAACAGCCGAATATTGATATTCTGCAATGTACTTTCCAAGGTAGGTCCAGAAAAAAGACCATGATGCATAGGACTATGCCAAAGGTCATTATGGAAAAACAAGTCACCCTTCTTATATACTTTTCTTTTTAAGATTTCAATCAGAACAGCAGAAAGAGAAGAAGGGTTGTAAAGAATACCAAAAGGATTCAAATCTAATTGAAATTTGGCATCTTTCAAAAAATTCCCTACATTTTGGACAAAGCAAGATCCCATCATGAGTATTTGTCCGGCATGAGTAATAGGCGGTAAACCAACAGGTAACTCTATTTGTGTACGGAAATCCATATTATTTTCTCTTTAAAAATTTCAAACTATTCTCCAAGCACTACCCAATACCCATATCGTTTGCTTCCTACGCGTTTTAATAAGCCCAACTCCTGTAAACGTGCCAAGTTATATTTTATACCATCGACTGTTATACCTTCAATATGACTATTTAAATCCGCCCGTGTGGCCTCCGGATGTTCTCTTAGATAACTTAAAATCATATTTTGGGCTTCTGTTAATTTCTGGGTAGTGTATTGGGTAGTAGATTGGGTAGTAGATTGGGTAGTAGATTGGGTAGTAGATTGAGCCGGTCTTCGTTCATTATCGGCACTATCTTCCATATTTGTATTCTCCTGATAATTCTTTTTAATAAACTGTACTTGAAAAGACAAACCAACCTCCTTCCAACATAAATCAATTTCAGGATAAGATTTCATTTCTTCAGCCACCATTTTCAATCCATTACCCCATTGGTCAATGATGCCAAGTCTTTTAAACACAGGAGCTATTACTTTATTTCTTGCATCTGATTGGCGGCTCTCCATTGCCGAATAATCAATAGAGGGTGGTAAAAGACCAGGACTTGTGATCTCAACCATATCATCATATATGGCAACTTTGACATCTTTTCCTGTCAGAGAATAATCTCTATGTACAATCGCATTACGGATAATCTCCCTTATTGCCTTCACTGGATACTCCCAACGTGAAACCGTATATACTCCCTCTATATTTGCTGCTTTATTAATATGCCGAAGTACAAAGTTATAAGTTTCTTCCGCCTGTAACCCAATGTGGACAATAATACTTTTTTGATCTAAAAACTCTTCCGTTCCTGTCCCTTTGAAACGGGCACATTCAACTTTGGCATTCGGAAACATAGAATTACGCAAATTATCATCCGAAAATAGAAGTAAAGCTTTTGTAGGATATTCTTTATCCTGTTCAGTCTTAACCAATTCCAGTTTACGAAGCACTTGAATATTTAAATCTTCACCTGTTTTCTCTTTGTAGAGTAATTTAAACCCACTTATATCCAATTCATCTGCGGACTTATCCATGACAACCTCACTATCAAAAGAAATATTTCTCCGTCTCCGCTCTAACTCTGCAATAATTGTTTCATCAGCTAGTTTATTGGTTGAACCAACCCTAATATAAGTTCCTTTCAGCTTCCCTTTATCTTTAAGATAGTAAGGGGGCATACTTCCACGATAAATACACACTTTAATAAGGTGTTTGTCCTCTATAGTTAAAAAAGAGACTTCAGGTAATATAATCGGATAACATCTATCATATATTAAATTACTAATTTGCTCTTCAATACGAGGTAATTCTTCTTCGGACAACCCTATTATCTGTCGCGGGTTATCATTGATACCTATATAAATTTCACCTCCCGCATCATTGGCAAAAGCCACTACAGTTTTTGCTAAATCAGAATTTGTAGGAAGCTCACCTTTAAATTCTAAACGCCGACCTTCAGACTGGTTTATAAGTTCATTAATAGACATCTATTGAATATATTGTTTTTTAAACTTTTTCTCGAAGCAAAAGTACAATAAAGATATGACAAATAATTGGAGAAGCAAAAGAACTTTCTTATCTTTGTCTTTATCTGATAATCAAACCAACAAACTGCAAAATATAATTATCCATAATATGAATAACATACAAGTTAGCCTAAAAGCAGATAACCAAAACGGAATACTATCCATACAAGGAGTTGATTTATTTAGTATCATAGATACCGACTGGAACTGGAACAATATTTCATTCATACAAATCAGCTATCAATGAATATTTCTAATCAATTATTGGATGAAATAGCCAATGAATGCCAACCATTATTTAAAGGAATAAAACAAGAAGACATACATGTAAAATGATTAGTTCATTGATAAAAAGTAACCATTTAGATTAACTGGATAGTTAACCTACTCTCATTTATTCATTTATTATTGGTACTACAGACTGATTAGACAGTAGGAAACAAAATAAGTTTTTCGCCGAAAAGGAGGTCGAATATACTTTCTTTTCGTATTTTTGCACTAAATTTCCTAGAATCATGAATAGTGAACCAACATATAACTTGTTAAACTCCATCAATTACCCCGAAGACCTACGTAAACTAACCGTAGAGCAACTGCCGGAAGTATGCGGTGAACTAAGGCAAGACATTATTAAAGAACTCTGCTGCAACCCCGGACACTTCGCCGCCAGCCTGGGAACCGTGGAACTAACCGTAGCTCTGCACTACGTCTACAATACACCATACGACCGTATTGTATGGGACGTGGGACATCAGGCATACGGCCACAAAATTCTTACAGGACGCCGTGAAGCATTTTCTACAAACAGGAAACTCGGAGGAATCCGCCCTTTCCCATCTCCGGAAGAAAGCGAATATGATACTTTCACGTGCGGACACGCTTCCAATTCGATTTCTGCCGCTCTCGGTATGGCTGTCGCAGCCGCCCGGAAAGGAGACGCCAAACGCCATGTAGTAGCCATTATCGGCGACGGATCAATGAGTGGCGGACTGGCTTTTGAAGGACTGAACAACGCATCTGCCACGTCGAACAACCTGCTCATTATCCTGAATGACAATGATATGGCAATCGACCGCAGCGTAGGAGGCATGAAGCAGTATCTTTTCAACTTAACGACTTCCAACCGCTATAATCAGCTGCGTTTCAAGCTCTCGCGCATGCTGTTCAAGCTTGGCATTTTAAACGAAGAACGTCGCAAAGCGCTCATACGTTTCGGGAACAGCCTGAAATCAATGGCTGCACAGCAACAGAATATTTTCGAAGGGATGAATATCCGTTACTTCGGTCCGATAGACGGACACGACGTAAAGAACCTAGCAAGAGTATTACGTGATATCAAAGATATGCAAGGACCTAAAATCCTGCACCTGCACACTATCAAAGGAAAAGGATTCGGTCCGGCAGAGAAACACGCTACCGAATGGCATGCTCCCGGCAAATTCGATCCCGTCACCGGCGAACGTTTCATTGCCAACACCGAAGGAATGCCCCCGCTTTTCCAGGACGTATTCGGAAATACACTGGTGGAACTTGCCGAAGCCAACCCGAAGATTGTCGGTGTCACTCCCGCCATGCCCAGCGGCTGTTCGATGAATATACTGATGGAGAAAATGCCGAAACGCGCTTTCGATGTCGGTATTGCCGAAGGACATGCGGTTACCTTCTCCGGAGGGATGGCTAAAGACGGACTGCAACCGTTCTGCAATATCTATTCTTCTTTTATGCAACGGGCGCATGATAATATCATCCACGACGTAGCGATTCAGAATCTTCCTGTTGTTTTGTGTCTCGACCGCGCCGGACTGGTTGGCGAAGACGGTCCCACTCATCACGGAGCTTTTGATATGGCATGTTTACGCCCGATCCCTAATCTGACTATCAGTTCCCCCATGGACGAACATGAATTACGTCGCCTGATGTATACGGCACAATTGCCGGACAAGGGACCGTTCGTGATCCGCTACCCCCGTGGACGCGGCGTACTGGTGGACTGGAAATGTCCGCTGGAAGAAATTCCGGTAGGAAAAGGACGGAAACTGAAAGAGGGTAGCGACCTTGCAGTGATTACTATCGGACCGATAGGAAATGTAGCCGCCCGTGCCATCACCCGGGCAGAAGCAGATTTAGGTCTGTCCATCGCCCATTACGATTTACGATTCCTGAAACCACTGGATGAAGAGTTGTTGCATGAGGCAGGACGTAAATTCCAACGTATCCTGACCATCGAAGACGGAATTATCAAAGGCGGTATGGGTAGCGCTGTCCTCGAATTTATGGCAGACAACGAATACAAACCGACCGTAAAGCGTATCGGTATTCCTAATATATTTGTAGAACATGGGGCAGTTGCCGAATTATACCAACTGTGCGGCATGGATGAAGAAGGGATTCTGACTAAAATAAAAGAATTTATCAATTGACATGAAGATTATTATTGCCGGTGCCGGCAACGTAGGCACCCATTTGGCCAAACTGTTATCGCGCGAAAAGCAAGATATTATCTTGATGGATGATGACGAAGAGAAACTAAGTGCTCTTAGCGCCAACTTTGACTTGCTGACTGTTGCCGCTTCTCCTTCTTCCATCTCCGGATTGAAAGAAGTGGGCGTCAAAGAAGCCGACCTGTTCATCGCAGTCACACCGGACGAAAGCCGCAACATGACTGCCTGTATGCTGGCTACCAACCTGGGAGCCAAAAAGACAGTGGCGCGTATCGACAACTATGAATATCTTCTACCCAAAAATAAAGAGTTTTTCCAGAAGCTGGGAGTAGATTCTCTGATTTACCCGGAAATGCTGGCTGCTAAAGAAATCGTATCTTCCATGCGCATGAGCTGGGTACGCCAATGGTGGGAGTTCTGCGGAGGTTCGCTGGTTCTGATTGGTACGAAGATGCGCGAAAAGGCTGAAATCCTGAATATACCGCTGCACCAATTAGGCGGTCCCAACATTCCTTACCACGTAGTGGCCATCAAACGCGGAACGGAAACGATTATCCCTCGCGGAGACGATGTTATTAAATTGCATGATATTGTTTATTTCACCACTACCCGCAAGTACATTCCTTATATACGTAAGATAGCCGGCAAAGAAGACTATGCCGATGTACGCAATGTAATGATTATGGGAGGTAGCCGTATCGCAGTCCGTACCGCACAATATGTGCCGGACTATATGCAGGTGAAAATAGTGGATAATGATCTGAACCGTTGCAACCGTCTGACAGAGCTACTGGATGACAAAACAATGATTATCAACGGAGACGGTCGCGACATGGATCTGCTTATCGAGGAAGGGCTAAAGAATACCGAAGCATTTGTAGCCCTGACCGGCAACTCGGAAACGAATATCCTTGCCTGTCTCGCCGCCAAACGTATGGGAGTGGAAAAGACGGTGGCAGAAGTGGAAAACATCGACTATATCGGTATGGCAGAGAGTCTCGACATCGGCACGGTTATCAATAAAAAAATGATTGCTGCCAGCCATATCTACCAAATGATGCTGGACGCCGACGTGTCTAATGTGAAATGCCTGACTTTTGCCAATGCGGACGTTGCAGAATTCACCGTACCGGAAGGGGCCAAAATAACCAAACACCTGATTAAAGACCTGGGACTTCCCAAAGGCACCACCATCGGAGGAATGATCCGTAACGGAGAAGGTATCCTGGTGACAGGTGATACGCAAATCCGCCCCGGCGACCATGTAGTCGTATTCTGCCTAAGCATGATGATTAAAAAGATTGAGAAGTTCTTTCACTAAGTATCAACAAATACTTGTATATGATTAACTCGAAGATGATATTCCGGATTCTGGGTTTTCTGCTTCTGATAGAAACAGTTATGCTATTATGTTGTGGGGGTGTTTCTCTTTTTTATAAGGAGAATGACTTGCAGAGTTTTCTGGTTTCATCGGCTATTACCACTAGCATCGGTATTCTGTTGCTCGCCATCGGGAAAGACGCAGTGAAATCCCTGAATCGCCGTGATGGATATGTCATAGTCAGTGTAGCATGGGTCACCTTTTCCCTTTTCGGAATGTTACCTTATTATATAGGAGGGTATATCCCAAGTGTTACGGATGCATTTTTTGAAACGATGTCCGGGTTCAGCAGTACGGGTGCCACCATCTTGAATAATATAGAGTCAATGCCTCATGGAATACTTTTTTGGCGGGCTATGACGCAATGGATAGGCGGTTTGGGTATTGTATTTTTCACCATTGCCGTTCTGCCGATTTTCGGTGTGGGTGGGATTCAGGTGTTTGCAGCAGAAGCCAGCGGTCCTACTCATGACAAAGTGCATCCCCGTATTGGTATCACTGCCAAATGGATTTGGGGTATTTATGCCGGAATGACAGGGACATTGATTGTCTTATTAGTATTTGGAGGTATGAGTGTGTTTGACAGTATATGCCATGCTTTCACGACAACCAGCACTGGCGGATTTTCTACCAAACAAGCAAGTATCGAATATTATCACTCACCCTATATAGATTATGTAATCTCTATTTTCATGTTTCTTTCGGGCATCAACTTCACGCTATTACTGTTGATGTTCAATGGAAAAATAAAGAAGTTCATTCATGATGCAGAGCTAAAGTTCTATTTCTGGTGTGTCTCTTTCTTTACTATATTTATTGCAGTCTGGCTTCATCAGACTTCTTCTATGGAGATAGAAGAGGCGTTCCGTAAATCACTTTTCCAAGTGATTTCCTTGCAAACTTCTACGGGATTTGCCACAGCCGATTATATGCTTTGGCCTTCTATTCTTTGGGGATGCCTTGTAATAGTGATGATCATCGGAGCCTGTGCCGGCAGTACAACAGGAGGTATAAAATGTATTCGTATGGTTATCCTGTTTCAGGTTGTGAAAAACGAATTCAAACATATTCTTCACCCTAGTGCCGTGCTCCCGGTGCGAGTTAACAAACAGGTTATTTCTCCTTCCATCCAGTCTACAGTATTGGCCTTTACTTTTTTATATGCAGTCATCGCTATCATCAGCATACTTATCATGATGGGGCTGGGAGTCGGTTTTCTGGAATCAATCGGAACGGTTATCTCAAGTATGGGTAATATGGGACCGGGACTTGGCACATGCGGCCCGGCCTTCTCATGGAGTGAATTGCCTGATGCCGCCAAATGGCTGCTTTCTTTTTTAATGCTCTTGGGACGTTTGGAATTGTTTACAGTATTACTACTTTTCACTTCCGATTTCTGGAAAAAGAATTAAGAATTCAATAAAGGTAGTCCCTTTAATGCAAAAGCTACAATAAGGAGAACATTATCAGGCTATTACAAAGAGTACTTATCTATTCATATATTCTCAACGATACTCACTGTAATGAGAAAAAATACTCATCGCAATGAGAAAAAGTTCTCATTACAGTGAGAATTCTTTCTCATTACGGTGAGTATTCTATCGTATTTCTACGCTGTTATCACATCATATCTTTCTAAGTAAAATCTTTCTTACAACAGGCTTATTTATTTCATAAATCTTATTGATAAGAACATCCATTTCCTGTTGGCGAGCATCACGGACAGCTTCAAACATCATCTTTGAATACATATCACGACGTCCCTTCAACCAAACGTTTTTATCCAAGTTTTCATCCATCACCTCGATCGCTTTTCTGTCGTCAGCATACAGCAATCCCTTTTGCTGGAAAAAGCCGAATTCACACCACGCATATTCTCTGAATGTTCTTTCAATTTCCCAACGATATTCATTCAGGTGCATCACCGTCAATGCTTGTTGGTATTGGGGAGTTTTGGATTCAGCAGCAAGATTAATGCCCTTTGCCAGTTCATCTCCACTCCAGGTTCCAATTTCTTCATCGTCTATCAACAACTTATAATTGCCTTTCAGTCCTGTTACTTTCAACGTTTCACGGTTCATCTCTTCCATAAAAGGAACAACTTTCAGCACTTCCGCCTGGCTCTTTTTCTGTCCCCAGCCACGGGCAATAGTATCTAAAGGGTAAGGAAGAGCTTCTGCCAAATAGTCAAAACTCAAATCTTTTTCGTTCTTCTTTATATTTGAAACGGTACAATTTTCCGACTTAACGGCTTGTTTTTTATTAGCATTAATCTCCATATCCGCTACTTCCTTACCTACAAATCCCTGGGCTTTCAGGAAAAGATAGGCCATTACCATGTGTCCGTCGTTATCGGGATGAATACGGTCACTGCCACAAAGGGTAAAGGTAGGATCTTTCTGCTGATATTGCTGATTAATAGCTGTCATAGGAGCATTTAAATCGGTAAATTCCCAATTATTCTTAGCTGCCGATTCTTTCTGATATTCAACAAGCCGTTTGATAGTTTCATTTTTTGTCTTGAACGGTGTATTCTCTTTCAGTTGTACGGTTTCATCATACGGAGAAGTTCCGACCATCACGATACGGGTATCAGGAAGATCTTTAAAACGTTTCTCCATCTGCTGGTAATTCTTTATACTTTCCTGATATTTCTGCTCACCGAATTCTTTGGGCTTATCACCGTTGTATTCAAAATATCCGGAATCATTCATACCAAAAGTAACCATCAACACGGAAGGTTTCATCGCAAAAATATCACCATCCAGACGTTTGTTCATATCATAGGCTGTATCTCCACCAATACCACCGTTGAAAACACGGATAGGCATATCCGGAAAACGGGTCATATAATATAACCAGATGTATGAATGGTAATGACCACCATCCGTTATACTATTTCCTAAAAACACTGCCCTTTCACCCTCTTTAAAAGGCTTCACTGTTTGGGCAAATGCAGCTGTACATGTCATACAGGCTGCCACAATCAATAAAATAAGTTTTTTCATGTCTTAATCTATCTTTTACAAATTGTTATCTTCTTCATGAATGTTTTCCTTATTTTTTGCGAGGATCATATACGGCCACTGCCACGCGTGAATCGGCACATCCATAATATAAGAACCATTTCTGATTGTGAAATACAAGTCCTTCTATAAATACCGTTCCGGCTGGATATTGTCCGCTCTTTTCGAAGTCAGATTCGGGAATATAGAAAGGTTTATCTAGGCGATCGATTAACTTAGTAGGATCTTTGACGTCAAATAGGGCTTGTCCGGCGCAATAAGAGTTGGCTGTATAAAGAGTATCTCCTTCTGTGCCCGACTTGTTTTTGCCGTTATAAAGTAGCAGGATTCCTTTGTCTGTAAGGACGGCAGGAGGACCACATTCGGTCAGGGCACTGTCGAACTTACCTGTGCGGGGAGTTATCACTTTCAGGAATTCTCCATTTTCATCCAACATTGGTTCCCAGTTGACCAAGTCTGTGGAAGTGGCTACATTCACAAACTTTTCTCCCCAGTACATCCAGTATTTGCCGTCAATCTTGGCAATCACTTGTTTGCCGTCGATTAATTGGGTTACGATAGAGGCAGATTTGGAAAATTCATCTATGAATCTTCCGTTGTATGCTTTTGCGAAAGCCGGTCCATGTTTTTCCCACGTTTGAAGATCGCGCGAAGTGGCCACTGCCAAACGTGCCTGTTTGCGGTTCCATTGTGTGTAATGCATTACGTAAAGCCCGTCTTCTGTTACAGCAACACGTGGGTCTTCGCAACCGCCGGGATTTTCCAGTTCTTTCTGACTATCGTCTGCCGGATAAAATACAGGTACAGACATTCGTTTGAAGTGTAGTCCGTCGTCAGAAGAGGCATATCCCAAACGGGAGGTACGTGATCCGATACCGGTTGCCGAGTTATCTTCAGCCCGGTAGAGGACTACTACTTTCCCATCATAAACAGTAGCAGCGGGATTAAACGTATCACTCGCTTCCCATGCTATTGAGTCCTGTCGCATTGGACAATAGAAAAAGGTAGTAGTGTCAGGAGAAATAATCGGATTAATTCCTTCCGGACGCAGGAAATCTGCCCATGTCCAATCCGGGAATTCTGCTGTTTGCTTCTTCCCGCCACAGGAAGTGATTAATGCGGCAGCCATCAGTAGATAAGCTATGTTTTGTAGTTTTCTTTTCATTTTTACGTTTGATATTATAAATAAGTGCTCTTACAAAATTATCTTATATCATAAATTTATATACCTCGTTGATTTGCTTTAAGGGAAAGAGGGAGGCGTCACTTTAGTTCCCCACTTCACGTCAGGCTTGGACGAGGTAGTGTATTCTATCGTAGCTCCATTATTCAGTTGATCCCAATCGAGCCATGTACTGTCATACGGTTTACCGTTCAGCTTCATGGACTTGATATAAATATTCTTTTCCGAACCGCCTTTTATCACCATATCCCCTTTCTTTAAATGAACTTTCACGGATGAGAATATCGGAGTGTTCACTGTAAAACCTCCCACTCCCGGTATTTCGGGATAAAGTCCAATACAAGCGAATACATACCAAGCCCCCATCGTTCCTAAATCATCATTACCTGGCAGACCATCAATTTTGCTTGAATACTGTTCATTCAATACACGGTTAATAATCTCCTGTGCTTTATAGGGAGTTCCTACCCAGTTGTATATCCAGGGTATGTGGAAGCTCGGTTCATTGCCGGAAGCGAACCAGGCATCATTGTAACCGGCATCCAGACGGGTAAAGAATTCATCCAGACGTTTCTCTGCCGCTGCTTTGCCTCCAATGATTTCTATCAGTCCGGCAATATCGTATGGAACCATCCAAAAATAATTCTTATACGTAGATTCACGGAAATCTTCAGTCAGTGGTTTCCACGAACCATCCGGATTACGTGATTGCAACCAACCGGTTTCCTGATTATACAGATTCTTCCATGAACGTGCGAAATGGAAATAGCGCCAGCTTGCAAACTCTGCTCCTACAGCATGTAAACCAAACTGTCCGATTGCAAAATCTGCAGAAGTATATTCCAGTTGTATAGAAGCATTATAATATCCTTTATCCAAATACTGTTTTAGCCCTGGACGCACTTCGATATTCTGCGACATTGTGCCCGGTTCTTCCGCTCCTTTTCTCATAATTTTCCAAATCGGTTTCGGATCGTAATTGCGGGCACCAAAAGCATAGGCATTGGATATCAGGATGGGAGTTGGATCTCCTTGCATCACGCCGGTCTCTATATTAGCCATCACCCAACGCGGGAAAGCACCACCAGCCTCTTCGGCAAACAATTGGTGAGAAATAACAATATCAGAGGCTACTTCAGGATCAAGGATTGACAATAGTTGAATCTGTGTACGATAAGTATCCCAGTTGCTAAAAGAAGTATAGTGCTTGGAACGGGATTTATGTACCCTGAAGTCCGCCCCCATGTATTCTCCATTCACATCACTGCATACGTTCGGGTGAATGAATGAACGATACAGATGGGTATAAAATTGAGTGGTACGATCCGGATTAGTTCCTTCTACTTCGATCTTACCCAAATAATGATTCCATTTGGATTCAGCCTGATTCTGAATCTGCAGGAAATCCCATCCGGTATTCTCCGCTTTCAGATTTTCGCGTGCATTTTCTACTGATACATAAGAAACCCCAATCTTATATTGGACATTTTTCTTCTTATCTACATCAAAAGTAAAATAGACTCCGGAGTATTCTCCTTCAGCAAAAGTAGTATTCGGTTTCAGTTCATTTCTTTTCCATGTTCCCGACTCCAGCGCATCCGTATCAAACTCTGCCACAAAATAGACTTTATACGGTGTACGGAGTCCACAGAAATTACCGCCTTCTGCATATCCTTCACACTTATTCGGTGCAGTAATAACGATGGCGGCCTGCTCTATCGGAGTTGCGGAAATGCCTCCACCGATAATTACCGTACCATATTGCTGATCTGCCGGATATTCATAACTCGCCATACCGGTCCTTTCAGTTACTGTCAGTTTTGCATGAATATCTTCCTGCACCTTTGCTTCATAATAACCGGCGTGTCCTTTTTCTTCAGAAATATTGATGCGGTAGTTGAGAATATTGTCCGGAGACATCTTCAGTTTACCTTTTACCGGAAAAGTGGGAAAGTTGCCCATGTGTTCGCAACCGCCACCACTCAACTGATTGATGACGAATCCGGAACGTTTGGAAAAATAAGAGGGGGTGAACTGCACCATTCCGTATGGATAGGTAGCTCCGGGATAAAGATATCCCGAAGTCAAACCCACGCCCTTCGTTCCTATCAGGGTATTTACCTGACGGGCATAATTACTCCCGACGTTCTGCGCCGAGAGACTCCCCCACCCTCCAATCAAAACCAATAAAAAACCTGTTAAAATTTTATTTTTCATACTGTATTCTTCTTATATCTTTTTAGTTTCTTATTCTTTCGATAAAGAGAAGGGAGCGGCATACTTCGACGTACATCGTTCTTTATTCGGTTGACTTCCCATTTCAAAACGGATAATTCCTCCGTCTGCTATATCGACGTATCTGATAAAATTCTTATCCAACACACGTCCATTTAAGGTAGCAGACTGGATATAGAGATTCTCTTTACTATTGTTGTTCGCTTCAATCACGAATTTATTACCGTTTTCCATCGTTATAGTAGCTTTCTTAAATAACGGACTGCCAATTACATACTCATCCGTACCCGGACAAACGGCATAAATGCCCAGTGAACTCAAGACATACCAAGATGACATACCACCCTGGTCTTCATCTCCCGGATATCCTCTTTCTGTGGAATTATACAATCTCTCAACAATCTGACGGACCCAATATTGGGTTTTCCATGGCTGTCCGGCATAGCTATATAAATAAGGCATGTGCTGAATGGGCTGGTTGCCATGTGCATACTGTCCCATACCTGCAATCTCCATTTCTTTCATTTCATGGATCACTCCCCTGTAAGTGCCCGGTTTGATAGTGGGGGGAAGGGCAAATACGGAATCTATTTTGGTCGTGAACTTTTGATCGCTCCCGAACAAATTTATAAGTCCCTCCACATCATGGAATACCGACCAAGTATAATGCCACGCATTGCCCTCACAGAAAGGCCCGCCCCACTCCAACGGGTCAAACGGTTCCTGCCATTTACCATCAGCGCCTTTTCCCCTCATAAAACCGATAGACGGGTCAAATACGTTTTTATAATTATACATCTGACGGGCAAAAACTTCCTGATAATGTTTGTTTCCGGTCATCTTAGCCAGTTGGTAGCCACAGAAATCATCGTATGCATATTCCATTGTCTGTGCACTCGATCCCATTGATTCCGGATAAGGAACATATCCCAGTTCAAAATATTCTTTCCAGAAACCACGCCCGTTGGCACCTCCCCAAGGACCTTTATTCATGGCTTCGTGCGCGTATGCTTTTAAGGCTTTCTCCGGATCAAAAGTCCGAATCCCTTTTGCCCACGCATCTGCTAGCAACGAAATGGAATGATTGCCCAGCATCCCTCCAGTTTCTCCCGGTGCTGACCAAGACGGTAACCACCCGCATTGTTCTTGCGCGGCAAGCAAAGCATTCATATAACGTCCCTGCATCGTAGGATGAAGGATATTAGTCAATGGAAATTGAGAACGGAAAGTATCCCAGAAGCCATTATCCGTATACATATATCCATCGTACACTTTACCGTCATAAGGACTATAGTAATAAGGTTCTCCATTTGCTTTACGCTCATAGAATTTGCGTGAGAAGAGATTGGCACGGAACAGGCAGGAATAGAAAGTCTTCATCTGTTCGTCTGTTCCCCCTTCTACCTGAATTCTATTCAATAATTCATTCCACGTTTTATGTCCACGTATTTTAGTGGCTTCCAAATTCTTATCCTTACCCAACTCGTCGTTAAGCGTAACCACAGCTTGTTCTGCACTGATATAGGAAGAAGCAGCTTTCGCTTGTACTTTCGAGCCTTTTTTAAATTTGATATAAGCGCCGTAACCTTTGCCTTCTCCTTCCAATTTTCCGGAAAACACCTCATCTTTCTGATTTTCCCATACGCCATAATCTTCAAATGCTTTATCGAACTGCACGATGAAGTAGCTACGGAATGTCTTGGAGTTGTTTACAAAACGCTGGTTATTCACCCAACCGGATATTTGTCTTTTTACCGGATCAATTTTAATTTCGCTCATATCCGTATATCCGTCAATCACCAGATAAGCGTCTCCGGTAGAGGGATAGGAAAAACGCAAATGCACGCCGCGGGTAGTCGGAGCCATTTCGGTAGTAATGCCATTATTGAGCGTTACTTTGTAATAATGGGGCTTGGCTATTTCATTGTCATGACTGAACTTCGTGGCCCGTTTATTCTGATTCACAACCAATTCTCCTACCATCGGCATAAAGGAATATACAGCATAATCACTCATCCACGGGCTGCATTGATGAGATTGACAGAATCCCCTGATATTATCGACTGCATATTGATATTTCCAGCCTTCTCCGTTCTTTCCTGTTTGTGCAGACCATGTATGCATGGCATAAGGCATACCTGTGGTAGGGTATGTATTGCCATAACTCAAGCCGAAATGAGAGTCGGTACCTTGCAATGTATTGACATACTGCACGAGATCCTTCATTTGGGCATATATACCTGTTGAGAAGAAAGAAAAGATTACTAAATAAATAAATTTGTTCATGTTTTTTTATTTGCAATTATACAATTTCGATTAATAAACACATAAAGCTTTCACTTATCATTGTATTCGTCCACCTTTAATGCGCTTCTATACTCATCCAGCCGTTTTTGCAAGCGTTGCTGTACTTTTTTATACTTTAAATCATCATAAAGATTATTCAGTTCATTCGGGTCCTTCTTCAAGTCATACAACTCATTGCAATCCAATGGATCTTTCTTTGTACCATAAAAATGGATCAGCTTGTAACGACTATCACGGACCCCGTCGTGACGACGGACTTTGTGTTGGGCAGGATAATCGTAATAATGATAATAAATATCCCGGCGCCATTTTGCAGGTATCTTTCCACTCAACAAAGGAAGCAATGAATTGCCAACCATATAATGAGGTTTCTCAATCCCGGCCGCATCCAAAATGGTGGGAGCATAATCTATATTTTGAACTAAAGCATTACATTTACTATTTTCTTTTTTCTGAGGATAATATATGATCAGCGGTGTCCGGAAAGACTCCTCATACATAAAACGCTTATCGAACCACCCGTGCTCTCCCATATAAAAGCCCTGATCGGAAGTATAAACAATCATCGTATTTTCCATCAAATCATGTGCTTCCAAATACTCCAGCAAACGTCCGACTTCATCGTCAATAGATTTAATACACCGAAGATAATCTTTGAGATATTCCTGATATTTCCATTTTTTCATATCCGCCCCGGCAGCTTTCTTTTTCATAAAATCCGCATAACGTTTCTCATAAGCCGCTTCCCATTGACCGCGTTCTTCAACATTCATTCGATTGATAGACGCCTGCATCCCCTTAACATTCCATTCTTTATTGTAAGGTGAAGTATCTTTCAACTGATTTAGTTTGAGATCGTAGACAATTGTCATGTCTTTATCAATCTGCATTTCCTGTTCATTGGCAGGCCTACAACGTGTATTATAATCATCATCAAAAGTATCCGGATATGGAAATTCGGCATTTTCATAAAGATGGAGATATTTGGGTTCCGGCATCCAATTTCGATGAGGCGCTTTGTGGTGGACGAGCAGACAAAACGGCATGGATGTATTACGATGTTCCAAAAAGTCAATGGCATAGTCGGTTGTCAATGTCGTTGCATAGCCCTCACGCCTAACATACTTTCCATTCGTATCTTTGCTTTTAAACTCCGGATGATAATATGCGCCTTGATCCCACAAGACTTGATAATAATCAAATCCTTTGGGTTCACAACGCATATGCCACTTACCAACAACCGCTGTCTGATAACCATTTTGCTGTAAAATCTCCGAGAAAAAAGTCTTGGTTGTATCCACATTACCAAAAAGAGTCCGTTGACCATTCTGGTGACTATACAATCCGGTCATCAAACACGCACGCGAAGGAGTGGAAAGAGAATTTTCCACAAATGCTCGTTGAAAAAGCATTCCCTTGGCTGCCAAACGATCCAGATTTGGTGTGGGAGCCAGTTTGCCCAAAGGTCCGCCATAAGCACTGATTGTTTGATAAGAATGATCATCCGTCATAATATAAACTATATTCATTTTCGACTCCCTGTCATTCTTTCCATACCCCCACAAGCTATTACATAATAAAAGCGGAACAAAAAAAGCGGTTGGTTTCATAATTCTTGCATTCATTAATATTAATTTTTGAGAATGTTCTAAAATAGTGTTTTTGAGCCCTTATCATTTACCACTATAAGTGATTCCCTGCCAATCATCGGTACGGAAAGGCGATGCAGGAAGATTAGCGCCGTTATATAAATTACAGATCGGATTATCCGCCCACGCATAACGCACTGCTATCGGGAAAGAGACTTCCGGAGAAGAAACTACAACCGAATTCCCGTCAATCACAGCATCAGCCCAATGAAACTTACGATCGACTCCGGAAATAGTAAATCCTTTCAGAACTTCATTATTCTTTGTTTTCAGCCCTCCGTTTGTATGCTTAAAGTAAATACGTATCTTATTGCCTTCAATCCGGTAAGTATCATACATAGGACCGGAGTATGGTATTTTTTCTCCATAGGTTTGTGCCCGTGCAACTAATGCCAGACGTCTTCCCACTTCCTGTTTGTTCTTCGGATGAATATCAAAAGCATCGCCTATATCAATTGTTACAGCCATGCCTGTGTTTGCAAGATGTAAAGTTCTTGTTTGTGCTTCTCGCAGTTCTGCCCAAGTTGCATCCACCGGAGCTGTTTGTTGAGCTGTAAAATTAGCTAGCTGCACCATATAAAAAGGAAAATCATATCCCCAGCGATCCCGCCAGTCTTTTATCATTAATGGCATCAATTCACGATATTGATATGCCCGTCCCGTATTAGCTTCTCCTTGATACCAAATCGCTCCCTTAATGGCATAAGGAATAAGGGGATGCAACATTGCATTGAACAGAAAACCGGGAACATTCGGTTCATTAGCAGTATTAACCGGCATGTGTGGTATATCCTTCATAGTCAAAGAAACCTGATACTTCCAATTACCGGCCAACTGCATATCATCTGTTTGAGAACGCTGAAGAGAAATGCTCCCCGGACTACCGTTAATACCACCCGTGCCACCTGTATCCATTACCCGCACAGCAATCACAGCCTTTCCTTTCTTAACCAATTCTTTCGGAATTTTATAACTTCTAGGAGTCATCCATCCTTCTGTATGCCCCACTTGCACACCATTAAAGTAAGTAAAATCATTGTCATCAATTACTCCCACATTCAGCGTCAGCTCTTTATTAGCCCAGTTAGCCGGAATATCTATCGTTTTTCTAAACCAAACAATACCATTAAAGCCTGCCAATCCCTGTTCTTGCATCAAACCGGGCACTTTCATTGTTTTCCAAGAGCTATCCTCCAAATCGGTAGCTGCCCATACAGCTTTACCATTTATAAATCCTTTATCGATCTTCTCAATATTCTTTTTCCAGTCTTCTATATCCGAATGAAATTTCTTTTCACGTTCTTCCTTGGTTACCGGAAGCCCATTCAACACCTCTAATTTCTTTTGCATATCCGGCATTGTTGCCAGCGCTTCTTTACTCGTCCAGGTCTCTATATACGTACCTCCCCAAGATGTGTCAATCAGTCCGATTGGCACATTCTGATACTTATGCAAATCACGTCCGAAAAAATAACCGGCCGCCGAAAAGTCTGCCACACTTTTTGACGAACAAACCTGCCAGCCATTTTCCGTAGCCTTAAGTCTATCACCAGGAACAGGGCTTATCGCCTTTTCTACCAATAGAAAACGGATATTGGGATAATTTTCCGCTTTCATCTTTTCTTGTTGATAGTTCAGAACCTTTCCCCATCCTTCTACCTGCATTTCCATATTGGATTGACCGGAACAGATCCAAACTTCACCGATCATCACATTTGAAAGCTTCACCTTCTTTCCGTCAGAAATTGTAATTTCATAGGGTCCCCCAGCAGCGGGAGTAGTTACTTTGATATTCCATTTTCCTTGTGCATCAGCCTGAATTGTGTATGTCTTCTGATCCCATGAGGTAATAATTTCTATTTTCTTATTAGGCTTACTCATTCCCCAAACAGGAGCTTCTGTTTTCTGTTGCAATACCATATTATCCGAAAACAAAGGTGACAATTTTACCTGTGCACAAACATTAGTAACAAACAATAGATACCACAAAACACATACTAAAACTTTTTTCATTTCTATTCTTCATTAGTTATATAATATATGACGAACAAAACTCTGTTTACCGTTAATCGATCCACTTTATCCTAAGAATTAAATAATCAAAAAAAGAACCATTTCTTTTTTTGTAGAAAAATGGTTCTTTCATTTTCTTATCCGAACAAGCAAGAATTATTCATCGTAAACCTTCTCCCAATTATAAACACGATAGAAGTAAGGACGATAAAAATCCGCACTACCAACTGCATTAAAGTTATCTCCAAAATCTTTTGCGTCAGTATTTGTAGAGAAAACCAACTCGCCATTGCGTGATAAATGAGGATGTAAGTTTACCATATATAAATTCTTATAAGTGCGTTCACCAAGTTTATCTAACAAATCCGGGAGTCCGAACAGTCTTTTGCAATCAACAAAAGGTCCATACGGTTTATCACTTCGGAAAATATACATTTCACGTCCAAACCATTTAGCTTGTGCAAACATATAATAGGTATCTCCTTTCTTAATTACCCACGGCATACTGCAATCTGTATCCTGAATTCTGGATCTTTTAACCTCTGACTCAGTAGGATAAGTAGTCTGCCAAGAAAAATTTCCTTGTTCATCACTTACATAATATTCCCATGGGCTAGTAAGATCATGTCTAGCCGTACGGGCCACCAACATATCATAATTATTATATGAACCATACAAATAAATATGACCGTCTTCATCTTCCCATAAAGTAGAGCCATATCCATATATATCAGCATCATTAAAATGGTGATCGGCATTAATCAGCTTCATATAACTATCATCACCGGGGGTTCCCTCCAAACTGTAAGTTGCCAGACAAATCCCCTCATGCCTCATCAAAGCTTGCTGGTTTGTATTATCTACTCCATTCCAAAGTACTTGTAACTGATTATTACATACAGTAGCATCACCTGCCCAATATAGCCAATCCTGATCAATCTCTCCTTTCTGCACCTCCTCTTCACTCAAACTGGCTTTCGGATGACGTATATGAGTGCGTGCCTGATAATAGCGAGAGGCAGCAGGATCAGTCGTTTGAACAAAATCAGCTAACCACACCAGATTTTCCTCCTCATCACCAGGAGTTTGCACCATAATAGTGTTACGTGGAAAATTCACTTTATTTCCATCACGCGACCTGTTTTCTCCATCTACAACTCCATACCAACTATCATTAAACGACCAAAATGCATTCCCATCAGGCAACAGGGTCGTCAACACACCGTCACCTCCATTCCAACCTAAAGTCCGAGTAAATAATTTATCATACTTTTTATCCTTAAAAGCCATCACATAACCGTTAGTCTCCATCAGTTCTAATTCCCATGTCGGCTTAATAGTATTCAAAACCGCTTCTTGCGCTTCTTCCTGAGGAGTACTTTTATATTCTAAGGGAACTGCTTCAAATTTATCACAAGCTCCTAATATACCACACAACAAAAGGAGTGATAAAATCTTTCTATTTTTATATCTATCCATATTTATGTCCGTTTAATCATTAAATTAGAATGTTAATTGTACACCAAGATTCACTACCCGCTGATTCATATAAGCATCACCCGCTGTATTGGTTTTTATTTCAGGATCTTGTTGATATTTATCATAACCTGTAAATGTCAGCAAGTTATAAGCATTCACATAAAAACGAATATTATCCACATACTTAGGCAACACCTTCTTAGGAAGTTGATATCCTAAATCAATAGTCTTCAAACGAATATACCAAGCATTAATCAACCAGAAATCAGACATGTAAGTACTTGCACTATTTATTGTAGAAGGGTTGGTCGTCAAACGAGGGAAAGTTATTTCTTCTCCATTTTGATAACGTTCCAATGTCCAACGTCCGGTATGAATAGGTTGGAACTGACTCTTGAACGATTCTATACCAGTACCATTGATTGCAAAACTATAGTCGAATGAACCTTGAAATAATACATTAAAACTGAATCCTTTCCAATATCCTCCGATTGACCAGCCCAAAGTAGTAGTAGGCAAATTGGGTTTACCAATGGCTCCCTTATCAAAATCATCAATAGAGCCATCACCATTCAAGTCGGCATACTTCAAGTCACCCGCCTGAACCGGAATATCCGTATAAGGCACTGCCGGAGCTTTAATTGTAGGATCGGTTTTGGCAGCATTTATCAATTCGATATCTTCCGGCGTATAATAACCTATCCATTGATATCCAAACGGTTGATTCAAAGGCTTTCCTGTTTCCGCTAACCAAGAATATTTTTGTTGAGCCTCAGCCTTAAAATCAACTTTATTCTTTGCATAAGAGAATACTAAACTTGTATTAAAATCGAACTCTCCAAAACGATCTTGATAACCAATTTGCCCGTCAAAACCTTGGTTAGTAGTCCTTGCCACGTTACTCGGAGCATATCCTATACCTATTATCAAAGGAACATCGGCACGTGTCACCAATTGATCATAACGTTTATCTAAGAAATAATCAAGAGTAAACGAAACTTTATTGAATAAATTCATATCCAAACCGATATCAAGCTTTTTAGCCTTTTCCCAAGTTACACTAGGAGTCCCCAAATCGCCTTCTTTTATCACCGGTGTATCACCTGGATAATCACCAAAAGGATAATTACCATTCTCTTTATACACTTGCTCGTACAAATAGCGATTGCCTGCCGCTACATCTGATCCTACCAAACCATAAGAAGCTCTTATTTTCAATAGTTGAACATTTTTTTCCAGCCAATCTACGTTTTTAAAGAAATTCTCTTCCGAAATAGCATAACCGATACCGATAGCCGGGAAAAAACCAAAGCGATTATTTTTACCGAAGCGATCTGTTCCATTATAAGCCATATTAAGATCAATCAAATATTTGCTCTTATATTTATATCCCATCGTCAAAGTATAACCTTCAAAGTTGTTAGGAACTGCTGCATCTTTTTCATTGGTCGTGCTTTGACGATTATATAAGAACATAGCGTTCACATCATGGTTTCCATTAAAAACACGTGCATAATTTAATGACGCTTGGATATTCAGGTCTTTCGTCGCCCGTTCCGTTCCACTAGTCACTGAATATGTTCCATAATCATATTTTTTATTGGGATTGATCTCATATTGATCAGATGACGAATTATAATGATAGGTAGGATAATCTCCACGATGCACCTGACGATAATTTTCATCTACACTCGAATAAGCCAAACGAAAATTAGCAGCAAGTCCCTGTGTCAGAAAATCCATTTTCCAAGTAGCCCCATACAGAATATTATTATCATTACGACGAGTACGCTTATAACCTTCATTTGCCAAACGAGCATTCAATGTAGGTTTATACCCTTCCGTATCACTCAAATAAGCATAAGAACCATTAGGATTTAGTACCGGAGCAGAATAAGGATGCATTTTGGAAAAATCGTAAATTTCACCCGTTGCATTCATATTGCAAGGTTCATTAATATTCATAAAACGTGAAGATACATCCAAACGCATATTTAAATTATCCGTCACATCAAAATCTATATTAGTACGATAGTTAAAACGGCGATAGAAATAGTTGGAATTTACATCATTTTCCTTTGTTCCAAAATCTTTCACCATACCATCTTGGGTAAAATAGCCGGCAGAAACAAAATATCTTAGTTTTTTAGATCCTCCGGAAATATCCACATTCACGTTCTCCTGAAAAGCACTTTTCTTAAAAATCTCATCATACCAGTTTACATCCGGATGACCATAAGGATCAGTATGATCTCTGAAAGCCATTATATCTTGTTTAGAAAACAACCTGGGCATACCATCATTTTCATAAGCTTCATTCACCAGGATAGCCGTATTATATGAGTTCAAAAAGTCGGGAGTACGGACCGGTGTCTGTATACCTCCTTCCAAACGCACATTGATTTGTGGTTTCCCTTCTTTTCCTCTTCTTGTTTTCACAACCAATACTCCATTGGCACCTTTAATACCATAAATAGCAGTTGTCGAAGCATCTTTCAAGATTGAAATACTTTCAATTTCGTTTACATTGATTTGCGACAATTGTTCGTATGTATACTGTACGTCATCTACAATAATCAAAGGTTTATTGCCATCGGCATTCAAAGAACTTACACCACGAATAAAAAAATCAGAAGCATCCTTACCTGGCTGCCCGGAGGACTGCTGACTAAAGAAACCGGGCAACTTTCCTGTCAAAGCATTTTGTAAACTACTCGTTGGCACATTGCGAATTTCACGTGCCTGTATACCGCTTACCGCACCCGTCAGTGTGATACGTTTTGCCTTACCATAGGCCACTACGACCACTTCGTCAAGGTCTGTCTGGTCGGGAGTTAACTCCACATTCCAAGATGTCTGGTTTCCAACTTTCAACTCATGCCTCTTAAAACCGACATACGTGAATACCAATATATCTCCTTTATCCACTTTCAACTGATAATTACCGTCAAAATCCGTAATTGTACCAATTGTAGCATTTTTTACCTTTACATTTACTCCGGGAAGCAATTCACCATCAGTAGAAGAGACTTTTCCTTTTACTGTCAACGATTGCGCTAAAGCAAACGTAAACAGGTTTATACTTAATAATATTAAAAATATTCTTTTCATAACATATTACCAATTCGGGTTTTGAATCATATTTCCATTCTTTATCACTTCAGAATACGGAATTGGATAGAAGTAACGCTTCGTATCAAATTCAGCAGAAAGCACATTCACTTCATTATAGATTGTTTTATTACCAACAACCTGAATATTCAAACCTTTTAAAGGTTCTTTGAAAATATCCTCCGCTATTCTCCAACGGCGAATATCCCAATAACGCTGTTCTTCAAACGCCATTTCAATTCTTCTTTCGTTACGGATAATTTCACGCATCTCAGCCGCATCATAATTCTGAGGAGCAGGCAATCCGTAATAATTTTCATTTCCAGGCTCGATGCCGGCTCTCTTACGTAACTGAATAAGACTATTTAGCACTTCTTTGTTGTCAATCGTACCGCCTGCCAAAGCCACTTCATTCAATGCTTCCGCATAATTTAGCAACACTTCACCATAGCGATACATTACCCACAAATGAATATTGTCCTCATAGTTACTTGACGTCTGATAATCTTTCATAAATTTCGCCATATAATAACATGTTCGGCTATATTGCGCTCCCGAAGGGTTATGTGTTCCACCTACTTGCGTATCAAGAGTTGTATTCAACCAGCGAGAACCATGATGTAATATCGTAAAATCCAACCGAGGATCACGATTCTTAAACGGATCATCTACCGAAGTTGAAACATATTTAGTACCATCTTTCATTAAAAATGATTCCACTAAATTCTGCGTCGGATTGGTATTTCCATTGCCTAAAGAGTTGCCTGAGAATCCTAAAGGCCCATTGGCTGTTTCTATACTTTTATTTTTACCTACCGGGCGGAAAAATATTAATTCAGGGTTATTTCCACCATAAAAATCCACAAAAATATTGCGATAATCCTGAGCTAAATTCAATGTGCCTTTTCCTTTCGGACCATATTGATCTATCAAATCTTTAGCAGCCTGAGCAGCTAAGTTCCAACGTCCACTATCATAAGAAGGATAGCCTATCAATTCATTTCCAGCCTCTAAAGGTTTCTCATTGAATAAAGGACTAGCTGCATACAACAATACTCTAGCTTTCATCGCCAAACAAGCCTCTTTGGTAGGAGCATGTGCAAATTCTGTGGCATCCGCCATCGGTAATGACCGAAGATCATCTTTTATTTCATCCAATTCACGCACAATATAATCAATGCATTGAGCAAATGTATTTCGCGGAAGTTGGACATCATCTCCCAATACATATACATTATCACCTATCAAAGGCACACCTCCATAACGTTTCACCAGCTCAAAATAAAAATGTGCTCTTAAAAAACGAGCTTCTGCCTTCATCGTATAGTTCAATGGTTTTGTTTCTCCCAGTGCATTGATATATGTCAAATTAAAAGGCACCACATCTATATTATTAATCAAAATATTCGCTTTGCGAATTCCTTGATAATATCCTCCCCATTCCATATCTGTCAGACGGGACACCGCCGAATACCGTCCCATGAATAATTTATAGATTTCAGGTTCGTTATTATTAATAGATATAGCGTCGTCCGAAGCCGCATCCAAAAAATCTCCATTTATACGATTATATCCACTAGGTAAATGTTCATAATAGATATTGTTCAGAAAATATCGAGCTTGTATCCCTGCCGAATCTGCTTTTGAGAACAAATAATCCAGTGTAAAATGTTCTACCGGTTCCTTTTCATATCCATCATTACAAGCCGATGCCATGAACAATAACCCCACTCCTAAAAATGTTAAATATTTATTTCGTATCATATAGTAATTCATTAAAATCTGATATTAATACCTGTACTAATGCAACGTTGCAAAGGATAACTAGTAAAACCAACCTCCGGATCAACTAGCTCACATGCAGATTTTGTAAACAGATTCTGCCCATTAACAAATATTTTCAAGCGTAATCCTCCCAAGTAGTTATTACAGAATGAATCAGGTAAGCTATATCCTAAACTGATATTCTTCAAACGGATAAAGTTGCCTGAACGTAACCAAAATGAAGAATTCCAGCCATTACCTCGATTATATCCGTTTCCACCAGCAGTCAATCGTGGAAATGTTGCAGTCTGTGCAGTTTCCGGTGTCCAACGTCCTAACATGTTTTCATACGCTTGTCCGTAATAACGACCATTTGTTTGAAACCCTTCCAATAAAGTCCAATCCTGCAAATAAAGATCACGATTATAAGCACCTTGCCAAAACATAGAAAACTCCAGCCCCCGCCATTCAAATCCTAAATCAATACCGAAATAAGAATAAGGTTTATCACCTCCAATAACTGTACGGTCAAATTCATTAATTACTTTATCATCATTCAGATCTTTATACTTAATATCACCAGGCTGGATGTTTTCGAAGCCTTCAATCACCGGACTTCTTTCAATCTCCTCTCTAGTTGTAAAAAATCCATCAGCTACCAATCCGTAAATAGCTCCTGCAGGACGCCCTGTTTGACGTAGATACTCCTCCGGAACTTCTTGTTCATCCATATAAAGTAGTTTACTTTGTTCGCAACTCCAGTTGGCTGATACATAATAATTAAAATCATTTATACGATCTTGATAAGTAATAGACAAATCTCCGCCAAAGCGACGTACTTTTCCTATGTTCTCCATCGGATAAGATTGTCCAATCAATTCAATGCTTTTACCTCTATTCTGTAATAAATCAAAATATTTATCATTATAATAGTCCGCCGTAAATTTCAGACGATTATTAAACATAGCCAAATCTATTCCCAAATTCCATTTATATGCTTTTTCCCAAGTCAAAAAAGGATTAGCCAAAGGAGCATTTTCTGTTGTCACATTTCCCAAATATGACATTTGCGTCCCTAACGGATAACCGGCATTTCCGATATGTGAGAATGTTTGCTGATACATATAATATCCCGAGTTATCTATACCATTGCCCGTTTTACCAAATACTCCACGTATTTTCAATTGATTAAGCCAATCAGCACTCTCCATAAAGTTTTCGTTGCTGATATCCCACCCTAAACCAAACGCATAGAAAGTTCCCCACCGCTTGCCGGGAGCATAACGATTGTAATAGCTTTCACTTAGAGCTGCTTGAACAAAATATTTCTTTGCATAGTCATAAGCTACATCTGCTATAATATTGGAAGGTAACTGAGGTAAGTCATAATTTATTAATGTATTACGAGTATCCCCCATTAAAGTAGCCTTCACTCCATGCGGTCCAAAATGACGATTGTAATCTACAGCAAACTGACCATACATTTGCTGATAGCTAGTTACCGAATAAAATTTATTGATCTGTGAATCACTTGTTCCGTACTGAGTATATGCTTCATTCCCCCCTTTATCCAAACTATAAGAATACACCGGAGCACGTTTACTACGCTCCGTATACGAACGGTTTTGAATAGAAATATTTCCAACCAAACGTGCCGATAACCCTTTTACTAACTTATTAAAATCATATTTTAAATTAATTCCCCCTGCCATATCACGAGCAGTATCCATAATATAACCGGAATTAATGGCTTGTGACATTAAGTTATTATCAAATGTCACATTCCCCCCCCATGTCCCATTCGGATTCTTAACCGGATAAGCATTGTTAGGAGTAGTATAAATTCCATTCAGCAAATTACTGTAGTTCACCCCCGGCTGATTTCCATCTTCCACGCGACCCAACAAAGTTACTTTAGCAGTAAAGTCATCGGTAATATTGATATTCACTTTTGAAGAAATCATATAACGAGAAAAAGACAAATTGGTGTCATGAGCATCACTTTCCGTCGGATTCGAAAATAATCCCTTTTCACCCATATAGCCTACACTAACAAAATATTGTGCAAACCTGTTACCCCCAGCCACATTTAAATTGTAAGATTGAGTAGTAGACGTCTTATTTAAAATTTCATCAAACCAATTTACATTAGGATGTGTATACGGACTAGATTGCGTACGGAACTTATTGAAATCATCGTAGGTATAAAACGGTTCCTTTCCGTCATTCTGTAATGCCTCATTCAGCAAATAAGCATATTGATGCGCTGACAAAGGGTTAGGAGTTTTAAGAGTACTCTGCACTCCAAAACGTCCGGTAAAGGATAACTGAAAACCTTGCTTAATAGGTTCCTTAGTGGTGATTACCAATGCTCCTCTCGAACTACGCATACCCAAGAACATGGATGACAAAGCATCTTTTTGAATGGAAACTGACTCAATAGCATCCGGATCTATTGAATAAAGTTCCCGTTGTATTCCATCAATTACTACTACAGGAGCTATACCACGCGAACCAACATTAAACTCTGTATTATCACTATAAAAGCCTTCCCCAAACACAGGAATATTTCCTATAATACCACTTGTTGAGTTAGCAGAAGTCTGATGAACACGTGCTCCTCTGTATTGAGTAATATTCAGCCCCGCTAAACGCCCCGCTAAAGCCGGAAGAATAGTAGTCCCCATCATAGATGACAGTTTGTCTGTATAAACAGTAGATGCTGAGCCTAAAAAACTATCTTTATCTTTTTTCTCATAAGGGCCATTGAAAGTCTGTCTATCTTTAACAAATTGCTCATCCAATGTTACTTTAAAAACACGCTCAGTATTCTTCAATTTGTTCACTCTTACTTCCTTATGTAGGAATCCCGGATGTGACAAACGCAATATATCACCTTTCTTTAATTGGAATTTAAAAACACCATCAACACCCGTTATTACTCGAAAATCACTATTTTTCATCGTTACCGTTACATCCGATACCGGATTACCATATTGGTCAACTACCTTTCCGGTAATATCAGCATACTTACTCATTTCCTGTGCCGATACATTCGGAGTTAATATCCCCAAAAACATGCACATCGTAAGCAATGCGAAATAAAACCAGTCATTTCTTTTAATTACTATATTATACATATAATTTCCTATCATTTAATATTAATAAAAACATAAATACTGACAGCTTTATTCACAAATAAGTTCGTAGCTGAACGGTTGTTCTTCTCCTTCTATCTCACCTCCCTGAGCAGCTATTTTATCATCGGTACCGGTAATATTAATTGTACCGTCTTCATTTGTGAATATATAATCAATTCTGGTGATAACTTCTCCCTCAGGAATACCAAAAAATCCTGCCGGCCAAATAGTCAAATTATAGGTTTCGCTAAATACTCGGTCTTCCTTAATCATCAATGTTTTTTCACTCCTCTCATCTACCGAATAAACATTGCCATTATCTGTATATGCCGTGGCTTCCATATAAATGGCATCAGCCTTCACAAGATCATTGGAATAAATATCACCTAAAAATGAAAACGTCACATAATCATCTTGTAATGCCGCCAGTGGTTCTACTCTATTAAAATGGAAAGAACAAAAATCTGTTATTCCGCCATCTCCTTCCACTACTTCAAAGCATTGGGCACCAGGACTATATTTCTTATATTCCTCCTTTTGCGGAAAATCATCTTCCGCAAAATTGATAAAGAAAGCTGGTTTAAAACGCAAATTTTTAGGACCAGTTTTACATCTCAAAGTAATAGTAAAACTTGCCTTGTCATGTTGTTTGATAGAATATATTTTATCAGTACGAAAAGCTACCCACTCCATATCATTCAACACATTCGTGCTAACTCCATATTCTGCCATCAATAGCTCTGCCCAAGGTACGGTTGCATTCTTTGGTACCAATTTAGTATCTACCGGAGACATTGGTAATGAAGTGACCCCATCTTCCACCCCATCAGCAATGTAAGTTACCGTAGTATTTTCACGTGCATTCCAACTTTTAGGAACCAATATAGCTACCAAAAATCTCTTCGTTTCACCTCCGGCAGCATCAATATGACCTTTCACTGTAAAGGTAGCAACTTCTCCTGCCTTCACCCAATAAATCGGCTCTTCTTCTGTACCTTGATTAAGATTAATGGAGTCAAGATAAACACACCCAACCATTATAATTGTCATCAATAACAGAAGAACTCCCAAAGCATAACTTCTATTTTGTTGTTTACTATTTGTTTTCATAAGATTATATTAAAGCGTTATTCTATTACTTGTTTAAAAGTATAAACATAGGTGTTAGTATGACATCCCGGACTTAACTTTATTGTCAATCGGCGTTTCCCGTCCACTGTCGAAAATCCAATTTCAGTCTTTACTTCTTTATTCATCCCTTCTTCTTCAAATACAAGATGAAATGGAAACTGTGGATCATCTACACTCCATTTCCCTTTATTTTTTACAATGAATGGCAGATAATTTTTTATTTCATAAGTATTGTCTTTTTTCAATATAATATGAAAAGCACTAAAATCCATATACTCTGTAATGTCTATTCCATTTCGAAAAACAGTAGCTAATTGCCAATTACCATCTATGTACTTAACCGTCTCCGAATAACTTCCAGGCGTCATTTCATCTTTAAATGTGTCGCAAGAACTGATAATCACAGTTAATGCCAGAAATGCCGCAATCGCAAATTGCATATTCAGTCTCATATTTCTGTTTTTTTGATTATTCATAATAAGGGTTTTGAAGCAAATCGTCACTCTTTACAGTCTCTTTATAAGGAATAGGGAAGAAATACATAGCTTCTCGGAAAGTATGTTTACGTACTTTTACCTTCTCTCCCTTTTCAATACCATTAGTACTTCTCGTAATTTTATAACCATGCATCTGTTGATTCTCTGTTGTCTCTGCAATCATCCAACGACGTACATCGAAGAAACGATGTCCTTCAAAAGCTAATTCAATACGACGTTCCAAACGAATAGCTTCTTGCATCTTTTCATAGTCACTTTCTATACCTTCCTTTAGCCCATATCTCCCGTCACTTCCAGGGTCAATTCCAGCGCGCTCCCGAAGCGTTCTCAATACTTCATAAGGGCTTACAACATGTCCATCCAGAATTTCTTTATGATTCGGTCCATAATATTCATTAGCAGCTTCTGCATAGTTCAACAAAATTTCGGAATAGCGAATTAAGTCAAAGGCTTGAGAAGTACTAATCCAATGATTACCAGCTACCCCACGATGACTAAATTTACGAATATAATATCCTGTCGGTGTGCCCGCCCCAAAAGCATCAGAAGTACTTCCAGCACCCACATGCGTATAAATAGTATGATTCCGGTCCCCGGCACTATTTAACTTTGATCCATGCCATACTACCGTATTAGCCAAACGTGGATCCCTCCCCTCAGCCGGTTTCAATGGATTATAAGTATATTTACTAGTGAGATCATCTATGTTTTTTCCATCTTTCATTGGAAATTGCTCTACTAAATCATGATAAACATAGCCACCGTTACCATCCCCTCCACAGCTTGGAGGCCCAAACAAAGCTTCACGTTCCTTGCCAGCAGCTGTAGGTCTATATTCAAATAACATTTCACAATACGTTCCATCAGGATAAGTAATCCCGTCTCCAGCATCAGACACATTATAAAAGTCATTATTATGGAAGATTGCATAAAATCCCCAACCCGGTTCAGAATTACCTTTTTCATCTTTATGGTTGGAGTAAATTGAAAAAGTATTCATCTTAATCACATCAAGAGCAGCATCAGCTGCTGTTTTCCAACGTTCTTTATTATATTCTAGATGACCAATCAATTCTTTTGGAAAACCTGCTGACTTTCCAAAATCACTACCATTGAATAATTTACTGGCTTCATACAAACGAACGCGCGAAATTAATCCTTTACATGAACCGGCAGTAGCACGTCCTGTATTTATTCCTCGAAACTTATTAGGCAAATCACGAGCCGCCAACTCACATTCATTAACAATATATTCTACACAATCAGCATACGTATCACGACTAGTTTTCATATCATCATCCACCTCATATATATTATCGCCAATTAGAGGAACTCCACCATAATGACGTAATAACATAGCGTAATACCATGCTCTCAAGAAACGAGCTTCTGCTTTATACTGCTGCTTTACAGATTTAGTTATCGGACTGCCATCCACATATCTCATGAACACATTCGCACGCCGAATATTAACATAGGCAATCTTCCACACATCATCCTCCTTTACATTTACCGGATTAATCGTCCCGGTAGCAAACATCACATCATTAGTCACATCAGAAACAACTTTGTATGCTGCTTCATCACACGCAGTTTGTAAGCCTCCATGTTGAGTTACCCAACCCATAAACTCAGTCTTGTAACGGTTTGGTTTAACATCATAGCCCACGTTGGTATAAATTTGCGAAAGGAACCTCGCTGTATATGCACTGTCAGCGAATACCGTTTCCCGATCAAGGTTTATCGTTTCTACTTGTTCCAAATTAGAAGTACAAGAAGAAATCGCAAATGTACCTGCAATAAATAAGCACAAAAACACAACTTTTTTCATATTACTAGAAATTATTAATGAAATCTTATTATAATTTTATATTATGACGATTAAATAAATACATACCACTAAAAGAATATATGTATTTTCTGATCTTGTATATCTATTATCACAGAAACTAGATTATAGAGACTTTTCAAATCATCTTTCTAATGCCGTCTGAATACTGGAAGTAAGCAGATAGCTTGTCCCAGTTATCCCGCTAGGATTTAATAACAATAGGATAGTCTTCTCCCTATTTAAGTTCCAGATTATCCAGTTCCATTTCGGCTTGTTCCTTGCTTACAGCCTGATAAACAAGCTCAAGGTCTTTCATGAATTTCTTTTGATTCTTGCTGATCACATACTTAATGGAGTTGCGGTTCTGGTGAACAATACAAGCCTAGACAGTTGTTTCAGGAAAAACACTTCTAATGGCATCCGAAAAACCTGTCAGGTTATCCGTACAAGCAATAAGAATGTCTTTTACGCCACGGGATTGTATGTCACTCAAACAAGAGAGCCCAAAGTTAGCACCTTCGCTTTTAGAGATATACATCCCTAATAAATCTTTATGTCCATCAGGGTTAATACCGATGATATTGTAAATAGCCCGCGTTACAGGGCGATTCTTTTCATCCATTACTTTGTAATGAATAGCATCCGTCCAGACAATAGCATACACACTTTCTAAAGGCCGGCTGCGCCAGACCTGAATTTCCGGAAGAACGCGATCGGTGATGGAACTGATGGTCTCAGCGGATACGCGATTACCAAGAGAACGTTCATGATCGTCCATGTGGACATCCATTTCGCCTTAAAGGGCGGCATTGAGGATGCTTTCCAATAACGGAGCAAAAGTACCGTCTTTGCCTAACAAGGATTTACCAAACTTAAGCTGTTCCAAAGCCTTGTTTTTGATCTCTTCAAAATTGAATTCTTTGCTCATAAAAAAAACTATGTTAGTAAAGATATTAATTTTATTCGTTACTGACACTGTTTAAATTACAGTCTCCAGCGGCTTACTAGAGAAGATTTTCAAATTTCATTTCTCATATTCTCATAATACACCTGATAACAATCTATGAATCAATAACATAACAGTATGAGGAATAAGACATAAAATGGTGTTTCTCATACTATTTCCATCATTTATGCCTAAAAACGATGCATTTCTCATAGGTTTCAAATCGTTTTTCCTCTTATTCTCATACTCCTTTTATCTATTTTGCCCGTTTCTCATGTATGATAGCTGTAGCTTTTCCTGACTCCCGCCGGATTGACGATAATTCCTTTTCTTATGTTGTTTATTAAGCAACTTCTTGTTGTTTACTGCTTTTCTGTGTATCATTCACTTTATATCTTTATGTTTTTCCTTCATTATCGCCATCTTTTCCTCCTGCTATCTGCATAGTGGCACTTGAGTGAACAGATCATTCCACTCTAGTGAACGGTTCTTTCTACTCCAGTGCACAGACCTTTCCACTCGAGTGGAACGATATGACTGCTTATAGCTAAATATGCTAATGTCCGCTCTCAATACTCTGATGTCCATTTTATAACCTATCATTTTAAGTATTACGTGATTACATCTCCGGTATGCCTTGAATCCATAATAGCTGAATGTTTCACCTTGTCTTGAATACTCTGCAAAACAGTAAAAAAGCATATGGAATTGCTTGGAAAATCTATGAGAAATGCTTTTAAAGTTATGAAAAGCCATGAGAAATGCACCATTTTCAGCATAAAAAGCTGATAATACTATGAGAAATACAGTTTTCAATTTTATTTCTCATAGTGTTATCTCTATGATTTACAGACTGTTATTAGGTACATTATGAGAACATGAGAAATGAAAATACAAAATCGTCTTCAGAGGCTGGGATTTCTTCTTATTTATTTCCCGGATTAGAAGATTATCTTTGGACAAATTTATAGTTAAAGTATAAATCTGTCCATTACAATAATATAAAGCTGATTAATAGAAAGATAGAAACTAAATTTCGTCATCTGATTGAATTTTATCCAGTGATAACAATTACTTTTATATATCCATATCTTTCAGAAAAGAGTGCCACCATCAATATCCAACCACAAATATACTTTCTTTTTACTATATACAAAGAAATGGTTGCTTTTATTTGATTATAATAAACCACAGGTATAGAATAATCAAATAAAAACAACCATCCAACAAATCTAAGCCTAATCCTTATAACGATATGCTTTCTAAATGGGAGTGATGTATCTACTTCAAATTAAATAGAAATTCATAATGCCCTGCTTCTACATCAACAGTCTGCTTTTTAACACTCATTTTCTTTTCATTCATTTTATATGAGACAGCATTATTGGGGATGCAAACTGTAGCCGTTGTTCCGGCAGGAACTATCAATTGAAGATTCAATTGCTTACCTTGCAATTCCCAATTAACAGCAATTGTGCCATAAGGTGATTCTTTCGTTACTTTTGTCCAGGTCACACCGTTTGGTATTTGAGGATCGACATAGAAGTGACGATATCCAGGTTTAGCCTCGTCAAGACGTATTCCTCCTACAGCCTGATAAAACCAAGTACCAATTCCATTGTAACAATTGTGCACACGACTTCGTTCTCCGCTCCAATATTCCCAAGTCGCTGTCGCACCATGGTCAATCATATACAGATAACCGGGATAATCACGTTTCTTCATCATTTGATAGAAGAAATCCACTTGTTTATTCCGAACAGCCCATTCTGTCAAAATAGGTACTCCAACTAGACCAACAGCAATATGTCCTTTATATTTTTCTTCGGTCATGGCAACGACGTTCTCTTTCACTTTATTGTACAAAGAATCAGGTACAACACCTACCAACATAGGATAGCACATATCCAATTGTGAGCCGGTAGAATAGATCCCTTCATCCTCACGGTAGAACGTCTGATGAATCAACTTGTTAAGTTTTTCTCTACGCATAGCAAACTCTTCCGCCTCTTCTCTTTTTCCTAATGTTATGGCTGTCTTATACATAGTGCTCAAGCATTCGCTGATAAAACAGTTACTTACCAAATCCACTGAAGCCTGATTACCTGCATCTACTCCCATAGGTGCCAGCCAATCACCCAAATACCAGTCACGGTATTTGGTATCGGGCCAACGTTTCAGCAAACCATCTACTGTATACTTATCAACATACTTAAACCACTCTTTCATTTGAGAATAATATTTCTCAATCAAGCGGGGATCATTATAGTTGACATACGTTCTCCAGGGAGCCTGTACAAAGAATCCGCACCAATACGGACCACCGCCACCGGCACCCGGATTAGGACCAACATGCGGCAAACTTCCTCCTTCACGCATGGAGTCTCCCCATGTTTGCACCCAGTTTTCAAATGTTGGAGCTACATCGTACATCGTTTGCAAAGACATCGTTGAGGAGTTTCCATCACCACCATATCCTGCACGTTCCAAATGCGGACAGTCTACCATATATCCACTAAAAGTCAGACATTTCATCGTATACTGAATCATTTGGTGAATAGCATTCAAGTCGGTATCCGAACATTCAAAAGTTGCGGTCTGTTTATAATCTCCATAAATTTGCATAGATTTCATTGCACCTGTTTCCGGTTTCTGAGGAAGATTGGATATTCGCACATATCGAAAAGCGTGATGATTGAATTTATTTCTGAAGTATTCTCCTTGCTTACCACCAGATATATAAATATCACTTTCACCTTGCTTGTCAAATTCACCGTCTTTCGTCAAATTATCACTATATTCCATAATAACTTCATGACCTGCCGGCAATATAGGCATTTGCATCTCAAACCATCCGGTCTGAACCTTTCCCATATCTACCAGCCAGAGACCTTCAGCCAGCTTCTTTACAGAAACAGCCGGCAAAATCTGATGTATCTTGTTTACCTCACACATTTGAGGGGAAGCGATATGATCGGGAACATTCACTTTCACAACAGGAATCCATTCCATTTTGTCTAAAGCCTGTGTTGAAAGATCTCGCGGAAGAATCCTTCCATCCACCCTCTCACCTCCAAACTGCAAAGCACGCCAAGTACCTGTATCCGAATAGCCACTTTCACGTCCGTACCATGATCCGTCTGTCTCCGCAACGACTTCCCATTTACCATTTCTCAACACATCCAATTCTGCTTTTACCAGCGGACCTTCATAAGCTGCTCCGAAAGTCGTCGTTTTATACCAACCTTGTCCCAGCCAAATAAGCAGATCATTTTCTCCTTCTCTCAAATAAGGAGTAATATCATAAGTAACAATTAGTGAACGTTTAGATAAATGTGATACAGCAGGGGTCAGAACATCCTCCCCAACCTTTTTCCCATTAACATAAATTTCGTGATAGCCTAGCGTATTTACATGTAGGAAAGAAGTCTCGCCCTGAGTCAATTTTACTTTCTTGCGAAGAATAGGAGCACAAATCTTACCACCTTCAACAGAAGCCCCTATATATTCTCCTTTCATCTGTGACTGATCCAAGATGCCAACTCCCAAACGGGCAACAGGACTCCATGAAGAAATTTGTTTTTTAGCATCCCAAACGCGTACCCGCCAATAACACAAAGAACGAGAAGTTAAAGCCTTTCCCTGATAAGGTACCATAACCGAAGCATTGGATTTCAATTTTCCGGTATTCCATAAATCAGCTTTATCCTGCACTAACAGAATACTATCCGAAGCTACTTGTATTTCATAATAAGTTTGCCCGCCTTTCCAGCCGTCCCCCTTTAATTTCCAACTGAAGTGAGGAGTTACATTATCAATCCCCAAAGGATCAATAAGATTCTCACATTTCAATTCCGCCAAATAGAAAGGTGAAGTTTTCTTATTTCCGTATACTATCATCGACAGACAACAGAAATAATAAATCAAACCTAAACATAACGATCGTCTCATACTATTCATCTTCTATTATTATTCAATCCTCGTCAGCCTCACTTTATGAGTGACAGGTTTATTGATTTTATAAATCGTTTCAACAATAGTCTTCATATAATTGCTCCAAACCTCCCGTATTTCGGGATTCATCGCTTTTATATACCAGTCGTAGCTCATCCTAAGGAATCCGTCTTTAGGTAAGTATTCTTTTAGTTTATCAATAGCCTTCTGATCATCAGTAAACAATAACCCTTCCTTTTTCAAAAATGAATATTCGGTCCATAAGTATTCTCTGAAACGTTTTTCCACTTCAAACCGTTCTTCATTCAGATACATGATTTTCGCTGCTTGTTGATATTGGGGAGTATTCGGATAATCTGCCAAATTTACCCCCTTCGCCAACTTCTCGGATGAGAGATGGTCAATAAACTGATTATCTATAGTTAACCGATATATTCCTTTCTCTAAATTAGTTACCTGAAAGTATTCCCGATTAAACTCTTCCATAAATGGGACCAACTGCATTGCATCGCGTTGCGACCTCTTATTTCCCCAACCACTTCTCGAAAT